>Ga0207713_1000005_pt1 | contig 649958 bp, 570 predicted proteins | sample KBSS64metaG_FD_184404 | JGI IMG/M metagenome (GOLD analysis project Ga0207713, IMG submission 184404) | Switchgrass rhizosphere microbial communities from Kellogg Biological Station, Michigan, USA - KBS S6-4 metaG (SPAdes) (version 2) | ecosystem: Host-associated > Plants > Roots > Rhizosphere...
CTGACGGAATATAACAGCGAGCGGCCTCATGAATCCCTGAATAACCTGACGCCGAAAGAATACCGGCTGATGGCTGAAACCCCGGAAATCTCAAAAAGTGCGTGGAACTAAAACGGGTGCGCTTACATCTCCATCCCATTGAAAAAATTGCCCTCGACAGGCTGGCCCGAGAAATTAATCACCCTCTTGTTCTCAGCTCTTTTCGCATGGTCTTTGTGGTATTTTGTCCCACCGCTTGTGCAAACCTTTACCGCCCCGCCAGACACGGCACTGTTGATTTGGAAAAAGTCAGGCGATCGCTTTTACATCTCCAGAACCGCAGCCACGGAGGCTACGCTGCTGACGCCCCCTCGCTGGACCGTCACAGCCAACGACTGTCAAGCCAATAAAGCCCCGACGAAAAACACCGCCAGCGTCCTGGATCGCGAATATCGTGACGATCTTTGCCGCTTGCTGACAACAGCCGAAGGCAAGGAGTATTTAGAAGAATCAATTAAAAACTTCGAAAAAGATAAAATCTTCACTTACTCATCCATTTTTATTATTGAATTTATGCTGCTATGGCTGCTGTTGGGATTCATGTTAATGATTCACTACACCAATAAAGTCAGGCACTTTATTTTGCTTGAACAACAAAAAGCGATTCATTGCGTCCAGGGCAACTTCGCGGCGACAGGTATCTACGCCATCTATCAGGAGCTGGAGGAGAGAGACGCTCGCAGACCCCGGCGGTAACTGTATGCTCCGTCGCATTGGCATCCTTCCGGTTATTGCTCATACTTTGACCAGCTCAGTCCGGTGAGAGGTAAAGGCGATGCTGGTGAAAGATAAAGTTGCCGTCATCTTCGGCGGTAGCGGTGCGATAGGCTCCGCCGTGGCGCATGCTATGGCGCGCGAGGGGGCGCGAGTCTACCTCGGCGCGCGCGATCGGAAGAAGCTGGATCGGGTGGCGGATGACATTCGTGCCGCGGGCGGCAGGGCCGAGACCTTTGTCGTTGATGTCCTCGATGAGCGATCGACCGGCGAGCGGATAGCGCAGCTGACGCAGCGCAGCGGCGGGCTCGATATCGTCATCAATGCTACCGGCTTCGTCCATAATCAAGGCAAGGAGATCACGACGCTCTCCCTCGCCGAGTTTATGCAGGGCATCACCCCGTTCCTGGCGGCCCAGTTCAACCTGGCGAAAGCCGTTATCCCCCATATGGGCGGCGCTCGCCCGGGCGCCATTATCACCGTCGTGGCTCCGGCGGCAACAATGGCCATGCCGGGCCACCTGGGCCATATCGTCGGTTGTGCGGGTAGCGAAGCCTTTATCAAAGCGCTCGCCAGCGAACTGGGGCCGAAGAATATCCGCGTCCTCGGCGTGCGCTCGCACGCCATTACCGACGCGGTTGAGGCCGGCTCTTACACCGCGGAAGTCTTTGCGGCAAAAGCGCAGGCGATGGGATTGACGGTCGAACAGTGGGTTGGCGGTGCGGCACACAGCACCATGCTCAAACGTTTGCCGACGCTGGCGCAGGTGGCGGATGTCATCACCTTTCTGGCATCCGATCGTGCCGACGCCATGACGGCAACGATGGTGAATATGACGGCCGGTGCCACTACCGGCGGATAGCCCTCGGATCTCGCAATACCTCGGCGTACAGCGCTTTATCTGGCTATTGCCCCTCTCCGGCCAGGCGTCCGACCATCAGGCGGATAGCCTGCTTTGAGAGCGGCGCGCTATCGGTGACAAAATGCAGGGTCATTCCCTCGATAAACGCATCCAGTCCGCGAGCCGTAGCCGGCTCAAACCACTGTTCCAGCGTTTGCTGACTGCGCCGCATCCAGTGCTGCATCACCGCCTTCAGCGCCGGCTGGCTGCTGCAAAACGCATACAGCTGATACATCAACTCCATATTTCGCGCGGTCGTCACCTGGGCGCTAAAGATCAGCTCGGCAATCGCATCGCAGGCCTCTTCACGGCTGCTGACCGAGGTAAAAAACTGCTGGTACTGCGCGGACATATCGCGGGTAAAAATGCGAAACGCCTCTTCTATCAGCGCGTCAATGCCGCTGAAATAGTAGGTCAGCGAGCCTAACGGGACTTCCGCACAGCTGGCAATTTTACGATGGGTTACCGCGTGAATACCGTGGGTGGCAATGGTATCCAGCGTGGCCTGTAAAATGCGCTCCCGGCGCTGCGGATCGTTCGGTCGACGGGCCATATCTTTCCTCTTAGTCGCTGTCATGCGCAGGCAATCGGCAGCAATATCACGCTCCCAGGCGCCCGGTTCTTGTCCGAATACGCATTCTGAAGAATATGTACAAATGTACACATTCTTGCTACTGTTGTCTCCATCTTCTCATTCACAGGCGTTTACGGATGACAGCGCAAACCTCCCGCCGGGCCTTACAGCTCCGACTCTGGGCCCTTTTCATGTTCTTTTTTATCCCTGGATTGCTGATGGCCTCATGGGCTACCCGTACTCCGGCGATCCGTGACCTGCTGACGCTGTCAACGGCGGAAATGGGAATCGTTTTATTTGGCCTGTCGATTGGTTCGATGAGCGGGATTCTCTGCTCGGCGTGGCTGGTCAAACGTTTTGGCACCCGCAAGGTGATTCGCACCACCATGTCGTGCGCCGTGGTCGGCATGATGGTACTCAGCGTGGCGCTGTGGCTCACCTCGGCGGTCCTGTTTGCCATCGGGCTGGCCATTTTCGGCGCCAGCTTCGGTTCGGCGGAGGTGGCGATTAACGTTGAAGGCGCCGCCGTCGAGCGCGAAATGAATAAAACCGTCCTGCCAATGATGCATGGATTTTACAGCTTCGGCACGCTGTTCGGCGCCGGCGTGGGGATGGCGGTGACCGGTTTTGGTCTGCCCGCCGCACCGCATATTCTGCTGGCTGCGCTGGTGGCGATAGCCCCGATTGCTATTGCGATTCGCGCCATCCCGGATGGAACCGGACGAAATGCGGCAGAAAACGCGCATCATGAGGAAAAAGGTCTGCCGGTATGGCGTGATGTTCAGCTGTTGCTGATTGGCGTCGTGGTGCTGGCGATGGCCTTTGCTGAAGGATCTGCCAACGACTGGCTGCCGCTGCTGATGGTGGACGGCCACGGCTTTAGCCCCACCTCCGGCTCCTTGATTTACGCCGGCTTCACCCTCGGGATGACAATAGGTCGCTTTACCGGCGGCTGGTTTATCGATCGCTACAGCCGGGTCACGGTAGTCCGTGCCAGCGCCGTGATGGGCGCGCTGGGTATCGGCCTGATTATCTTCGTCGACAACCCGTGGGTGGCCGGCGTCTCGGTACTGCTGTGGGGTCTTGGCGCATCGCTCGGTTTCCCGCTGACCATTTCCGCCGCCAGCGACACCGGTCCCGATGCGCCGAAGCGCGTCAGCGTGGTAGCGATAACCGGCTATCTTGCCTTCCTGGTCGGGCCGCCGCTGCTGGGCTTCCTTGGCGAACACTTCGGCCTGCGCAGCGCCATGATGGTGGTGCTGGGTCTGGTTATGGTAGCGGCGTTGGTCGCCAGAGCGGTGGCTAAACCACAACATGAACCTGTCATGGAGAACAGTTAATGAGCATTAAACTGATTGCGGTAGACATGGATGGCACCTTCTTAAGCGATGCCAAAACCTACAATCGCCCGCGCTTCCTGAACCAGTATCAGCGCATGCGCGAACAGAATATTCGCTTCGTCGTCGCCAGCGGCAACCAGTATTACCAGCTGATTTCGTTTTTCCCGGACATCGCCCACGAGATAGCCTTTGTCGCCGAAAACGGCGGCTGGGTGGTCAGCGCCGGCGATGACGTTTTTAACTGTCAGCTGCCGAAAGATCATTTCCACACCGTCATCGACTATCTGCAGACGCTGACCAATATTGAAATTATCGCCTGCGGTAAACGCAGCGCGTATACCCTCAATAGCTATAACGATGAGTTAAAGACGGTCGCCGCGAAATATTACCATCGCCTGCAGCTGGTGGACGATTTCAACCATATCGATGACGTGATACTGAAATTCGGCCTCAACGTACCTGACCAACTGATTCCGCAAATCCAGCCGCAGCTACACGCGGCGTTGGGCGATATGGTGACCGCCGTGGCAACCGGCTACGGCAGTATCGATCTGATTATTCCCGGTGTGCACAAAGCCAACGGTTTGCGTATTTTGCAACAGCGCTGGGGCATTGAGAATCATGAAGTCGTCGCCTTTGGCGACAGCGGAAATGATATTGAAATGCTGCAACATGCCGGATTTGGCTTTGCGATGGCCAACGCGGCAGCACCGGTGAAAGCTGTCGCCGACTATGATGCGCCGCATAACAATGAGGAAGGTGTGCTGCACATCATCGACAAAGTGCTGAATCGCGAAGCGCCGTTCGCCTGACCTTCGTCCGGGTGCGGCAGTCGTGCCCCACCCGGAACGCTTCGCCGCTATGCCTGCGGGTCGTTGGAACTGCCGACGCTCTTGTCTTTGAGAAAATAGACAATCATCGCCAGCCACACTACGCCGCTGAGCAAGTTAAACAGGCTGAATACCCCGCTACCACCCAGCTCATACGCATGCTTACTGACCTCGATGCCGACGGTAAATATCAGCATCTGCAGCATCCCCATCGCGGCCGAAACCGTACCTTTGCTCATGTCACTGGCAAACAGCGTCAGGCGGACTAACCCGGCGTTCGCCAGACCAATCCCGAAGGCGTAAACGCTCAGCCCGGCGGTCATCCACAAATAAGCATGGGTCGATACCACCGTCGCCACCGCAGAGAGCAGCAGCCCGAACATAATCGGCCAGCCGCCGAGAATAATCAGCGAGCGTACCGTCCGCCGCGAGGTCAGTCGCGCCAGCACCAGGTTACCGGCAATCAGCGCGCCGAAAATCGGCACCTGCAGCAGGCCATACTCATAGCTGGTGGCCTTTTCGCCGCTGATGATAATCACCGGCGACTGGGCAATCCACGCCAGCAGCGGCAGGCTGACAAACCCGGTCGCCAGCGCGCCGGCGACGAAGCGCAGATTCTTCAGCACCAGGCCATAATCGCGACCCAGCTCTTTCATCGACAGCTTCTCGCCCATCCGCGTCGCGGTTTCCGGCATCGCGCGCTGCAGGCCCACAAAGGCAATAGCGGCCAGCACGGCAAATAGCACGAACATCATTTCCCACGGCAGGATGTGGACCCAGGCCGCTCCCACCAGCGGACCAAGCAACGGGGCAATCAGCGCAACGTTCGCCATCAGGGCGGTGATTTTGATACACATCGCCTCCTCAAACGACTCCTGAATGGCGGCATATCCCACCGCGCCGATGAAGCACAGACTAATGCCCTGCAAAAAGCGCAGCAGCGTGAACTGCTCAATGGTCTGCGCCAGCAGCGTGGCCAGACAGGTGACGATAAACCACACCACCCCGGTGAGCATCACCGGGCGACGGCCGATACGATCCGACAGCGGCCCCAGCAGCCACTGCAAAAACATACCGCCGGCGAGATAGGCGGTCATCGAGGTCGGAACCCATTCATTACCGACCTGAAACTCTTCCACCACCGAGAGCATTCCCGGCTGGATCATATCGTTGCCGATATAAGTGGAAAATTCGTATAACACCAGGCAGAGCGGGAACAGAAGCGCCTGCCGTCCGAGGCGTTTGCCTGAAAGCGAATAATTCTGCATGCAATCTCTTCGTTAAACAAAAATCGCGCAAAGTTTAATGAAAGTCTTGCGGAGGAGATAGTGAATTGTGAGTGACAATTAAAAATAGCGCAATGCGCCTTCAGCCGGCGGATATTGCCGCCATTTTAATTAAACCTGTCTATATTTCGTTTATATTTCAATTAGGTTACAGGCGATATACTCATCCTCTGCGGCATATTCACCACCATATGCCGCGCCCACGGCTTCTTAACAAGCTGATAATTAAGACAATACTGCTTTACCTTATCGCCACCGTTTTTTAAGGTGGGCGGCTGATTGCTATCGGATACCAAGAGCCTGAATCTATGCTGGAAAATATCAACGACGCGCTGTTTGCCTTAATCAACGCCACCCCCGCCTCGCCCTCGTGGGTCATCGCCCTGGCGACATTCGTTGCCAAAGAGGTGATTCTGATTGTGCCTCTGTTGACCGCGGCGCTGTGGCTCTGGGGCCCAAACCAGCGGCAGCTGGTGTTTAAAGTGCTCCTGGCGCTGGCGATTAGCCTGAGTCTGTCATGGATTTTTGGCCTGCTCTTCCCGCATGAGCGTCCGTTTGCCGCAGGCGTCGGCTATCAGTTCCTGCATCACGCGCCGAATAACTCCTTCCCCAGCAATCACGGCACCATCAGCTTTACCTTTGCGCTGGCCTTCTTGTTCTGGCATCGCCTGTGGTCCGGGATCGCGCTGCTGGCGACTGCCGTGGCGATCGCCTGGTCCCGGGTCTATCTTGGCGTTCACTGGCCGCTGGATATGCTGGGCGGCCTGCTGACCGGGATGTGCGGTTGCCTGGCCGCCGGATTACTGTGGCAGGCCGGCGGTCAACCGCTGTATCAATACCTGCAGCAGCTGTATCGGGTTTGCTTCTCCCTGCCGATTCGTAAAGGCTGGGTGCGTGACTAACCCTCTTTCGGCAGGTAAAATTGCCCACGACGCCCTGCCGATGCAGGGCGACTTCAGCGTAGAGGGAATATGGAAACACGTCGTGATGAACGTATCAGCCAGCTCATTCAGGCGCTCAAGCGCAGCGATAAGCTTCATTTAAAAGAGGCCGCCGCGCTGCTTGGCGTATCAGAAATGACCATTCGTCGCGACCTGAACGGCCATAATGGCCCGGTGGTGTTGTTAGGCGGTTATATCGTTCTCGAACCGCGCAGCGCAACCCATTACCTGCTCAGCGACCAGAAAACCCGCCTGGTGGAGGAAAAACGCCGTGCCGCCCGTCACGCTGCCGCGCTGCTTGAAGCCCATCAAATGGCCTTTTTCGACTGTGGGACCACCACGCCCTGGATCATTGACGCGATCGATAACGCCCTGCCCTTTACCGGCGTCTGCTATTCGCTGAACACCTTTCTGGCGCTGCAGGAAAAACCCCAGTGTCGGGCCATTCTCTGCGGCGGCGAGTTCCATGCCAGCAATGCCATTTTTAAACCACTCAGCCTGCAGGATACGCTCAGCCATCTGTGCCCGGACATCGCCTTTTATTCCGCGGCCGGCATCGACTGCGCGCAGGGCGCCACCTGCTATAACCTCGAAGAGCTGCCGGTTAAACACTGGGCGATGAGCAGCGCGCGCTATCACGTACTGGTTGTCGATCACAGTAAATTTGGCAAAGTCAGACCGGCGCGGATGGGCGATTTATCGCGTTTTGATGTGATTGCCAGCGATGTCTGTCCGGATGAGGATCTGCTCGCGCTGGCGAAAGAAAAGCAGATTTCACTACTCTACTGACCGCGCCCCGCAGGGCGCGGCCTGTCGGTTATGAGAACCAGCTACCGAACCAGCCGTGCAGTTTCATCAGCACGAAGTCCATCATCCGGCTAAAGAAACCGCCTTCATTGACCGCTTCCATGACGATCAGCGGGCGCTGCTCGATGGTTTTATCATTGAGCTTAAAGTCGATGGTCCCGACCACCTGCCCTTTGCTAAGCGGCGCCGTCAGCTGCGTATCCGTCAGGGTATAGCTGGCTTTCAGGTTTTTCAGCTGCCCGCGCGGCAGGGTGATCGAACCGGCTTCGCCCGCCCCGAGTTTGGCTTCGTTGCTGTCGCCAAACCAGACGCGCTGGGTGATAAAGGTGGCATCCGGTTTAATCGGCGTCACGGTCTCGTAGAAACGGAAGCCCCAGGTCAGCAGCTTTTCGGATTCATTAAAACGAATACGGTCGGTCTTGGTGCCGAGCACCACGGCAATCAGACGCATGTCTCCCTGGGTAGCCGAGGAGACCAGGTTGTAGCCAGCGCCGGCGGTGGTCCCTGTTTTGACGCCATCCGCGTTCAGGTTTGAGCTCCACAGCAGACGGTTGCGGTTCGGCTGACGAATCTTATTGAAGGTAAACTCTTTCTCTTTATGAATGGCGTACTCTTCAGGCACGTCATGAATCATCGCTTTGGTCAGCAGCGCCATGTCGCGCGCGGTACTAAACTGGCCCGGCGCATCCAGGCCGTGCACGGTCATAAAGGTGGTATTGGTCAGCCCCATTTTTTGCGCATAGCCGTTCATCAGGCTGACGAATGCATCCTGGCTCCCCGCCACGTAGTCGGCGATCGCGATGCTGGCATCGTTGCCGGACTGGATAATCACGCCTTTATTCAGGTCTTCGACTGAAACCTGCATCCCCGGCTTAAGGAACATCACCGATGACCCGCGCAGCGCCGGGTTACCGGTAGCCCAGGCATCGCGACCGACGGTGACCATATCGGTGGACTTAATCTTGCCCGCCTTCAGCGCCTGTCCGACGACATAGCTGGTCATGATCTTGGTCAGACTTGCCGGGTCGAGTTTTTCATCGGCGTTGCCCTCGCTCAGCACTTTACCGCTGGCGTAATCCATCAGGATCCAGGCTCGGGCATCGATCGATGGGGCATCGGGGAGTTGTTCCGCAGCCTGCACCGCAGGTGCGACAAGAACGAGAAGCGCGCAGCCTGCCACGAGGCCGCGAAGAGAAAAAGCGTCATGCGTCATAAGAGCCACCCAAGTATCCTTTCCAAACAAAATATGCCGCAACACTCTATCGGCGCAGCAGCAGCCGGTGAGTAAAGCGTACAAATGACCTTAAAGAAACAGCGAGTTGGTAAAGTTTTTAAAGTTTACGCAATAACCTCGCTCCCTGCTGAAAACAGAGCAATTTTTTTGATCATGATTGCCTAAATATTATCTTTATTCCAACATGATTGCTCACCATGCTGCAACGACGGCTCAATAACAGGCAGGAACCGATATGATTACGCTATGGGGCAGAAATAACTCGACGAATGTGAAGAAAGTACGCTGGGTGCTGGCGGAGCTGGGCCTTCCATATCAGCATATTATGGCAGGGCTGGAGTTTGGCTTAAATCATGACCCGGAGTATCTGGCGATGAACCCGAATGGCCTGGTGCCGCTGCTGAAAGATGATGCCAATGATCTCGTCCTTTGGGAATCGAATGCCATTATTCGCTATCTGGCCGCCGAGTATGGACAGGACCGTTTATGGGTCACTTCGCCGCGCAAGCGCGCCCAGAGCGACAAATGGATGGACTGGGCAAACGGTTCGCTTTCTCCCGCCCATCGTCCGGTGTTAATGGGGCTGGTCAGAACGCCGGCGGATAAGCGCGACCCGGCGGCCATCGCCGCCGGTATTGCCGCCTGTGAGGCGCTTTTCGCGATGCTTGATGATGAGCTGGCGACCTCCGCCTGGCTATCCGGAGAGGCCTTTGGCCTCGGCGACATCGCCGTGGCGCCGTTCGTTTATAACCTGATGACGATTGTTGAAAGCTGGCAGCCGCGCCCGCACCTGCAGCGTTGGTACCAGCAGCTTAACCAACGCCAGGCGTGGCGCGATGTGGTGATGATTCCGGTCACCTGATGCTAGTCGGCCGGACTGACCTTCAGCAGTTCACCGTTGGACTCGTCGGTTAATACATACAGATAGCCGTCGGGTCCGACGCGCACATCGCGGATCCGCTTGCCGCGCTCGCCCAGAATACGCGCCTCTTCGCGCACCTTATCGCCATCCACCTTCAGAACAATCAGCGACTGGTCCTTCAGCGCCCCGATAAACAGCTTATGCTGCCACTGTGGGAAGGTCGACGCTGCGTAGAAAGCCATCCCGCTTACCGCCGGAGAGTGCTTCCAGACGAAAAGCGGCGCTTCCGTTCCGGCGACCGCCGTGCCCTGCGCTTCGGGGATCGCCAGTCCGCTGTAGTTGACGCCATGCGTCGCCAGCGGCCAGCCGTAGTTCTTACCCTTCTGCGGAATATTGATCTCGTCACCGCCGCGCGGCCCGTGTTCGTTGAGCCACAGCGTATCGCTCCAGGGATTCATCGCCATTCCCTGCGGATTGCGGATGCCATAAGACCAGATTTCCGGTCTCGCCCCCGCGCGATGAACAAAAGGATTATCGGCAGGCACTTCGCCGTCCTGGGTCAGACGCACCACTTTTCCCTGCAGTTTATCCAGATCCTGGGCCGTGGGGCGTTGGTTATTTTCGCCCAGGCCGATGAATAAATACCCTTTCCCATCAAACACCAGGCGCCCACCGAAATGGTTGCCGATGGAGAGCTTCGGCTGCTGGCGGAAGACAACCTGAAAATGTTCCAGATGCTGAAGGTTGTCGCTCAGGCGGCCATAGCCTACGGCGGTACCGGCTTTGCCGTCATCGCCGACTTCAGCAAAACTCAGCCAGACCCGGCGAGAGTGGGCGAAATCCGGAGCCAGCGCCACATCAAGCAATCCTCCCTGGCCGCTGGCCCAGACCGGTGGGACGCCGGTTATCGCGGGCGAAAGACCTTCCCCCTGCCGCCAGCGCTTCAGTTCGCCGGAACGCAGGGTTATCAGTATTCCCCGATCATCGGGGAGAAAGGCCAGCGCCCACGGATGGGCGAGCTGATTTTGCAAAACCTCAACACGCACCTTCCCGGCGAGAGTCACGACGGGAAACAGCAGGGTGGCGAGCATCAGCGAAATGGCGACCTGGCGCATGGCATTTTCCTTTCATCGGCAATATTTTCGGCAATGCGCTAAGGGTAGCCAGCGGGGAACATCAGGAGGGGATTTTTACATAACATTAAGCAGGGGGAGCTGACCTCCCCCTGAATTCAGACGTGGGTCACTGGCGCCTGTTTATTCAGTTTACGAATATTCATCGTCAGCTCTGCCAGACAGCGTTCTAGCGTCTCTACGTTAACCGCAATATACGACGGGCAATCATGATGCCCGCTCATCAGGCAAACCGCCGCAGACGCGATGGCTCCACCTGCAAGACGGAGAGCGTCCTTTTCTTCCGGTGCAAGAACGTGCTGCAACTGCAGCCCGTTCTTACGCATTTCACCACACAGTTCGAACAAGTTATCACGCAGATGCTCATTTTCGCTGACTGACATATAGCCCTTCGCTTTGCGTAGCTGCAAATAAGCGTCGAGATCAATATTGGCATTAATCAGCTTATTCAGAAGGTTACGATACAGTCTGTCAACGTTCATCAGGGTTCCTCCTCTGTCATCCATTACCATTATCAGAATATGGCTATTTTTCGTACAAAATGATGCGCGAGGTCAATAATTCCTGGTTAATTAACATCATTTACAATGTTACATTTATGTTCAAAATTGCGATCCGCTCGCCCTCTCTTTCAGGCTCCCATGAAAAAAATCACAATCAATGTTATACGCTCTCATAAAACACCCCATCGTAATGAAGGTGTGAATATCAATAAATAACTCTTTTTTGCCGCTAAGATCACAAATAACCATCATTTCAATTGATCAAAATTTCCAGCGGGTGTCATATCAACGCCATTAATGTAATACGTATAACATTTAATAAAAAACACAATCTGCGGCCATTGCCCGCAGCATTAACTCCGATCCGCCTGAAGGAACTGAAATGATTACGCCCGGCAAAAGAAACTATATCTTGTTGAGTCTTTTCGATTTCCTCTATCTATTCGCCTGGTCATCCACCATGGCGTTCTTTGTCATCTGGACAACTCAGCATCTCGGCATCAGCGCCACCAAAACCGGCCTGCTGTACTCCGTCAACGCCTTCATTGCTCTGTTGATGCAGCCTTTTTTTGGCTTTATTGCCGATAAATTTGGTCTGAAAAAACGGCTTATCTGGATCCTGCTGGCCATGCTGCTGCCGGTCGGCCCGTTCTTTATTTATCTCTATGCCCCGCTGCTGGTCCACAGCTTCTGGCTGGGCGCCTTACTGGGCGGTATCTACCTGGGGATAATTTTTAACTCCGGCTGCGGAGTGATTGATTCGTATATCGACAAAATTTCTCGGCGCTATCGCTTTGAGTATGGCCGGGTGCGGATGTGGGGCTCGTTAGGTTGGGCCGCCGCCGCGTGGATCGTGGGAAAATATATCGACAGCAACCCCAATCTGGCCTTCTGGCTGGCCAGTATTGCCATTGTGATTGCCGCCATCTGCTTCATGCTGACTAAAATCGAACTCACCGAAGCCGAGATGGAAAAAACCAGCGCGCTGAAGGTCTCCCATGCGCTGGAGCTGGCGAAAAACGGGCAGTTCTGGATGCTGCTGATCTTTACCTTATTCGTTACGCAAATTTATGACACCTACGATCAGCAGTTTGCGCAGTACTTCTCATTGCAGTTCCCGACCCCGGAAGAAGGCAACCGCTGGTACGGAATTCTGGCCTCCATCCAGGTCTGCGGTGAAACGCTCTTTCTCTGCCTGATGCCGTGGTTTGTTAACCGCACCGGGGCCAAGTGGGCGCTGATTATTGCCGGATTGATTATGTCGGTACGTATCGTGGGTTCCGCCATCCCGCTTGGTCCGGTGTGGATTGGCGCGGTGAAAATGATGCACGCGCTGGAAAAACCACTGATCCTGGTATCAGTATTTAAATTCATCGCCGCCAACTTCGACCATAAGTTGTCATCAACGGTCTATTTGCTGGTGCTGTTTGTGGCCTCCATCGCCACGGCGATTTACTCGCCGCTGGCCGGCTATCTGTATGACACCATCGGCTTCGCGCATACATATTATATTCTCGGCAGCATCGCCGGGCTCTTCACCCTGATATCGATTTTCACCCTACGCGATAAGCGAGAACCCACCGCCCCAGGTTCAGCACCGGCAGGAGGCGTCGCGCAGCCATAACGAACCATCCGCCCGGGGGGATCTCCCGGGCTTTTTCATCATCTGTCACACCGTGGCTATACTCTTTTTCATAAAGATCTGTAAAATTCCTGCCCTGACCATTCCAATAATCGAACACTTTTTAAACTATGAGCAATGTAACGCATCAGCCGAAGATCGGCTTTGTCTCTCTGGGCTGCCCGAAAAACCTCGTGGACTCAGAACGCATCCTGACCGAACTGCGTACCGAAGGTTATGACGTGGTCCCCACCTACGACAATGCCGATATGGTTATCGTCAACACCTGCGGCTTTATCGACAGCGCCGTTCAGGAGTCTCTGGAAGCCATTGGCGAAGCGTTAAAAGAAAATGGCAAAGTTATTGTGACCGGCTGCCTGGGCGCGAAAGAAGACCAGATTCGCGAAGTGCATCCGAAAGTGCTGGAGATAACCGGGCCGCACAGCTATGAACAGGTTCTGGAGCATGTCCATCACTATACGCCGAAGCCGAAACACAACCCGTTCCTGAGCCTGGTGCCGGAACAGGGCGTGAAGCTCACGCCACGTCATTACGCCTACCTGAAAATTTCCGAAGGCTGTAACCATCGCTGCACCTTCTGCATTATCCCGTCGATGCGCGGCGACCTTGTCAGCCGTCCGATTGGTGAAGTGCTGTCCGAAGCCAAACGCCTGGCCGATGCCGGCGTCAAAGAGCTGCTGGTTATCTCTCAGGATACCTCCGCCTACGGCGTCGATGTGAAGCATCGCACCGGCTTCCACGACGGCGCGCCGGTAAAAACCAGCATGGTCAGCCTGTGCGAAGAGCTGGCGAAACTGGGTATCTGGGTCCGTCTGCACTACGTCTACCCGTACCCGCACGTCGATGACGTGATTCCGCTGATGGCGGAAGGTAAAATTCTGCCGTATCTGGATATCCCGCTGCAGCATGCCAGCCCGCGCATTCTGAAACTGATGAAACGTCCGGGTTCTGCCGACCGTCAGCTGGCACGCATTAAGCAGTGGCGTGAAATCTGCCCTGACCTGACCCTGCGTTCGACCTTCATCGTCGGCTTCCCGGGTGAAACGGAAGAAGATTTCCAGATGCTGCTCGACTTCCTGAAAGAGGCTCGCCTGGACCGCGTCGGCTGCTTTAAGTACAGCCCGGTTGAAGGCGCGACCGCTAATGAGCTGGCGGATCAGGTGCCTGAAGAGGTAAAAGAAGAGCGCTGGAACCGCTTTATGCAGCTGCAGCAGCAGATCTCCGCCGAACGTCTGCAGGAGAAGGTCGGCCGCGAGATCATGGTGCTGATCGATGAAGTGGACGAAGAAGGCGCCATTGGCCGCAGTATGGCCGATGCCCCGGAAATTGACGGTGCGGTCTACCTGAACGGCGAAACGAAGGTCAAACCTGGCGACGTCGTCCGTGTGAAAGTCGAACATGCCGACGAATACGACCTGTGGGGCAGCCGGGTTTAATCCTGCGCCTCTTATCCCCGGATTGCGGCGCTAACGCGCCTGATCCGGGCTACAAAACTGCACTCATCCGCACCCATCCGTAGCCCCGGTTAGCGACAGCGCCACCGGGGAATAGCCCCTACCCCTTTATCTTCGGATCCAGCGCGTCGCGCAGGCCGTCCCCCAGCAGGTTAAACGCCAGCACCGTCAGGAAAATCGCAATCGCCGGGAACAGCGCCACGTGCGGCGCCATCACCATATCCGCCCGCGCTTCATTGAGCATTGCCCCCCATTCCGGGGTCGGGGGCTGCGCCCCGAGTCCCAGGAAAGAGAGGCTGGCAGCGGAGATAATCGATACCCCGATACGCATGGTGAAATAGACCACGATCGACGAGACCGTTCCGGGCAGAATATGGCTGAACAGAATCGTCGTATCGCTGGCGCCGATGCTGCGCGCCGATTCAATAAAGGTCTGCTGCTTGAGCACCAGGGTGTTACCGCGCACCAGGCGGGCAAATGCCGGGATCGAAAAGATCGCCACCGCAATGATCACGTTCGACATCCCGCTGCCCATCACCGCTACCACGGCAATCGCCAGCAGGATCCCCGGGAAGGCGAACAGCACGTCGCAGATGCGCATGATGATGCGATCCCACCAGCCTTCATAATACCCGGCCAGCAGACCGAGCACGGTACCGATCGCCGCGCCAATCAGCACCGCCAGCACGCCGGCGGCCAGCGAAATCTGCGCCCCCACCAACACCCGGCTAAAGATATCGCGCCCGAGCGAATCCACCCCGAACCAGTGCATCATCGACGGACCGTCGTTGAGCCGGTCGTAATCAAAATAGTTTTCCGCATCGAACGGCGCTATCCACGGCGCCGCGAGAGCAACTGCAATCAGCAGCAGGACAAATACACCGGCGCCCATCGCCACCGGCTGACGACGAAATCGCCGCCAGAACTCACGCCACGGCGTGCGTATTTGTCCGGGCTTAACTCCCGGCATGGCGTTAATAGCCGCCTGTCTTCTCCAGTTGAGCAATCGCACCTTACTTGTACCTGATAGCCGGGTTAATGGCGGCGTACAGAACATCCACCACTAAATTGATAAGAATAAATTCCAGCGAAAAGAGGAGGACTTCCGCCTGAATGACCGGATAGTCGCGCATCTCCACCGAATCCACCAGCAGCCGTCCAAGACCTGGCCAGTTAAAGACCTTCTCGACCACGATCGACCCACCGAGCAAAAAACCGAACTGTAGTCCCATCATGGTCACCACCGGGATCATGGCGTTGCGCAGACCGTGTTTCAGCACCACCCGGGTCTCACTGACCCCTTTGGCGCGCGCCGTGCGCATGTAATCTTCATGCAGAACATCGACAAAAGAGGCGCGGGTAAAACGCGCCATCACCGCCGCGACCGCCGCCCCCAGCGTCAGGGAAGGCAAAATATAGTGCCGCCAGCTGTCGGCGCCCACCGTCGGCAGCCAACCCAGCTCCACCGAGAAGACCTGCATCAGCAGCATACCGAGCGCAAAAGCCGGAAACGAAATACCGGTCACCGCCAGCGCCATCCCCAGGCGGTCAGGCCAGCGATTGCGCCACACGGCCGCCACAATGCCCGCCGCCATGCCGAAGATCACCGCCCAGCTCATGCTGGCCAGAGTCAGCCACAACGTCGGCATAAAGCGGCTGGCTATTTCGCTGCTGACCGGACGGCGTGACGCCATCGAGGTGCCGAAATCGCCCTGCAATACGCTGGTGATATAGTGCCAGAACTGGACATGCAGCGGCTGGTCGAGCCCCAGCTGCTGGCGCACCATCGCCACCACCTGCGCGTCGGCCTCAGGTCCGGCAATCAGCCGCGCCGGATCGCCAGGCAACATATGCACGAACAGGAATACCAGCACCGCCACAATCAGCAGCGTGGGAATCAGCCCCAGCAGACGCTTAATCACATAATTGAGCATCGTCCCCCCTTGCTGGTATCCCTGTCGCCCTCGGGCGCGAATGAAGAGCAGAGCCCCTCGCGCCACCTTCCTCTCCCGCTGCGGGAGAGGGTCAAAGTCCCTTCCATCACTGGCTTAAATCCGCCTGCTCGAAGCTGAACCCGGTATCCGGCTGGATATAGAAACCGGTCAGATTTTTGCTGTGCGCTGAGACCAGTTTTTCCACCACCAGCGGCACCCACGGGGACTCTTTCCAGATAGTCTCCTGCGCCTCTTTATAGAGCCGCGTTTTTTCCTTCACATCGGTGGTTTTCAGCGCATCCGTCAGATCTTTATCCACCTGCGGATTGCCATAAAACGCGGTGTTGAACAGGGTCGGCGGCCAGTTTTGCGAAGCAAACAGCGGCGACAGCGCCCAGTCAGCTTCGCCGGTTGAAGCCGACCAGCCGGTGTAGAACATGCGTACTCCGCTCTCTTTCTGCCCTTTACCCTCGACTTCCGCCGCACGCTGGCCGGCATCCATCGCCGTCAGCTGGGCCTTAATGCCCACCTGCGCCAGCTGCTGCTGGGTGAACTGCAGCACTTTCTGCGCGGTACTGTGGTTATGCGATGACCACAGCGTGGTGCTGAAACCGTTAGGGAAACCGGCCTCTTTCAGCAGCTCGCGGGCTTTCACCGGATCGTACGGCCACGGCTTAAAGCTTTCGGCATAGGCAATAGACGGCGGTACGACGCCGGTGGCCGGTGTCGCATAGCCGGCGAACGCCACTTTGACCAGCGCCTGGCGGTTGATGGCGTAGTTGATCGCTTCACGTACTTTCGGGTTATCGAACGGTTTTTGCGTGACGTTCATGCTGATGTAACGCTGCATGATCGACGGGCTGGCCACCAGCTCCAGCTTGCTGTTTTTTTCCAGCAGCGGTGCCTGTTCATAAGGGATGGGGAATGCGAACTGCGCTTCGCCGGTTTGCAGCATCGCCGCACGAGTGTTGTTATCCACCACCGGACGCCAGGTGATCGAGTCGAGCTTCGGCAAGCCTGGCTGCCAGTAGCCGGTAAACTTCGTCACCTTCACGAAATCGGTCTGATTCCAGGTGTCCAGCTTATACGGCCCGGTTCCCACCGGATGGAAGCCGATCTCTTTGCCGTACTTTTTCAGCGCCGCCGGAGAGATCATCGCCGTGGCCGGGTGGGCCAGGATATTGATGAACGCGGAGAACGGCTGCTTCAGGGTAATTTTTACCGTCGTCGGATCGAGCGCTTCAGTACTGGCGATATTTTTATACAGGTTGTAGCGCTTGAGATGATTATCAGGATTGCTGGCGCGATCGAGGTTGGCCTTCACCGCCTCGGCATTAAAGTCGGTGCCATCCTGGAACTTCACCCCGGAATGGAGTTTGATGGTGTAAACCAGTCCGTCCGGCGAGATGGTGTAACTCTCCGCCAGCACATTTTGCAGCTTCATCTCTTTATCCAGACCAAACAGCCCTTGATAGAACGATTTGGCGACGGCCTGGGACAGGGTGTCATTGGCATCATACGGGTCGAGGGTCGTGAAGTTAGAGCCGACCGCGACGACCACATCTTTCGCGGCAAAAGCCGGGCCTGCCGCCAGCGCTGACGTGACGACCAGCGCCAGCAACCCTTTGCGTAATACACGTTGTGTCATGTTGTTCTCCTGAAAGGCTGTACTGTTGGTGTCGTTGTTATCTTCCCAGCACGTCGGCGACGGGTTCCCTGGCGACAAAATGGCCCGGCCCCACCTGTTGTAACGGCATGCTGCTAACCTCGGTGCCCCGCTTATAGATATTGCCCGGCAGTTCGTCAGAGAGCAGTACGCGCTGCGGATGACGATGCGTCGGGTCGGCAACCGGTACGGCGGCCATCAATTTACGGGTATAAGGGTGCTGCGGGTTTTCAAACACGGCGCGCCGCGGGCCTATCTCGACAATTCGCCCACGATACATCACCGCCACGCGATGACTGATGCGTTCAACCACCGCCATATCGTGTGAAATAAACAGGAATGCGATGCCCATTTCGCGCTGTAAATCGAGCATCAGATTAATAATCTGCGCGCGGATGGAAACATCCAGCGCTGACACGGCCTCGTCGGCAATCACCACTTTCGGATTGAGCGCCAGCGCGCGGGCGATGCAAATACGCTGGCGCTGGCCGCCGGAAAACTCGTGCGGGTAGCGCCAGGCATGTTCCGGCTGCAAACCGACTCGCTCCAGCAGCCAGGCGACGCGCGCGCGGGCCGCGTCCCCCTCCAGCATGCCGTGTACGCGCAGCGGCTCCATGATCGAATAACCCACGGTTTGTCGCGGGTCGAGCGACGCAAACGGATCCTGGAAAATAAACTGGATATCGCGGCGCAGCGCCTGAAGTTTGCTGTTTGCCAGCGTATCAATCCGCTCGCCGTTAAAAACGATGGTGCCGCCCTGCGTCGCCACCAGCCGGAGCAGAGCCCGGCCGGTCGTTGACTTCCCGCAGCCGGACTCGCCGACCAAAGAGAGGGTTTCTCCTGGCCACAGGTCAAAACTCACCTTCTCCACCGCATGAACTTCGCGGGTGACGCGATTCAGAATGCCGCTGCGCAGCGGGAAGCGCGCCACCAGATCGCGCACTTTAAGAATCGGCTCGCCGGCGACGACGGTATTCTGCTCGCCCTCGTCAGGCGCAGCTTGCTGTAATAACGGAAAATGACGCGGCAGATCGCTACCGCGCATCGACCCGAGCCGCGGGACCGCGGCCAGCAGCGCCCGGGTGTAGGGGTGCTGCGGCGCGCGGAAGATCTCCTCCACCGTGCCGCTCTCCACCGCTTCTCCGCGGTACATCACCAGTACCCGATCGGCGATATCGGCGACCACCCCCATATCGTGAGTAATAAAGATCACCCCCATCGCCATCTCTTTTTGCAGCACGGCAATGAGCTGAAGAATCTGTGCCTGAATTGTCACATCCAGCGCCGTGGTGGGCTCATCGGCAATCAGAACCGCAGGACGACAGGAGAGCGCCATCGCGATCATCACCCGCTGACGCATCCCACCGGAAAGCTGATGGGGATAGCGCGAGAGCACCGTTTCCGCCTCGGGGATCCTGACCTGATCGAGCATTTTCTTCGCTTCGCGCAGCGCCGCATCATGCCCCAGCCCCTGATGCAAACGAATAGACTCGGCAATCTGCTCTCCGATAGTAAATACCGGGTTTAGCGAGGTCATCGGCTCCTGGAAAATCATCGCCATGTCCGCCCCGCGCACGCTGCGCATCCCCGCGGCGGACTGCTCGCTCAGGGAGACGACCTGACGGTTGCGACGGCGCAGCCACAGCGCTTCGCTGCTGACCTCGCTTACCGCCCGATCGAGCAGGCGCATCAGCGCCAGCGCGGTCACGGATTTTCCTGAACCCGATTCGCCGACAATGGCTAACGTTTCGCCCCGCCGCAGGGTAAACGACAGCTGACGCACCGCGGAAAACGTCTCCTGCTGCTGGCGAAACGCCACGTTCAGATCGCGTACCACCAGAACATCATCGGCGTCGATTTCTTGACTATGCGGCAACCTGCTTCCCCTTATTCCCGATAAATACCAATCGTCGGCGTATCCCCGGCATAGCACCAGGCCCGATACATGCCTTCGCTGTTAAACGGCAGAACCACGTTGCCTTCTCTGTCGATGGCAATCAGGCCGCCGCTGCCGCCGAGCGCCGGCAGTTTTTCCATCACCACCCGCTCACAGGCCTCATACAGGCTGAGATTGCCATACTCCATCAACGCCGCAATATCGTAGGCCGCGAGCGTGCGCATAAACACTTCGCCGGTTCCGGTGCAGGAGACCGCGACGCTGGCGTTATTGGCATAGCAGCCGGCCCCCGGCAACGGGCTGTCACCGACGCGCCCGGGGAGCTTATTGGTCATGCCGCCGGTCGAGGTCGCCGCCGCCAGATTACCGGCCAAATCCCGCGCTACCGCCCCGACGGTCCCCATCTTATGGCGCTCATCGAGCGGCGCGGGGCGATGATCGAGCACGATTTCATCGTCGGCCTGGGCCTGTTGTAGCTGGAGTAAACGCTCGGTGGTCGAAAACAGATGGTTCTCGACCCGTTCCATGCCATGAGAAACGGCAAAGGCTTCCGCCCCTTCACCAATCAGCAGCACGTGCGGGCTTTGCTCCAGCACCAGACGCGCGGCCAACACCGGATTACGCAAATGTTTTACTCCGGCAACCGCCCCGGCCTGCAGCCGGTTGCCGTCCATGAGGCAGGCATCCAGTTCATGGGTTGCATCGCGGGTAAAGACCGATCCGATACCCGCGTTAAACAGCGGACACTCCTCAAGCAGCCGCACCGCTTCCGTCACCGTATCCAGCGCGCTGGCACCTGCCGCCAGCATTTTTTGCCCGCTATCGACGATCGCTGAAAGCGCCGCCACGTATTGTCGTTCACGTTCCGGCGTCAGGGCGGAGCGCGTAATCGCCCCCGCCCCGCCATGAATTGCTATCACCGCCTTGCCCATTCAGCGATCCTTTACCGATAAAGTGTCTTGATACATCCTGCAAACCGCTCCTGACAGGCGACGGATAACCCGCTCTTTTCCAGGTGTATTCCCCTGCTGCCCCGCTGTATTCAGGATGATTTTGTGTATAAATATCATTATCGTGCTGACTGTCCTATACAATTTTTGAATATAGAAAGCGCGGAGTGCGGTGTAAACCCTGTACCGTGGTGGCATATAGCCGCCAGCGCTTTTCTGTCATAATAGGTGTTTTCGATGTTTTGCCCGCAGGAGACCCCCATGGATTTTACCGCCGGACTGATGCCGCTCGACACAGCCCTGACTCAGATGCTCAATCGAATTACACCGCTCAGCGCGGTGGAAACCGTCCCGCTGTTGCAGGCCTTTTCGCGCGTAACCGCCCATGATCTCATTTCACCGCTGGACGTCCCGGGTTTTGATAACTCGGCGATGGACGGTTATGCCGTGCGTCTGGCCGACCTCGCCGACGGCGCGGCGCTGCCGGTGGCAGGTAAAGCGTTCGCCGGACAGCCGTTCCACGATGCCTGGCCTGCCGGAAGCTGTATTCGCATCATGACCGGCGCACCCGTCCCGCCAGGCTGCGACGCGGTGGTGATGCAGGAAGAGACGGAGCAGACCGAAGAGGGCATCCGCTTCATCGCGCCGGTCAAAGCCGGGCAGAACATTCGCCGCCGTGGGGAAGATATCGCCGATGGCGCCGTGGTCTTCCCGGCAGGAACCCCGCTTACCGTCGCCGAACTGCCGGTGCTCGCTTCGCTGGGGATTGCGCAAGTTGCGGTGGTGCGCAAAGTGCGCGTCGCGGTCTTCTCGACCGGGGATGAACTGCAGCTGCCGGGCCAGCCGCTGGGCGACGGGCAAATTTACGATACCAACCGCCTCGCCGTTCACCTGATGCTTGAGCAGCTGGGCTGCGAGGTGATTAACCTTGGCATTATTCCCGACGATCCGGATCGACTGCGCGAGGCGTTTATCGAGGCCGACCGGCAGGCCGACGTAGTCATCAGCTCCGGCGGCGTCTCCGTCGGGGAAGCGGACTACACCAAAGAGATACTCGAAGAGCTGGGTGAAATCGGCTTCTGGAAGCTGGCCATCAAGCCGGGTAAACCTTTTGCCTTCGGAAAACTGAATAACAGCTGGTTCTGCGGCCTGCCAGGTAATCCGGTTTCCGCCACCCTCACCTTCTATCAGCTGGTGCAGCCGCTGCTGGCAAAACTGGGGGGCAACGGTGGCCAGGCGCAGCCGATGCGCCTGCGCGTTCGCGCCGCTACGCGGCTAAAGAAATCACCGGGCCGTCTCGACTTCCAGCGCGGCGTGCTGCGACGCAATCCGGACGGTGAGCTGGTGGTTGAATCGACCGGTCATCAGGGGTCGCACATCTTCAGCTCTTTCAGTCTCGGCAACTGTTTTATCGTTCTCGAACGCGAGCGCGGCGCCGTTGAAGCGGGTGAGTGGGTTGAAGTCGAGCCCTTTAACCATCTGTTCGGGGGGCTGTAATGGCGGTTGAACTGAGCGATGAGGAGATGCTGCGCTACAACCGTCAAATCATCCTGCGCGGTTTCGACTTTGACGGTCAGGAGCAGTTGAAAGCCTCCCGGGTGCTGGTGGTTGGCCTGGGCGGGCTCGGCTGCGCGGCCGCGCAGTATCTGGCGGCGGCGGGCATCGGTCAGCTCACGCTGCTGGATTTCGACACCGTGTCGCTCTCCAATCTGCAGCGTCAGACGCTGCACAGCGATGCGACCCTCGGCCAACCGAAGGTCGACTCCGCGCGCGACGCGCTGGCACGCATCAACCCGCACGTTCAGCTCACGACGCTGAATGCGGTGCTGGAAGAGGAAGCCTTGCGGGCGCAGATCGCCGCCCACGATCTGGTGCTCGACTGTACCGATAACGTCGCTATCCGCAACCAGCTTAACGCGGGCTGTTTCCGGCACAAAACGCCGCTGGTTTCCGGCGCGGCGATTCGCATGGAAGGTCAGATCAGCGTTTTTACCTGGCAGGAGGGTGAGCCGTGCTATCGCTGTCTGAGCCGTCTTTTCGGCGACAACGCCCTCACCTGCGTTGAGGCGGGCGTGATGGCGCCGCTGGTGGGTGTCATCGGCGCGTTACAGGCGATGGAAGCGATTAAAGTGCTCAGCCGCTACGGCACGCCGGCGGCAGGCAAAATCGTCATGTATGACGCAATGACCTGTCAGTTTCGTGAAATGAAGCTGCCGCGTAATCCGCAGTGCGAGGTATGCGCAAGCCACTAACCCCCCACCGGCGGCGACCGTCGCCGGATAATCTGTGACCCGCTACACCTTTCCCTCTTCTCCCCGATCGTATCCGTTCTGCTTGTTGATTTGCATCAATGTAACCTTCATTCGAAAGTAATTTAATCTTCATATGCAAAGAGAGGGCTCAACATGATCTTCAACATTCAGCGCTATTCAACCCACGACGGCCCGGGGATTCGCACCGTCGTATTCCTTAAAGGTTGCTCGCTGGGTTGCCGCTGGTGTCAGAATCCGGAAAGTCGTTCCCGCACCGCGGATCTGCTGTATGACGCTCGTCTGTGTCTCGACGGCTGCGATTTGTGCCAGCAGGCGGCGCCGGAGGTGATAACCCGCAAGCTGGATGGCCTGATTATCCATCGTGAAAAGCTCACCGACGACCACTATGCGCGGCTGCGCGAATGCTGCCCGACCACCGCACTCACCGTCTGCGGCGAAGAGAAGCCTGTGGAGGAGATTATGGCCACGGTACTGCGGGATAAACCATTCTACGATCGCAGCGGCGGCGGAGTTACCCTCTCAGGCGGTGAGCCGTTTATGAATCCTGAGCTGGCGCAGCAGCTGTTTCAGGCCAGTCATGAAGCCGGTATTCACACCGCCGTCGAAACCTGTCTGCACGTGCCGTGGAAATATGTTGCGCCTTCGCTGCCGTGGGTAGATCTGTTTCTCGCCGACCTTAAGCACGTGAACGAAGCGATTTTCAACCAATGGACGGGCGGCAGCGCTCGCCGGGTGCTGGATAACCTGCAACGCGTTGCGCAGGCCGGGAAAAAAATTATCATCCGCGTCCCGCTGATTCAGGGATTTAATGCCGATGAAGCCGCCATTACCGCCATCACCGATTTTGCCGCCGACCGTCTGAAGGTCGAGGAGATTCACTTCCTGCCGTACCACACGCTGGGAATGAACAAATATCAGTTACTCAGTCAGCCCTATACCGCTCCGGACAAACCGCTTGCTGCACCCGAGCTGCTCGCCTTCGCGCAGCACTATGCTCAGAGCAAAGGTTTAACGGCTACTTTACGAGGATAAACTCATGACTACCCTGAAACTGGATACGCTGAGCGCTCGCATTCAGGCGCATAAAATGGCGCTGGTTCATATCGTTAAGCCGCCGGTATGCACCGAGCGCGCGCAGCATTACACCGCCGCTTATCAACAGCATCTGGATAAGCCGATCCCGGTACGTCGCGCGCTGGCGCTGGCCCATCACCTGGCGGAGCGGACTATCTGGATCAAACACGACGAGCTGATCGTCGGCAACCAGGCAAGCGAAGTCCGCGCCGCGCCGATCTTCCCGGAATATACCGTCAGCTGGATTGAAAAAGAGATCGATGATCTGGCCGATCGTCCGGGAGCCGGTTTCGCCGTCAGCGAAGAGAACAAGCGGGTGCTGCATGAGATCTGCCCGTGGTGGCGTGGACAGACCGTTCAGGATCGCTGCTACGGGATGTTTACCGATGAACAAAAAGCGCTGCTGGCCACCGGCATTATTAAAGCGGAAGGCAATATGACCTCCGGCGACGCCCACCTGGCGGTCAACTATCCGCTGCTGCTGGAAAAAGGCCTCGACGGCATGCGCGCCAAAGTAGCCGAACGCCGTTCACGCATCAACCTTACGGTGCTGGAAGATTTGCACGGTGAGCAGTTCCTCAAAGCCATTGATATCGTGCTGGAAGCAGTGAGCGAACACTGCCAACGCTTTGCCGAACTGGCCCGTACCATGGCTACCGCCGAGACACGCGAAACGCGCCGGGACGAGCTGCTGGCCATCGCCGAAAACTGCGACCTCATCGCCCATGAACCGCCAAAAACGTTCTGGCAGGCGCTGCAGCTGTGCTACTTCATCCAGTTGATTTTGCAAATTGAATCCAACGGCCACTCGGTTTCCTTCGGCCGTATGGACCAGTACCTCTATCCATACTACCGTCGCGACGTCGAGCTGCAGCAATCGCTGGCGCGTGAACAAGCGATTGAACTGCTGCATAGCTGCTGGCTGAAGCTGCTGGAAGTGAACAAAATCCGCTCCGGCTCGCACTCGAAAGCCTCCGCAGGCAGCCCGCTATACCAGAACGTGACGATCGGCGGCCAGAACCTGGTGGACGGCAACGCGCAGGATGCGGTGAATCCGCTCTCCTATGCGATTCTCGAATCCTGCGGCCGTCTGCGCTCCACCCAGCCGAACCTCAGCGTGCGCTACCACTCCGGTATGAGTAATGACTTCCTTGACGCCTGCGTACAGGTCATTCGCTGCGGCTTCGGGATGCCGGCGTTTAATAACGACGAAATCGTTATTCCGGAATTCATCAAACTCGGCATCGAACCGCAGGATGCCTACGACTACGCGGCCATCGGCTGCATCGAAACCGCCGTCGGCGGCAAGTGGGGCTATCGCTGTACCGGGATGAGCTTTATCAACTTCGCCCGCGTAATGCTCACCACCCTGGAAGGTGGCCGCGATGCTACCAGCGGTCAGGTGTTCCTGCCGCAGGAACACGCGCTGTCGAAAGGCAACTTCACCCGCTTCGAGCAGGTGCTGGAAGACTGGGATACCCAGATTCGCTACTACACGCGTAAATCGATCGAGATTGAGTACGTCGTCGATACCATGCTGGAAGAGAACGTCCATGACATTCTGTGCTCGGCGCTGGTGGATGACTGCATCGAGCGGGCGAAGAGCATTAAACAAGGCGGCGCCAAATACGATTGGGTATCCGGACTGCAGGTCGGGATCGCCAACCTCGGCAACAGCCTGGTCGCCGTGAAAAAGCTGGTGTTTGAGCAGGGGACAATCGGTCAGCAGCAGCTGGCGAAAGCGCTGGCGGAAGACTTTGAAGGCCTGACCCACGAGCAGCTGCGTCAGCGTTTAATCAACGGCGCACCGAAGTACGGTAACGATGATGACAGCGTGGATACTCTGCTGGCGCGCGCGTACCAGACCTATATCGATGAGCTGAAGCAGTACCACAACCCGCGCTACGGCCGCGGTCCAATCGGCGGTAACTACTACGCCGGTACCTCGTCCATCTCTGCTAACGTGCCGTTTGGCGCCCAGACCATGGCCACGCCGGACGGACGTAAAGCGCACTCACCGCTGGCGGAAGGTGCCAGCCCGGCTTCCGGGACTGACCATCTGGGGCCAACGGCGGTCATCAGCTCCGTCGGCAAACTGCCGACCGGTTCGATTCTCGGAGGCGTGCTGCTAAACCAGAAGCTGAACCCGGCGACGCTGGAGAACGAGTCCGATAAGCAGAAACTGATGGTGCTGCTGCGTACCTTCTTCGAAGTGCATAAAGGCTGGCATATTCAGTACAACATCGTGTCGCGGGAGACGCTGCTGGAAGCGAAGAAGCACCCTGACCAGTATCGTGATTTAGTGGTCCGCGTGGCGGGATACTCGGCGTTCTTTACCGCCCTGTCGCCGGATGCCCAGGACGATATCATCGCCCGTACCGAGCATACGCTGTAAGTAAAAGCCCCGGCTGGCGCTGCGCTGAGCCGGGCTACGGATTCACGGCCATTTGCTGGCTGGTAGCCCGGGTCAGACGTGAGCGCCGCAACCCGGAGACGAGTTCATCGCCCGTACCGGGCCTACGCTGTAAGAAAAGCCCCGGCTGGCGCTGCGCTGAGCCGGGTTACGGATTCACGGCCATTTGCGCGTCAGTAGCCCGGGTCAGACGTGAGCGCCGCAACCCGGGGATTTTCTCCCGTACATTGTCAGCCGCTAGCGGAGTCAACCCACCTATCTGGAGCGCAACGAGGCGGATGAAGTTTCATTCGAAATAAATTTGTGCTTCAGGTCACATTGTAATTAGAATGTTACTGGTCGAAGTTAGCCAGGAGCATTTGTTATGACCGTTAAAGTTATCGTCACCGATATGGACGGAACTTTTCTCAATGACGCCAAGCAGTACGATCGCCCGCGTTTTCTCGCGCAGTTCGCGCAACTTCAGCAGCAGGGTATTGAATTTGTTGTCGCCAGCGGCAACCAGTACTATCAGCTGATCTCTTTTTTCCCGGAAATTCGCGAGCAGATCTCTTTTGTCGCCGAGAACGGTGCGCTGGTGTACGAACACGGCCAACAGCTGTTCCACGGCGAGCTGACCCGCCATGAATCCCAGGTGGTGATTGGCGAGCTGCTGAAAGACCGCCAGCTGAACTTCGTCGCCTGCGGTCTGGAGAGCGCCTACGTCAGCGACAACGCCCCCGACGCGTTCGTCGCCCTGATGTCAAAACACTATCATCGCCTGCAGCGAATCAGCGATTATCAGAACATTAACGACACCCTGTTCAAATTCTCGCTCAATCTGCCGGATAGCGATATCCCGCAGCTTATCGATAAACTGCACGTTTCACTCGATGGCATCATGAAGCCCGTGACCAGCGGTTTCGGCTTCGTTGATTTAATTATTCCCGGGCTGCACAAAGCGAACGGCATCAGCCGCCTGCTCAAACGCTGGCAGCTCTCGCCGCAGGAGTGCGTCGCCATCGGCGACAGCGGCAACGATGCGGAAATGCTGAAGCTGGTGAAATACGCATTCGCCATGGGCAACGCCGCCGAAAGCATCAAAGCTATCGCCGATTACACGACTGACGACAACAACCATCACGGCGCGCTGAAGGTCATTCAGGCCGTTCTCGATAAGACGCCTCCCTTCTCCTGCTGACCGCTGACCGGGGCCCCCTGCCCCGGTTTTTTCCATTTTGTGCACCTCCTCTAAATTTTAAACTTGCATTAACTTTAATTTAACTTAAATTAACGTTTGTAAGATTTAATACTTTCGAATGAAAGCTGAAAGCTGAGTGAGGTCACCATGGCTGCTATCTACACCCACGAAACATTACCCGCCGACCACAAAGCGGCGATTCGCCAAATGAAACAGCATCTGCGCACGCAAATCGGCGATGTGCAGGCGGTATTCGATCGCCTCAGCGCAAAGATTAGCGCCCTCCTGGAAGAGATTGAGGCGTTGAAAGCCCGCGGCGAGGATGTCTGGCCGGTGATCCCGTTCAGCGATATCGCGCAAGGGAAAGTCAGCGACGCCCAGCGCGAGGCCATTAAGCGCCGCGGCTGTGCGGTTATCAAAGGTCACTTCTCGCGCGAACGAGCGCTGGCCTGGGATAACGCGATGCTTGAATATCTCGATCGCAACCATTTCGACGATGTCTACAAAGGCCCTGGCGACACCTTCTTCGGCTCACTTGACGCTTCGCGCCCGGAGATTTACCCGATTTACTGGTCACAGGCACAGATGCAGGCGCGTCAGAGCGATGAGATGGCCGCCGTGCAGTCTTTCCTTAACCGCCTGTGGACCTTTAACCATGACGGCAAGCAGTGGTTCGACCCGGACGTGAGCGTTATCTATCCGGATCGCATCCGCCGTCGCCCGCCGGGAACCACCTCGAAAGGGTTGGGCGCACACACCGATTCCGGCGCGCTGGAGCGCTGGCTGCTGCCGGCCTATCAGCGCGTCTTTGCCAACGTCTTCAACGGCAATCTTGATGCCTATGACCCGTGGAATGCGGCGCACCGTACTGAAGTCGAAGAGTACACCGTCGACAACACCACCAAGTGCTCCGTCTTCCGGACTTTCCAGGGCTGGACCGCGCTCTCGGATATGATTCCCGATCAGGGGCTGCTGCACGTAGTGCCGATTCCGGAGGCGATGGCGTATATCCTGTTGCGCCCGCTGCTGGACGATGTGCCGGACGATGAGCTGTGCGGCGTGGCGCCGGGGAAAGTACTGCCGGTTTCCGAGAAATGGCATCCGCTGCTGATCAAAGCGCTCAGCTCTATCCCGGCGCTCAATGCCGGCGATTCGGTATGGTGGCACTGCGATGTGATTCATTCGGTGGCGCCGGTGGAAAACCAGCAGGGCTGGGGCAATGTGATGTACATTCCCGCCGCCCCGATGTGCGAGAAAAACCTCGCCTACGCGCAGAAGGTCAAGCTGGCGTTGGAAAACGGCGCTTCGCCGGGGGACTTCCCCCGTGAAGACTATGAGGCCGACTGGCAGGAGCGTTTTACCCTGGACGATCTCAATATTCATGGTAAACGGGCGCTGGGTATCGCCGTCTAGTCGTCGTAGAGCCCTGCCTGCACAACCGTGGTAAGGCGGTTACCGGAACGTATCCGCCTTACCGAATCCCGTACCACCAGCGTGCCGTGCAGCAGCAGCGAGCCGCGCGGCGCATCCGGGCGAATCAACCGCTGCTGAAGCAGATGTACCGCTTCCGTACCCAGCTCGTCACGCGGGACGTGAACGGCGGTCAGCGGCACATCCTGAATGGCGGCCAGATTGAAACCGTCGATACTCATCACCGAAATATCCTGCGGCACCCGCAGCCCGCGCTTTTGCAGCGCACTCACCGTCCCGGCGACCATAAAATCTCCGCCGACCAAAAATGCCGTTGGCAGCGATTTGCCTGCCCGCGCGTCGAGCCATTCGCCTACCCGCTCTTCGCTGTCCCTGGCGCTAAAGCTGGCGACCGTAAGCAGGTCACGCCCATCGGTAAAATGCAGGTTGCGCATCCGCCAGGCCTCTTTGATACCTGCCAGCCGCAGGTCCATCGTGTAACGCCGCAGGCACATGACATTCAGCACCGCCCGATGGCCCATATCAAACAGATACTGCGCGGCAAACTGGCCAATCAGCCGGTGATCCGGCGCAATGGAAGAGAGGCGCATCGCTTCGTCGCGGCAGTTGATCAGCACGCAGGGTTTCGCCAGATCTACCGCCAGATCGTGAATATGCGGATCGTCAATGCCCAGCAGGATCGCCGCTTCGGTTTCCGGTTCGTTCATGCGGGCCAGGAACTGATTGGCATCGCTGTCATTCTCTTCCAGCGCGCAGGTTCGCAGGCGCACCTCATGAGCAGCCAGCGCATGGTGGATACTTTGAATGACCCGGTAGTAATAGATATCAGAACGCTCATCAAACGCCCGCTGCGGCGCAAAGACGACCAGACTGTTGAGCAGCATACGCCCGGCGGCAATGCCTTCCAGCACCCCCATGTCGCGCGCGCACGTCAGCACGGCCCGCCGGGCCTTGTCACTGGTGTTCGCTTTTCCTGCCAGCACTCTGGAAACCGTGCTCGCCGACATCCCCGTCCGGCTGGCGATCTCGGCTATTTTGAGCTTTTTATCCATTTTGTGATCCAGCTCCATCTTCAAAATGAAAGAATTTTCATCATCGACAAAGCCAGATTATCAAGTAAATGTTTGCCTCTTCAGTGAGCATTTCATCATCTTATGAAAAAACTTTCATAAATAACGCTACTGCCCGCCGATTTTCTCGCCTAACCTGAATTGGTCCGATAGCTTCCATACTAGTTACCCGGATATAAGAAGAAATAAAACAATATTATTCAAACTATTACAGGAACCGGTATGACAACTCGTGGTGCGAGTCGCTCATTACCCTACATTAAAAAAACCTCGTGGAGAGTTCTATGAGTCAAGGCCTCAACAACGATATCGCCGCCAGCAAGTCCCGGCGGGTGATAAAAAATTTACGCTGGTGGATGCTGGTCCTTTTTTTGCTCGGCGTTACCGTCAACTACATCACACGTAACTCTCTGGGGATTATCGCCCCGGAGCTGAAGGTCTCGCTCGGCATCACCACCGAACAGTATTCGTGGATTGTCGGCGCTTTTCAGTTGGCCTACACCCTTTTCCAGCCGCTGTGCGGCTGGCTTATCGACGTCATCGGCCTGAAGCTCGGCTTTATGATTTGCGCCACCCTGTGGGCCGTTGCCTGTATCGCTCATGCCGGTGCCGGTAGCTGGCTGCACCTGGCCATCCTGCGCTTCTTTATGGGCGGTGCGGAAGCCGCCGCCACGCCGGCAAACGCCAAAACTATCGGCGAATGGTTCCCGAAATCGGAACGTCCAATCGCCGCCGGTTGGGCCGGCGTCGGCTTCTCGATTGGCGCGATGCTGGCGCCGCCGATTATCTACTTCGCCCACGCCTCTTTCGGCTGGCAGGGCGCGTTCATGTTCACCGGCGTGCTGGCGCTGCTGTGGGTCGTGCTGTGGTGGGCGCTTTATCACAACCCTGAAAAACACCCGAACCTCGACAAAAGCGAGCTGGCGTTCATTCGTCAGGACAATGAGCCGCCGGCCGTTAAGCTGCCGTTCTTCACCGCGTTAAAAACCGTCTCGAAAAACAAGCGTTTTTACGGTATCGCGATTCCGGCGTTCATGGCCGAACCGGCCTGGGCCGTGCTGAGCTTTTGGGTCCCGCTGTACCTTGCTAAAGAGCACGGCATGGATCTGAAACAGATTGCCATGTTCGCCTGGCTGCCGTTTCTTGCCGCCGACCTCGGTAGCGTCGTCAGCGGCTATCTGACCAGACTGTATACCCGCTGGTTCGGCTATACCCGGGTTAACGCCGTCGTCGCCAGTTCGGTGACCGGCGCCTTTTTGATGATTTCGCTGGCCCTCGTTGCCATTACCCGCGACCCCTATATCACCATCGTGCTGATCTCCATCGGCGGCTTCGGCCACCAGATCATCTCCTGCATGCTGAGCGCGCTGGTGGTGGAGTCGTTTGATAAAGGCCAGATGGCAACCGTCAACGGGATGCGCGGTTCCGCGGCCTGGATTGCCAGCTTCCTGTTCTCGCTATTAATCGGGGTGACTGCCGACAAAATTGGCTTCAACCCGCTGTTTATTGCCATGGGGTTCTTTGACCTGATTGGCGCCATCTTCCTGGTGGCATTTATTGCTGAACGTCGCGCCAAACGCGCCTGAGAGTGGATACAAAGATGAAAACGCTGAAACACTGGACATTGCACCAACGGTTAGCTCATCACGTTGAGTTAACTATCGACGGGCAGCACACGCTGTGCCTGTATGTACTGGAAGAGAACCTGTTCCGCGTCCTGCTAAAGCGCAAAGGTCAGCTGGCGCTGGACCGTACCTGGAGCATTGCACCGCAGCAGGACGTGCCGTGGGAAGGACGTCCTCGCGAGGATCTGAGCGGCTTTAGTCTGCCCGCGTGGACGCTTGAACAACGCGCTGACAGCCTGACGGTCGCCACCGGGCAGCTGCGCGTCACCGTTCACCAGCCGCTGTGGCTGGAATGGAGCTATCGTCATGACGACGGCGAATGGCTCCCGCTGGTCAATGACCGCCCCACCAGCGCCTATCTGCTCAACGCCCACGGCGACGGCGCGGCACACTATCTGAGCCGCCGCAAGGACGAACGATTCTATGGCCTTGGCGAGAAGGCCGGCGATCTTCAGCGTAATGGTAAACGCTATGAAATGCGTAATCTCGATGCGATGGGCTATAACGCCGTCAGTACCGACCCGCTGTACAAGCATATCCCCTTTACCCTCACCCAGCGTAGCGACATCAGCTACGGCCTGTTCTACGATAACCTGAGCAGCAGTTGGCTGGATCTGGGCAATGAAATTGATAACTACCACACCGCCTATCGCCGCTGGCAGGCGGAAGCGGGCGATATCGATTACTACCTGTTCACCGGCCGACGGGCGCTGGACGTCACCAAAGCGTTTGTTCGCCTGACCGGCAAAACGCTGTTCGGGCCGAAGTGGAGTCTCGGCTACAGCGGCTCCACCATGCATTACACCGACGCGCCGGATGCGCAAAATCAGCTGATGAACTTTATCCGTCTGTGTGAAGCGCATGCGATTCCCTGCGACTCTTTTCAGCTCTCTTCCGGCTACACCTCGATCAACGGCAAGCGCTACGTGTTTAACTGGAACTACGACAAGGTACCGCAGCCGAAAGTGATGAGTCAGCGCTTCCATGACGCCGGCATCAAGCTGGCGGCCAATATTAAACCCTGTCTGCTGCAGGACCATCCGCGCTATAGCGAAGTGGCGGAAAAGGGGTTATTTATTCGCGACTCGGAGACCGACGCACCGGAACGCTCCAGCTTCTGGGATGACGAAGGATCGCACCTCGACTTCACGAATCCCCAAACCGTCGCCTGGTGGCAGGACTGCGTTACCCGCCAGCTGCTGGAGATGGGCATCGATTCCACCTGGAATGATAATAACGAATTTGAAGTCTGGGATGGCGAGGCCCGCTGTCACGGCTTTGGCCAGCACATCGCCATCAAGCATATTCGCCCGGTGATGCCGCTGCTGATGATGCGCGCCTCAATGGAAGCCCAGCAGCGTTTCGCGCCACACAAGCGACCGTATCTGATCTCCCGTTCCGGCTGCGCCGGAATGCAGCGCTATGTCCAGACCTGGAGCGGCGACAACCGTACCAGCTGGGAGACCCTGCGCTATAACACCCGCATGGGGCTGGGGATGAGTTTATCCGGCTTATATAACGTGGGCCACGACGTCGGCGGTTTTTCCGGTGATAAACCGGATGCCGAGCTGTTCGTACGTTGGGTGCAGAATGGCGTGATGCACCCGCGCTTTACCATTCATTCATGGAACGATGACCAGACGGTCAACGAGGCGTGGATGTATCCGGGCGTGACCCCGGCGATTCGCAGCGCGATTGAACTGCGCTATCGTCTGCTGCCCTATCTGTATACGCTCCTGTGGCAGGCCCACGCTGACGATGAGCCAATGTTGCGACCGACGTTCCTCGATCATGAGCACGATCCGCAAACCTTTGCAGAGTGCGATGATTTCCTGCTGGGGCGCGATCTGCTGGTCGCCAGCGTCGTCGAACCGGACCAGCGTCAACGCCGGGTGTGGCTGCCGGAAAACTGCTCCGGCTGGTACGATTTTTATAGCGGGGAGTGGTTCTCCGGCGGCCAGTGGATAACGCGAGATGCGCCGCTGGAACATCTGCCACTGCTGGTCCGCGCCGGAGCCGGCCTGCCGCTCAGCGAACGCATCACCCACGTCAGCGCGACAAAAGACGATCGGCGCGAGCTGAAGCTATACCCGCTAAAAGGCGTGGGGTCGTCGCAGGGTCTGCTGTTTGAGGACGATGGCGAAAGCTGGGGCTATAAAGAGGATGATGCGCTGTGGCTGACGTGGGAGATGGTCTGCGACGCCAGCACCATCAGCCTGCAGCTAACCCCTCGCGGCCGTTATTGCCCGGCCTGGCATGCGCTGAAAGTGACTTTACCCGCCGGTGAAAAGCGCAAGCTGCTGATAAATGGTGAAGAAGCCGGAGAATGGCGTCTGAAGTAGTCCCGGAGCCCTTCCCTGTCGGGAAGGGCCGCTAATTGATGTCCAGCTGTAACTAACTACGCCATAACTGTAAGGCGGCGTGGCGTTTTTGAGGCGTCGGTTATACCGTAAGAGTGCCCCTTCTCTGGATCCGGACCTCTGACGATGAAACTACCGAGCGCTCTTATTGTCTGGCTGATGTTATGTTCCACCAGCGCACTGGCATTTCAGGAAAAACCCTCTCCTGAAATGCCGCTGCCCTCCGCCGCGGCCAAAACCACCGCCATCAGCCGCTTTGCCGCTGATGAAAACGATGTGGCGATCGCCCAGGCCTATAGCCCCGGGACATTTACCGGTACCGCGCCAACCTCCCGCGGTTTCCCGGCCCCTGCCGCCGCCGTCCATCACCACTAACTTGCCCTGCCTCTTCGGTTGGTGCCGGGCGGCCGCTGTCGCGAACCTGTCCGGCTCATCAGGTCGTACCGCCGGGCGGCCGTCCCCCTCAAACCGCAGCAATCAGAAAACCAATCAGCACGCAGTAAAGCACCAGGCTCAGTAAAGTCAGAACAATAATCATTGCACGCTACCCCGTTCAGATTCAGAGAAGACGGGGTTCAGCCACGCAATCACTCAGCGAAAACGCGCTCATGGCCCCCTCCTGCAACAGATAATTCAGCGGCTATTTATTCACAGTATTGTGCAGGAAAGATGAGTAAATTAAGGGGTCTGAATGCAGGGCGGATTGCAGCGGAGAGATTCAGCGCAGGATGGCGCTGAACAACGTTATCCCGGCACGCAAGCGCGCCGGGAACGCAGACACTTAGTTATCGATACCTTTGCTACGCAGGTAATCTTCGTAGTTACCGCTGAAGTCGATCACGCGCTCCGGCGTAATTTCGATCACGCGGGTTGCCAGAGAGCTGACGAACTCGCGGTCGTGGGAAACGAAGATCAAGGTTCCCTGATACATCTCCAGCGCCATGTTCAGCGATTCGATCGATTCCATATCCAGGTGGTTAGTCGGTTCATCCATGACCAGGATGTTCGGCTTTTGCATCATCAGCTTACCGAACAGCATGCGGCCTTTTTCACCACCGGACAGCACTTTAGCGGGCTTTTTGATATCGTCCTGGCTGAACAGCAGACGACCGAGGATGCTGCGCACCGCCTGCTCGTCATCGCCGTCCTGCTTCCACTGGCTCATCCAGTCGAAGACGGTCAGATCGTTTTCAAATTCGTACTCGTGATCCTGCGCATAGTAGCCAATCTGCGCATTTTCAGACCATTTTACGCTGCCGCTGGTCGGTTCCAGCTCACCCACCAGGGTTTTCAGTAACGTGGATTTACCCACGCCGTTGGTCCCCAGCACGGCAAGCTTCTCACCCACTTCCAGCAGAAGATTGACGCCTTTGAACAGCGGACCATTGTCAAAACCTTTCGCCAGCGCTTCCACTTCCAGCGCATTACGGAACAGCTTCTTATCCTGTTCAAAACGGATGAACGGGTTCTGACGGCTGGACGCTTTTACTTCATCCAGCTTAATTTTGTCAATCTGGCGGGCGCGGGAAGTCGCCTGGCGAGATTTTGAGGCGTTCGCGCTAAAGCGGCTGACGAAGGATTGCAGGTCGGCAATTTGCGCCTTTTTCTTGGCGTTGTCGGCCAGCAGGCGTTCGCGAGCCTGGGTCGCGGCGGTCATATACTCGTCGTAGTTACCGGCATAAACGCGCAGTTCGCCGTAGTCGAGATCGGCCATATGGGTGCAGACCATGTTCAGGAAGTGACGGTCGTGCGAAATGATAATCATGGTACTGTCACGTTCGTTCAGCACCTGCTCCAGCCAGCGAATGGTGTCGATGTCCAGGTTGTTCGTCGGTTCATCGAGCAGCAGGATATCCGGGTTCGAAAACAGCGCCTGCGCCAGCAGTACACGCAGCTTCCAGCCTGGCGCCACTTCGCTCATCGGGCCGTAATGCTGTTCAACCGGGATCCCGACGCCGAGCAGCAGTTCACCGGCGCGCGCTTCGGCAGAATAGCCGTCCATCTCACCGTAAGTGACTTCGAGGTCGGCCACTTTATAGCCGTCTTCTTCGCTCATTTCCGCCAGAGAATAGATGCGATCGCGCTCCTGCTTCACTTCCCACAGCTCGCCGTGGCCCATAATGACCGTATCCAGCACGGTGAACTCTTCAAAGGCGAACTGATCCTGACGCAGTTTACCGATACGTTCGTTCGGATCGAGAGAGACGTTACCCAACGTCGGCTCAAGATCGCCGCCGAGGATCTTCATAAAGGTGGATTTACCGCTACCGTTGGCGCCAATCAGGCCGTAACGGTTGCCGCCGCCAAATTTGACGGAGATGTTTTCGAACAGCGGCTTACTGCCAAACTGCATGGTGACGTTGCTGGATACTAGCACGGGGTTATCCTGAAAAAAGAGAATGAGAAGTGTGATACATCGGGCATTATGCCAGCAAAGCCATCACTTTTCACGGTTTGCAATAAAATCGCAGGCAGCGCCTGTGGTACGGTCTCTCTCATATTGCGCGATTCATTTAACCGATACATGATTTTTTCCCTTAATCTGGAAGGAACCTATGACCACATACTCCCGCCATCCGGCATTCTTATCGCTTCAGGGCGGCATCAACTTTCGTGACCTCGGCGGCCTGCATACCGCCGACGGCCGCCGCATACGCGAGGGGAAACTCCTGCGCTCCGGCGCGTTACATCGGATGACCGACGAGGATCTGAGCCATCTGGACAATCTGCCGGTGACCCGGGTCATTGATTACCGCGATCCGCACGAGGTCCAGCGCAGCCCCGACAGGTTGAATGGACGGATGCGTTATCTCAATGCGCCCGCCAATCCTCTGACGCCAGGCGTCGATGCCAAAGTCACGGAACTTAACGCCGCGACGCTCAATGCCATGAGCGGCGAGAAATTTATGCTGCAGCTTTATCGTCAGCTGCCCTTTAATAACGCCGCTTATCGCCAGCTTGCCGGCTGGCTGATGCAGCCAGCTGACGGTGCGCTGTTGCAGCACTGTGCGGTGGGTAAAGATCGTACCGGCGTGGGCTGCGCGCTGACGCTTTTCGCCCTTGGCTGCGACACGCCGACGGTGATGGAGGAGTATCTCCTCACCCACGGTACGCTGAACCAGGTCGAAACCGGACTCCTCGGCCTGCTCGGCGATCAACTGAGCTCCCGCGGACGGCAGAATCTGGCAGAAATCCTGACGGTACATGAGTCGTACCTCGCGGCGGCGCTATCGGCAATTCACGAGCGCTATGCCAGCGTGGATGCATGGCTGGAACAGGAATATCAGCTGACGCCCGACGCGCGCGAAGCGCTGCGCTCACGCTTTCTCGAGGGGTAAATGCCGTTTTTTCGTGCCACGATTTGCCGCGGAAATGAAAAACGGCGAACTACACTTGAAACAACTGGCAAAAAAGTGTGATTTCGTACACATCTGATTTCCCTGTTGGATGGAATGCACATATAATGCGCTCCCATCTATTAGCTGAATCATCTGACAAAGGCCTTTGTGGCTTTGCCACTGCACACGACATGAAGAATATGAAAATATCGACACTCTTAGCGGCAGCCTTCGCCCTCGTCGGCTTTTGCAACACTGCATCCGCTGTCACTTATCCGCTGCCGACCGACGGTAGCCGACTGATTGGTCAGAACCAGGTGATTACGGTTCCTGATAACAACAAGCAACCGCTGGAATATTTCGCAGCTAAATACCAGATGGGATTGTCCAACATGCTGGAAGCCAACCCGGGCGTGGATACCTATCTGCCGAAGAGCGGCACCGTGCTGAATATCCCGCAGCAGCTGATTCTGCCGGACACCGTGCATGAAGGTATCGTTATCAACAGCGCGGAAATGCGTCTTTACTACTACCCGAAAGGCACCAACACCGTTATCGTGCTGCCAATTGGTATCGGCCAGCTGGGCAAAGATACGCCGATCAAATGGGTCACCAAGGTAGAACGTAAGAAAGCGGGTCCAACCTGGACGCCGACGGCGAAGATGCACGCGGAATACATCGCGGCGGGTAACCCGCTGCCGGCCGTCGTACCGGCGGGTCCTGACAATCCGATGGGGCTGTATGCGCTGTACATTGGTCGTCTGTATGCGATCCACGGCACCAACGCTAACTTCGGTATCGGGCTGCGCGTCAGCCACGGCTGCGTCCGTCTGCGTAACGAAGACATCAAATTCCTGTTTGAGAATGTGCCGGTTGGTACCCGCGTCGAGTTTATCGATGAGCCGGTGAAAGCCACTACCGAGCCGGACGGCAGCCGTTATGTCGAAGTACATAACCCGCTCTCCACCACCGAAGCGCAGTTCCAGGGCGGTGAAATCGTACCGATTACGCTGACCAAAGAAGTCCAGGCGGTCACCAGTCAGTCCGATGTCGATCAGACCGTGGTCGAGCAGGCTGTCCAGAACCGTTCCGGTATGCCGGTTCGTCTGAACTAATCTTCTGACGTAACGACATAAAAAAAGCAGGCCTTGCGCCTAATGCGGGTCACTGAAAGGTGACCCGCTTTTTTTTGGTTTATCGCCGGCCAGGGCGATGCCGGTAAACGGTGGTTTGCACCACCGTAAAAACTAAATCCCCGGCTTAACAGCGACCTACGGGGCAGGAACGCCTACAGATATGTTGAAGCCGAATCGAAACGGCAATCTCTGTGAGATGACGGATTCTTACACCTCTGGCGGATCGGTCAACCGCCCCCTGAACGATCGCCATTAGGCCCGGTGCCCGCCTTTTTTATCCGTTATTGACCAGGATAATGCCGCCATGATCGTAGCGATAGTGGCAGCGGGCATACTCCAGCGGCGTCCCGTCTTCCAGATAGATAACCTGCTCAACTTCCAGTACCGGGTCGCTCTCGCCGCAGTTCAGGTGCAGCTGGTCCAGGGCATCCGGCTTCATCGCCCGCACCACGCGATACGAGCCCATTAGCTTCAGCCCCAGCGTCTCCTGCACGTAGCGAAACACCGAACTTTCCAGATGCGTTTTATTCAGCCCCGGCACCAGCGCCACGGGCATCACCGTCATATCCAGCGAGACCGGTTCGCCGTTGAGCACCCGCAGGCGGACAAAATCATAGACTGGGGCATCGGCGTCGATAAGCAGCGAGGTTTGCTCTTTTTCCGTGGCAAAGCGCAGTTCAAAGCGGATCACCTGGCTGGCCACTTCCCCGAGATGCTCCCAGGTTTTGGTGGCACCGAAGTAATCGCTGCCCGGCAGTTCCCACTGCGAGAGCTGCAGAAAGTTTTTCCGCACGAAGGTGCCCTGCCCTTTGCGGGTATAAATAAGGCCCTCGACAATAAGCTGGCGCATCGCCTGCTGGATGGTCATCCTGCTGGTGTTAAATTCCGCCGCCAGCGCAAACTGGTCGGGTAACGGGGCGCTGGCGGGGTACTGCTGGCTGATAATCCGTTTTTTTATTTCCCGCGCGATCGAAAGATACTTCGCCGTCATTCCCCGTCCTTTTTTATGATGATTGTCTCTGGATATACTCTGCTGCACCAGTGCTGGCGGGCCTAAGAATACACCAAACGCCCGCCGCTCGCCCCGCTACATCTCTGCACCATTGCTGCGGATAGCCTGCTTTAACCAGGCGTAGCTTTTCTTCGGCACGCGCTTAAGGTCTTTCAGATCGTGGTTTTCGCGATTCACATACACCACGCCGTAGCGCTTGCGCATATCGCCCTGAGAGCTGAGGATATCAATCAGTCCCCAGCCGAGGTAGCCTATCACCTGCGCGCCATCTTCAAATATCGCCTCTTTCATGGCGTTGATATGATCGCGATGATAGGCAATACGGTAATCATCGGCCACCGGCGTCTCACCATCCCATGACTCAATCACGCCAATGCCGTTTTCAATCGGGAATACCGGCAAACGCCAGTCGTTGTAGTAGCGCGTGATGATCATGCGGAAACCGAGCGGGTCAATCTGCCAGTTCCATTCCGTCGCTTTCAGCCAGCTATTCGGTTTATCGCCGAACAGCATATAGTTGTTCACCGGCGTACCGGGAGGAACGGGATCGCTGTCCAGAGTCCGGCTGGCATAGTAGCTGAAGGCCAGATAGTCGACTTTTACCGTCGCCATCAGCGCCAGATCCTCTTCCCGATAGATCTCGCTAAAACCTTCCCGCGCCACGAAGTGCATGACTTCCGGGCTGTAGCCTTCACCGGCAAATGCGCGGAGCAGGTTCTGGTTAAAGAACTCATCAAGCTGCTGGGCGCAGAGCATATCGCGCGGCTTACAGGTCGCCGGATAGACCAGCGCGTGCGCCAGCATACCGCCCATCAGGCAGTGCGGTTTCGCCTGATGCAGATAGTGGGTCAGGTGAACATGGGCCATCATCACGTGGTGCTGGATCTGGTACAGCTCGCGCAGGGTTTTCTCACCGCGCAGATAGCCCGTAATGAGGAACGCCTCCGGCATATGGTAGAGATTCTGCTCGTTGAAGGTCAGCCAGTACTTCACCTTATCGCCGTAGCAGGCGATCATCTTCTGGCCGTAACGAATAAAGGCGTCCATCACACGACGGTCGGTGAAACCGTTATAGCGTTCCGCCAGTGAAAGCGGCATATCGAAATGATACAGGCAGATCATCGGCTCAATACCGCGGGCGATCAGTTCATCAATAAACCGGTGGTAGAAAGCGATCCCCTCTTCATTAAATTCGCCGTCGCCCAGCGGACACACCCGACTCCAGGCAATCTGGAAGCGATAGCAGTTCATCCCCAGATCCTGCATCAGGTCGAAATCTTCCCGGTAACGATGGTATGAGTCCGTGGCGACTTTCCAGTCGGAGGCGAATTCCGCAGGCTCGCGAATGTCGTACACCGACATCCCTTTCCCCCCTTCATTCCAGGCCCCTTCCGTTTGCATGCTGGAGACCGAATTACCCCACAAAAAGTCCGCCGGTAGTCTATTGTTCATCTCACGCCTCTATATGACTAGTCATTTAAATTTCATGACTAGTCATATAAACGATCTTCACCGCCCAGGCAAAACAAAGGATCGTTTTTTGTGAGCGCAGCAAATAAAAAAAGCCGGATCGGGGGCCCCGATCCGGCCAGACAGCGACCTGTATTTACTGCTGTGCGAGCTGATCGCGGCGATATTCACCCTGCCGCTCCAGCATCCAGCCGGGGTATTCGCGCGGCAGTGCGCTGACCGCATCCAGCTGGGCCAGCTCCACCTCGCTCAGTTGAATATCGACGGCGGCGAGGTTGTCCGCCAGCTGCTCGGGACGTTTGGCGCCGATAATCACGCTGCTGACCGCCGACTGATGCAGCAGCCAGGCGAGGGCAATCTGCGCGACCGAAACACCTTTAGCCTCCGCGATGACGCGCATGACATCGATGCAGTCGAAGGCGCGATCTTTATTTACCGGCGGGAAATCAAACGCCTGCCGACGGCCGCCCTCGGCGCTCTGGCCGTCACGATCGTACTTTCCGCTCAGCAGACCGCCGGCCAATGGACTCCAGACCATCAAACCAACCCCTTCACTCTGCATCATCGGAATTAGCTCACGTTCGAGATCGCGCCCGGCAATCGTGTAGTAAGCCTGGAGGGAGGCGAAGCGCGACAGCCCCAGACGCGCGGAAATCCCCAGCGCTTTCACGATTTGCCAGGCCGCCCAGTTTGACACACCGATGTAGCGGACATGTCCCTGCTGCACCAGATTATCCAGCGCATAGAGCGTCTCCTCGATGGGCGTTGCCGGATCGAAACCGTGCAGCTGATAAAGATCGATGTGATCGAGCTGCAGCCGTCGCAGACTCTCTTTGACGCTCCCCATGATGTGAAAGCGCGAACTGCCGCGGGAGTTGACGCCGGCTGTGCCGGTTTCGCCAAAGACTTTGGTGGCCACCACCACGTTCTCGCGCGGAACCTTCAGATTTTTTAGCGCCTGACCGGTTAACATTTCCGAACGGCCTTCAGAATAGACATCGGCGGTGTCGATAAAGTTAATGCCCGCATCCAGCGCACTGCCCACCAGCTGTTCGGCCTCAGCCTGGCGCAACTGACCAATTTTTCCCCACATGCCGCCTTCGCCGCCAAAAGTCATGGTGCCCAGGCACAGTCGGGAGACAAACAGACCGGTGTTTCCGAGTTTTTGATAACGCATTGGACTCTCCTCATCAGGATATTAAACCTCAGCGTTAACGTTATACGCCCGCGGCGGAACGGGCGAATGGGGTGATTCTGTCTGTTTCTTGCCCAATCCTCTGAAAATCAGGCGATGAATAACAGTAAGGCGTAGCCCACCAGCGCCGCCCACAGCAGCAGCGGCAGAGAGTAAAGATGGAAGCGCCACCAGATGCGGCGATCTGATGCCATACGCAGTGCAATTAAATTCGCCAGCGAGCCGGGAAGCAGGCCAAAGCCGCCGACGTTGACCGCCCAGGCCAGCAGCGGCGAAGGAGGAACATAGTTGAGCAGCAGTATGGTGGCCGGTACGTTGCTGATGAACTGCGACAGGCCAATCGTCGACAGCCACAAGCCGCCGGCAGAAAGCTGCCCCACCCCGCTTAAAACCTGATGCAGCGCGGGAAGTTGCGTCAACAGATGAACGTCAATGAACATCACCATAAAGACCAGCAGCAGCGACCAGTCCACATGGATAATCACCGCCCGCGCCAGCAGCAGAAAGCCGAGAATAATCAGTCCCAGCCCCCACAGTTCAAGCTTCATTTCTAAAGCCGTCAGGAAGATCAGATAAAACGCCAGGCAGCCCCACACCAGCTTCGGCTGCCACGATGGCGCCCGGTCCGCGCTTTGAAAGTGCAGACAGGTGGCGGAGAAACAGCACCAGCACAGTACCAGCAGCGTCAACATCATTGCCGCCGCCAGCGGTAGCATTTGCCCGATAAACCCAAGGAAGCTGAGGCCGGATCGCCCCCACAGCAGGATATTTTGTGGATTACCGATCGGCGTTAACAAAGATCCGGCGTTGACCGCCAGCGCCTCGAAAATAATCAGCCGGTTAACCGGTATCGCGCACCATTTTTTCAACGTCAGCGTGAGCGGTACGACGATAAACAGCGCCACATCATTGGTCAGAAACGTCGAGAGCAGCGCCGCCGCAAGGACCATAAATATGGCCAGCTGACGCTCGGTGGCAAACCGACGCGCCATTTTGCGGCCAAGCACATCAAAATAGCCGCTCAGTTCAATCCCTTTAGTCAGCAGCATCAAGCCGCTCAGGGTGATAATCGTGTGCCAGTCGATAGCCTGGGGCCAGCTTTTTGGCGCAAACGGGACAAAGAAACTTAAGCCGCAGGCGATGATCACCAGTAAATGCAGAAAACGATCGCGAGCCAGAGAGTGAACAAAGGGAAGATTCATTCTCCTTGCTGCCCGTATTTAAGGGTGAACTGATTAAATGCCGCCAGCGTCTCTTCACTGACGTGATGTTCCATCCCTTCCGCGTCACGACGGGCTATCTCCGGACTCACGCCCAGAACCAGTAAGAAATTCTCGACGATCTGGTGGCGTTCGCGGCTCTCATGCGCCAGCTTCTCACCTTCCGGAGTTAAAAAGACCCCGCGCCATGGGATCTGCTCAATCAGCCCGACGCTGGCCAGGCGTTTTAACATTTTGGCCACCGTTGGCTGGGAGACCCCCAGACGCGCGGCCATATCAACCTGACGCGCCTCTCCCACTTCGCGAATCAGATCTGAAATCAATTCGACGTAGTCGTCAATCAGCTCCCGGCGGTGGGCTTCGCGTACCTGGCGAAACCCCTCAACGTGTTCTTCAACATTAACAAGCTGCGTCACTTTTTTTGTTATAGGTCTTCCGGCGCGACGGTTCATTGTGCTTCCTCATACGTGTGACGCATCAAGCATCATCTCAAAAGATCCCCATTGTAAATGATTGGGCCCGTAGCACAAAAAATTAACGTTTTAGCCATAGCTATAAAATATAGCCTGTGCTATATCTGTATGTAATACAGACATCCTTCAAGGAGCGAAGGGCGAAATTACAGGAGGTCCCATGAACGAATTCCAGAGGTGCTTACGCGTGTTTACTCATTCTCCTTTTAAAGTCCGCTTAATGCTGATTAACATGCTGTGCGACATGATGAACGGCAAGAATCGCCAGGAAAAACCCCATCACTAAATGCGGCGTCGCGGTACGCCGCTTCATTTTTCCGTCACAATACCCTGTCAAACTGACCCGTTTCGCCGCGTTCTCGCCGCTTTTTTCAAGTTTTGTAAGCTTTCTCTCAAAACAATCCGTTATGTCCGGTTGACCTTATCATTTGCAAGCCCTATCTTTTGTCAGCCCTGCCACTACTGCGGCTCGCAGAGACCCTCTTCAGGCACTGTCCAGCAGGTTTTACCCCTTGATGCCAGGGGATGCACATGGCGTCTTTTTGATTAATTACTATGAATGTCACCCTGAAAGAAACGCTGGTCGCTCGCGGATTAGTCCCTAACCCGTGGACAGGATTTTATTTTCTCCAGTCTCTGCTGATTAACCTCGCACTCGGCTATGAATTTAGCCTGCTCTATACCGTCGCATTTACATGCGTGTTACATCTGCTGTGGCGTCATGCCCCGCGGATGCAAAAGGTTGTGGTAGGAGGCTACTCGCTGCTTGCCGCCTTCTATTACCCGTTTGGCCAGGCGTACGGCGCCCCCAACTTCAATACTCTGCTGGCGCTGCATGCCACCAATGTCGAAGAGTCCACCGAAATTCTGACCATCTTTCCCTGGTACAACTACCTGCTGGCGGTCTTTATTTTTGCGCTGGGCGTGATTGCCGTGCGTCGTAAAGCGGAAGCGCGTAAGCCGTGGAGCAAAATGGAGGTGCTGGGGCTGCTGTTCAGCATCGGCATCTTCTTTCTGCAGCCGGTGCAGAATCTGGCCTGGGGCGGCGTCTTCAAAGTGATTGATACCGGCTATCCCGCCTTCCGTTTCGTGAAAGACGTGGTGGTCAACAATAATGAAGTGCTGGACGAGCAGGCGCGTATGGCTCAGCTGGCCAATATGAAAGACAGCTGGCATGTGTTGGCGGTCAAACCCAAATATCAGCTTTACGTCGTGGTCATCGGAGAGAGCGCGCGCCGCGATGCGCTTGGGGCTTTTGGCGGCCACTGGGACAACACGCCGTTCGCCAGTTCAGTCAACGGCTATCTGTTTAATGACTACATTTCCGCCAGCGGTTCAACGCAAAAATCTCTCGGCCTGACGCTCAACCGGGTGGTGGACGGCAAGCCGCAATACCAGGATAACTTCGTCACGCTGGCGAACCGCGCCGGCTTCCAGACATGGTGGTTTTCCAATCAGGGGCAAATTGGCGAATACGATACGGCGATAGCCAGCATCGCAAAGCGTGCGGATGAGGTGCAGTTCCTCAAGAATGGCGATTTTGAGGCCAACAAAAATACTCAGGATGAGCAGCTGTTGAAGCTAACCGAGCAGGTGCTCTCCGTGCAGCGGACCCAGCCGCAGCTGATCGTCCTGCATCTGATGGGATCGCACCCGCAGGCCTGCGATCGCACCAAGGGAAAATATACCGTCTTTGTGCAATCGAAAGAGACGTCCTGCTATCTCTACAGCATGACGCAAACCGATACGCTGCTCGGCAAGCTCTATCATCAGCTGCAGAATTCCGGCGAAAGCTTCTCGATGACCTATTTTTCCGATCACGGTCTGGCCTTTAAAGAGCGCGGTAAAGAGGTTCAGTACCTGGCGCACGACGATAAGTACCAGCAGAATTTCCAGGTGCCGTTTATGGTGCTGTCCAGCGATGATAAAGCGCATAAAGTGATTAAGGCACGGCGCTCTGCCAACGATTTCCTCGGGTTCTTCTCCCAGTGGACCGGGATCCGCGCCGCCGAGATTACGCCTCGCTACCGCTTTATCTCTGAACAAGCCGCCGGGCCGGCCTATATCACCAACTTCCAGCTACAGAAAGTAGACTATACCCACCTGGGTAGCGATCTGTTCACGACCCACTAGCAGGCACGCCGCCGGGAAACGGCGGCGGCAAACCCGGGCGAACGTCGCGGGCTGCAGGCAAAAAAAATCCGCCCCAGTGAGGCGGATTTTTTATATCACCGAAGCGATTAGAAGCTGTAACCAACGCCAGCGATCCAGGTGCCAACGTCAACGTTACGAATACGAGACTGCTCGTAGGAGAAGTCCAGAGCAACGTTTTCGATCGGGTTGAACTGCATACCTGCACCGTAAGAGAAACCGTAGTCGCTCATGTCGTGCTTGTTCGGGTAGCTGTTGTCCTGGAATTTACCGTGACCGATACCCACTACGCCGTAGATGCTAGCCCAGTCGTTCAGACGGTAAGCCGGACCTGCGGTGATGCCATAGTACTGGCCTTTCTGGTATACGCCAGATTCAGTACGGTCTTTTTCGGTGTAGGTGAAAGAACCGATAACACCCAGCGGGCTATTGTCTTGCTCGTAACGGTACTTCAGGTTGAAACCGCCAGCTTTGTTGGCTTCACCCTGCATGTCGCTCTGAGCATAACCACCGGTAACGGTAGAAGTTGCAGCGAAAGCGGTACCTACGGATGCAGCCAGAACAACGGCCAGTGCTGAAAAACGTGCAATTTTATTCATAACCACCTCAAATGTGTTTCTAATAAGTCCTAAGTCTTAAATATATCAAAAACTTTCAGGAAACTCTTTTGACTTTACACTGTCTAACATAGCTTTTCATGTAACCAAAAGTTTCCATAATTCTGTAACAAACTGGAAAACAACCGTTTTTGGCGAATACCCTACTATTAAGGCCGATAAAGCCCCGCACGTGCATCCAGATTAATCCTAATCAACAGGTTAATTTCTCTTCTCGTCTCGCCCCATTGTACGCCTCCCGAACGCGTTTTTTTCAACAATAGATAAACCGTAGCCAGGTAATTCATTTACACTGGAACCTTTACCGCATTTGACAAACCCTGACAGGAGAAAGGATGCCCGGCTCGTCCCGCAAAATACCGGCATGGCTGCCGATACTGGTCATTTTAATCGCCATGGTCTCTATCCAGAGCGGCGCTTCGCTGGCGAAATCGCTGTTCCCGTTGGTCGGCGCACCCGGCGTAACCGCGCTGCGCCTGGCATTAGGCACCTTGATTCTGGTGATTGTCTTCAAGCCCTGGCGCCTGCGCTTTACCGCAGAGCAGCGCCTGCCGCTCCTCTTGTATGGTCTGGCGTTGGGGGCAATGAATTATCTCTTCTACTTATCGATTCAGCGCATTCCGCTGGGGATTGCGGTGGCGCTGGAGTTTACCGGGCCGCTGGCGGTGGCGCTGTTTGGCTCGCGGCGTCCGCTCGATTTCGTCTGGGTGATCCTGGCCGTACTCGGGCTGTGGTTCCTGCTGCCGCTGGGGCAAGACGTCGCGCAGGTCGATCTGACCGGTGCGCTGCTGGCGCTGGGCGCCGGGGCCTGCTGGGCCGTCTATATTCTGACCGGCCAGCGTGCCGGAGAAGAACACGGTCCGGCAACGGTGGCGATGGGATCGCTTATTGCCGCCGTGGTCTTTGTCCCGCTGGGCATGCTGCAGGCAAGCGACACGCTGTTCCAGTGGTCGCTGCTGCCGCTGGGACTGGCCATCGCCGTCCTCTCTACGGCGCTGCCGTACTCGCTGGAAATGATTGCCCTCACCCGTATGCCTACCCGCACATTCGGCACGCTGATGAGCATGGAGCCGGCGCTCGCCGCGCTATCGGGCATGATATTTCTGGGCGAGACGCTGACCTCTACGCAAACCCTGGCGCTCGGGGCGATTATCCTCGCCTCAATGGGCTCTACGCTGACGATGCGTCGGGAAAGTAAAATCGAAAAAGTGGATATCAGCTAGCCAACGTTACCCGTTCTGCACGAGGTTCTCGCATCGTGCAGAACCGCGCCACCCCGCTGACTTTTTACGCAATTTCACCCCTTTTTCAAAATAGCCAACCTCCCCGCACTATCGAACCGATAGGGACAACCGCCCTCCCCATATGGCAATCCGTTGCTATACTTAGTGCCATTAGTTACCGGGGACAAGCGCTCCATTTGATTCAAATTTGATGTATGACGAGTATAAATATCAAGAGGATATGAAACTATGAGTACCGCAAAACTGGTTAAAACGAAAGCATCCGATCTGCTCTATACCCGCAACGATGTTGCAGACAATGAGAAGAAAGCAACCGTCGAGCTGCTGAATCGTCAGGTGATCCAGTTCATTGACCTGTCGCTGATTACCAAGCAGGCTCACTGGAATATGCGCGGTGCCAATTTTATTGCCGTTCATGAAATGCTGGATGGCTTCCGCACCGCTCTGACCGACCACCTCGACACCATGGCTGAACGAGCCGTACAGCTGGGCGGCGTTGCGCTGGGCACCACTCAGGTGATCAACAGCAAAACCCCGCTGAAAAGCTACCCGCTGGATATTCACAACGTTCAGGATCACCTGAAAGAGCTGGCTGACCGCTACGCGATTGTGGCCAATGACGTGCGTAAAGCGATCGGCGAAGCAAAAGATGAAGACACCGCCGATATCTTTACCGCCGCATCCCGCGACCTGGATAAATTCCTGTGGTTCATCGAAGCCAACATCGCATAAACCTGCACAATCACCGTCAGCCTCGCTGGCGGTTTTTTTTCAGATTATCCTCACTTCTGCCACCTGATTTTTTCCTCGCGCCTCACTCGCACCATTTTAGTGCGCAACAATGGACAAAATACGTACAAAAGTAAAACAATTGTAATAATCACCTCACACAATCGTTACGGCGAGATTGTTTTACCATCAGTGTTTGCGTTAAAAATGCACTTGTTATGCGGCGTGTTTATGACGCACCAAAATGACGCCCCATTGCGGTGCATCTGCCGTGATCTATAACCGAAACCGTGCAACAGGATAGACTTCGTTTGTTATAAAACAACAAGTTGTAAAACTGGCACGATTTTTTCATATGGTTACGCGTTCTCGCAGGGGATCGTCCCGTGGATAAAAAAGGAAATGCTATGAAGTCTGTATTTAAAGTTTCACTGGCTGCACTGACCCTGGCTTTTGCGGTTTCTTCTCAGGCCGCTGAAAAACAACTGATTGTTGCGACCGATACGGCGTTTGTTCCGTTTGAATTTAAGCAAGGTGATAAGTATGTCGGTTTTGATGTCGACCTGTGGGACGCCATCGCGAAAGAGCTGAAACTGAACTATACCCTGAAGCCGATGGATTTCAGCGGCATCATTCCTGCGCTGCAAACCAAAAACATCGACCTCGCGCTGGCGGGGATTACCATTACTGAAGAACGCAAGAAAGCGATCGAGTTCTCCGATGGCTACTATAAGAGCGGTCTGCTGGTGATGGTGAAAGCCAATAACAACGACATCAAAGATGTGAAGGACCTGAACGGTAAAGTTGTGGCCGTGAAAGGCGGTACCGGCTCCGTTGACTACGCGAAAGCCAATATCAAAACCAAAGACCTGCGTCAGTTCCCGAATATCGATAACGCCTATATGGAGCTGGGTACCGGCCGCGCCGATGCCGTTCTGCACGACACGCCAAACATCCTGTACTTCATCAAAACGGCCGGCAACGGTCAGTTCAAAGCGGTAGGGGAATCGCTGGAAGCGCAAAACTACGGTATCGCCTTCCCGAAAGGCAGCGACGAGCTGCGCGAGAAAGTGAACGGCGCGCTGAAAACGCTGCGTGAAAACGGCACCTACAACGAAATTTATAAAAAATGGTTCGGTACTGAGCCAAAATAATAATCAGCATTGATCGCTTACAGGTCTGCTGAATTCCGATCACCCGGACAGGGCTACTGGCCACCGTCCGGGTATCGCTTTGCCGCAGGCCTGAGTCATTTTTTCTCAGAGGCACGCCTCTGTTTTTCGACACGGTAACAGGAACGAACTATGCAGTTTGACTGGAGTGCCATCTGGCCTGCCATTCCAATTTTGCTGGAAGGCGCCAAAATGACGCTGTGGATTTCCGTCCTCGGCCTGGCTGGCGGCCTGATAATCGGCCTCGTCGCCGGTTTCGCCCGCTGCTTTGGCGGCTGGATTGCTAACCACATTGCGTTAGTCTTTATCGAGATCATTCGCGGAACCCCGATTGTGGTTCAGGTCATGTTTATCTACTTCGCCCTACCGATGGCGTTCAATGATCTTCGCATTGACCCCTTCTCGGCGGCAGTCGTGACCATCATGATCAACTCCGGCGCCTATATCGCAGAAATTACCCGCGGGGCGGTACTCTCAATTCACAAGGGCTTCCGTGAAGCCGGCCTGGCGCTTGGCCTGTCCCGTCGCGAAACCATCCGCCACGTGATTCTGCCGCTGGCGCTGCGTCGCATGCTGCCGCCGCTGGGTAATCAGTGGATCATTAGCATCAAAGATACCTCGCTCTTTATCGTCATCGGCGTCGCCGAACTGACCCGTCAGGGTCAGGAGATTATTGCCGGTAACTTCCGCGCGCTGGAAATCTGGAGCGCCGTGGCCGTGATTTATCTGATCATCACCCTGGTGTTGAGCTTTGTTCTGCGTCGTCTTGAAAGAAGGATGAAAATCCTGTGATTGAATTTAAAAATGTTTCCAAGCACTTTGGCCCGACCAAGGTGCTGCACGATATCGATCTGAAGATCAATAAAGGCGAAGTTGTGGTGATTATCGGGCCGTCCGGCTCCGGGAAATCGACGTTGCTGCGCTGTATTAACAAACTGGAAGAGATCACCAGCGGCGAGCTGATCGTCGATGGCCTGAAGGTTAATGACCCGAAAGTCGACGAGCGCCTGATCCGTCAGGAAGCCGGGATGGTGTTCCAACAGTTCTATCTGTTCCCGCACCTGACGGCGCTGGAGAACGTCATGTTCGGGCCGCTACGCGTGCGTGGTGCTAAAAAAGAGGCTGCCGAAAAACTGGCTAAAGATCTGCTGGAAAAAGTGGGACTCGCCGAACGCGCGCACCACTACCCTTCCGAGCTCTCCGGCGGCCAGCAGCAGCGCGTCGCAATCGCTCGCGCCCTGGCGGTAAAACCCAAAATGATGCTGTTTGACGAACCGACCTCGGCACTGGATCCGGAACTGCGCCACGAAGTGCTGAAAGTGATGCAGGATCTGGCGGAAGAAGGGATGACGATGGTCATCGTTACTCACGAGATCGGCTTTGCTGAGAAAGTGGCATCGCGACTGATCTTTATCGATAAAGGGCGTATCGCCGAAGATGGCGATCCGCAGGTACTGGTGAAAAACCCACCGAGCCCGCGTCTGCGCGAATTCCTGCAGCACGTCGCCTGATATTCCCCTGGCTCCCCGTATGCGGGGAGCCGCTTTCGCTTTCCAGACACATCCCACGCCGCTTCTCCCGCTATCAACTTCTATACTTAATGGTTTTGGAATGAGATGGAGGCGCCCGTGCCGTGGATCCTGTTACTGCTTGCTACGCTGTTTACCGCCCCGCTTTCGGCAGCCACACTGCCCGGTGTCCCGGCCGCGAGCGCTGAACAACCCGCCAGCAGTGAACCAGACCTCGAGAAAAAAAAGGCCGCCTATGCGGCGCTGGCCGATGTGCTGGAAAACGATGCCGCCCGCAGAGAATTAATCGACCAGCTGCGCTCTGCCGCCGCCACGCCGCCGCCGGCCAGCACGCCAAAGCTGACGCCGCCGGAAGAGAAAGATGAACGGACGGTACTGGAAAACGTCACCCAGGTGAGCCGCGAGTACGGTGAACGCTTTGCTTCACGTTTTTCTCAGCTGTGGCGCAATATCACTGCCTCTGCACATAAGCCGTTTCATGCCGAAACCTTTCGCAACGCCGCCGGCCATTTCCTGCTGCTGGCCGCGCTGGTATTCGCCTTCTGGTGGCTGGTCCGCCTCGCCGCGCTGCCGCTGTATCGCAAAATGGGTCAGTGGGGGCGACGCAAAAACCACGATCGCGGTAACTGGCTACAGCTCCCGGCCACCATCGCCGGCGCGTTTATCTTCGATCTCCTGCTGCTGGCGTTGACGCTGTTTGTTGGCCAGATGCTCAGCGATCGGTTTAATGGCGGCAACCGGACTATCGCCTTTCAGCAAAGCCTGTTTCTGAATGCCTTCGCCTTGATTGAGTTTTTTAAAGCGATTCTGCGGCTGATTTTCTGTCCGCGGGTGGCGGAGCTGCGGCCGTTTAACCTCAGCGATGAGAGCGCGAAGTACTGGAACCTGCGCCTGAGCGCGCTGAGCAGCCTGATTGGCTACGGCCTGATCGTCGCGGTGCCGATTATCTCCAATCAGGTCAACGTTCAGGTCGGCGCGCTGGCGAATGTGGTCATTATGCTGTGTATCACCCTCTGGGCGCTGTATCTGATCTTCCGTAATAAAACGCGGATTACCCAGGGGCTGCTGCACCTGGCGGACCGCTCGCTGGCCTTCTTCAGTCTGTTTATCCGCGCCTTTGCGCTTATCTGGCACTGGCTGGCCTGCCTCTACTTTATCGTGCTGTTTTTCTTTTCACTTTTCGACCCCGGCAACAGCCTGAAATTTATGATGGGAGCCACGGTACGCAGCCTGGCGATTATCGGCGCCGCCGCGCTGCTCTCCGGCATCTTGTCACGCTGGATAGCGAAAACCATTACCCTGTCGCCGCAGACCCAGCGCAACTATCCCGAGCTGCAGAAGCGGCTGAACGGCTGGATCTCCGTCGCGCTCAAAGTGGCGCGAATTTTAGTGGTCTGCGTGGCGATTATGCTGCTGCTAAGCGCCTGGGGACTGTTTGATTTCTGGAACTGGATGCAACACGGCGCCGGGCAAAAAGCGGTGGATGTGCTGATTCGCATCGCGCTGATTCTGTTCTTCTCCGCCATCGGCTGGACGCTGCTCGCCAGCCTGATAGAAAACCGCCTGGCCTCAGATATTCACGGCCGCCCGCTACCGGGCGCTCGTGCCCGTACGCTGCTGACGTTATTCCGTAACGCGCTGGCGGTCATTATCAGCACCATCACGGCGATGATCCTGCTCTCCGAAGTGGGGGTGAATATCGCGCCGCTGCTGGCCGGCGCCGGTGCGCTGGGGCTGGCCATTTCGTTCGGTGCCCAGACGCTGGTAAAAGATATTATCACCGGCATTTTTATCCAGTTTGAGAACGGGATGAATACCGGTGACCTGGTAACCATCGGGCCGTTAACCGGCACAGTGGAACGGATGTCGATCCGTTCCGTCGGCGTGCGCCAGGATACCGGCGCTTACCATATTATCCCGTGGTCCTCGATTACCACCTTCGCGAACTTCGTGCGCGGCATCGGTTCAGTGGTTGCCAACTACGATGTCGACAGACAGGAAGATCTGGATAAAGCCGGCCAGGCGCTGAAAAACGCGGTTGCCGACGTGATGGATCAGGAGGAGATTCGCGGGCTGGTGATTGGCGAGCCGTCATTTGCCGGGCTTGTCGGCCTGAGCAATACGGCATTTACCCTGCGGGTCACCTTCACCACTCTGCCGCTGAAGCAGTGGACGGTACGCTTTGCGCTCGATACGCAGGTGAAGAAACATTTCGATCTCGCCGGAGTCCGGGCGCCCGTGCAAACCTACCAGGTTCTGCCGGCACCTGCGCCCATCTCCGCGCCACCTGCGGCGCCCGCAGAGCCGACGCTCTAGCCACCGCGCAAAGCATATTCCGGGCGAACCTGGCCGCCCGGAGGCATCACCCTTAACGTGCCAGCGGACGGCGGCGTTTAGCCTCATCCATGAAGGTCCAGGCGATAAAGCGACTCTGCTTCTGCCCCTGAGCCATCTCTTTTTTCACCACCTTCACCGCGCCGGCTTCGGTCAGCGCACGGTAAAGCGGCGGCAGATTATCGCCGCGCGACACCAGCGAGGTGAACCATTTCACCTGGCGACCAAACTGCTGGCTTTCGCGGATCATCTGCGTAATGAACGCCACTTCACCGCCTTCGCACCACAGCTCCTGCTGTTGGCCGCCGAAGTTCATCACGCTATCCGCCCCCAGCCCCAGATTGCGACGCTTACGCTCGCCGCCTGCCTGCGCGCTGGCAGCAGAATCGTGGAACGGCGGATTGCACAACGTCGCATCAAAACACTCATTTTTATGAATAATGCCGCTAAAGATAGCCCCGCTCTCTTTCTGTCGACGCAGACGAATCTGGCGACTGAGTCCCGGGTTAGCATTGATAATCGCCTGCGCGCTGGCGATCGCTTCCGCGCTAATTTCGCTGCCGGTAAAACGCCAGCCGTACTCATGCGCACCAATCAGCGGATAGATTAAGTTTGCCCCGGTGCCGACATCAAGGATGCTGGCATTTTCAGGAATGGTGCCGGTATCCAGCGCCAGCAGGTCGGCCAGGTGGTGAATATAATCCGCTCTTCCCGGTACCGGCGGGCATAAGAAGCCGTCTGGAATATCCCAGTGTTTCACCGCGTAAAAATGCGCCAGCAGCGCCTTATTCAGCGCCTTCACCGCCAGCGGGTTAGCAAAATCGATGGTCTGCTCGCCCACCGGATTAAGGGTGATAAAGCCTTGCAGCTCAGGGTGAGCCTGGCATAGCGCGGGCAAATCATAACGTTGATGATGACGGTTACGCGGGTGTAACCCCGGTTTCTGGGCTTTCATGGCAATCTCCTTTGAACAGCCGCGTAAGATACCCGTTGACGGCGGCGCGGTAAATAAGGGAGTCTGGATATCTCTTATTCGGTTACGGGTGCTCTATGTATTTCTATCAACCTTCACAGGGACATGGCCTGCCGCACGACCCGCTTAACGCGATTATCGGCCCACGCCCTATCGGCTGGATCGCCTCTCTGGACGCCGCAGGTCATCGCAATCTTGCCCCCTACAGCTTCTTTAACTGTTTTAACTATCGGCCCCCGATTATCGGTTTTGCCAGCAGCGGCTGGAAAGACAGTGTACAGAATATTGTCGAAACCAGAGAGTTTGTCTGGAATCTGGCCACCCGCCCTCTGGCTGAAGCGATGAACGAAACCTCCGCCAGCATTCCCCGCAACGAAGATGAATTTGCCCGTGCCGGGCTGACTCCCGCCGCCAGCCGTCTCGTTGCGGCCCCTCGGGTCGCGGAAAGCCCGGTGAACTTCGAGTGTCGGCTCTCCCAATGTATTCGCCTGACCCGTGCCGATGGTGAGCCTGTCGATAGCTGGCTGGTGCTCGGCGAAGTCGTCGCGGTACATATCGATGAGTCGTTACTGGAAAATGGCGTCTATCAGACCGCTAAGGCCAGGCCGATTCTCCGTGCCGGCGGGCCGAGCGCCTATTACACTATCGATGAAAATCTGCGTTTCGACCTGATCCGCCCGGACGCCCGTTAAGCCGTTTGTTCTTCCGCCCGACCCACGGCGCGCACCTGGTCGGGCCGCCGTTTATGCAAAAAAGATGTTGTTTGTCTTCAATTTTTTACCCTGTCTATCCTGCCGTAAAGGCCTAAACTTATAGTATGTCCCATGCAGTTAATGAGGATATGCTCATGAAAAGAAATCTGCTGTTACTCACCGCAATCGCGATTGCCCTCACCTCTTTTATTGCCCAGGCCGGGATCTCACCTCCTCCGTCTACCGCCGAGAGCGGTCCGCTACGCCCTGCAGGCACCGTTTCTGCCTCCGGCGCCAGCAATCTGGATGATCTGCAGGCGAAACTGGCGGAAAAAGCCCATCAAAAAGGGGCTATCGCCTGGCGAATCAACTCCGCCAGCAGCGCGAATAAAATGTCCGGTACCGCCATTATCTATAAATAATCCGCCGGTCTGAACGGGTCTGAACCCATCGCGGTCCCGCCTCGCGTGGCCCGACCGCTGCCGTTTATGTAGAAAAAATGCAGTTCACGTAAAGAAATGTATTTATTTTTTTATCAACGAGTGATAAAAATTCGCCGTCATTTGATAATAGTTATCAAAATCATTATCAAACGCATTGCTATTTTAACAAATCACCTGCAGCGGTCGGGGCCGGCATCGCTGTGCCTGCGGTTGTGATGGCTTTAATTAAAACTATAAGTTGCTTATTGAAATGGACAAAAAACAAAACTTACCGTTCAGCAGTTTTAGCTCGCTGACGATCTTTACCGGCATGTGTCTGAGTCTGTCGCCGACAGGCCTGGCTCTGGCCGCAGACAACACCGAAAAAAATGGCGGTGAAACGCTGGTGGTGGAAGCGCAGGCTCCCTCTCTGTATGCCCCGACGCAATCCGCCGACCCCAAATTTTCCCGCCCGATTGCCGATACCACCCGTACGGTCACCGTGGTCTCCGAGCAGGTGATGAAAGATCAGGGCGTGACTAACCTGACCGATGCGCTGAAGAACGTTCCCGGCGTCGGAGCCTTCTACGCCGGTGAAAACGGCAGCTCGTCGACCGGCGACACCATTTATATGCGCGGAGCCGATACCTCTAACAGCATCTATGTCGATGGTGTCCGCGATATCGGTAGCGTGACCCGCGATACCTTTAACACCGAACAAGTGGAAGTGATTAAAGGCCCGTCGGGCTCTGACTACGGTCGTAGCGCTCCGACCGGCTCAATCAACATGATCAGCAAACAGCCGCGTCTGGATTCCGGTATCGATGCCTCCGTCAGTGCCGGCAGCGCCTGGTTCCGTCGCGGTACGCTCGATATCAATGAAGCCATCGGCGAAACCAGCGCCGTACGGCTGAACCTGATGGGCGAAAAAACCCATGATGCCGGCCGTGATAAGGTCAAAAATGAGCGTTACGGCATCGCGCCATCGGCCGCGTTTGGTCTCGGCACTGAGAACCGTCTGTACCTGAACTATCTGCATGTCACCCAGCACAACACGCCGGACGGCGGTATTCCGACCATTGGTCTGCCGGGGTACTCCGCGCCAACCCCAGGCACCGCGGCGCTCAATCACTCGGGTAGGGTGGCTACCAGCAACTTCTACGGGACGGATTCCGACTACGACGACTCCACCACCGATACGGTGACCATGCGCTTCGAGCATGACCTGAGCGATAACACCACCATTCGCAACACCACCCGCTGGTCGCGCGTAAAACAGGATTATCTGCTGACTGCAGTCATGGGCGGCGCGACCAACATCACCCAGCCGGATCCGAACGATGTCGGCACCTGGACCTGGTCGCGTCTGGCGAACACCAAAGACGTCAGCAATAAAATTCTGACCAACCAGACCAACCTGACCTCAAAGTTCTATACCGGTTCGATCGGGCATGATATCAGCGCCGGTTTCGAGCTGACCCGGGAAACACAGACCAACTACGGCGTTTATCCCATTACGCCTCCGGCGGTCAATATTTACCATCCCAATAGCAACATCTCTATTGGCGGTCTGGACCGCAGCGGCGCCAACGCCAACGGGCAGACGGATACCTTCGGCGTTTATGCCTTCGATACCCTGCAGATTACCCGTGATTTCGAGCTGAACGGCGGCATCCGTCTGGATAACTACCAGACCAAATATGACAGCGCCAGCCTGTGCGGCGGCACCGGCCGCGGTGCGATTGCCTGTCCGGCCGGCGTGGCGAAAAACAGCCCGGTCACCACGGTTGATACCTCCACCAGCGGCAATCTGGTGAACTGGAAAGCCGGTGCGCTGTACCACCTGACCGACAGCGGCAACATTTACGTCAACTATGCGATCTCCCAGCAGCCTCCGGGCGGCAATAACTTTGCCCTGGCCCAGAGCGGCACCGGGAACAGCGCCAACCGTACCGATTTTAAACCGCAGAAAGCGAAAACCAGCGAAGTCGGTACCAAGTGGGAGCTGATGGATAAACGTCTGCTGCTGACGGCAGCGCTTTTCCGTACCGATATTGAGAACGAAGTCGAGCAAAACGACGACGGCACCTATTCGCAGTACGGTAAAAAACGCGTTGAAGGTTATGAGCTGTCGTTGGCCGGGAATATCACCCCGGAGTGGCAGGTTATCGGCGGATATACCCAGCAGCACGCCAGCGTTCGTGAAGGCAACAACATCGCCCAGGACGGCACCAGCGCGCTGCCGTACACGCCGGAGCACGCCTTTACCCTCTGGAGCCAGTACCAGGCAACCGATGCCATCGCCCTTGGCGCAGGCGCTCGCTATATCGGCAGCATGCACCGCGGCAGCGACGGCGCCGTCGGTACGCCGTCCTACACCGAAGGCTACTGGGTGGCTGATGCGAAAGTGGGCTATCGTATCAACCGTAACGTCGATCTACAGCTGAACGTCTATAACCTGTTCGATACCCATTACGTCGCCTCAATCAACAAGAGCGGCTACCGTTATCATCCAGGCGAACCGCGTACTTTCCTGCTGACCGCCAACGTGCATTTCTAATCCACGACGGGGCGGCAACGCCCCGTTTCTTGAGGAGAAACAACGATGATGTACCATATCCCCGCCGTTCTCAGCCCGCAGGAAGTTGATGATTTTCGCGCGCAGCTGCAGCAGGCCGACTGGGTTGACGGGCGAGCCACGACCGGCGATCAGGGCGCGCTGGTGAAAAAAAATCAGCAGGTCGATACCCGCAGCCCGCTGTACGGCGAACTGCAGAACCGGGTCCTCGCGGCGCTCAACCGCAGTTCGTTGTTCTTCGCCGCCGCCCTGCCCAAAACTCTCTCCAGCCCGCTGTTTAACCGCTATCAGCAGAGTGAAACCTACGGTTTTCACGTTGACGGCGCGGTGCGCAGTCAGGCTCAGGGCGGCTGGATGCGTACCGATCTTTCCGCCACCCTGTTCCTCAGCGCGCCGGAGAGTTATGACGGCGGTGAGCTGGTGGTAAACGACACCTATGGTCAGCATACGGTCAAGCTGCCGGCGGGCGACCTGGTGCTCTACCCGTCAAGCAGCCTGCACTGCGTGATGCCGGTGACCCAGGGCGTGCGCGTGGCTTCTTTCCTGTGGATCCAGTCGATGATCCGCGATGATAAACGCCGCAGCATGCTGTTCGAGCTGGATCGGAATATTCAGACTCTGAAGAGCCGCCACGGCGAGAGTGACGAGGTGCTATCGCTGCTTAATCTGTACCATAACCTGCTACGGGAGTGGTCGGAAATCTGAGCCCTTGCCTGACGCATTTTTGCCCCCATCTTCACGCTACCCGTCATACTCAAGTTGCCTGCACGTTGGCTTGGCTACTCGACTCCCAATGAGGCCTCACCCATACGGGCCGCCGCCGCGCAGCGTTCAAATCTGTTGCGCACAGATTGGCCGCTCCCCCCAGCCACTTACCGGAGTAAGCGTCCGGGGGCCCGGCGTCGTCGCCTTTCTGCAACGCGAATAAGTCAGGGTATATAATGACAGTAACAACAGTGAGGAGGTGCATCATGGCATCAGGTTGGGCAAATGATGGCGCAGTTCAGGATCAGATCGACAGCACCGTTGATGATGCGGTCGCACGGGCGAGAAACGCCCTACCCAGCGGAGAGAGCCACAAATTTTGTGATGAATGCGGAGAGCCGATTCCCGAGGCCCGGAGGAAGGCGATCCCGGGGGTCAGATACTGCGTGAAGTGCCAGCAGGAGAAAGATTTACATAACAATACATTTTCAGGATATAATCGCCGTGGCTCCAAGGACAGCCAGCTACGCTGACCTTCCTTTACCGTTCATTACCGCAGAAAGCATTATCTTTTCGCGCACGTTTTTTGGCTAAAAAAGTGGCAAAATGTGCCCTCAATGCGTTCTTCATCCCGCCGGCGTCTCTCCGGCCATCCCGCCACGAAATAATTTATTAATATTCAATAAATTAATAATCATTCAAAAAAATCGATGAAGACTGTTAATTTCCTTCGATTTTATCTCTCGCAAAAAAGCGTGATACTTATCACATCGACGGAACATCGTCCTCTTAACAAAATAACCTGCGAGAGATTAACTATGAAAACCATTAAATATGCTGCCGCTGCTATTGCCCTTACTACTCTGTCCTTTGGCGCTTTTGCCGCTCAGCCGGTTAGCCCGTCTCAGGCTGAAAGCATGAACAAAATTGGCGTAGTGTCTGCTGAAGGCGCAACGACTCTGGATGGTCTGGAAGCCAAACTGGCTGAAAAAGCGGAAGCCGCTGGCGCGACTGGTTACAGCATCACCTCCGCTAACACCAACAACAAAATTAGCGGTACCGCGGTTATCTATAAATAATCGCTGCCCGACCTGTATTAACCCTGAACGACCCTTTAATACCCTTGTTTTGCCCGTCCGTGCCACCGGACGGGCTTTTTTTTATGCGTTGCTTTCTGACGTGAGCTTTTTTCAGGGGAAACCGGCGGCTACCACTGTTCCGCCACCCGGCTCAGTCCCTGCTCGAGGGTCGCAACCTCGCCGGCTGCCACCAGGCAGCAGGCCAGCTGAATTCTCAATGAGGTCGGCAGCGGCTCACTTCCCACTACGCAGCGCTCAATCCAGCGAGCGGTGACCTGAGGATCTTTTGACTCCGGCAGTACAGCCCCCTCCTCCGGCAGCTCGCTCTGGCGTTCATGCACAACCCGCGTCCCTGAAGCATCAATCAGGCTAATTTGCGGGCATCGCTGTGGATTGGCATACACTTCACCTTCCGTCCCGTGCATTAACAGCGCCCGTCCGCCGATCTCAACAAAGAATTTCGCAACCTTGCCCACATATTCGGGGTGAGAAACGCTCGATAAACGTAGCGCCGCATCTTCAGCAAATGGCGTCGCCAGCTTTGCCAGCGTATGTGCGCTGTTGCGTACGCCCATACGCCAGCGCAGGGCAAGCTGTTTCTCCAGTGGCGGGCAGAGTACGCCAACCGGTATGTACACCGGCTCGTGGCCGTCGAGTCGCGCCTGTGCCTGGCCCGCATGTCGGGTGGCGGGGATCCCCATCAGCTCAAAAATCGTTTCCGTCAGCACCCGGGTCGGATCGTGGCTGACGCCATGCACCACCACCGGAAAGCCGAGCTTATGCAACAAAACGGCCAGCAGAGGAGTCAAATTAGCCTGCTTACGCGCGCCATTATAGCTAGGGATCACAATCGGCATTGGCCTGGCGACAGGCGGCGTCAGACGCAGGGTCTTCTGCTGCATGGCTTCATAGAAGCCTTTCATTTCCGCTTCGCCTTCGCCTTTAATACGCAGGGCAATTAAAATCCCGCCCAGCTCCAGCTCTGCCACCTCGCCGTCAAGCATCCGCGAGTAAAGCGCGCGGGCAGTATCCACATCCAGGTCACGCGCGTGATTTTTCCCGCGCCCGACCTCTTTAATGATCTTGCTGTAGTCCATCGAAGACTCCTGTTAGCTGCTCACATCGTCGACATTACACCGTTAACGCCGTTTGCGACGCGTCTGTTTTGCTTTTGTTTTGACGATAACCTCTGGAACGGCAGGCTGTTCTATCGGAAAAACGGGCAATGCGTTCAGTAGACGCTTACCATAGTTTTTGGTCAACAAACGCTTATCATAAATCACCACCTCGCCCCAGCAGCTGTGGCTGCGAATCAGGCGTCCGACCTGCTGAATCAGGTTAAAGGAGGCGCTTGGCAGACTCTGCACTTCAAACGGATAGCGGTTCAGGCTCTTCAGCCATTCGCCTTCGGTAATCACCACCGGACTGTCTATGGGTGGGAAGGCAATCTTATGAATATGTACCTGGCTGAGCAGCTCACCTTTGAGATCCAGCCCTTCGGCAAAGGACTGTAGCCCCACCAGCACGCTACGCTCCCCCCCTTCGACGCGCTTGCGGTGCAGTTCCACCAGCCGGTAGCGCGGCTTATCGCCCTGTACCAGCAAGAGCAGGCGCAGATCGGGGACATGTTCCAGGAAACGCTGCATCGCCCGCCCGCTGGCGAACAGCACCAGCATCCCGAGATGCTTTTTACTTTCAACCTGCTCGCGGAAATAAGCTGCCATTTCAGCAATATGCTGCTCTTCGTTATCGATCAGCGGTTCATAGCGCATCTGCGGAATAACGATTTTGCCCTGCTCAACATGGTTAAAAGGGGAATCCAGCGCCACAAAACGGTCGCCGGCCTTTTCTTTCAACCCGCTCATCTCCTGCAGGCGTGAAAAGCTGTTCAATGAGCGCAGGGTAGCGGAGGTGACAACAATATGCGGTACGCTGCGCCACAGCAGCCTTTCCAGCTGGTCGCTGACGCGAATGCCGACGCAGTGAAACCAGATATGCGTTTGACCGTCGCGCATATCGCGCGTCACCCATTTGGTGACCGGCGCGCCGGATGACTGCGCCAGCGACGCCAGCCGCCACAGCTTGCTCTGGCTTTCAAACATCCCCAGCGCACGGTTCATTTGCAGCAGAACCCGATGCAGGCGCACCACGTCGTGGCTACCGGTTTTTTCCCCGAGGTCGTTAAGAAAGAGCTCCGCCAGCCCGCGTAGCATCTCGGTCAGTTTCGCCAGACGCTGGCAGATATCCATCACCTCCTGCGGCAACTCGCCCATCGGGAAACGGTGCTCGGCTTCCTGCCCGGCCGGCATATAGAGATTAAGGATAGCGTTCAGCGAGGCGATCAGCTCATACAGCTCCTCACAGTGGCCGGTCAGGCGCTCGGGATTGGCCAGCGGCGGCGTGGTTTTCGGCCGAAACTGCTCCATACAGGTCGCCACCAGCTTACTGAACAGATCCAGCTGTAGCCGGTACCAGGGGGCGGTCATTTCCGCGCTCATTTCCAGCGCATCGCGAGCTACGTCCGGCAGATGATGGCCTTCATCGAGCACCAGCAGCAGGTTTTTCGGCTCCGGCAACACGGCTTCGCTCTCCATCGCCGCCATCACCAGCGCATGGTTCGCCACCACCACTTCCGCCTCCTGAATTTCTCGCCGGGCAACGAAGAACGGACATTCGCGATAGTAGTGGCAGTTGCGGTTGAGGCAGCTGGCTTTGTCGGTGCTCAGGCGACTCCATAGCGCATCATCGACAGGTTTATCGGTGTGATCGCGCAGACCGTCCCAGCGGTAGCTGTCGAGATCGGTTTTCAGCGTCGCACACAGCTTCTGTTCAGCCTGATTATTCGGCGTGAGATCGTCATCGAGAAACGCCAGCAGGTCCTGCTGCGTCGGTTCGGTGCTGGCCAGCGCCGTAAGATTGCGTGGGCAAACGTAACGTCCGCGACCAAACGCGGCGGTAAAACGCAGATCGGGAATAATTTTGCGCAGCAGCGGCAGATCTTTGCTGTAAATCTGATCCTGTAGCGCAACGTTGGCGGTACTCACCACCAGGGTTTTCTGCTGCTCACGGGCGATAGCGATGCCGGGAATCAGATATGACAGCGTCTTGCCGACGCCGGTGGGTGCCTCAATAGCCAGGTGTCGGCCTTCTTCCCCGGCCAGCGTTTTTGCCACGTCGGCAATCATCTGCCGCTGTGGCGGACGGGGAATAAAATCCGGGATCTGTTCCTGAAGCGCCTTATACCAGGCGGCGATTTGCGCTTTTAGCGCAGCGGTCAAAGCCATGAGAAAACCTGAATACTGTATAAACAGCCACTATTGTGACACTTTTTACCTGGCAGGAGGAATTTCTTTCTGAGCAATGTGGAATGATGCTCGGGATTTGTCAATGCACCGACCGGGAATCACAGGGCACGCGAGGGAAGAACCCGGAGACAGCATGCGCGCTGCTTCCGGGTGTCGTTGCGTTATCCGGGTAAAACCTGTTGCCCGGATAGCGACGATCTGGCGGGAGGCGGTTACTCAGCTGCCGCTGGTTTACGCGGGCGACGACGGCGCTGTTGCTCGCCGGCCGGTTTCGCCTCGCCGATACGACGTGAAGGTTTTGCCCCGGCTTTCGGCGCTTCGCCATCGTTACGCCGCGGCGCAGACTGCTGGCTGCGACCCTGCCCCTGGGCGTTACGTCCTTGTCCCTGACCGCTGCGGCCCTGGCTCTGGCCGCGACCGCCGCCACCGCTACGCTGCTGGCGACCGTTTTGAATCGGCTCCGCTCTGATAGACGGATCCGGCGCATAGCCATCAATAGCGATGCGGGGAATCTCTTTTTTCAGCAGGCGTTCGATATCATGCAGCAGTTTATGCTCGTCCACGCAGACCAGCGACAGCGCTTCGCCGGTGGCGGCTGCGCGACCGGTACGGCCGATACGGTGAACGTAATCTTCCGGCACGTTAGGCAGCTCGTAGTTGACGACGTGCGGCAGCTCTTCGATATCCAGCCCACGCGCCGCGATATCCGTCGCCACCAGCACGCGAATACCACCGGATTTGAAGTCGGCTAATGCCCGGGTACGCGCCCCCTGGCTCTTGTTGCCATGAATAGCGGCGCTGCGGATGCCGTCTTTATTCAGCTGCTCGGCCAGGTGGTTGGCGCCATGTTTGGTGCGGGTAAAGACCAGCACCTGCTGCCAGTTACCTTCACCGATCATCTGCGACAGCAGTTCCCGCTTACGTTTCTTATCAACGAAATGGACGTGCTGCGTCACCTGCTCGGAAGCGGTATTACGGCGAGCCACTTCGATTTCCAGCGGGTTATGCAGCAGCTTTTCCGCCAGCGCCTTGATGTCGTCCGAGAAGGTCGCGGAGAACAGCAGGTTCTGGCGTTTCGCCGGGAGCTTCGCCAGCACGCGGCGAATATCATGAATAAAGCCCATATCCAGCATACGGTCGGCTTCATCAAGCACCAGGATTTCAACCTTGTCCAGGCTGACGGCATTCTGATGTTCAAGATCCAGCAGGCGCCCAGGGGTGGCCACCAGAACATCGACGCCGCTGCGCAGCTTCATCATCTGCGGGTTAATACTCACCCCGCCAAAAACCACCAGCGAGCGAATATTCAGGTATTTGCTGTAATCGCGAACGTTTTCACCGATCTGTGCCGCCAGTTCACGCGTTGGCGTGAGGATCAGCGCGCGCACCGGGCGACGGCCTTTAGCATGCGGCTCTTTCTGAATCAGATGCTGCAGGAGCGGCAGGGTAAAGCCCGCCGTTTTGCCGGTGCCGGTCTGGGCGCTGGCCATCAGATCGCGTCCCTGCAACACCGCAGGGATAGCCTGCTGCTGAATTGGGGTTGGCTCAAGGTAACCCTGCTCGGCGACAGCGCGCAGGATATCAGGGTTCAGGCCAAGGGAATCAAAAGACATAACAACTCCAAACCACCCCGGCCCGTAACAGGCGTAGTTTTCGGGGAGATTATTGCGAATAGAGATGGCAAAAACCACAATGCCATAAAGGGGCGCAGTCTAGCAGGTTTTGTGACGCAGCGCATAAATATCCCCTCGGGGCCGCTGCGCCGGATAATCCTCGTCACCCGCCGCTTGTAAAGAGTGATGCGAAATACGCAAAAGAGAGTATCCACTATTCTGGACAGTGACGCGAATTGGTCATACTCTTAATCAATCGATTGATTAATTTTTTATAGTGCGATGACGACGACTCCTGTGACAACCAAAGGTGAACAAGCCAAAAGCCAGCTCATTGCCGCAGCCATCGCCCAGTTCGGCGAATACGGCCTGCACGCAACCACCCGCGATATTGCCGCGCAGGCCGGGCAAAATATCGCGGCGATCCCCTACTATTTTGGTTCCAAGGACGATCTCTATCTCGCCTGCGCCCAGTGGATTGCCGATTTTATCAGCCATAATTTTCGTCCGCATGCCGAAGCGGCGGAAACGCTGCTGGCGACACCTTCGCCGGATAAGGCGGAGATTCGGGTACTGATTCTGCGCGCCTGTCAGAATATGATTTTGCTGCTGACCCAGGATGACACGGTCAATTTGAGCAAATTCATCTCCCGCGAGCAGCTTTCCCCTACCCCGGCCTACCAGCTCATCCACGGTCAGGTAATTGCGCCGCTCCATCGCTACCTGACCCATTTGATCGCCGCATTTACCGGCCTTGATGCCGATGACACGGCAATGATTCTGCACACCCACGCGCTGCTGGGAGAGATTCTCGCCTTCCGCCTTGGGCGGGAAACCATTTTGCTGCGCACCGGATGGACGCAGTTCGACGAAGAAAAAACTGAGCAAATTTATCAGGTTATCGCCTGCCATATTGATTTCGTTCTGCAAGGGTTATCGCAAAGGAGCCTGGGATCATGAAAAAACCCGTCATCATCGTTCTGTTCATACTGCTGCTGATTGCCGCATTCGGCGGCGGCTGGTGGTGGTATCAAAGCAGCCAGCAAAGGGAGCTGACCCTGTATGGCAACGTCGATATTCGCACCGTGAACATGAGCTTCCGCGTCGGCGGACGACTGGCCTCACTGAACGTTGATGAGGGCGATAAGATTCAGGCCGGGCAAATACTAGGCCAGCTGGATCGCGCCCCGTATGAGAACGCCTTACAACAGGCTCAGGCGAATGTCTCCACGGCTCAGGCGCAGTATGACCTGATGATGGCCGGCTACCGGGCGGAAGAGATAGCCCAGGCCGCCGCCGCCGTCAAACAGGCGCAGGCCGCGTACGATTACGCGCAGAACTTTTACCAGCGTCAGCTGGGGCTGCGTCAGAACAGCGCCATCTCGGTTAACGATTTGGAAAACGCGCGCTCCTCCCGCGACCAGGCTCAGGCGACGCTGAAGTCCGCGCAGGACAAGTTGCGCCAGTATCGCGCCGGCAACCGCCCGCAGGAAATCGCCCAGGCCAAAGCCAGCCTTGAACAGGCGCAGGCGGCCCTGGCGCAGGCTAAACTCGACCTGCACGATACCACGCTGATCGCCCCGTCCGACGGCACGCTGATGACCCGCGCCGTCGAACCGGGCAGCATGCTCAGCGCCGGCGGCACGGTTATGACGCTGTCGCTGACTCACCCGGTATGGGTCCGTGCCTACATTGATGAAAAAAATCTCGGCCAGGCGGTACCCGGACGCGAAGTGCTGCTCTATACCGATAGTCGCCCGAATCAACCCTGGCATGGCAAGATTGGCTTTGTGTCGCCGAGCGCCGAATTCACGCCGAAGACCGTAGAGACGCCAGATTTACGGACTGACCTCGTCTATCGTCTGCGTATTGTCGTCACCGATGCGGATGATTCGCTGCGCCAGGGGATGCCGGTAACCGTCACCTTCAGCAGCGGGAACGGACATGAGTGAGGACGTTATCACGCTCAACGGGCTCACCCGCCGCTTCGCCGGCATGGATCGGCCCGCCGTTGCGCCGCTCAACTGCACCATCCGCGCCGGCTATGTCACCGGTCTGGTCGGCCCTGACGGCGCCGGGAAAACCACCTTGATGCGCATGCTCGCCGGGCTACTGAAGGCCGATGACGGCACCGCCAGGGTGATCGGTTTCGACCCGATTACCGACGATAGCGCGCTGCACGCGGTGCTCGGCTATATGCCGCAAAAATTCGGCCTGTACGAAGACCTGACGGTCATGGAAAACCTTACGCTGTATGCCGACCTGCGCAGCGTTACCGGCGAGACGCGCAGGAAAACCTTCGCTCGTCTGCTGGAATTTACCTCCCTCGGCCCCTTTACCGAACGCCTGGCGGGGAAACTTTCCGGTGGGATGAAGCAGAAACTGGGCCTCGCCTGCACCCTGGTGGGCGAGCCAAAAGTCCTGCTGCTCGATGAGCCGGGGGTCGGGGTTGACCCTATATCCCGCCGTGAACTGTGGCAAATGGTGCACGAACTGGCCGGCGACGGGATGCTGATCCTCTGGAGCACCTCCTACCTTGATGAAGCCGAACAGTGCCGCGACGTCCTGCTGATGAATGAAGGCCAGCTGCTTTATCAGGGCGAGCCGAAAGCGTTGACCCAAACCATGGCCGGCCGCAGTTTCCTCGTCTCCAGCCGCGAGGAAAATAACCGTCGCCTCCTGCAACGAGCGCTGAAGCTGCCGCAGATCAGCGATGGCGTCATTCAGGGGAAATCGGTACGCCTGATCCTGAAAAAAGAGGCCACCATTGCGGAGGTGCAGCGCAGCGCTAACATGCCGACGCTGGAGATTGCCGAAACCGCACCGCGTTTTGAAGATGCATTCATCGATCTGCTGGGCGGCGCCGCGACCGCGGAATCGCCGCTCGGCGAAATTATCCACCGCGTAGAGGGCACGGCCGACGAGACGGTGATTGAAGCGCAGAGTCTGACCAAAAAATTCGGCGACTTCGCCGCCACCGACCACGTAGATTTCCGCGTCAAACGCGGGGAAATTTTCGGCCTGCTTGGCCCCAACGGCGCCGGTAAATCCACCACCTTTAAAATGATGTGCGGCCTGCTGGTGCCGACCTCCGGCAAGGCGCTGGTTCTGGGAATGGACCTGAAAGTCAGTTCCGGGAAAGCGCGCCAGCATCTCGGCTACATGGCGCAGAAGTTTTCGCTGTACGGCAACCTGACCGTTGAACAAAACCTGCGCTTCTTCTCGGGCGTTTATGGCCTGCGTGGTCGGGTCCAGAACGAGAAAATCGCCCGGATGAGCGATGCTTTTGGTCTGAAAAGCATCGCCAGCCATGCGGCCGATGAGCTGCCGCTGGGGTACAAGCAGCGTCTGGCGCTGGCCTGCTCGCTGATGCATGAACCCGATATTCTGTTTCTCGATGAGCCGACATCCGGCGTCGACCCGATTACCCGCCGCGAGTTCTGGCTGCATATTAATAGCATGGTGGATAAAGGGGTGACGGTGATGGTGACGACCCACTTTATGGATGAGGCGGAATATTGCGATCGTATTGGTCTGGTGTATCACGGTAAGCTGATCGCCAGCGGTACGCCGGATGCGCTCAAAGCGCTGGCGGCAAATGATCAACAGCCCGATCCGACGATGGAGCAGGCCTTTATCACCCTGATTCACGACTGGGATAAGGAGAATGCCGGTGAGCGCTAAAATTCTCTCATGGCGCCGCGTGCGCGCCCTGTGCGTCAAAGAGACGCGGCAGATCGTCCGCGACCCCAGCAGCTGGCTGATTGCGGTGGTCATTCCGCTGCTGCTGCTGTTTATCTTCGGCTACGGGATCAATCTCGACTCCAGCAAGCTCAAAGTCGGCGTACTGCTGGAGCAACAAAGCGAAGAGGCGCTGGATTTCGTCCACGCCATGACCGGCTCACCCTATATTGACGCCACCGTCAGCGACAATCGCCAGCAGCTGATTGAGATGATGCAGGCCGGGCGCATTCGTGGGCTGGTGGTCATCCCGGTGGATTTCGACCAGAAGATGGCGCGCCCCGGCGATGATGCTCCCATCCAGCTGATTACCGACGGTAGCGAACCCAATACCGCCAACTTTGCCCAGGGCTACGTAGAGGGCATCTGGCAAATCTGGCAGCAGCAGCGCGCGGAAGATCGCGGGGAAACCTTCGAACCGCTGATTGATGTACAGATGCGCTACTGGTTTAACCCCGCGGCCATCAGCCAGCACTTTATTATTCCCGGCGCCATTACCATCATTATGACGGTGGTCGGCGCGATTCTGACCTCGCTGGTGGTGGCCCGCGAATGGGAGCGCGGGACCATGGAGGCGCTGCTGTCGACGGAAATCACCCGTGCGGAGCTGCTGCTGTGTAAGCTGATTCCCTACTATTTCCTCGGCATGCTGGCGATGCTGCTGTGCATGCTGGTGGCGGTGTTCATCCTCGGCGTGCCGTTTCGCGGTTCGCTGGTGGTTCTGTTCTTGATAACCAGCCTGTTTTTGCTCAGCACCCTCGGGATGGGGCTGCTCATTTCGACCATCACCCGCAATCAGTTTAACGCCGCGCAGGTCGCTCTGAACGCCGCCTTTCTGCCCTCCATTATGCTCTCCGGGTTTATTTTCCAGATCGACAGTATGCCGGCGGTGATCCGCGCGGTGACCTACGTCATCCCGGCGCGCTATTTCGTCAGCACGCTGCAAAGCCTGTTTCTCGCCGGTAATATTCCGGTGGTACTGCTGGTGAACACGCTGTTTTTAATTGCCTCGGCGGTGATGTTTATCGGCCTGACCTGGCTGAAAACCAAACGTCGGTTGGATTAAGCCTGGCGCTCGTATTTTGCCCGGTGGCGCTATGCTTACCGCGCCTGCGGACCCTGTTGGTCGGGTAAGCGCCGCGCCACCTGACATGAGGAAAGTACTATGTTTCATCGCTTATGGACCTTGATTCGTAAAGAGCTGCAATCGCTGCTGCGCGAACCGCAAACGCGCGCCATTTTGATTATGCCGGTTCTGATTCAGGTGCTGCTGTTTCCCTTCGCCGCAACGCTGGAAGTGACCAACGCGACCATCGCCATCTACAACGAAGACAATGGCCGTCACGCGGTAGAACTGACCCAGCGTTTCGCCCGGGCTAAGGCCTTCACCCATGTGATGCTCCTCAAGAGCCCGCAGGAGATCCGCCCGACGATTGATGAACAAAAAGCGCTGTTGCTGATCCGCTTCCCGGCGGACTTCTCGCGCAATCTCGACACCAACCAGCCCGCGCCGCTCCAGCTCTTACTGGACGGACGCAACTCGAACAGCGCGCAAATCGCCGCCAACTACCTCCAGCAGATCGTCAAAAACTATCAGCAGGAGCTGCTGGAAGGGAAAGCGAAGCCGAACAACAGCGAGCTGATCGTGCGCAACTGGTATAACCCGAATCTCGATTACAAGTGGTTTGTGGTTCCATCGCTGATCGCGATGATCACCACCATCGGGGTGATGATCGTCACCTCTCTCTCGGTGGCCCGCGAGCGGGAGCAAGGCACGCTCGATCAGCTGCTGGTTTCGCCGCTGGCCACCTGGCAAATTTTCGTCGGCAAAGCGGTCCCGGCGCTGATTGTCGCCACGCTGCAGGCGAGCATCGTGCTGGCTATTGGCATCTGGGCGTATCAAATCCCCTTCGCCGGTTCGCTGCTGCTGTTTTACTTTACGATGGTCATTTACGGTCTGTCGCTGGTGGGATTTGGTCTGCTGATTTCGTCTTTATGCTCAACCCAGCAGCAGGCTTTCATCGGCGTTTTCGTCTTTATGATGCCGGCGATCCTGCTCTCCGGCTACGTCTCGCCGGTTGAGAATATGCCGCAGTGGCTGCAGGACGTGACATGGATAAACCCGATTCGTCACTTTACTGACATCACCAAGCAGATTTATTTGAAGGATGCGAGTCTGGAGATTGTTTGGGGAAGTTTGTGGCCGCTACTGGTCATAGCGGCCACAACGGGTTCAGCGGCATATGCGATGTTCCGCAGAAAGATCGCCTGATCCCCGTCATCGTTCAGGCTGCCTCGGCGTTGGCTTCCTTACTCACCCCGGTCACATAGCTATCTATGCTCCCGGGGATTCGTCGCGTCGCCGCCTTGATGCAGTCCGAACGCTTTAGGGGATCCTTGCTATCGTTCAGCCTGCTTCGGCGTTGGCCTGATTACCCGGTCCGTCCTGGCCTCGCCCCGTCGGCCCGTTCGCACAGCTATCTGTGCTTCTGGGGATTGGCAGCGTTACCGCCTTGCTGCAACCCGAAGGCTTTCGGGTAACGGTTCTTGTCTTTCGCCAGCAGTGACACCACTGCCGGACCCGCCAGAATCGCCACCCCGGCGACGGCCAGCAGCAGATTGTTATGCAGCACGCGTGACAGCAGCCACAGCACGATAACCGCTACGCCAAAGTACCAGGTGGTGGTGAGTTCCTCAAGGAAATCACCGACATCGCGCCAGCGTGCTTCGTGGTGACGCTGTAAAAACAGCATCGACAGTAACGTGACGCCGTACAGTACGCACAGCCCTAATCCGACGCGAACCAGCGCGCCACTCATCCAACCCATCACCAGTACTGCCACGACCAGTAGATGCAACATAATCTGCCAGCAACTGAGGCCAGTTGCGACGCGTACACGTTGTTGCCACTTCATGGCTTCTCTCCTGAAGGATCTTTATCTGTAACTCAGAGTACCGCACTTTACGGAAAATTCCGGAACACCGCATCTTTTTGTGACACCTACTACACTATTTCATTCAGGAAAGTGACATTGACCGGGGAAATATGTCTGAGCAAACGTGCAGATTTTCGTTAAACGTGCTGACAATTAACATCCATAAAGGCTTTACGACGTTTAATCGACGCTTCATGTTGCCGGCACTGCGCGACGCCATTCGCAGCGTCAGCGCCGACATCGTCTGTCTGCAGGAGGTCACCGGGGCGCATGAGATTCATTCGCTGCAGATCGAAAACTGGCCGGACCGCAGCCATTATGAGTTTCTTGCCGATACCCTGTGGAGCGAATACGCCTATGGACGCAACGCAGTCTACCCGGAAGGCCATCACGGCAACGCCGTACTCTCTCGCTTTCCTATTGAATATAATGAAAATATCGATATCTCCGTTGGCAACAGCGAAAAGCGCGGTCTGCTCTACTGCCGAATCGTTCCGCCGCAAAGCGCGGCGCTACATCTGATTTGTGTGCACCTCGGCCTGAGCGCGCGGCAGCGATCGGCCCAGCTGGCGATGCTCGCCAGGCGGGTCAACGACCTGCCCGCCCAGCAGCCGGTGGTGGTGGCCGGCGATTTTAACGACTGGCGCCAGCAGGCCAACCGGGTGCTAAAGGCGCAGGCCGGGCTGGAGGAGATCTTTACCCGCGCCCATGGCCGCCCGGCGAGAACCTTTCCTGCGCGTCTTCCGCTCCTGCGTCTTGATCGGATCTACGTGAAAAATGCGCATGCCAGCCACCCAACGGCGTTGCCACTTCGACCCTGGCGTCACCTCTCTGATCATGCCCCGCTGAGCGTGGAGATTCATCTATGAAATGCAGCTGGCAGGAAGGAAACCGCATCCAGCTCCTGGAGAACGGCGATAACTACTATCCGGCGCTGTTTGCCGCCATCGCCCGCGCGCAGCGGAAAGTGATCCTCGAAACGTTTATCTGGTTTGAAGATGACGTGGGCTGGCAGCTGCACGCCGTGCTGTTAAAAGCCGCACGCCGCGGGATACGGGTCGAAGTGCTGCTCGACGGCTACGGTTCCCCCGACCTGAGTGAGCGTTTCGTGAATGAGCTGAGTGCCGCCGGCGTGATTTTTCGCTACTACGATCCGCGCCCGCGTCTGTTCGGCATGCGAACCAATCTGTTTCGCCGCATGCACCGCAAAATTGTGGTGATCGATGAGACGACGGCCTTCGTCGGGGGCATCAATTACTCCGCCGAGCACATGACCGACTATGGCCCGGAGGCAAAACAGGATTATGCCGTTCAGGTGGAGGGGCCGGTGGTGCAGGATATCCTGCAGTTTGAGCTGGAAAATCTCCCGGCCAGCGAAGAGACGCGCCGCTGGTGGCTCAGGCGTCGCCACCAGCCGGCGATCAACCGCAACCCCGGGGAGGCGCAGGCGCTGTTTGTCTGGCGGGATAATCAAGAACATCGCGATGATATTGAACGCCATTATCTCAAGATGCTGGCTAACGCCCGCCGGGAAGTGATTATTGCCAACGCCTACTTTTTCCCCGGCTACCGGCTGCTGCATGCGATGCGTAACGCCGCCCGCCGCGGCGTGCGGGTTAAGCTGATCGTGCAGGGCGAGCCGGATATTCCTATTGTTAAAGTCGGCGCCCGCCTGCTGTATCGCTATCTGGTCAACGGCGGCGTACAGATTTTTGAGTATCGCCGCCGACCGCTGCACGGCAAAGTTGCTCTCGCCGACGACCATTGGGCCACCGTCGGATCGAGCAATCTTGACCCGCTGAGCCTGTCATTAAATCTGGAAGCTAACCTGATTATCCACGATCGCCAGTTTAATCAGACCTTGCGCGACAACCTTAACGGACTGATCGCCGAGGACTGTAAGCAAGTGGACAAGTCGATGCTGCCAAAGCGCAGCTGGTGGAATGTGGGTACCAGCGTGCTGGCCTTCCACTTTCTCCGTCACTTCCCGGCGTGGATAGGCTGGCTGCCTGCCCATACGCCGCATCTGGCGCGGGTCCGCCCGCCGGTGCAGCCAGAAATTGAAACTCAGGATCGGCTGGATGCGACGAATCAGGAGGTGAAACCCTGATGGCAAAATCACACCCTCGCAGGCGGATGGCGAAAAAGATCTTTACCGTCATTTTCTTCCTCGCCGTAACGGCCCTGCTGGTGGTTTATGCGCAAAAAGTGGACTGGCCGGCGGTGTGGAAGGTGATTCGCCACTATGATCGCACCGCCCTGCTCGGCGCGGTGGGGCTGACGATAGCGAGCTACCTGATTTATGGCTGCTACGATCTGCTGGGGCGCGCATGGTGCGGACATAAACTGGCTAAACGGCAGGTGATGCTGGTGTCGTTTATCTGCTACGCCTTTAATCTGACCCTCAGCACCTGGGTTGGCGGTATCGGTATGCGCTACCGCCTCTATTCGCGCCTCGGTTTGAGCGGCGGGACCATTACCCGTATTTTCTCGTTGAGCATCACCACCAACTGGCTGGGGTTTATTCTGCTGGGCGGCGTGATTTTCACCGCAAATCTGGTGGCGCTACCGGCGCACTGGTATATCACTCAGGACACGCTGCGGCTCATCGGGGGCGGACTGCTGGCGATGAGCGCGCTTTATCTGTGGGCCTGCGCCTTTGCCCGTCGGCGCCATCTGACGATTAAAGGCCAACGGCTGGTGCTGCCTTCATGGCGGTTCGCTCTGCTGCAGATGGCGCTTTCGGTGGCAAACTGGATGGTGATGGGCGCGATTATCTGGCTGCTGATGGCGCAGCAGATCGATTATTTCCTCGTCCTGGGCGTGCTGCTGGTCAGCAGTATTGCCGGCGTCATTGTGCATATTCCAGCCGGGATCGGCGTGCTGGAAGCCGTTTTTATCGCCATGCTTTCCGCCGAGTCGATTAGCCGCGGGGCGATTATTGCCGCCCTGCTGGCCTGGCGCGCGCTGTATTACTTTTTGCCGCTGCTTATCGCCACCGTCGGCTATCTGCTGCTGGAGAGTCGGGCGAAAACATTACGCGAAAAGAATCAGCGTAAGCTGGCGGACGGATAGGTGAGATGGCGGGGATAATCGGCGCTCCCCGGGCCAGGCGCAGCCCGGGGAGCAAAGGCGTTAACGACGGTTGCCGAAAATACGCAGCAGCATCAGGAACAGGTTGATAAAGTCCAGATACAGCGTCAGCGCGCCAAGAATGGAGTACTTACGCAGCGTGGAGGTGTCTCGCGTATCGATCTGCTCGCCGATGTTTTTCAGTTTCTGCGTGTCATAAGCGGTCAGGCCGACGAACACGATCACCCCGATATAGGTAATCGCCCACATCAGCGCTTCACTCTTCAGCCAGAAGTTGACCAGCGAAGCCAGGACAATACCAATTAAGGCCATAAACAGCATGTTGCCGAAACCGCTGAGATCGCGCTTAGTGGTATAGCCATAAAGGCTCATTATCCCAAACATCCCGCCGCTGACCACAAAGGTACTGGCAATCGACGAATAGGTATAGACGAGGAAGATGCTGGATAGCGTCAGTCCGGTCAGCGCCGAATAGAGCATAAACAGCGTGGTCGCCATCCCAGCGCTCAGGCGCTGCACCATCCCGGAAAGCACGAATACCAGCGCCAGCTGGGCGATAATCAAACCAAAAAAGGTTATTTTGCTGGAAAAGACGAACATCATGACCGCCGGCGTATTGGCGGCAAACCAGGCAATGAATGCCGTCAACAGCAGCCCGACCGTCATCCAGCCGTAAACCTGGGCCATATAGGTTTGCAGGCCGCTGCGTGCCTGAATAATGGAATCTGAACGAGGGAATCTGTCCATGACTGTCTCCTGATTAACACGTTTTCTCTTACTAAGCGTACCACACTACCAGCGCTCTGCCGCCTGGCGATCGCTATCGCGTGCATCCACCCAACGTTCGCCTTCCGGTGTCGCTTCCCGCTTCCAGAACGGTGCGCGGGTTTTCAGGTAATCCATAATGAACTCCCCGGCGGCAAAAGCGCTGCTGCGGTGCGCGCTGGTCACGCCAACGAATACAATCTCTTCGCCTGGCCACATTTCGCCGATGCGGTGAATCACCGTCACCCGGCCGAGCGGCCAGCGTTCCCGCGCCAGCTCAACGATTTCCGCCAGCGATTTTTCCGTCATTCCCGGGTAGTGTTCGAGGGTCAGCGCCTTCACGCTATCCCCGAGATTATGATTACGTACTTTTCCGGTAAAAGTGACCACCGCGCCGTCTTCATCGCGCTCGGCCAACCACGGATATTCGTCGCCGACGCAAAAACGATCGTGGCTGACGATAATACGAGTCTGCGTCATTTAACCTCCCGTAACCGGCGGAAAGAACGCCACTTCGTCGCCGGCCACCAGCGGATGGTCAAAGGGGACCAGCGTCTGGTTTACCGCCGCCAGCAGCTTGCCCTCTTCCAGCGCCAGCGCCCAACGTTCGCTGCGGCCGGCGAGCTGACGCCGTACGGTTTCGACCGTCGACTGCGCATCGACCTCAAGGGTCAGGGATTCAGTGCCAACCAGTTCGCGCACCTGGGCAAAAAACAGAACCTTAATCATGAGTCTCGTCCGCCTTGAAATCCCCGGATTTGCCGCCGCTTTTCGCCAGCAGACGCAGCGGACCAATCACCATATCTTTTTGCACCGCTTTGCACATATCGTAAATCGTCAGCGCCGCCACGGAAGCAGCGGTCAGCGCTTCCATCTCCACGCCGGTTTTACCGGTCAGACGGCACAGCGACTCGATGCGCACCCGGTTGTGTTCCGGCTGGGCCTGCAAATTGACCTCGACTTTACTTAGCATCAGCGGATGACACAGCGGGATCAGCTCCCAGGTGCGTTTTGCCGCCTGGATACCGGCAATGCGGGCGGTGGCGAAGACATCGCCTTTATGGTGGCTGCCGTCGATGATCATCGCCAGCGTCTCCGGCCGCATTTCAACATAGGCTTCAGCCCGGGCTTCGCGTACCGTCTCGGCCTTGGCAGAAACGTCTACCATGTGCGCCTCGCCGGCGGCGTTAATATGGGTGAGTTGTGACATCGTTTATTTCTTAAGATGAGAGATAAAGTTACATGGGCGCGTACGGGCATCCAGCTGCGGAGCAATGATATTTTCCCACGCGGTGCGGCAGGCTTTGGTTGAGCCCGGCATGGCAAAAATCAGCGTGCGATTCGCCATGCCGGCAATGGCGCGGGATTGCAGCGTCGATGTGCCGATTTCTTCGAAGGAAAGCATGCGGAAAACTTCACCAAACCCTTCGACTTCACGGTCAAACAGCGGTCGCAGCGCCTCCGGCGCCTGATCCCCGTCGGTAAACCCGGTTCCACCGGTGATGAGCACCACCTGCACATCATCGCTGGCTATCCACGCCGAGACCCGGGCGCGGATGTCATAGCGGTTCTCTTTAACAATCGCCTTATCGACAATACGGTGGCCCGCCTCCTGCGCCGCGTCACGCAGCCAGTGGCCGGAGGTATCATCCTCTTCGCCACGTCGGCTGGAAACGGTGAGAATAGCAATACGGGTCGGGTTAAACTCAGCGCTGGCCTGACTCATCTGTTCGCTCCTTTAGAATGAATTATCCGCCAATATACGACAGGTTTTGCGTAATACCGGTGTTGCCCTGATGCAGGAAATGGGTTTGCTTTTTATGGGTTAATGCTTCGGAGATGCGCGCTTCCAGCGCCGCCTGCTGCTGGTCCTCGACAAGCAGGTCGCGCAGATCCACGCCGCCGTCGCCGAACAGACACAGATGCAGCTTGCCTACGGAGGAGACGCGGAGACGGTTGCAGCTGGCGCAGAAATCTTTCTCGTACGGCATGATTAAGCCAATTTCCCCGGCGTAATCCGGGTGACAAAAGACCTGGGCCGGGCCGTCGCTGCGTTGGCTGATTTGGTGAATCCAGCCGCGACGCAGCAGCTCATCGCGCAGCACCATGCCGGAAATATGGTGACGTCGGAACAGGTCGCTGCCCTCGCCGGTCTCCATCAGCTCGATGAAGCGCAGCTGAATGCGTCGGGGTTGGATCCACGCGAGGAAGGTGTCGAGCTGATGATGGTTCACATCGCGCATCAGCACGGTATTGACCTTGACCTTCTCAAAACCGGCGGCAAAGGCGGCATCAATGCCGTCCATGACCTGGTGAAATTTATCCTGCCCGGTAATGGCATGAAACTGGCGCGCGTCGAGGCTGTCAACGCTGACGTTAATCGCCGTCAGTCCGGCATCACGCCACCGGCTGACGTCGCGCGCCAGACGATAGCCATTGGTGGTGACCGCAATCTGGCGAATCGCGCTGTTTTCACGTACGGCGGCGATGATATCGGCAAAGTCGCGGCGCAAAGAGGGTTCGCCGCCGGTCAGCCGCACCTTCTCGGTGCCGAGCGCAGAGAAAGCGCGCGTGACGCGACGTACTTCATCAACGCTGAGAAAGCCTTTGTTGGTGACCGCGCCGGGTTTGTAACCATCCGGCAGGCAGTAGGTGCAACGAAAGTTACACACATCGGTAATTGACAGGCGCAAGTAATAAAACTTACGCGCAAATGCATCGGTAAGCTGTGAAGCCATATACACCTTTCCAAGTACGGGAGACGCGGTCATTTCTTCCCACGCCCTGGTGACAAGCGAGGCTGTCACGGCCAAAGCACCATATCTTGCGACACAGGCACAGAGGCTAGAGTGTTAACTGGTTTATGCCGATAGTAGCGCGGAAACGGCAGTTTCGCCATTCTCACTTTCGTTATATAATTATGTATATATCGACACGATCGTGCATTTTCGATACAGAATAGCTAAAAACCAGGCTTTTGCATTGATATCGGTCATTTTGTCAGGATCCGGGCATCGTCTTTTAGGGGTAGATCGGTTACTGTGAGCCCGTTTAATTGAGATAAGGAATGTGTATGCGCACTCGTACGTTCGCCGATCTGGATCGCGTCGTGGCACTTGGCGGAGGGCACGGTCTGGGCCGGGTGATGTCATCACTCTCATCGCTCGGATCACGTCTTACCGGGATCGTCACGACTACCGATAACGGCGGCTCCACGGGGCGGATTCGCCGTTCCGAAGGCGGCATTGCCTGGGGCGATATGCGCAACTGCCTTAACCAGCTGATCGCTGAACCCAGCATTGCTTCGGCGATGTTTGAGTACCGTTTCTCCGGTAATGGCGAACTTTCCGGGCATAACCTCGGAAATCTGATGTTAAAGGCCCTGGATCACCTGAGCGTGCGGCCTTTAGAGGCGATCAATTTAATCAGAAATCTGCTAAAAGTGGACGCATTCCTGATCCCGATGTCGGAACAACCGGTAGATCTGATGGCCATTGACCATGAAGGCCATGAAGTCTACGGCGAAGTCAATATCGACCAGCTGCCCCGCGTGCCGAAGGAACTGATGCTCTCCCCGCCGGTGCCGGCGACCCGCGAAGCGGTAGAGGCTATCGCAGAAGCCGATTTAATCCTGATTGGCCCCGGAAGTTTCTATACCAGCCTGCTGCCGATTCTGCTGCTCGATGAGATGGCGCAGGCGCTGCGCCGAACGCCGGCGACAATGGTTTTTATCGACAATCTTGGCAAAGAACACAGCCCGGCGGCGAATCTGACGCTGGCGGACAGGGTCGGGATTATGGAGCACTATATTGGCAAGCGGGTGATCGATGCCATCGTTGTTGGGCCGAAAACCGATACGACCGGTCTGGAAAACCGGGCGATCGTGCAGACGCCGCTGGATGCCGCGGATGTTCCCTATCGCCACGACCGGGTGCTGTTACGTAACGCGCTGGAAAAAGCGATCCAGACCTTAGGTTAACCCGCTGGAGGCGAGAAGGCGCGGGTAACGACGCGCCAGACCTTTATATTAAAATATTAAGGTTGTCTTAAAATAAAGGTGGCACCATGGCAACTATCTTAGTCCCAGGATTGTTGCTATGTCGTTATTCACTTTACGTCGGCCGGTCATGAGCCGTACGGTTTATCTGATTATTTTTGCCCTCTATGTCGGGCTGCTGCTCAATCTCGCGTTCTATCGTCAGGTGTTCACTCTGCTGCCGGTAAACAGCCTGCACAACTGGCTGGTGTTCCTCAGCATGCCGGTGGTTGCCTTCAGCGTGATGAATATTCTCACCACGCTCGCCTCCTTCCTCAAGCTCGACCGCCTCGTTATTAGCCTGTTTATTCTGCTGAGCGCCTCGGCCCAGTATTTTATCTGGACCTTCGGCGTCGTCATTGACCGCGCCATGATTACCAACATTCTGGATACCACGCCGGCGGAAAGCTTCGCCCTGATGTCCGGTAAGATGGTGCTGACGCTGGGACTGTCCGGTGTTCTGATGGTCGCCCTCGCCTGGTGGATAAAAATCAGTAAAGCCAAAACAGTGTGGCGCAGCATCGCGGTACGTCTGCTGAATATCCTCGTATCGGCCCTGCTGATCGTTCTGGTCGCTGCGCTGTTTTATAAAGATTACGCCTCGGTCTTTCGCAACAATAAAGAGCTGGTGAAATCCCTGAGTCCCTCCAATAGCATCGTTGCCATCAACTCGTGGTATGCGCACAACAAGATGGACAACCTGCCGCTGGTAAACATTGGCGAAGATGCCGTGCAAAAACCCGAAATGCACAGCGGCCCGCGCAAAAACCTGACCATTCTGGTGCTGGGAGAGACGTCGCGCGCGCAGAATTTCTCACTGGGCGGCTACGAACGCGAGACCAACCCGCGACTCAAACAAGACGATGTCATCTACTTTGCGAATACCACCTCCTGCGGCACGGCGACCGCGGTGTCGGTACCCTGCATGTTCTCCAATATGCCGCGGGCGCATTACGATGAAGAGCTGGCCCACCATCAGGAAGGCGTTCTCGACATCCTGCAACGCGCCGGCATTCGGGTGCTGTGGAACGACAACGACGGCGGCTGTAAGGGCGCCTGCGATCGCGTCCCGCATCAGAACGTGACCGACCTGAACCTGACCGGCCAGTGCATCGATGGCGAATGTTACGATGAAGTGTTGTTCCATAATCTGGAGAGCTACATCGATAATCTGCAGCAGGACGGGATTATCGTGCTGCACACCATCGGTAGCCACGGTCCGACGTATTACAATCGCTACCCTGCTGAATTCAAAAAATTCACCCCAACCTGCGATACCAACGAAATCCAGAGCTGCACCCAGCAGCAGCTGACGAATACCTACGATAATACAATTCTGTATATCGACTATATAGTTGATAAAGCGATAAAATTATTGCAGTCAAAGCAGGATAAATTCACCACCAGCCTCGTTTACCTCTCCGATCACGGTGAGTCGCTGGGGGAAAATGGCGTCTATTTACACGGCCTGCCGTGGTCAATCGCCCCGGAAACGCAAAAACATGTGCCGATGCTGCTCTGGTTGTCCGAGGATTACCAACAGCGCTATGGCGTTTCCAGCCAGTGTCTGCAACAAAGAGCTAAAACAGACCCTTATTCTCAGGATAATCTGTTTTCTACCCTGCTCGGACTCCTTGGGGTCGATACCCACGAGTACCAGGCAACCGATGATATTTTAACGCCGTGCAGAAGCGAGACCGCCAGATGAAAATCTTAGTCATTGAAGACGACGCACTCCTGTTACAAGGCCTGATCCTGGCAATGCAAAGCGAGGGATACGTCTGTGATGGCGTCGCCACTGCTCACGAGGCCGCCCTGTCCCTCGCCAGCAACCATTACAGCCTGATCGTACTCGATCTCGGCCTGCCGGATGAAGATGGCCTGCACTTCCTGATGCGCATGCGTCGGGAAAAATTCAGCCAGCCGGTGCTGATCCTGACCGCCCGCGATACCGTTGAAGATCGCATCAGCGGTCTCGACACCGGCGCGGATGACTATCTGGTGAAACCTTTCGCCCTGGAAGAGCTGAACGCCCGCATCCGCGCGCTGCTCCGCCGCCATAATAACCAGGGCGACAACGAAATGGCCGTGGGCAACCTGCGGCTGAACATGACTCGTCGCCTGGTGTGGCTGGGCGGCGAGGCGCTGGACCTGACGCCGAAAGAGTACGCCCTGCTCTCTCGCCTGATGATGAAAGCGGGCAGCCCGGTACACCGTGAAATTCTCTACAACGATATCTACAGCTGGGACAATGAACCCGCCACCAATACGCTGGAGGTTCATATCCATAACCTGCGCGAAAAAGTGGGTAAAGCCCGTATTCGTACCGTCAGGGGGTTTGGCTATATGCTGGTGAACAATTCAGGAACGGAATAACGCCATGGCACTGTTCGCAAGTGAAACCTGGACCATGCGTCACCGTCTGCTGCTGACGATCGGCACTATTCTGGTGGTCTGTCAGCTGATCAGCGTTTTCTGGTTATGGCACGAAAGCAAAGAGCAGATTCAGCTGCTGGTGGCGAGCGCCATCGAAGGGCATAACAACCAAAAGCACGTTGAACACGAAGTGCGCGAGGCGGTCGCGAGTCTGTTAATACCCAGCCTGCTGATCGTCGGTCTGGCGCTGTATATCAGTCTGGTGGCGGTGAGAAAAATCACCCGACCGCTGTCGAATCTGCAAACTGAGCTGGAGAGCCGTACGCCGGATAACCTGCAGCCGATTACGCTGACGGAGTCGGTTCCGGAAGTGACGGCGGTGACGACAGCGATTAACCAGCTGGTTTCTCGCCTTAACTTAACCCTCGATCGCGAACGTCTGTTCACCGCTGACGTCGCGCACGAGCTGCGTACCCCGCTGGCGGGACTGCGTCTGCATCTCGAACTGATGGCGAAAGTACACCACGTGGAGGTGGGTCAGCTGATCCAGCGTCTGGATCAGATGACCAACAGCATCTCACAGCTGCTGCAGCTGGCGCGCGTCGGGCAGTCATTTTCCGCCGGGAGCTACCAGCGCGTGCTGCTGAAAGAGGATGTGGTCGAACCGATTCGCGGTGAGCTGGAGAGCATGCTGGAACAGCGCCAGCAGACGCTGGCGCTCGCCCTCCCCGAGGGGGATGATGCCAAAGATGTTGTTGTCTCCGGTGATGCCACGCTGCTGCGCGTTGTGCTGCGCAATCTGGTGGAGAATGCGCATCGCTATAGCCCGGCAGGGTCGAAGATAAAAATCGCCATACAGGCCGGTACAACGCCGGTTATGGCCGTGGAAGATGAAGGTCCGGGGATTGATGAAGCGAAAAGCGGCGAGCTGAGTAAAGCATTTGTCCGTATGGACAGCCGCTACGGGGGAATTGGCCTGGGATTAAGTATTGTGACGCGCATCGTTCAGCTGCACGATGCCCAGTTTTTCTTACATAACCGCCAGCCTGGCCCCGGCGTTCGAGGCTGGATTCAGTTTCCTAAGCCTTCGCGTTAGAACGTCAGCACCCACTGATGGACAAAAGCGACAACCACAACAAACGCACAGGTAAGGGCCAGAGACTCACGGAAGGTTAATTTTTGCATGACACTATCCTCATCAGAATGAGGATAGTGTCGCCTGGCAAGATTAAGCAGACATTAAGCCAGCCAGAAAACGCCGCGGAATAGCAAAAAATCGGCGTCCCGTCACACTGCCTGGCTCCACGCGCAGCGCATCGCGTCCTGCGGGATCAGGACGCCGCAATAAACAGCTCGCGGAGCTGATGCAGCTGGTCACGAATTTGCGCGGCTTCCTCGAACTCCAGATTCTGCGCATGTTGCATCATCTGCCCTTCCAGCTCGTGAATTCTCTGCTGCAGCGCTTTTGGCGTCAGCAGCACCTCAGGCGTATCCGCCTCAACCGGCGAACGTGATTTTCCGCGGCCCTTGGCTTTCGTCTTCGCCAGATTGCTGCCCAGTTGCAGAATATCGACCACTTTTTTATTCAGCCCCTGCGGGGTGATACCGTGCTCTTCGTTATAGCGCTGCTGCTTCTCACGGCGACGCTCGGTCTCGCTGATGGCTTTGGCCATCGAAGCGGTAATTTTATCGCCATACAGAATCGCTTTACCGTTGATATTACGCGCGGCGCGACCGATGGTCTGAATCAGCGAGCGTTCCGAACGCAGGAAGCCCTCTTTATCGGCATCCAGAATTGCCACCAGCGACACTTCCGGCATATCCAGCCCCTCACGCAGCAGGTTGATACCCACCAGAACATCGAACTCGCCCAGCCGCAGGTCGCGGATGATCTCCATACGCTCCACGGTATCGATATCGGAGTGCAGGTAGCGCACGCGTTCGCCGTGCTCTTCGAGATACTCCGTTAAATCTTCCGCCATCCGTTTGGTCAAAGTGGTGACCAGCACGCGCTCGTTGATGGCGACGCGGATGCGAATCTCCGACAGCAGGTCATCGACCTGAGTCGCCACCGGCCGCACTTCAATCAGCGGGTCAAGCAGCCCGGTCGGACGTACCACCTGATCGACCACCTCATCGCCAGATTTATCCAGCTCATAAGGCCCCGGCGTCGCCGAGACGTAAATGGTCTGCGGCGCCAGCGCCTCAAACTCTTCGAACTTCAGCGGACGGTTATCCAGCGCCGACGGCAGACGGAAGCCGTACTCCACCAGCGTCTCTTTGCGCGCCCGATCGCCGCGGTACATGCCGCCGATTTGCGGAATAGTGACGTGGGATTCGTCAATCACCAGCAAACCGTCTGCCGGCAGGTAATCAAACAGCGTCGGCGGCGGTTCGCCCGGCCCGCGCCCGGAAAGATAGCGCGAGTAGTTTTCGATGCCCGAGCAGTAGCCCAGCTCGTTCATCATTTCGAGGTCGAACTGGGTACGCTGGCTCAGGCGCTGCTCTTCCAGCAGCTTGTTGTTTTCCAGCAGCACTTTACGCCGCTCCGCCAGCTCGACTTTTATCTCTTCCATCGCCTGAACGATTCGCTCGCGTGGCGTTACGTAGTGCGTTTTCGGGTAGATGGTATAGCGTGGAATCGTCGATTCCACCTGACCGGTGAGCGGATCGAACAGCGACAGCCGCTCAACCTCTTCATCGAACAGCTCGATACGCAGCGCAATATCGTCGGATTCCGCCGGGAAGACGTCGATCACTTCGCCGCGCACGCGGAAGGTGCCGCGCTGGAAGGCCTGATCGTTACGGGTATACTGCAGCTCCGCCAGGCGGCGTAAAATCGCCCGCTGGTCGATCAGCATGCCGGTGGTCAGGTGCAGCATCATCTTCAGGTAGAGATCCGGGTCGCCCAGACCGTAGATAGCCGATACCGAAGCCACTACCACCACATCGCGCCGCTCAAGCAGCGCTTTGGTCGCCGACAGACGCATCTGCTCGATATGCTCGTTCACCGACGCGTCTTTCTCGATGAAGGTGTCCGAGCTCGGCACGTAGGCTTCAGGCTGATAGTAATCGTAGTAGGAGACGAAATATTCCACCGCATTGTCCGGGAAGAACTCTTTCATTTCGCCGTACAGCTGCGCCGCCAGGGTCTTATTCGGCGCCAGCACCATCGTCGGACGCTGAAGATCGGCGATAACGTTAGCAATGGTGAACGTCTTGCCCGACCCGGTCACCCCCAGCAGCGTTTGGTGCGCCAGGCCATCTTCCAGCCCCTCTTCCAGGCGGCGGATAGCCTCCGGCTGGTCGCCAGAAGGACGGAATGCGGAATGCAGCGTGAACGTTTTACTCATATGTCTGGCCCTGAAGAAGGATGAAGCGCCTGGTGATATACGGCAGGTGTTTAATTCTACCCTTCACGCTCACTTTTGCCAATAAATAATACTGGATATAAAAACAGTATTCTATTATTGTTTGTGCCTGAAATCGCCCGCGCGCGCGTCGTTTTGGGGTAAAAAAAGACCATCCTGCAGAATAATCCGCCAGAGAGTAGGGTTATCCCCAAAAAAATTTATCATTTAACATTTGTCAAGCAAGGTGGTGAATCTTTTGTGGCATCAGGTGACACTTTCCTTACAGCCATTGCTTTTATTCAACTAATTGATATTTAATGATATTAAACAAAAGATGGGTTTCGCGCCAATTCAGCCGCAGGCCGCGTAATCTCTAGCTTACCGCAAGTTCTCTAACTCTAATACACAAGGTTATCCACAGGAATAGTGGATAAGTGTCTGCAGGCCATGCCTTCTGCCACCCCGCAGAAATCGACCGCCGGTGAAAATCGACCGCCTAAAAAAAATTATCGAATTATTTTTGATATTTATCAGCTAAGGGTGCCTGCTTTTTTGTTGCTTTCTGCACCATTTTTCATACCCCTTAGCACCGGGAGAGTGCAACCGCCTCGCTGACCCGCCTTCGCCCCGCCCCGCGGCAGCTGCCCGTACGGGAAAAAACCGAAACATCTTTTTCCTGGCAAGAGATTTGCAGAATCTTCATGTCGCCCGCTATCCCCAAACAGGAGAAAACGTCTATGTTGAGTCTACGCGCAGTCAATCAGTACTACGGAAATCAGCACACGCTATGGAATGTCGACCTTGAACTTCAGCCGGGGGAGTGCACCTGTGTGATGGGACTCCAGGGGATGGGGAAAACCACGCTGGTGAACTGCATTACCGGACATCTTCCGGTCGCCAGCGGCAGTATGACCTGGCATGACATCGGCTCGCCGCCCTGCGATATCACGCCGCTCTCCGCCCATTCCCGCTCGATTATTGGCATCGGCTATGTCCCGCAGGACAGGCGGATCTTTTCTCAGCTGAGCGTGGAGGAGAATCTGCATATTGCGCTGGCCGCCGGAGGGAACCCGGGCGGCGCCGTAAAGGGGGAGATTTACGATTTTTTCCCGGAGCTCTACGCACGACGTCAGCATAAAGCCGCGATGTTGTCAGAAGATGACCAGTACCAGCTGGCGCTGGCGAGAGCGCTGGTTGTCCGGCCGCGTCTGCTGATTCTTGATGAACCTTCGCGTGGCAGCGGACAACACTTCGTGCATAAGCTGGGTGACCTGCTGGTGCGCCTTAACCGCGACATCGGTTTAACGGTGCTGCTGGCGGAACAGCACCTGCCGTTTATTCGCCGGGTGGCGGACCGTTTTTGCCTGCTGCATCGCGGGCGTAACGTGGCGCAAGGCCGCGTTATCCAGCTGGATGAACCGCTGCTGGCACAGTGGATGAAGCCCGATCCAGCGCGCTGAGATCCAGATACTGGCCGAGATCCTCACGTCGCGACGCGTCCGCCAGCCATGGGATCTCGCCCAGCAACGGGGCCGCAAGTCGATCGTTGAGGGTCGCCAGATATTCCGCATGGCGTTTACCCGGCGGCTGGATGTCGTTTGCAATCCAGCCCACCAGCGGCAGCCCGGCCTGACGTACCGCCTGGGCCGTCAGCAGCGCGTGGTTGATGCAGCCGAGTTTAATGCCGACCACCAGAATGACCGGCAGCCGTTCGTCGCGTACCCAGTCGGCAAAACTCAGCGTCGCGGATAGCGGCGTAAACCAGCCTCCCGCTCCCTCCACCAGCACCCATTCCGCCAGCGTCTCCAGTTCACGCAGCCCGGCAGAAAGCGCATCGCCGGTAATCGGCCGCCCCTCTTCCGCGCTCACGATATGCGGTGAGGTCGGTTCGGCAAAGGTAAAGGGGTTGACCTGCGTATAGTTCAGCGCCACACCGCTATTGCGCTGGAGTGCCAGCGCATCATCGTTACGCAGCCCGTGCGCCGTCAACTCACTCCCGGAGGCGACCGGTTTATAGCCCGCGCACTTCAGACCTGACAGCTTCGCCGCCTGCAACAGGGCGCAGCTGGTGACCGTTTTACCGACTTCTGTGTCGGTTCCGGTGACGAAAAAACGTTTAGTCACGTTCAATGACTCCTGTAAAAAGATGGTACGTCAGCGGGCACTGGCCCTGCTGTTTTGGCCAGGCCAGCTGCAGCTGACGCAGTTTTCCCCGGCTCAACGGCGCCGCGCTGCGCCCCTGATGCAAGTGTGTTGCCCCAATCCCTTTGAGCGAACGCATCGCGCTCAGAGCATCGGCAAACGGCAGGCTGACGGCGTGAACCTCGCCAACGGCTCGCCGCCCGGCCAGCGCCTCGCGCACCGCCCGTTCGCTGAGAAAGCGGTTGGCATGGGGATGGGTGTCAATGGCGCGCCAGGCCTGATTCAGCTCGGGAAGCGAATCGGCCAGCAAGGTGGTGAACGCGACCCGACCGCCGGGGCGCACCACCCGGCACAGCTCATCGAGCGCGCCGGACAGACTCTCGCACCACTGAACCGCCAGATTGCTCCACGCCAGATCGACGCAGGCATCGGCCAGCGGCAGCGACTCAATATCCCCGGCAAGATAACGATGCGCGCACGCGTTGCGCTGGGCCTGCGCCAGCATCTCAACCGAGAGATCGAGCGCCGTCACATGACTGCCGACCTCGCGCCAGTAGCGACTCATGCTGCCGGGGCCGCAGCCGGCGTCGAGGACCGCTGAAAAGGGGCGGCCATGAAGCTGACGCAGCAGCAGTTCAGCGCTGTAACGCTGCAGCGCGTCATGTTGCGAATAGTGGGTGGCCGCCCGGCCAAAGGCCGCAGCCACCGCCCGTTTATTCACCGCCGCCATGCAGCACCTCCAGCAGACGGGTAATATCAGTCGGCTCATGGGCCGCGGTCAGCGTCAGGCGCAGCCGCGCGCTGCCTGCCGGCACCGTCGGCGGACGAATGGCCGTCGCCCAGCAGCCCTGCTCACGCAGGCGCGCCGCCAGCTGCAACGCCCGCGTATTGTCACCCACGATCAGCGGCTGAATCGCGCTGGTCGAGGCGCTCAGCTCCCCCGGAAAATCCGCCATACCGTCGCGAAATTGCGCCACGCGGCTGGCCAGTTTTTCCCGCCGCTGCCGGCCATCATCGCTGCGGATCACCGCCAGCGCGGCGCTCAGCGCAACCGCCTGGGCCGGCGGCATGGCGGTGCTGTAAATCAGATGTCGGGCAAACTGCAGCAGATAGTCCGCCAGCGCCTCGTCGCACAGGATCGCCGCGCCGCTGACGCCAAAGGCTTTACCGAAGGTCACGACCAGCAGTTCCGGGCGGACGTTTTGCGCGTGACAGCTGCCGCGCCCTTCATCGCCCACGACGCCAATACCGTGCGCATCGTCCACCAGCAGCCAGCCGCCGGCCGCCCGGGTCGTTGGGGCAATATCGCGAAGCGGTGCACTATCGCCATCCATGCTGAACACCCCTTCCGTCACCACCAGCTGTTGCCCCGTCAGCGGCTTACCGAGAAGTTCACTCAACTGCTGCACGTCGTTGTGCGCAAAGCGTCTGAGCTGCGCCGGGCTCAGGCTGGCCGCTTCGAGTAAAGAGGCGTGGCTCAGGCGATCCGCAACGATGCGATCGTCCCTGGCGAGCAGCGCGGTAATCAGCGCCTGGTTGGCGGCAAACCCGGAAATAAACAGCAGCGCGCGCGGATATCCCAGCCAGTCCGCCAGGCTCTCTTCCAGTTCACGATGCGCCTCGCTGTAACCGCTGACGTGGCCGGATCCGCCGGAACCCACGCCATAACGCGCCGCCCCCTGCTGCCAGGCGGCGATAATCTGCGGATGCTGGCTCAGTCCGAGATAATCATTGCTGGAGAAATTCAGCCAGCGCCGATCTTCACGGATAAGCCAACGCCCGGCACCCTGCGCCACCGGCTGGCGGCGACGGAATGCATCCGCCTGCCGCCGCTCGCTCAGCGCCTGGTCGATGCGTTGCTGCCAGCTCATAGCACCGCCGCGTTGTAGTATTCCTCGGTATCGGGGTTATTCAGCGCATGTTCCAGACGCTGCTGTTGCTCGTTATCGCCTTCCAGCACTGCCGTCTGCTGCGGGTTAAGCCCCAGTTTGCGGAACAGCTGCAGGTCCTTGTCCTCTTCCGGGTTCGGCGTGGTCAGCAGCTTGCAGCCGTAGAAAATCGAGTTCGCCCCGGCCATAAAGCACATCGCCTGGGTCTGTTCGTTCATCTGCTCGCGGCCGGCGGAAAGACGCACGTACGAGGTCGGCATCATGATGCGCGCCACCGCAATGGTGCGGATAAAATCGAAAGCATCGACATCGTCGTTATCGGCCAGCGGCGTGCCCTTCACCTTAACCAGCATGTTGATCGGCACGCTTTCCGGCGGCGTTGGCAAATTAGCCAGCTGTAACAGCAGGCCAGCGCGATCTTTCTCGGTTTCGCCTAAGCCGACGATCCCGCCGGAACACACCTTAATCCCGGCGTCACGCACTTTGTCGAGGGTGTCCAGGCGCTCCTGATAGGTGCGGGTGGTAATGATGTTGCCGTAAAATTCCGGCGAGGTATCGAGGTTGTGATTGTAGTAGTCCAGCCCGGCTCCCGCGAGACGCTGCGCCTGGGTGTCGGTCAAGGTGCCGAGCGTCATGCAGGATTCGAGCCCCAACGCTTTGACGCCTTTGACCATTTGCTCCAGATACGGCATATCGCGATCGTTGGGGTTCTTCCAGGCGGCCCCCATGCAGAAGCGCGTTGATCCGGCATTTTTTGCCTGGCGCGCGGACTCCAGCACCTGCTCAACTTCCATCAGACGCTCCGATTCGAGACCGGTTTTGTAGCGCGCGCTTTGCGGGCAATATTTACAATCTTCCGGACAGGCGCCGGTTTTGATCGACAGCAGCGTGCTGACCTGGACCTGACGCGGATCGAAGTGCTGGCGATGGGTCTGCTGCGCTTCAAACAGCAGATCTAACAATGGTTTATTAAACAACTCAGTAACTTGCGACATTGTCCAGCGTGCGTGGTGAGCCATTGGCCTCTCCAAAGGGTTTTGTTAATTGTCGGTTCGGTTTATACTCGTAAACCTAAATGTTTTCAAAATGGTTTACAAGTCACTTATGACAACGGACGATCTCGCCTTCGATCGGCGCCACATTTGGCACCCCTACACCTCCATGACTTCTCCTCTGCCGGTCTATCCGGTGGTTTCCGCCCACGGCTGCGAGCTGTCCCTCGCCGGCGGAGAGCCGCTGATTGACGGAATGTCATCCTGGTGGGCGGCAATCCACGGCTACAATCACCCTCGTTTAAACGCCGCGATGAAAGCGCAGATTGACCAGATGTCGCACGTGATGTTTGGCGGTATCACCCACCCTTCGGCGGTGGCGCTGTGCCGCCAGCTGGTGGCGATGACTCCGGAGTCGCTGGAGTGCGTATTCCTCGCCGACTCCGGCTCGGTCGCGGTGGAAGTGGCCATGAAGATGGCCCTGCAGTACTGGCAGGCAAAAGGCGCAGCGCGGCGGCGCTTTCTCACCTTCCGCAACGGCTACCACGGCGATACCTTTGGCGCGATGTCGGTCTGCGATCCGGATAACTCCATGCACAGTTTGTGGCAGGGCTATTTGCCGGATAACCTGTTCGCCCCGGCGCCGCAAAGCCGCTTTGGCGGCGAGTGGGATGAACGGGATATGGTGCCGTTTGCCCGCCTGATGGCGGCCCATCGGGATGAGATCGCGGCGGTCATTCTCGAACCGGTCGTACAGGGTGCCGGCGGCATGAGGATGTATCATCCTGAGTGGCTGAAGCGCATCCGCAAGATGTGCGATCGTGAGGGCATTCTGCTGATTGCCGATGAGATTGCCACCGGATTTGGCCGGACCGGCAAGCTGTTTGCCTGCGAACACGCGGATATCGCCCCGGATATTCTGTGTCTCGGCAAAGCGCTGACCGGCGGAACCATGACGCTGTCGGCTACCCTCACCACCCGTTCGGTGGCCGAGACCATCAGCGACGGCGAAGCCGGCTGCTTTATGCACGGCCCGACCTTTATGGGCAATCCGCTGGCCTGCGCGGTGGCGACAGAAAGTTTGCGTCTGCTGGAAAGCGGCGAATGGCAAGGCCAGGTCGCCGCGATTGAAGCGCAGCTTAATGTCGAGCTGGCTCCGGCACGGGAATCCCCGCTGGTCGCCGATGTCCGCGTGCTGGGCGCCATCGGCGTGGTGGAAACTTGCCGCCCGGTCAATATGGCCGCGCTGCAGCGCTTCTTCGTCGAACAAGGCGTATGGATTCGCCCGTTCGGCCGCCTGATTTACCTGATGCCGCCGTACGTGATTACCCCGCGGCAGCTGACGCGCCTGACCCAGGCGGTTAACGCGGCGGTGCTCAACGAAACATTTTTTCGCGATTAAGTAGCAGAAACTGGCCGTCAACAGGACTACACTTCTTTGTTAATCAGTTGATTATCCCAGAGGAGACGAGACGGCATGAACCTAATCAGTCACGATCTGCAGGATGGCGGGAAATTGCCCCACCGCCATGTATTTAACGGCATGGGCTACGATGGCGATAATATCTCGCCGCATCTGGCGTGGGACGAGGTGCCTGACGGAACTAAAAGCTTTGTGGTGACCTGTTACGATCCCGATGCGCCCACCGGCTCCGGCTGGTGGCACTGGCTGGTCGCCAATCTACCGGCGGAAACGCGCGAACTACCGCAGGGAGCCGGCTCCGGTCTGGCCCCGCTGCCGGCCAGCGCAATCCAGACCCGCACCGATTTCGGCCTCCCCGGCTACGGCGGCGCGGCGCCGCCAAAAGGGGAAAGCCATCGCTACATCTTTACGGTGCATGCGCTGGATGTCGAGAAGATCGAGGTCGATGAAGGGGCAAGCGGTGCGATGGTAGGCTTTAACGTCCATTTTCATTCGTTGGGCAGCGCATCCATCACCGCCCTGTTTATCTGACTTTCTCCCGTCAGTCCCTCCCCGGATAGCGGCTGACGCCTTATCCGGGCGACCGGACAACCCCTTTGTGGCCTGGTAAACCTGGCCCGGGGGCGCGAATTACGCCACCCGGGATACCTGACAGCCCCTTTGTAGCCCCGGTAAGCGCAGCGCCACCGGGGGAGCCCCCAGGGGCGCGAATTACGCCCACCCGAAATACCTGACAACCCCTTGTAGCCCCGGTAAGCGCAGCGCCACCGGGGGAGCCTCCAGGGGCGCGAATTACGCCCACCCGAAATACCTGACAACCCCTTGTAGCCCCGGTAAGCGCAGCGCCACCGGGGACTCGTTCAGCTCGAAGATGACTGCTCAGCCACCGGCATCCGCACGGTTTTTTTGACTTTCGCATACCAGATAATCGTCAGCAGCCCAAGCCAGACCAGACCGGCGATCAGCGCAATCCGCGTCTCCTCCACCATGCCGAGCACCGCAATCACCAGTCCCATAAACAGCAGGGTCAGCAGCGGCGCAACCGGCCAGAACGGCACCGGGAACGCAATCTGGCGACGTTCTTCTGCCGACAAACCGCGACGCATGGCGAAATGAGCCAGCAGGATCATCAGCCAGACCCATACCGTTGCAAATGCCGCCAGGGAGGCAATCAGCACAAAGACCTGTTCCGGCATCAGATAGTTCAGCACTACCGCCACCAGCAGCGCCACGCCCATCACCACTACCGTCATCCACGGCACGCCGTTGCTGGCGATTCGCTGGAAGCTTTTCGGCGCCATCCCCTCTTTTGCCATGCCGTACATCATGCGACCGGCGCCAAAAATATCGCTATTGATGGCTGAAATACTGGCGCTGATCACGATGATATTGAGGATTGTCGCCGCCGCCGGAATCCCCAGGCCGCTAAAAATAAGCACGAACGGGCTGCCCTGCTCGCCAAAGCTGTTCCACGGGAAAATGGCCATCAGGATCGCCAGCGTGCAGACATAGAACAGCACGATACGCAGCGGGATGGTATTAATTGCCTGCGGAATCACTTTCTTCGGGTTCTGCGCTTCCGCCGCGGTCACGCCGATAATTTCGACGCCGCCAAAGGCAAACATCACAATACCCAGCGACGCAACAATTCCCTGCCAGCCGTTCGGCGCGAACCCGCCGTGGCTCCACAGGTTTTCCAGCCCCGTCGCCGGGAAGGCATGACCAAAGCCGAAGAAAATAATGCTGCCGCCGGCGACGATCATCGCAATAATCGCCACCACTTTAATCAGCGACAGCCAGAACTCCATCTCGCCGAAAATGCGCACGTGGCACAAGTTCATCGCGCCGATGAAGAAGATAATACTCAGTACCCAAATCCAGCGCGGCACATCCGGGTACCAGAGCCCCATATAGATACCAAACGCGGTGACATCCGCCAGGGCGACAATCACCATCTCAAAGGTATAGGTCCAGCCGGTAATAAACCCGGCCAGCGGCCCGAGATACTGGCGGGCATAGCTGCCGAAGGAGCCGGAAACGGGGTTGCGTACCGCCATTTCGCCCAGCGCACGCATGACGATAAATACCGCCGCGCCGCCGATCAGATAGGCCAGCAGAACCGCCGGTCCCGCGGCCTTAATGGCGGCGGCAGAACCATAAAACAGCCCGGTACCAATGGCGGAACCGAGCGCGATGAAGCGAATATGTCGGGCATTCAGCCCGCGCAGCAGGTGGGGCTTTTGTGGCGATTGTGGTTGTTGTTGCATATGCAAGTGTCCTGATAATTTTTGTATGACGACAAATATGCGTGTAGGACGGCCGGGGGGAGCTTATCCCCCCGACACGGGTACAGAAAACAACGAGGGTCAGATCTGACCAGGCAAGACGGCAGGGAGCAGTCGCGTCAGGTGGCGCGCTGCCAGAAGCTCAATAGCGTTATCGATATCCGGGGCGAAGAAGCGATCCTGGGTGTAATGCGAAACCCGCTCGCGCAGCAGATGACGCGCCTCTTCCAGCAGCGGACTGCTGGCCAGCCCTTCGCGCATATCCAGCCCCTGGACGGCGGCCAGCCACTCCACGGCCAGCACGCCGCGGGTGTTTTCCGCCATCGCCCACAGACGACGACCGGCAGCCGGCGCCATCGAGACATGATCTTCCTGGTTTGCCGACGTCGGCAGGCTATCAACGCTGTGCGGGTGCGCCAGCGCTTTGTTCTCACTGGCTAACGCCGCAGCGGTCACCTGCGCAATCATAAAGCCGGAGTTGACGCCGCCATTTTTCACAAGGAAAGGCGGCAGCTGCGACATATGACTGTCCATCATCAGCGCAATACGACGCTCGGACAGCGAACCGATTTCGGCAATCGCCAGCGCAATGTTATCCGCCGCCATCGCTACCGGTTCGGCGTGGAAGTTACCGCCGGAGATCACTTCATTCTCGGCGGCGAAGACCAGCGGGTTATCCGACACCGCATTGGCCTCAATCAGCAGGACTTCCGCGGCCTGGCGAATCTGGGTCAGACAGGCGCCCATCACCTGCGGCTGACAGCGCAGAGAGTACGGGTCCTGCACTTTGCTACAGTTGTGATGCGACTGCGAAATCTCGCTGCTGTCGGTCAGCACATGGCGATACAGCGCCGCAGCGTCAATCTGCCCGCGCTGGCCGCGCGCTTCGTGAATACGCGAATCAAACGGACGACGCGATCCCAGCGCCGCTTCGGTGGTGAGCGCGCCGCATACCACCGCGGAAGCAAACAGATCTTCCGCGTCAAACAGGCCGCGCAGCGCAAACGCCGTCGATGCCTGAGTACCGTTCAGCAGCGCCAGCCCCTCTTTCGCCGCCAGGGTAATCGGCTCGAGACCCACTTTTTTCAACGCCTGCAGCGCCGGCATCCACTCGCCGTCGACGCGGGCTTTCCCCTCACCCAGCAACGTCAGGGACATGTGCGCCAGCGGCGCCAGGTCACCGGATGCGCCGACGGAACCTTTAGCCGGGATCCACGGCGTGACGCCTTTATTCACCAGTTGAATCAGCGCCTGAATGACGCTCAGACGAATCCCGGAGAAGCCGCGGGAAAGGCTGTTAATCTTCAGCACCATAATCAGACGTGCCATGGCATCATCCAGCGGCTCACCAATGCCCGCCGCATGAGACAGCACCAGAGAACGCTGCAGGTTTTCCAGATCGTCCGTGGAGATCCGCGTTGACGCCAGCAGGCCAAAACCGGTGTTAATGCCGTAAGCGGTGCGTCCTTCGGCCAGAATGGCGTTGACGCAGGCGACGCTCTCGTTAATAGCGGCAAAAGCCTGCTCGTCGAGAGTGATGGTCAGCGGATGCTGGAACACCTCGCGTAGCTGCGCCAGACTCAGTTGACCTGGAATCAGAGTTAAGTTTTTCATCTCAGCGTTGCCCCTGCGTTGCTGCCACCATAGGAAGATTCAGTCCTTGTTCCGCCGCGCACTCAATCGCGATGTCGTAACCCGCATCGGCGTGACGCATCACCCCGGTCGCCGGATCGTTATGCAGCACGCGGGCAATACGCGCGGCCGCTTCGTCGGTACCGTCACAGACGATAACCATCCCGGAGTGCTGCGAGAAGCCCATCCCGACGCCACCACCGTGATGCAGCGACACCCAGGTCGCGCCGCTGGCGGTATTGAGTAAGGCGTTCAGCAGCGGCCAGTCGGAGACGGCATCGGAGCCATCACGCATGGATTCAGTTTCGCGGTTCGGGCTGGCAACCGAGCCAGAGTCAAGGTGGTCACGACCAATGACGATCGGCGCAGACACTTCACCGCTGCGGACCATTTCGTTAAAGGCCAGCCCCAGCTTCTGGCGCCACTCCAGCCCCACCCAGCAAATACGCGCCGGCAGTCCCTGGAAGCTAATACGCTCACGCGCCATATCCAGCCAGTGGTGCAGATGCTGATCATCTTTGATGATCTCTTTCACTTTGGCGTCGGTTTTGTAGATATCCTGCGGATCGCCGGAGAGGGCCACCCAGCGGAACGGACCGATGCCGCGGCAGAACAGCGGGCGAATATAGGCCGGGACAAAACCCGGGAAGTCGAACGCATTGTCGACGCCCATCTCCTGCGCCATCTGGCGGATATTGTTGCCGTAGTCGAAGGTCGGTACGCCCATTTCGTTGAAGGCCAGCATCGCCTGAACGTGGTCGGCCATCGAACGCTTGGCCGCCAGAATCGTCCCCTGCGGGTCGGATTCAGCTTTCGCCTGATACTCTTCCCAGGTCCAGCCTTTCGGCAGATAGCCATGCAGCGGATCGTGGGCGCTGGTCTGGTCGGTGACCATATCCGGGCGCACGCCGCGCTTCACCATCTCCGGCACGATATCGGCGGCATTGCCGCACAGGGCGATAGAGATAGCCCGGCCTTCGGCGGTGTATTTCTTGATGCGGGCCAGCGCGTCATCCAGCGACGTCGCCTGCTCGTCAACGTAGCGGGTACGCAGACGGAAATCGATCCGGCTCTGCTGACATTCGATATTCAGCGAGCAGGCGCCTGCCAGCGTCGCCGCCAGCGGCTGTGCGCCGCCCATACCGCCCAGACCGGCGGTGAGGACCCAGCGCCCCTTCAGGCTGCCCTGATAGTGCTGACGTCCGGCTTCGACGAACGTTTCGTAGGTGCCCTGCACGATGCCCTGGCTACCGATATAGATCCAGCTGCCCGCGGTCATCTGGCCGTACATCGCCAGACCTTTTGCATCCAGCTCATTGAAATGTTCCCAGGTCGCCCAGTGCGGGACCAGGTTGGAGTTGGCAATCAGTACGCGCGGTGAATTTTCATGGGTTTTAAATACGCCAACCGGCTTACCGGACTGCACCAGCAGCGTCTCATCGCTTTCCAGGTTTTTCAGCGCCTTCACGATAGCGTCATAGCATTCCCAGTTACGCGCCGCGCGACCAATACCGCCGTAGACCACCAGCTCATGTGGGTTCTCGGCAACATCGGGATCGAGGTTGTTCATTAACATACGCAGCGGTGCTTCGGTCAACCAGCTCCTGGCATTCAACGTCGTGCCTCGCGGTGCACGTACGTCTTGCTGGCGATATTTGCTTTGCGACATCGGGGTTTCTCCTGACAATTAACGTTGTTTACGTAGATACATATACTTGTCTATACAACTCTACGCAAGCCAGGATTTAACAGAAATGATACAATTTTGTTATATTGCGTCAGCAATCACGCTTTTGCCGACGCAGACGATTGTCAGGAAGTGAAGTGGCCCTGCAGCCGGTAGCGGCTACCCGGGAACAGAAGACGGGCGTGGGAAACAATATGCGTGGTAGACCAGGTACGGCGCCGGATCAGCAGGCAAGGATCGTGGGCATGGATATGCAGCAGTTCGCACTCTTTGGCGCTGGCCTGTACCGCTTCGACGATGTGCTCGCCTTCGGTTAACGGCGCAATCAGCGACAGGTAATCATGCGGTGTGGTGACGGTATAGTCCTGATGTAAATACGCCGGCACCACCGCCGCATTGACGCAGCGGTCTTCAATCTGTACCGGAATGTCGTTTTCAAAATGCACCATCAGAGAGTGAAAAATCCGCGTCCCTTCGGCGACATTCAGCGCAGCCGACTGGATAAGATCGGCTTCGGTCTCTTCCAGCAGCAGCACCTCGCAGCGGTGCTGATGGCGACGGGAGATAATCTCGTCGGCGATGCTCCGCACTTCAAACAGCGCCGACTGCCCTTTCGGCTCCGCGACAAAGGTACCGACACCCTGCAAACGTACCAGTAAACCTTCATCCGTGAGTTCACGCAGCGCCCGATTGATCGTCATGCGACTGAAACCAAACTGGGCCACCAGTTCCGCCTCGGAAGGAATGCGGTCGTGGGGACGCCAGACGCCGCGCTGAATCTTTTCGCTGATCGCCTGCTTCACCTTTTCATAAAACGGGGCAGGCGCGGTTCGAGGTTGCTGTGAAAACATAGCCTGACTTTCCTTATACTCAATGGGCGGCGAAACGGTCAGAATATACTGAATCGTCAGCGCCACCAATGGGCGATTTGCCATGCCAGCCGGGCCGCCGCACGGGCCCCCTGGCTGTCAATGTCAAACTGCGGATTAAACTCCACCAGATCCACCGCCTGCAGTTTTCCGCTGCGGCATAACGGTTCAACGATGCGCAGCAGGATCGCCAGCGGAATGCCCAGCGCCGCAGGCGCCGAGACCGCCGGCATTTCGCGCGCCGGCAGCACATCCAGATCGATGGTCAAATAGAGCCTGTCGTAGAGGGCAATATTACGCGCGATTTCCGGCGCAACCTGCTGATCATAGGCCTGCAGAACGTCCAAATCCTCCACGATCCGCACCTCGCGACGCGCCGCTTCATCCCACAGCGCCTGGGTGTTCGCCGCACGGCTGGCGCCGATACAGGTATAGTGAAAGCCGCGCTGCTGCGCGTCGCACTCCAGCGCCAGCTGGCGGAACGGCGTACCGGAGCTGGCCTGCTCAGCGATGCGCAAATCCAGGTGCGCATCGAGGTTAATGATCCCGACCTTCTCTCCGGGGAAAGCGTCGAGCACTCCCGCGCCATGACCGAATGCCGTCTCATGCCCGCCGCCGAGAACCAGCGTGCGTTTGCCTGCGCGCAGGCAGGCGGCCACCGCTTCGCGCAGCGCCTGCTGGGCGGTCTCCAGCCCTTCACCGGCGACGCCGATGGTGCCCATATCGACACAGCGCTCGTGGCCGCTGTGGCTGGCCATATTCGCCAGCGCCCGGCGTAGCGTTTCCGGCCCCTTTTCGGCCCCGGTACGTCCGCGGTTACGGCGAACGCCTTCATCGCAGGCAAACCCCAGCAGGGCAATATCCCCCGGTAACGCCTGTGGTGCAAAACGTTCGGCCCGCACGATAGTCTGAAACAGGCGCAGCGCATTGGCGGCTTCCGCGCTGTCGTCACGCCCTTGCCAGATATCGGCGGGGGTCGGTTGCCACAATGTCATTGCATTTCTCCTCGCACAACGCGATGCCAGAGCGGGCTCCGCCCTGGTTCATAGACCATTTCAACCGGATGTTCAGCATCCCAGATAGCAAAATCGGCAACAAACCCCGCCGCCAGCTGGCCGTGGCTATTCTGGCGCCCCAGCGCCTGCGCGGCATGACGTGTCACGCCCGCCCACGCCTCTTGCGGAGTTAAGCCAAATTTGACGCAGGCCATGTTCATCGCCAGATGCAGGCTGGCAAAGGGGCTGGTACCCGGATTGTAATCCGTCGCCACCGCCATCGGCACCTGATACTGACGCAGCAGCTCGACCGGGGGTTTGCGGGTTTCATTGAGGAAATAGAACGCGCCGGGCAGCAGCACCGCCACCGTCGCGCTGCGGCTCATCGCCGCAACCCCCTCTTCCGTTAAATATTCGATATGATCGGCCGAGAGCCCCTGATAACGGCTCACCAGCTGCGCGCCGCCCAGCGAAGAGAGCTGTTCAACATGCCCTCTGACCGGAATACCGCGGGCCTGCGCGGCCTGGAATACGCGTTCGGTCTGCTGCGGGCTGAAGCCGACGTTTTCGCAGAAAACATCAACGCTTTCAAACAGCCCCTCCTCCCACAGCGTCGGCAGCAGGGTTTCACACACCAGCGTAATATAGGCGTCCGGGCGGTCTTTATATTCCGGTGGCGTGGCATGAGCGGAGAGCAGCGTCGGCGACAGCTCGACCGCATTGTTCTGCGCAAGCTGGCGCGCCACGCGCAGCATTTTGCGCTCGTTTTCCAGATCCAGCCCGTAGCCGGATTTAATTTCAAGCGTGGTCACCCCCTCGCGAAGCAGTCGCTCCAGCCGCTGCTGAGCCAGCGCTAACAGCTGCGCTTCGCTGCTTTCACGGGTGGCGCGCACCGTTGAGTTAATGCCGCCGCCATTGGCACTGATCGTCTGGTAGGAGACGCCGTTCAGACGCTGCTCCCACTCCTGCGCCCGACTACCGCCGAAGACCAGATGGGTGTGGCAATCAATCAGTCCCGGCGTCAGCAGCCTACCGCCAAGATCAATACTCGGCCCGGCCGGGGCCTCATTTTCAGGCACAATGGCTTCAATCCGGCCATTGCGCACCAGCAGCGCATGACCATCCCGCAGGCCGTAAGGCTGCGAATCATCAGGGTTGAGAGTGGCGAGGCGGGCATTTCGCCAGATAACGCGATCGGAGGTGGCTTCAGTCATACCAGTCAGCTTGTCATGGGTTGTATAGACATTTATTTTCATTCCACGCGGAATGTCAATAAAAGCAGAGGGAATTGTTATTTTTTTGTGACCGGACGCGGGCGAAGCTCCGTCCATCTGCCCGGTTCAGGCGAACTTTTTCGCGCAGCGTCTTCCCGTTTCGCTCGACTTAGTATAAAAAGCAGGTTTTAAAGGACGTTATACGCGTAATTCATTCCTTGCCGGCCTGACGCCGCTTGCATGTTTTTTGTATAATGCCCTCCCCAAATCATTCGGGTTGCTTTGCGGCGGAAATCAACAAATACGCCAACAGAGAGGCAGCCTGAAGAATGACAGGTCTTGTTAATTGATTCTTGCCCGGAGCAACATGAACACATTCTCAGTTTCCCGCCTGACGCTGGCACTGGCTTTTGGCGTGACGTTATCCGCCTGTAGCTCAACCCCTGCCGATCAACAGCCCTCGACGCAGACTGCGCCGGGCACCGCCTCTCGCCCTGTGTTGACCGCTGATGAAGCGAAAAACTTCACGCCGGCAAGCTATTTCCAGTCCCTGGATCCAAACGCCGCGGCGTGGACCCCGGCGGCCATCAGCATACCGTCTCAGCCTGACTTCGTCGTCGGCCCGGCGGGCGCTCAGGGCGTGACCCATACCACCATTCAGGCTGCGGTTGATGCGGCTATCGCCCGCCACTCCGATCGTCGTCAGTTTATTGCGATTATGCCGGGTGAATATACGGGTACCGTTTATGTCCCTGCGGCACCCGGTGCGCTGACGCTGTACGGTACCGGCGAGAAGCCGCTGGATGTGAAAATCAGCCAGGCTATTGACTCGGAGATGGACGTGAACACCTGGCGCCACCTGGTCAACCCGGCCGGTAAATATATGCCAGGTAAACCGGCGTGGTATATGTTTGACAGCTGCCAGAGCAAACGCGCCGCCACCGTCGGCGTGATGTGTTCAGCGGTATTCTGGTCGCAGAACAATGGTCTGCAGTTGCAAAACCTGACCATCGCCAACAACCTCGGCGACAGCGTGGATGCCGGGACTCACCAGGCCGTTGCGCTGCGCAGCGATGGCGACCAGGTCCAGATTAACAACGTCAACATTCTGGGTCGCCAGAACACCTTCTTCGTCACCAACAGCGGCGTGCAGAACCGTCTGCAAAACGATCGCCAGACCCGTACCCTGGTGAGCAACAGCTACATTGAAGGCGATGTTGATATCGTTTCCGGCCGCGGTGCCGTCGTGTTTGATAACACCGATTTCCGCGTCGTGAATTCACGCACCCAGAAAGAAGCCTACGTCTTTGCACCGGCAACGCTGAAAAGCGTTACCTACGGCTTCCTGGCCGTGAACAGTCGCTTTACCGCCTCCGGCGACGGCGTGGCGCAACTGGGACGCTCTCTCGATGTCGACAGCGCCACCAGTGGCCAGGTGGTAATCCGCGACAGCGCCATCAATGAAGGCTTTAACGTGGCGAAACCGTGGGCCGACGCGGCAATCTCCAACCGCCCGTTCAGCGGTAACACCGGCGCCGTAGATGCGAAGGGCGTGCCGCAGCGTAATCTCAACGACAGCAGCTTCAACCGCATGTGGGAATACAATAACCGCGGCGTGGGCAGCGTGGTTGTCGCCGAACCGAAGCAGTAAATCTTCACGAGGGGGAGCGCGTCTCCCCCTTTTTTACTCTCTTTTTCCCTCTCTTTTTCTGAGCGACGTTCTCTTTCGCGACTTACCCCTCTGCATTTTTCCTCCGCTCCGCCTCCTCAATTCATCACTAGCGCAGCCGCTTCTCTTGCGCGTGCAAAAAATAGCGTTTTCTGGCGAATAAATATCCCCGCTGATGCGTTTACTCTCTGTAAGAACACAACGGCCATCCGGCACGGTTCCCCCCGACAGGGAGGCCGCCGGGTTACCCGCATCGTTGCTCCTGGAGACGAAAAATGAACACCCTTATCTCATCAATTCTGCCGGCTTCGCGCCGCTTAATGGTCCCGGCACTGCTATGTTTGTTCTATGCATCGCCGTCATTCGCCATGGGCGATAACAGCACCCAGAGCAAAACGCCGGACTGCCCCAGCGGGCAGGTATATGACAGCGTCAGCAAGCAGTGCGTCCCGGATAAAACCAGCAGTCTTAGCGATCAGGATAAAACCAACTACGCCTATCATCTGGCGAAAAAAGGGCAATATCAGGCGGCACTGAACCTGCTGGATTCGCTGAAAAACGGCAATACCGCCGAAGCCTGGAACTACCGCGGCTATGCCACCCGTAAGCTCGGACGGACGGATGAAGGGATTGGCTATTATCAGCGCGCGCTGGCGCTTGAGCCCAACTACGCCAAAGCACGTGAATATCTTGGCGAAGCGTGGATGGTAAAAGGCCGCCGGGATCTGGCGCAGGAACAGCTGAAAGTGATTTCCGGAATTTGCGGTCAAAGCTGCGAGGAGTATCGCGATTTGCAGGCCGCCATTAACGGACATCCGGAATCCTGAAGCCCACCGCGAGGGTAAAAAAATTACTACCAGCGACGTTCGCTCACAGCTTGCCGCACATCTGGCCCGTCTTTGGCGCTACGGGCTGATTCTGTCGCACAATCGCGATATTGCCGAAGAGCTGGTTCAGTCAACCTGTGTTCGCGCGCTCGAACGGAGCGCGCAGTTTACGCCGGGCACCCGCATCGACCGGTGGCTGTTCACCATTCTCCACTCCATCTGGATTTCCGAGCTGCGGGCGCGTCACGTCCGAATGGGGCAAGGCTTCGTCGAAAACGACCCGCAGCTTGCCACCGACGACCGCGAAATGAATGAAGATCATCGCCAGTATCAGCAACTTATGCGCCGGGTCAGCGCCCTGCCGGAAGCCCAGCGCAACGCGGTGTTTTTAGTTTATGTTGAAGGTTTTACCTATCAGGAGGCGGCCGATACGCTATCGGTCCCCATCGGTACGGTGATGAGCCGGCTGGCGGCGGCGCGATCGACGCTGGCAAAAACGCCCGCTACCGCCGCTGCAGCCAGGGAGAAACGCCTGTGAAATCACCCTTTTTTACTCCGCCCTATGGCGATGAGGCCATTATTGCCTGGCTGGATGGCGAAATGAGCGCTCCCGACGCTCTCCGCTTTGAAGCCGCCTTCAGAGAGGATCGGCAGCTGGCCGCGCGCACCGCCGAACTGAAGAGCATCCCGCGGAATTATCAGCAGGCGTTTGCCCCGCTGCTGGAACAGGCCCCCGTCGCGCGCATGCAGAGCCGACTTGATGCCCATCTGGCGGCAATGCCCGCGCCGGACAGCGCTGCACCTCCCCCGGTCTTTAGCCGCCGCGCCATGATTGCCGCCTCGCTCGCGTTTTTACTGATCGGCAGCGGCTTAGGCTATCTGGCTCGTCCCGCTCCCGGCGAACCTGATGAGAGCGAAAACATTCGCGATCTCGAGGCTCGTTACATGTCGCTGTATAGCGCGGAAACCCTGCTCGATATGGACAGTTCACCGGCGATATTACAGCGCGGCCTGACGCGCACCGCCGAAGATATCGGTTTAGCGCTCAACCCGCAGCAGCTTGCGCTGCCGGGCGCCGAGCTAAAAATGGTGCGCATTCTGCGTTACGAGCGCACCACCATTGCGCAGATCGCCTGGATTCACGCGGCGTATGGGCCGATGGCGCTGTGCATCTCTGCGGCCAGCCCGCAAAACGAGACCAGGATAGTCGCGGAACGGCGGCACGACATGAACCTCGCCTGGTGGCGCGCTAACGGATATCAGTTCGTGCTGATTGGCCGCAATCCTCGCGCACAATTGCACGATAACGCCCGCAAACTGCAGGACTTACTGTCATAGGCAATGTCGCCCTTCGGGGCGATGACCGGCGATAGCGGGCGATGATTCGCTCAACATCGCTGAGAACTGCCGTCGGCCATCGCATCCGGCCGCTAAATATTTTTCACCCGGCGAAACTTTCTTTCTCACTCCGGCGAACTGTATAGCAGAGTCACCTGACCAGAACGCCCTGACATCGCTGGAGCTAATAATGAAACTGATGAAAAACCTTGCTCGTTCTTTGACCCTGACCGTCGCGCTTGGCCTGTCCGCCACCGCGTTTAACGCCGGCGCGGCGCTGCCCGTCGGCGCAAAAGCCCCTGCTTTCGAACTGCAGGGCGCCTTAGCCGGTAAACCGATCGCCTTCTCCCTGCAGCAGGCTTTGCAAAAGGGGCCGGTGGTGCTCTATTTCTTCCCGGCGGCATTTACCGCCGGCTGCACCATTGAGGCCCACGCTTTCGCCGAAGCCACCGATGAATTTAACAAAATGGGCGCTACCGTCATCGGCGTCACCGCCGGTAACACCGATCAGGTCAGCGATTTCTCTAAACTGGAGTGCCGCGATAAGTTCGCCGTCGCCGCGGATCCGGGGGCAAAAGTCGCCGCGCAGTATCAAACGCTGATGGAGATGAAAGGTAAGACCGTTTCTGACCGGACTTCATTTGTCATTGCGCCGGACAACACGATTCTGCTCAGCTACACCGATCGAAATCCGGATGCTCATATTGAGAAGACCCTGGCCGCCGTCAAGCAGTACGACGCCGCCCACCCGCAAACCCACTAAGCGAAGAGGCCAGCGATGCTCACCGCCATGCTGGCCGCCTTTATTGGCGGCATCATACTCAACTTTATGCCCTGCGTTTTTCCGGTCATCTCCCTGAAAGCGCTCGGGCTTCTGCGCCATGCGGATAACGCCGTGGGCGCTCGTCGCGAAGGGCTGGCTTTTTTACTTGGTGTGATGGTCACCATGATGCTGTTGGCCGGTGTTCTGCTGGCTGCCCGCGCCGGCGGCGTCGCTGTCGGCTGGGGGTTCCAGCTGCAATCGCCGCTGGTGATTGCCCTGCTTTCGCTGGTGATCCTCGCCGCAGCGCTGAACCTGCTGGGGGTGTTCGAGGTCGGGCTATCGGCGCAGCGTGTCGGCGCTCTGGATATTGGCCGCGGCGCCTTTTTACGCTCGGCGATGACCGGCGCGCTGGCAATCCTCGTTGCAACCCCGTGCGCGGCGCCGTTTATGGCCAGTGCGATTGGCTATGCGCTGGTGCAGCCGCCGGCCACCGCGCTGGTCGTGTTTTTTGCCCTCGCGCTCGGTTTTTCCGCTCCGTTCACCCTCGTCTCACTGTTTCCGGCGCTGGCTTCTCTCCTCCCCCGTCCTGGCGGGTGGATGGATATTCTTAAACGTGCGCTGGCCTTTCCGATGTTCGGCGCTTACGCCTGGCTGGTTTGGGTGCTGGCGCAGCAGGCCGGTAGCAGCGCGCTGGCGACGCTACTGGCGGCCTCCGTGGTGCTGAGCTTTGCTGCCTGGCTCTATGGTATCGCCCAGCAGCGCCGCTTTCAGGGCAAAGGGCATAAGCACCTGTTCGCCGTCACCGGCCTGCTCGCCGTCGCGGTTATTGCCCCGCTGGTCGGTCTGATTCAGGCTGATTCCGTGTCGCCCGGCGCACAGACTGTCGCGACCGCCGAAACCGCTGCGGAAAAATGGACGCCGCAGGCTGTCGAGGCGCAGCGCGGCCACGGCAAAGCGATCTTTGTTAACTTCACCGCCTCCTGGTGTATCACCTGCCAGGTTAACGAAAAGACATCGCTTTCAACCCAGGCCGTAAAAGAGGCGCTGGCAAAAACCGGGACGCTGTATATGGTGGCAGACTCGACTAAATTTAATCCGGACGTCGATGATGCGCTGAATCAATTTGGTCAGGGCGGTCTGCCGCTGTACGTGGTCTATCCTGCCGATGGCGGGCCGCCGAAAGTACTGCCGCAGCTCCTGACTCCGGGCATCGTCGTGAACGCCCTGAACCAGGCAACCGGCAAAAAAGCATAAACGCAACAAGGCGGATTATGGAAATAAACGACAGCGCGCGTGAAAGCTGGCCCGCGCTAATGGAGCAGGCGCAGGCGGGCGATCAGCTCGCCTACACCCGGCTGTTAAAAGCGCTGGTTCCGGTCATTCGTTCGCAGATACGTAAGCGAATCGCCGACGACGCGTTAGTCGAAGATGTGATTCAGGATGTGCTGCTGACGGTGCATCGGGTACGCCATACCTACGATCCGAGCTACCCTTTTTTGCCCTGGCTGATGGCGATTATTTCGGCGCGGGCCGTTGATGCGCTGCGCCGTCGCGGCCGCTATCAGCAGTGGGAGATCCCCGAAGAGACGCTGCCGGAACCGGCAACGTCAGCAGATCCGCAAAAGCGGGATAGTCGGGAGGAGCTGGCGGGCTATTTGCGCCAGCTCCCCTCCCGCCAACGAGCCATTGTGGAGCATGTCCATCTGCGCGAAATGAGCCTGACGGAAGCCGCTGCACATAATAATCTGAGTGTCGCCGCAGTGAAATCGCTGCTGCATCGGGCGCTGAAAAACCTGCGCCGTTTTGGAGCTCATCATGACTAATCATGACCTGTTAATTGACAAACTGGGGCGCGACATGCGGCCGGTGAAACGCCTGCCGTCGACCGGCAGGCGGGTTCTGACCTGGCTGGCAGCGGCGCTGCCGTGCGCGGTTGCCGCCAGTTTCCTTGTGCAACGCAGTCCGACCGACTGGTCACAGCCCGGCGCCCCTCTGGCGGTGGTGCAGCTGCTGCTGGCTTTTGTGCTCGGCGCGCTGGCGATTCGCAGCGCCTTCACGATGAGCATTGCCGGCCGGCGTTCGCTCAGCTGGAAAGCCCTGCTGCCGATTGGGCTGATGTGGCTGGGGTTGAGTATCAGCAGCATTCCCTATCCGGCGCTGCGGGTGGCGGAGAGCGACAGCACGCCCTGCTTTACCTTTTTGCTGGTGGTCAGCACGCCAATGATGGCGCTGATGATCGCCAGTCTGCGCCGCACCCGAACGCTGCATCCGGTGCGCAGCCTGGCAATGGCGGGACTGGGCATTGCCAGCATGGCGGTCAGCCTGCTGGCGTTTTGCCATCCGGTGCATCTGCACCCGATGGATTTTGTCATGCATCTGGCGGCGATAGTCACAATCGTGGCGCTGACGGTGTTGGTTGGCAGGCGCTGGGTGGCGCTGGATTAGCGGGCGTTCTCTACCGCTCATCGCTGCGCTATCGGGTCTGGTCATCCATCAGGTTGATGGCACTTTGTTTGCCGGCGCTTCAGACTACGCTAACCGATAAAAAACCTCGCCGCGGCGAGGTTTTTTATCTCAGCAACTTAGTAAGCGTTAACGACCACCCACATTGGCCCCTGACCGACGGCATAGCGCCCTTTCTCTGTCAGCAGCCCCTGCTCACCGACGATCTCATAGACCGCAATATGGTGTGATTTCTGCCCCGCAGCGATCAGATATTTACCGCTGTGATCGAGATTGAAACCGCGCGGCTGCGCCTCCGTCGGCTGATACCCTTCAATGGACAGCACGCTGCCATCTTCGGATACGCTGAAAATGGTGATGATGCTGGCGGTACGGTCACAGGCGTACAGATGACGGCCATCCGGCGTCAGATGAATATCCGCCGCCCAGCGTACGTCGGTAAAACCGGCGGGCATCATATCCAGCGTCTGGACGCACTCAATTTCGCCATGCGGATCTTTCAGCTCCCAGACGTCAACGGAGCTGTTCAGTTCATTCACGCAGTAGCCGTATTGCTGATTCGGATGGAACACCATGTGACGCGGGCCAGCCCCTTCAACGGTGGTCACTTCCGCCGGTTCTTGCGCCGCGAGGAAGCCATCATCGCTGAGGGTAAACAGGCAAATACGATCCTGTTTCAGCGCCGGGACCCACAGGGTGCGGTTGTCGGGCGAAATATTGGCCGAGTGACACCCTTCCAGCCCTTCCACAACGGCCACCGTTTCACCCGGCAGACCATCGATCAGCGGAGTAACGCTCACGCAGCCGGCGTTATAGGACGCGCTGAAGACAAAACGGCCCTGATGATCGGTCGAAATATGCGTCGGGCTGCCCGGCAGCGCCGCTTCGCCGGCGAAAGTCAGCGCGCCGTTATCGGGCGCAATGCGGTAAGCCAGGACGCGAAACTCCGGACGTACGCCAACGTAGAGATACTCTTTATTCGGGCTCACCACCATCGGCTGAACCTGACCCGGGGCATCCACAACCTGAACAAGCTTCAGGTTACCCTCAAGATCGAGACTCCAGACATGAATCTGCTGGCTTTCCGGGCTGGCGGTATAAACGGTTTGTTTCATGACTGCTCCTTTCCTCACTGCACAGGGAAAACGTATACATTTCATTCATCAAGCTGCTGAGCTGATGCAATGTATAGACTCTTTTAACGGTAGATGCTGAAAAATTTGCCCCGCAGGCATAGCGGTGTACCATCATGCCAGGCAATTTTTTCATCATTAACCGGAAACAACACATGACATCACGCGTGATTGCACTGGATTTAGACGGCACCCTGCTCACCTCCAACAAAACTATCCTGCCCGCCTCGCTGGAAGCCCTGGCCCGCGCCAGAGCGGCAGGGTTCCAGGTGATCGTCGTCACTGGCCGACATCACGTCGCTATCCATCCTTTTTATCAGGCACTGGCTCTGGATACACCTGCAATTTGTTGTAATGGCACTTATTTGTATGATTATCAGGCAAAAAAGGTTCTGCAGTCCGATCCGATGCCGGTTGATAAAGCGTTGAGCCTGACCGATATGCTCGCTGCGCACGATATTCACGGCCTGATGTATGTCGACGACGCAATGCTCTATGAACGTCCGACCGGGCACGTTATCCGTACTAGCCGCTGGGCACAGTCGCTGCCCGTCGAGCAGCGTCCGGTGTTCACCCAGGTCGCTTCGCTGGCGCAGGCCGCCCGCGACGTCGAGTCGGTGTGGAAGTTTGCCCTCACCGATGAAGATATACCTAAGCTGCAGCAGTTCGCCCTTGATGTGGGTCAGACGCTGGGTCTGGAGTGCGAATGGTCGTGGCACGATCAGGTCGATATCGCCCGCGCGGGCAACAGCAAAGGCAAGCGCCTGACGCAGTGGGTGGAAGCACAGGGCCTGTCTATGCAGGACGTGGTGGCCTTTGGCGATAACTATAATGACCTCAGCATGCTGGAAGCCGCCGGAACCGGCGTGGCGATGGGCAATGCGGTTGAGGAAGTCAAAGCGCGAGCCAACGTGGTCATTGGCGAAAACGAAAGCAACAGTATTGCCGACTTCATCAACCGCAACCTGCTGTAATCAGGCGGCAATCGATACGCTTTTAATCTGCGCATACAGCCATTGACCTGGCGTGACCCCCAGGTCATCTCTGGCCCACGGGCTGATGCGCGCCCACAGCGGACGGCCGCTGACGTTCAGCTGCACTTCGATCTGTCCGTGTGTTTCAAGACACTGCACGACCCGCGCCGGCAAAATATTGCGAATGCTGGTCTGCTGCGGCTGTTCGAGCACCAGCGAGACGTCGGAGGCCTGAATGCGAATTCGCGTCGCCTCGCCGATTGGCCGATCGAGATAGTTCACCCAGATCTGCTGCTCGCCCAGCGCCAGCGCGGTCATGGCATAACGGGGATGCTGTGCGGCAACAGACACGTTCAGTATTGTGCTCTGCTGATCCGGCGGCAGCCACGGATGCATCACGCTGCTGCTCCATACCTCCTCCAGATCGCCAAAGGCTTTGACGCTCCCCTCCTCCAGCACCAGCACCTTATCCGCCAGATGTTGAATCTCATCAAGCGAGTGGCTGACGTAGAGCATCGGGATATGTATTTCCCGCGCCAGCCGCTGCAGGTACGGCAGAAGCTCACGTTTACGAGGGATATCCAGCGAAGCCAGCGGCTCATCAAGCAGCAACAGCTCAGGTGCGGTGAGAAGCGCTCTGCCAATCGCCACACGCTGCTTTTCTCCGCCGGACAGCCCCCCCGGCAGGCGATCAAGCAGCGGTTCGATACCGAGCAGCGCCACCAGCTTATCAAACTGACCGGCCATACTTTTCGCCATGCCGTACTTCAGATTGCCGCGCACCTTATAGTGCGGAAACAGGCGTGCATCCTGAAACACATAGCCCACCCGCCGCTTTTCCGGGGCCAGGCAGATGCGTTTTTCCGTGTCATTTAAAACCCTGCCGTTGAGCACAATTCGCCCTTTCTGCGGCCGGGTCAGGCCGCTGATGGCATTAATCAGGGAGGTTTTGCCTGCGCCGGAGACGCCAAAAACGGCGGTGATGCCGCTGGCAGGCAGCGTTTCATCGATACTCAGGCAGTGGCTGCCCAGCGTCTGGGTAAAATGGAGTTCAAGCATGGTTATTTCCCCGTCCGCACGCGGCTGAGCCGCGCCAGCCATTCAGAAACCAGCAGCGAAACCAGCGCCAGCACGATGGAAATCAAACATAAGCGCGCGGCGGCCCCTTCGCCACCAGGGGTTTGAATCAGGGTATACATCGCCGAAGGAATAGTGCGCGTTTCCCCCGGGATATTGGAGACAAAGGTAATAGTGGCGCCAAACTCCCCTAGCGAACGGGCGAAGGCCAGAACGGTACCGACGATAATGCCCGGCAGCGTCAGCGGCAGCGTTATCGTAAAAAACACCCGCCAACGGCCCGCCCCCAGAGTTCGCGCCGCCTGTTCCAGCTTCACGTCCACCCCTTCCAGCGCCAGACGAATGGCCCGCACCATCAGCGGAAAGGACATGACCGCCGCCGCCAGCACCGCCCCGCGCCAGCTGAAGGCAAAGGTCAAACCGAACCAGTCATATAGCCAGCTGCCGATAAAACCGCGCCGACCCATGGCAATCAACAGCAGGTACCCCACCACCACCGGCGGCAGCACCAGCGGCAGGTGGATAATACTGTCGAGCAGCGCCTTTCCGGGGAAATTGCGCCGCACCAGCAGCCATGAGATAAAAATCCCAAAAGGTAAGCTTAACACCACCGCCAGGGATGAGACTTTCAGGCTCAGCAGTACCGCCTGCCATTCGGGATCGCTTAAAATCATTAGCGGGTGGTAAATCCGTATTGTTTGAAGATGGCGGCCGCCTGCGGTCCTTTCAGGTAGTCGTAAAATCCGGTGACGGTGGCATTTTTATGCCCGTCGACGATAGCCAGCGGGTATTCAACTTTCTTGTGCGAATCTTCCGGGAACGTCCCGACCACTTTCACACCTTTGCTCGCCACCGCATCGGAACCGTAGACGATACCCAGCGGGGCTTCGTTACGCTCAACCAGCGCCAGCGCTCCGCGCACGTCTTCAGCCGGTGCCAGTTTCGGCGCCAGCGTCTCCCAGGCACCCAGTTTTTGCAGCGCTTCTTTGGCGTAGATACCTGCCGGCACGTGCTCCGGGTCGCCAACGGCCAGACGGCCGCCTTTCAGCAGGCTGGTCCAGTCGGTTTTGTTGTTAATCACTATGTCGCCCTGCGCGCTGGCTTCAGGCGCGACAACGACCAGGCTGTTGCCAAGCAGCGTTGCACGCGAGGCGGTATCAATCGCTTTTTTCTCGACCGCGTAATCCATCCATTTCTGGTCGGCAGAGATAAACAGATCCGCAGGCGCGCCGGCTTCGATTTGCCGTGCCAGCGTGGATGAAGAGGCAAACGAGGAGACCACATCGACGTTTTTCTCTTTCTTATAGGCCTTCGCAATATCCTGCATTGCATTCGTTAACGATGCCGCGGCAAACACCGTAATTTTCCCTTCTTCTGCCAGCGCGTGCCCTGCGACGGAAAGTGTTAGCGTCGCTCCGGCAAACAAGCGTAACCATTGACGTGCCATCTGAAACTCCTGTAGTTGCGTTATGTATATGACAATATAACGATAAGATCAGGGTTTTCCCAGCGCGAATTGGTGGTAGCCAGAGGAGGATCAAAAGAGGGTGAAAAAAAGAAAAGAACGAGGAAATGAAAACGCCCGGAAAACCGGGCGCCGGGAAATCAGTTGTTCTGCTGGCCGCGATCTTTGTGACCTGCGCCGGAGAAGATGTTAAACACTTCGCCCAGACCGTAAATCAGACCGAGGATGATGGCCATCACCACCGGGACCATGACAACGGCAAAAACCAGACTTTTCAATAGCTCTAACATGGTTGGCTCCAGAAAGTACGAATGCTTTATTGTAACCGCTTCAGCTGGAAAAACACGCCCCATTTGTGCGGTGGCTGGCCGATAACGGCGACAGATGCATCTTGCAAGATGCCCGCTATCGGTCACAATACTCTTTTTTGCCAGGATATCATTATGCAGGCTGAAATTCTTCTGACCCTCAAGCTACAGCAGCGCCTGTTTGCCGATCCGCGTCGTATCGCCCTGTTAAAACAGATCGATTCCACCGGTTCGATTAGCCAGGGCGCGAAAAACGCGGGCATTAGCTATAAAAGCGCATGGGACGCCATCAATGAGATGAACCAGCTCAGCGAACAGACGCTGGTGGACAGGGCTACCGGCGGTAAAGGCGGCGGCGGCGCCGTGCTGACCCGCTACGGACAGCGGCTGATCCAGCTGTACGATCTGCTGGCGCAAATTCAGCAAAAAGCTTTCGATGTGTTGAGCGACGACGATGCCCTGCCTCTCGACAGCCTGCTGGCCGCTATTTCGCGCTTCTCGCTGCAGACCAGCGCGCGTAACCAGTGGTTTGGTACCATCACCGGTCGCGACCACCAGCAGGTACAGCAGCATGTCGACGTGCTTCTTGCCGATCGTCAGACCCGCTTAAAAGTCGCTATCACCGCGCAGAGCGCAGAGCGCCTTGGCCTGGATGAGGGTCAGGAAGTGCTGGTGCTACTGAAGGCTCCCTGGGTGGGGATGACTCAGGATCCGGCGGTTGCCAAAGAGGCCGATAACCAACTCGCCGGGCGGATCAGCCATATCGAATACGGCCCGGAACAGTGTGAAGTGCTGATGGCGCTGCCTGATGGCCAGAGTTTGTGCGCCACCCTACCGCTGGAACAGACCCGAAAACTGGCAGAAGGTGCTGAGGCGATAGCATATTTTAATGCCGATCGAATCATTCTCGCCACGTTATGCTGACGGCATTGACATTGCGCGCGTGACGTCGTATCCCTGTGGCAAATCGCTGCAAAAAGTGGGATACACAATGTCATCATTGCAAATTTCGCAAGGCACGTTTCGCCTGAGCGACACAAAAACGTTAAAAATCGAGCACCTCACCGTTGGCGCTGGCGAGAGCTGGGCCTTCGTCGGCAGCAACGGCAGCGGGAAGTCGGCGCTGGCTCGCGCGCTGTCCGGTGAGCTCACCCTGCTGTCCGGCCAGTATGAAAACCGCTTTTCCCGGGTAACCCGCCTCTCCTTCGAACAGCTGCAGAAGCTGGTCAGCGATGAATGGCAACGCAACAATACGGACCTACTCAGCCCAGGCGAAGAGGACACCGGCCGCACGACGGAAGAGATTATTCAGGAAGAGTCCAAAGACGCCGCCCGCTGCGCGCGTCTGGCGGAATTGTTTGGCATTACTTCTTTGCTCCAGCGCCGCTTTAAATACCTTTCCACCGGAGAAACGCGTAAAACGCTGCTCTGTCAGGCGCTGATGACGCAGCCGGACCTGTTGATTCTCGATGAGCCGTTTGACGGCCTGGACGTGGCTTCCCGCCAGCAGCTTGCCGGGCTGCTGGCGCGGTTGCACCTCGAAAGGCTCACGCTGGTCCTGGTACTCAACCGCTTCGACGAAATCCCGTCGTTTGTCCAGTTTGCCGGCGTGCTGGCCGATTGCACCCTGAGCGAAACCGGCGAAAAGCAGGCGCTGCTGCAACAGGCGCTGATTGCCCAGCTGGCGCACAGTGAAAAACTGGCTGGCATGAGCTTACCGGAACCAGACGCCCCCGCCGCCCGCCATGCTCTCGACGCCGGGGCCCCGCGCATCGTCCTGCGGGATGGCGTGGTGTCATACAACGACCGGCCGATCATCGAGCGCCTGAGCTGGACGGTTAACCCCGGTGAGCACTGGCAGATCGTCGGTCCCAACGGCGCCGGGAAATCGACCCTGCTCAGTCTGGTGACCGGCGACCATCCGCAGGGCTACAGCAACGACCTGACCCTCTTTGGCCGCCGCCGCGGCAGCGGTGAAACCATCTGGGACATCAAAAAGCATATTGGCTACGTCAGCAGCAGTCTGCATCTTGAGTACCGCGTCAGTACCACGGTTCGCAACGTGATCCTGTCGGGTTATTTCGACTCTATCGGTATTTATCAGGCCGTTTCTGATAAGCAGCGCAAGCTGGTGCAGAACTGGCTGGATATACTGGGAATCGACAAACGTACCGCCGATGCGCCGTTCCACAGTCTCTCCTGGGGACAACAACGGCTGGCGCTGATCGTCCGGGCGCTGGTGAAGCATCCGACGCTGTTGATTCTTGACGAGCCCCTGCAGGGACTGGATCCGCTTAACCGTCAGCTGGTACGGCGCTTCGTGGATGTTTTGATTAGCGAAGGTGCCACTCAGCTGCTGTTTGTCTCCCATCACGCCGAAGATGCGCCGGACTGCATTACCCATCGTCTGGAGTTTGTGCGCAGTGGAGACGGTTACACTTATCAGGTCGGTCCACTCACGGACTGAGCCAAAACAGGGGGCCATGCCCCCCTGTTTTTTTTCAGAGAAATAACCAGAAAAACAATCAACATGCTGTTTTTAAACACTAAAAAGTAAAAATATCGCATTGTGTCTTTTAGTGTAAGCGATTCCACCAATTTGGCCTGTGTCACACTTTCCACTTCTTTGATATGCTATCTTCATCACACACGATAAGCCTATTGGAGCGAATCATGAAAGTACTGGTTACAGGTGGTAGCGGTTACATTGGAAGTCATACCTGCGTTCAACTGCTGCTGCAGGGACATGAAGTGATTATTCTCGACAATCTCTGCAACAGTAAGCGCAGCGTATTGCCGGTCATTGAACGTCTCGGCGGGAAAACAGCCACCTTTGTCGAAGGCGATATTCGTAATGAAGCGCTGATGACGGAAATTCTGCACGATCACGCTATTGAAGCAGTGATCCACTTTGCCGGCCTGAAAGCCGTCGGCGAATCCGTCGCGAAGCCGCTGGAATACTACGACAATAACGTCACCGGTACACTTAAATTAGTTTCCGCCATGCGCGCCGCTGGCGTGAAGAACTTTATTTTTAGCTCCTCCGCGACCGTCTACGGCGATCAGCCGAAGATCCCTTATGTCGAAAGCTTCCCGACCGGTACGCCGCAGAGCCCGTATGGCAAAAGCAAGCTGATGGTCGAACAAATTCTGACCGACCTGCAAAAAGCCCAGCCGGACTGGAGCATTGCGCTGCTGCGTTACTTCAACCCGGTCGGCGCGCATCCGTCAGGCGACATGGGCGAAGATCCGCAGGGTATCCCGAACAACCTGATGCCTTATATCGCGCAGGTGGCCGTTGGTCGTCGCGAATCGCTGGCCGTTTTCGGCAATGATTATCCGACCCCTGACGGTACCGGCGTACGCGACTATATCCACGTCATGGACCTCGCCGACGGCCACGTTGCGGCGATGGAAAAACTGGCGGGCCGCGAAGGCGTACACATTTATAACCTCGGCGCAGGCGTCGGCAGCAGCGTCCTCGACGTGATCAATGCCTTCAGTAAAGCCTGCGGCAAACCTGTTAATTACCACTTCGCGCCGCGCCGCGATGGCGACCTCCCGGCCTACTGGGCGGATGCCGAAAAGGCCGACCGCGAGCTGAACTGGCGCGTTACGCGCGACCTTGACGAGATGGCGCAGGACACCTGGCACTGGCAGTCCCGTCATCCGCAGGGTTACCCAGACTAAGGAACCGTCATGAGCGTATTTAACCCCGTCGACCATCCGCATCGTCGTTATAACCCGTTAACCGGGCAGTGGATTCTGGTATCACCGCATCGCGCCAGGCGCCCCTGGCAAGGGGCGCAGGAAACGCCGGCAAAAGCAACCTTGCCGGCGCACGATCCGGATTGTTTTCTGTGTCCGGGTAACACCCGCGTCACCGGCGACACGAACCCGAATTACACCGGTACCTACGTGTTTACCAATGACTTTGCGGCATTGATGACCGACACGCCCGATGCCCCGAATAGCGACGATCCGCTGATGCGCTGTCAAAGCGCACGCGGCACCAGCCGGGTCATCTGCTTCTCGCCGGATCACAGCAAAACGCTGCCTGAGCTGAGCGTTGAAGCGCTGGAAGAGGTGGTTAATACGTGGCAGGAACAGACGGCTGAGCTGGGCCAAACCTATCCGTGGGTGCAGGTGTTTGAGAATAAAGGCGCGGCGATGGGCTGCTCCAACCCGCACCCGCACGGCCAGGTCTGGGCCAACAGCTTCCTGCCAAATGAGGCGGAACGCGAAGATCGTTTGCAAAAAGAGTATTTCGCCGCTCAGGGTTCGCCGATGCTGGTGGATTACGTTCAGCGCGAATTAGCCGACGGCAGCCGGACTGTCGTCGAAACAGAACATTGGCTGGCCGTCGTACCTTACTGGGCGGCCTGGCCTTTTGAGACGCTGCTGCTGCCGAAGGCACACATTCAGCGCCTCACCGATTTAACTGCAGCCCAGCGTAGCGATCTTGCGCTGGCGCTGAAAAAGCTGACCAGCCGTTACGACAACCTGTTCAAGTGCTCATTCCCTTATTCCATGGGCTGGCACGGGGCGCCGTTTAATAACGAAGAGAATAATCACTGGCAGCTACACGCTCACTTTTATCCGCCGCTGCTGCGCTCTGCGACGGTGCGTAAATTTATGGTCGGCTACGAAATGCTGGCTGAAACTCAGCGCGATTTGACGGCTGAACAAGCCGCCGAACGCCTGCGGGCTGTGAGCGACGTCCATTTTCGCGAATCCGGAGAATAACAATGAGTCTGAAAGAGAAAACCCAAACCCTGTTTGCTGAAAAGTTCGGCTACCCTGCGACCCACGTTATTCAGGCACCGGGCCGCGTCAATCTGATCGGCGAACATACCGACTACAACGACGGCTTCGTGCTGCCCTGCGCGATTGATTATCAGACGGTGATCAGCTGCGCGCCGCGCACGGACCGTATTGTCCGGGTGATTGCCGCCGATTATGACAATCAGAGCGACGAGTTCTCCCTTGATAAGCCGATTGTCAGCCACGAGACCCAACAGTGGTCAAACTACGTCCGCGGAGTGGTGAAACACCTGCAAAAGCGCAATAACCATTTTGGCGGCGCCGATCTGGTGATCAGCGGTAATGTGCCGCAGGGGGCGGGGTTAAGCTCTTCCGCTTCGCTGGAAGTGGCCGTCGGAACCGTGTTCCAGCAGCTGTATCATCTGCCGCTGGACGGGGCGCAAATTGCCCTCAACGGCCAGGAAGCGGAGAACCAGTTCGTCGGCTGCAACTGCGGCATCATGGACCAGCTTATCTCAGCGCTGGGTAAGAAAGATCACGCGCTGCTGCTTGACTGCCGCACATTAGGAACCAAGGCCGTCTCGATGCCGAAAGGCGTCGCGGTGGTGATCATCAACAGTAATTTTAAACGTACTCTGGTCGGTAGCGAATACAACACCCGTCGCGAACAGTGTGAGACCGGCGCGCGTTTCTTCCAGCAGCCTGCGCTGCGCGACGTCAAAATCGCCGAGTTCAATGCCGTTGCCCATGAGCTGGATCCGGTGGTTGCGAAACGCGTCCGCCATGTCCTGACCGAAAATGCGCGTACGCTCGAAGCCGCCACCGCGCTGGAAAAAGGCGACCTCAAGCGTATGGGTGAACTGATGGCGGAATCTCATGCCTCGATGCGCGATGATTTTGAAATTACCGTTCCGCAAATTGACACGCTGGTGGAGATCGTCAAAGCCACCATCGGCGATAAAGGCGGCGTACGCATGACCGGCGGCGGATTTGGCGGCTGCGTCGTGGCGCTGGTGCCGGAAGAGTGCGTTGATACCGTTAAGCAAGCCGTCGCGCAGCAGTATGAAGCGAAAACCGGCATCAAAGAGACCTTCTACGTGTGCAAACCGTCACAGGGGGCCGGCCAGTGCTAAACCAAACGACAGACCTGGCGCCGGACGGGCAGCCGTGGAATCTGATCACCCTGCGGAATAATGCCGGGATGGTGGTCACGCTGATGGACTGGGGCGCAACATTATTATCCGCCCGGGTACCGCTGGCCAACGGCGAAGTACGCGAAGCGCTGCTCGGCTGCGCAACGCCGGAAAACTATACCCGCCAGGCGGCCTATCTCGGCGCCTCCGTGGGCCGCTATGCCAACCGTATCGCCAACAGCCGGTTTACTCTGGATGGCCAGACGATCCAACTGACCCCTTCTAACGAAGCCGGTCATCAGCTGCACGGCGGGCCAGACGGCTTTGACAAACGTCGCTGGCAGATCGTTAGCGCCGACGAACATCAGGCGCTGTTTGCCCTCGCCTCTGATGACGGCGACCAGGGTTTTCCCGGCAACCTGAAAGCCACGGCGCACTACCGTCTTACTGAAGATAACCGCATCGCTATTGAGTATCGTGCGACGGTTGACAGGCCCTGTCCGGTCAACCTGACCAACCACGTCTACTTCAACCTCGACGGTGGGCAGACGGACGTCCGCAACCACCAGCTGCAAATTTTCGCCGACAGCTACCTGCCGGTGGAGAGCGACGGTATTCCGGGCGGCCATTTGCAGGACGTCGCCCGGACCAGCTTCGATTTTCGCTCGCCGAAAACCGTAGCGGTCGATTTTCTTCGTGATGCCGATCAGCAGAAAGTCAAAGGGTATGATCATGCTTTCCTGCTACAGGCAAAAGGCGATGCCCGCAAGGCGGCGGCCCATGTCTGGTCTCAGGATGGTCAACTGCAGATGGCGGTATATACCTCCGCCCCTGCCCTGCAGTTTTATTCTGGTAACTACCTGGGCGGTACGCCGTCGCGTACCGAACAGCCGTACGCCGACTGGCAAGGTCTGGCGCTGGAGAGTGAATTTCTGCCGGATTCACCCAATCACCCGGAATGGCCCCAGCCCGACTGCATATTGCGCCCGGGCGAGGAGTACGTCAGTCTGACGGAATATCAGTTTATTGCCCGATAAGTCCCCGCCCTCCTGATGGAGGGCTTTTTTTTCGCCATTTTGCTGCAAATTACGCCACTTACAGACAAAAATATAACCGCCGTTTTACAAGCATCTTACACTGAGCCACTATTTTCGCTATGGTTAGGGATAAGCATTGCCGTGGCTCAAATTGCGGCAATATAATGAGAATTGTTATCATTCAAACAAAGCTTGAGGAGTAAGTGTATGGCTGTAACTAAGCTGGTACTGGTCCGTCATGGCGAAAGCCAATGGAACAATGAAAACCGTTTCACCGGTTGGTACGACGTCGATCTGTCCGAGAAAGGCGTAGGTGAAGCAAAAGCGGCAGGTAAACTGCTGAAAGACGAAGGCTTCAGCTTCGATTTTGCTTATACCTCTGTGCTGAAACGTGCCATCCATACTCTGTGGAACGTCCTGGATGAACTGGATCAGGCCTGGCTGCCGGTTGAGAAATCCTGGAAACTGAACGAGCGTCACTACGGGGCATTGCAGGGTCTGAACAAAGCTGAAACCGCTGAGAAATACGGTGATGAGCAGGTTAAACAGTGGCGCCGTGGCTTTGCCATTACTCCGCCGGAGCTGACCAAAGACGACGAGCGCTACCCGGGCCACGATCCGCGTTATGCTAAACTGACCGATAAAGAGCTGCCGGTAACCGAAAGCCTGGCGCTGACCATCGAGCGCGTTGTGCCTTACTGGAACGAAACCATTCTGCCGCGTCTGAAAAGCGGTGAGCGCGTGATTATCGCCGCTCACGGCAACTCCCTGCGTGCGCTGGTGAAGTACCTGGACAATATGGGCGAAGACGAAATCCTTGAACTGAACATCCCGACCGGCGTACCGCTGGTTTATGAGTTCGATGAAAACTTCAAACCGATCAAACACTACTATCTGGGCAATGCGGATGAAATCGCTGCAAAAGCCGCCGCGGTAGCAAACCAGGGTAAAGCGAAATAATTTTCGCCAGCCATAAAAAAAGCGTGGATTCGTCCACGCTTTTTTATTGGCTCTGAATCCCGGCGTCGCAACGCTCTGCCGGGCCAGGCGGCGGATTAACCGCGACGGGCTTTTACCGCATCCGCCAGCTGACGCAGGATGGTATCGGTATCTTCCCAGCCGATGCAGGCATCGGTGATGCTTTTGCCATAGGCCAGCGGCACGCCGCTCTCCAGGCTCTGGCTACCTTCCACCAGATGGCTTTCAATCATCACGCCCATAATTGCCTGCTCGCCGCTGGCAATCTGCCGGCAAACATCGGCGCCTACTTCCATCTGTTTTTTAAACTGCTTGCTTGAGTTTGCGTGGCTGAAATCAATCATGATCTGCGCCGGCAGGCCCGCTTTCGCCAGCCCAACCTTCACTTCAGCAACGTGCTTCGCGCTGTAGTTCGGCTCTTTGCCACCGCGCAGAATGATATGACAGTCGCTGTTGCCGCTGGTATTCACAATCGCCGAATGGCCCCATTTGGTCACTGACAGGAAGCAGTGCGGCGCGCCGGCGGCGTTGATCGCGTCAATTGCCACTTTTATTGTCCCGTCGGTCCCGTTTTTAAAACCTACCGGGCAAGAGAGGCCAGATGAAAGCTCGCGATGCACCTGGGATTCCGTGGTGCGTGCGCCGATGGCGCCCCAGCTCATCAGGTCAGCGACGTACTGCGGGGTGATCATATCGAGGAATTCACCCGCCGCAGGCAGTCCGCTGTCGTTAATCTCCAGCAGCAGCTTACGCGCAATGCGCAGGCCGTCGTTGATGCGGAAGCTGTTATCCATATGCGGATCGTTGATTAACCCTTTCCAGCCAACGGTGGTACGCGGTTTTTCAAAGTAAACGCGCATCACCACTTCCAGCTCGCCCTTCAGCTCTTCACGCAGCGTCAGCAGGCGTTCAGCATACTCTTTCGCAGCGGCAGGATCGTGGATAGAACACGGGCCAATCACCACCAGCAGACGATCGTCGTTGCCTTTCAGGATCTGATGGATCGCTTTACGAGCGTGCGCCACGGTGTTAGCAGCATTTTCGGTCGCGGGGAACTTTTCCAGGAGGGCAACGGGAGGTAATAATTCGTTGATCTCTTTAATACGTAAATCGTCGTTCTGATAATTCATTTTCTTTCCAGCGTTGCCATACTTAATCAATTGTGTGCAATGCTTTCAATCTAACTCGCCGTCAGAAAAGTGTAAACAGACTTTTACAGTCACAAGGGTAATTCACTGATTAAACAGATAAAAACAATACAAACCATAACAATGGCGAAAAAAAGAGCCTTAATATCAGTTTTATACTCTGTAAAATTATCATATGTAAATATTATATATTGCACTGACGGGGGAATGATTCGACATTACTCCGTCTCCCCGTGCTTTCACCCTATTGTTGCCTCATTTGCGGCTTGTTGCAGACACATGCCGCCGTACCTTGCCCTATCGACATTGGCTGATGGAACAGACGCCTGATTGTGGTTAATCTGTAATAAGGTCAGAGACTAATTGATAAAATAATGACAGGATTCTGTAATGGCCCATGCTCACACTCCGTCAGAAACCACCGATCGCGGTAACGAAAAACGCCTGTTGCAGGCTTTCATCGTCACCGCCGGCTTTATGCTTGTTGAAGCCATCGGCGGTGTCGTTTCCGGCTCGCTGGCGCTGCTGGCTGATGCCGGTCACATGCTTACCGATTCAGCCGCTCTGTTATTTGCGCTACTCGCGGTCCGCTTCGCCAGCCGTCCACCCAATACCCGTCACACCTTCGGCTGGCTGCGTCTGACCACGCTGGCGGCCTTCGTCAACGCCATTGCGCTGGTTGTGATTACCATTCTGATTGTCTGGGAAGCAATTCAACGCTTTAACCATCCTCAGCCCGTTGCCGGCACCACAATGATGGTGATTGCCGTTGCCGGGCTTCTGGCGAACATACTGGCATTCTGGATCCTGCACCGCGGCAGTGAAGCAAGAAATCTTAATGTCCGCGCGGCCGCCTTACACGTACTGGGCGACTTGCTGGGTTCGGTCGGGGCGATCGTTGCCGCTCTCGTGATTCTCACCACCGGCTGGACGCCAATTGACCCGATTTTGTCGGTGCTGGTCTCATGTCTGGTACTGCGCAGCGCCTGGCGGCTGTTGCAGGAAAGTTTGAACGAACTGCTGGAAGGGGCGCCGCGGTCATTAGATGTCGAGGGGTTAAAGCGGGATTTACGCCGTTCGGTGGCGGAAGTCCGCGATGTGCATCACGTCCACGTCTGGCTGGTTGGTGAAAAAACGGTCATGACGCTGCATGTTCAGGTTGTCCCGCCGCACGATCACGATGCCTTGCTGAATCGCATCCAGGCCTTTTTGCAGCATAAATATAATATCGGGCATGTGACCGTGCAGATGGAGTACCAGCCCTGTAACGGCCCGGAATGCCATCTCAACATGACGCACGCCGGGCACGACCCTCATCACCACCATTAGCGAGAAAACGCGTGAGAACCTCGCTCACGCGCGCTGTTCATCCACATCCGACTGCCGTTAAGGGCAATAAAGGTCAAAAGCAGATATTCCAGCGACATCGCGTAGACGCCCTGAAGGGCAAAAATCACCACGCTGATGACGTTGATGATCACCCAAAGCAGCCAGTTTTCGACATATTTACGGGTCATCAAAATCATGGCGGCGATCGACAGCACCATCATGCAGGAGTCCCAGAACGGGAAGGCATCCGGCTGCAGTTCCGGCATCGTGACCTGCAGTCCCAGGCTCTGCATAAGCGTGACCGCGATCCGCGTCAGAAAGGCAAAGACCGGATTAATGAAGACCGTCATCAGCGCAATTGCCGCAATACAAGCCGTCAGCCAGCCCAGCGCCTTCGGTAATGGCAACCAGCGAATACGCAGTTCGGCTTCATGGCTGCTGGTTTGCCGGGACCAGGCGTACCAGCCATAAACGTTGGCGGCAAAGAAAAAGACCTGTAGCAGCAGGCTGGCATAAAGCTGAATCTGAAAGAAAATAATGGCAAACAAGGTGACGTTGACCAGCCCAAATGCATAGTTGCTGATCTTTTCCAGACTCGCCAGCCAGATACACAGCAGCCCGGCAAGCGTGCCGACCGCCTCGATCCATGATAAGTCGTATCCGCCGGCGCCGATGGGTATATGCACCAGGATATTCTGCGTACTAAAAAAATCCATATTTTCCCCGCACTGTATTGATTGCGTAATTAACCACTATCCCCGAAGTGTAGCCGCAAAATCCAGCATTCTGTTCAGCGGGACTAATGCGCCGGCGCGCAGCTGCGCATCGACCTTAATTTCGTGTTCGGGGCCACCGTTTTCCAGCCCCTCTGCAATCGCTTGCAGGCCGTTCATCGCCATCCACGGGCAGTGGGCGCAGCTACGACAGGTTGCCCCTTCTCCCGCCGTCGGTGCTTCCAGCAGCTCTTTTTCCGGTACCGCCTGCTGCATTTTGTAGAAGATCCCGCGATCGGTGGCGACAATGAGCTGGCGCGCCGGAAGCGTTTTAGCCGCGGCAATCAGCTGGCTGGTAGACCCTACCGCATCCGCCATATCCACAATGGACTGCGGTGATTCAGGATGCACCAGAATGGCGGCATCGGGGTAGAGGGCTTTCATCCGCGTTAACGCCTGGGTTTTAAACTCATCGTGGACAATACAGGCGCCCTGCCAGCACAAAACATCTGCCCCGGTTTGCCGCTGCACGTACCGCCCTAAGTGCCGGTCGGGCGCCCAGAGAATTTTTTCCCCGAGGCTGTCGAGATGTTCAATAAGTTCAACGGCAATACTGGAAGTCACAACCCAATCGGCACGCGCTTTAACCGCCGCTGAGGTGTTGGCATAAACAACGACGGTACGATCCGGGTGGGCATCGCAGAACGCGTTGAACTCCTCAATCGGGCAGCCGAGATCCAGAGAACACTCGGCATTCAGCGTTGGCATCAGGATGGTTTTTTCCGGGCTGAGAATTTTTGCCGTTTCCCCCATGAAGCGCACTCCGGCCACCAGCAACGTCGAGGCGGAATGGCGGGCGCCGAAACGAGCCATTTCCAGAGAATCAGCGATACAGCCGCCGGTCTCTTCAGCCAGCTGCTGAATTTCAGGGTCAGTATAGTAATGAGCAACCATCACCGCATCGCGCTCGCGCAGCAGACGTTTAATCTTTTCACGGTAAAAGTGTTTTTCATCGCGACTTAATGGCAATGGTTTCGGCGGGAAAGGATAAATCGCCGTTTCAGGGTCAAACATTACGCTCATCTTGCAATCTCGTTTTACTGGCTTAACTCAAATACCGTTAATATGCCTTCAGAGGGCATAGCGGCGGTCATGATGTTTTATATGCTAAACAAGATAGCGGATTGTACAGAAAATGTCGTGTGGAATTTATTGTCGTCTGAAGGCAAAAAAAGGGAGGATTAATATTTATGGAGGGAAAACAACAGATAGCAAAAAGGCGCCTTTTTACATTGGTGGGTCGTGCAGGATAACGCGCTTTGCTCGCCCTTCGGGCCGTCGCCGCCAGCGGCTCCGTTGTCTCGCCTTGCTCGACTCGAACCTGCCGTAGGTTCGAATCGTTAAATTCTGCGCATAGCAAAAAGGCGCCTTTAGGGCGCCTTTTTACATTGGTGGGTCGTGCAGGATAACGCGCTTTGCTCGCCCTTCGGGCCGTCGCCGCCAGCGGCTCCGTTGTCTCGCCTTGCTCGACTCGAACCTGCCGCAGGTTCGAATCGTTAAATTCTGCGCATAGCAAAAAGGCGCCTTTAGGGCGCCTTTTTACATTGGTGGGTCGTGCAGGATTCGAACCTGCGACCAATTGATTAAAAGTCAACTGCTCTACCAACTGAGCTAACGACCCCTTTCGGGACTTAATACTTGCAATATTCAGGATGCCGGGTGGTGCAGGATGACTGGCTTTCACTGGCCTTGTGGGCCGTTGCTACGTAACCTTATCCTTCACATTTAACATCAACTTCAATGTTAAAGTGGTGGGTCGTGCAGGATTCGAACCTGCGACCAATTGATTAAAAGTCAACTGCTCTACCAACTGAGCTAACGACCCGCTCGGGTACTACCTGAATTTTTTCACTCGTCACCAATCTTAAACTGGTGGGTCGTGCAGGATGACTCGCTTTCGCTCGCCCTGTGGGCCGTTGCTACGCAACGTTATCCTTCACGTTCAACATCTGAGTTCGATGTTAAATTGGTGGGTCGTGCAGGATTCGAACCTGCGACCAATTGATTAAAAGTCAACTGCTCTACCAACTGAGCTAACGACCCGAGTGGTGGGTGATGACGGGATCGAACCGCCGACCCCCTCCTTGTAAGGGAGGTGCTCTCCCAGCTGAGCTAATCACCCGATACTACGCTGGATACTACATCTGACTAAAGTCAGCGGTGGTTCGTGGAGGAAGACTCGGCTTTGCCTCGCCCTGTGGGCCGTTGCTGACGCAACGTTATCCTTCACGTTTTACTACCGTTCCACCCTGGTAGTTAGTGGTGGGTCGTGCAGGATTCGAACCTGCGACCAATTGATTAAAAGTCAACTGCTCTACCAACTGAGCTAACGACCCACTTTTTTCGTCGCTTCAGGCTTGTTCGATATCCCGTGGCAACGGCGGCATATATTACTGATTTAAGAATTCAGCGCAACAAGTATTTCGATAAAAAACATCTGACTGCTTAGGATTCACGCGACAAGACCAGAAATAATGCGATTTCTGGTCATGCCATAATCACCCAAGGGCATTAAGACGTTTCTGAGCCTGTTTCGCGCCATCGGTTCCAGGAAATTTACTGACTACCTGTTGGTAAACAGCCTTCGCCTTCGCGGTATCACCTTTATCCTGCATAATCACGCCGACCTTAAACATGGCATCAGGCGCTTTCGGGGATTTAGGGTAATTCTTCACCACGGAAGCAAAATAGTAAGCGGCATCATCTTTTTTCCCCTTATTGTAATTCAACTGACCGAGCCAGTAGTTCGCGTTCGGCTGATAGGTTGAATCCGGGTACTTTTTGACGAAATTCTGAAATGCTGCCAGCGCGTCATCCTGGCGGGATGGATCCTTCACCAGCGCAATAGCCGCATTGTAGTCCGTATTTGCATCTCCGGTTGAAGCAGGAGCGCCGGTAGAGGCCGCTGGCGCCGCGGTAGCCGCCGCCCCCTGATCGCCTGCCGAAGACGATGGCTGTGCACCTGCCGCCGCCCCACCGCTGCTCAGACCGTCGATCTGTAACAGAATTTGCTTCTGGCGTTCGACAACCTGATTGAGCTGATACTGGCTTTCCTGAATCTGGCCGCGCAGGGAGTCAATATCATTCTGGTTATCGGAGAGCTGTTGCTGAAGTTGGGTTAAAAGCTGACTGTGAGCGTTAGAAATACGCTCGAGTTGAGTGACCCGGTCTTCGACCGAGCCTGAGCCGACACTACTGATTGGCGCCTGAGCAAAAGCGGCCCAGGGGGCCGCTATGCCAACCAGTAACGACAGACTCAACAGATGATGTCTGAAGTTACTGCTCATGCAATTCTCTTAGTAAACCAGTACGGCGCGACGGTTTTTAGCGTAAGCCGCTTCGTCGTGACCCAGTACTGCAGGTTTTTCTTTACCGTAAGAAACGATGGAGATCTGGTCAGCAGAAACACCTTTGCCCTGCAGATACATCTTAACGGCGTTAGCACGACGCTCACCCAGAGCGATGTTGTATTCCGGCGTACCGCGTTCATCCGCGTGACCTTCAACAGTCACTTTATAGGATGGGTTGCTACGCAGGAAGTTAGCGTGCGCATCCAGCATTGCAGCGAAGTCAGAACGGATATCGTACTTGTCGAGATCGAAGTAAACGATGTTGTTCTGCTGCAGCTGCTGCATTTGCAGACGAGCTTGCTCTTCGGAAGACATGTTGCCACCGTTAGCGTTAGCATCCATACCAGTGCCGGCACCCAGCATGCCTTCACCGCTCTGGTCGTTGCTGGCGTTCTTGTTAGAAGAACACGCCGCGATTGCCATAACCGGCAGAGCGATCATCAGCCCTTTCAGCACTTTGTTCAGTTGCATTTCTTTGATTCCTTTAATAATCAATTATTTATTATCACAGATACGGAGACCAGGCAGGGAATTTTACCTGTCCATCAGTCGCCGGAAGACGCGCTTTGAAACGCCCATCTGTAGAAACCAGATTCAGCACGGATCCCATCCCCTGAGAAGAGCTGTAGATTACCATAGTGCCGTTAGGTGCCAGACTTGGCGTTTCATCCAGGAACGTTGACGACAGAACTTGTACGCCACCCGCTACCAGATCTTGTTTGGCAATGTGCTGCTGACCGTTGGCCGAGCTGACCATTACCATAAATTTACCGTCGCTGCTGACATCCGCATCCTGGTTCTGAGAACCTTCCCAGGAGATACGCTGCGGAGTACCGCCGCCGACGCTGACTTTATACACCTGCGGACGACCGGCCTGGTCGGAAGTAAAGGCCAGATTCTGACTATCCGGGAACCAGCTTGGTTCGGTGTTGTTGCTGCGACCATTGGTCACCTGGCGAATCTGACCCGAACCCAGATCCATCACATACAGGTTCAGGCTACCGGTTTTCGACAATGCGAATGCCAGTTTGCTGCCATCCGGCGAGAAGGCCGGAGCCCCGTTATGCTGCGGGAAGGAGGCTATCTGACGCACCGCGCCATTTGCCAGAGTCTGGACCACCAGCGCAGAACGGCCGCTTTCGAAGGTCACATAAGCCAGTTTAGAACCATCCGGAGACCATGCCGGAGACATCAGCGGCTGCGGTGAACGGTGGACAACAAACTGGTTATAACCATCGTAGTCGGAGACGCGCAGCTCATACGGGAACTGGCCGCCGTTAGTCTGCACAACGTAGGCAATACGGGTACGGAAGGCGCCCTTAATAGAGGTCAGCTTCTCGAATACCGCATCGCTGGCGGTGTGAGCCGCATAGCGCAGGTACTGTTTAGTCACCTTATAAGAGTTCTGCGCCAGAATCGTCCCCGGAGCACCGCCGGTATCAACCAGCTGGTAAGCCACGTTGTACGATCCGTCAGGGTTCCCGGTCACCTGACCGACAACCACCGCATCAATACCCAGCGCAGACCATGCCGCAGGTTGAACCTCTTGTGCCGTCCCCGGTTGCTGAGGCAGACGCGAGCGATCCAGTGGGTTGAACTTACCGCTGTTACGCAGGTCAGCCGCAACGACACCGCCAATATCTTCAGGCGCGGCACCCGGCCCTGCCCACTGGAACGGTACAACACCGATCGGGCGCGCCGAGTCCACCCCCTGGGTGATCTCGATACGTACTTCTGCGTGCAGCACCGCCGCCCACAGCATTAAAAAACCAAACGCTACTCGTAATGCCTGCTTCATCATATCTCCCTTATCCGGACGGAAAGCCCACGATAATTTAGCAGAATGTTAACAAACTCAAATACACAAAACTACCAAAACCCGGCGTCAGCCCTGGATTGTGTTCCCCCGCTCGCGCCGGGAAGCACATCACTGCGGTTTGAAGTCCAGTGGTGCATTTTTGAACGTCTCATACACAGCCTGAGAAGGCGGTTTCGGGAACTTGCTCATCCGGCTGGTTGCCGCCAGCATCTGCTGACAGAAAGCAGGATCGCCTCCCTCCGACTTCACGCTCAATAACGTCCCGTCCTGAGCCAGGTTCACGCGTAACGTACATGTTTTACCTTTGTACGTGTCCCAGTCATAGAGATGCCCTTTAATCGCCGCCTGAACCTGCGAAATATAACTGGCAATCTCAGCCTGAGACGCGCCCCCCTGCCCCGGTTTACTTCCTTTAGCAGGAGATGAGCCTCCATTGCTACCGCTGGTGCTACCTTTAGGCGCATTCTTACCTGAACTCAGATCGCCGAGCAGGTCGTCTACGCCATCAGCATCTTTCGCTGCCGCGGCTTTTTTCGCTGCCGCGGCTTTCGCTGCGGCGGCCTTAGCTGCAGCAGCCTTGGCGGCTTTATCGGCTGCGGCTTTTTCCGCTGCTGCGGCTTTCGCTGCGGCAGCTTTTTCCGCTTTCTCCGCGGCGGCTTTCTCTGCTGCGGCGGCCTTTTCTGCTGCCGCTTTCTCAGAGGCGGCTTTTTGCGCCGCTGCTTTTTCTGCTGCTTTCTCAGCGGCTTTTTCCGCAGCAGCTTTCTCAGCCGCGGCCTGCTTAGCGGCTTCCTGCTGGGCTTTCTTCTCAGCCTGCTGCTGCGCTTTCTTCGCCGCATCGGCTTCGGCTTTCTTCTGGGCATCCGCCGCAGCTTTCGCCGCTTCGGCTTCTGCCTGTTTCTTCGCATCGGCTGCGGCTTTCGCTGCCGCAGCTTCCGCCGCTTTAGCCTGCGCGTCTGCCTTCGCTTTCGCGTCAGCAGCGGCTTTCGCTGCCGCTTCCTGTGCTTCTTTCGCCTGAGAATCCGCTTTGGCTTTCGCCGCTGCCGCCGCTTTCGCCGCCGCTTCTTCAGCCTGCTTCTGCTCTTCCTTCGCTTGCTTAGCCGCTTCCTGCGCCTGCAGACGATCCTGCTCAAGCTGCTTCAGACGCTCCTGTTCAGCGGCCTGCTTTTCACGCAGTTCTTCAGCCTGCTGCTGAGCCTGCTTTTCGCGCTGCTCGGCGGCACGGCGCGAGCTGGCCTGCTGCTGCTGCTGGCGGTTGTAATTATTCACCACCGCCCCAGGATCAACCATCACCGCATCAATGGAAGAACCTCCGCCGCCGCCGGCTGAGGCATCCAGATGCTCGTCGAACGAACTCCAGATCAGCAGCGCGATCAGAATGATGTGCAGCGCGACTGAAACTATGATCGCTCGTTTAAGCTTGTCGTTTTGTTCGGTTGCCTTTGACACTATCGGTTCCCAAAAACTGTTCGCCTGTCCCCGCTACTCTCGCCGGCCACGAGTCTGTTATTCTCGCAGCCAGCGGTCCGGCGGGCGCACATATCCGAAGCGATTAAATAGGCTTGGTCATTAAGCCAACCGATTTAACCCCTGCGCTATGCAACAGGTTAAGCGCTTTAATAATTTCATCGTAAGGTACGTCTTTCGCACCGCCGATCAGGAACACCGTTTTCTCGTTCGCTTCGAGTCGGCGTTTCGCTTCGGCAATAACCTGCTCTGGCGGCAGCTGCGACAGCGTTTCCGGACCCACTTTTACGCTGTACTGCCCGACGCCGGAAACTTCAACAATCACCGGCGGCTCATCATTACTTTTGACCGCTTGTGATTCCGTCGCATCCGGCAGGTCGACCTCTACGCTCTGCGTAATGATCGGCGCGGTCGCCATAAAGATCAGCAACAGCACCAACAAGACATCCAGCAGCGGAACGATGTTGATCTCGGACTTCAGTTCGCGACGTCCGCGTCCACGTGCTCTGGCCATGGCTTACCCCTTATTGCTTTCGCTGCTGGTAAACGCCTGACGGTGCAGAATCGCGGTGAACTCTTCCATAAAGTTGTCATAGTTCAGTTCAAGTTTGTTCACACGCTGGTTCAAACGGTTGTAGGCCATAACCGCCGGAATTGCCGCAAACAGACCGATTGCCGTGGCGATCAGCGCTTCTGCGATACCCGGTGCAACCATCTGCAGAGTCGCCTGTTTCACCGCACCAAGTGCGATAAAGGCATGCATGATCCCCCAGACGGTACCGAACAGGCCGATGTACGGGCTGATGGACCCCACGGTTCCGAGGAACGGAATGTGCGTCTCCAGCGTCTCGATCTCACGGTTCATCGAGATGCGCATGGCGCGCGACGCCCCTTCAACCACCGCTTCTGGCGCATGGCTGTTTGCGCGATGCAGACGAGCAAACTCTTTGAAACCGCTGTAGAAAATTTGTTCCGACCCCACCAGGTTATCGCGACGCCCCTGGCTCTCCTGATACAGGCGAGAAAGCTCAATACCCGACCAGAACTTGTCTTCAAAGGCTTCCGCCTCGCGGCTTGCCGTGTTGAGGATGCGCGTTCTCTGAATAATAATGGCCCAGGAAGCGATAGAAAAACCAATCAAAATCAACATGATAAGTTTAACCAGAAGGCTCGCCTTCAGGAACAAATCAAGGATATTCATGTCAGTCACTGCTTAAACTCCGCGACAATAGACTTGGGAAGCGCACGAGGCTTCATTAAGAGTGGATCAACGCACACAATGAGAACCTCAGCTTCGTTCAAAACTGTATTCTCTGCGTTGACGATTCGCTGCGTGAAAACCAAAGAGGTACCTCTCATCGAGGTGATTTCCGTCTGGATTTCGAGCATGTCGTCGAGTCTGGCGGGCGCAAAATATTCCAGCGTCATTTTGCGAACCACGAAGGCAACTCGTTCAGCCAGCAAAACCTGCTGACTGAAGTGATGGTGGCGCAGCATCTCTGTGCGTGCTCTTTCATAAAAAGCGACGTAACTGGCGTGGTAAACCACACCACCGGCATCGGTATCTTCATAGTAGACACGAACCGGCCATCGAAACAGCGTTGTATTCACTTTACATCCCGGTAATGCAAAAAAAGATTAGTGCTTTCAAACTTCGCTACTATACGCGCGGGGAACGTGGTTTGGAATGGGGGAAAGTAAACAGCGAGTAAATTTTTATGGGCTTATGCAAGCCCATGAGGTTAACAGAGTTCTCTTATTCTCTTCTCTTTCAAAAGAAGAAAAAAAACAGCCCCGTGATGAGTACAATATCAGCGATAAGTGGACAAAAAATCCCTTGCCAGTGAATGGCATGCGGACGGAAGCCCACGCCGTGAATAACCCCGGCGCACACGGCCCACATCAGCAGGAAGCCGTGCCAGATCTCCAGCTCACTGGTCTTTGCCGCAAAGCGCGACGGATCCCAGAAAATGCAGCCCGCCAACAGCAGTGCCATCAATAGGGAAAGCGCCCTTAACGGGCGCTTATCCATTATCGCGTAAAGGGTCGCGATAATTTTACTCATCAGTGTTCTTCTTTACCTGCTTTGGTGCTTTCCACGTGCTCAAGCGCTAACGCGGTGATAACCCCAAAGGCACAGGCAAGAAGCGTTCCCAAAATCCATGCGAAATACCACATATCTAGCTCCTTACCTTAATACAACGAGTGGGTGTTCTTTTCGATGTCTTCGCGGGTAATGCGACCGAACATCTTCCAGTAACACCAGGTGGTGTAACCCAGAATAATCGGCACGAAGACAATCGCCACGTAGGTCATCAGGTTCAGCGTTCTTTGGCTGGAGGTTGAATCCCACATGGTCAGACTAACGTTCATCATCGTGCTGGACGGCATGATGAACGGGAACATCGCAATCCCGGCGGTCAGAATGATGCAGGCCAGCGTCAGAGAAGAGAAGATAAACGCCAGAGCGCCCTTCTCCATCCGCGAGGTCAGGATAGTCAGCAGCGGCAATACCACGCCCAGTGCCGGGATAGCCCACAGCGAAGGCATATTATTGAAGTTCACCAACCATGCACCAGCCTGACGAGTCACTTCTTTGGTCAGCGGGTTAGATGGCGCAGAGTGGTCGATAGCCGAGGTGACCACATAACCGTCGATCCCGTATACCACCCAGACACCGGCCAGCAGGAAGCAAACCAGCGTCACCAGTGCCGCAACCTGAGAGGTCGTGCGGGCACGCAGGTGCAGCTCACCAACGGTACGCATCTGCAGGTAGGTAGCCCCCTGCGTCAGAATCATCGCCACGCTAACAATACCGGCCAGCAGACCAAACGGGTTCAGCAGCTGGAAGAAATTACCGGTGTAGTACAGGCGCATATATTCATCCATATGGAACGGTACGCCCTGCAGCAGGTTCCCGAACGCCACGCCAATCACCAGCGGCGGTACGAAGCTACCGATGAAGATGCCCCAGTCCCACATGTTGCGCCAGCGGGTATCTTCAATCTTCGAGCGGTAGTCAAAACCCACCGGACGGAAGAACAAAGCGGCCAGCACCAGAATCATCGCCACATAGAAGCCGGAGAACGCGGCGGCATAGACCGTCGGCCAGGCAGCAAACAGTGCGCCGCCGGCGGTGATCAGCCACACCTGGTTTCCGTCCCAGTGCGGAGCGATGGAGTTAATCATGATTCGACGCTCGGTGTCATTACGACCGAGGAAACGGGTGAGCATGCCCACCCCCATGTCGAAGCCATCGGTGACGGCGAAACCAATCAGCAGAACACCGATCAGTAGCCACCAGATAAAACGCAATACTTCATAATCGATCATTTGACGACTCCTGTCTTAGCGTGCCGGCTGAGTAGTCGTGGAAGACTGCTCGTAGTGGTAGCGACCGGTTTTCAGGCTGCTTGGTCCACGGCGTGCGAATTTGAACATCAGATACAGCTCCGCGACCAGGAACAGGGTGTACAGACCGCAAATCAGCAGCATCGAGAAGATCAGGTCACCGGCGGTCAGGGACGAGTTCGCTACCGCGGTAGGCAGTACCTCACCTATCGCCCACGGCTGACGACCATATTCCGCGACGAACCAACCGGACTCGATAGCGATCCACGGCAGAGGAATTGCGTACAGCGCAATGCGCAGCAGCCATTTCTTCTCGCCAATTTGGTTACGGATAACGGTCCAGAACGACGCCGCGATGATACCGAGCATCAGGATGCCGCAGGCCACCATAATACGGAACGCAAAGTACAGCGGCGCAACGCGAGGAATAGAGTCTTTCGTCGCCATAGCAATCTGCGCTTCCGTCGCGTCAGAGACGTTCGGGGTATAGCGTTTTAGCAGCAGACCGTAGCCCAAATCTTTCTTCACGCTGTTGAATTCATCGCGTACAGCCTGATCGGTTGAGCCTGCGCGCAGCTCTTCCAGCAGGGTGTAAGCTTTCATCCCGTTACGAATACGCGCTTCGTGCTGTGCCAGCAGGTCTTTCAGACCAATAACCGGCGTATCCACGGAACGAGTGGCAATAATGCCCAACGCATAAGGAATCTGGATTGCGAAGTGGTTGGTTTGCGCATCCTGGTCCGGAATACCAAACAGGGTAAAGGCAGCCGGAGCTGGCTGTGTTTCCCATTCGGCTTCGATGGCCGCAAGTTTAGTTTTCTGCACGTCACCCATTTCGTAACCGGATTCATCACCGAGCACGATAACGGAGAGAATCGCCGCCATACCGAAGCTGGCAGCAATGGCAAAGGAGCGTTTAGCGAAAGCGAAGTCGCGACCGCGCAGCATATAGTAGGAGCTGATACCCAGGACGAACATTGCGCCGCAGACGTAGCCGGATGCGACGGTATGGACAAATTTCACCTGCGCAACCGGGTTCAGAACCAGCTCGGAGAAACTGACCATCTCCATACGCATGGTTTCAAAGTTGAAATCCGAGGCGATCGGGTTTTGCATCCAGCCGTTCGCCACGAGGATCCACAATGCAGACAAGTTGGAACCCAGTGCCACCAGCCAGGTCACCGCCATGTGCTGAACTTTGCCCAGACGATCCCAACCGAAGAAGAACAGACCTACAAAGGTAGATTCGAGGAAGAAGGCCATCAGACCTTCAATGGCCAGAGGCGCACCGAAGATATCGCCCACGTAGTGAGAATAATAAGACCAGTTTGTCCCGAACTGGAACTCCATGGTCAACCCGGTTGCTACACCCAGCGCAAAGTTGATACCAAACAACTTGCCCCAGAACTTGGTCATATCTTTATAAATCTGTTTGCCGGAAAGGACGTAAACCGTTTCCATGATGGCCAGCAGGAACGCCATACCGAGCGTCAGTGGCACAAAAAGGAAGTGGTACATCGCGGTCAAGGCAAACTGTAAGCGCGACAGTTCGACTATATCTAACATCATGACTCCTTGCTCATCGCATGAAGACTCCGAGAATGAACCCTGCACACCGGGTTCATACGCATGCCCCAATACAAAATAACTTGCATCCCGCTTCGTTACCGTTTCGTCGCCAGATGAAACAGCTCCTCGCAAAGGTTACAAATACGTTAACGAAAAACCCAATTGATTCCCCAATATATTACGCCGCAATAACCTTACAATAAACAGGATTTTATTGAATCAGTTTTACATTTACGACGGTGATCAATATATAGCGAAAATGCCTGATTTAGGCCAATTTGATTGGCGACAATTTAACGTTTTTTTGTGGTTTTTTCCAAGCTTTAAGTATTGATATAAATCAATTTTTCCCGCTCATGTTAATTATGTATCCCAACAAAGAATAATGGTGAAGGTAATGTTAAATATATGTTTAAAGCATACCAATAATGGTTACTAAAAAGAGAGATATGAGAAGTATAGGTAATATGATTTAACTTTAAGTCGTATCGTATGAAAAAAAATAGCGATCTGATTAATGTTAGACGCTTCACAGTATTTTTTCCTGATAGACAGCATCAATTAAATCATCATTTTTATCTTTTCATTTTCAGGTAAGAAATAGCAGTGAGAATCATTCCCTCTTCTGCCGAAAAATAGCGGGTTATTATTTTAAAAAAAGGTGTTAAATCAATACAATAGAAGTGGTTTTTCCGGATAACTGCGATCTGCCACGGCAAAAGTGCGCCGCGGGGACCGTTGAAACGGCGGCAAAGAGAGGCATAAAAAAGGCCACCTGACGGTGGCCAACCATGTCGAAATCGGACATTTAACTGCTCAGCTTGAGCAGAGAGGGTTTACTTAATGATTGATTTCAGCGCTTCGCCGATATCCGCCAGGCTACGAACGGTCTTCACGCCCGCCGCTTCCAGCGCAGCAAATTTCTCATCAGCCGTGCCTTTACCACCTGCGATAATGGCGCCCGCGTGGCCCATACGCTTGCCTTTCGGCGCGGTCACACCGGCGATGTAACCGACAACCGGCTTGGTGACGTGATCTTTGATGTAAGCAGCCGCTTCTTCTTCCGCGCTACCGCCGATCTCACCGATCATCACGATCGCTTCGGTCTGCGGGTCTTCCTGGAACAGCTTCAGGATATCGATGAAGTTAGAACCCGGGATCGGGTCGCCGCCGATACCGACGCAGGTAGACTGGCCGAAACCGTAATCGGTGGTCTGCTTAACCGCTTCATAGGTCAGCGTACCGGAACGGGAAACGATCCCCACTTTACCCGGCTGATGAATGTGACCCGGCATGATGCCGATTTTGCATGCGCCTGGGGTGATAACGCCCGGGCAGTTAGGGCCGATCATGCGTACGCCGGCTTCATCCAGCTTCACTTTCACCGTCAGCATATCCAGCGTCGGGATACCTTCGGTGATGGTGATGATCAGCTTAATGCCCGCATCAATAGCTTCCAGAATGGAGTCTTTGCAGAACGGGGCCGGAACGTAGATAACGGTCGCGGTTGCGCCGGTTGCTTCAACGGCTTCGCGCACGGTGTTAAACACCGGCAGACCCAGGTGAGTGGTGCCGCCTTTACCTGGCGTAACGCCGCCGACCATTTGAGTGCCGTAAGCAATGGCTTGTTCAGAGTGGAAAGTCCCCTGGCTACCGGTGAAGCCCTGGCAGATAACCTTGGTGTTTTTATCAATTAAAATGGACATTATTTCCCCTCCACTGCGGCAACAACCTGCTGTGCTGCGTCCGTCAGACTTTTCGCTGCAATAATATTCAGGCCGCTGTCAGCCAGTTTCTTCGCGCCCAGTTCGGCGTTGTTCCCTTCCAGACGTACGACAACCGGTACGTTTACGCCAACTTCTGCTACCGCGCCGATGATGCCGTCAGCGATCAGGTCGCAACGCACGATACCGCCGAAGATGTTAACCAGTACGGCTTTAACATTGCTGTCGGAAAGAATGATTTTGAACGCTTCAGTCACGCGCTCTTTGGTTGCGCCGCCGCCAACGTCGAGGAAGTTAGCCGGTTCGCCGCCGTGCAGTTTAACGATGTCCATGGTGCCCATTGCCAGGCCCGCACCGTTAACCATACAACCGATGTTGCCGTCCAGCGCAACGTAGTTCAGTTCCCACTGTGCAGCCTGCGCTTCACGCGGGTCTTCCTGAGACTGGTCGCGCATTTCACGCAGATCCGGCTGGCGGAACAGCGCATTGCCATCGGCGCCCAGTTTGCCGTCGAGGCAGATCAGGTCGCCCTGCTTAGTGATAACCAGCGGGTTAATTTCGATCAGCGCCAGGTCGCGCTCCAGGAAGATAGTCGCCAGACCCATAAAGATTTTGGTGAACTGCTGAACCTGCTTACCTTCCAGACCCAGTTTGAACGCCAGCTCGCGTCCCTGGTAAGGCATCGGGCCTGCCAGCGGATCGATCGCAATTTTGTGGATCAGGTGCGGGGTTTCTTCCGCCACTTTTTCGATTTCCACGCCGCCTTCGGTGGAGGCCATGAACACTACGCGACGGGAGCTACGGTCAACAACCGCACCCAGATACAGCTCTTTGGCGATATCTGTCGCTGCTTCAACCAGAATCTGGTTAACCGGCTGGCCGTTGGCGTCTGTCTGGTAGGTCACAAGGCGTTTGCCCAGCCAGTGCTCAGCAAATGCGCGAATGTCTTCTTTACTGTTAACTACTTTCACACCGCCCGCTTTACCGCGGCCACCAGCGTGAACCTGACATTTCACTACCCACGGACCCGCGCCGATTTTTGATGCGGCTTCTTCTGCTTCGCGCGGAGTAGTACAGGCATAACCCACCGGCGCCGGTAAACCATAGCGGGCAAACAGTTGTTTTGCCTGATATTCATGTAAGTTCATGTGTTCAGTCCATCCTTCAGGGAATAATTATCTTTAAACCTGTAGGCCTGATAAGACGCGCTAGCGTCGCCATCAGGCATCTCATCAACGCCGGATGGCGGCGTAAACGCCTTATCCGGCCTACGGTAGGTAATACTCTTGCTGACTACACGTCCAGCAGCAGACGAGTCGGGTCTTCCAGCAGCTCTTTGATAGCAACCAGGAAGCCTACCGATTCACGTCCATCGATCAGACGGTGGTCGTAAGAGAGCGCCAGGTACATCATTGGCAGAATTTCTACCTTGCCATTGACCGCCATCGGGCGATCTTTAATGGCATGCATACCCAGAATGGCGCTCTGCGGTGGGTTGATGATTGGCGTGGACATCAGAGAGCCGAATACGCCGCCGTTGGTAATGGTGAAGTTACCGCCGGTCAGGTCATCTACGGTCAGCTTGCCGTCACGGCCTTTCACTGCCAGCTCTTTAATATTCTTTTCGATATCCGCCATGCCCAGCAGGTCAACATCACGCAGAACCGGAGTCACCAGACCGCGCGGCGTAGAGACCGCCATGCTGACGTCGAAGTAGTTGTGATACACCACATCATCGCCATCGATAGAGGCGTTCACTTCCGGATAGCGTTTCAGCGCTTCAACCACGGCTTTCACGTAGAAGGACATAAAGCCCAGACGGATACCGTGACGTTTTTCGAAGGCATCGCCGTACTGCTTACGCAGATCCATAATCGGCTTCATGTTGACTTCGTTGAAGGTCGTCAGCATGGCGGTGGAGTTCTTCGCTTCCAGCAGACGCTCGGCAACGCGTTTGCGCAGGCGGGTCATCGGAACGCGTTTTTCAGAACGGTGGCCCAGTTGCGCAACCGGTGCTGCCGCAGCGGCAGGCGCTTTGGCTTCGGTTTTAGCCGGTGCCGCCGCCAGATGTTTCTCAACATCTTCACGGGTCAGGCGGCCGCCGACGCCGGTGCCTTTAATGGCTGCGGCATCGAGGTTGTGTTCAGCCAGCAGACGGCGAATCGCCGGGCTGAGGGCATCATTGCTCTGCTCTTCCAGAGAGGCCTGCTGACGCTGAGCCGGGGTGGACTCTTTAGCGTCGGCTTTCGCCGCGGACTCTTTACCCGCGCTGTTGCCTTCACGCAGGCGACCGAGGATCTGGCGAGAAAGTACGGTTGCACCTTCGTCTTCCAGCACTGCATCCAGAATGCCGTCCGCTGAAGCCGGTACTTCCAGTACCACTTTGTCAGTTTCGATTTCCACCAGCACTTCATCACGCTGGACGCTATCGCCCGGTTTTTTATGCCAGGTCGCAACCGTCGCGTCAGCTACGGACTCAGGCAGATCGGGAACCAGAATATCTACGCTACTCATTATGTATCCTTTAATTAATCGACGTTCAGCGCGTCATTGACCAGATCTTGTTGCTGTTTCTGGTGAACGGACATATACCCTACCGCCGGAGAGGCGGAGGCCGGGCGGCCTGCGTAACGCAGAGAGGCCCCAAACGGAATCACTTCGCGGAAGTGATGCTGGCTGCAGTACCACGCGCCCTGGTTGAGCGGTTCTTCCTGGCACCAGACAAAATCATGCACGTGAGCGTAAGGCTTCAGCGCTTCCTGTACCGCCTGATGCGGGAACGGATAGAGCTGCTCTATACGCACGATAGCGACATCTTTTTGGTCGTTCTTACGGCGTTGTTCCAGCAGATCGTAATAAACCTTACCAGAGCACAGGACAACACGCTTCACCGCTTTCGGGTCGAGGTCATCGATTTCACCGATGGCCGGCAGGAAGGTGCCGTTCGCCAGCTCGTCCAGGCTGGAGACCGCCAGCGGATGGCGCAGCAGAGATTTCGGCGACATCACCACCAGCGGACGACGCATACCGCGCAGCGCCTGACGACGCAGCATGTGGTAAACCTGAGCCGGAGTCGATGGCACACAAACCTGCATATTCTGTTCAGCACACAGCTGCAGATAGCGTTCCAGACGCGCGGAGGAGTGCTCCGGGCCCTGGCCTTCGTAGCCGTGCGGCAGCAGCATGACCAGGCCACACATCCGGCCCCACTTCTGCTCGCCGGAGCTGATGAACTGATCGATCACCACCTGAGCGCCGTTAGCAAAGTCACCAAACTGCGCTTCCCAGATAGTCAGGGTGCGCGGTTCCGCAGTGGCGTAGCCGTATTCGAACGCCAGCACCGCTTCTTCAGAAAGCACGGAGTCCCAGACTTTGAAATGCTCCTGGCCGTTATGCACATGCTGCAGCGGCGTGTAGGTCGAACCGTTCACCTGGTTATGAATCACGGAATGGCGGTGGAAGAACGTACCGCGACCGGAGTCTTCACCGGACAGGCGAATCGGAATCCCTTCATCAACCAGCGTGGCGTAAGCCAGGTTTTCCGCCGCCCCCCAGTCGAACAGCTTCTCGCCGGCGGCCATCGCCTGGCGATCGCCATAAATCTTCGCCACGCGAGACTGCATTTCAATGCTGTCCGGCACAGTGCTGATGCGTTTAGCCAGCTCCTGCAGACGTTTCATCTCGACTTTACTCGGGTAGCTCTCATCCCACTCGTGGTTGAGGTACGGTGACCAGGTAAAGGAGTGCAGGTTCATCGGACGCCATTCCTCGACCACGCATTCGCCGGCATCCAGCGCATCACGATAGAGATTAACCAGTTCGGTCGCATCTTCCAGGGTCGACACTTTGTCCTGCTCAAGTTTGTCGGCGTAGATTTTGCGCGGGGTCGGATGTTTTTTGATTTTCTGATACATCAGCGGCTGCGTTGCGCTCGGCTCGTCGGCTTCGTTATGGCCGTGACGGCGGTAGCACACCAGGTCGATGAAGACATCGCGTTTGAAGGTATTACGGAAATCCAGCGCCAGGCGGGTAACGAAAGCAACGGCTTCCGGATCGTCCGCGTTCACGTGGAAGATCGGCGCCTGAACCATTTTACCGATATCGGTGCAGTATGGCGTGGAGCGCGCATCCAGCGGGTTCGAGGTAGTGAAGCCCACCTGGTTGTTGATAACGATACGTACGGTTCCGCCCACTTCGTAGCCACGCGCCTTGGACATGTTCAGGGTTTCCTGAACCACGCCCTGACCCGTCACTGCGGCGTCGCCGTGGATAGTAATCGGCAGCACTTTGTTGCTGCTCGGCTCGTCGAGACGATCGAGACGCGCGCGAACCGACCCGATAACCACCGGGCTGACGATTTCGAGGTGTGACGGGTTAAACGCCAGCGCCAGGTGCACCAGGCCGCCTTCGGTTTCCATGTCAGAAGAGAAGCCCATGTGGTACTTCACGTCACCGGTGCCGAGGTGTTCTTTATGCTTGCCCGCGAACTCGTCGAACAGGTCCTGCGGTTTTTTGCCCAGAACGTTAACCAGCACGTTCAGACGACCGCGGTGCGCCATGCCGAGCACCACTTCACGGGTGCCGCTTTTGCCAGCGTGACGGATCATCTCTTTGAGCATCGGGATCAGCGCATCGCCGCCTTCCAGCGAGAAGCGTTTGGCGCCCGGGAATTTCGCACCGAGGTAACGTTCCAGGCCTTCGGCTGCTGTCAGCTCGGTCAGGAAACGTTTCTTCTCGTCAGCGGTAAAGCTGGCTTTCCCTGCTACCGACTCAATACGCTGCTGAATCCAGCGTTTCTCTTCGGTAGAGGTGATGTGCATGTATTCCGCGCCGATAGCGCCGCAGTAGGTTTGTTTGAGCGCGGCAATCAGCTCGCCCAGTTTCATCGTATCTTTGCCGATAGCAAATGAACCTACGTTATAGCTTTCCTGGAAATCGGCCTCGGTCAGATCGTGGTATGCAGGATCGAGATCCGCCACTCTCTCTTGCTTCCACAGTCCCAGCGGATCGAGATTCGCATGCTGGTGACCACGGAAGCGATATGCGTTGATGAGCTGCAGGACTTTAACCTGCTTCACATTGGTATCAGGGTCGGAAATCGAAGAAGTGTAACGTGAGGCATCCTTCGCCAGTCGACGGAAATAATCACGCGTTTTCGAATGAAATTGATCCGGTTTGACTCCGGTGCCAGGTAACTGCTGGAACATAGAACGCCAGTTGGCGTCAACAGAGTCAGGATCGGTTAAGAAGTCTTCATAGAGCTGTTCTATCCAGCTCTGGTTCGAACCAGAGAGGTAAGAAGAGTCCAGCCAGGCTTTCATTGCGCCGTTCTGCATCGTGATCCCTTAAGCATTTATATGCTTATTTCGCCGTAGAAACTACCACGCACAGCAATTGTACGTGCCGGGGTTCACTTGTTGCGGACGAGTTGTGGCTTCTGCATCCGCGAAGGAACCTTTAAAAACTGCCATTAATCTTCGGCGTTCAGGCTGCGGTTGCGTTAGCTGCCTTCACTTACCCCGATCACATAGTTCACTATGCTCCCTGGGATGCGTTCAGTTGCCGCCTTACCTCGCTCTGAACGCCTTGATTACTGGTACATATTTGGCGGTTTTTAAAGATTTCCTGCCATCCCCTTCATACTTCAAGTTACATGTGCGTTGGCTTTCCTCACTCACCCCAGTCACTTACTTGAGTAAGCTCCTGGGGATTCGCGGCGTCGCCGCCTTCCTGTAACTCGAATTATTTAGGGTATTCATTTCCCGGCGGCACAAACGCTGCCGGGGCTACTGCTTCGGGTAGCCCGGATAAGCGATAGCGCCATCCGGGACAGACCGGGTTACTTACGCACTGCGCTGCAGCAGCATCGACTTAATATGGCCGATGGCGCGCGTCGGGTTAAGCCCTTTCGGACATACACTGACGCAGTTCATGATGCTGTGACAGCGGAATACGCTGAAAGCATCGCTTAACCCTTCCAGACGGCTGTCGGTTTCGGTATCGCGGCTGTCAATCAGGAAACGATACGCAGCCAGCAGACCTGCCGGGCCGATAAACTTGTCCGGATTCCACCAGAACGACGGACAAGAGGTTGAACAACATGCGCAAAGAATACACTCGTACAGACCATCGAGTTTTTCGCGCTGCTCTGGCTTCTGCAGATGCTCGCGAGCCGGAGGATTTTGCCCATTATTCAACAAGTAAGGCTTAATCTTCTCATATTGTGCATAGAATTGCCCCATGTCTACAACCAAATCGCGGATAACCGGCAAACCGGGCAGCGGACGGATGACAATTTTCTTACCCGGCTGATTCAGCGCGGAGATCGGCGTGATACACGCCAGACCGTTCTTACCGTTCATGTTCAGACCGTCGGAGCCACAGACCCCTTCACGGCAGGAACGACGAAATGAGAGCGACGGGTCTTTTTCTTTCAGCTGCATCAGGGCATCCAGCAGCATCATGTCACGACCTTCTTCCGCTTCGAGGGTGTAATCCTGCATGCGCGGAGCATCGTCAACGTCCGGGTTATAACGATAAATTGAAAACTCTAGTTTCATTTTCCTGTCTCCGCATTAATAAGTACGAATCTTCGGCGGGAATGCCGGACGCAGTTTCGGTTCCATATTGACGCTACGACGCGTCATGGATTCCGACTCTGGCAGATACAGGGAATGGCACAGCCAGTTTTCGTCATCACGATCCGGGAAGTCGAAGCGGCTATGCGCGCCGCGGCTTTCGGTACGGAAGTTTGCAGAAACCGCGGTGGCATAGGCAGTTTCCATCAGGTTATCCAGCTCCAGGCACTCAACGCGCTGGGTGTTGAACTCGCTGGAGGTGTCATCCAGGCGCGCATTTTTCAGGCGCTCGCGGATCGCTTTCAGCTGCTCAAGCCCTTTGGCCATCGCATCGCCTTCGCGGAATACCGAGAAGTTATGCTGCATACACTCTTGCAGCGCTTTGCGGATTTCCACCGGATCTTCGCCGTTACGGTTACCGTTCCAGCGGTTCAGACGTTCAAGGGACGCGTCGATTTCGGCTTCGGTCGCGTCAAGCAGATCGCCCTGCTCGGCAATCGACTCCTGCAGATGCAGACCGACCGCACGACCGAACACCACCAGGTCAAGCAGGGAGTTGCCGCCCAGACGGTTCGCGCCGTGGACCGATACGCAGGCAATTTCGCCGACGGCGAACAGGCCAGGAATCACCACGTCTTCGCCCTGCTCGTTCACGGTCAGCGCCTGACCGGTCACTTTGGTCGGAATACCGCCCATCATGTAGTGGCAGGTTGGGATAACCGGAATCGGCTCTTTCACCGGGTCGACGTGGGCGAAGGTACGTGAAAGCTCCAGGATGCCCGGCAGACGGGATTCCAGAACCTCTTTCCCCAGGTGGTCCAGTTTCAGCTTCGCATGCGGGCCCCACGGGCCGTCACAGCCGCGACCTTCACGGATTTCGATCATGATGGAACGCGCCACCACGTCACGACCCGCCAGGTCTTTCGCATTCGGGGCATAACGCTCCATAAAGCGCTCGCCGTGTTTGTTCAGCAGATAACCGCCTTCACCGCGGCAGCCTTCTGTCACCAGAACCCCCGCACCGGCGATACCGGTCGGATGGAACTGCCACATTTCCATATCCTGCACCGGCACGCCGGCGCGAATCGCCATCCCGACGCCGTCACCGGTGTTGATATGGGCGTTAGTTGTGGACTGGTAGATACGGCCTGCGCCGCCGGTTGCCAGCACGGTCGCACGGGCTTTGAAGTAAACCACTTCACCGGTCTCGATACACAGCGCGGTACAACCTACCACCGCGCCATCGGCGTTTTTCACCAGATCCAGCGCATACCACTCGGAGAAAATGGTGGTGTGGTTTTTCAGGTTCTGCTGATAAAGGGTATGCAGCAGCGCGTGACCGGTACGGTCAGCCGCCGCAGCGGTACGTGCCGCCTGTTCGCCGCCGAAGTTTTTCGACTGGCCGCCAAACGGACGCTGATAAATGGTGCCATTCTCCAGGCGGGAGAACGGCAGCCCCATATGGTCAAGCTCCAGAATCGCTTCCGGGCCGGTCTTACACATATATTCGATGGCGTCCTGGTCACCGATATAATCGGAGCCTTTCACCGTGTCATACATATGCCATTCCCAGTTATCTTCATGGGTATTACCGAGCGCCACGGTGATGCCACCCTGCGCGGAAACGGTATGGGAACGGGTAGGGAACACTTTAGAGAGCAGCGCACAGGTCTGGCCGCTCTGGGAAATTTGCAGCGCCGCGCGCATACCTGCGCCACCAGCACCAATCACAACTGCATCAAATTCTCTGACAGGCAATTTCATCACACACCCCACACCACAACAAATCCATAAAGAACGTAAGCCACCAGCGCAACAACGATAACCAGTTGCAGAATTAAGCGTACAGCCAGCGGTTTAACGTAGTCCGTCAACACCTGCCACATCCCGATCCAGGCGTGAATCAGAATGGACACGAGGGCTAACAGGGTGAAGACTTTAGTGAATGCGGAGGAGAAAAAGCCCGTCCAGACTTCCCAGGAAATTTCACCGGTGGTGGCAAAAAAGCCGACCATGTAGATGATGTAAAGGGTCAGAACGATGGCGGTAGCACGAACCAGAATGAAGTCATGTACGCCGTTGCGTCCCAGTGCTGAGGCGTTGCTTACCATACGAGGACTCCTGCGAGAAGTGAAAGCACGACAGTAATAACAAAAGAAATCTTAGCGGAGCGTGTCCCTACTTCGAGGGTTTCTTCCAGGTAGCCAAAATCCATCAACAGGTGGCGGATACCGACAACGGCGTGGTACGCCAGCGCGGTCAGGATGCCCCACATGATGAACTTCACAAAGAAGCTATCCATGATGGAAGACGCAACGAGGAAACCTTCTGGAGAGGAAAGGCTGGTGCCCAGCAACCAAAGCAGAATCCCGACCGCCACGAAGGTGATCACACCGGAAACGCGATGGAGAATGGACGCTATCGCTGTGATTGGGAACCGGATCGTTTGCAGATCCAGATTGACAGGTCTTTGTTTTTTCACATTTCTTACCATGAATAACGCCCACATGCTGTTCTTATTGTTTCCTTCCTCCGGTCTGCTTGCGGGTCAGACAGCGTCCTTTCTATAACCTGTGGTCATGATAAAACCCCTTTTCAAGAGCTAAAACGTGACCAGACAACGCTGGGTGGCTCGGGATTGCAGGGTGTTCCGGAGACCTGGCGGCAGTATAGGCCGTTCACAAAATCATTACAATTAACCTACATATAGTTTGTCGGGTTTTGTCCGGAACAGTGATCGATGTCACGATAACAACATTATTTTAAATTTTAATCACCTGATTTGACAAATATTAAACATTCTTGTTACAACCATTACCAGATAAATGCAATAATGCTCAAAAGTTATGGGGTCACTCTTTCACCTGAGAATAAGTTATGCAACAGTGTGATGGTATTGACCGATGTAATCAGGACAGTTATTAGTGGTATACAGATTTTTAAATTCGGACTGCTAAAACGCTGATTTGCTGCTGTTTCGTCGTAGGCTGAAGACGTACCATCAAGCGCCTTTGCTCTGTACCCTGCAATTTCCGCTGACGCAGAGCTGTGTGCAACATAACAAACTGGTAACGTAGTCAGGCACGGGCCGAAGGCAAATCCACACCCGGCAGTCTTACGCAATAAAGGCGCTAAGGAGACCATAAATGTCTGATGCTAAAGCAAAAATCACCCTAGGCGGTGATACTGCTATTGAACTGGATGTGCTAAAGGGCACGCTCGGTCAGGATGTTATTGATATTCGTAGTCTTGGATCAAAAGGCGTATTCACCTTTGACCCTGGTTTCACTTCCACCGCATCATGTGAATCTAAAATCACCTTTATCGATGGTGATGAAGGTATCCTGCTCCACCGTGGTTTCCCGATCGATCAGTTAGCGACCGAGTCCAACTACCTCGAAGTGTGTTACATCCTGCTGAACGGTGAAAAGCCGAACCAGGAACAGTACAACGAATTCAAGACTATCGTTACCCGCCACACCATGATCCACGAGCAGATTACCCGTCTGTTCCACGCGTTTCGCCGTGACTCTCACCCGATGGCGGTGATGTGCGGTATCACCGGTGCGCTGGCCGCGTTCTATCACGACTCCCTGGATGTCAACAATCCGCGCCACCGTGAAATCGCCGCCTATCGCCTGCTGTCCAAAATGCCGACAATGGCAGCAATGTGTTACAAATATTCAATCGGCCAGCCTTTCGTTTATCCGCGCAACGACCTCTCTTACGCGGGCAACTTCCTGAATATGATGTTCTCCACGCCGTGTGAAACCTACGAGGTTAACCCGGTACTGGAACGCGCCATGGACCGTATCCTGATCCTGCACGCTGACCACGAACAGAACGCATCCACCTCCACCGTCCGTACCGCAGGTTCTTCTGGCGCGAACCCGTTCGCCTGTATCGCTGCGGGCATCGCCTCCCTGTGGGGACCGGCGCACGGTGGCGCGAACGAAGCTGCGCTGAAGATGCTGGAAGAGATCAGTTCCGTTGAGCACATTCCGGAATTTGTCCGTCGCGCGAAAGACAAAAACGACTCTTTCCGTCTGATGGGCTTCGGCCACCGCGTGTACAAAAACTACGACCCGCGCGCCACCGTAATGCGTGAAACCTGCCATGAAGTGCTGAAAGAACTGGGCACCAAAGACGATCTGCTGGAAGTGGCCATGGAACTTGAGCACATCGCGCTCAACGACCCGTACTTCATCGAGAAGAAACTCTACCCGAACGTCGATTTCTACTCCGGTATCATTCTGAAAGCGATGGGTATTCCGTCCTCCATGTTTACCGTTATCTTCGCGATGGCGCGTACCGTAGGCTGGATTGCTCACTGGAACGAAATGCACAGCGACGGCATGAAAATCGCGCGTCCGCGTCAGCTGTATACCGGCTACGAAAAACGCGACTTCAAATCCGACGTGGCCAAAGGCTAAGTTCGATCCTGAAGACAAAAAACGCGTCTGCGAACGTCATGCTGGCCACTTAAGGTGGCCAGCTTTTTTTTGTTTATCGTGGACCAGGGCGATGCCGGTAAACGGTGGTTGGCGCGAAAGTAATTTTCGTACTTCGGGGCATGTGTTCTGTGGAATATTCCGTTCACGTGAGGTTCCGCACGCGACTGTTTCCTGCGCGACAGGTGAACGGGCGGGAACGCAGGCGCACATCCAGGACTGACCGCCAGGACGGTGGTCAGAGGATCGGTCGAGACAGGGACGTCGAGTCCGGCCCGGTCCGCCAGATGAAGCCGGAGTGGAGCATACCGCGTAGCGGCCGTTTTCAGCGCAATGCCGGGGGTCATGGGGGGGCGAGCGAAACGCCCCCCATGCCGTTCACCCGCAGCGGGCGTAAGAAAAGTGGCGGATTCACCGTGAACGGAACATGCCACAAAAGTGAACGATATACTCCACGGAACCCACGCGATAGACCCCTTTCGCACAAACCAGCGTAAAAACAACATCCCTGGCTTAACAGCGAACGACGGGACAGAAACTCCTGCAAAGATGTTGAAAACCTGACAGCGTCGCATAAAAAATCGGCAATCTCATTGAGATAACTGACTCTTACACCACTGCCACACCACTGCCGGATTGGTCAACCGACCCGTAAACGCCCGGCACGAAAGACGGGCACGATAGCTTAAAAAGCGAACAACGTATCGCTAATGCTGGCACCCCGGACACCAGTAAAACGGTCGCGACGCGAGCATCGTTTTCTCGATAATCCCGCCGCAGCGCTCGCAGATTTCGCCATCACGATGGAAAACGTTAAAGCGGAACAGCGCGCCATGATGTTTATTCTCATCCACCGCCCCGCGGGTGCGATACGACAGGCGCGGAATATCCAGCAGCGCATGGGCCAGGGCGTCGAGCTGCTTATCATCGAGCGCCGATGCGTTATGCCGCCCGCTCAACCCGACCTGCCAGAGAATCTCCACCCGTAAATAGTTTCCCAGTCCGGCCAGAAACGCCTGATCCAGCAACAAAGCGGAAAACTGCCGTCGGTGGAATCTGGCCGACAGCAGGCGAGCTTTGACCGATTCCGCGGTCAGCGTCATATCCAGCACATCGGGTCCAACCCGCAATAAAAACGGATGGGTAGCCAGCTGCTCCGGCGTCAGAATAGCGATATCCGACGCGCTATAGAGCAAAATCGCCTTCTCCGCCGTCTGCAGCCTGACCCGCAGCACGCGGTTGCTGACCGGCTGTTCGCCCGCCTCCACCACGCGCCAGACGCCGTACAGCTGATTATGACTGTAGAGCGTCAACCCGCCGGAGAAATGCGTCAACAGCGCTTTGCCGCGGGTTTCTATGTGGGTTACCCGCTGGCCCACCAGCGGAGCCTGATACACCTGTAGCTGCGGAAAAGCGAACCAGACATCGGTCAGGGGTTCGCCTTTGACCGCCGCCTCCAGGCTATCCGCCGCGCGGCGGATCTCCGGACCTTCCGGCATAATAGCGTCCTTCTGTTAGTGCGTCGCACCGCCGACAATTTTCACATCTCCCTCCTGGCGCAGGGAGACGGCAATCGCCGTCTCCAGCGCCGCACGGACCGTTTGTACCGCCATACTCGCCTCACCCGGATGGGCGGCCGCCTGCTCCGGGAGGTACGGAATATGGATAAAGCCGCCTTTTGCCCCGCTTCGCCCGTTTAATGCATGCAGCAGACCATACATCACATGGTTGCAGACGAATGTCCCCGCCGTTTGCGACACCGATGCCGGTATGCCCTGCTCGCGCAGCGCCGCGACAATTGCTTTCACCGGCAGGCTGCTGAACCAGGCCGCCGGACCGTCGGCCACTACCGGCACGTCAACCGGCTGCTGGCCTTTATTATCGGCAATACGCGCATCATCGACGTTTATCGCGACACGTTCGACGGTAATATCGACACGACCACCCGCCTGCCCGACCGCTATCGTTAACACCGGTTGATGCTCATCCAGCGCCGCATACAGCGCCGTCAGAGCCTCACCAAATACACAGGGCAGCTGTCGCGCGACCACACGCTCACCGGCCACCATCGCGCCATCAAGCTGCTTCACCACTTCCCATGAAGGGTTCACCGCCTCACCGCCAAAGGGTTCAAACCCGGTGATTAATACGCCCGCCATCTTTCCTCCTTACAGGAACATCAGGAAATAGAGTAGAAATACGTTGACGATCAGCAGCAGTACGCCGGTCGGAATCTGAGCCTTAATCACCGCATTTTTATCCGGCAGTTCCAGCAGCGCCGCCGGCACGATGTTGAAGTTTGCCGCCATCGGCGTCATCAGGGTGCCGCAGTAGCCGGAGAACATACCGATCGCCGCCATCACCGCCGGATTACCGCCGTGCTGAAGCACCAGAATCGGAATACCAATCCCCGCCGTGACAATCGGGAAGGCGGCAAACGCATTGCCCATGACCATCGTCAGCAGCGCCATGCCGATGGTGTAGACCGCCACAGCGACAAAGCGGCTGTCCACCGCCAGATAATGCTCGGTGAGCCAGGCAATACTGCTACCCACTCCGGCAGTGGTAAACAGCAGCCCCAGCACCGCCAGGATCTGCGGCAAAATAAACGCCCAGCCTACCGAATCCAGCAGACGACGCGCCTCCTGCAGCGGCTGCGCGACCTTTTCCCGGGTCATGCGAATCGCCATCATCAGGCCGATCAGCGTCCCGGCGGTCATCGAAAACAGCGTAATCAGCGTGGCATGATTACCCGGGCCAAACACCCGGACTTGCCACGATGGCAGGTTATTAAACAGCAGCACCCCGATCACCGTGACAACCGGAATAGCCAGCGCCGGATAAAACAGTCGGTTACCCAGGCGGGTCGCGCTGGCGGTTCGCTCTTCCTCGGTGCGCTGGTGATAGCTACCCAGCCTGACACCGCCAAAACCGGCGATCAGCGCCAGCGCCACGACGGCAACGCCGACGGCAATATTGACCGAGCGCTTGTCGTCTACCAGCTGATAAGTCCAGTCGCCAAGCAGGAACAGCAGACCATACAGCCCCCAGAACAGGCCGGTGGTCAGGCGACGAGGGTTACTTTTGTCGCGCCATGACATGACCGCGACCACCAGCAGAACGACACCCGCCAGCCAGTAGAGCCAGGTTTGTTGAAAATTCATGCGACACCGCCTTTCGCCTGTGCGGCGGCGTTCAGTTTATCCAGCTCGCGCTGCAGGTGACGATCGAGTCGCCACAGACGCGCGGAATGGATCGCGAAGGCGCAAATCGCCGTCGGGATCCCCCACAGGGCAATATGCAGCGGTTCGGTCTGGATCCCACCGGACTCCAGCATAAAGTTGTGCATAAAGATGATGGCGCCGAAGGCGACGAAAATGTCTTCGCCAAAGAACAGGCCGACGTTGTCCGTCGCCGCCGACATCGCGCGTAAGCGATAGCGAATGCTGCCGGGAAGCGGACCTAACGTTTTTTCCGCCGCCCCTTCCGCCATCGGCGCCAGCAGTGGACGCACCATTTGCGGATGGCCCCCCAGGCTGGTTAACCCCAGCGCAGCCGTCGCTTCGCGCACGAACAGGTAGACGATCAGCAGACGTCCGGCGGTGGCGCTGTGGATCTTCGCGATCCACGCCTGGGCGCGCTCTTTCAGGCCATGCCGTTCAAGTAGCCCAATGACCGCCAGCGGCAGCAAGAGAATAAATGGCAGGTTGCGGGTGTTAAGAAACCCCTCCCCCAGCTTTTCCAGAATGGTGGCGATGGGCATTTGCGCCGCCACGCCGGTAACAATTCCAGAGATAATGACCACTAAAACCGGATTAAAACGCAAAACAAATCCGACCACAATCACGGCAATGCCGATCAGCGGCCAGAGAGATATCGCTTCTCCCATGATAACGTCCTGTTAGTTGTGAGTGTTGTTGTGAGTGCTGTAATGCCTTAATAATTATTGTTTTATTCTTCTGTTTCCGCGCTGACCTGAATATTGCGTCCGGCAAAAGCCGCACGCAAACGGCGCGCAAAATCCAGCGCATGTTCACCGTCACCGTGAAGACACACGGTGTCAGCGATAACATGCGCCCATTCACCGGTGAGACTGCGTACCCGATTATGCTGCACCATTTCCAGGGTCTGCGCCAACGCCTGCTCTTCGCTGTCGATAAGTGCCCCGGGCTGTGAACGCGGCACCAGGCTACCGTCAGCCAGGTACCCGCGATCGGCAAAGACCTCCTGCCGCGTGACCAACTTGTAATGTTGTCCGGCGCGAATTAATTCGCTGCCGGCCAGCCCGACCAGGATCAGCGCAGGATCGAAATCTCGCACAGCCCGGGCAATCGCATCGGCCAGCGGCGCCTCTTTTGCCGCCTGGTTGTAGAGCATACCGTGCGGCTTCACGTGCTTCAGTTCGCCGCCTTCCGCGCGCACGATCGCCGCCAGCGAGCCAATCTGATACAGCATCTGGGCATAGACCGTCTCCGGCGGCAGCTGCATTGCGGTGCGGCCAAAATTTTCCCGATCGGGAAAGCTGGGATGCGCCCCGACGGCCACGCCGTTTTTCAACGCCTCGCGCACGCATTTATGCATCAGTAACGCATCGCCGGCATGAAAACCGCAGGCGATATTGGCGGAGGAGACCAGCTGTAACAACGCGCTATCGCTCGCACAGCCTTCCCCCAGATCGGCATTTAAATCAATGATCATCGCTCAGTCTCCATGCCAGTTGTTCCAGATAGCGCTGCTGATCCGCACGTGCTTTCAACGCCTCTTCCAGCGTGCACGGAACAAAATGAATCGGCTGGCCCAGCGGAATTTGCGCCAGCTGATACATATCAGCGTCGATAATGCAGGCAATTCGCGGATAGCCCCCGGTGGTCTGCGCATCGTTCATCAAGACAATCGGCTGACCGTTATGCGGAACCTGTACCACCCCCGGCAGCAGGCCGTGCGAAAACATTTCGCGATGGGTGGTGCGCGTAAGCGGTTGGCCCTGCAGACGATATCCCATCCGGTTGCTCTGGGCGCTAAGCTGCCAGGGGGAACGCCAGAACGCCCCTTGCGAGGCCCGATCAAATTCATGGTACTCCGGCCCCGGTAACGCGCGGATGCGATTGCCGATCGGCAGTGACTTAACGCCCCGCGACGTACTGAATCGTCGGGACGCTTTTCCCAGCTTCAGCCGATCGCCATCCTGCAGGCGTCGCCCTTCAAGGCCGCCAATGCCGACTTTCAGATCGGTACAGCGCGAACCGAGCACCTCCGGAACGTCAATGCCCCCGGCTACCGCCAGATAGCTGCGGATCCCATACTGCGGGGTTTTAAGCACCAGATGCTGCCCGGCCTTCGCCGCCATTCGCCAGCCGACCCATACCGGCTCGCCGTCCAGCATTGCTTCACAGGCGGCACCGGTCAGCGCAAACCAGCAGTCACGTTCAAACTGAATATCCACCTGGCCGAGCGTAATCTCCAGCGCGGCAGCATTTCCCGCGTTGCCGACCAGCAGGTTAGCAATCACCAGCGAGGGTTTATCCAGCGCACCGCAGAGACTGATCCCCGACTGTCGCTGTCCTTCACGTCCGCCATCCTGTACCGAAGAGTACATTCCGGCGCGGATCATCTTCAACATACCCCCTCCTTTTGCGGCACAAAGCGGACTCGATCGCCGGAACGCAGCAGCACGGGCTCCTGACGCATAGGATCAAAGAGCGCCAGCGGCGTACGGCCCAGCAGCTGCCATCCACCCGGAGTCGCCAGCGGATACACGCCGGTTTGCGCGCCGCCGATGCCGACAGAGCCGGCGGGGACCCGCAGACGCGGTTCCGCATGTCGCGGCATCGCTAAACGCTCCGGCAGTCCGCCGAGATAAGGAAATCCCGGCTGGAAACCAAGAAACCACACCACGTACTCGACGGAGGCGTGCAGTTCGACAACCTGCTGTTCAGTCAACCCGCTGTGAAGCGCCACGTTCGCCAGGTCGGGGCCGTCTTCGCCGCCGTAGATAACCGGAATGGTCATCAGCCGCGACTGTGGCTCAAGCGCCTCGCTCTCCTCCCACCAGCGCTGCAACTGCTCAATCGCATCCCATGCCATCTCCTGCGGATGGCGCAGGACCACGGTAATATTGTTCATCCCCGGTATCGCATCCAGGACCTCTTCGTGATCCGCCAGTCTCTGAGCCAGGCGCCAGATACGCTTTTGACTTTCCAGCGTGACCGGGGGTTCGAGCTCCAGAACCACGGCGGTTTCGCCTAACATGTAACAACGCGCTCGCTGCACTTTTCTTTCTCTCTCATCAGGCCGGGTTGGGAATATCAATAAAGGTCACATCCAGATCGGTATTTTCCGTCAGCCATTCGCTCAACGCGCGAATACCGCCGCGTTCGGTGGCATGGTGTCCGGCAGCATAAAAATGCAGGGACTGCTCGCGCGCGGAGTGGACAGTTTGCTCCGAGACTTCACCGGTAATAAACGCATCGACGCCAAAGCGAGCGGCGCTGTCAATAAAGCTCTGGCCGCCGCCGGTACACCAGGCGACACGGGCCACTTTATCTGGCCCGGTATCACCGCACCACAGCGGCTTGCGCCCCAGGCGCGCCTCAATCCACGAAGCCAGCTCCAGCCCGGAAACCGGCATCGACAGCTCTCCCCACGGGACCAGCGGCTCAATTTCCCCCATGACGGTGATCCCCAGCAGCTGCGCCAGCTGGACGTTATTCCCCAGCTCCGGGTGGGCATCCAGCGGCAGATGCCAGCCATAGAGGTTGATATCATTTGCCAGCAGCGTCTTCAGGCGCTGGCGCTTAATGCCGCGAATCACCGGCGATTCACCTTTCCAGAAATAACCATGATGGACGATCACCGCATCTGCCTGCAGGCGCACGGCCTCGTCCAACAGCGCCTGGCTGGCGGTGACGCCGGTGACAATTTTTTGCACCGTCTCACGCCCTTCCACCTGAAGGCCATTTGGCGCGTAGTCGCTGAATGTCGCGCTATTGAGCTTTTCGTTAATCAGTTGTTCCAGTTCGCTATTTTTCATTGCCGCTCCATCAGGTCATCATTTTGTGCACAGGCATAACATAGCGGTATCCGCGTAGATCGTCGATAGCCTCTGCGTGAGAGACGCTCGTTTGACTTTTAGCTTAATCCCGCAATTTGTCTACCCACCCCGTGATGCATTCGTGTATATTTATGCATTATAAAAGCATATTAAATAACCAGAAAGCCTTTAAGGCCATGAATAACACTGCTAAACCGCTATTCATGCAGAAAGATCGACTTTCGTTTTACGGCAGGAACCAGGCGTTACATGAACAGACAATCATCGCAACCGCGCGCAATCTATTACGTCGTCGCGCTGCAAATTTGGGAATACTTCAGTTTTTACGGGATGCGGGCGCTGCTGATTTTGTATCTCACCAATCAGCTTAAGTACGACGATAGCCACGCCTACGCCCTCTTCAGCGCATACTGCTCTCTGGTCTACGTCACGCCGATTCTCGGCGGTTTCCTGGCCGATAAGCTCCTCGGCAACCGAATGGCGGTGATGCTCGGCGCGTTGTTGATGGCCATTGGCCATTTGGTGTTGGGTGCCAGCGAAATTGCGCCAACCTTCCTCTATCTGTCGCTCGCCATCATCGTCTGCGGCTACGGATTGTTTAAATCCAACGTCAGCTGCCTGTTGGGAGAGCTGTACGAACCCACCGATCCACGCCGCGATGGCGGCTTCTCGCTGATGTATGCGGCGGGGAATATCGGCTCGATCGTCGCCCCCATCGCCTGCGGATATGTGCAGGAAGAGTACAGCTGGGCCATGGGCTTCGCCCTCGCCGCCGTCGGGATGATTGCCGGACTGGTGATTTTCCTCTGCGGCAGTCGCCATTTCCGTCACACCTCGGGCGTCAATCGCCAGGCGCTCTGCGCGCGCCGCTTTATGCTGCCCAACTGGGGCTGGCTGCTGGTTCTGCTGATCGTGGCCCCGCTGCTGATCACCGTGCTGTTCTGGCAGGAGTGGTCGGTCTATGCGCTGATCGTGGCGACGATTGTCGGCCTGGTGGTACTGGCCAGAATTTATCGGCGGGCAGAGACGGCCAAACAGCGTCGAGACCTGCGACTCATTATCGTCCTGACCGGATTCAGCCTGCTGTTCTGGGCTTTCGCTCAGCAGGGCGGCAGCTCCATCAGCCTGTATATCGACCGCTTCGTGAACCGGCATATCATGAGTTATGAGGTCCCGACCGCGATGTTCCAGTCGGTGAACGCCTTTGCGGTCATGCTCTGCGGAATGGTGCTGGCCTGGCTGGTGAAAGAGAATATCAACGGCAACCGTACCGTGCGGATCTGGGGTAAATTTGCGCTGGGTCTGGGGCTGATGAGCGCCGGCTTCTGCATTCTGACCCTGAGCGCACGCTGGTCGGCCGCCTACGGACAATCGTCGATGCCGCTGATGGTACTGGGCCTCGCGGTAATGGGCTTTGCCGAATTGTTTATCGACCCGGTGGCGATGTCGCAAATCACCCGTATCGAAATCCCCGGCGTGACCGGCGTGCTGACCGGCATCTATATGCTGCTCTCCGGCGCCATCGCCAACTATCTGGCCGGCGTGATTGCCGACCAGACAGCACAGGGTGCGTTCGATGAAGCCGGTGCGACCAGCTACGCCATTGATGCCTATATCAACGTGTTCAGCCAAATCACCTGGGGGGCTTTAGCCTGTGTCGGCCTGGTGCTGATAATCTGGCTGTATCACGCCCTGCGGGTCAGGACCCGCGCCCTGGCCGTGGAGTAAGGCTTTTACTGGCGGCCTCCCAGGCCGCCAACGTCTCCAGTCGCGCCTGCTTGTGATCGACCAGCGGACGCGGATAGTTCAGGCTCACCTTCTGTTTATCGGCCCAGATCCACGGCTGATGCAGCGCGTTATCAGGGACATCGGCCAGCTCTGGCAGCCACTGCCGAATAAATGTCCCGGCCTTATCGAACTTCTCTCCCTGGGTGGTCGGATTAAATATACGAAAATAAGGGGCGGCGTCGGTGCCTGTCGACGCTGCCCACTGCCACCCGCCGTTATTCGCCGCCAGGTCGCCATCAATCAGCTGGTTGATAAAATAGCGCTCGCCCGCGCGCCAGTCGATACGCAGGTCCTTGACCAGAAAACTGGCGGCAATCATCCGCAGCCGGTTATGCATCCAGCCCGTGGCATTGAGCTGGCGCATCGCGGCATCGACGATCGGAAAACCCGTTTTCCCGGCTTGCCACGCCTCTAATCCTTGCACATCGTCACGCCATGTCACGTTATCGGTCCAGGCAATGAACGGGCGACCTTTGCATAAGTCCGGGTAGAACACCATCAAATGTCGGTAAAACTCCCGCCAGATCAGTTCGTTTAGCCAGACGGAGCCTGCTTCACCGTCGAGCGCCGCCGGCTGCTCAGCCAGCAGTCGATGCAGGCACTGGCGCGGGGAAAGAACGCCTACGGCCAGACATGGCGACAGCCGGCTGGTGCCTTCCCTGGCGGGGAAATCACGCTGCTGGTCATAATCGGCGGCTTTTTGCTGGCAGAAACGGCGCAGTCGGGCGATAGCCGTTTTCTCATCGTCGGCAAAAAGGTGGGGATCAAAAGCCTCCTGCGGATAGCGGATCTCCGGCAGCGGCGCTGGTGTCAGGGGGCCGTGACCACGTACCGTCGGTGCGGCCACGCACTCCGGCAGCGCCTCGCGCAGTCGACGGAGAAAGGCATTTTTAAAGGGCGTAAACACCTTATACATTTCGTGATTCCCGGTCAGCACGCTGCCTGGGGACAGTAAAAGCGCATCGTCAAACCCGTGACATACCACGCCGCTCAACCGCTTTTCCACCGCCGCATCGCGCTGACGCTCGTTGATTTCGTACTGGTAGTTATAAAACAGGTGGCTGACCTGCTGCTGCGCGCAATAGTCAGCCAGCAGCTGGACGCTGGCCGAAAAATCCGCCGCCTCCGCCACCTGCAACGCAATTCCTCGCTCGGCAAGAGCTGACTGCAGGCTACGCAGATGGCGGACGATAAATGCCGCCTGCCGCGGCGCCATACCGTGCTGATGCCACTGGCCCGGCGTGGCGATAAACAGCGCCAGCACGCGGGCATGCGGATCGCGACAGGCGGCGGCAAGCGCCAGGTTGTCATGGATACGTAGGTCAGCGCGAAACCAAACCAGATGAGTGGCCATAAAACTCCTGCAATCAGTAACATTCATGGATTCGATACCTCCCGGCCGGGTACGTAGCCCGCGAGGGAAGCATCAGGAAATTCAGATATAGAGTGTTGCAGGAGGCGCGCAGGCGCAAGCAGAGGTCGTCTGACCGGGCAAAAAAAAACCGCCGGAGAACCGGCGGTTATGCAGTCTGGGAGGCGCGATCAGTAAAAGTCAGCGGCGGCTTTTTCAGCCTGCGCCATCCACACCGGCTGTTCGCTGGTTTTTGCCCATACGCGGTGCAGCCAGCTGTAATAGCGGGCCCGGTCTTTCCAGAACAGCATCACCGGAAGTGCTGCTACGCCAGCCACGACGGCGAAAGCACGACGTAAAAAGACAACGTGAGCAGGATAAGTTTTATACAACGCCATAATTTCTCTCCCTTAGTCAGGCCGGCAAGCGACGCCGGTAAAGTGTCAATGTATCTCTGGCTAAAATAATACCGCTTTGTATGTAATTTTACTACTCATCCGACCACTAAAAACAGCTCGTTTCGTCTTTATTTACATTCATCCGGTAATTGAGTTACAAAAAAGTTAAATTAATACTAATCATTGGTTAATTTGTGGTTTTGCTGATTTTTATATTTTTTTTACACCGCCGGTTCTGATTTTTGCAAAATCTTTGCACCAGAATTTCTATCCTCCGGGTAAATCGTAAAAACACCCGGAGGTGGATTGTGAGTGCAGGCGTAATTGCTGGCGTGGCGCTGGTATTCCTGTTGCTGGCCTATTTGGTCTATGCCCTGATAAATGCGGAGGCATTCTGATGGCCGCACAAGGATTTTTACTTATCGCCAGTTTTCTTCTGCTGCTGATGGTGCTGGCTCGCCCGACCGGGACGTTGCTGGCCAGAATGATCAACGATACCCCGCTGCCGGTGCTTGCCGGCATTGAGCGCGGCATTTGGCGGCTCTCGGGGATTCGTCCCCAGGAGATGAACTGGTGCCAGTATCTGCTCGCCATTCTGCTGTTTAATGGCGTAGGGCTGGTGGGGCTGTTCGCCCTGCTGATGTCTCAGGGCGCACTGCCGCTCAACCCTCAGCATCTTCCCGGCCTCTCATGGGACCTGGCGCTGAATACGGCGGTGAGTTTCGTCAGCAACACCAACTGGCAGGCCTATGCCGGAGAAAGTACCCTGAGCTACCTCAGCCAGATGGCCGGTCTGACGGTGCAAAACTTCCTGTCGGCGGCAACCGGCATCGCGGTGATTTTTGCCTTCACCCGCGCCTGGTCGCGTCAGCAGGTCAGCACCCTTGGCAACGCCTGGGTCGATCTCACCCGCATTACCCTATGGCTGCTGCTGCCGATTTCACTGCTGATCGCCGTGTTCTTTATTCAGCAGGGCGTGCCGCAAAACTTTCTGCCGTATCAGGCCTTCACCACGCTGGAAGGCGTGCACCAGTCGCTGCCAATGGGGCCGGTCGCTTCGCAGGAAGCGATCAAAATGCTGGGTACTAACGGCGGCGGGTTCTTTAACGCCAACTCATCGCACCCGTTTGAAAACCCGACGGCGCTGAGCAACATAGTGCAAATGCTGGCGATCTTTTTGATCCCGGCCGCGCTGTGCTTTGCCTTTGGCGACGTCGTCGGCGATCGCCGCCAGGGACACGCGATTTTATGGGCCATGGCGCTGATCTTTATCGTCTGCGTCGCGGTGGTGATGTGGGCAGAAACCCACGGTAACCCTCACCTGCTGCAGCTGGGGGCGGACAGCAGCCTGAATATGGAAGGCAAAGAGAGTCGCTTTGGCATTCTCGCCAGCAGCCTGTTCGCGGTTGTCACCACCGCCGCCTCCTGCGGCGCGGTCAACGCCATGCACGACTCCTTCACTGCGCTGGGCGGCATGGTTCCCATGTGGCTGATGCAGATCGGCGAAGTGGTCTTCGGTGGCGTGGGATCGGGCCTGTACGGCATACTGCTGTTCGTCATGCTGGCGGTCTTTATCGCCGGGCTGATGATCGGCCGGACGCCGGAATATCTCGGCAAGAAGATCGATGTGCGCGAAATGAAAATGATCGCCCTGGCCATCCTCGTGACGCCCACTCTGGTCCTGCTGGGTACCGCGCTGGCGATGATGACCGAGGCCGGACGCGCGGGGATGTTTAACCCGGGACCGCACGGCTTTAGCGAAGTGCTGTATGCCGTCACCTCCGCCGCCAATAACAACGGCAGCGCCTTCGCCGGCCTCGGCGCAGCAACGCCATTCTGGAACCTGCTGCTGGCGTTTTGCATGCTGTTCGGTCGTTTCGCGGTCATCGTGCCGGTGATGGCTATCGCCGGTTCTCTGGTGAGTAAAAAGATCCAGCCGACCAGTTCCGGCACCCTTGCCACCCACGATGTGCTGTTTATCGGTCTGCTGATCGGTACCGTGCTGCTGGTTGGCGCCCTGACCTTTATTCCTGCCCTGGCGCTCGGCCCGTTGGCGGAACACTTCTCCTTACTTTAAGTGATGCGGAGCACCCTGTTATGAGTCGCAAACAATTAGCCCTGCTCGAGCCGACGCTGGTGCGCCAGGCGCTGCTGGATGCAGTGAAAAAACTGAGCCCGACGGTGCAGTGGCGCAACCCGGTGATGTTCATCGTCTGGACGGGTAGCCTGATAACCACGCTGCTGGCCGTGGCGATGGCCAGCGGGCATCTCGCCGGCAGCGCCGCTTTTACCGCCGCCGTGAGTATCTGGCTGTGGTTTACCGTACTGTTCGCCAACTTCGCCGAAGCGATGGCTGAAGGCCGCAGCAAAGCGCAGGCCAACAGTCTGAAAGGGGTGAAAAAAACCGCTTTTGCTCGCAAGCTGCGCGCGCCGCAGCATGACGCGCCTGTCGACCATATTCCGGCCGATGACTTACGCAAAGGCGATGTGGTGCTGGTGGAAGCAGGCGATATTATTCCCTGCGACGGGGAGGTCATTGAAGGCGGCGCTTCGGTGGACGAAAGCGCCATCACCGGTGAATCCGCTCCGGTGATCCGCGAATCCGGCGGCGACTTTGCATCGGTCACCGGCGGGACGCGCATTCTTTCTGACTGGCTGGTGATCCGCTGTAGCGTGAACCCCGGTGAAACGTTCCTTGATCGGATGATCGCCATGGTCGAAGGCGCTCAGCGCCGCAAAACGCCGAATGAAATTGCGCTGACGATCCTGCTGATCGCCCTCACGCTGGTGTTCCTGCTGGCCACCGCCACCATCTGGCCGTTCTCCGCCTGGAGCGGCAATGCGGTCAGCGTGACGGTGCTGGTGGCGCTGCTGGTGTGCCTGATTCCGACCACGATCGGCGGACTGCTCTCGGCGATCGGCGTCGCCGGGATGAGCCGTATGCTGGGCGCCAACGTCATCGCCACCAGCGGACGCGCGGTAGAAGCCGCCGGCGACGTTGACGTCTTACTGCTGGATAAAACCGGGACGATTACCCTCGGTAACCGCCAGGCCTCCGCGTTTTTACCTGCGGAAGGCGTAGAAGAAAAAACCCTTGCCGACGCCGCCCAGCTCTCATCTCTGGCCGATGAAACGCCGGAAGGTCGCAGCATCGTGATACTGGCAAAACAGCGCTTTAACCTGCGCGAGCGGGATCTGCAGTCGCTGCAAGCGACCTTCGTCCCCTTCACCGCCCAGACGCGCATGAGCGGGATTAATATCGATCGGCGGATGATCCGCAAAGGCTCCGTCGACGCCATTCGTCGCCATGTCGAGGCCAACGGCGGCCACTTCCCGGCGGACGTCGACAAACAGGTGGAAGATGTTGCCCGCCAGGGGGCGACACCGCTGGTGGTCGCGGAAGGCAAACACGTGCTGGGCGTTATTTCGCTGAAAGATATCGTTAAAGGCGGAATTAAGGAGCGCTTTGCTCAACTGCGCAAGATGGGCATTAAAACGGTCATGATTACCGGCGATAACCGCCTCACCGCAGCGGCGATTGCCGCTGAAGCGGGGGTCGATGATTTCCTTGCCGAAGCGACGCCGGAAGCCAAACTGGCGCTGATCCGTCAGTACCAGTCCGAAGGTCGTCTGGTGGCGATGACCGGCGACGGTACTAATGATGCCCCGGCGCTGGCTCAGGCCGATGTCGCGGTGGCGATGAACTCCGGTACCCAGGCGGCAAAAGAGGCGGGCAACATGGTGGACCTCGACTCCAACCCGACCAAACTGATCGAAGTGGTGCACATCGGTAAGCAGATGCTGATGACCCGCGGGTCGTTGACCACCTTCAGTATTGCCAACGACGTGGCGAAGTACTTTGCCATTATTCCGGCCGCCTTTGCCGCCGTTTACCCGCAGCTGGCCATGCTCAACGTCATGCACCTGCATTCGCCTGCCTCGGCGATTCTGAGTGCGGTTATCTTTAACGCGCTGATTATCGTCTTCCTGATCCCGCTGGCGCTGAAGGGCGTGAGCTATCGCCCGCTGTCGGCTTCGGCCATGCTGCGCCGTAATCTGTGGGTCTATGGCCTGGGTGGGCTGCTGGTGCCGTTTATCGGTATTAAAGCTATCGATCTGTTACTGACCCTGACCGGGCTGCTGTGAGGAAAATACCATGTCATTCATTCGACCGGCACTTGTGCTATTTATTCTGTTAACGCTCCTCACCGGTGGCGTCTATCCGCTGCTGACGACGGCGCTTGGGCAGTGGTGGTTCCCGCAGCAGGCAAACGGCTCACTGATCCGCATCGCCGGCGAAGTCCGCGGCTCCAGCCTGATTGGCCAGAATTTTACCGCGGCGGGTTATTTCCAGGGACGCCCTTCGGCGACCGCTGAAACGCCGTACAATCCCCTCGCCTCCGGCGGCAGTAATCTGGCCGCCAGCAACCCGGCGCTGGATAAGGCCGTCAGCGAACGCGTGCAGGCGCTACGTCTCGCCAACCCGGACGCTGACCCGCGCGTTCCGGTAGAGCTGGTGACGACATCGGCAAGCGGGCTGGATAATAACCTCACGCCGACGGCCGCGCTCTGGCAGGTCCCTCGCGTCGCGAAGGCCCGCAATCTGAGTATTGAGCAAGTCACCCGCCTGGTGAATGAGGCGACGCAAACGCCGCTGGCCAGTTTTCTCGGACAGCCTGTGGTAAATATAGTGCAACTGAATATGGCGCTGGATGCCCTGAAGGATAAGTAAAATGAGTGACGAGCCGCTGCGCCCGGACCCGGACCGCCTGCTGCAACATACCAGCGAGCCGCATCGCGGCAAGCTAAAAGTGTTCTTTGGCGCCTGTGCGGGCGTCGGTAAAACCTGGGCAATGTTGGCGGAAGCGCAGCGGCTGCGCGCCCAGGGACTGGATATTCTGATCGGCGTGGCGGAAACCCACGGTCGGAAAGAGACCGCGGCGATGCTGGAAGGGCTCAGTACCCTCCCCCAGCGCCGCCTCTCTCATCGTGGACGCTACGTCCACGAATTCGATCTCGATGCCGCGCTGGCGCGCCGGCCGGCGCTGATCCTGGTTGATGAACTGGCGCACAGCAATGCGCCAGGCTCGCGCCACCCCAAACGCTGGCAGGATGTCGAAGAGCTTCTCGATGCCGGTATCGACGTGTTTACCACCGTGAACGTCCAGCACCTCGAAAGCCTGAACGATGTCGTCAGCGGCATTACCGGCGTTCAGGTGCGCGAAACCGTCCCCGACCCCTTTTTTGACGCCGCCGACGATGTTGTGCTGGTCGACCTGCCTCCTGACGATCTCCGTCAGCGCCTGAATGAAGGCAAGGTCTATATCGGCGGCCAGGCGGAGCGGGCTATCGAAAACTTTTTCCGCAAGGGAAATCTGATTGCCCTGCGTGAACTGGCTTTGCGCCGGACCGCCGATCGGGTCGATGAACAGATGCGCGCCTGGCGCGACCGTCAGGGGCAGGAAAAAGTCTGGCATACCCGCGACACCCTTCTGCTGTGCATCGGCCATAATACCGGCAGTGAAAAACTGGTACGCGCCGCCGCGCGACTGGCCGCACGATTTGGCAGTATCTGGCATGCGGTTTATGTCGAAACCCCTTCCCTGCACCGTCTGCCGGAAGCCAGGCGGCGGGCCATTCTCGCCGCCCTGCGGCTCGCGCAGGAGTTAGGGGCGGAAACCGCCACGCTCTCCAACCCGTCCGAAGAGAAAGCCGTACTGCACTACGCCCGCGAGCATAATCTGGGCAAAATCGTGATTGGCCGTCAGGGAAAACGCCGCTGGTGGAACCGCAGCGGATTCGCCGATCGCCTGGCGCGCGACGCGCCCGACCTCGATCTGGTGGTCATCGCCCTTGATGAGAAAAGCGCCCCTCTGCCCACGCGGGCCAGCGATAGCCGTACCGCTATGGAGAAGTGGCGCGTGCAAATCCAGGGCTGCTTCGTGGCGCTGGCGCTCTGCGCGATCATTACGCTGGTGGCGATGCAGTGGCTGGTGGCCTTTGAAGCGGCCAACCTGGTCATGCTCTATCTGCTTGGCGTGGTGATTATTGCGCTGCTATACGGCCGCTGGCCGTCGGTGCTGGCGACGGTTATCAACGTGGTCAGCTTCGACCTGTTCTTTGTGTCGCCGCGCGGTACGCTGGCGGTTTCCGACGTACAATACCTGCTGACCTTTGGCGTCATGCTGACCGTCGGTCTGCTGATCGGGAATCTTACTGCCGGCGTCCGCTATCAGGCCCGCGTGGCGCGTTATCGTGAGCAGCGCACCCGCCATCTGTATGAGATGTCAAAAGCGCTGGCGGTCGGACGCAGCGAGGATGACATTGCCGCGACCAGCGAGCGCTTTATCGCCTCCACCTTCCAGGCCCGCGGGCAGCTGCTGCTCCCCGACAGTAGCGGCAAACTGCACCCGCTCACCCACCAGCCGGGGCTGACCTCATGGGACGATGCCATCGCCCGCTGGAGCTTCGATAAGGGCCAGCCCGCCGGCGCCGGCACCGATACGCTGCCCGGCGTTCCCTATCAAATCTTACCGCTGAAAAGCGCCGCCCGGACCTGGGGACTGCTGGTGGTGGAACCCGAAAACCTGCGTCAGCTGATGATTCCTGAACAGCAGCGCCTGCTGGAAACCTTTACGCTACTGGTCGCCAGCGCGCTGGAACGGCTGACCCTCACCGCCAGCGAAGAGCAGGCCCGATTTAACAGTGAGCGGGAAAGCCTGCGCAACTCGCTGCTGGCGGCACTCTCCCATGATTTGCGTACGCCATTGACCGTTCTCTTCGGACAGGCGGAAATTCTGACGCTCGACCTCGCCAGCGAAGGCTCGAAACATGCTCCGCAGGCAAATGAGATTCGTCAACACGTGCTGAATACGACCCGGCTGGTCAATAATCTGCTGGATATGGCGCGCATTCAGTCCGGCGGATTTAACTTACATAAAGAGTGGCTGACGCTCGAAGAGGTGATCGGCAGCGCCCTGCGGATGCTGGAACCGGGGCTCGGCGGGCAGCATATTCAGCTGGCGCTACCCGATCCGCTGCTGCTGGTTCACGTCGACGGCCCGCTGTTTGAACGAGTGCTGATTAATCTGCTGGAGAATGCGCTGAAATATGCCGGCTCGAAAGCGCAGATCGGCATTGCGGCGCAGGCTGATGAGCAGCAGCTGCGCTTAGAGGTGTGGGATAATGGCCCCGGGATCCCAACGGGCCAGGAACAGGCTATCTTTGATAAGTTCGCCCGCGGACATAAAGAGTCGGCGATCCCTGGCGTCGGGCTGGGTCTGGCCATCTGTCGGGCGATCGTTGAAGTGCACGGCGGTACGATCGGCGCCTATACGCGGCCAGAGGGCGGTGCCTGCTTCCGTGTTACACTCCCCAGGGAAACGGCCCCGGGGCTGGATGAATGGAACGGAGCGGCGTAACGCTGCCCCGGCCAGATGCCCGCGCGGCGCTGCTGTGCGCCTGCCCGGGCTACCGGTCTTGCGCGCGAGTAGCCCGGGAGGCGTTTCTGAAGGAGAGGGTCCTATCTGTCTGAACGGGAAGAACGGGTGATAAACGTACTGATTATTGAAGATGAACATGCAATCCGTCGCTTTCTGCGCACCGCGCTGGAAGCCGACGGTATGCGCGTATTTGAAGCCGATACCCTGCAGCGGGGTCTTATTGAAGCTGCAACCCGCAAACCTGATTTAGTCATCCTCGATCTTGGGCTACCCGACGGCGACGGCAATGAATTTATTCGCGACGTGCGCCAGTGGAGTCAGATGCCAATTATCGTGCTGTCGGCTCGCACCGAGGAGCACGATAAAATTGCCGCGCTTGACGCCGGCGCCGATGACTATCTTAGTAAGCCCTTTGGCATTGGCGAACTGCAGGCGAGATTGAGAGTTGCGATGCGCCGACATGCCGGCGCGCAAGCCGACGAGCCGCTGGTGCGCTTCGCCGATATTGAAGTCGATATTCCCGCCCGCCGCATCGTCCGCGGTGACGAAGAGCTCCACCTGACGCCGATTGAATTCCGTCTGCTGGCGGTGCTGTTAAATAATCCCGGCAAGGTCCTCACCCAGCGCCAGCTGCTCAATCAGGTGTGGGGGCCAAATGCGGTGGAACACAGCCATTATTTACGCATTTATATGGGGCATCTGCGGCAAAAGCTGGAAGTTGACCCGGCGCGCCCGCAGCATTTACTGACCGAAACGGGGATCGGCTATCGGTTTATGCCATAGCGCGACGCCTGTCGTCATCATGCGGGCACCACCGATTAAAAACAGCGAACCGATGAGTGGGGGCAATAAAAAAGGGTCCCATGATGACCATGGAACCCTTCTGTGCCACTCAACAGGAACAACCGCGCCTTACCGGGACGACGCTCCTCTGAGAATGCCTGTTCGTTTCACCTGACTCAGGCGTTTTTCAGCACTTCGCTGACGATTTCCACCGCTTCTTTCTCGATCTGCTTACGATGTTCTTCACCCAGGAAGCTCTCGCAGTAGATCTTGTAAGCATCTTCCGTACCTGACGGACGCGCGGCGAACCAGCCGTTGTCGGTCATCACTTTCAGGCCACCAATCGATGCGCCGTTGCCCGGCGCGGCGGTCAGACGTGCGGTGATCGGATCGCCGGCCAACTGGCTGGCGCTGACCATTTCCGGCGACAGCTTAGACAGCGCCGCTTTCTGTGCGGAAGTAGCCGAAGCCTGCAGACGGTTATAGCTCGGCGCGCCGAAGCGGGCAGCCAGTTCGTCGTAGTGCTCCTGCGGGTTTTTACCGGTGACGGCGGTGATTTCCGCCGCCAGCAGGCACATGATGATACCGTCTTTGTCGGTCGACCACGGGGTACCGTCAAAACGCAGGAACGATGCGCCCGCGCTCTCTTCGCCGCCAAAACCGAAGCTGCCATCGAACAGACCGTCAACAAACCATTTAAAGCCCACCGGCACTTCCACCAGCTTGCGGCCCAGGTCGTTAACCACGCGATCGATCATCGCGGAGGAGACCAGCGTCTTACCAACGGCGACATCCTGGCCCCACTGCGGACGATGCTGGAACAGGTAGTTAATCGCCACCGCCAGATAGTGGTTCGGGTTCATCAGACCCGCCGGCGTGACGATGCCGTGACGGTCATAATCCGGATCGTTAGCAAAAGCCAGATCGAACTTATCGCGCAGCGCCAGCAGCCCTGCCATCGCACACTCAGAAGAGCAGTCCATGCGAATGGCGCCGTCTTTATCGAGGTGCATAAAGCGGAAGGTTTGATCGACGTGATCGTTGACGATAGTCAGGTCGAGTTTGTAGTACTCGGCAATACGTTTCCAGTATTCGATACCGGAACCACCCAACGGATCGACCCCGAGCTTCAGACCGGCTTTCTGAATCGCCGCCATGTCGACGATATCCGCCAGCCCTTCGATAAACGGTTGCACCAGATCCTGCTCTTTAACATGACCGGATGCCAGTGCCGCATCGAGGGAGATGCGCTTGACGCCCTGCAGACCCGAGGCCAGCAGTTCGTTAGCGCGATTCTCTACCACTTTGGTGACGTTGGTATCAGCCGGGCCGCCGTTCGGCGGGTTGTACTTAATACCGCCATCTTCCGGCGGGTTATGAGACGGCGTAATCACGATGCCGTCCGCCAGCGGACCACCTTTTTTGTTGTGCACCAGGATGGCATTGGAAATGGCCGGCGTCGGGGTGAAACCGTTGTTTTCCTGCACGATAACATCAACGCCGTTGGCCGCCAGCACTTCCAGTACGGAAATAAAGGCCGGTTCGGAGAGCGCGTGGGTATCTTTACCCACGTAGCAGGGACCGGTAATCCCGTTCTTCGCGCGGTCTTCCGCAATCGCCTGAGCGATCGCCAGAATATGCTGCTCATTGAAGTTATGGCGCCCTGCACTGCCACGATGGCCAGAGGTGCCAAACTTCACCGCATGCTCCGCGTTGCCCGCTTCCGGCTTCAGTACGTAGTACTGCGCGGTCAGCTGAGCGACGTTAATCAAATCACTCTGTTGTGCAGGCTGACCCGCACGCTTATCGATTGCCATTGCCTGATCCTTCTGATGCAAGGTGAATAAAACTAGATCGTGCCGCAGACCTTCTCAATTAATTCCGCTGGGAACTGCATCGACTGCATGATGTGTTCGATCATGCTGCACTTACGACCGGTATTGGTATTGGTGATAACCCACCACGGAGTACCAGGAACCTGTTTCGGTTTAGTCTGGTTACCGCTTTTTAGCAGGATCCGCGAATCTTCGGCAAAGTACACGCGGGTGCGCCCGTGCAGAGACTCGGTGGCCTCAGCAAACGCTTTGTTATCTAAGGAGTACAGCGTGGTCAGGACCAGCATGAAGCGGTTTACCGCGCGTTTTTGTTCGGCGTATTCATCAGATAACAGCAGCTCGCGCATCGCGCGGACTTTATCTTTCGCCGGATTCACGGGCTTCGCTTCGACGGCAGGCGTCGCAGCCGGCGCCGGCGCAGCTTTTACGACCGGTGCGGCAGTCTGGGAAACGGCGGAAAATTTCAGCATGCGCCGTAAAATGTCGGATGCACTCTCGCCAATATGCTGGGTGTGGCTGGCAATATAGCGATAGAGATCATCATCAACTTCAATTGTTTTCATCTTAATCCAGTGCGATATCTTATTCTGAATACAAGTTGTCAGGATTATAAGGACAAATCCTGACCGCGGATAGCGTCAAACCAGGATGGCGGTAAAACTCAGATAGCTCTGGGTCTTGCAGCCGGATGGCAGAATGTCCAACATAATACCCTAACCCGACGAAGCGAAAAAAAGAACTTTGCCATGAAATTAAATAGCCGCACGCAATCTGCACAAAATCCGCACAATAATTCCCCTGTTGTCCTGGTTCACGGTCTGTTTGGTAGTCTCGACAACCTGGGCATCCTCGCCCGCGACCTGGTGAACGACTACGATATTTTGCAGGTTGATATGCGCAACCACGGTCTTTCCCCCCGTTCGCCGGAGATGACCTACGCGGCGATGGCGCAGGATCTGATCGATACTCTTGACGATCGGCAGATAGAGAAAGCCACCTTTATTGGTCATTCGATGGGGGGGAAAGCGGTCATGGCGCTTACCGCACTGGCGCCGGAGCGCATCGCTGGCCTGGTCGCCATTGATATTGCCCCGGTGGACTATCACGTGCGCCGTCATGATGAAATTTTCAACGCCATCAATGCCGTCACCGACGCCGGCGCCGCGTCCCGTCAGCAGGCGGCCACGGTGATGCGCCAACATCTGCAGGAAGAAGGCGTGATTCAGTTTCTGCTGAAATCCTTCGTTGATGGCCAGTGGCGCTTCAACGTACCGGTATTATGGGATCAATATCCGCACATCGTGGGCTGGCAAACGGTTCCTGCCTGGCCTCATCCGACCCTGTTCATCCCGGGAGGCAACTCGCCGTACGTCACCGATGAGTATCGCGATACCCTGCTCGCCCAGTTCCCACAGGCGCGAGCGCACGTCATCGCCGGCGCCGGCCACTGGGTGCATGCGGAGAAACCGGAAGCCGTCCTGCGCGCCATTCGTCGCTATCTGACCGCTTTGCAGGCTTAACTGGCTAAAAACTGCCCGACCGCGCTGCAGAATGCCCGCGGTCGTTGGCGCAGCGGTTCGCCTGATGTATTATGGCGCGCTATCTGTGTCGGCTATAGCCCGGCAACTTGTTTCCCCGAAGTCACTCTGAATCATGGCAAAAGAACAAACGGACCGTACGACATTAGATTTGTTCGCAACCGAGCGTCGCCCGGGTAGACCAAAGACCAATCCGCTTTCGCGCGATGAACAACTGCGCATAAATAAACGCAATCAGCTCAAACGCGACAAAGTTCGCGGCCTGAAGCGTGTGGAGTTAAAACTCAACGCTGAAGCGGTTGATGCGCTCAACGAGCTGGCGGAAGCTCGCAATATGAACCGCAGCGATTTGATCGAAGAGATGCTGATGAACCAGCTGGCAACCCTGCACAGCCGGGATAAAGCCTGAAAATCCTCAAAAAAACACTTTCATGTAGCAGAGTGTGCAGTCGGGCGTGATTGCTGTTTCCGCGCCCTCCCCTGTTCTGCTATGATTGCCGTTATCTGCGGGCATTACGCCACCACCACATCATTAAGTTTCAAGAGGTTATTTTACTCATGGCAATCATCGGCATCTTTTTTGGCAGCGACACGGGCAACACCGAGAATATTGCAAAAATGATTCAGAAGCAGCTTGGTAAAGATGTTGCTGATGTTCACGACATTGCCAAGAGCAGCAAAGAAGATCTGGAAGCCTACGACATCCTGCTGCTCGGCATTCCGACATGGTACTACGGTGAAGCTCAGTGCGACTGGGATGACTTTTTCCCGACGCTGGAAGAGGTCGACTTTAACGGTAAACTGGTTGCGCTGTTTGGCTGCGGCGATCAGGAAGACTACGCGGAATACTTCTGTGACGCGCTGGGCACCATCCGCGACATCATTGAACCGCGCGGCGCCACCATCGTTGGCCACTGGCCGACCGCGGGCTATCATTTTGAAGCCTCTAAGGGCCTGGCGGATGACGATCACTTCGTCGGCCTGGCTATCGATGAAGACCGCCAGCCGGAACTGACCAACGAACGCGTGACTCAGTGGGTTAAGCAGGTCTCTGAAGAGCTGCACCTCGAAGAAATCAAAAACGCCTGATAATTGTGCGGCGTTACCGTTAAGTTTCGCCGCATTAATAGATAGAAGCAATCAAACTAATAGCTACAAGTTTTTAACTTTTAATCACATATCTGTACAATGTCCTCTGATTTAACGAGGTCAGGTGACGTAGTTTGTAGCTGGGACCTCGTTTTTGACAGCATACAAGGCCCGATACTTGCAGTTTTCATTTAACGATGGCAGTTCTATAATGAGACGCATTGCATCGGGTGATTCTCTGTATTACTTCCGCTGATGGAAGTAGATCGTTTAGCAACAGGACAGATTCCGCATGACTGACAACAATACCGCATTAAAGAAGGCTGGCCTGAAAGTCACACTTCCACGATTAAAAATCCTGGAAGTCCTGCAGGAACCGGATAACCATCACGTCAGTGCGGAAGATTTATACAAGCGCCTGATCGACATGGGTGAAGAGATTGGTCTCGCTACTGTTTATCGCGTGCTGAACCAGTTTGATGATGCTGGCATTGTAACTCGCCACAACTTCGAAGGCGGTAAATCTGTTTTCGAACTGACCCAGCAGCACCATCACGATCATCTTATTTGCCTCGATTGTGGCAAAGTGATCGAATTCAGCGATGAGTCTATCGAAGCGCGTCAGCGTGAAATCGCCCACCGCCACGGCATCCGTCTGACCAACCACAGTCTGTACCTTTACGGTCACTGTGCGGAAGGCGACTGCCGCGAAGATGAACATGCACACGACGCGCTGGAAAAGTAATTTCCCACCGCGTGGACCACAAAAAGCCAACCTGACGGTTGGCTTTTTTATGTGCAAACGCCTACCCTTTTCTGCGCGCGGTATGCTCGTCGAGAGCACGGGTAAACGGTTCCTCATCCCAGCGGTTTGCCAGCGCTTCTCGTACCAGAGCCTGTTGGGTTTTCGGTACCATTCCACCTAATGGTGGGTCGGTATCAAGATTGGTGGGGAATGCGTAGCCCCGGGCAGCCACGGCAATCAGTGCCTGAACATCGCCACAGGATTGCGCGCCATGAAAAACGCCTGATGGTTAACATCAGGCGTTTTTACTGACAGGATCTGGCGCCCGCGATCAGGGCCTGGTGTTGTTGCTGCGAATCTCTTTCCAGATACGATCGCAACGCGCTTTCACCGCCTGGTCATTGCCGGTACGGGTCGCCTGAATACACTGTTGGTAATCCAGAACGCGCACGCTTTCCTGGTTGGCAAACGCCTGATGCTGTTTATCTTCTTTCAGCACGTCGAGAACGCTCTGGCAGGCCTGAACCTTATCCGGATTCCCTTCCGCCGTATTGATACAGGCGCTGTAAGCATCTTTTAGTTTCGTATCTTCTTTTGGCGCGGGGGACTGCGTACAGGCTACCAGGCCCGATGCCATAACCGCGATGAGCAATAGCTTCTTCATAATTGACCTCTCAGGTTTGCGGCAGGTTTACGCCTGCCGCCGCGGCATCAGAAAATAGTGAACGGAGCAATAACCATGAACTTCACGTCACGCTCATCCTGGAAGATGTTGCCATAGCCACCGCTCCAGCTCGGGATGTCGGAGTGGTTGTCGTATTGGGTAAAGTGCAGTTTAAACAGCGTTCCTTTTGCCCGGCCGTCCTGTACGGTGTACATGGCATCGAGGCTATACGCGGACTCTTCCAGCCGTTTGTCCGGATTGTAATAGGCGTCCGGCGTGGACATTCTGCCCGGTTTGGCATCCCATGCGTAGACGTAAGAGGCGCCAAACGCCCAGCCCGGCATATTCCAGTTTTTCATGTCATACATCGCGCCGAAGAACACCGCTTTCTCACCGTTGGCGTTGAAGTCAGAACGGTTATCCCACCATACATCAAGACGACCGTTGGAAGAGGCATAGGTTGGGGTCATACGCTGCAGGAAGTAGCCCTGCTGGCCTTCAGCTTTCACCCAGGTGCCTTCCAGACGCAGGTCGAGGACATCAGCAACCTTGTAGCCAAAGGTCAGCGCCTGCAGCCAGGCAGTACCGTCGTAGATATCGTTCGTGCCGCCGTTACTGACTTTGTCGCGCGTGCCATAGAACTGGTAGCTGGTGTTTAACGGCGTACCCGCGATATCAAATTTGTAGCTGGCCTTGGCAAAATACTGGTCGATATAGCCTTCAGCCTGGCCAAACGCCGCTTCCAGCACGAGGTCATTTTTAAAATCGTATTTGGCGCCCAGGGAGTGCAGATAATCGACTTTGGTTTTCTTGTCGTTCTGGTAGAAATTATCCATCTCGATGTGCCATGGCGCTTTGTATTCGTTCGTCCACATATAGGAGAAACTCAGCGCGCCGGCATCACCGTAATCAAAGTTGGCGCCGGCTTCGGCCCCCTGGTAAGTACCCGGCATAAAGCTCCAGTGCGGAGCCAGCAGCGTTTGCCCGGTTGGCTGGATATAACCGCCGCGAGCCCACACCGGGCCATATTTAAATTTCGCCGCAGCTTTATACAGGCTGATTCCGCTCTTATCGCCAGAGTAATCTTCGTCGTAGGCTTTATTCTTTGAGGAGAAGGCAATTTCGTTCGGGTGACCGCTTTCGCTGCTTTCCGCCATTTCAATTGCGGTGAAGGCAGCCACGTCAATACCAAACATATCAGCGGCATAGCCGGACTGGAAATCCAGATTGGCGTTCCAGGTCGAATGGGAAAGGTTGGTTTTGTATTTATCGCCGTCGGTCACATCTTTCCGGTCGCGCTCACGCTGCCAGTAGTAGATGCCGCCGGTTAAGGTGGAATCATCAATAAAACCTGCTGCGCTGGCCTGCGGAACAACGATCCAGCCCGACATCGCGGTGACGGCGGCAATAGCCAGCGCCAGCGTACTACGTTTGCCACTAAACGTACGCATGTGCATATCCTCTTTGACGTTTTAAAAACGCGGAGCCAAAGGCAAGCCGCGAAAAAAATAAGACTGCTAAAAAGGTGGAGCGGTAAAAGCCGCGTAACCACTGTTGATAGACTATTTTTCGTGACGCGAATTATCAATCTCTTTCGCCGATCAAAGCTTAAGATTATGACAAAGCGCACATATTCTATTTCTTTTTGTAACAATATCAGGCCTCATCCTTTTTTATGCGTAAGTAATTACTAAATAGAAAGAAAATACAGAATGAAAGCGCTTACAGCCGTTTTGTGTACCGGTGGGAGGAGTGGCAGAGCTGGCAGATATGACAAACAGTAAACAAGATTAATTCGCATCGCGAAAATAACGAACTTAATTCACTGATTCCAAAATAAAAAAAAACGCCGCTAAATGCGGCGTTTTGACACAGAGACGACGGCCGGGCCGCGACGAAAAATTTACTCGCCGACTTTAGCCCAGGTATCACGCAGACCCACGGTGCGGTTAAACACCAGATGCGTTGCGGTTGCATAGCGGCTATCGAGACAGAAATAACCTTCACGCTCAAACTGATAGGCTTTGCTGGCTTCCGCAGTGGCCAGGCTCGGTTCAGCGAAGCCCTGCTTGATCACCAACGATTCAGGGTTCATCACCGTCAGGAAGTCTTCTTCCGCGCCCGGATTCGGCACGCTGAACAGACGATCGTACAGACGAATCTCCACCGGCAGCGCGTGTGCCGCGCTGACCCAATGGATAACGCCCTTCACCTTACGACCATCGGCAGGATCTTTGCTCAGCGTATCAGCGTCATAGGTACAGAAGATCGTGGTGATCGTCCCCTCTTCGTCCTTCTCTACACGCTCGGCCTTGATCACGTAGGCATTACGCAGGCGAACTTCTTTACCCAGCACCAGGCGCTTGTACTGCTTATTCGCCTCTTCACGGAAGTCGGCGCGGTCAATCCAGATCTCCGCGCTAAACGGTACTTCACGGCTGCCCATCTCCGGTTTGTTCGGATGATTCGGCATCGTCACCATTTCGCTTGCACCCTGCGGGTAGTTTTCAATGACCAGCTTAACCGGGTCGATAACGGCCATGGCGCGCGGCGCGTTTTCATTGAGATCTTCGCGGATGCAGGATTCCAGTGACGCCATCTCAATGGTGTTGTCCTGCTTGGTCACGCCAATGCGCTTGCAGAATTCACGAATAGAACTGGCGGTATAGCCGCGACGACGCAGACCGGAAATGGTCGGCATACGCGGGTCATCCCAGCCTTCTACGTGCTTCTCGGTAACCAGCTGGTTCAGCTTACGCTTGGACATCACGGTATATTCGAGATTCAGACGGGAGAATTCATACTGACGCGGGTGAACCGGGATGCTGATGTTGTCCAGCACCCAATCATACAGGCGACGGTTGTCCTGGAACTCGAGGGTACACAGGGAGTGCGTAATGCCTTCCAGCGCATCGCTAATGCAGTGCGTGAAGTCGTACATCGGATAGATGCACCACTTGCTGCCGGTCTGATGATGATCGGCAAATTTAATGCGGTACAGCACCGGATCGCGCATGACGATAAACGGCGAGGCCATATCGATTTTTGCACGCAGGCAGGCTTTCCCCTCTTCAAAACCACCGGCACGCATTTTTTCAAACAGCGCCAGGTTCTCTTCCACGCTGCGATCGCGATACGGGCTGTTTTTACCCGGCGCTTTCAGCGAACCGCGGTATTCGCGAATCTCATCCGCCGACAGTTCGTCAACATAGGCCAGGCCTTTGTTGATCAGCTCAATGGCATACTGGTGCAGCTGGTCAAAGTAATCAGACGAGTAGCAAACATCCCCGGACCAGTGGAAACCTAACCACTGCACGTCGTTTTTAATCGACTCCACGTATTCGATATCTTCTTTCACCGGGTTGGTGTCATCGAAACGCAGGTTGCATTGGCCCTGATAATCCTGAGCAATACCAAAGTTCAGGCAAATAGACTTCGCATGGCCAATGTGCAGATAACCGTTCGGTTCCGGCGGGAAACGAGTATGAACGGTGGTGTGCTTACCAGTAGCCAGATCTTCATCAATGATCTGACGAATAAAGTTAGTCGGGCGGGCTTCTGCCTCACTCATCGTGGGTTCCTCAAAGCGTAAACAACGTATAACGGCACATGATCTTACAAGCGGGGCGTAGAGACAACTATTAGTTACTGAAAATACGTATCTGAAGAAGATTATGGGGTCAGATGGGCTAAAAAAAAGCGGCGGAGGTTTCCCCCCGCCGCTCAGGCATAAACGCTACTCAGGAGCCTTACTTGCCTTTAATCTCATACAGCGGCGTCTGACCTGCCACCACCTTACCGGTTGCCAGAATCACCAGCGCACTGTAATCGTCGCTGTTGCTGCACACGACGGGGCTGATCATTGAACGGGCATTGGCATTCAGGTAGTCCAGATCCATTTCCAGAATCGGCTGGCCAGCCTGCACTTCCGCACCTTCTTCAACCAGTCGTTTGAAGCCCTGGCCGTTCAGCGCCACGGTATCAATGCCCATATGGACGACGATTTCCGCGCCATTTTCCGTTTCCAGGCAGAACGCATGGTTGGTGTTGAAGATCTTCACGACGGTACCGGCAGCCGGAGCTACGACGGTTTTGTCGGTCGGTTTCACCGCCACGCCATCGCCGACCGCTTTGCTGGCGAAGGCTTCATCAGGCACCTGCTCCAGCGCAACGATATCACCGGTAATCGGCGATACCAGCGCCGCGATGGTTTTGGCGTTAGCCACGGCCTGCGGTTTTGCAGTCGGAGCGGCGGCGGCAGGTGCAGCGTTGCCTTCTGCTGCGGCTACTGGTCCCGTCGTTTTCATCGCGTTAGCGATTTTTTCCGCCACGAAGCCGACAATGATCTGTACGCTCGTTTTGTTCAGGCGAATAACGCCTGACGCGCCCAGACGTTTCGCCAGCGCTTCGTTCACCAGAGAAGAGTCTTTAACGTTCAGACGCAAACGGGTGATGCAGGCATCGATACCGGTCAGGTTGTCAGAACCGCCGACTGCAGCGATGTACTGACGTGCCAGACCTGCAACATCCTGCTCTTTGCCGCTGCTGACATTCACATCCTGACCATCCGCTTCGCTACCGGCAACGGCCAGTTCGCGACCCGGGGTCATCAGGTTGAATTTGGTGATGGTGAAGCGGAAGACCACGTAGTAAATAACGAAGAAGACCAGACCCTGCGGGATCAGCATCCACCAGTGGACCGCCAGCGGGTTACGGGACGACAGCACCATATCCACCAGACCGGCGCTGAAGCCGAAACCGGCAATCCAGTGCATGCTGGCAGCGATGAACACGGAGATACCGGTCAACACGGCGTGAATGACATACAGCACCGGCGCCACGAACATGAAGGAGAACTCCAGCGGTTCAGTGATCCCGGTAAAGAAGGCGGCAAAGGCGCCCGCCATCATAATACCCAGCACTTTTGCCTTGTTCTCAGGACGCGCGCAGTGGTAGATAGCCAGCGCCGCACCCGGTAAACCGAACATCATAATCGGGAAGAAGCCCGCCTGATAACGACCGGTGATCCCCACAACCGCTTTACCTGCTTCGATAGACTGAGCGCCACCGAGGAAGTTAGGAATATCGTTAATACCAGCAACGTCAAACCAGAACACGGAGTTCAGCGCGTGGTGCAGACCGACCGGAATGAGCAGGCGGTTGAAGAACGCATACACGCCCGCACCGACGGAACCCAGTTTCTGGATATGCTCACCGAAGTTTACCAGACCGTCGAAGATAACCGGCCAGATATACATCATGATGAACGCGACGGCGATCATCACAAAAGAGGTGAGAATCGGCACCAGACGGCGGCCGCTAAAGAAGGAGAGCGCTTTCGGCAGTTCAACGCTGCTGAAGCGGTTATACAGCTCCGCGGAAATGATCCCCACGAGGATACCCACGAACTGGTTGCTGATCTTACCGAATGCTGCAGGAACCTGATCCGCCGGAATCTTCTGGATCATGGAAACCGCAGCCGGAGAGCAGAGCGTGGTCAACACGAGGAAGCCCACAAAGCCGGTTAACGCCGCAGCGCCATCTTTATCTTTCGACATACCATAAGCCACACCAATGGCGAATAGTACGGACATATTGTCGATGATCGCGGAACCGGATTTAATGAAGAACGCGGCCAGCGCGTTGCTTCCACCCCAGCCTACCGGGTCAATCCAGTAACCGACACCCATTAATATCGCTGCCGCCGGCAGCGTGGCGACCGGCACCATAAGCGCGCGGCCAACCTTTTGTAGATAACCTAGAATACTCACTTTATTCCCCCTATGAGACCCCGATAAGGCTCATTCAAAGCCACTTTTTTATTGTGTAACCAGGTTGGTTTTTTAACTTACTTGCAAAGTGTGTGGAAAATTAATTCGTATCGCAAATTAAATGCGTATTTTTTGTGACTATAATCACCAAATATCGTATTAACCCCTCCCTGCGACTGGCTAACATCGAAAACTTATTTTATCATTCAAAAAATCAACACGGATTGACCCCGCTCGTCGTAGTGACTGTAATACTCTTAATAGTATGCCGGCGCCAATCCGCCAGGTTCTAATTTAACTATAGAGGTGAAGAATGAGACTGATCCCCCTGGTAACTGCTGAACAAGTCGGCAAATGGGCCGCTCGCCACATCGTTAACCGCATTAACGCGTTCAAACCGACGGCGGACCGTCCGTTTGTCCTGGGTCTGCCTACCGGTGGTACGCCTCTGACCGCTTACAAAGCGCTGGTTGAAATGCACAAATCAGGCCAGGTTAGCTTTAAACATGTTGTGACCTTCAACATGGACGAATATGTCGGTCTGCCGAAAGAGCATCCGGAAAGCTATCATAGCTTCATGCATCGTAATTTCTTTGATCACGTTGATATTCCGGCGGAAAACATTAACCTGCTGAACGGCAATGCGCCAGATATCGATGCAGAATGCCGCCGCTATGAAGAAAAAATCCGCTCCTACGGTAAAATCAACCTGTTTATGGGCGGCGTTGGCAACGACGGGCATATCGCGTTCAACGAACCAGCCTCTTCACTGGCCTCTCGTACCCGTATTAAAACCCTGACCCATGAAACCCGCGTAGCGAACTCCCGTTTCTTCGACGGCGATGTGGATCTGGTGCCGAAATATGCGCTGACTGTGGGCGTGGGCACCCTGCTGGATGCGGAAGAAGTGATGATTCTGGTACTGGGTCACCAGAAAGCGCTGGCGCTGCAGGCGGCGGTTGAAGGCAACGTTAACCATATGTGGACCATTACCTGTCTGCAGCTGCACCCGAAAGCGGTGATCGTCTGCGACGAGCCGTCCACCATGGAGCTGAAAGTGAAGACGTTGAAATACTTCAATGAATTAGAAGCCGAAAACGTCAAAGGGCTGTAAGGTAGTCTCGTCCTGCGGCTTGTCCGCGGGACATTTCATTTTTTTGCTACACCAGCTCCGCCAGGCGGCATCAGACCAACCCTTAGAAGCCAGCCTGCCGCGGAGCATGTGTGAACCGGGGGTCGTAATGTATGCATTAACCCAAGGCCGGATTTATACCGGTCATGAAATTCTGGATGACCATGCGATTATCATCGCTGATGGCCTTATCGAACGTATCTGTTCACTGGCTGATTTGCCGTCTGAGATTGAGCAACGCTCGGTCAATGGCGCCATTCTTGCCCCCGGTTTTATCGACGTACAGCTGAACGGCTGTGGCGGCGTGCAGTTTAACGACAGCCCTGACGCCGTCACCGTCGAAACGCTGGAAATTATGCAGAAGGCCAACGAACGTTCCGGCTGCACCAGCTATCTGCCGACGCTGATTACCTCCAGCGATGAATTGATGAAACAGGGCGTGCGCGTCATGCGCGAGTACCTGCAAAAACATCCGAACCAGGCGCTGGGTCTGCACCTTGAAGGCCCGTGGCTGAACATCGTGAAAAAAGGCACCCACAACCCGGACTACGTGCGTAAGCCGGACGCTGCGCTGGTCGATTTTCTGTGTGAAAACGCCGATGTGATCACCAAAGTGACTCTCGCGCCTGAGCGCGTCAGTACCGAGGTGATTCGTAAACTGGTGGCTGCCGGGATCGTTGTTTCCGCAGGCCACTCCAATGCCACGCTGAAAGAGGCGAAAATCGGTTTTCGCGCGGGCATCACCTTCGCGACCCATCTGTACAACGCCATGCCGTACATCACCGGGCGCGAACCGGGCCTGGCAGGCGCGATTTTCGACGAACCGGACGTTTACTGCGGTATTATCGTCGACGGTATGCATGTGGATTATGCTAACGTGCGGAATGCAAAACGCCTGAAAGGCGACAAGCTGTGCCTCGTCACTGACGCAACTGCCCCCGCCGGCGCGCATATTGACCAGTTCATTTTTGCTGGTAAAACAATATACTACCGTAACGGGCTGTGCGTGGATGAAAATGGTACCCTCAGCGGTTCTTCGCTGACCATGATTGAAGGTGTCCGCAATCTCGTCGAGCATTGCGGTATCGCACTGGACGAAGTGTTGCGTATGGCAACCCTCTATCCCGCACGCGCCATTGGCGTAGAGAAACAGCTTGGCAGCATCGCACCGGGAATGGTCGCTAACCTGACCGCCTTTACCCGCGATTATAAAATCATCAAGACCATCGTTAATGGTAACGAGGTCGTCACTGAGTAAGTAAAGAATGACAGCAGGCGGACATGCTCAAATTGGTAACGTTGATCTCGTAAAACAGCTGAACAGCGCGGCCGTGTATCGGCTCATTGACCAGCACGGCCCCATTTCGCGCATTCAGATCGCGGAACAAAGCCAGCTTGCCCCTGCCAGCGTGACCAAAATCACGCGCCAACTGATTGAACGCGGGCTGATCAAAGAAGTCGATCAGCAGGCCTCCACCGGGGGCCGCCGCGCCATCTCTATTATTGCGGAAACCCGCAACTTCCATGCTATCGGCGTACGCCTTGGTCGCTACGACGCGACGCTGACCCTGTATGATTTAAGCAGTAAGACGCTGGAAGAAGAACATTTTCCGCTGCCTGAACGCACCCAGGAGACGCTGGAACATGCGCTGCTGAACATCATTGCGGCCTTTACTGAACGCTGCCAGCGCAAGATCCGCGAACTTATCGCCATCTCCGTGATCTTACCCGGACTCGTTGACCCGGAAAGCGGCGTGATTCGCTATATGCCGCATATTCAGGTTGAGAACTGGGGGCTGGTTGAAGCGCTGGAAAAACGCTTTAAAGTCACCTGTTTTGTTGGTCACGATATTCGCAGCCTTGCGCTGGCAGAGCACTATTTTGGTGCAAGTCAGGATTGCGAAGACTCTATTCTGGTGCGCGTCCATCGCGGTACCGGCGCGGGAATCATCTCCAACGGACGCATTTTTATCGGTCGTAACGGCAACGTCGGCGAGATAGGCCATATTCAGGTCGACCCGCTGGGCGAACGCTGTCACTGCGGGAATTTTGGCTGCCTGGAGACCGTCGCGGCGAACGCCGCCATCGAACAACGCGTGCGTCACCTTCTTGAGCAGGGCTACCAGAGTAAACTGACTGCGGATGAATGCACGATCAAAGCTATCTGCAAAGCGGCCAACAAAGGCGACGCCCTGGCCTGCGAGGTCATCGAATATGTGGGACGTCACCTGGGCAAAACCATTGCTATCGCCATTAACCTGTTTAATCCGCAAAAAGTGGTGATCGCCGGCGAAATTGTCGAAGCAGAGAAGGTACTGTTACCCGCGATTGAAGGCTGCATTAACGCTCAGGCACTGAAGGCGTTTCGCAAGAACCTGCCGGTCGTTCGCTCGACGTTAGATCACCGCTCCGCAATCGGCGCTTTTGCGCTGGTGAAGCGCGCCATGCTCAACGGTATACTGCTCCAGCGTTTGCTGGAAAGCTAACGCGGCTATATAGTTTCGCCTTTCTTCAAAAATGTCGGACTGTCCATGACCATTCAAAACGTAATCTGTGATATTGACGGCGTGCTGATGCACGACAATGTGGCCGTGCCGGGCGCTGCCGAATTTATCAAACGCATTCTTGAGAAAGATATGCCGTTGGTGATGTTGACCAACTACCCTTCCCAGACCGGGCAGGACCTGGCAAACCGCTTTGCGACCGCCGGCATCGACGTGCCGGATAGCGCCTTTTATACCTCCGCGATGGCCACCGCTGATTTCCTGCGCCGCCAGGAAGGCAAGAAAGCCTACGTGGTCGGTGAAGGCGCACTGATTCACGAGCTTTATAAAGCCGGCTTTACCATTACCGACGTCAATCCGGATTTTGTTATCGTCGGTGAAACCCGCTCCTTTAACTGGGAGATGATGCATAAAGCGGCCTTCTTTGTCGCCAACGGCGCACGCTTCATTGCCACCAACCCGGATACTCACGGCCGCGGCTTCTACCCGGCCTGCGGCGCTCTCTGTGCCGGAATTGAGAAAATCTCCGGCCGCAAGCCGTTCTACGTGGGAAAACCCAGTCCGTGGATCATCCGCTCTGCGCTGAATAAGATGCAGGCGCACTCCGAGCAGACGGTTATCGTCGGCGACAACCTGCGTACCGATATCCTGGCCGGTTTCCAGGCTGGTCTGGAAACTATTTTGGTTCTCTCCGGCGTCTCGACGCTCGACGATATCGACAGCCTGCCGTTCCGACCGTCGTGGATCTATCCGTCCGTTGCCGAAATTGATATTTTCTGAATAAAACCACGTCCCAGGACGTGGTTTTTCATTTATCGCACCTGAAAAAAGAACCTCATCTAATAGAAATGGCTTATCACTGCACATTCATCAATAAAGACGCTCAAAACATGTTCTTTTTTTAATATTCAGCAATCGTCATTGCGTTTTTTCTTTTACTGACCGTAAATCTCTTGCGCCTCCCTCTCCTTTGCGGCATTTTCTTAGACATGCACTGAGACCTCGCGATAAGACGACGTCTGCACAACATCACAACACGACAGGGTAATGGAGAAGGTTATGTGTTCAATTTTCGGCGTACTGGATATTAAAACTGACGCGGTCGAGCTGCGTAAAAAGGCACTGGAACTTTCCCGCCTGATGCGCCACCGCGGTCCGGACTGGTCCGGCGTTTACGCCAGCGATAAAGCCATTTTGGTCCATGAGCGTCTGTCTATCGTCGACGTGAACGCCGGGGCCCAGCCGTTGTACAACGCGCAAAAAACCCACGCGCTGGCGGTAAACGGCGAAATTTACAACCATCAGGCGCTGCGTGCGGAATATGGCGACCGCTATACCTTCCAGACCGGCTCCGACTGCGAAGTCATCCTTGCCCTGTACCAGGAAAAAGGCCCGGCATTCCTCGACGATCTGCAGGGGATGTTCGCCTTCGCGCTGTACGATAGCGAGCAGGACGCCTATCTGATTGGTCGCGACCATATCGGCATCATTCCGCTGTATATGGGCCACGACGAGCACGGCAACTTCTACGTCGCCTCAGAAATGAAAGCGCTGGTACCGGTCTGCCGGACAATCAAAGAGTTCCCGGCAGGTAGCTACCTGTGGAGCAAAGATGGCGAAATCCGCCAGTACTACCAGCGCGACTGGTTCGACTATGATGCGGTTAAAGACAACGTCACGGATAAAAACGAACTGCGTCAGGCGCTGGAAGAGTCCGTCAAAAGCCATCTGATGTCTGATGTGCCGTATGGCGTGCTGCTGTCCGGTGGCCTCGATTCGTCGGTTATCTCCGCCATCACCAAAAAATTCGCCGCTCGCCGGGTTGAAGATCAGGAACGTAGCGAAGCCTGGTGGCCGCAGCTGCACTCTTTCGCCGTCGGCCTGCAGGGCTCGCCGGACCTGAAAGCCGCGCAGGAAGTGGCAAACCATCTGGGTACCGTCCACCACGAGATCCACTTCACCGTGCAGGAAGGCCTTGATGCCATTCGCGACGTTATCTATCACATCGAAACCTATGATGTGACCACCATCCGCGCCTCGACGCCGATGTATTTAATGTCGCGTAAAATCAAAGCGATGGGCATCAAAATGGTGTTGTCAGGCGAAGGTTCTGATGAAGTGTTCGGCGGCTATCTCTATTTCCATAAAGCGCCAAACGCTAAAGAGCTGCATGAAGAGACCGTGCGTAAGCTGCAGGCTCTGCATATGTTTGACTGTGCCCGGGCAAACAAAGCCATGTCAGCCTGGGGCGTGGAGGCGCGCGTCCCGTTCCTCGACAAGCAGTTCCTTGACGTTGCCATGCGGATTAACCCGCAGGACAAAATGTGTGGTAACGGCAAAATGGAAAAACATATCCTGCGTGAATGTTTTGAATCCTATCTGCCGGCCAGCGTCGCATGGCGCCAGAAAGAGCAGTTCTCTGACGGCGTAGGCTACAGCTGGATCGATACGTTAAAAGAGGTTGCGGCGAAACAGGTCTCCGATCAGCAGCTGGAAACCGCCAGCTTCCGTTTCCCGTACAACACGCCGTCTTCCAAAGAAGCGTACCTGTATCGTGAAATCTTCGAGGAGCTGTTCCCGGTTCCTAGCGCTGCCGAATGCGTACCTGGCGGCCCGTCAGTAGCCTGTTCATCGGCTAAGGCGATTGAGTGGGACGAAGCGTTCAAAACCATGAACGATCCATCAGGACGCGCCGTTGGCGTTCACCAGTCAGCTTATAAATAACCAATTTGTACGATCGGCGGACCCCTCGGGGTCCGTTTTTTTATTGCTTTTTTTACCGCAGAAAAACGATAAATAACCAATAATTGCCGATTATTCCATCACGCTGTTCGCAACCTAACCAAACAGTCACATTCCGGCGATTTTCATTGAAAAAGGGGTTGACGCTCGCAGGCCCAATACGCATAATGCGCCCCGCAACGCCGATAAGGTAACGCGAAAAAAAGATGGCTACGTAGCTCAGCTGGTTAGAGCACATCACTCATAATGATGGGGTCACAGGTTCGAATCCCGTCGTAGCCACCATCTTTTTTTGCGGGAGTGGCGAAATTGGTAGACGCACCAGATTTAGGTTCTGGCGCCGCAAGGTGTGCGAGTTCAAGTCTCGCCTCCCGCACCATTCACCCAAAGCGTTGCACGGATGGGGTATATCCAGGCTGTAAGATGGCCATAAAGGCTGCCGTAATAAGTTTGTAGATAACCTCTTCTGGAAGTAAAAGATTTTTTGTTGGGGTATCGCCAAGCGGTAAGGCACCGGTTTTTGATACCGGCATTCCCTGGTTCGAATCCAGGTACCCCAGCCATTTTCTTCGATGTTTGCGGTTCACCGCGACGGTTATTGGGGTATCGCCAAGCGGTAAGGCACCGGTTTTTGATACCGGCATTCCCTGGTTCGAATCCAGGTACCCCAGCCATCGAAGAATATGATAAAATTGGCTACGTAGCTCAGCTGGTTAGAGCACATCACTCATAATGATGGGGTCACAGGTTCGAATCCCGTCGTAGCCACCATATAAAGGAATTATTGATTCATTTCGATAAATCCAGAAAGAATTGTTGGGGTATCGCCAAGCGGTAAGGCACCGGATTCTGATTCCGGCATTCCGAGGTTCGAATCCTCGTACCCCAGCCAATTTTAAAAAGTCGTTCACACTGTGGACGCACCCGTTGGGGTATCGCCAAGCGGTAAGGCTCTGGTTTCTGATACCAGCATTCCGAGGTTCGAATCCTCGTACCCCAGCCAATTAATAGCAAAAAAGCTCGCTTCGGCGAGCTTTTTTGTTTTCTGCATTCGGTTCAATCCGGATCGCGACGTTAACGCCATACTCAGGCGACGACGGACAACGCTTAGCGCTAATATCCCGGCTAAGCGACGCGCCAGCCGGGAACTGCGCTTACAATCCCAGGGCGTACTTCAGCGCCTGACGCTTTAAAACGCCCGCATGTGCCGCAGCCATTAAGCCGATATTGCGCAGCACGCGCACCGGCGCCAGATCGTTGGTGAAGCCGGCATAAAACAGATCCATACCCGACTGCATAATAAAATTATCCGCCCTGCGTCGCGCCTGGTAGCGTTTCAGCACCGGAAGACTGGCCCATGCTTCACCCTGGCTTTTCGCCTCGCTCAAAATATCCAGCAGCGCGTCAACATCGCGATAGCCCAGATTCACCCCCTGCCCCGCCAGCGGATGAATGGTATGCGCAGCATCTCCCACCAGCGCCAGCCCCGGCTGTACATACTGCAGCGCATGGCGACGGGTTAGTGGAAACGCTCCGGCACTCAGCGGCGTGACCTGCCCCAGTCGGGACGGGAAGTGGCGCCCAATCTCCTGCTGTAGCTGCGGCATACTCATCCCCTGCAGCTGGCGAATACGCGCGGGCGTGTCATACCACACCAGCGATGCCCAATTGTCGAACAACGGCAGAAATGCGCGCGGGCCCGATGGCGTAAACTGCTGCCAGGTGCTGTTGCCAGGCTCCTCTGCGCACTGCACGCTAATCAACATGCAGGATTGCTGATACTGCCATGCGTGAACGCCAATTCCGGCCAACTGGCGCACCTGCGAGTTGGCGCCATCGGCGCCGATAACCAGGCTGGCTGCGCACTCGCCACCGTCGCTCAGACGCAATGTCGTACAGGTCTCCTCCCGCTGCATCTCCTGTAACGATGCGCCAACCTCGAGCGTGATGCGCTCATGCGCCATCAGCGCCTGCCATAGGGCGAGCTGCAGAACATTGTTCTCCACCATATAACCCAGCTCAGGCAGCTTCAGCTCGGCGGCATCAAAGGTCACATGCGCATCCTCCCATTCCCAGGTCTCCAGCCGGCGATAGGGATGCGCACGCATGCCGCGCACCGCATCCCAGACGCCGAGGCTTTTTAGTAACCCGACAGAAGCGGCGCTAATTGCCGAAATACGCACATCCGGCGGCGCTGAAGGCGCAAATGCCGGCGGTGCCGATGTCTCGATAACCGTTACCGTAAAACCGTGCTGCGCCAGCCCCAGCGCCAGGGCTCCGCCAACCATTCCGCCACCCACAATGGCGACATCTGTTGCATGAATTGTCATGGCAATTATCCTTAAACCTGAATCCGTTAAGTTTACCGGATTTTTCCCCACCTCGTGGTGATAACGCTCGCACTGGTCAGGGCGCGACCAAAGCATTACAATACGCGCCCTGCAATCCTGGCTTTATACCCGCTATCCTTCACATTGCAGAGTCATTCCCGGTGAAGAAAATAGCTTTGGGTATATATACTTAAGCATGAGCAAGTCGATGACAAAAAAACTCCATATTAAAACCTGGGGCTGTCAGATGAACGAATATGATTCATCAAAGATGGCCGATCTGCTGGATGCCACGCACGGGTATCAACTGACCGAAGTGGCGGAAGAAGCGGATGTGCTGCTGCTCAATACCTGCTCAATCCGTGAGAAGGCTCAGGAAAAAGTCTTCCATCAGTTAGGCCGCTGGAAGCTACTGAAAGAGAAGAATCCCGACCTGATTATTGGCGTCGGCGGTTGTGTCGCCTCTCAGGAAGGTCACCATATTCGCCAACGCGCCCACTACGTCGATATTATTTTCGGGCCGCAGACGCTCCATCGCCTGCCGGAGATGATCAACTCCGTTCGCGGCAACCGCAGTCCGGTTGTAGACGTCAGTTTCCCCGAAATCGAAAAATTCGACCGCCTGCCGGAACCGCGCGCCGAAGGCCCAACGGCATTCGTCTCCATCATGGAAGGCTGCAATAAATACTGTACTTACTGCGTGGTGCCTTACACCCGCGGTGAAGAAGTCAGCCGCCCCTGCGACGATATTCTGTTTGAAATCGCTCAGCTGGCCGCTCAGGGGGTCCGTGAAGTCAACCTGCTGGGTCAAAACGTCAATGCATGGCGTGGCGAGAACTACGACGGAACGACCGGCAGTTTTGCCGATCTGCTGCGTCTGGTGGCGGCGATCGACGGTATCGACCGCATTCGCTTTACCACCAGCCACCCGATCGAGTTTACCGATGACATCATCGATGTTTATCGCGATACGCCAGAGCTGGTGAGCTTCCTGCACTTGCCGGTGCAGAGCGGTTCCGATCGGGTGCTGAACCTGATGGGACGTACCCACACGGCGCTGGAATACAAAGCGATTATCCGCAAGCTGTACGAAGCGCGCCCGAATATCCAGATTAGCTCCGACTTTATCGTTGGCTTCCCTGGCGAAACCAATGAAGATTTCGAGAAGACCATGAAGCTGATTGCCGATGTCAATCATGACATGAGCTACAGCTTTATCTTCTCTGCCCGTCCGGGCACTCCGGCGGCGGATATGGTCGACGACGTCCCGGAAAAGGACAAGAAGCAGCGCCTGTATATTCTGCAGGAGCGCATCAACCAGCAGGCGATGGCGTGGAGCCGCCGCATGCTTGGCACCACCCAGCGCATTCTGGTTGAAGGCACCTCCCGTAAAAGCATCATGGAGCTCTCAGGACGCACCGAGAACAACCGGGTAGTCAACTTCGAAGGCACTCCGGATATGGTCGGTAAGTTCGTCGATGTCGAAATCGTTGACGTCTACACCAACTCGCTGCGCGGTAAAATTGTGCGTACCGAAGAGGAAATGGGGCTGCGTATCGCGGAATCTCCGGAATCCGTTATCGCCCGCACCCGAAAAGAAAACGACCTCGGCGTCGGAACCTATCAGCCGTGATCCGTTCAGGCCTGCCGCCCCGGCAGGCCTTGTATTTCCTCTCCCCGACCCAATATTCATCGCAATGCTTGCGCCATATTCCCATGACGTGAATAATTTCCTTACTGGCCGGAGACGTTCGCTGTCCGGCAAAACGCGTAAAGAGGAACAGCTTGAACATAGAAACCCGTGAAATTACCCTGGAGCCAGCGGATAACGCACGCCTGCTGGGGCTGTGTGGCCCGTTTGACGACAACATCAAACAGCTGGAACGCCGATTAGGCATCGAAATTAATCGCCGTGACAATCACTTTAAACTGACCGGGCGCATGATATGCGTGAACGCGGCAGCCGATATCCTGCGCAGCCTGTACGTCGATACTGCGCCGATGCGCGGACAGATTCAGGATATTGAACCGGAACAGATTCATCTGGCCATCAAAGAGGCACGGGTGCTGGAACAAAGCGCCGAAAGCGTGCCAGAGTACGGTAAGGCCGTCAATATCAAGACCCGGCGTGGCGTGATTAAGCCGCGTACGCCAAACCAGGCGCAGTACATCGCCAACATTCTCGATCATGATATTACCTTCGGCGTCGGCCCTGCCGGGACCGGGAAAACCTATCTTGCGGTAGCCGCAGCGGTCGACGCGCTCGAACGCCAGGACGTACGCCGTATTCTGCTGACCCGCCCTGCCGTCGAAGCAGGGGAAAAGCTCGGCTTCCTGCCCGGCGACCTGAGCCAGAAAGTCGATCCGTACCTGCGCCCGCTGTACGATGCGTTGTTCGAAATGCTCGGCTTTGAGAAGGTCGAGAAGCTGATTGAGCGCAACGTGATCGAAGTCGCGCCGCTGGCCTATATGCGCGGCCGTACGCTGAACGATGCGTTTATTATTCTCGATGAAAGCCAGAACACCACCATCGAACAGATGAAGATGTTCCTGACCCGTATCGGTTTTAACTCAAAAGCGGTGATCACCGGCGACGTCACTCAGATAGACCTGCCGCGCAGCACCAAATCCGGTCTGCGCCACGCCATTGAGGTGCTGGCGGAAGTCGATGAAATCAGCTTCAATTTCTTCCATAGCGAAGATGTGGTACGCCACCCGGTGGTAGCCCGCATCGTGAATGCGTATGAAGCGTGGGAAGAAGCTGACCAAAAACGTAAAGCAGAGCTGGCCGCCGAGCGCAAACGCGAAGCCCAGGAACAGGAGCAGAAATGAGTCAGGTTATTCTCGATTTACAGCTGGCTTGCGAAGATAGCGCCGGGTTACCGGATGAAGCCCAGTTTCAACGCTGGGTCGATGCCGTCATTCCTCAGTTCCAGGAGGAGTCAGAAGTGACCGTGCGGCTGGTAGACGAAGCCGAAAGCCATGAGCTGAATCTGACCTATCGCGGCAAGGATAAGCCGACCAACGTGCTGTCGTTCCCGTTTGAAGCTCCGCCGGGTATCGAACTGCCGCTGCTTGGCGACCTGATCATCTGCCGTCAGGTCGTTGAACAGGAAGCCAAAGAGCAAGACAAACCGCTGGAGGCGCACTGGGCGCATATGGTGATTCACGGCAGTCTGCACCTGCTGGGCTATGACCATATCATTGATGAAGAAGCGGAAGAGATGGAAGGCCTCGAAACAGAGATAATGCTTGCTCTGGGCTATGAGGATCCGTACATTGCCGAGAAGGAATAGCCTGCCGCCGGTTTAACCGGCGAGCGGCCCCCATGCCGTCCGGCGCTGAACACACGCGCGACGAGCGACAAATTAACTGACATGAGAACCCACACGACGCCATGAGCGACGACAATTCACACAGTAGTGACACAGTAAACAGCAAAAAGGGATTCTTCTCCCTGTTACTCAGCCAGCTTTTTCACGGGGAACCGAAAAACCGTGATGAACTGCTGGAGCTGATCCGTGATTCCGGGCAAAACGACCTTATCGACGAAGATACGCGCGATATGCTCGAAGGGGTAATGGACATCGCCGACCAGCGCGTCCGCGATATCATGATCCCCCGCTCGCAGATGATTACCCTGAAACGCAATCAGACCCTGGACGAATGCCTCGATGTGATCATCGAGTCCGCCCACTCGCGTTTCCCGGTCATCAGCGAAGATAAAGATCACATTGAAGGGATTCTGATGGCCAAGGACCTGCTGCCATTTATGCGCAGCGATTCCGAAGCATTCAGCATGGAAAAAGTGTTACGCCCGGCGGTTGTCGTGCCTGAAAGTAAGCGGGTTGACCGCATGCTGAAAGAGTTCCGCTCCCAGCGTTACCATATGGCTATCGTGATCGATGAGTTCGGCGGTGTCTCCGGTCTGGTGACCATTGAAGACATTCTCGAGCTTATCGTCGGCGAGATCGAAGACGAATACGATGAAGAAGAAGATATCGATTTTCGTCAGCTGAGCCGCCACACCTGGACGGTGCGCGCCCTGGCCTCCATTGAAGACTTCAACGAAGCCTATGGCACTCACTTCAGCGATGAAGAGGTGGATACCATTGGCGGGCTGGTGATGCAGGCCTTCGGCCATCTGCCGGCGCGCGGTGAGTCTATTGACATCGATGGTTACCAATTCAAAGTCGCCATGGCCGATAGCCGACGTATCATCCAGGTACATGTCAAACTTCCTGATGACGCGCCACAGCCGAAGCTGGAAGATTAATTACACGGGACGATTAACCTAAATGGTATTTGCCTCTCTCATCGAACGCCAGCGCGTACGTCTGCTGCTGGCGCTATTATTCGGAGCCAGCGGAACGCTGGCTTTTTCTCCTTATGACATCTGGCCTGCGGCGATTGTTTCGTTAATCGGCCTGCAGGGGTTAACCCTCAACCGACGTCCGCTGCAAAGCGCCTGGATCGGCTTTTTCTGGGGCCTGGGACTGTTCGGTTCCGGCATCAACTGGGTCTATGTCAGCATTGCCCAGTTCGGTGGCATGCCCGGCCCGGTCAACGTATTCCTCGTGGTACTGCTGGCGGCTTATATGTCGCTGTATACCGGACTGTTCGCCGGTCTGCTGTCGCGCCTGTGGCCCAAAACAAACTGGATACGCGTCGCCGTCGCTGCCCCGGTTGTCTGGCAAATCACCGAATTCCTGCGCGGCTGGGTGCTGACCGGCTTCCCGTGGCTGCAGTTTGGCTACAGCCAGATTGACGGCCCGTTGAAAGGGCTAGCGCCGGTAATGGGCGTTGAAGCCATTAACTTCCTGTTGATGGTGGTCAGCGGCCTGCTGGTCCTTGCGCTCATTCACCGCAGCTGGAAACCGTTGGTTGCCGCTATCGTGCTGTTCGCGCTGCCCTTCCCGCTGCGCTACGTCCAGTGGTATCAACTGCTGCCGGAACGGGCTACCCAGGTATCTTTGGTACAGGGTGATATTCCCCAGGCGCTGAAATGGGATGAAAATCAGCTGGTGAATACGCTGAAAATCTATCTGGATTTGACGCAGCCGCATATGGGTTCATCCCAGCTAATCATCTGGCCCGAGTCGGCGATCCCGGATCTGGAAATCAACCAGCAGAATTTCCTGAGTATGATGGACGACCTGCTGCGGGCGAAAGACAGCTCGTTGATTACCGGTATTGTCGACGCCCGGCTTAACAAGCAGAACCGTTACAATACCTACAACACCATCATTACGCTGGGCAAAGATAACCCCTACAGTTACGACTCCAAAGATCGCTACAACAAGAATCATCTGGTGCCGTTCGGTGAATTCGTGCCGCTGGAGTCCATTCTACGCCCGCTGGCTCCGTTCTTCGATTTACCGATGTCCTCTTTCAGCCGCGGTCCGTACGTGCAGCCGCAGCTGGTGGCGCATAACATGAAGCTGACGGCGGCTATCTGCTACGAGATTATTCTCGGCGAGCAGGTGCGGGATAACTTCCGCCCGGATACCGACTACCTGCTGACCATCTCCAACGATGCCTGGTTTGGCAAGTCCATCGGTCCGTGGCAGCATTTCCAGATGGCGCGGATGCGCGCCCTGGAGCTGGCGCGTCCGCTGCTGCGCAGCACCAATAACGGTATTACCGCCGTCATCGGCCCACGTGGGGAAATTCAGGACATGATCCCGCAGTTCACCCGCGCAGTGCTGACCACGAAAGTCACTCCGACTTCCGGCCTGACCCCGTACGCCCGTACCGGTAACTGGCCGCTGTGGGCGCTGACCGCGCTGTTGGGTTTTGGCGCGCTGATCATGAGCCTGCGCCAGCGTCGTCGCTAATCGTTATAGCCTGCGGATCTTATTGTCGATCCGCATAGCCCCGGCCGGCAGCCGTCGCCGGGGCCGCCCTTCTCTCTATTCTGACCATTCTGACCTCTCTCTACTCGCCAACCTGGCACGAGCATTGCTTAATATTCTCAGGTCGCGGCGACATTTATTGTTGGTATAACCCGGTTGCACCAGCATCGCTCACCTCAGGCACTAACATGGTGCAATGGACGATTTTTGCCTTTAAATGGTGCGGAGCACTTCGCAAAAATAAACAATAAAGCAGCAAAATCTTTACATTAAGCCAAACTAAATGCTAACAAACACATACAAATGCTGCGTGTCAGTGTCGCAGCCATAATAACGCACACACACATTCACAATGGGTATCAAAAGCGTCAATGACGCTGAGGATAAGGAGTTGGATATGCAATTACGTAAACTGGCCACAGCGATGCTGGTCATGGGTATGACCGCCGGTCTGGCGCATGCGGAAGATGCCGCCCCGGCAGCAGGCAGCACGCTGGACAAAATCGCTAAAAACGGCGTCATCGTCGTCGGCCACCGTGAATCCTCCGTTCCGTTCTCTTACTACGACAATCAACAAAAAGTGGTCGGTTACTCTCAGGACTACTCCAACGCTATCGTTGACGCCATCAAGAAACAGCTGAATAAGCCTGACCTGCAGGTAAAACTGGTTCCGGTGACCTCGCAAAACCGTATTCCGCTGCTGCAGAACGGTACTTACGACTTCGAGTGTGGATCCACGACCAATAACCTTGAACGTCAGAAACAAGCCGCCTTCTCCGATACCATTTTCGTCGTGGGTACCCGCCTGCTGGTGAAAAAAGGCGGTGCAATTAAAGATTTCCCGGACCTGAAAGACAAAGCGGTTGTCGTCACGTCCGGTACCACTTCCGAAGTTCTGCTGCATAAGTTGAATGACGAGAAGAAAATGAACATGCGCATTATCAGCGCCAAAGACCACGGCGACTCCTTCCGTACTCTGGAAAGCGGTCGCGCGGTGGCCTTTATGATGGACGATGCGCTGCTGGCCGGCGAACGTGCGAAAGCGAAGAAGCCGGATAACTGGGAGATCGTCGGCACGGCCCAGTCGAAAGAAGCCTACGGCTGTATGCTGCGCAAAGACGATCCGCAGTTTAAAAAGCTGATTGATGACACCGTCGCCACGGCCCAGACCTCCGGCGAAGCGGGAAAATGGTTTGATAAGTGGTTTAAAAACCCCATCCCGCCGAAAAATCTGAATATGAACTTCGAACTCTCCGACGACATGAAGGCGCTGTTCAAGACCCCTAACGACAAAGCTCTGAACTAATTAAAAAAACAAGGGGCAGGACATCCTGCCCTCCCGATTGTTGTGACAGCACGGACAGACTATACGGTGGCTGGTCGTTCCCCAGCCGCCGCGAATACCGAAACAGGCTGCACAATGATCTTCGAGGGTAGCGATGCTACCCTTTTTTTTCCAGGAGTCATTTATGTCAATAGACTGGAACTGGGGAATCTTCCTGCAACAGGCCCCGTTCGGCAATACCACCTATCTGGGTTGGCTCTGGAGCGGCTTTCAGGTCACCATCGCACTGTCGATTAGCGCCTGGATTATCGCTTTTTTCGTCGGCTCGCTGTTCGGCATTTTACGCACTGCCCCCAACCGCTGGTTATCCAGCATCGGCACCTGCTACGTTGAACTGTTCCGTAATGTCCCGCTGATCGTTCAGTTCTTCACCTGGTACCTGGTGGTGCCGGAGCTCCTGCCGGAAAACATCGGCATGTGGTTTAAATCCGAGCTCGATCCGAATATTCAGTTCTTCCTCTCTTCGATGATGTGTCTGGGGCTGTTTACCGCCGCTCGCGTATGCGAACAGGTGCGCGCCGCCATTCAGTCACTGCCGCGCGGACAGAAAAACGCCGGGCTGGCCATGGGCCTGACGCTGCCGCAGACCTATCGTTACGTACTGCTGCCCAACGCCTATCGGGTCATTGTGCCGCCGATGACCTCGGAGATGATGAACCTGGTGAAAAACTCGGCCATCGCTTCAACCATCGGGCTGGCGGATATGGCGGCACAGGCAGGCAAGCTGCTGGATTACTCAGCCCACGCCTGGGAATCCTTTACCGCGATTACCCTCGCCTATGTGTTTATTAATGCGGTGATTATGCTGGTGATGTATGTGGTTGAACGCAAGGTCCGCCTGCCGGGCAATATGGGAGGCAAATAATCATGTACGATTTTGACTGGAGTTCTATCGTCCCATCAATGCCCTACCTGCTGGCCGGGCTGGTTATCACCCTGAAAATCACCGTGACCGCCATCATTTTTGGTATCGTCTGGGGCACCCTGCTGGCGGTTATGCGTCTGTCCAGCTTCCTGCCGCTGGCGTGGTTTGCGAAGACCTACGTCAACGTGTTCCGCTCGATCCCGCTGGTGATGGTCCTGCTGTGGTTTTATCTGATTGTTCCCGGTTTCCTGCAGAACGTCCTGGGCCTGTCGCCGAAGAGCGATATCCGCTTGATCTCCGCGATGGTGGCCTTCTCGATGTTTGAAGCGGCGTACTATTCGGAAATTATCCGCGCGGGTATCCAGAGTATCTCTCGCGGCCAGTCGAGCGCCGCGCTGGCGCTGGGGATGACCCAGTGGCAATCCATGAAGCTGATTATTCTGCCGCAGGCGTTTCGCGCCATGGTGCCGCTGCTGCTCACCCAGGGGATCGTACTGTTTCAGGATACCTCTCTGGTTTACGTTCTCAGCCTGGCCGACTTCTTCCGTACCGCCTCTACCATCGGCGAGCGCGACGGAACCCAGGTCGAGATGATCCTGTTCGCAGGCGCCGTTTATTTTGTCATTAGTCTCAGCGCATCGCTGTTGGTCAGCTGGTTGAAGAAAAGGACTGTGTAATGATTACCCTGAAAAACGTTTCAAAATGGTATGGTCACTTTCAGGTGCTGACCGATTGCTCCACGGAAGTGAAAAAAGGTGAAGTAGTGGTGGTATGCGGGCCTTCCGGCTCGGGCAAATCAACGTTGATTAAAACCGTCAACGGCCTGGAGCCTATTCAACAGGGTGAGATCACCGTGGATGGTACCCGGGTCAACGATAAAAAAACCAACCTTGCCAGGCTGCGTTCCCGCGTCGGGATGGTGTTCCAGCACTTTGAACTGTTTCCGCATCTGTCGATTATCGATAACCTGACGCTGGCGCAGGTCAAAGTGCTTAACCGCGATAAAGCCGCTTCCCGGGCAAAAGGCCTGAAGCTGCTGGAACGCGTGGGACTCTCCGCCCATGCCGATAAATATCCGGCCCAGCTCTCCGGCGGCCAGCAGCAGCGCGTGGCTATCGCCCGTGCGCTCTGTATGGATCCCATTGCTATGCTGTTTGACGAACCGACTTCCGCACTGGATCCGGAAATGATCAACGAAGTGCTGGATGTCATGGTTGAACTGGCCAACGAAGGCATGACGATGATGGTGGTGACGCACGAAATGGGCTTTGCCCGTAAGGTCGCCAACCGGGTGATCTTTATGGATGAAGGGAAAATTGTCGAAGACTCTGACAAAGAAGCATTTTTCGCCAATCCGCAATCCGATCGCGCAAAAGACTTCCTCGCCAAAATTCTGCATTAACGGGTCATTTTACAGGCGCGCATCGGCAGGTGCGCGCCTGATTTCATTCAGCCACCTCAGCGCGGCGTATCAAGGCTCAAAGGGACGACGCTGGAACTGGTCATGGCCGCATTTCGGGCAACGCGGCAGAATATCCGGGGTATAGACCGCCAGGTGATAATGGCAGTGTTCGCACACCAGGTTTCCCAGCCCCACCACTTCGCCACTATGGTAAACCCCGTGGTGGTTGAGATCCTGGAACACTTCGCGCCATTCCAGCTGGGTTTTATCGGTAATATCCGCCAGCTCCTGCCACAGGCTCTCTTTTATCACCCGCATAAACACGCTGTCCGTCAGTTCGTCCTGGCTCTCTTCATAGCTGCGGGCAAACTCCTCCAGATCGCGCCTGACCGCTTTGGTCAGCGTCTCAACTTCGCGATGCGTTAACTCACCAGACTGGCTAATTTTCATCCGCGCCTGTTCCACCAGCGCGTCAATATCACGTTCTCCATTGCGCAGCCGTTCACTGAGCGTCGACACCAGTTCACGGTAGAATTGAGCAACCTTGTTCATCATTTCGCCTCCGGTGTGGTTAACTTCTTCTAATAATAGACCTTATTTGCCATCTGCTTTGCCAGTTAGCCCACAGAGTCACGAAATAGTCTCCGCCGCTTTTGCCGATGTTAATGTGCGAAAGGCTGTTTTGACGTGGGCGTTTGGGCTATGCTATGCCGATCTGATAACACATCCATTGGCTACATTTTGTAGCTGTATTGAAAACAGGACCACTGGCTGCCATGCAAGAGCAATACCGCCCGGAAGAGATAGAATCGAAAGTCCAGCTTCACTGGGACGATCATCGTACATTTGAAGTAACTGAAGACGAGAGCAAAGAGAAGTATTACTGCCTGTCGATGCTTCCTTATCCTTCTGGTCGACTACACATGGGTCACGTGCGTAACTACACCATCGGCGACGTGATTGCCCGCTACCAGCGTATGCTCGGCAAAAACGTTCTGCAGCCGATCGGCTGGGATGCGTTTGGTCTGCCGGCGGAAGGCGCCGCGGTAAAAAACAACACCGCGCCGGCCCCGTGGACCTACGACAATATTGCCTACATGAAAAACCAGCTGAAAAAGCTGGGCTTTGGCTATGACTGGAGCCGTGAAGTGGCGACCTGCACCCCGGAATACTACCGCTGGGAGCAAAAATTCTTCACCGAGCTGTATAAAAAAGGCCTGGTGTACAAAAAAACGTCTGCGGTGAACTGGTGTCCGAACGACCAGACCGTTCTTGCCAACGAACAGGTTATCGACGGCTGCTGCTGGCGCTGCGATACCAAAGTTGAGCGTAAAGAGATCCCGCAGTGGTTTATCAAAATCACCGCCTACGCCGACGAACTGCTGAACGATCTGGATAAACTGGATCACTGGCCTGATACCGTTAAGACCATGCAGCGCAACTGGATCGGCCGCTCCGAAGGGGTAGAAATCTCCTTCAACGTTAACGAGTATGCCGACAAGCTGACCGTCTACACCACCCGTCCGGACACCTTCATGGGCTGTACCTACCTGGCCGTAGCCGCGGGTCATCCGCTGGCACAGCAGGCGGCAGCGAACAACCCTGAGCTGGCTGCATTTATCGACGAATGCCGCAACACCAAAGTCGCCGAAGCAGAAATGGCGACGATGGAGAAAAAAGGTGTCGATACCGGCTACAAAGCGATTCACCCGCTGACCGGCGAAGAAATTCCGGTCTGGGCGGCAAACTTCGTGCTGATGGAATACGGCACCGGCGCCGTCATGGCCGTTCCGGGTCACGATCAGCGCGACTACGAATTTGCCAGCAAATATGGCCTGAACATTAAGCCGGTTATTCTGGCGGCAGACGGCTCAGAACCGGATCTCTCCGGGCAGGCGCTGACTGAAAAAGGCACCCTCTTCAACTCCGGCGAGTTCGATGGCCTGAGCTACGAAGCGGGCTTTAACGCTATCGCCGACAAACTGGCGGCGATGGGCGTTGGCGAGCGCAAAATTAACTATCGCCTTCGCGACTGGGGCGTTTCCCGTCAGCGTTACTGGGGCGCGCCGATTCCAATGGTCACCCTGGAAGACGGTACCGTGATGCCGACCCCGGAAGATCAGCTGCCGGTCATTCTGCCGGAAGATGTGGTCATGGACGGCATCACCAGCCCAATCAAGGCCGATCCGGAATGGGCAAAAACCACCGTTAACGGTCAGCCTGCGCTGCGTGAAACCGACACCTTCGATACCTTTATGGAATCCTCCTGGTACTACGCGCGCTATACCTGCCCGCAGTACAATGACGGAATGCTGGATCCAAACGCCGCCAACTACTGGCTGCCGGTCGATATTTACATCGGCGGGATCGAACATGCGATTATGCACCTGCTGTACTTCCGCTTCTTCCATAAGCTGATGCGCGACGCGGGTATGGTTAACTCTGACGAGCCGGCGAAACAGCTGCTGTGCCAGGGGATGGTTCTGGCTGACGCCTTCTATTACGTTGGCGAAAACGGCGAGCGCAACTGGGTTTCTCCGGTTGATGCCACCGTGGAGCGCGATGAAAAAGGTCGTATCGTAAAAGCCTACGATCCGCAGGGGCGCGAGCTGGTGTATACCGGCATGAGCAAAATGTCCAAGTCGAAGAACAACGGCATCGACCCGCAGGTGATGGTTGAACGCTACGGCGCGGATACCGTACGTCTGTTTATGATGTTCGCCTCTCCGGCAGATATGACTCTGGAATGGCAGGAATCCGGCGTTGAAGGGGCAAACCGCTTCCTGAAACGTGTCTGGAAACTGGTTTATGAGCACACGACTCAGGGCCCGGTTGCCGCGCTGGACGTTGCCAGCCTGAGCGAAGATCAGCAGGCGCTGCGTCGTGATGTCCACAAAACGATCGCCAAAGTGACCGATGATATCGGCCGTCGTCAGACCTTCAACACCGCGATCGCCGCGATCATGGAGCTGATGAACAAACTGGCGAAAGCGCCGCAGGAAAACGAACAGGATCGCGCGCTGATGCGTGAGGCTCTGCTGGCGGTTGTGCGCATGCTCAATCCGTTCACCCCGCACGCCTGCTTCACGCTGTGGCAGGAGCTGGGCGGTGAAGGCGATATCGACAACGCGCCGTGGCCGGTCGCCGATGAAAGCGCTATGGTTGAAAATACCACCCTGGTTGTTGTTCAGGTTAATGGTAAAGTCCGTGGTAAAATTACCGTTCCTGTCGATGCAACCGAAGAACAGGTTCGTGCACGTGCGGGCCAGGAACATCTGGTTGCGAAGTATCTCGACGGTGTAACCGTACGTAAAGTGATTTACGTCCCGGGTAAACTGCTCAACCTGGTCGTTGGCTAAGCGCAGGAGGAAGCGTGCGATATCTGGCAACATTGTTGTTATCTCTGGCGGTGCTCATCACCGCCGGATGCGGTTGGCATCTGCGGAGTACCACTCAGGTCCCCACCGCGATGAAAACCATGATCTTTCAGTCGAGCGATCCGAATGGTCCGTTAAGTCGTTCGGTACGTAATCAGCTGCGTCTGAATGGCGTCGAGATCGTCGACGGCAGCACGCTGCGCAAGGATATTCCGTCCCTGCGTCTGGATGCGTCATCCATTCAGAAAGATACGGCTTCCATTTTCCAGGATGGTCGTACCGCTGAATATCAGATGGTGCTGACGGTGCAGGCAAGCGTGCTAATCCCGGGTCATGATATCTATCCGATCTCGACGAAAGTCTACCGCTCGTTCTTCGATAACCCGCAGGCGGCGTTAGCGAAAGACGCTGAGCAGGATATGATCGTCCAGGAGATGTACGACAAAGCCGCTGAACAGCTGATTCGTAAGCTGCCAAGCGTCCACGTTGCTGATGTCGAAGCCACGAAAGGGGAAGAGAAGCCGGTTAACGCCACTTCTACCTCCGGCAACCGCGTCTCCACCACGCTGGGTAACTGATGATTCGGCTGTACCCAGAGCAACTCCGCGCGCAGCTCACCGAAGGGCTGCGCGCGGCCTATTTATTACTCGGTAGCGATCCGTTGCTGTTGCAGGAAAGTCAGGACGCGATTCGCGAAGCCGCTGCTACCCAGGGCTTTACCGAACACCATACCGCGACCATCGACGCCAGCACCGACTGGCCCGCCCTCTTCTCACTCAGCCAGGCCATGAGCCTGTTCGCCAGCCGTCAGACGCTGCTTCTGGTCCTGCCGGAAAACGGCCCTAACGCGGCGATTAACGAACAGCTTGCCACCCTGGTCAGCATGCTCCATGACGACCTGCTGTTAATCGTTCGCGGTAATAAGCTCAGCAAAGCGCAGGAAAATGCCGCCTGGGTTGCCGCGCTGGCCAGCCGCGCGGTTCAGGTGAGCTGTCAGACGCCGGAATATGCGCAGCTGCCACGATGGCTGGCGGCGCGGGCAAAACAGCACCACTTGCATCTTGATGATGCCGCCAGTCAGCTGCTGTGCTACTGCTACGAAGGCAACCTGCTGGCGCTGGCGCAGGCGCTGGAACGTCTCTCTCTGCTGTGGCCGGATGGCAAGCTCACGCTGCCGCGCGTCGAGCAGGCGGTCAACGATGCCGCCCACTTCACGCCCTATCACTGGGTGGATGCGCTGCTGGCTGGCAAAAGCAAACGGGTGCTGCATATCCTGCAGCAGTTACGGCTGGAAGGCAGCGAACCGGCTATTCTGCTGCGCACGCTTCAACGCGAGCTGCTGCTGCTGGTTAACCTGAAACGCCAGTCGGCCCATACGCCGCTGCGTACGCTGTTCGATAAACATCGGGTATGGCAGAACCGTCGACAGCTGTTAAGCGATGCGCTCGCGCGCCTCAGCACGGACCAGTTACGCCAGGCCGTGACTCTGCTGACCCGAGCGGAGCTCACCTTCAAGCAGGATTACGGCAGCGCCATCTGGCCGGAATTAGAGAGCCTTTCTTTGTTGCTCTGCCATAAAGCGCTGGCAGACGTGTTTATTGATGGTTGATATGACTCAGTTGCAGGCAATGTACGGCGGCACCTTCGATCCGGTGCACTATGGTCACCTCAAACCGGTCGAGGTTCTGGCGAATCAGATCGGTCTTGGCAAAGTCATTATCGTCCCAAACAATGTTCCGCCACACCGCCCGCAGCCTGAAGCCACCAGCGCCCAGCGTAAACAGATGCTGGCGCTGGCCATTGCCGATAAACCGTTGTTCGTGCTCGATGAACGCGAGCTTCGGCGTCAGACGCCGTCCTGGTCGGCACAAACGCTCGAAGAGTGGCGACAGGAACAAGGGCCGGACCAGCCGCTGGCGTTCATTATTGGTCAGGACTCGCTGCTCACCTTCCCGACCTGGCACAATTACACCTCGATTCTGGATAATGTCCATCTGATCGTTTGCCGTCGTCCGGGCTACCCGCTGGTGATGAAACGGGAAGAGGATCAGCGGTGGCTGGACAAACATTTAACCCACGACGCAGAACAGCTGCACAGCCGTCCCGCCGGGGTCATCTATCTGGCGGAAACCCCGTGGTTTGATATTTCGGCAACGATTATCCGCCAGCGCCTTGAACGCGGAGAATCCTGCGCTGACATGCTGCCGGCCGCGGTACTGGCGTATATCCATCAGCAAAAACTCTACTGTTAACCGGCCGTTGCCCCAGCGTTGGTGACGCCGGATACAATAGCAGCGCGCCGATTCGCATATACTCTCCCTCATCCCTTGATGATGTCAGAAGGCGTATATTCAGTGAAATTATGGTTAGTTCGACATGGTGAAACTGAGGCCAATGTTGCCGGCCTTTACAGCGGACACGCCCCGACTCCGCTAACCGAACGCGGCATGATGCAGGCGAGAACGCTCGGCCAGCTGCTGCAGGCGGTAACGTTCGATCGCGTGCTCTGCAGCGAACTGGAACGCACCCACATCACCGCCGACCTGCTGCTCGGCACACGGCATATCCCCCGGCAGATTGTCCCCGAACTCAACGAGATGTTTTTTGGCGACTGGGAAATGCGCCATCATCGGGACTTACAGCTCGAAGACGCGGAAAACTATGCCGCCTGGTGCGCGGACTGGCAGCATGCGGCGCCGACCAACGGCGAAAGTTTTCAGCATTTCGCCCACCGCGTCCGCACGTTTGCCGAGAAGCTGACGCACGATCCGCAGCCAGATCATCTGCTGATCGTGGGCCATAAAGGTGGGCTGAGTCTGCTTATCGCGCTGTTGCTGAAGCTGCCGGCGGAGGCCATGTGGCATTTTCCTGTCGCCCATGGCACATGGAGCGAACTCGAACTGCACGCTGATTTTGCCACGCTGCGGGTATTAAATAGCCAGGCGCGCTGGCAGAAGGAAGAAGAATTCCGTGCAGACCATTGACAGGTCAGAGCAGGCTGTTATTCTCCGCAGCCTGGACGTATCGGCTAAACGATGTTTCCAGAAATTGTTTTACAAAAATGGCGATGCAATCACGGGCGATGGATGGGATGATAGCCGCCGCCATCGCTTGCTGACCGACATTTATCCCGACTTTTCGACGAGTTCAGGTATACTGTCAGGCTGTTTATTATTATCAATCTTCACTCACCCAGGGGGAACTCTTGCAGGGTAAAGCACTCCAGGATTTTGTTATCGACAAAATTGATGACCTGAAAGGTCAGGACATCGTTGCCATTGACGTTCATGGCAAATCCAGCATTACAGATTGCATGATTATTTGCACCGGCACCTCTACGCGCCATGTAATGTCCATCGCCGACCACGTAGTACAAGAGTCTCGCGCCGCAGGAATGCTGCCGCTTGGCGTTGAAGGTGAAAGCGCCGCTGACTGGATTGTTGTCGACCTTGGCGACGTCATGGTTCACGTTATGCAGGAAGAGAGCCGTCGTCTGTACGAGCTGGAAAAACTCTGGAGTTAATGCGTGAAGCTGCAGCTGGTGGCCGTTGGCACCAAGATGCCGGACTGGGTTCAGACCGGCTTTAGTGAATATTTGCGCCGTTTTCCAAAAGATATGCCGTTCGAGCTGCTGGAAATCCCTGCCGGTAAACGCGGTAAAAATGCCGACATCAAGCGAATCCTCGACAAAGAAGGGGAGATGATGCTGGCAGCCGCAGGCAAAAATCGCATCGTGACCCTGGATATTCCGGGAAAACCGTGGGATACGCCGCAGCTGGCACGAGAGCTGGAGCGCTGGAAACAGGATGGCCGCGACGTCAGCCTGCTTATCGGCGGTCCCGAGGGGCTCTCTCCGGCTTGTAAAGCAGCAGCGGAACAGAGTTGGTCACTCTCCACCCTCACGTTGCCTCACCCGCTGGTACGCGTACTGGTCGCTGAGAGCCTGTATCGTGCGTGGAGCATTACCACCAACCACCCTTACCACCGTGAATAATGATGACCAGGGTAGACTAAGCAGCGAATGAAATTACAGAATTCTTTCCGCGACTATACGGCTGAATCCTCGCTGTTCGTGCGCCGGGCGCTGGTCGCTTTTTTGGGGATTTTGCTGCTTACCGGCATACTGGTTGCCAATCTTTATAACGTGCAGATTGTTCGCTACACCGACTATCAAACGCGTTCCAACGAAAACCGTATTAAGCTGGTCCCCATTCCGCCCAGTCGCGGCATTATCTATGACCGCAACGGTACGCCGCTGGCGCTGAACCGCACCATCTACCAGCTGGAGATGATGCCGGAGAAAGTCGATAACGTGCAGCAGACGCTGGATGCGTTACGCGACGTCATCGATCTGACCGATGATGATATTGCAAACTTCAAGAAAGAACGCTCGCGTTCCCATCGCTTCACCTCGATTCCCGTCAAGGTCAACCTGAGCGAAGTCCAGGTGGCCCGTTTTGCGGTTAACCAGTACCGCTTTCCCGGCGTCGAAGTAAAAGGCTATAAACGCCGCTACTACCCCTATAATTCCGCGCTGACCCACGTTATCGGCTACGTCTCAAAAATTAACGATAAAGACGTCGATCGCCTGGATAAAGAGGGCAAGCTGGCCAACTATGCCTCCACGCATGATATTGGCAAGCTGGGAATCGAGCGCTATTACGAAGACGTATTGCACGGTCAGACCGGCTATGAAGAGGTTGAGGTCAACAACCGCGGCCGCGTCATTCGCCAGCTCAAAGAGGTGCCGCCGCAGGCCGGGCGCGATATCTATTTGACCCTCGATCTCAAGCTTCAGCAGTACATTGAGACCCTGCTCGCCGGCAGCCGCGCTGCCGTGGTCGTCACCGACCCGCGTACCGGCAGCATCCTCGCGCTGGTCTCCACGCCGAGCTACGACCCGAACCTGTTTGTGGACGGCATCTCCAGTAAAGACTACTCCGCCCTGCTGAACGATCCGAATACTCCGCTGGTCAACCGCGCGACTCAGGGGGTCTACCCGCCGGCGTCGACGGTGAAGCCTTATGTCGCCGTATCGGCCCTCAGCGCGAACGTCATCACCCGCAATACCAGCCTGTTCGACCCGGGCTGGTGGCAGCTGCCGGGCTCTGACAAGCGCTACCGCGACTGGAAAAAATGGGGTCACGGGCACCTGAATGTGACCAAAGCGCTCGAGGAGTCTGCGGATACCTACTTCTATCAGGTCGCTTATGATATGGGTATCGACCGCCTCTCTGAGTGGATGAGCAAATTCGGTTACGGCCACTATACCGGTATCGATCTGTCGGAAGAGCGTTCCGGGAATATGCCGACCCGCGAATGGAAGCTGAAACGCTTTAAGAAGCCCTGGTATCAGGGTGACACCATCCCGGTCGGAATCGGCCAGGGCTACTGGACCGCCACGCCGATTCAGATGAACAAAGCGCTGATGATCCTGATAAACGACGGTCTGGTGAAAGTGCCGCATCTGCTGCAAAGCACCGTCGAAGACGGCAAACAGGTTCCCTGGGTTCAACCGCACGAGCCGCCGGTCGGCGACATTCATTCCGGCTTCTGGGAAATCGCCAAGGACGGGATGTTCGGCGTCGCTAACCGTGGCAACGGGACCGCGCATAAATACTTCGCCAGCGCGCCCTATAAAATTGCGGCGAAATCCGGTACAGCCCAGGTATTTGGCCTGAAAGCCAATGAAACCTATAACGCGCACCGAATCGCGGAACGTCTGCGTGACCATAAACTCATGACGGCGTTTGCCCCTTATAACAATCCCCAGGTTGCTGTTGCCATCATTCTTGAGAACGGCGGTGCTGGCCCGGCGGTCGGCACGATTATGCGCCAGATTCTCGACCACATTATGCTGGGTGATAACAACACAAACCTGCCGAGTGAAAACCCGGCGGTCACGGCGGGTGAGGATCAATAATGACCGATAATCCGAACAAAAAATCACTATGGGATAAAATCCATCTCGATCCGACCATGGTGCTGATTCTGCTGGCGCTGCTGACCTACAGCGCGCTGGTCATCTGGAGCGCCAGCGGCCAGGACATCGGGATGATGGAGCGCAAAATAGGCCAGATCGCCATGGGCGTGGTGATCATGATCGTGATGGCGCAAATCCCGCCGCGCGTGTATGAAGGCTGGGCGCCCTATCTCTATATCTTCTGTATCATTTTGCTGGTGGCGGTTGACGCTTTCGGCGCGATTTCCAAAGGCGCCCAGCGCTGGCTGGATCTGGGGGTTGTGCGCTTTCAGCCGTCGGAAATTGCTAAAATCGCCGTCCCGCTGATGGTCGCGCGCTTTATCAACCGCGACGTTTGCCCACCCTCGCTGAAGAATACCGCCATTGCGCTGGTGCTGATTTTTCTGCCAACCCTGCTGGTTGCCGCCCAGCCTGACCTCGGAACATCGATTCTGATTGCGTTGTCTGGCCTGTTCGTGCTGTTCCTGTCCGGGCTGAGCTGGCGCCTGATCGGCGTGGCGGTGGTGCTGGTTGCGGCGTTTATTCCGATTTTATGGTTCTTCCTGATGCATGATTATCAGCGTCAGCGCGTCATGATGTTGCTCGACCCGGAAACCGATCCGCTGGGTGCCGGCTATCATATTATCCAGTCGAAAATCGCCATTGGCTCCGGTGGATTACGCGGCAAAGGCTGGCTGCACGGCACCCAGTCGCAGCTTGAATTCCTGCCGGAACGCCATACCGACTTTATCTTTGCGGTCCTGGCCGAAGAGCTCGGCCTGATTGGCGTGCTGATTCTACTGGCGCTCTATATTTTGCTCATCATGCGCGGGCTGTGGATCGCCGCCCAGGCGCAGACCACCTTCGGTCGCGTCATGGCCGGTGGTTTAATGTTGATTTTATTCGTTTATGTCTTCGTAAATATTGGTATGGTGAGTGGTATTTTACCAGTGGTGGGGGTACCGTTGCCGCTGGTCAGCTACGGGGGCTCAGCCCTGATCGTATTGATGGCCGGGTTTGGTATCGTGATGTCGATCCACACCCACAGAAAAATGTTGTCGAAAAGCGTTTAAGGGGTTTGCGATGCGTAAGCAATGGCTGGGGATTTGCATAGCAGCGGGACTGCTGGCGGCATGTTCGGGTGAAGACGTTCAACAGAAGACGGTCAGCACTCCACAGCCGGCCGTTTGTAATGGCCCAAGCGTGGAAATCAGCGGCGCCGATCCGCATTATGAGACGCCAAATGCGACGGCGAATCAGGATTACGAGCGCGAGGGGAAAAGTTATAAAATCGTCCAGGATCCGTCTAACTTTACCCAGACCGGTCTGGCCGCCATTTATGATGCGGAGCCCAACAGCAACCTGACGGCATCCGGCGAAGCCTTCGACCCGACGCAGCTGACCGCAGCACACCCGACGCTGCCGATCCCGAGCTACGTGCGCGTGACGAACGTGGCAAATGGCCGCATGATCGTCGTGCGCATTAACGATCGCGGCCCGTACGGCACCGATCGCGTGATTTCGCTTTCTCGCGCCTCCGCCGATCGCCTGAACACCTCCAACAACACCAAAGTGCGTATCGATCCGATCATCGTCGCACCGGACGGTTCGCTTTCCGGCCCGGGCATGGCCTGTACTACCGTCGCCAAACAGACCTATGCGCTGCCTGCCCGTCCCGATCTTGACGGCGGCGCAGGTGTTTCCAGCGAACCGACGGCGCCAACCGACGTTCGCCCGATCAGCAATGCCACGCTGAAGCCGGAAGACAACGTTGGCGCTCCGGTGAACAGCAGCGGCTTCCTCGGCGCGCCGACGCCCCTGAATAGCGGCGTACTGGAAAGCAGCGAGCCTGCGGTTCAGACTGCCACCCAAAGCGCGCCGGTTACCGCCCCTGGTTCTGTGCAAGGCAGCGTCACGCCAGCAGCGCCGGCTGCGGCGGCAACCACGGCTGTCGCCGCCTCTTCGGCCAGCGCCAGCGGCGATTTTGTCGTCCAGGTCGGCGCCGTCAGCGATCGGGCCCGCGCGCAGCAATATCAGCAGCGTCTGAGCCAGCAGTTTTCCGTGCCTGGCCGCGTCGTGCAGAACGGCGCAGTGTGGCGCATTCAGCTAGGGCCATTCGCCAGTAAATCGCAGGCCAGCACGGTACAACAGCGCCTGCAAAGCGAAGCTCAGCTGCAATCATTTATTACTCACGCCAACTAAACAGGTAGGGTCGTTGTCCGTACTGTGATGCGCATGAAAAAGTCATTAACAAAGTCATGCGCAATGTCGGATGCCGGTCCACAGAGCATTTGTTATAGTAAGGCACTTTTTTAACTCCATCACGGATGCCGTTGTTCTGACCATGAAGACCTCTTTCACCGCACGTTTACTCGTTACGGCCCTCTCCGTTGCAGCGCTCTCCTCCGCTGCCCACGCCGATGACCTGAATCTCAAAACCATGATCCCAGGCGCGCCGCAGATTGACGCCGAATCCTGGATTCTTATTGATTACAATTCGGGCAAAGTGCTGGCGGAGAATAACGCCGATTCCCGCCGCGACCCGGCGAGTCTGACCAAAATGATGACCAGCTACGTCATCGGTCAGGCCATGAAAGCGGGCAAGTTTAAAGAAACCGACCTGGTTACGGTGGGTAACGATGCGTGGGCAACCGGTAACCCGGTGTTTAAAGGCTCTTCACTGATGTTCCTGAAGCCGGGTATGCAGGTTCCGGTTTCTCAGCTGATCCGCGGCATCAACCTGCAGTCAGGTAACGATGCCTGCGTCGCCATGGCCGACTATGTTGCCGGCAGCCAGGATGCCTTCGTCAGCCTGATGAACAGCTACGTCAATGCGCTGGGCCTGAAAAACAGCCACTTCCAGACCGTTCACGGCCTCGATGCCGACGGCCAGTACAGCTCCGCGCGCGATATGGCGCTGATTGGCCAGGCGCTGATCCGCGATGTACCGAACGAATACACCATCTATAAAGAAAAAGAGTTCACCTTTAACGGCATTCGTCAGCTGAACCGTAACGGTCTGCTGTGGGATAACAGCCTGAACGTCGACGGGATTAAAACCGGGCATACCGATAAAGCGGGCTATAACCTCGTGGCCTCGGCGACCGAAGGCCAGATGCGTCTGATCTCCGCCGTCATGGGCGGCCGCACCTACAAAGGCCGCGAATCCGAAAGCAAAAAGCTGCTGACCTGGGGCTTCCGCTTCTTCGAAACCGTTAATCCGCTGAAAGCCGGGAAAGAGTTCTCTTCTGAACCAGCCTGGTTTGGCGACAGCGATCGCGCTTCGCTGGGTGTCGATAAAGACGTTTATCTGACTATCCCTCGTGGCCGCATGAAAGATCTGAAAGCCAGCTATGTGCTGAACAATACCGAACTGCACGCCCCGCTGCAGAAAAATCAGGTTGTCGGCACCATTAACTTCCAGCTGGACGGTAAAACGATCGATCAGCGCCCGCTGGTCGTCCTGCAAGAAATTCCTGAAGGCAATTTCTTCGGAAAAATGATTGATTACATCAAGTTAATGTTCCACCACTGGTTTGGTTAAAAATCGAACACTTGAAAGTGTGATTTACATCCCCATATACTAATCATCAAAGTAACCTGATAACTCCCACACTTCGTGGGAGTTATTATTTTTTGTCGTAACACCGGAGCTGACATGAAAACCAAACTTAACGAACTGCTTGAATTCCCTACTCCATTTACTTACAAAGTAATGGGGCAGGCGTTGCCTGAGCTGGTTGATCAGGTGGTGGAAGTGGTACAGCGCCATGCGCCTGGTGATTACTCTCCACAGGTAAAACCGAGCAGCAAGGGGAACTACCACTCGGTCTCTATCACCATCAACGCAACCCATATCGAGCAGGTCGAAACCCTGTACGAAGAGCTGGGCAATATCGATATCGTCCGGATGGTGCTGTAACCCATTCCCAGACCCGGTCCTGCGCCGGGTCATCTCTCCCCGCTATGCTGTGATATACTCCCCCCTCAAGTCACTTCTCTCTCTGCGGAGACGTTGTTTTGCAGCATAACAAAATCCTTATTCGTCAACTTGGCCTGCAACCTTACGAACCGGTCTCGCAGGCGATGCATGAATTTACCGATACCCGCGACGACAGCACGCTGGACGAAATCTGGCTGGTAGAGCACCCTGCGGTCTTTACTCAAGGCCAGGCGGGAAAAGCCGAACACGTGCTGGTTCCGGGGGACATTCCGGTCATTCAAAGCGATCGCGGCGGCCAGGTGACCTACCACGGGCCAGGGCAGCAGGTGATGTATGTTCTGTTGAACCTCAAGCGCCGGAAACTGGGCGTGCGCGAACTGGTTACTCTGCTGGAACAGACCGTGGTCAATACGCTGGCGGAATACGCGATTGAATCACATCCACGCGCCGATGCGCCCGGCGTCTACGTCGGCGAGCAAAAAATCTGTTCGCTGGGTTTACGTATCCGGAAAGGTTGTTCGTTTCACGGGCTTGCGCTGAATATTGCGATGGACCTGTCGCCGTTCCTGCGGATTAACCCCTGCGGCTATGCCGGGATGGAGATGACCCAAATGCGCCAGTGGCAGCCGGATATTCAACCGCAGATGGTGGCGCCACATCTGGTTGCCAACCTGCTGGCCCTGCTTGGCAACCCGCCCCACGAGATGATTGCTGCCGCTTAGCTCCCGCCCGCTCGCGCCCCTGTCTCCGGGGCGCGACATTCGCATTATCGATAGTTAAGCCATTATATTTGCAATTAAACGTCACGCACGACGCTGCCGCCGGCCGCTATACTTGCGCTATTTCCGATAACAGGAAGCGCTGAGTGGAAAATAACACGCCGTCATCAGAGTCGCCCGCACCGCAGAAACCGCACCACGACCGCCAGGTGTTGCGTATTCTACGCAATGTGGATCTGAACCTGCTGACCATTTTTGAAGCGGTGTATGTTCACAAGGGCATCGTAAATGCCGCTAAAGTGCTGAACATTACACCATCGGCGATCAGCCAGTCGCTTAACAAACTGCGTGCGGTATTCCCCGACCCACTGTTTATTCGTAAAGGCCAGGGGGTGAGGCCTACGGCCTACGCAACCCATCTTCACCAGTACATCAGCCAGGGAATGGAATCCTTCCTCAGCGCCCTTGACCTGGCCTGCGGGGCGGCTCAGCCACGCGCCCTCACCATCGCGACCTCCCCTCTCATCGGGGCGCTGGTCATCCCCACGATTGCGCACGCGCTCAAACCGCGTTTCCCCCAGATCCGGTTACACAACATCGCCATTACCGATGCCAGCAGTCAGCTTAACCAACGCCAGGTCGATTTAGCGATCGACAGCGATACCTACAGTAGCCAGACCATCGCGTATCACCTGCTGTTTGAAGAGCGGCTGGTGATGTATTGCCGCGAAGGACATCCGGCGCTGCAAAGGCCGTTAACCGAAGAAAATCTCCGCCAGTATGAGTTTGCGCTGAAGCTATCGCCGGGCCAACGCTATCCGGCAATATACCGGCAGCGGCAGGAACGCCAGGGAGAACGCCGCTGTGGCTTCAGCAGCGACAACCTGTTTGCCCAGGCTGCGCTGATTAGCCAAAGCGATATGCTCGGGCTGATGCCGGAGCGAATGTTTTCTCTGCTGGCGCAAACGTGGTCGCTGGCAAGGCTCGACTACGCTCAATTACCCGAAGAGCGCATTGAGATTGCACTGCATTACAACCGGCAGAGCGCGCAGGAACCGTTGCTGAATCAGGTCATCGAGGTCGTTTGTCAGTCGTTTAAACAATAAAGCACGTGAGGATAAGCATAAAACAACAACTATTTTACAATTTGCCGAACAGGTAGGCTGCTTTCTGTCCCATATCAATGGTATACTGCCTGTCCTTAATTCAAAAATAGTTGATAAATACAACATTTCCTTGAATTGATTCGCTTTCCTTCGTGACTCGCAACTGGAACACGCACGCTATGAGTAAACCCATTGTGATGGAACGCGGTGTTAAGTACCGCGACGCCGATAAAATGGCCCTTATCCCGGTGAAAAACGTGGCAACTGAGCGTGAAGCTCTGCTCAGAAAACCGGAATGGATGAAAATCAAACTTCCGGCTGACTCGTCCCGTATCCAGGGAATCAAAGCAGCGATGCGTAAGAACGGTCTGCACTCCGTGTGCGAAGAAGCTTCTTGCCCAAACCTTGCGGAATGCTTCAACCACGGAACGGCCACCTTTATGATCCTCGGCGCGATTTGTACCCGCCGCTGCCCGTTCTGTGACGTTGCGCACGGTCGTCCGGTGACCCCGGATGCCAACGAACCGCAGAAACTCGCGCAAACTATCGCCGATATGGGTCTGCGTTACGTCGTCGTGACCTCCGTTGACCGCGACGATCTTCGCGACGGCGGCGCGCAGCACTTTGCCGATTGCATCAGCGCTATTCGTGAGAAAAACCCGACGATTAAGATTGAGACCCTGGTCCCTGACTTCCGTGGCCGTATGGATCGCGCGCTGGATATCCTCACGGTGACGCCGCCGGATGTGTTTAACCACAACCTGGAAAACGTGCCGCGTCTGTATCGTCAGGTTCGCCCAGGCGCCGACTACAACTGGTCGCTGAAGCTGCTGGAGCGCTTTAAAGAAGCGCATCCGGAGATCCCGACGAAATCAGGTTTGATGGTCGGTCTCGGCGAGACCAACGAAGAGATCATCGAAGTTATGCGCGACCTGCGTCGCCATGGCGTGACTATGCTCACCCTGGGCCAGTATCTGCAGCCAAGCCGTCATCACCTGCCGGTTCAGCGCTACGTTAGCCCGGATGAGTTTGAAGAGATGAAAGCCGAAGCGATGGCGATGGGCTTCACCCATGCCGCCTGCGGTCCGTTCGTTCGTTCGTCTTATCATGCCGACCTGCAAGCCAAAGGAATGGAAGTGAAGTAAATCTCACTGCCCGCCAATCGCCGCGTGAACGCTTTCGCGCGGCGATCTGTTTTTATCCCGCCCGTCTGATGTTTCCCTGCCCGCTGGTAACAACTGGTTGCATTTTTTCCGTATTTTCGCGAGCAGGCAACAAAAAGAGGCCGCAACGCCTATCGCTGCAGCCTCTTCAACGTCCAGACTCTCGCCTGTCGGTTACGCCCTCCCGCTGTCGGGGAAAGCGCCTTTAATTACTCTTTATGAGAGAGCTTTTGTGCCGGAGCGTCTTCTTCCGCACTGGTTTTCTTCGCGCTATCGTCATCGTCGTTCATGGCTTTCTTGAAGCCTTTGATAGCGGACCCCAGGTCTCCACCCAGCGTACGTAATTTTTTGGTACCAAACACTAAAATAATCAGTGCTGCGACAACCAGCAGTTTGGTAATACTAATCTCACCCATAGCTAACCTTCTTCTCTAAAACAAGCTGCGAATACGCCATCATACACGCGAACAATTAACGGCTATTTGACGCGCGGACACAATAGCAATCTGTAACAAGGTGAATCAAGCCTTGTTTAAAAAAACATCACAATAATTGCGGTGGCGCAAAGCGGCGGTTCTTCAACACCGGCAAACGCTCGCGAATCTGACGCAGCGACGCTGTCGAAATGTCGGCAGTAATCATCTGCGGCTCGTCCCCTGCCCCCGCCATTATCGTTCCCATCGGGTCGATAATGCGGCTCTGACCAATATTACGGGTGCCGCATTCGCCTGCCGCAACGATATAGCAGGTCGTATCCAGAGCCCTGGCCGCCAGTAGCGTGGCCCAATGATACTCCTTCATCGGCCCTTTTACCCACGCGGTGGGTAAAACCAATACTTCAGCACCGTTAAGCGCCAGCGTTAACGCCAGTTCAGGAAAGCGTAAATCGTAACAGGTCATTAGGCCAACGCGTACCCCGTCGATATCAATCAGCGGCGGAATCTGTTGCCCGGCATCGACAAGTCGCGACTCCTGCATCGCAAACGCGTCATACAAATGGAGCTTCTGGTATTGGGCAATCACTTCGCCCTGGCGTATCGCCACCAGCGTATTCGTCGCTCGCCCCTCACCCGAAGGTACATGCAGCGTCAGCACCGTGGTTAAACCATAATTCCGGCTTTCATCACGCAACAGCTGCAGAAAACCGCCATCAATCTCCTGCGCCGACTTTACCGAGAGATCCGGATCGCTGTCGTCACGCGCCAGCAATGCTTCCGGTAATACCAGCAATGATACTCCCTGCCCGGCCGCCTGGTTCATCAACGCTACGCAGGTACGCGCATTGACTAGCCAGTCCGCCGTAACGGCAAATTGTCCCGCAGCAACCCGCATTCTCTTCTCCCGTCAGGTATTTCGTAGCCAATGACGCATTTTGCGCGCTACACTCAAACCCCTGTATTAACCAAATAGCAGGGAATGAGAGTGTCACAACTACTTTTAGCCGTTTTTGTTGGCGGCGGTACCGGCAGCGTATTGCGCTGGTGGCTTGGTATGAAGTTCAATCCAATGCATCACGCTATTCCCATCGGCACACTCGCGGCAAACTTGCTGGGCGCATTTATCATTGGTGCCGGGCTGGCATGGTTTAATCGCCTGACAAACATTGACCCAATGTGGAAATTGCTGATCACTACCGGATTTTGCGGCGGGCTGACGACGTTCTCAACCTTCTCATCGGAGGTCGTTTTCCTGCTGCAACAGGGCCGTTTCAGCTGGGCGCTGCTGAACATTCTGGTCAATCTGTTAGGTTCATTCGCCATGACGGCAACGGCATTCTGGCTCTTTTCCCACGCTGCCAGCCGCTAACGGCAGGCAAAAAAAAACCCGCGTTGAGCGGGTTTTTATACTCTACTGACGCAATGCTTAGATAGCGTTTACGTTTGCAGCAGAAGGGCCTTTGGCACCGTTAGTGATTTCGAACTCTACACGCTGACCTTCAGCCAGAGTTTTGAAACCGTTGGACTGGATTGCAGAGAAATGTACGAATACATCTTTGCTGCCATCTTCCGGAGTAATGAAACCGAATCCTTTGGATTCATTAAACCACTTAACGTTACCTTTAATCTTAGACATCAAAATTACCTTTATATGAAAAAACGACACTGATACTGTGTCGGACACCAGTACATCAATTGTGATGCCTTTTGTCCAGTCCAACTTTGTTAAAAAGTGACAAATATCGCTATCTTTTTTAGGAGGTCACGCCTTAGTTGTTGTTTTTTCACAGGACAAACGACTTAGCTCTTTTATTGCTAAGTTATGCCAGTTCTAAAACTGGAAACGGGCCCAGGCAAAGTAGACGTTACCGTTATTGTAGGTCCCGGGGATATAGGTCATCTGGAAAGTTGCCGGTCCATAACCAATGGATGCCAGTGGCAAAATGACCGGAATGGGAATGTAATTCCAGTTATCCCGCGCCGTCACGCCCAGCGTGTACCCCAGACCAAGATGAAAGTTGTCATCTGCTAACGGACGCCAGGTTTTCTCCCAGCCATAGCCGCCAATCGGTTCCCATTTGTTAAACGAGTCCTTAAAAGCCATCAGATACAGGCCGTGCCAGTTGCCTTTATCATCCCAGCGCGAAACCCCGAATCCTGCTCCCCACGGACGCTCGTTATATTCATCGGTCTTTTCTTTGTCATAGGCAAAGCGGGCATGCCAGGTAATCGCGGGAACATACAGATCGTAGTGTTCAGGTTCCTGCCAGGTTTGCACGACGTTATCACTTAAGGTGTTATACCCATCGCGAATCGTCGACGTAAACGACGCGTTAGCCGCGCCACAAGAGAGCATTACCCCTAAAAAACCAAGAAAAAACAATACGAACTGACGTTGTCTCAACACTTATCTCTTACCAATATCGATTTTAAAGCGCAATAATTTAACAAGTATAATCTTAATATTACCTTAACGAAATTAGGTAAGTTTCTGATTTATGATCGGAAAAACAGCATCCTTTTCACCTCGTCGTTTTGTGATAGCGGCCGCCCCTCCACTGATGATTGCAGGGTTCTCATCAGTTTATTGATTTGCATCAGCATGTTTCGCCCATTAATTAGGCACATTCGCTCACTTAATTTTATCTTCACTTTATTTATTAGCAGATTCTTTGGGTAAAAGGCTTAGGGGTAAAAGATGCTTACGCTAGTTGAGATCCTGATTGGGATTGTGGTCATTGTGGGTGTTGCCCGCTATATCATAAAGGGGTATTCCGCCACCGGCGTGCTGTTCGTCGGCGGTTTGACGTTACTCATCGTCAGCGCGTTGATGGGGCACAAAATTTTACCCGGCGATACAAAAAGCACGGGGTACTCCGCGACCGATATTATCGAATACGTTAAAATTCTCCTGATGAGCCGCGGCGGCGATTTGGGCATGATGATCATGATGCTCTGCGGATTCGCCACCTATATGACCCATATTGGCGCCAACGATATGGTGGTAAAGCTGGCTTCAAAGCCGCTGCGCTATATTAACTCTCCCTATCTGCTGATGATCGCCGCCTATTTTGTCGCCTGTCTGATGTCGCTGGCCGTCTCTTCGGCAACCGGTCTGGGCGTTCTGCTGATGGCCACGCTGTTCCCGGTGATGGTGAACGTCGGTATCAGTCGCGGCGCCGCGGCGGCCATTTGCGCCTCGCCGGCCGCCATTATCCTCTCTCCGACCTCCGGCGACGTGGTGCTGGCCGCCAAAGCCGCAGAAATGCCGCTCATCGACTTCGCGTTTAAAACCACGCTGCCAATCTCCATCGTCGCAATTATCAGCATGGCCATTGCCCACTACTTCTGGCAGCGCTATCTGGATAAAAAAGAGAATGTCGTTCACGAAATGCTTGATGTGAATGAGATCACCACAACCGCTCCCTCCTTTTACGCCCTTCTGCCCTTTACGCCGATTATCGGCGTCCTGATTTTCGACGGGAAATGGGGCCCGGAGCTGCATATTATTGCTATCCTCGTGCTCTGCATGCTGCTGGCGGCCGTGCTGGAGTTTGTGCGCGGCTTTAATACGAAAAATGTTTTCGCCGGACTGGAAGTCGCCTACCGCGGCATGGCCGATGCCTTCGCCGGCGTCGTCATGCTGTTAGTGGCCGCCGGCGTCTTTGCTCAGGGCCTGAGCACCATTGGCTTTATCAATAGCCTGATCTCAATCGCCACATCATTTGGCTCGGCGAGCATTATTTTAATGCTGGTGCTGGTGATTCTGACCATGCTGGCGGCAATGACCACCGGTTCTGGTAACGCGCCGTTTTACGCCTTCGTAGAGATGATCCCGAAATTAGCCCACTCTTCAGGCATCAACCCGGCCTACCTGTCCATTCCTATGCTACAGGCTTCAAACCTGGGTCGGACTATTTCGCCGGTCTCAGGCGTGGTGGTCGCCGTTGCCGGGATGGCCAAAATCTCCCCCTTTGAAGTGGTGAAACGGACCTCTGTTCCGGTTATCGTCGGTCTGCTGGTGGTGATTATCGCCACCGAAGTTCTGGTACCCGGTAGCGCGCTTTAATAAACGCGAAAAGGCGCCAGCTGGCGCCTTTTTTATGCTTTAATCATTTCCTGTAAATCATTGTCACCCACTATCAGGATTAAAAATGTTCAGGAAGGATTTCGTCGCCATTGCCCTTTTGTTGACGGCAACCCAGGCCGGCGCTGAACCACTCACCGCAACGCAATATGGCGATTTCGACCGTTATGTACTGGCTTTGTCATGGCAAACGGGGTTCTGCCAGAGCATGCATGACAGAAACCGGAGTGAGCCGGAAGAGTGTCGCTTGCAGCAGGAATTACCGAATAAAGCGGATTTCCTGACGGTACATGGCCTCTGGCCTGGCCTGCCAAAATCCATTGCTGCCCGGGGCGTCGACGATCGGCGCTGGATGCGTTTTGGCTGCGCCACCCGCCCTGTCCCCAACATGCCTGAAGTGAAAGCCGGGCGTAAATGCCAGGCCGCTGAAACCGGGCTGTCGCTCGAGATGGCGAATAAACTCAATAGCGTGATGCCGGGAGCCGGCGGCAATTCATGTCTCGAGCGTTATGAGTATGCGAAACACGGCGTCTGTTTTGGCTTCGATCCCGATAGCTACTTTGGCACGATGGTACGTCTTGATAGTGAAGTGAAGCAGAGCCCGCTGGGCCTCTTTCTGGCGAAGCACTACGGGCAGAGCGTCAGCCGCGATGAGTTCGATGCCGCGGTCGCGCAGGCATATGGTAAGCAGAGCGTGAAAGCATTTAAGCTGACCTGTAACGGCAATCCGGCTTATTTAACCGAAATGCAAATCGCCATCAAAGCGGAGGCTATCAATCAGCCGCTTTCAGCCAATAGCCTCTTGCCCCAGCCTCATCCGGGGAATTGCGGCAAACAATTTGTGATTGATAAAGCCGGCAACTGATGATTCGGCGGCGTAAGCCGCCGGTAGATTACGCGCGAATAAAATCGAGCAGATCCTGGTTAATCTGGTGTTTATGGGTCGTACAGATCCCGTGAGACCCGCCCTGGTAGACCTTTAATTCGCCGTCAGGCAGCAGCTGCGCCGCCACTTTCCCGCAGGTTTCAAACGGGACAATCTGGTCATCATCACCATGAATCACCAGCGTCGGGATCGTCATCTTACGCAGGTCTTCACGGAGGTCGGTTTCAGAAAACGCTTCAATACAGTCATAAAGCGCTTTGATTGACCCCTGCAACCCCTGCTCGACAAACCCTTCACGTACCGCTTTTGACTCTTTGGCCCCGTCCCGATTGTAGCCGTAGAATGCTGCCGTCAGCTCATAGAAGAACGCTCCGCGATCCTCAATAACCCCCTCCCTGATGCTGTCGAAGACCGCCCTGGGAACGCCGTTCGGGTTAAAGTCCGTCTGAATCATAATCGGCGTCACGGCGCCAATCAGCACCGCTTTCGCCACACGGTCAGTTCCGTGCCGGCCGATATAACGCGCGACTTCCCCGCCGCCGGTTGAGTGTCCGACATGAACGGCATCACGTAAGTTCAGATGGGCCGTGAGCTGAGCCAGATCGTCGGCATACTGATCCATACTGTGGCCATCCCAGGGCTGCGCCGAGCGACCATGCCCCCGGCGATCGTGAGCAATCACGCGGAATCCATGCGATCCGAGAAACAACATTTGATCTTCAAAAGCATCAGCCGTCAACGGCCAGCCGTGGCTGAATACCACCGGTTGCCCGCTACCCCAGTCTTTAAAATACAGATAACTACCGTCGTTAAGAGTAAGTTTGTCAAAACCGCTCATTTAAGTCTCCTGTATTGGAAGGGTACTACCTGATACAGCTTAAAAAGGATAAGACAGATTTTTCGGTTGTGACGGCATTATCATAAATTTCATATGTCCCTTTCGGCGATCATCACTTAATGTGCGTTTAATCACTTCAAACCGCCGACAAGTCTCAGTATGATGGGACGACATTAACCCTTGCCTTTTCGGTGAGGGTTTTCTTTTACGGACAGGTTCCTGGATAACACGGAGTATGCGATGACCAGACCCGCAATCATCATTAATGAGCTCGATGCAGAACGCATCGACAGGCTGCTCGAACAGCCGGCTTTCGCTAATTCCCCGGTGGCAGATGCGCTGAACGACGAACTGGATCGTGCACAAATGCTGGCGCCCGAAGCGATGCCGCATGATGTTGTCAGCATGAACAGTAAAGTCAGATTTCGCGATTTGAGCAGCGGTGAAGAACGCGTGCGGACACTGGTGTTTCCCTCGCAGGTAACGGACAGCGCCACCCAGCTTTCCGTGCTCGCTCCCGTTGGCGCCGCGCTGCTCGGTCTGAAAGTCGGCAGTGCGATCCACTGGGAATTACCGGGCGGGGCATCGGCTCATCTCGAAGTCCTGGAGCTACTTTACCAGCCGGAAGCTGCAGGTGAGTTTCATCGTTAATTCTCCCGCTGCCTGAGGCGTTTCACGCTTTATTCAGAGGATGTCTTCGCATCCTCTTTCTGCCCTCTTCCCTCTCTCATTTGTTCTGACAAAATTTTACCTCTCTCTTCGTCTGAGCTGACAGTTTTGCGAGCTGAATGACACTATATTTTCCTATAATGTGTTGATATAGAAACAGTCGAACAAGGAGGAATGCATATGTATAAAACTATCATTATGCCCGTTGATGTTTTTGAGATGGAGTTGAGCGACAAGGCCGTCCGCCACGCGGAGTTTTTGGCCCAGCAGGATGGGATTATTCACCTGCTCCACGTCTTACCCGGATCGTCCAGCTTCACGATGAGCCGCTTTACCGCCGATCTGCGTCGTTTTGAAGAGCATCTACAGCACGAAGCGGAAACGCGCCTGAAAACAATGGCAGGTCATTTCAGCATCGACCCTTCGCGGATTAAAATGCACGTCCGCTTTGGTAACGTGCGGGACATGGTCAATGAACTGGCGAACGAAATTAAAGCCGATGTGGTGGTGATTGGTTCGCGCAACCCTTCTATCAGCACCCACTTGCTTGGCTCTAATGCCTCAAGCGTCATCCGCCATGCCCATATTCCGGTAATGGTCGTTCGGTAACCCCGAAGGCTAAAAAAAGAGGCTACCCTGGGGTAGCCTCTTTTATATGCAGGTGTGGTCTTACTTTATTATGCGCTTTTGGTACGAATCAGATAATCGAACGAACTCAGGGAAGCTTTCGCGCCCTCGCCCGCGGCGATAATAATCTGTTTGTACGGTACGGTTGTGCAGTCGCCGGCGGCAAACACGCCCTTGACGTTAGTTTCACATTTCGCGTCGATGATAATCTCGCCCATCCGGTTACGCTCGATGGTGCCTTCCAGCCAGTTGGTGTTCGGCAGCAGCCCAATCTGCACGAAAATCCCCGCCAGCTCGATATGGTGTTCATCACCGCTGACCCGGTCACGATACTGCAGGCCGGTCACTTTGCTGCCATCGCCCGTCACTTCAGTGGTCTGCGCATTGAGAATGATATCGACGTTTTTCAGGCTGCGGACTTTATCCTGCAGGACCTGGTCGGCTTTCATTTCCGGCGCGAACTCCAGCAGGGTCACGTGTTCTACCAGACCTGCCAGATCGATGGCCGCCTCAACGCCGGAGTTACCGCCGCCGATGACCGCCACGCGTTTACCTTTAAACAGCGGGCCGTCGCAGTGCGGGCAATAGGTCACCCCTTTAGTGCGATACTGATCCTCACCCGGCACGTTCATGTTGCGCCATTTTGCCCCGGTGGCAATGATCACGCTGCGCGCTTTCAGCACCGCGCCGGAGGCCGTTTCAATTTGGTGCAGGCCGCCTTCTACCGAAGCCGGAATCAGTTTCGATGCGCTCTGAGAGTCGATCACATCCACCGCATAGTCGCTGACGTGCGCTTTTAACGCCCCGGCCAGTTTCTGCCCTTCGGTTTTCGGTACAGAGATGTAGTTTTCGATATCCACGGTATCCAGCACCTGACCACCGAAACGTTCACCCATCAGACCGGTACGAATACCTTTACGCGCAGAATAGACCGCCGCCGCGGCACCAGACGGGCCGGAACCAACAATCAGCACATCATAAGCATCGCGCTTATTCAGCTCTTCCGCCGCCCGTTTTTCGGCGCCGGTATCAACTTTAGCGACAATTTCCGCCAGCGTCATACGACCCTGACCGAACTCCTGGCCATTCATAAAGACAGCCGGAACGCCCATCACGTTGCGATCGGTAATCTCATTCTGGAAAGTCCCACCGTCAATCGCCGTATGTTTAATACGCGGATTCAGTACCGCCATCAGGTTCAGCGCCTGCACGACATCCGGGCAGTTATGACAAGAAAGCGAATAATAGGTTTCAAACTCAAAATCACCGTCCAGATCGCGGATCTGCTCGAGCAGTGACTGGGTCTCTTTGGAAGGATGGCCGCCGGTCCACAGCAGCGCCAGCACCAAAGAGGTAAATTCATGTCCCAGCGGAGAACCGGCAAAACGCGGCCCCTGGAGGGATCCGGGATTGGCAATCAGGAAAGAAGGCTTGCGGACAGGCAAGCTGTTATCTTCTCTGAAGGTCACTTTTTCCGACAGTTCGGCGATTTCAGCCAGCAGTTCCTTGATTTCTGCCGATTTTGCGCTGTCATCCAGCGTGGCAACCAGCTCAACAGGTTTGGTCAGTTTCTCAAGGTAGGCCTTGAGCTGGGTTTTCATGTTGGTGTCGAGCATTTTTAATCTCCTGCTTAAAAAACATCATCATGCAAGCAGCCTTGCGGGCGGCCTGAATGCGGCTTGCATCATGGTGCTGGAATAAAACGGGCGCAGATGCACCCGCTTGAGGATAAATTCGCAAGCATTTCGTGTTACAGGAAGGCGGCAGGCTTATGAATCCCCGGAGCTTACATAAGTAAGTGACCGGGGGATGAAGCGTAGCCAACGCACCTGTAGCGCGAAAGGTGTAGTGAATTTTAGATTTTGCCGACCAGGTCCAGAGAAGGCGCCAGAGTCGCTTCACCTTCTTTCCATTTCGCCGGGCAAACTTCACCTGGGTGAGAAGCAACGTACTGAGCAGCTTTGATTTTACGCAGCAGGTCAGATGCGTCGCGGCCGATACCTTCAGCGGTAACTTCGATAGCCTGGATGATACCCTGCGGGTCAACAACGAAGGTTGCGCGGTCCGCCAGGCCTTCGTCTTCACGCATGTTGTCGAAGTTACGGGTCAGGGCGCCAGTCGGGTCGCCGATCATCGCATACTTGATTTTCGCGATGGTGTCAGAGCTGCTGTGCCATGCTTTGTGGGTGAAGTGGGTATCGGTAGAAACGGAGTACACGTCTACGCCCAGTTTCTGCAGCTCTTCGTAATGGTCTGCAACGTCGCCCAGTTCAGTCGGGCATACGAAGGTGAAGTCAGCCGGATAGAAGAAGAATACGCTCCAACGGCCTTCGGTGTCTTTTTCGGTAACTTCGATGAATTCACCGTTTTTGAATGCCTGGTTTTTAAAAGGTTTGATTTTAGTGTTAATCAAGGACATCTATACTTCCTCCGTGTTTTCGTTGAGGTCTAAGTTAACGAACTTTTCCTGATTCGACCAATGCGTTTGCATTATCAAATCAATAAGCGATATCTAACAACCGGAACAAGACAGCTTTGTGAACCCGGCGCGACGATCGCCGCTTTTCGTTACTTTTGCATCCCGTGGCACTGAAAGTAAAAAGGCCACCCTATTCAGGCGGCCCCGTTACCTGAAATACCCGCAGGTAGGTTCAGTGCCAGACAAGCTGGCTATGTGTTGCGCTCTACATTACCTTAATGTAACAGCAAGGCCGATTACACCATCCGCAGTATTAAAGGGCAATCCGCCCGCGAGCAGGTCTTACCTATAGCTGTGATAGGCTTCATCATCTTTTCACCTTACACATTGATTTAACAAGGAATTATCATGTTAAAGCGTCTGTTTTTTCTCAGTTTTTTACCCTTTTTCTGCCAGGCTGAAGATCTCCCGGCTCCCGTAAAAGCGATAGAAAAACAGGGAATTACCATTATTAAGCCCTTTGAAGCACCGGGTGGGGTGAAGGGATGGCTGGGGAAATATCAGGATATGGGGGTCGCTATCTATCTGACCCCCGACGGCAAGCACGCTATTTCCGGCTATATGTACGATGAAAATGGCAATAACCTGAGCGAGCAGCTGTTCCAGAAAGAGCTCTATACGCCGGCAGGCCAGGCGATGTGGAAGAAAATGGAGGTCGCCAGCTGGCTACAGGAAGGGAAAAAGGAGGCGCCGGTCACTCTGTATGTCTTTGCCGATCCCTTCTGCCCGTACTGCCTGCAATTCTGGCAACAGGCCCGTCCGTGGGTAGAGTCAGGCAAAGTACAGATTCGCACGCTGTTGGTTGGCGTTATCAAACCCGAAAGCCCGGCGACGGCCGCCGCAATTCTCGCTACCGAGGATCCGGCGAAAACCTGGCGTGATTACCAACAATCCGCCGGAAAAATGCTTATTAAGATCCCGACTAATCTCTCCCCGGAAAAAATGAAGATCGTCAGCGAGAACCAGCAGTTAATGGATGAACTCGGCGCGAACGCAACGCCGGCCATTTACTACATGAACAAAGATAATATGCTGCAGCAGGTGGTCGGGCTGCCTGAAGCCGACAAGCTGCAGGTCATGATGGGAGAAAAGTAGCCCGCTCAGCTCCTCTTCCTGGCCAGGTTCCTGAGAAAAAAGAACCTGGCTTACGCCTCTCCAGTCATATACATTCAGTATTGGCGAAAAATAAACGCTATTATAAATTCACCAACTCAATTATTACAAAAAAATAAAATACAAAATACTAATAACTTTTATCACCACGACGTAATCCGGATAATTAGCCATGGCGAACCTTTACGGCCTGAAAAAATTCGATCTTAACCTGCTGGTTATTTTTGAATGCATCTATCAACATCTGAGCATCAGTCGGGCGGCGGAAACATTATTTATTACGCCCTCCGCCGTAAGCCAGTCACTGCAACGCCTGCGCACTCAGCTTAACGATCCGCTGTTTATTCGTTCGGGGAAAGGCATTACCCCCACCCAAATGAGCGTCAACCTGCATTATCTCCTCGAAAAAAACTTAAGCCAGCTGGAGAAAACGATTTCTATTGCCAACCCGGACAATTTAAAAAAACGGTTTGTCATTTATAGCCCACAGTTATTTATTACCCCCGACTCTTCACAACTCATCCGTGCCCTCTACCACAGCCGGAATATGCAGATTGAGCATCATGACCTTCAGCTCACCAGCGAATCAGTGGAGAATTTGCTCTCACAGCGCAAGGCGGATCTGATACTCAGTTTGTCCCCCGGTAAAAACGCGGAGACGCTCTGCCAGCCCTTCCACGAGGCTGAAATGGTACTGGTCTGTGGCGAACACCATCCGCGGGCCGATGAACTCAACGACCGGCAGGCCATTATGCGAGAAAGTTTTGCCGCTTATCTTTCCAGTGAAGTCGGGATAAAGAGTTTTTATGCGCAAATGAAAAAAAGCTTTCCTGACCGCAGGATTGCCTTTCGCAGCGATTCTCTGATAGCGATCATCAATATGATTAACCACACCGACCTTATCGGCTTTGTTCCTAAAGCGATATTGACTCCCCCGCTTTTTAATCTGAAATTAAGAGTGCTGCCCGTTCCGCTACCCTCTATTATGATCTACATGATTTATCACCAGACGCAGATAAATACCCCCCTGTTCTCTTCGCTGATCGACAAGATAATCCATCCGCAACCTCAGACAAAAATTCACGCCATGAATGATTAAGTCTAAATTAATAATCCACGCAAATGTAAAAGCATAAAAAATGACGGTGGTTATTTTCTGTCGTAGCATGGTATGCAATCAAACCGTCAACTGCAGTTAAGGAACAGAGATCGTGGCATTAATAAAACTTCCATTACCCGAGTCCGTTCTGCAGGCCGCGCAGAAACGTATTGAATGGGTGATGGATAATTTCTCCCGAATCTGTGTCTCTTTTTCCGGAGGCAAGGATTCCACTCTGATGTTACATCTGACCGCGCTTCACGCACGACGTACAGGCCGCAAAATTAGCGTGCTGTTTATCGACTGGGAGGCGCAGTTTTCCTGCACCATTACCCATTGTGAAGCGCTGCGGGAAACATATCAGGATGTCATCGAACAATTTTTCTGGGTTGCTCTGCCGCTAACCACGCAGAACTCACTCAGTCAGTTCGCGCCGGAATGGCAATGCTGGGAACCTGACACCCCATGGGTGCGCCAGCCTCCGCCGCATGCCATTACCGACCCCGGCTATTTTTCTTTTTACGCCCCGGGGATGAGCTTCGAAAGCTTTGTGCGCGAATTCGCCGACTGGTTTTCCGCTAACCGTCCCGCGGCGATCTTAGTCGGCATCCGCGCGGATGAATCCCTTAACCGATTTATCACCATCTCATCGCGTCGCAAACAGCGTTTTGCCGATGATAAGCCCTGGACCACCTCAGCGCCGGGGGGCCACGCGTGGTACGCCTACCCTATTTATGACTGGAAAACCGCTGATATCTGGACCTGGTTTGCCAAAAGCGGACTCGCCTGTAACCCACTCTATGACCTGATGTATCAGGCCGGCGTACCGCTGCGCTACATGCGTATCTGTGAACCTTTCGGTCCGGAACAACGCCAGGGGCTTTGGCTTTATCACGTACTGGAACCTGCGCGCTGGGCCGCTATGTGCCAGCGGGTGAGCGGCGCAGGCTGCGGCGGGATCTACGCCGGCCAGGATAACCAGTTCTACGGACATCGCAAGCTGGAGAAACCCGGACATCATACCTGGAAGAGCTACGCCCTGTTTTTACTCGACAGCATGCCGGAAAAAACGGCCGAACATTACCGGAATAAAATTGCCGTCTATCTGCACTGGTATCAAAAGCAAGGAATGGTGGATATACCTGACCTCCAGACGGCCGATACCGGCGTGAAGGATATTCCCTCCTGGCGACGCATCTGCAAAGTGCTACTGAATAACGATTACTGGTGCCGCATGCTCTCTTTCAGTCCGACCAAAGCCAGCCAATACCGACGCTACCGCGAACGAATGCGTCAAAAACGCCAGCAGTGGGGAATCTTATGCAACAACAAATAATGCAGGATCTTGAGCGCTATCTGAACACTCTCCAGGATGCAGAACGCGTGGAGGCGCTGAACGCTTTTCGCCAGCTTTTGCACAATTACAGTCCGTTCAAATCACATCCCGTTGACTGTGTGCTGTGGGTCAAGCAGGAGAGCGTTTCGCCAAATGACTACAACCCCAACAACCTCGCCCCGCCGGAAAAACGTCTGCTGCTCACTTCGCTGGAGACGGACGGTTTTACGCAACCCATTGTGGTGCTCAGACAAGATGAGACGCGCTACACCATCGTTGACGGATTCCATCGCCACGAGCTCGCCAGAAACAAAGCGCCGTTAAAAAAGCAGTTGAACGGCTATCTCCCGGTTACCTGCCTGGAAAACCCTTCTCCCGGTCGCGATACGCTGATGGCCGCCACCATTCGCCATAACCGCGCGCGGGGCCGCCATCAGATCCCCGCCATGTCCGCGATCGTCCATGAGCTGGCAAACCTGGGCTGGTCAGACGCGAAAATCAGTCAGGAGCTGGGTATGGACGCTGACGAGGTGTTACGCCTGAAACAAATTAACGGTCTTGCCGAACTGTTTGGCGACCGGCAATTTTCTCAGGCGTGGACCGTAAAATAGCTACAGCTGGCAGAGACGTTCCGCTGCGGCCAGCAGAGTTGCCGGCTGTTTTGCAAAGCACAGGCGGATGAGCTGGTGCGGGAACGGATCGGCGCAGAACACCGACAGCGGGATCGCCGCGACGCCCACTTCGGTCGTCAGCCAACGGCAAAAGCTCACATCGTCGAGATCGGAAATCGCGCTGTAGTCAGCCAGCAGGAAGTAGGTGCCCTCGCAAGGAAGAATCTCCAGACGGCTGCTGCGCAGGGCATCGACAAACAGATCTCGCCGCTCGCGGTAGAATTCCGGCAGCTGGCGATAGTGCTCCGGCTCATGGCGCAGCATATCGGCGATTGCCAGCTGGGCAGGCGTATTCACTGCGAAAGTCAGATACTGATGAACCTTGCGCAGCTCGGCGCTTATCGCCGCCGGCGCCACGCAGTACCCCACTTTCCAGCCGGTCATGTGGAAGGTTTTACCAAAAGAAGAGACCGCCACCGCCCGTTCGCGCAGCTGAGGGTGTGCCAGTACGCTGGCGTGCCCGTGCGTCGCAAAGCAAATATGCTCATAGACCTCATCGCTGATCACATAAATTTGATGGTCAGCAATCGCCTGCCACAACGCGGCAAAATCCTCGCGCTGCCAGACCGTCGCCGACGGATTATGCGGCGTGTTCAGGATAACCAGCCGGGTGCGCTCGCTAAGCGCTGCGGCAAATTCTTGCCAGTCAACGCGAAAATGGGGCGGCTGCAGAGCGATACGTTTCAATACGCCGCCAGATAACTCCACGGCCGGCGCGTAGCTATCGTAGCTTGGGTCAAAACAGATGACCTCATCGCCGGCGCGTACCAGCGCGGTAATCGCCGCATAGAGCGCTTCGGTTGCCCCCGCCGTAACGGTAATATCGCTGTTGGCATCCGGGCGATAGCCGTACAGTTCGGCGGTTTTGTCGGCAATCGCTTCACGCAAAGCCGGGACACCGGTCATCGGCGCGTACTGGTTAGCCCCCTGAGCGACATGATACGCCAGGCGCTCCTGCAGGTAGCGCGGCCCGTCAAAGTCCGGGAACCCCTGCGACAGATTGATCGCCCGGTGTTCCTGCGCCAGCGCGCTCATTTGTGTAAATATGGTGGTGCCAAGAGAAGGAAGTTTACTTTCAGGAATCAGTGGCTTATTGCTCATTTTATAATTACCGATTGTAATGCTGTTGTTGAAGCCACTATAACACGATGTTAATATTTGGCAATCAAGACGCTTAGACGTCTAAATGATAATGTTATGCCGGTTCTCGCCTGAAGCAGCCCATCACGGCGCACCGCCCACTCTGGAGAAACCATGATCCGCGCTATCGTGACCGATATTGAAGGCACCACCAGCGACATTTCTTTTGTCCACAACATTCTGTTTCCGTACGCCCGCGAGCGGCTAGCGGCCTTTGTCACCGCGCAACAGTACGCCGAGCCGGTGAAGACGATCCTTGATAATCTGCGAGCGGAAATCGATAACCCCGCCGCCAGCACCGCCGAACTGATTGATACCCTGCTGGCCTTTATGGACGAAGACCGCAAGTCAACGGCGCTCAAGGCGCTGCAGGGTATTATCTGGCGCGAAGGCTACGTTAATGGCGACTTTACCGGCCATCTCTATCCGGACGTTCTGCCCGCGCTGGAAAAATGGAAGTCCCAGGGAATTGATTTATATATATATTCCTCTGGCTCCGTCGCGGCGCAGAAATTGTTATTTGGCTACAGCGACGAAGGTGATATTACTCATCTGTTCAGTGGCTATTTCGACACCTTGACGGGAGCCAAGCGAGAAACGCAGTCCTATCGCAATATTGCCGAACAGCTGGGGCATCATCCGGCGACGATTCTGTTCCTCTCCGATATTCATCAGGAGCTGGATGCGGCAGAAGCCGCCGGTTTTCGTACGATTCAGCTGGTGCGCGGCGACCGCGATCCTGCCAGCCATCACCCGCAAGTTCAGCGTTTTGACGACATTCATCCGGAGCAGATCCCAGCATGAGCGCATTAACGATTTATTCAGAAAAAGACGCCGGTACCCCTCTGTGGCATAGCACCGACGGCGATGAAATTCAGCAGCAGCTCAACGCCAAAGGCGTGCGCTTCGAACGCTGGCAGGCCGACCGTGATTTAGGCCCCTCTCCGACATCCGAGGCGGTGCTTGAAGCCTATCAGCACGCAATCGCGAAGCTGGTGGCGGAAAAGGGCTACCAGAGCTGGGACGTGATCAGCCTGCGCGCGGATAATCCGCAGAAAGAGGCGCTACGCGCGAAGTTCCTCAACGAACACACCCACGGGGAAGACGAAGTCCGCTTTTTTGTTGAAGGCGCCGGGCTGTTCTGCCTGCATATCGGCAACGAAGTGTTTCAGGTGCTGTGCGAGAAGAACGATCTGATTTCGGTACCGGCCAACACGCCGCACTGGTTTGATATGGGCCCGGAGCCTGACTTCACCGCTATCCGTATTTTCGACAACCCGGAAGGCTGGGTAGCGAAATTTACCGGCAACGATATCGCCGACGCCTACCCGCGGCTGGCCTAACGCCGCAATTCAATAGCGCCGGGTGGCGGCTTCGCCTGACCCGGCCTACAGCATCCCCTCCTTCCCGTCGGTCCGCGTAAGCGAAGCGCCGCCGGGTTTACTGCGCACTCCTCGCGGGCGATAAACCGGCTCTGGACAGATGTCGGGTGGCGGCTTCGCCTGACCCGGCCTACAGCATCCGCGCCTTCCCGTCAGCCCGCGTAAGCGAAGCGCCGCCGGGTTTACTGCGCACTCCTCGCGGGCGATAAACCGGCTCTGGACAGATGTCGGGTGGCGGCTTCGCCTGACCCGACCTACAGCATCCGCTCCTTCCCGTAGGCCCGCGCAAGCGAAGCGCCGCCGGGTTTACTGCGCACTCCGGGCGGGCGATAAACCGGCTCTGGACAGATGTCGGGTGGCGGCTTCGCCTGACCCGACCTACAGCAGCCCCTCCTTCCCGTCGGTCCGCGCAAGCGAAGCGCCGCCGGGCAATTCCCCGTTCCTACTCCCGAATAAACCTCGGCGGATCGAAGGCGGTAATCGGCGGTAGCGGTTCACGCCATGGTTCGATCTCCACCCGGCAGGTCTGGGCGCTACAGCCCTGTCCCAGGCGCGAACTGCCGCGATCTTCGGTCAAGACGTTCGGATTGCCATGCTTGTCCAGCGAACCTTTGACCTTCGGATCCAGCGGATCGTACCAGGCTCCCGTTGACATCTGCACCACCCCTTCGAGGATCTGCTCGCTAAGATGCACCCCGGCGAGAATCGCCCCGCGGGCGTTATACACCTTCACCACGCTACCCTCGACGATGCCCCGCGCCTGCGCATCCTGCGGATGCATCCACAGCGGCTCCCGGCCCTGAATTTTCGTCGCCCGGCTGACGCTGCCGTGATCGTACTGGCTGTGCAGACGGGTGCGCGGCTGACTGGAGAGCAGATGCAGGGGCCAGCACTCGGCCTCCGTCTGCTGCCGGGCCGCCTCTTCTGCATCCCACCACGGATGGCCCGGGCATTCGCGATAGCCAAAAGCGGCAATCGTTTCCGAGTAGAGTTCAATCTTGCCTGAAGGAGTGGAGAGCGGATAGCGCTGCGGGTCGGCGCGGAACTCCGCCAGAAAGACCTGCGGTTTTTCCGGGGCACAGTATTCCAGCACGCCCTGCTGCCAGAACGCATCGAACGAAGGCAGCTCAATCCCCTCTTCCTGTGCCCGCGGCCGGGAGTCTTCGTAAATCTGCCGCAGCCACTGACCGGCATCCCGCCCTTCACTAAACCGCTCGCCAATGCCCAGCCGTGCCGCGAGATCGCAGAAAATCGCGTAATCGTCGCGCGCCTCGCCCACCGGCGGGATCTGGGCGCTCATGGCGATCATAAAGCCGTCGTGCCCACCGCTGCCGATATCTTCACGCTCCAGCGAGGTGGTTACCGGCAACACGATATCGGAGAATTTAGCCTGCGCGGTCCAGTACTGCTCGTGGACCACCACCGTTTCCGGCCGCCGCCACGCTTCACACAGCTGGTTGAGATCCTGGTGGTGATGGAACGCGTTCCCCCCCGCCCAGTACACCAGGCGGATATCAGGGTAGCGCAGATGCTGGCCGTCAAACTCGTACTCCTCGCCGGGATGCAGCAGCATATCCGCCAGTCGCGCCACCGGGATCACGCTGCTGACCGCATTTTCCCCGGCCGGTAAGCGCGGGCCGGAGAACGCTTTACGCGCGGCTCCCGCCAGGTTGGTGCAGGCGTAGCCAAAGCCCAGCCCGCCGCCCGGAGTGCCAATTTGCCCCAGCAGCGCGGTCAGCGCTACCGTAGCCCAGTAGGCCTGTTCCCCCTGGCGCGCGCGTTGAATGGACCACGAGATATTCACCATCGTGCGCTGGCTGGCCATCATCCGCGCCAGAGAGACGATCTGTTGTTCCGCGATACCGGTAATCGCCGCCGCCCAGCGCGGCGTTTTCGCTATCCCGTCGCTCTCCCCGAGCAGATAGTCACGATACGGTTCAAAACCTACCGTATGGCTGGCGACAAACTGCGCATCGTACAGTGATTCGGCTATCAGCACGTGGCACAGCGCCAGCAGCAGCGCCGTATCGGTGCCCGGACGAATCGCCAGCCACTGCGCGCTCTCCACGGCGCTGAGATCGTTACGCACCGGGCTGATGTTAACAAAGCGCGTTCCCCCCTCCTGCATTTTATCCAGCCAGTGCTTCAGCATATGGTCATTGGCGCCGCCGCCGTTGACCTGCGCATTACGCAGCGGTAAACCGCCGATGGCGACAAACAGCTGGCACTCGCGCGCCAGCTCAGAGAAATGAGTGTGCTGGCGGTGCAGCGGACTGAGCGGCCCGAGCACATGCGGTAAAATGCGTTCCCCGGCGGCGCTGCTGTAGGTATTAGTGCTGGCGGTGTAACCGCCGAAGGTTTTCAGGAAACGATGCAGCTGGCTCTGGGCGTGGTGAAAACGTCCGGCGCTGGCCCAACCGTAGGAGCCGCCAAAAATCGCCTCGTTGCCGCAGCGCGTCTTCACCGACGTCAGCTCGCGGGCCAGCAGATCAAGCGCCACCTCCCAGCTCACCTCCACGAAAGGTTCTGTGCCACGCCCCTCGCGGGAAGCCGGGCCATTCTTCAGATAGCCTTCTCGCACCGCCGGACGGCGAATGCGCGCATTGCCGGTGACCGCATCGGGGAGCGATTGACCGATACGTGAAGGAGACTTATCCCAGGGAACCGGCGTGACCGCAGCGATATGGCCATCGCGGGCCTGAACCTGCCAGGTTCCCCAGTGCATCACGGTCAGATTATGCTGTTTTCTCATAGTGCCTGTTTTCTTCTCACCCGCTAAAGAGCGCTATAATAGAGCGCGATGCTCGGCAAGATAAAACGCCACCCGCCATATAATATGCTGGATATATAGCAATTAACCCCTCACACTTCCCGGCCCGACAGGTTATTTACCAGATTTCACATCAGCTAAACCATAATAATTAAGCAGCAACGATTATTTGCACTGAAAATAACGCACCAGCTTTAATATCCACAATATAAAAGAGGGTTAAATTATCCATCATGAAATATTTTCAGCTTGCCGATGATAAAATTAAGTTTTCCTCGGCTAATCCTGCGATATAACATTACTGGAATAACTTAGACGTATTTCGTATTTGAGGTTGCGTGCTCGTTATTGTCATGCTACGAGTCCGCAGCTACCTTCATCACAGGATCATAATAAGAATGTCGCAGAGAAAAAAATTATTACCCGCCGCGCTGGGTCTGCTCTCACTCGTCTCCGTTAGCGCGTCAGCCGCAGAAGCCCTTTCGCTCCAGGGGAAGACCATTGGCGTCGCCGTGGTTGGCACCCAGCACTTCTGGGATCGTGAAGCCTATAAAGGCGCCACCGAAGAGGTAGAGAAACTGGGTGGTAAAGTGATCGGCGTCGATGGCGGCCGCGATAATCAGGTCCATGCCAACAACCATGATATTTTACTGTCACGTAAAGTCGATGCGGTAATTAGTATTCTCGGCGACAGCGCTGTCGAACCTAAATTCAAAGCGCTGCGCGACGCTGGCATTCCGGTATTTACCGTCGATCATGTGTCAAAATACTCGGTCAATAACACGACTTCCGACAACTACACCCTCGGCTCAACCATTGGCCGCTATATGGCGGACGAATTAGGCGGTAAAGGCAACGTTGCCGTATTCAATGCGTTCTCCAGCTCCCTGCGTATTTGCGGGATTCGTTACGATCAGTGGAAATATGTCCTTAAGGATTATCCGGACATTCATATTATCCAGCCGGAGCTGGCCGAACAGTTTGCCAATTCCCCGGAAGACGCGCGGAAGAAAACCCTCGAATTACTCAGCCAGTATCCCAAAGGCAAACTCGATGCCATTCATGTCGCCTGCTGGGATCAGCCGGCCATCGGTATCGTTCAGGCGCTGGAAGAGACCGGCCGCGATAAAGATGTGAAGGTTACCGCTATCGATGCCGGTCCGGAAACGCTGGAGATCATGGCCGAGCCGAATAGCCCGTTCGTCGCCAACGTGGCTCAGCAGCCGCATCTGATTGGCCAAACCTCCGCCGATAACGTCGCGCGCTACTTCGCCAAAGAGAAACTGCCGCTGCAGACCTTTATTCCGGTGGTCCCGGTCAAAGGGCCGCAGGAGGCGAAAGCAGTCTATAAACAGCTGGGATATGGCGAACTGCAGTGATCACTCAATCCTCCGGCGGGACTCACCCCGCCGCTGGTCTGGCGATGAACCAGATCAGCAAAAGCTTTGCCAACGTGACTGCATTAAATGCGGTCACGCTGCTTCTGAATCCCGGCGAAATTCACGGTCTGATCGGCGAGAACGGCGCCGGAAAATCGACGCTGATCAAAATCCTCGCGGGCGTTTACCAGGCCGATAGCGGCAACGCCACCCTCGACGGCGCGCCGCTGCCGCTGGGTAATCCGGCGGCGATTGAAGCGCTGGGCATCCGCGTCATTCACCAGGAGCTCAATCTGATCCCCCACTTTACGGTGGCGGAATCGGTGTTCCTCGGCCAGGAGTACCGTACCCGCTGGGGGGCGCTGGACCGGCGGCGAATGAATGCCGCCACCGCGGCGTTTTTCCGCGACAGCTGGCAGCTGGAAATCAATCCTCGCCGCCTGATCCGCGACCTCAGCCTCGCTGAACGCAAGCTGGTGCAGATAGCCCGCGCGCTGATCGACGGCGCGGCAAAGCTGGTGGTATTCGATGAGCCTACCGCACCGCTGGAAGCGCAGGAAGCCAGCCTGGTCTCCTCGGCGATTCTGCGCCTGCGGCAGCAGGGGATCGCGATTCTCTATATTTCTCACTATCTCAATGAAATCGCCGCCCTGTGCGATCGCGGCACGGTACTGCGTAACGGCGAGGTCGTCGGCTACCCCGATAGGGCGCTCCTGCAGAACACCGACGCGCTGATTAAAATGATGGTCGGGCGCGATATCGAACAGCTCTATACCCCGCGTCAGAGCAGCGCTCATCAGGTCGATACCGCCGTGCCGGTCCTGTCGGTACGCCAGCTCAGCGACGGCGCGCAATTAAACGCTATTACCTTTGATATTCAGCCGGGAGAGATCGTCGGCGTCGCCGGTCTGCTGGGCGCCGGCCGCGACGTGCTGGTCGATCTGCTTTACGGGCTGCGCCGCGCCCGCAGCGGCACGATTAGCATCGACGGCCAGCCGAAGCGGCTGCGTACGCCGTATCAGGCCACCCGCGCCGGCATGGCGCTGGTGCCGCGCGACCGTCGCCATCAGGGGCTGATTCTTCCCTTCTCCACCGCCGACAATATTAATCTCGCCTCCCTGCCGCAGACCGCCACCTTCGGCTGGGAGCATCGCGGCCGGGCGCTGGAAAAAGCGCGCAGCTGGATCGACCGGCTCTCGATCCGCCCCGGTCGTCCGGAACTGCCGGTGCGTTTTATGAGCGGCGGCAACCAGCAAAAAGCCATTCTGGCCCGCTGGCTGGGTACCGACGCACGGCTCTTTATTCTCGATGAACCCACTCTTGGGGTCGATATCGGCGCCCGCAGCGATATTTATCAGCGCACCCGCGAGCTAGCGGATCGCGGACGCGCGGTACTGGTCTCCTCCAGCGATGCGCCGGAGCTGCTGGGCCTTTGCGACCGCATCCTGGTGATGTGGCGCGGCGAGCTGGTGGCTAATCTTCCGACCCGGGGGCTGACGCTCGACGCGCTGCTGGCGACGATTAACGGTGGACAGGAACAACAGGTATGAGTGCAGGTATCCAGCGCCGCCCGCTTCCGGGCATAACGACGCTTATCGAAAAATTCCCGCTGATTCTCTTTTTTGCACTGCTGGTCTGGCTCAGCCTCCAGTCGCCTTTCTTTTTAAGCTGGCAGAATATCAGCATGATGCTGGTGCAGAGCGTGCCGCTGGCGATCCTCTGCTTCGGCCTGGTGTGCGTGATTGCCGTCGGCGGCGATGACGTGGTCTCCGGCGGTATCGACCTCTCGCTTCCCGCTATCGCCGTGCTCGGCGTCGCCCTGCTGAGCCTCGGGATGGTCGAATGGAACACTCCGTATCTGCTGCTGTTACTGCTGCTGATCGCGGTCTCCCTCGCCTGCGGAGCGGTGAACGCGATACTGGTGCTCGCCGCCGGCCTGCCGCCGCTGCTGGCGACGCTGTCGACTTCCGTCGCCTTTACCGGCCTGACGGATCTGCTGACCGGTCAGCGGCGCATCGCGGTCAACGACCCGCTCATGGTCGCTTTTCGCGACAACGCGGTGCTCGGGGTTCCCTGGCCGCTGATCTATCTGCTGGCGGTATTCGTGCTGTTTCAGTTTTTGCTCCATCACTCCCGTTTCGGCCAGCACTTACAGGCGGTAGGCGGCAACCGCGATATGGCGCAGATGAGCGGCCTCAACGTCCGTCGTCTGACGATTATGGTCTGGCTACTGGCCGGGATCGCCGCCGGGCTGGCGATTTTGCCGCTGCTCAGCCAGGGCTCCGGTAGCTCCAGCGGCACGGCAACGCCGTTACTGCTGGAAACTGTCCTCGCCACCTTTATCGGCGCGGCGTTCTCGCGGCGTCGCGTGGTCACCATCTGGGGGGCGCTGCTCGGGGCGGTACTGGTCAACGCGCTCTCCAACGGCCTTGGCCTGCTGGGGGTGAATATCTTCTGGATGGGCGCCATCAAGGGTGGCCTGATCCTCATCGTCCTGGCGGCCTCGGCGGTCAGGCATCAAGGAGGCCGCTGATGAGTCAGCTGACGCTCAAATCCTCAGCCAACCGGTCGGGCAGCAGCCCGCTAGCGTGGCTGTCGCGGGCCGGGTTCGGCATTATTACCCTGCTGGCGGTCGCCCTGTTTGGCTGGGCAAATCCGGTCTTTCTGACCCTCGATAACTGGGCGAATTTACTCCAGGGAAGCGCCATTCTGCTGATTGTGGCGATGGCGATGACCTTAATCGTCAGCGCCGGCGCCATTGACCTGTCGGTAGGCGTGGCGCTCGATTTCGGTGCCGCCTTTGCGCTGGTCGCCTTAAAAACCTGGCACCTGCCGTGGCAGGCGGCGGTGGGCTGCGCCCTGCTTGGCGGGGTGATGATTGGCCTGCTGAATGCCTTCCTGATCCTTATCTGCCAGATTCGTCCCTTCCTCGCCACCCTCGGCACCTGGTTTATCGCCAGCAGCGCCGAACGCATCTATACCGACGGCGGCGGCTCTATCTCCTATCGCAGAATGGCTCCTGAGTATCATGACCTGGCGGTCGGCAATATCGCCGGCATTCCGACGCCGGTGGTGATTGTCCTCGCGCTGGGGCTGGCGGCCTGGCTGATAACCGAACGCACGCTGTTTGGCAAATATGTCCGCGCCATCGGCCAGAACGGCGAAGCGGCGCGCATCGCCGGGATCCGCGATCGCCTGACTCTGCTGTGGGTACTGGTGGCGGCCTCGGCGCTGTGCGCCGTCGGCGGCGTTATTCTTTCCGCCAACCTGCGCCAGTTTACGCCGCTGGCCGGTCAGGCCTATTTGATGGACGCTATCGCCGCGGTATTTATCGGCACCGCCTTTAACCGACTGGGTCGGGTCAGCATCGCCGGTACCCTCGGCGGCGTGCTGTTCCTCGCCATTATTGATAACGGCCTGAACCTGATGGGGCTCAACTACCTGGTGAAAGATGCGCTGGTTGGCGTGATTCTGGTGGTGGCGCTGGCCCTCTCCTTCTGGCAGGCGCGTCTGCGCCAAACCCATCGTTAAGTGGAGCATCTATGGCAGCCTTTGACGCCGTCTTTGTCGGCCTGACTATTCTTGATATCGCCGGTCGCCCGGTGATGGACATCCCGCCGCGCGGCGGGGTGGCCTTTATCGAACAAATTCGCCTTAACCCTGCCGGTACCGCCGCCGGAGCCAATATTAACGCCGCAAAGCTGGGCATTCGTACCGCAGCGGTCGCCTGCCTTGGCGAAGATGAAAAAGCCGATTTTATCCTTGCCAGCTATGCGCGGCTGGGGATCGACTGCTCGCTGATCCAGCGCACGGCGCAGCAGGAAACGTCAGCGACGATCCTGCCGATCCGTCCCAACGGCGAGCGCCCGGCGCTACACTGCCGGGGCGCTTCCGATGCCCTTTTCGTCGGCGAAGAACAATTTGACGCGATTCTCAACTGCCGCTTCCTGCACCACGGCGGCAGCGGCCTGCTGGCGGCGATGGATCGCGGGCAAAGCGCCCTGCTGCTGCAAGAGGCAAAGGCCCGCGGCGTCACCACCAGCTTTGATTTGATCGCCCCCAACGAGCAGACTCTGGATCTGTTGCGCCCGCTGCTGCCGTCGGTGGACTATTTTATGCCTTCGCTGGAAGAGGCAAGCGACCTCAGCGGGCGCACCGACCCCGCCGACATCGCCCGTTTCTTCTTCGATCTGGGCGTCGGGACCTGCATTCTGAAGGATGGCGAAAACGGCTCGTGGCTGCTGAGCGGCGACGGTGGCGTCGAACATATCGCACCGTACCGGGTCGATGCCGTTGATACTACCGGCTGCGGCGACAGCTACTGCGGCGGCTTTATTGCCGCGCTGGCCCGCGGGATGAGCGTGAAAGAGGCCTGTGAAGTCGCCTCCGCGGTCGCCGCGCTGGTGGCGACCGGGTTAGGCTCAGACGCCGGAGTGGTCGACTGGGATCATACCCTGGCGTTTATGGCGGCCAACCGGGCCGGATAATCTCCGGCCCGCGGCTTAGCGCCACTGATAGAGCAGCGGCTCGCCAGCGACATAGCGCTGGAGGTCGGCGGCAATCATCGCCGTATGCTTAGCGATGCTCTCCCGCGTCGCCCCGGCAATATGCGGCGTGATGATCACGTTAGCAAACTCAGTGATAAACGGATGGTCGCGCCACAGCGGTTCACGGTGATAGACATCCAGCGCCGCGCCGCCGAGCGGGCCATGACGCAGCGCGTGAATCAACGCCTCTTCATCCACCACCGCCGCCCGCGAGGTGTTAATCAACAACGCGCCGGGCTTCATGCTATTCAACAACGCCGCGTTCACCAGACCATCGCTGTGCGGGCCGCTGCTCAGATGTAAGCTCACGATATCCGCCGCGCGGAACAGTCCCTCAAGCGTTGTTTTCTGTAGACCCGGCTCGTTGATCTCTTCGGCGGCGACAAACGGATCCACTACCAGCACCGCCATGCCAAACGCCCGCGCAATACGCGCCACCCGGCGACCGATATTGCCATAGCCAATCAACCCCAGGGTTTTGTTGCGCAGCTCGCTGCCTTTAAATACTTCATAGGGACTCTCCGGGCTCACGTCCCACACTACATCGCGGCGCAGTCCGCTCTGCGTGGCCTGCGTGGCGTTCTCGGCGCGGGTAAACTCACCGCGTTTCAGCGCCGCATGGGACTGCGGAATATGCCGCGCCAGGCTCAACATCAGCCCAATGGTCAGCTCCGCCGCGGCGTCCGCATTGCGCCCCGGCGTATAGAGCACGCGGATACCACGGGCCTGAGCGGCTTTGATATCAATGTTCACCGGATTGGCGCGGGTGCAGGCGATGACCTGCAGTCGCGGGCAGGCGGCAATCACCTCTTCCGTCACATCGTCATAGCTGGTGATCAGAACCTCGGCATCATGGGCCAGCTCAATCAGCTGGCCCGCGCTCAGTTTCGGTTTGCCCAACGCCCAGCCTTCCACCAGCAGCTCGCCGAGTTGCTGAAAGGCCGCGAGATCGCCGGAATGTTCGGCGGTAAAAACGATTTTCATGAATGTTGTTCCTGAGAAAGACGGTGAAGAGCATCCTGTCGGGCCTGCCAGACCGGCAGCATCTGCTCGCGCAGCAGCCGGTAAACCGGGTACAGGGCAGCGTAGCGGGCGTAGGCCTGCGGATCGGGCTGATAGCGGGTCTGCTCCAGCCGGGGATAGTACGCCAGCGCGCCGACGCTGCGGGCGGCCAGAATCGCCGCCCCGCGCGCGCTGAGTTCATTAAAGGTACTGGAGACCACCGTGCGCCCGGTACAGTCGGCAATGATTTGCAGCCAGGTTGCCGAGGCCGCGCCGCCGCCAGTCAGGTACAGTTCGCCCCCCTGCGGATAGCCCTGCAGCGAGTCGACGATGGCGTAAGCCAGCCCTTCAAACACCGCCCGCTGCAGTTCCGCGCGGGTGGTATGCTGGCTGATGCCAAAATAGCCGGCCCGCGCATCGGGGCTGAAAAACGGCGCGCGTTCGCCGTTGAGGTAGGGCTGCCAGAAGACGCCGCCGCTGCCCGGTTCGACATCGGCGATAGACTGCTCCAGCAGCTGGAGGTCCGCCGTCAGGGAAATATGCTGTTGCAGCCAGTCAATATTCGGCGTACCGGCCTGCATCGGGAAGAGATTGATAAAGCTCCCCGACTCGGTGTGGGTGACATAGCGAGTCCCCTCATTCACCGCCTGACGACCGTGGCAGACAATCCCGGTACAGCAGGTGGTGCCGAGAATGGTGTAGATATCGCCATCGTTGACCGCTCCGCAGCCCAGCGCGGCGCTGCAAACGTCGAGCGCGCCGGCGGCCACCGGCGTGGCGGCGGGGAGTCCGGTGAGGGCGGCGACCTCATCGCGCAGCGTGCCGGCCGGCGCATCGGGGGCCAGCCGCGGCGGGAACAGATGCTGCAGATCGGCCAGCCCCATTTCATTAAGCACAACCGCCGACAGTTCGCCGCTGTGCTGATTGAGCAGCGAAGTGCTGGCGTCGGTAACATCCAGCGCCGCCACCCCGGTTAAGCGAAAACGCACCCAGTCTTTGGCGAAAAACAGATAGTGCGCCTGCGCCAGCCGCTCCGGTTGATAATGCCGGAGCCAGCTCAACTGCATGCTGGTATTGCACGGCTGCAGGTGAGTGCCGGTGTCAGAGAAAAAGCGCCGGTCGAAACCCGGACGGCGTAACAGCTCGCTCATCAGCTCGCGGCTGCGGGTGTCGCTCCACAGGATCCCCGGGCCCACCGGTTCGCCCTCGGCATCGCTCAGCCAGACGCCTTCGCCCTGCCCGGCAAGGCCGATCGCCCGCAGACGTCCGGCCTTCAGTTCCGGCTGTCGGGCAATCTGTTGCAAAATGGTCAACACCGACTGCCACAGCTGCGCCATATCCTGCTCGGCATGACCGTTCGCCGACAGGCGCGGGCCGGTATTCTCCGCCGCGCTGGCCCGTGCCTGAAAATGCTCATCAAACAGCACCGCTTTAACGCGCGAGGTGCCGATATCGATTCCGAGATAAAAATCCATGCCTGACCCGTTAGTGGAGTGAAATTTAGTCGCGCTCGTAGCGGCGACGCATCAGCTCGCACTCGAACAGAAACTCCAGTCCTTCCAGCTGACGGCGGGCCTCATTAATATCTTTGCCCCAGCAGGTCAGGCCGTGGCCGCGCAGCAGGAAGCCATAGCGCAGCGGATTGGTCTGCGCATAATCTTCAATGCGCGCCGCCAGGGCGTCGATATCCTGGTCGTTATCGAAAATCGCCACCGGGACGGTATCGAGATGACTGTGCTGACCGGTCAGGGTTTTCTGCATTTCATAGCCCTGCAGCGCCAGCGTCCCGCTCTTCTCGATGCGCGACAGCACCGTCGCGTTGACGGTATGGACGTGCAGCACGACGTTAGCCTCAGGGAACAGGCGATACACCAGGGTATGCAGACCGGTTTCAGCAGAAGGTTTACGCCCGGAAGGCGCTTTATTGCTGGCGATCTCGACCTGGAGGAAATCCTCCGTCGTCAGGCTGCCTTTATCGCGTCCCGACTCGCTAAGCCAGCACCAGGTCTCATCCTGACGCACCGACATATTGCCGCCGGTCGCCGGCGCCCAGCCTTTCGCGCCGATCCAATGACAGGTGGTGACCAGTTGCGCGAGTCTTTCTTGCCACATAGCAGTTCCTTAGTTTAGCGATGTTAATTTGAGAACCTTTACGGCAGGTGTTGCAGGCAGTCTCGACACCGACAGCGCGGCACACCCGGAACGTACACCGGGTACGTGAGAGGGTGAGCCTGCCCAGGTCCAAAATGGCCAATAAAATAGCCTGGAGAAAGGTTCTTTAGCCGTCTAAATGGCTATTTACCCGATACTAACACCGCCAGCTTAAGTGAACAATATTTCAGGAAAGGCTTACATTGATAATGGTTATATCAGAAATGCATATGAAATTACTGCTTTTAACAATGATATAACCGAACGTTTTCATGAAGCCCCTATTACCAACTACCGGTGGTCAAAAAGACGGGGGATCGTTCTGCAGGAAAGAAGTGCGATGGGTCCGCAAAAATCGGGCGCAAAATGTGTAGAGACGGTGATGCCCGACAAGATCGTCAGGTGCGGGATTGCCGGCATAACAACCCAGCGCCGCCGCTCCCTGTCCGATCGTTGATCGCGTCCGCGTCGCGGAAACTGCCCGGTAACGCCATCCCCAGCCAACAGAAATGCGAGCACAATCGCTAAATCTCAGCGCCAGCCTGGGTAATCCGCCGGCCGCTGCCCCATCGCGGGGCAAAACTTTGCACCGTGCACACTCTTCTGGCAAACATCGGCTGATAAACGACTTTTTATGTGCACACTGCCCATCGCATTGTGTCACCCATGCCTTGATTTTGTTGGCATATCTCTTGCTACCTCTCTGCCATCGCCATTCGGATAGCCACTCAGAGGTTCCACAATGTCAAACAGCAATGATTTTCCGCTCGTCGAAGCGCCCGCCTCCGGGCGTAAGGGCCTGTTTTCGATCTCCATGGTTCTGTTCAGCTTTACCTTTTTTACCGGCACGATGTTCGCCGGCGGCAAACTTGGCGTCTCTTTTTCGATCGTCAACCTCCTGTGGATTGCGGCGATCGGTAACTTTCTGCTGGCTCTGTATGCCGCTTCCCTCGGCTGGATTGCCGCACGCAGCGGGCTGAATACCGTGCTGATGGGCCGTTTTTGTTTCGGGGAAATCGGCAGCAAGCTCGCCGATTTTATTCTCGGCTTCGCCGAACTGGGCTGGTACGCCTGGGGTACCGCGACGGTCGCCATCTCGCTGGTCAAAATCCTCGCCCTTCCCGCCGCCATGACCATCCCGCTGATGATCCTGTTCGGTATCCTGTTCTGCGTCACCGCGCTGGTGGGCTACAAAGGGCTGGATGCGCTGTCGCGCGTGTCGGTGCCGCTGATGTTCATTCTGCTGGTGGTCTCGATGTACCTGGCCGCCCACCACGCCGGCGGCTGGCAGGCAATGACCAAAATCGCCCCGGGCGAGACCATGACCTGGTCGGCGGCGATCACCATGGTCTTCGGCACCTTCGCCAGCGGCGCCACCCAGGCGACCAACTGGACGCGGCTGGCCAACTCCAGCCGCACCGCTATCCTCGCCAGTATGAGCAGTTTCCTGATCGGTAACGGGCTGATGATTGTGGCCGGCGCCTGGTGCGCCATCGTCTACCAGCAGGCCGATATTGTGGAAGTGCTGATTTTGCAGGGGCTGTCGGTCGCCGCGGTGGTGATGCTGTGCCTCAACCTACTGACCATTCAGGGGCCGACGATTTATAACGTCTCGGCGGCCGCCTGCCACCTGCTGCGCAGCGAGCGCCGCCGCACCCTGACCGTGGTCGCCGCCGGCGTTGGCATTCTGCTGGCCATTGGCGGGATGTATGAAATGCTGATTCCTTTCCTGGTGCTGCTGGGTAGCATCATTCCGCCCATCGGTGGCGTTATCCTCGCCGACTACTGGTTTTATCGCGGCGGCCGCTATCCGCGGCTGCACACCGCCCGCTTACCACGCTTTAACTGGCTGGGGCTGAGCGCCTACGCCGTGGGCGCGGTGGTGGCTTACCTGTCGCCGTGGATCGCCCCGCTGGTTGGCATTACCGTTTCCGCGCTGGTCTATATCGCGCTGACTCGTCTGAGCAAACGTCAGCCCGCCGCTGATTCGGTCGCGGAGCAGGAGTTATGAGCCTGACGGTCAGCGAAATCCTCGCTCTCGAGGGACTCTCGGCGATGCGGCTGCGCGCGGGGCAGCAGGGGCTCCAGCTGGCGGTGCGCTGGTACTACGTCGCGGAAAATGAAAATATCGCCGAATGGATCATGGGCGGAGAGCTGGTGTTTATCACCGGGATCAACCATCCCCGCGATGAAGACAACCTGATCCATCTGCTGATGGAGGGCAAGCAGCGCGGGATCGCCGGCATGGTGATCCTCACCGGGGACCAATATATTCAGACGATCCCGCCGCGATTGATCGCGCTGGCGGACGAGCTGGGCATTCCGCTGATCGAACAGCCCTATCTGCTCAAAATGGTGATCGTCACCGAACGCATCGGTACCGCGCTGGTGCGCAGCGAAAACGTGCTGCAGTCGCAGCGCGATATTCTGCTGCAGCTGTTAACCGGCGACTATCCCGATCTGCAAATCCTGCATCAACGCGCGCTCCACCAGCAGCTGGATTTTACCCGCCCGCTGCGAGTGGCGGCCCTGCGCCTGGAAGGGATCCCGCGCCTGTTTCGCCAGCTTCCGCCGGAACAGGCCGAAGCCTGGCTCCAGCAGGCCCGCCGCACCGTGCGCCAGCGCCTGCAGCAGCAGCTCAATCAGCAGGGCAACCCCTTTCCCCTGGTCGAACGCAGCAATATGTTTCTTTTCCTGCTCCCGGATGAAGAAGGCGAGTTTTATCAGCACAAAAAGTGGCTCCAGGCGTGGCTGCATGCGCTGGCGGAAGGCGATGACGGGCTGTCGCTGCTGTGCGGTCTTTCGGCGCCGGTGCAGCAGCTGCAGGGCTATCAGCGGGCGCTGTCACAGGCGCGTCAGGCGCTGGACCTCAGCGATAGCCTGCGTCCGGCCCAGCGTATCAGCGATTACCAGCAGCTGGGCTTTATCAAGCTGCTCTCCGCCGTCAGCGACCCCACCCTGCTGAGCGATTTTATGCACGACACCCTCGGCTGCCTGATCGAGCCCGATCGTAAAAGTCCGTGGCTGCTGATGGAGACGCTGGAAACGCTGCTTCAGGAGAGCGGTAACGTGGTCAGGGCCGCCGAGCGACTGGGCATTCACCGCAACACGCTGCATCAGCGTATTCAACGTATTGAAAAGCTGACCCGCAATCCGGTCAGCCATCCGCAATTTCATCTCAACGCTTCGGTCGCCCTGGCGATCTGGCGTATGTCGCAAAACCATTTACGGGAACAACCATGAAAATCATCAACGCGCGTCTGCGCCATCAAGAAGCGCTCTATACCCTTGAATTACAGGACGGTCTGATTAACAGCATCACTCCGCAGGCCGCCGCGCAGGCGGCTGAAACCAGCGATATCGACGCGCAGCAAAAGCTGGTTATCCCGCCGTTCGTCGAGCCGCATATCCACCTGGATGCTACCCTGACGGCGGGCGAGCCGGAGTGGAATATGAGCGGTACGCTGTTCGAGGGTATCGCCCGCTGGAGCCAGCGTAAAGAGAGCGTCACGGTAGAAGATACGCGCCAGCGGGCGCTGAAAACGATCGGTATGCTGCGCGATAACGGCGTACAGCATGTGCGCACCCACATCGATGTCACCGACCCCTCCCTGACCGCGCTTGAAGCGATGCTGGAGGTGAAAAAAGAGGCCGCCCATCTTATCGACCTGCAGATCGTCGCCTTTCCGCAGGAGGGCATTGAGTCCTTCCCCGGCGGGCGCGAGCTGATGACCCGCGCCATCGAAATGGGCGCCGATGTAGTGGGCGGCATTCCGCACTACGAAAACACCCGCGATAAGGGCGTCAGCTCCCTGAGCTTTTTAATGGACCTGGCCCAGCGCCACGGCTGCCTGGTGGACGTACACTGCGATGAAACCGACGACCCGCAGTCGCGTTTCCTCGAAGTGCTGGCGGAAGAGGCCCGGGTGCGCGGCATGGGCGCGCAGGTCACCGCCAGCCATACCTGCGCGATGGGTTCCTACGATAACGCCTACTGCTCGAAACTGTTCCGTCTGCTCAAGGCCTCGGGCATCAACTTTATCTCCTGCCCGACCGAAAGCATTCACCTGCAGGGGCGCTTCGACAGCTGGCCGAAACGCCGCGGCGTGACGCGGGTGGCGGAGCTGGACCGCGCCGGGATTAACGTCTGCTTTGCTCAGGACTCCATTCAGGATCCGTGGTACCCGCTGGGCAACGGCAACATCATGCGCATTCTCGACGCCGGGCTGCACATCTGCCATATGCTGGGCTATGAAGATTTGCAGCGCTGTCTCGATCTCATTACCGACAACAGCGCCCGTACGCTGTGCCTCGGCGACAACTACGGTATCGCCGAAGGCCGCCCGGCAAACCTGCTGATCCTTGATGCGCATAACGACTATGACGCGGTGCGCCGTCAGGCCAAAGTGCTGACCTCCATTCGTCACGGCAAGATCATTATGCAGCGCCAGGCGGAACAGATTCACTACCCGGCCTAAGCGCAACGTTGACGCGGTACGCATCCCGCGTCAACCCGCTGCTCGCGCAGGGATTTATGTGATACCTTCTTACTACTTTTTTGTGCCGACCATGGGCTCCCGCGTCGGCATGGGCTTACTAAGAACAACCCGTACCCTGACACTATGAGCGAAAAAAAATGGATTAAGGCTGAGGATGTTGCCCGGCTCGCTGGGGTCTCCCGTTCCGCGGTATCCCGCACCTTTACGCCCGGCGCATCGGTGGCGGAAAAAACCCGGCAGAAGGTCCTCGCCGCGGCGGAAACGCTGGGCTATCAGGTCAATATCATCGCCCGCGCGATGAATACCGGCAGCAGCAACTTTATCGGCATCGTCACCGCCGGGTTTGATAACCCGTTCCGCAGCAAGCTGCTGTCGCCGCTGGTCCACCAGCTGGCGCTCAACGGGTTTATGCCGCTGCTGATGAACGCCGACGATCCGCAGCAGCTCGCCCCGTCGCTCAAGCAGCTGCTGAGCTATCACGTCGCGGGCGTCATTATCACCTCCGGAGCGCCGCCGCTGTCGCTGGCGGAGGAGTATCTGGAGCGAAAAATCCCGGTGACGCTGATCAACCGCCACGCCGATCTGGCCGGCTGCGATCGCGTATGCAGCGACAACGCGCAGGGGGCGAAGCTGGTGGCCGACCTGTTTGTTCAGCGCCAGTGGCGACAGGCCGGGTTTATCGGTGAAAGTCTGGATAACTTCAGCACCCGGCAGCGCTACGACGCGTTCATTGCCCATGCGCAAGGCATCGACGTTGCCGCGCACTTCTGCGAAAGCAGCGGCTATCAGGCGGGCTTTAGCGCCGCCAGGCAGCTGCTCGCCGCGCATCCGCAGCTGCAGGCGCTGTTCTGCGCCACCGATATGCTGGCGCTCGGCGCGCTGGACGGTCTGCGGGCGGACAATCCTGCCGCCTCGCTACCTGCCATTATCGGATTCGATGATATCCCGCAGGCGGACTGGCAGCCCTACCAGCTGACCACCGTGCAGCAGAATACCGCTCTGCTCGCCCACCATGCGGTGGATCTCCTGGTCACGAGGATCGCTAAATTCAACCTGCCGTCACGTCATCGCGAAGTGCCAGTGAAACTAATTGTTCGTCAGAGCGCGAAATGAAAAATTCATTTTATGCCAGCACGATCACAGAATATTATTTTTAATCCATCCACACTCACTTCGCCCTTCGGGGCTGTTTTTTTCACATACAATGCACACGTGTGCAAAATGGAGAATAAGCATGAAATCCCTGGAATCAGATGCGCTGCAGGCCCGCTATCGCCTGGCCTGCGAGCTGGCGCAAGCCGGTGCTGAACTGGCATTCGAATACTATCAGCAGCGCGACCGGCTGGCGGTGGATCATAAAGGCGACGACCTGCAGGACGTGGTCAGCGTCGCCGATAAGCGGGTCGAGGCGTTTGTTAAGCAGCGCATTATCAGCGCCTTTCCGCAGGATGGTTTTCTCGGCGAGGAGAGCGGAACGCAGATGCCTGACGCCCGCGTGCTGTGGGTTGTCGACCCTATCGACGGCACCAGCTGTTTTCTTAACGGTCTGCACACCTGGTGCCTGTCGATGGCCATCGTCGCCGATGGCGAACCGGTTATCGGCGTGGTGTACGACCCCAACCATCGCGAGCTGTTCCACGCCCTGAAAGGCCAGGGCGCATGGCTCAACGATGCGCCCATCGCTCCGCATCCGGCGACGACGGTCAAAGAGGGGGTGATGGGCGTCGGGACTTCGCACCGCGTGACGCCAGCGGTTTTTCTGCCCTTTCTCAATGCGCTGCTTAGCGACGGCGGCATGTTTATCCGCAACGGCTCCGGAGCGCTGATGAGTGCCTGGGCAGCGGCTGGCCGGCTCATCGGTTACTACGAACCGCACATGAACCCGTGGGACGGGCTGCCGGGGCTGGTGCTGATGCGCGAAGCCGGCGGCCTGAGCAATGACTATCTGGCGGAGGATGGGATTCGTCATGGCAACCCGCTGCTGCTGGCCAGCAAGACGCTCTATCCACAATTAAAAAACATGCTTTATCACCCATTACCTTAACCCGTATCGGGTCAGGCTTTATCTGATTATGTACTCTACACAAAGACAATATGCCCTCAATAATTCGAGTTGCAGGACAAGGCACTTTTGCCGTGAACAGCGCTTGCGCTGGCCCCGAAGGGGCGAGGCCGGGTAACGCGGCAAGTGAGCGGGGTGAACGACAAATCTGTCTGGAACAGATTTGAACGCCGTGTAGCGGCTGCCCGTAAGGGCGAGGCCCATGAATGGGTCGAGTAGACCGCAGCCAACGCACATGCAACTTGAAGTATGACGGGGATAAACCTCACGGACGAACCACGCTAATCAGTCAGGCCTCCGACCTTCGGAGATACCATTATGTCTGGAAGAATTATCGCATTTTTTCGCGCTTCGCCGCCCAAAGCAGGCGCGCAGTTCGATGAACAACGCTTTCGCCGCGTACGCTGGCAAACATTTTTAGCCATGACCGTCGCCTACGTGACCTTTTACGTCTGCCGGCTGTCATTTACCGTCGCCAAAAGCGCGCTCGTCGAGCTGGGTATTTCTCCTACCGAGCTGGGCATGATCGGCTCGGCGCTGTTTTTCAGCTACGCCATCGGCAAACTGGTTAATGGCTTCGTTGCCGATCATGCCAATGTGGTTCGCTATATGAGTCTCGGCCTGCTGCTGAGCGCCGGGATGAACCTGATGATGGGGATGACCAGCAATGCCCTGCTGCTGGCGGTTTTCTGGGGGATCAACGGCTGGGCGCAATCGATGGGGGTCGGTCCCTGTGCGGTATCGCTGGCCCGCTGGTACGGTTATAAAGAGCGCGGCACCTTTTATGGTATCTGGTCAACCGCCCACAACATCGGCGAAGCGCTGACCTACATGGTGATCGCCGCCGTCATTGCGGGTTTTGGCTGGCAAATGGGCTATTTGTCCACGGCAGCGCTCGGCGCCGTCGGGGTGGCGCTGTTGCTGCTGTTTATGCGCGACTCACCGCAAAGCTGCGGCTTCCCGTCAATCAACGTGATTCGCGACGAACCGCAGGAAGAGGCGGAAGTCCGCGGCTCGGTGTTTAAAAACCAGCTGCTGGCGCTGCGCAATCCGGCCCTGTGGACGCTGGCAATGGCCTCGGCGTTTATGTATATCGATCGCTACGCGGTGAACTCGTGGGGGATCTTCTTTCTCGAGCAGGATAAAGCCTACTCTACCCTTGAAGCCTCCGGAATTATCGGGGTTAACGCCATCGCGGGTATTGCCGGCACCATTATCGCCGGCGTGCTCTCCGACCGCCTCTTCCCGCGTAACCGCAGCGTGATGGCCGGGTTTATCAGCCTGCTCAACACCGGAGGCTTTGCGCTGATGCTCTGGTCGCCGCACGGCTACTACACCGACATTCTGGCGATGATTATCTTCGGCGCCACCATTGGCGCATTGACCTGCTTCCTTGGCGGACTGATTGCGGTCGATATTTCGTCGCGCAAAGCCGCGGGGGCAGCGCTCGGCACCATCGGTATCGCCAGCTACGCGGGTGCGGGACTCGGCGAGTTTCTCACCGGCATCATCATCGATAAAACATCGATTATCGAAAATGGCAAAACGCTGTACGACTTCAGTACGCTGTCGCTGTTTTGGGTAGGCGCCGGCCTGATGTCCGCGCTATTCTGTTTTACCACCGCGGCGATTGTCGCCAGACGACACGCGATAGAACGCCAGACCTCATTCTCGTCGTAACCATTTAATCTATAAGGAATATTTTATGATGCCTGTACGACATCAGGTTTTACTACGCTTGTTGTTTGCCTGCGCCCTGCCGCTGCTGGTCGCACCGGGGCATGCCGCCGCGCAGTTTGAGCTGGAAAAAGTGGTTGAACTCAGCCGCCACGGCATTCGCCCGCCGACGCCGGGCAACCGGGAAGCCATCGACGCCGCGACCCAGCGTTCGTGGCCCCAGTGGACCACCCGCGACGGCGAGCTGACCGGCCATGGCTATGCCGCGGTGGTCAATAAAGGGCGCGAAGAGGGCGTGCGCTTTCGCCAGCTGGGCCTGCTGACGGCGGGCTGCCCGGCGAACGGCGAAATTTACGTTCGCGCCAGCCCCCTGCAGCGCACGCGGGCCACCGCCCAGGCGCTGGTGGACGGCGCCTTTCCCGGCTGCGGCGTAGCCATTCATTACGTCAGCGGCGACGCCGATCCGCTGTTTCAGACCGATAAGTTTGCCGCCACGCAAACCGATCCCGCCCGCCAACTGGCGGCAGTGAAAGAAAAAGCCGGCGATCTGGCACAGCGTCGGCAGGCGCTGGCTCCGGTGATTCAGCTGCTGAAAAATGCGGTCTGCGTGCCGGACAAACCTTGTCCGGCGTTCGACCAGCCGTGGCAGGTCGAGCAGAGCAAAAGCGGCAAAACGTCGATTAGTGGACTGAGCGTGATGGCCAATATGGTTGAGACGCTACGCCTGGGCTGGAGCGAAAATCTGCCTCTCAGCCAACTGGCGTGGGGTAACATCACCCGCTCCAGCCAGATCACCGCCCTGCTGCCGCTGCTGACGGAGAACTACGATCTGAGCAACGATGTGTTTTATACCGCGCAAAAACGCGGTTCGATTCTGCTCAACGCCATGCTGGAGGGGGTCAAAGAAGGCGCCACGCCGGACGTGCGCTGGCTACTGCTGGTGGCGCACGACACCAATATCGCCATGGTGCGTACGTTAATGGATTTTAGCTGGCAGTTGCCGGGGTACAGCCGGGGCAATATCCCGCCGGGCAGCAGCCTGGTCCTGGAACGCTGGCGCGATACCCATAGCGGTAAACGCTATCTGCGCGTCTACTTCCAGGCGCAAAGTCTGGACGATTTACGTCGTCTGCAAATCCCGGACAGCCAGCATCCGCTGCTGCGCCAGGAGTGGCGTCAAGCGGACTGCCAGACGACCGAAGTCGGAACCCTGTGCCCTTACCAGGCGGCGCTGACAACGCTCGGCCGGCATATCGATCCGCACGCGGCTCCGGCGGTCGATATGGTTCTGCCGTGATTGGGCGATCGTGCCCGCACGCTTGTCAGGCGGCGGCTGACGCCTTTCCTGACCGACAAAAGCCGATCTGATCCCGCCCCGTAAGCCCGGTAAGGCGTCAGCCGCCGCCGGGCATTTTAAAGAGGCGCGTTCCCCATATAGCCTGACAGGAAGCGATGGGAATCACTGCGCTTTAACTCAGGCTTTTTCCGCTGCAAACGCCCCGGCCGCCACCTGTTCCGGGGTGACCACGCCGCTATCCAGCACCCAGCCGCTAATTAATGCCGCGGGGGTGACGTCAAATGCCGGATTGTAAACGGCGGCATCTTTCGGCGCCCACTGCACCGCGCCAAAGCTGCCGGCGACGCCGGTCACTTCCGCTGGCGCCCGCTGCTCAATCGGAATCGCCTCGCCGTTCGGACAGTGGCGATCGAGGGTGGTTTGCGGTGCCGCCACGTAGAACGGGATACCGTGATACTTCGCCAGTACCGCCAGGGAATAGGTGCCGATCTTATTCGCCACATCGCCGTTAGCGGCGATCCGGTCAGCCCCGACCCATACGGCGTCAACCTCTCCTTTGGCCATCAGGCTGGCGGCCATCGAATCGGTAATCAGCCGGTAAGGCACCCCCAGTTCACCCAGCTCCCAGGCGGTCAGCCGACCGCCCTGCAGCAGCGGTCGCGTCTCGTCGACCCAGACATTTTCCACCAGCCCGCGCTGATGGGCCAGCGCAATCACCCCCAGCGCCGTCCCTACGCCCGCCGTTGCCAGACCGCCGGTATTACAATGCGTCAGCAGGCGGCTGCCCGGCGTCACCAGTGCGCTGCCCGCCTCGGCGATGCTGGCGCATAGCTGTTTATCTTCTGCGATCAGACGCAGCGCTTCCTCTTCCAGTGCCTGGGCATGATTCTCTTCCGCCAGCGCCAGCTTCATGCGATCGAGATTATTCATCAGGTTTACCGCCGTCGGGCGCGCGGCCCGCAGCGTTTCCAGTGCCTGGGCCAGTTCATCCCGGCTGAGGCCGCGCCGGGCCAGAAGCGCCAGCAGCAGGCTGGCCGACAGGCCGATTAGCGGCGCCCCGCGTACCCGCAGGGCGTGAATATGGTCCACCAGCAACGAAACGTTATCCGCCGCCAGCCAGCGTTTTTCCTGCGGCAATGCCTGCTGATCAAGAATAAAAAGCTGATTTTCGCTTACCCGCAGGCTGGTGGTCTGTAGTGTCTGCATATCGTTAAATCCCTGTTGCGTTGTTGTATCACATTGTGTCAGGATGAAATCCAGAAGTATAGACGTCTGAACGGCTTAATCAGAACTTTTGAGGATCGAGGCAATGTCGCAATACCATACCTTCACCCCCGGCGATGCCGTGGCATACGCACAACAATTTGGCGGCATCGATGACCCGTCGGAGCTGGTGTCCGCGCAGGAAGTGGGGGACGGTAACCTCAACCTGGTCTTTAAGATTTATGATACCCACGGCGTGAGCCGCGTTGTCGTGAAGCAGGCCCTACCCTACGTTCGCTGCGTCGGTGAATCCTGGCCGCTGACCCTCGACCGCGCTCGTCTCGAGGCGCAAACCCTGGTGGCACACTACCAGCACGCCCCGCAGCACACGGTGAAAATCCACCACTTCGACCCCGAACTGGCGGTGATGGTGATGGAAGATCTCTCCGATCATCGTATCTGGCGCGGCGAGCTGATTAACAATGTTTACTATCCGCAGGCCGCCAGCCAGCTGGGGGAATATCTGGCCCAGGCGCTGTTTCATACCAGTGATTTCTACCTCCATCCGCATGAGAAAAAGGCTCAGGTCGCCCGGTTTATCAATCCGGAGATGTGCGAAATCACCGAAGACCTGTTTTTCAACGACCCGTACCAGGTTCACGAACGCAATAACTACCCGGCCGAACTGGAAGCTGAAGTGGCCGCCCTGCGTGACGACGCGTCGCTCAGGCTGGCAGTCGCGTCGCTGAAACATCGCTTCTTCTCGCATACCGAAGCATTGCTACACGGCGATATTCACAGCGGCTCCATTTTTGTTGCCGAGGACAGTTTTAAAGCCATCGATGCGGAGTTCGGCTATTTCGGCCCGATAGGTTTTGATATCGGTACCGCCATCGGCAACCTGCTGCTGAACTACTGCGGCCTGCCGGGGCATCTGGGCATTCGCGATGCCGCCGCGGCTCGCGAACAGCGTCTACACGATATTCAGACGCTGTGGAATACTTTTGCCGAACGCTTCCACTCTCTGGCAGCGGAGAAAACGCGCGATGCGGCGCTGGCCTGGCCCGGCTATGCCTCCGCGTTCCTGAAAAAAGTATGGAACGACGCGATTGGCTTCTGCGGCACCGAGCTGATTCGCCGCAGCGTCGGCCTGTCCCACGTCGCCGATATAGAGACGATTCAGGATGAGGCCATGCGCCACGAGTGCCTGCGCCACGCAATCACCCTGGGTAAAGCGCTGATTGTGATTGCCGACCGTATCGACAGCGTCGAAGAGCTGGTGGCACGGGTGCGCCAGTACAGCTAAGCGCAGTCTGTATGCCGGGTGGCGGCTGACGCCTTACCCGGCCTACGGCCCTTTGACATCTTCCCGGCCTACGCGCCTGACGCCTTATCCGGCATCTCGTCCGGGGTTTTGTAGGCCGGGTAAGCGCAGCGCCACCCGGCAAAAAACTACCCGAGATACTCAATCACCGACAACCCGCCGTTGTAATCCGTGCTGTAGATAATTCCCTGCGCATCAACAAACACATCGCAGGACTGAATGACCTGCGGGCGACCCGGACGGGTATCCATCATTTTCGCCGGTGCGGCCGGTACCAGCGCCCCGGTCTCCACCGGACGATAAGGGTTGGAGATATCGTAAGCGCGAACGCCCGCATTCTGGTAAGTGGCAAAAATCAGCGTTGAGCTAATGAAACTACCGGGGCGATTCTCATGCAGATTATGCGGACCAAAGTGCGCCCCTTTTGCCACGTAGTCGGCTTCATCCGGCGGCGGGAACGTGGCGATACTCACCGGGTTTGTCGGTTCGCGGATATCAAACAGCCAGATCAGCTTCTCCCCATCCTGCTGGTTATCAAGCACCGCTTCATCCAGCACCACCAGCAGATCCCTGTCCGGCAGCGGCAGCGCCGTATGGGTTCCGCCGCCAAACGGCGGGCTCCAGTTGCGATGGCTAATCAGCGTCGGCTGTGTTCTGTCCTTCACGTCGAGCAGCGTCAGGCCACCGTCGCGCCAGCTACCGTAGGCGGTATCCCCGGCGATAATGGCGTGATGCAACGCGTAGCGCTTGCCCTGTGGCCAGTCCGCCGTCTCCCCTGCCGCCAGGTTCATCCCCGGCAACCACCAGCGTCCGGCCACTTCCGGTTTGCGCGGATCCGCCAGATCGATGGTCAGGAAGATATAATCGCTAAAACCGTCGATCAGCGCAGAAACGTAGGCCCAACGACCGCCAACGTACCAGATTCGATGAATGCCGATACCGCTGAGCGACAAAAAACCTATCTCGCGCGGATGCTCCGGATGCGAAATATCGAACACTCGCAGCCCGGCGCTCCAGCCCTTATCCTGCACATCGCTGACCGTCTCGCCCACCGAACGGGTGTAGTAAACTTTCTCGTCGGCAAAGCGAGCGTCGGCAAACAGATCGCGGGCATTGATGACCAGCAGCAGATCATCATGCGCCTGCAAATGCACGTTCCAGGTCCCCGGCGGCGCGGCGATGTAGTTTACCGCTTTCGGACGCGCCGGATCGCGCACGTCGACCACCGAAAAGCCCTGCGATACCATATGACCGATATACGCAAAGCCACGGTGCACCATGAGCTGGACGCCGTCCGGGCGTCCTCCCTGATCGCTATGCCCAATCAGCCGCATATTGCGGCTGTAGTCGGGGCGCGGTAATTCAGTCTCAGTCACCTTGAGCTCCTTTTGCCGGATAGCGGCAGCGCCTTATCGGGCCGACGAAACCGCAGACCCGGTAAGCGCAGCGCCAGCGGGCGTTACTTGTTTTTTGCTTCCAGCGTGGCAAACCACGGGGCGATAAAGTCTTCCGTCTGGCCCCAGCCCGGAATGATTTTACCCAGCGAGGCAACGTTCACCGCCCCCGGCTGCGCCGCCAGCAGCGCCTGCGGAATAGCCGCCGCTTTGAAGTCATAGGTTGCAGGAGTCGGCTCCCCGGCAATCTTATTGGCGATCAGGCGCACGTTAGTGGCGCCGATAAGCTTCGGATCCACCGCCACGCTCACTTTCCACGGGCTGCCGGATTCACGCATCAGCTGCAAATCCTGGTTAGAAATATCAATGCTGTAGAGTTTGATTTCGCTGCGGCCGTTCTCCTTTAGCGCTTTATAAGCCCCCTGGCTGAACGCATCCCAGGTTCCCCAAATCGCATCGATCTTGCCTTTCGGATATTTCGCCAGAATCGCCCCAACTTTATTGGCGGTATCGCCCTGCACGTCGGAAGAGACGGCGCCAATCGACTCCAGCTCTTTAATCCCCGGGTTTTGCTTAAGCAGCGTCTGGTAAGCGGCCTGGCGGCGTTCCATCGGCGGGAAGCCGGCGACCCACAGTTTGACGATGTTGGCTTTACCGTTGAAATCTTTCACCAGTTGGCCAAAGGAGAGCTCAGTCAGCGAAGCGTCATCCTGCTGGGTGACGGTGACACCCGGGATCTCGCCGTTAACCGCAGTATCGAACACGGCAACTTTAATCCCGGCGTCCACCGCTTTTTTCACCAGCGCGGTCGAGTACGGATCGCGTCCCTGGGAGAGAATAATGCCGTCGTATTTCTGGCTAATCGCCTGGTTAACGAAGTCCTGGAATTTGGCGTCATCGCCGTTGCTCAAGAAGGTGCTGATTTTGAAACCGAGCTTTTTACCCTCCTGGATGGCCCCGGAGACAAACTGGGTGGTGTTATCGTCGGAACCAAGATTACGGATCACCGCGATACGAATCGGGCCGCTATGTTCGGCAATCGCCGCCGGAATCGGCGTCGGAGTTTCAGCAAAGGCCGCCGCAGAGTTGAACAACCCCAATGCGATGAGTGAAAGCGTTATCTTTTTCATGGTGTTTACCCTGTAAAATTTTATGTGCGGCGCTGAAAGTAGGTCAGTGCGAGCGCGCCAGCCAGCACCAGCCCTTTAATAATGTCCATGGCGTAGTACGGCACCGACAGCATCACCAGGCCGTTGGAGAGCACGCCAAGAATCACCGCCCCCACCAGCGTGCCCAGCGCGTTCGGTTTACCTGAACCCGCCAGTGAAAAGCCTATCCACGCCGCCGCCACCGCATCCATCAGGTAGCCGCTGCCGGCATTAACCTGCGAGGAACCGATGCGCGAGGCCAGTAAAATGCCGCCCAGCCCGGCCAGCAGCGAGGCGATAACATAGGCCGCCACTTTATAACGGGTGATGCGCAGCCCGGAGAGCCGTGCGGCCTCTGGGTTTCCGCCGATGGCGTACATTCTCCGCCCGTGCGTGGTGAACGAGAGCGCCAGCTGAGCCACCACGGTCACCACCAGCATCACGATCACAATCGTAGGCACCTGTCCCAGCGCACCGAAGGCGGCCGGAATCACCCCTTCCGCCATGTCGCCACTCGGCAATACCATGTTCTCGGTAATCGAGCCGCCGTAGCTGTAGGTCATTGCCACGCCCTGAATCACAAACAGGCTGGCGAGGGTAGCCAGCATGTCGGGAATGCGCAGGACGACAATCAAAAAAGCGTTGAACAGCCCCACCAGCGTACAGAGCGCCAGGGTGATAAGGATCGCCTCGGTGGTGCCGAAGCCGTGCCAGACAAACAGCGAAATCACCAGCGCGTTTGCCAGCGAAGCCGTTGACCCCACCGACAGGTCAAAGCCGCCAATGGTTAACGACACAGAGACGCCGATCGCAATCACCGTCACGATGGCGATGGAGCGCAAAATGTTGATGATGTTGAACGGGTCGAGGAAGTTGTCCGAGGCGAGGCCAAAAACGGCAATCAGCGCCACTACGGTCAGCAACATGCCCCATTTATAAAGAAAATCAAAAAATCGCTGACGACCCGATGCCGTCGCGTTAACTGTCAGGGCCTTGCTCACGCTGCTGCTCCTCCGGTGGAGTAATAAAGTAGTGTCTCTTCCCGGGCCTCAGCGCCCGGAATTTCTGCGACGATACGGCCATCCCACAACACGCAAATGCGGTCGCACAATCCCACCAGTTCAGAGAATTCGCCCGAGGCATAGATAATCCCCTTCCCGTCTCGCGCCAGCCCGTCGATCAGGGTGAACAGGTCGGTTTTTGCTTTCACATCGACACCCTTGGTCGGCTCGTCGAATATCAAGACGTTGGCGTTGCCGCGCAGCCATTTGCCGATCGCCACTTTCTGCTGATTGCCGCCGGAAAGCCGGCGCAGGGTCTGAGCCGGACCGGTGGTACGAATCCCGATCCGGGCGATCACCTCTTCCGCCCAGCGCCACGCCTGGCGATGGCCGAACAGGCTCCAGCGCGAAAAGCTGTTATCGGCGCTGACCGCCAGGTTCATGCCGATCGGTTCTTCGATAAAAATGCCCTCTTTGCGTCGCTCTTCCGGTACCAGCGCCAGCCCGCGCAGCACAGAATCTGCCGGGTCGCGGGGCCGCCACGGCTGGCTGTTCAACTCCCCGCGCGTCAGGCGGCTTTTGCTGGCGCCAAACAGCGCTTTGCACAGTTCGGTTTTTCCCGCGCCGGCCAGACCGGCGATACCGAGAATTTCGCCTTTGCGCAGCCGCAGCGAAATATCCTGCAACAGCCCCTCGTCATGCAGACCGTCAACCTGTAACAGAACCTCTTCGCCGTGGGGCGGGCGTTTCGGCGGGAAGATATCGCTCAGCTCGTGGCCGAGCATCTTCTCGACGATCTGCTCGCCGCTCAGATCGTGCATCGGGCTGCTTTCAATCAGCTTTCCGTCGCGCAATACCGTCAGGGTGTCGCAGATAGCCTTCAGCTCATGAATACGGTGGGAGATGAACACCACGCCGATCCCCTGCTGCTGCAGACGGCGTACCACTGTAAACAGGCGCTCACTTTCATGTTGATCCAACGGCGCGGTGGGTTCATCCAGAATTAAAAACCGGCAATGGTGCGACAGCGCGCGGGCCAGCAGAATTTGCTGCTTCTCGGCCAGGGTACAGCTGTCGATGGGGCGACGCACATCGAGCGTAATATCCAGCTGGGCCAGAGCCTCGCGCGCCTGCTCACGCACTGCGCGCCAGCTGAAGCCCAGCCCCGGCTCCGCCAGACGATCCAGCATAATGTTTTCCGCAATGGACAGGCCGGGCACCAGCGCCACATCGACCTCCTGCTGCACCAGATGAATGCCCAGCAGTTTCGCATCCCGCGGCGAGCGAACGCTCACCGGCTGATTATTGATGACGATCTCGCCCTCATAATGGGCGTGCGTTCCGCACAGCACCGCCATCAGCGTCGATTTCCCCGCCCCGTTAGCACCGGTCAGCGCGTGTACCGACCCTCCCCGCAGGGTGAACGCCACATTGCTCAGCGCCCTGAAACCGGAAAAGGCCAGATTAATGTTGTTCATCTCAAGACGATTCACTGTCATCCGCCGGGACCTTTACGATTAATATTCTGATTTAACGAATTTTTCACAGCCGACCTTGACTGACAACTGCGTAAAAGGCATAAGATAAAACGAAATAATATTAGCCATCCGGATGTCCAGACATAACATCAGGTTAGCGAAACGAAATAAGGACAGCGTTCATGAGCAACAGCGATATCCGCGTGGTACCCGGCCCGGCTAACTATTTTTCCCATAACGGCAGCCTTGCCCACCTGCACGATTTTTACAGCGACGAGCAGCTTGCCCGCGCCATCTGGATCTACGGCGAGCGCGCCATCGCCGGTGCGCAGCCCTTCCTGCCAGAGGCGTTTCACGCCGTCGGCGCCAAAAAAGTGCTGTTTAGCGGGCACTGCAGCGAAAGCGACGTCGCGCAGCTGGTCGCGGAAGCCGGGGATGACCGGGCCGTGGTGATTGGCGTCGGCGGCGGCGCGCTGCTGGATACCGCCAAGGCCGTGGCCCGGCGGCTGGGTCTGCCGGTGGTGGCCATCCCGACCATCGCCGCCACCTGCGCCGCGTGGACCCCGCTATCGGTGTGGTACAACGACGCCGGCCAGGCGCTGCATTTTGAAATTTTTGATGACGCCAACTTCCTCGTGCTGGTGGAACCGCAAATCATCCTCAACGCTCCGGCGGAATATCTGCTGGCGGGAATCGGCGATACGCTGGCGAAATGGTATGAAGCGGTGGTACTGGCGCCGCAGCCGGAAACGCTGCCGCTAACCGTGCGCCTGGGGATTAACGGCGCGCTGGCCATTCGCGACGTTCTGCTGCAAAGCAGCGAAACCGCGTTGGCGGATCAGCAGCGCGGCGAACTGTCGCAGGCGTTCCGCGACGTGACGGATGCCATTATCGCCGGCGGCGGGATGGTCGGCGGCTTAGGCGAGCGCTATACCCGCGTCGCCGCCGCCCATGCGGTGCATAACGGCCTGACGATCCTGCCGCAGACTGATAAATTCCTTCATGGCACCAAGGTTGCCTACGGCATTCTGGTGCAAAGCGCCCTGCTGGGTCAGGACGACGTGCTGGCCCAGTTGATTAACGCCTGGCAGCGTTTCAACCTGCCCACGACCCTGGCGGAACTCGACGTGGATATCCACAATCGGGACGAACTGGAGCGGGTCATTGCCCATACCCTGCGTCCGGTGGAGTCGATCCACTTCCTGCCGGTGGAACTGACGCCGCAAAGCCTGGCCGCCGCTTTTGAGAAAGTGGAAAACTTCCGCAGGCAGGTGCATTGACGGACAGCAATCTCGCTCTATACCTAATGATGCATCTCCCACTCACAGTACGAGGTCATCATGCAGATCGAGTTAACGGGTAAAAAAGCGTTGGTTACCGGCGCCAGTCGCGGAATTGGCCGCGCCATTGCGCTGTCGCTGGCGCAGGCGGGCGCCGATGTGGTTATCACTTATGAAAAATCCGCCGATAAAGCGCAGGCGGTGGTCGACGAGATTGTGGCTCTCGGCCGCCGCGGCGCGGCGATTCAGGCCGACAGCGCAAACGCCCAGGCGATTCAGCAGGCCGTCACACGCACGGTAGAGACCCTCGGCGGGCTGGATATTCTGGTCAATAACGCCGGGATCGCCCGCGGCGGCCCGCTGGAGTCGCTGTCGCTGGAAGATATCGATGCGCTGATCAACGTCAATATCCGTGGCGTGGTGATCGCCATCCAGGCAGCGCTGCCGCATCTGCCCGCGGGAGGGCGCATTATCAATATCGGCAGTTGCCTCGCCAACCGCGTCGCCTCACCGGGCATCGCGGTCTACGCCATGACCAAATCTGCGCTCAACTCGCTGACCCGCGGCCTCGCCCGCGATCTCGGGCCGCGCGGCATTACCGTAAACCTGGTGCATCCGGGCCCTACCGACAGCGATATGAACCCGGCGAACGGGGAGCAGGCCGACTCGCAGCGTCAGCTTATTGCCGTCGGACATTACGGTCAGCCGGATGACGTCGCCGCCGCGGTGACCTTTCTGGCCAGCCCGGCGGCCGGACAAATCTCCGGCACCGGTCTGGATGTTGATGGGGGACTTAATGCCTGACGCCTGAGAAGGCGACTAAAAGCCTATCCCCGTAGGCGTGTTGCCGCCAGTCTGGCCGCGGACAGCGCGGAATCACCGGAGCGTACACGCAGTAGGTGAGGATGGTGAGCACTGCCCTGGGTCAAAATGGCAAATAAAATAGCCTAATGGAATAGGCTCTTAGCAGCACTTCGCCCCCCCTTTTCCGCCGTAGCGTGCATCCTGTCGCTCGCGAAAGAACTCTTCATAGGTCATCGGCGTTTGCTCAGGATGCGTCAGGCGAATATGCTCGACATAATTATCGTAATCGGGCACGCCAATCATCATTTTCGCCGCCTGACCCAGATACTTCCCGGCTTTCGAAAGGGTATCAAACATAGTGCTCTCTCATGGTCCCCCTTTCCGCACGTGGAAAGGGGGTAGGGTTTAATGTGCGCGCTTCGCCTGCGCCGCCATCGGCTCTGCAGCGGCAGGTAACGCCTCATAAGGCGTCTCTTTCGCCGTCGGTTTATCCTCTTTCAACGCCGCCAACGCGGTTTTGATGGAGAAGAACGCCAGCACCACCACAACCACCATAAAGAAGATGGTTAATCCCGCATCCAGACGGTTGTTAAAGACCAGCTGCGCCAGCTGAGATTCGGTGTACTGAGGCGGAATCGTGCCGCTGTCGATCATCGCCTGGAACTTATTGGCAATCGCCAGGAAGCCGACTTTGGTGTCCGGACTGAACGACTTTTGCCAGCCGGCGGTCAGGGTGCAAATCAACAGCCAGGACGTCGGCAGCAGCGCAACCCAGGCATAGCGTTCGCGCTTCATTTTAAACAGTACCACCGCACACAGCATCAATGCCATCCCCGCCAGCATCTGGTTAGCGATACCAAACAGCGGCCACAGCGTATTGATGCCGCCGAGCGGGTCAACAACCCCTTGATGCAGGAAGTATCCCCACGCCAGCACGCAAAGCCCGGTCGCCAGCAGGTTGGCCGGCAGCGAGTTGGTTTTCTTCAGGCCCGGGCTGAGCACGCCCAGTAAATCCTGCAGCATAAAGCGCGCTGCGCGGGTGCCCGCATCCACTGCCGTCAGGATGAACAGTGCTTCAAACAGAATGGCGAAGTGGTACCAGAAGGCAACATCCATCAGACCGCCCAGCGAGCCGTGCAGGATGTAGGCCATCCCCACCGCCAGCGTCGGTGCGCCGCCGGCCCGCGAGATGATCGACTGCTCGCCCACTTCGCTGGCTATCTGGCGCAGCGTGTCCGGCGTAATGCTAAAGCCCCAGCTGCTTACCACCTGTGCGGCAGAGGCTACCACATCGGTGGTGCCAGCCGGCGCCAGTACCGCCATCGGGCTGTTCATCGCAAAGTAGACGCCCGGATCGATAACACAGGCCGCCACCAGCGCCATGATGGCGACAAAGGACTCCATCAACATACCGCCGTAGCCGATAAAGCAGGCCTGGCCCTCATTCGCCAGCATCTTAGGCGTGGTTCCGGATGAAATCAGCGCATGGAAGCCGGAGACCGCGCCGCAGGCGATGGTGATAAACAGGAACGGGAACATGCTGCCAGACCAGACCGGGCCGGTGCCGTCAATAAATTTGGTCAGCGCCGGCATGGTCAGCGTCGGACGCATAATCAGAATCCCAATCGCCAGCCCGACGATGGTGCCGATTTTCAGAAAGGTCGACAGGTAATCACGCGGCGCCAGCAGCAGCCACACCGGAAGAACGGCGGCAATAAAACCATAGCCCACCAGAATCCAGGTCAGCTGTACGCCGGTATAATCAAACCACGGCGCCCAGGTCGGGCTTTCCGCCACCCATCCGCCGGAGACAATCGCGAATACCAGCATCACCAGACCAATCACCGACACTTCGCCGATGCGTCCCGGACGCAGGTAGCGAATGTAGATCCCCATAAAGATCGCCAGCGGAATAGTGAAGGCCACGGTATAGGTGCCCCACGGGCTGTGGGTCAACGCTTTCACCACGATCATCGCCAGTACGGCGAGGATAATCACCATAATCATAAAGCAGGCCACCAGCGCCAGCACTCCGGCGGTTGGCCCCATCTCTTCTTTCACCAGCTCGCCGAGAGAACGTCCGTCGCGGCGCGTAGACACAAACAGCACCATAAAGTCCTGCACCGCGCCGGCCAGCACTACCCCGGCGAGGATCCAGATCATCCCCGGCAGATAGCCCATTTGCGCCGCCAGCACCGGTCCTACCAGCGGCCCCGCACCGGCAATCGCCGCAAAATGATGACCGAACAGCACTTTTTTATCGGTCGGGACATAATCAAGGCCGTCGTTATGCCGAACGGCGGGGGTCATGCGCGTCGGGTCAACCGCCAGCACATTTTTGGCGATGTAGAGACCGTAGAAACGATAGGCGATCAGATAAATGCAGACTGCCGCGACGACAATCCATAACGCATTAATCTGTTCACCTCGGTTTAAGGCGATATAGCCGAGGGCAAAGGCTCCGACAACCGAGAGCAATGTCCAGATGAGGTATTTCCCTGAATGATTCATCGTTGCGTTCCACCGGTAAGGTAATCAGGATGTTACATTTTGTTTCTAGAACACAACGCCGGGTTTAACAACATTGAAACCGTACAGATGTCGTACAAAGACAGGGATTTATCTCACATTGCTAGCGAGATCACTTCTGGGGGGAAAATGGAATGTATCGCCAGCAAGAAAGCGCTACATGATACGTCGTCAGACGACACCCCGGCTCGCGGCGTAAACGCCTGAACCAGGCAACCTTAGCGCACCGGTCCGTCGCCCGACTAAGCGTAGCGCCAGCCGGGAAAACAGAGAGATTAGCCCGGGCCGTAAGTCAGCCGCAGAGTATGGCAACACCAAGGACATTTCCGGAGATGGCACATTGCGCTTTGTCCGGGCGACAAAATCACCGGCGGTTGTGGGCCCGTCGCCCGGCTTAAGAGTTCACCCCGCGCGCCGGGAGCAGACCTCCTCAGCCCAGTACCGCGGTGCCGAGGCGGCAGGTGCAGCAGCGACGGCCCCGCTCGTCGAACACCGCAATCTCCCAGCTCTGGTTCTGACGTCCCAGGTGCAGAGGGCGACACTCGCCGCGCACACGACCGCTCGAGACCGCCCGATGGTGGGTTGCATTCAGCTCGGTCCCCACCACGCACTGGCCCTCTTCGGTCATCAGCCAGCCGGCCATCGACCCCAGCGTCTCCGCCAGCGCCGCGGAGGCGCCGCCGTGCAGCAGGCCAAACGGTTGATGCGTACGCGCATCAACCGGCATACTCGCCTCCAGCAGCCCCTCTTCCAGCCGGGTGTAGACAATCCCCAGGTGAGCGACCATCGTATTGTCGCTGGTGGCATTAAGCGCCTCCAGCGTCAGCTGACGTTTCCAGGCCATTTATGCCCCCAGCGTCGAGCCGCCGTCCACCACGATATCCTGCAGCGTGATATGGCTGGCGTGATCGGAAGCGAGGAACAGAATCGTGCTGGCAATCTCCTGCGGACGCGCAATTTTACCCAGCGGGATCCCGAGCTTAAACTGCTCGCCGAAACCGCGGATACGGCGCTGCTCGGCATCCTCACTTACCCACAGCGTGCGCTGCATATCGGTGTCGGTGGAGCCCGGAGAGACCAGGTTGCAGCGTACGCCGCTGCCCGCCAGCTCCAGGCCCACGGTCAGCGCCAGACTTTTCAGCGCCGCCTTTGAGGCGCCGTAGGCGCTCATGCCGATGCGCGGCGTATGCGCGGCATCGGAGGCGACGGTGACGATTGCCCCGCCCTGCTGGCGACGGAACTGGCCCATCGTCTGCTGGAACAGGTTAAACGCCCCGCCGACGTTGACGGCGAAAGTCTGCTGCCATGCGTCCAGACTCAGCTCATCGGTCGCGCCCATGCGCAGAATTCCCGCGGCGTTAACCAGCACATCCAGCCGATCGATGCCTTTCAGCAGATGCCCGCATACCTCGGCCACCTGCTGCGCATTGGCAACATCCAGCGTGTGGGTGGCAAACGGATAGTCATCCCCCTCGAAAGCGAGATCGAAACCGCTCACCCGAGCGCCGGCCTCAACAAACGCCAGCGCCGTTGCGTATCCAATCCCCTTACCGGCGCCGGTGACCCAAACGGTTTGCCCCTGAAAATCCAGCGCGGCCATTATTTCACCTCACGGGATAGCAGCGCCCACCAGGCGTCAATGGTCGGGTTTTTCGCCAGCATCACGAAATCAATATCGCCGTGCACTTTGCGCCAGCGGGCGGCCAGCGCCATCATGCGTACGGAGTCCAGACCATAGTCGATCAGGTTTTCGTCATCCATGGGCTCGTCGGATTCATCGAGCAGCGGCAGTACCAGCGCACGCAGCGCCGTTTTTGATGCCGGCAGCGGCAGCAGCTCTTCGGTCATCACGACGCGGCCACAACGACCGGCAACATATTTCAGCGACATCAGATGCTCTTCGCGGCTAAAGTCAGCCAGCGCATCGGCGACGAAGAATGGTTTAATGTCGCGCATAAAGGCGTCGGTCGCGGTGGTCATACAGCCGATATGGGCATAGACGCCGGTGATAATCAGCTGATCGCGGCCGCTCTCTTTGAGCATCTCTTCCAGCGGCGAGCGGTGAAACGCGCTGTAGCGCCACTTCACCAGGACGGTGTCGTGTTCATCCGGCGCCAGCGCGGCAATCACCCGCTGCTGCTCCGGCGAACGGGTCAGGCCCGGTCCCCACATATCATTCAGCAGGGCGCGATCTTCATCGCTTTGCTCTTTCGGCTGCGCGGTGTAAAACACCGGAATATTATGCTGTTTGCAGAAATCACGCAGCGCGGCAATATTGGCAACGACTTTCGCCATCATGGCGCTGTCTTCACCCCAGAAGTTGAGGAAATATTCCTGCATATCGTGGATCAGCAGCGCGGCGCGGGATGGCTCAAAAGCCCAGTTCACTTTGTTCGCCGGGATGTCGCTGGCTTCCGGCAGCGTGTAAGCCTGTAATTCAGGGATGGCCATTCTCTTTTCTCCTTCAGCCCGGCTCGCGTGAAGCCAGCCACTGGCGTAGTTGTTTTTTATCGACTTTGCCCACCGGCGTCAGCGGCAGTGCATCCAGGCACTCCACACGGTCCGGCAGTTTAAATTCTGCGACGCCCTGTTCGCGCAGGAAGCGACGTACCGCTACCGCGCGCAGCGGCTCTTTCACCACCAGATACGCGCAGCTTTTCTCGCCCAGCAGGCTATCTTCCATGCTGACCAGCGCGGCATGGATCACCGCCGGATGGCGCAGCAGCAGGTTTTCAACTTCCTCCGCCGCGATCTTCTCGCCGCCGCGGTTGATCTGATCTTTTTCACGCCCCTGCACGGTGATATAGCCGTCCTCGTCGATCGAAATAAGATCGCCGGAGCAGTAAAAACCGTCGGCATCAAACGCTTCGGCGTTATGCTGCGGACTTTTGTAGTAGCCGCGGAAGGTGTATGGACCCCGGGTCATCAGACGCCCCACCTCACCACGGGGTAGCGGGTTGCCGTCGGCATCCGCCACCCAGACCTCATCGTCCGGACACATCGGGCAGCCCTGGGTATTGATGATGCGTTCCGGGCTGTCGTTGAGGCGAGTGTAGTTCACCAGCCCTTCCGCCATGCCGAAGACCTGCTGAAGCTGGCAGCCAATCTCCGCCGGAATCCGCGCCGCCAGCGTTGCCGACAGACGCGCGCCGCCAACCTGCAGCAGCCTCAGCGAACGCAGCTGCGCGTTCCCGGCCCCCTCGCGGATCGCCTGTAGCCACAGGCTGACCGCCGGCGGTACCAGCGAAGCGACGTTAATCTGATGTTGTTCAATCAGCGGGAAGCAGAGCGTGGCGCTCGGATCGGCGGCCAGAATCACCCGACCACCGGCCAGAAACACGCCGAGGGAACCCGGCGAGCTCATCGCGTAGTTATGGGCGGCGGGCAGCGCGTTGAGGTAGCGGGTTTCCGCGCTGATGCCGCAAATTTCGTTACTGCGACGGATGCTGTAGTCGTAGTCGTTATGGGTGCGAGGTATCAGCTTCGGCGTACCGGTACTGCCGCCGGAGAGCTGGAAAAAGGCCACTTCATCGGCAGGCGTCGGATTAGCGATAAAGTTCTCCGCCGGCCGCGCGATCGCCGCCGCCAGATCGTATTCACCGCAATCGTTGCGCAGCAGCACAACCCGTACTGACGCATGCTGCTCAACAAAGCCATTCAGGAAATGATCATCGGCAAACAGCGCATGCTCACGATCGGCAATCAGCAGCGCGGGCTCAATTTGCGTCGCGTAGGCATTCAGCTCGCTGCGCTGATGGCTGAATAACGCATTCACCGGCGCCACTCCGATACGCAACAGCGCAAACAGGGTGATGTAGAATTCGGCGACGTTGCCCAGCTGCACCAGCGCGGTTTCACCGCGCTTCAGCCCCAGACGCTGGAGCGACGAGGCCAGGTTATCCACCTGCTGATTGAACTGACGATAGCTGTGCTGCTTATCACCGTCGATAATGGCGATGGCGTCGCTGTCGGCGTGACGGGTAATCAGGTTGGTTAATGGCAAATCCTGCCAGTAGCCCTTTTCGCGGTAGCGGGCGGCAAAACTTTCCGGCCAGCGGTTAAATGCAATCATCATTGCCTCTTAATTCAAGCCAAACACATTCAGCATGGTCGTCAGTTTGACGCCGGTTTCACGCCACTCACCCAGCGGAGAGGAGGCCGGAACAATTCCCGCGCCGGCAAACAGACGCAGCGTACGCTGATGCAGGCGAGCGCAGCGAATCGTCACCACCCATTCGCCGTTACCTTCGTCATCGCACCAGCCAACAATGCCGCCGAACAGCTGGCGATCGAACGGTTCAAGCTCGGCAATCAGTCGTTTCGCCACCTGATGCGGGAAACCGCTCAGCGCCGGGGTCGGATGCAGCAGGCAGGCCAGCGACATCGCGTTCTCCTGCGCCAGCGCGGTACCTTCAATCGGCGTCGCCAGGTGCCACAGCGTCGGCGTGGTGACCAGCTGCGGGGAATCCGGCAGCGACAGTTCGCGGCAGCGCGGAGTCAGCACCGTCTTCATTGCCTGGGTCACCAGTTCGTGCTCGTGGCGATCTTTTCCGGAAGCCAGCAGCTTGTTACCCGCCTCGCGATCGAGTACGTCATCCGGCTGGCGACGGGCCGAGCCGGCCAGCGGCAGGGAGCTGAAATGATCGCCCTCTTTACGCAGCAGCAGCTCCGGGCTGGCGCCCAGCAGCACGCCGCCGTCGGAGAGCGGCACGTGGAAGTTAAAGCTGGCCGGATTCTGCGCGATCAGGCGCTCGAGCAGCGCGCCGCTGTCCACGCGTTCGCGGGTGGTAATGTCGATCAGGCGCGACAGGACAACCTTGTCCACTTCCGGCGTCGCGGTCAGCTCGGCGGCCCGCTCCACCATCGCCATAAAGGCATCCTGTTGAGGAATCTCCTGACGATCCACGACATCCATTGGCGTCTGGGCGCTGAAGTAGCGCGCCGACTGCTGTTTACCGGTGCGGGAGAAATTCTCCCAGCTCTCTGGAATAAACAGCTCGGAAGGCTGGTTGGTATCAAACGGGATAGCGCCGACCATCACCGGCTTACGGATCCCGGCAGCCTTCGCGTCGGAGAACGCGGCCGCCATACTCCGCTGAAACTCCCCATCGAGCAGCGCGCCATCGGCGGCCGAGTGGGAAAAACGGCTAAAACAGCCCGCGGTACGAAAACTGCGGTACGGCGACATAAAGAAGAAGCTTTCCGGCAACAGGGTCATTTTTTGTTCCTGTACATCCTCGGCCAGTGACGTTTCCATATCATCCTCCAAAAACGATAAAGATATTACGAATAATTATCATTTATATTTTGGTTGGCTAACCTAAAAGGTATTGCCTGCCATGTCAACCGTACAAACGGCATGTTGTGCGACTTAGGCTTGCATCCACGCACGACAAAGCTGAAAATGAGACGCATTTATCCCAACTGAATCAGGATGCGAATTCGTGAATTTGTCCACATTATGCCGCCGTACCCTGCTGGCCTGCGGGCTGGTGCTTTTAGGAATTACCTCAGCTCTGGCGGCCGACTGGCCTCGTCAGGTGACCGATAGCCGCGGCGCACATACGCTGGAAAGCAAACCACTGCGCATCGTCTCCACCAGCGTCACCCTCACCGGATCCTTACTGGCGATTGACGCGCCGGTCGTCGCCAGCGGTGCAACCACGCCGAACAACCGCGTAGCCGACGATCGGGGATTTCTGCGTCAGTGGAGCGCCGTCGCGAAAGAACGTAAGCTCGCGCGCCTGTACATCGGCGAACCCAGCGCCGAGGCCGTCGCCGCACAAATGCCGGATCTGATTCTGATCAGCGCTACCGGCGGCGACTCCGCCCTCGCGCTGTATGACCAGCTCTCCACCATCGCGCCGACGCTTATCATTAATTACGATGACAAAAGCTGGCAGGCGCTGTTGACCGAACTGGGGCACATCACCGGCCACGAAAAGCAGGCGACGGCGCGTATTGCTGAGTTTGATAAGCAGCTCGCCACCCTGAAGCACCAGATGAAACTCCCGCCGCAGCCGATCAGCGCGCTGGTCTATACCGCCGCCGCCCACAGCGCCAACCTGTGGACGCCGGAATCCGCTCAAGGTCAGATGCTTGAACAGCTGGGCTTTAAACTGGCGACCTTACCCGCCGGTCTGCATGCCAGCCAGAGCCAGGGGAAACGCCATGACATTATCCAGCTGGGCGGCGAGAATTTAGCCGCAGGCCTCAATGGCAACAGCCTGTTCCTGTTTGCCGGTGACGGAAAAGATGCCGATGCGATTTACGCCAACCCGCTGCTGGCGCACCTCCCGGCGGTAGAGAACAAGCGCGTCTATCCGCTCGGTACAGAAACATTCCGTCTCGATTACTACAGCGCCATGCTGGTACTGCAGCGTCTCGCCACGCTCTTCAGCTAACCCATCATGCCCGGCAGGCGCTGCGCCTGACCGGGATGCCCCTGCGCGTTTAACTTTCGCTGACCGCCTCAGGACGCTGGAAACGACGCAGCTCTCCCAGCAGCCCAATCAGTATTACGCCGACAATCACCAGCACCCAACCGCTGGTGCTTGCCGACGCGACCGGCGTCATCATCGCCCCCAGTCCGCCGAGCAACGCGGCGCCAATCGCATCGCCAGTGACGTTCTGCGCGGTCCACAGACCGTTAATACGCCCGAGCATCACTTCCGGCGTCTGGGTCTGAATCAGGGTGTACTGCAACAGCGAGCTGATCGCGCTCAGCCAGCCAAATAGCGCCAGACACAGCGCGCCCAATGCCCAGACCGGCATCAGGCTGAACAGCGCAATGGCCACAAATGAGCCGACCGTCGTCATCAGCATCAGAGCGCCCGGTTTCGCCGTTTGCGCCAGCTGACCGCTGGTCAACGCCCCAAGCGCTGCCCCCAGCGGAATAGCGGCATAAAGCAAACCAATCTGCGAGGCCGACATCTGCCAGCCGTCGGCCAGCGCCGGATAAAGCACCCGAACCGCGCTCGCCATTGTCAGCAGACCGCCCAGCAGAGCAATCCCGCCAATCAGCGGGCTATTGAAGAGGAACTTCAGCCCCGCCAGCAGCGACTTCAGCGGGTGTTCCCGCGGCTGAGGAGGCGGCGGTAGCAGCGGCAACCGCAGCAGGGTCAGGGTGGTGATAAACGTCCCCGCCGCCGCCAGGCCATAGTTCCAGGCCACCCCGCCGGTGGCCAGCAGCAGACCGCCGATCATCGGCGAAATCACCGAGCCCAGACGCACCGTCAGCATGGTGATCGCGCCGGCCTGCATCAGGTTTTCACGCCCGACCAGCGCCGGCGTCGCCGCCAGCAGCGCCGTCACGCCCAGCGAAGCAAAAAAACCATCCCAGATACCCAGCAGATAGATAGCGATGAGCGACGGTTCAGGCAGCAGCGCGTTGAGGCACAGACCGACAAACCCCACGCCGCAGGTCCCACGCGCCAGCAGAATCAAACGTTTCCGCTCATAGCGATCCGCCAGCACGCCGCCGACCATCAGGCCAACAAACATTGAGCAGCCGGTCAAAGTGACCGAGAGCCCCACCTGCCAGGTAGAGTGGGTCATCATCTGGATTTGGACCGGAATCGCCACGCCCAGCAGGCCGAGCGACAGGATCGAGATAAAACGGGCGATAAAGACGGCGCGAAACGCCGGATGGGTTTGCAGCAGACTGAGATTCAGCAGCCGGGATTGTCGGTTCATTACAGCGCCTTGTTATTATTTTCCATCAACGCGCGATCGTTCAGGCAGCGTGCTTATTGGCTGTACTTCCTTAGCCCGGTCATACGGTTAGCGATACTTCCAGGCAAGCGTGCGTTTGCCGCCGCGATGCATTCTGAATGATTTTGCGTATACCATTCTTGTGGGCCGCCATGCTAACATAACTGAACAGAATCGATAACGATAATTACTATCATTATCATGTCAGGGATGTGAATTATGTCGTTTTCTACGACCACGGTGCGCGCCGTTGCCGTACCGGGTCTGTTACTCGTTTTAGCCTTTGCTATCGCTCTCAGCCTGCTGATTGGCGCCAAACCTCTTCCAGTGAGCGTCGTCGTGGATGCTTTTTCCGCTACCTGTCAGAGTGCCGACTGTACGATCGTGCTGGACGCCCGGCTGCCGCGAACCCTGGCGGGACTGCTGGCCGGCGCCGCGCTGGGCCTGGCAGGATCGCTGATGCAGACTCTGACGCGTAATCCCCTTGCCGACCCCGGCATTCTCGGCGTGAACTCCGGCGCCAGCTTCGCAATTGTGCTGGGTGCCGCGCTGTTTGGCATCCACTCCCCGCAGGAACAGCTGCTGATGTCGTTTTGCGGCGCGTTTGGCGCCTCGCTGCTGGTGGCCTTTACCGGCAGTCAGGGCGGCGGTCAGCTCAGCCCGGTACGTCTGACGCTAGCCGGCGTGGCGCTGGCGGCCGTGCTGGAAGGGCTCTCCAACGGGATTGCGCTCCTCAATCCTGATGTCTATGACCAGCTACGTTTCTGGCAGGCCGGCTCGCTGGATATTCGCACTCTGCAGACGCTGAAAATCGTCCTCCTGCCGGTGGTGATTGCCGCCGTCGTGACGCTGCTGTTAAGCCGGGCGTTGAACAGTCTGAGTCTCGGCAACGATACCGCCACCGCGCTCGGCAGCCGGGTGGCCCGCACTCAGGTCATCGGCCTGCTGGCGATTACCGTGCTTTGCGGTAGCGCCACGGCGGTAGTTGGCCCCATCGCTTTTATCGGCCTGATGATGCCGCATATGTCGCGCTGGCTGGTGGGCGCTGACCATCGCTGGTCGTTGCCGGTCACCTTACTGGCAACCCCTGCCCTGCTGCTGTTTGCCGATGTATTGGGCCGCCTGTTGGTCCCCGGTGAACTGCGAGTCTCGGTAGTCAGCGCCTTTATCGGCGCGCCGGTACTGATTTGGCTGGTGCGCCGTCAGCCGCGCGGAGGTGCAATATGATCGCCCCTTCCCGCCGGCTGCTGCTCAGCTGTCTGCTTCTGCTGGCCGCCAGCCTGCTGGTCTCCCTCTGGGGTCTCGGCAGCGGGCTGGTGCCGTTAAGCGTCGAGCAGGTGCTTTCCGCTCTGCTGGGCGATGCGCCGCGTAACATCACTATGGTGGTCACCGAATGGCGACTGCCGCGGGTGCTGATGGCCCTGCTGATCGGTGCGGGGCTTGGCGTCAGCGGCGCCATTTTTCAGTCGCTGATGCGTAACCCGCTGGGCAGCCCGGACGTGATGGGCTTCAACACCGGCGCCTGGAGCGGCGTGCTGGTAGCGATGGTGATGTTCGGCCAGAACCTGGCGGCGATTGCGCTGGCGGCGATGGCCGGCGGCGTGTTGACCGCGCTGGTGGTGTGGCTGCTGGCCTGGCGCAACGGCATCGAAACTTTCCGCCTGATTATTATCGGCATCGGCGTTCGCGCCATGCTGGTGGCCTTCAATACCTGGCTGCTGCTGCGCGCCTCGCTGGAGACCGCTCTCTCTGCCGGACTATGGAATGCCGGCTCGCTCAATGGCCTGACCTGGAGCAAAACCTGGCCCTCGGCGCCACTGATTGTGCTGATGCTGGTCGCGGCGGCGCTGCTGGCGCGGCGCATGCGCCTGCTGGAGATGGGCGACGATACCGCCTGCGCGCTCGGCGTGCGGGTAGAACGTTCGCGCCTGCTGATGATGCTGGTGGGCGTGGTGCTGACCGCCGCTGCCACCGCGTTAGCCGGACCGATCTCGTTTATCGCCCTGGTCGCGCCGCATATCGCCCGTCGCCTGAGCGGCACCGCGCGCTGGGGGCTAACCCAATCGGCGCTCTGCGGCGCGCTGCTGCTGGCGCTGGCTGACTACAGCGCCCAGCGCCTGTTTATGCCCTATCAATTACCGGTGGGAGTGGTGACCGTCAGCCTCGGCGGTATCTATCTCATCGCGCTGTTAATTCAGGAGTCCCGCAAAAAATGACCGCCGAAACGACCCGTTTGCGCGGCGACCAGCTAACCCTGGCGTACGGCAAAAAGACCATCGCCGAATCGCTGAATGTGACCATTCCTGACGGCCATTTCACCGCGATCATTGGCCCTAACGGCTGCGGGAAATCGACGTTGCTGCGTACCCTGAGTCGCCTGATGACGCCGGCCAGCGGCCATGTTTATCTCGACGGTGAGCAGATCCAGCGCTATGCCAGCAAAGAGGTGGCGAAGCGCATCGGTCTGCTGGCGCAAAATGCCACTACGCCGGGGGATATTACCGTTCAGGAGCTGGTGGCGCGCGGCCGCTATCCGCATCAGCCGCTGTTTACCCGCTGGCGTAAAGAGGATGATGACGCGGTCAACAGCGCCATGAGGGCGACCGGAATAACCGACCTGGCACGACAAAGCGTCGATACGCTCTCCGGCGGCCAACGGCAGCGGGCCTGGATTGCGATGGTGCTGGCGCAGGAAACGGCCATTATGCTGCTCGACGAACCCACCACCTGGCTGGATATCAGCCATCAAATCGATCTGCTGGAGCTGCTGAGCGAGCTCAACCGCGAAAAGGGGTATACCCTCGCGGCGGTACTGCACGACCTCAACCAGGCCTGCCGCTACGCAACGCATCTGATTGCCTTGCGCGAGGGTAAAATCATTGCCGAGGGGGCGCCGAAAGAGATTGTCACCGCCGAATTGATCGAGCAGATTTACGGCCTGCGCTGCATGATCATTGACGATCCGGTCGCCCATACACCGCTGGTCGTGCCGCTGGGGCGCCGGTAACGCCTCTCGCTTGAAGATCCGCCCGGTGGCGCTGCGCTTACCGGGCCTACCGTCCTGCATCCTTGCCGGGTGCTGCACCGCTCCGCAGGCCGGGTCAGGCGGCAGCCGCCGCCCGGCAATACCCTCCGGGCTCACCCAGAATCTCCCGTACGACCGGAGCATCAAGGCTTCGCCCGGTGGCGCTGCGCTTACCGGGCCTGCCGTCTGCATCCTTGCGCGGGTGCTGCAAAGCTCCGTAGGCCGGGTCAGACGGCAGCCGCCGCCCGGCAATACCCTCCGGGCTACCCCAGAATCTCCCGTACGACCGGAGCATCGAGGCTTCGCCCGGTGGCGCTGCGCTTACCGGGCCTACCGTCTGCATCCTTGCGCAGGTTCTGCACCGCTCCGTAGGCCGGGTCAGGCGGCAGCCGCCACCCGGCAATACCCTCCGGGCTCACCCAGAATCTCCCGCACGACCGGAGCATCGAGGCTTCGCCCGGTGGCGCTGCGCTTACCGGGCCTACCGTCCTGCATCCTTGCGCAGGCTCTGCTACGCTCCGTAGGCCGGGTCAGGCAGCCGCCACCACCCGGCAATATCCTCCGGGCTACCCGAGAATCTCCCGTACGACCGGATCATCAAGGCTTCGCCCGGTGGCGCTGCGCTTACCGGGCCTGCCGTCTGCATCCTTGCGCGGGTGCTGCAACGCTCCGTAGGCCGGGTCAGGCGGCAGCCGCCGCCCGGCAATATCCTCCGGGCTACCCGAGAATCTCCCGTACGACCGGAGCATCGAGGCTTCGCCCGGTGGCGCTGCGCTTACCGGGCCTACCGTCTGCATCCTTGCGCAGGTTCTGCACCGCTCCGTAGGCCGGGTCAGGCGGCAGCCGCCGCCCGGCAATATCCTCCGGGCTACCCCAGAATCTCCCGTACGACCGGATCATCAAGGCTTCGCCCGGTGGCGCTGCGCTTACCGGGCCTACCGTTCTGCATCCTTGCGCGGGTGCTGCACCGCTCCGTAGGCCGGGTCAGGCGGCAGCCGCCACCCGGCAATACCCTCCGGGCTACCCCAGAATCTCCCGTACAACCGGACCAATTGATTCGAAGGCCTGCGGGGAGATAATATCCACGTGGGCGCAGTTCTGGCTGAAGACCTCCAGTTCGCCCACCCAGGGGCCCCACGCCGCCTGCGGATCCATCCCCGCCTGGCGCGTTTTCTCCGCCACAAACAGCGTCGCTTTGCCATCAAACTTCGCGCTATGCGCGGTGGTCAGCAGGCGTACCGCATCAGCATAGTTGCCCTCGATGACACGGAACAGTTCACCGGAAGCCTGTCCCTGCTGGGCTGCCAGGAAGGCTTCTCGTTCACGTGCAATCTCGGCCAGCACTTCCGGGTCCAGACCGTTAGCCTCTTTCTCCGCCCAGTTCTGCGTCTCCGGCGGCCAGGTGTCCAGCAAGCCCAGGAACGCCACCGCTTCGCCGCGCTGGCGTAAGCGGGCAGCAATGCCCTGTGCCAGCGTCCCGCCGAGGGAATAGCCAAACAGGTAATAGGGCCCGTGCGGCTGCTGCGCCAGCAAAGTCTGCAGATGCTGCTCGCACACTTCATCGAGATTTGCCGCGCTCATCATCGGCCCTTCCGGTCGCGGAGACTGAATGCCGGTAATCGACCAGCGCGGGCTAAGATAGCGGGCCAGCACGCTGAACTGCCAGGCAAAACCGGATGCCGGATGGAAACAGAACAGCGTTGGTCCGTCGCCGACGCGCAGCGGCAGAATCGCATCAAAGCCCAGGCGCTGCGCCTGCTCATCGCTGAGATCGGACGCCAGCAGCGCGCTCAGTTTCCCCACCGTCGAGGCCACCATCACCTGCCCGGGCGTCACCTGACGTCCCAGCTCGCGGCTGAGCTGCGCCGCCAGGCGCATCGCCAGCAGAGAATGACCGCCGAGGGCGAAGAAATCGGCTTCAATGTCGTTCACTTCACAGCCCAGCAGCCGACTGAACGCCTCTGCGACCGTCGTTTCCATTCCCGCCTCCGGCGTTCGTCCGCTGCGTTCACTGCCCAACGTCGGCAGCGGCAGCGCTTTGCGATCCAGTTTGCCGTTGGCGCTCAGCGGCAGTTCCGCTAGCTGAATCAGCACCACCGGCACCATGTGCGGCGGCAGCTGTTCGGCGAGGCGCGTTTTCAGCGCTGTCGTATCCAGCGGCAGGCCGGACTCTGACACCAGGTAGCCAACCAGCTGGCGGGCATCGCCGCCGGTCGCCGCCGCCTGATTGAAAACGCAGGCGTTGGTTACCGCCAGGGAAACGTCCGGTAGCGCAGACATGACGCGGTCGATTTCGCCCAGCTCAATACGCTGTCCGCGAATTTTCAGCTGGTCATCGCTACGCCCAAGGTACTCCACCGCGCCGTTATCCAGCCAGCGCGCCACGTCGCCGGTGCGGTACATCCGTTCACCGGCGGCAAACGGGTCGGCAATGAAGCGCGAAGCGGTCAGATCCGGGCGGCCCAGATACCCCTGAGCTAACTGAATGCCGGTCAGATATAAATCCCCGGCGACGCCCGGCGGAACCGGCCGCAGAGTGGCATCGAGAATACGCAGCCCGGTATTCCATACCGGCCAGCCAATCGGCACGCTGTTGCCGGTGACCGCCGCCAGCTCCGCCCCGCAGGCCGGATACCAGCTCACATCCACCGCCGCCTCAGTCGGGCCATAGAGGTTATGCAGCGGCGCGCCGGTCAACGCTTCCCACTCGCGGCACAGGTCGGTTGGCAGTGCTTCCCCGCTGCAGAAGACGCGCTTCAGCGTCCGGCAGGTCGTCACGTTTTCAGCATCCAGCGAAGCCACGAACGCCGCCAGCATTGATGGCACAAAGTGGGTGGTGGTCACTCCGTAGCGGGCAAAGAACTGCTGCATCGCCTGCGGGTCGCGATGGGCTTCCGGCTCGGCCATCACCAGCTGCGCGCCGGTGATAAACGGCCACCAGAATTCCCATACCGACACATCAAAGCTGCACGGCGTTTTCTGCGCCACCACATCCCCGGCAGTAAGCGGATAGTGATTTTGCATCCACAGCAGTCGGTTAACGATCGCAGTTTGCCCGACCATCACCCCTTTCGGGCGTCCGGTGGAGCCGGAGGTAAAGATGATGTACGCCGTATGCTCCGGCTGTGAGAGCGCCAGCGGAGTATCATCATCCGCCGCAAGCGGCTGCTGATAACACAGGGTTTCAAGACCCGGAATATCGCTAAAGCGGGCCAGCTGATCTTCTGCCGTAATCAGCAGCGTAGGACGCGCGTCCTCCAGCATCATACGCAGGCGGTCGTCCGGATACCCGGTATCCAGCGGCAGCCAGGCCGCGCCGGCCTCAACGATGCCGTGCAGCGCGAGGGTGAGGAACACCGAACGCGGCAACGCCACCGCCACGCTGTCGCCGGGCTTGACACCGCGTTCACGCAGCAGCCGGGCCAGCGCCACCACCTGCTGACGCATTTCCCGATAGCTGAACTGCCGGGTGGCATCCGCCAGCGCCGGGGCATCTGGCGTTTTCGCCGCCTGTTCCGCCACCAGGGCACTGAGCGTCGTCGTCGGCAGCGCCACGCCGGTATCATTGACCTGCGCCAACTGCGCCGTCTCGTCGGCCGAGAGCAGATTGGCCTCTGCGCAGCGTAGCGCCGGATCGGCGGCAAACTGGGTCAGCAGCGCGGATAAACGCGCCACGTGCGCGCGCAACGTGGTCTGGTCGTAGCGCGCTTTGTTCGCCAGCACTTCCAGCGACAGTCCGCCGGACTCATCCGGAAACAGCGCCAGTTCAAGATCGTTTACCGGGCCGGTCGCCAGGGTGTGGGTCACCGCCTCGATACCGTCAATATCCAGAACATAATCAAAAACTTTAACATTGAGCACCGGGCCAAACAGCGGCTCATCGCCCGCCGCTTTGCCGCTATCGCGCACGATTTGTTCGGCGTCGTAACGCTGGTGGCGACGCATCTTTTTCAGCTGGGCGCTGAGACGCAACGCCAGCTCCGCCAGGGTCTCTTGCCCATCGATATGTATCGCCAGCGGCAGGACGTTCAGTACCGGGCCGGTTGCGGTCAATGCCGCCGAGCCCATCCGCCGCATAAAGATAAAGCCCGCAGCATAGTCCATGCGGTTGCATAAACGGCCGAGCCACAGGGTGGTTAGCGCCAGCGCCAGATCGGCTCGCTGACACTGCGGTGCGCCGGCGGCCAGGCGGCTGAACAGGCCGGCATCCAGATCCAGCTTCAGGCGCCAGATATCGGTACTGGTCGCCCGCCCCGCCAGCGGTGCCGCAGAGAGCGATGCCGGTGACGGCAGGGCGTTGCGTTGCGCCATCCAGAACGCTTTATCGCGCTGCCAGGCCTCGCTGCCGTAGTAGCGCTGATACTCTTCAACAACCTCAGCGAAAGGGGTAAACGGTGACGCCGGCGTCGCCTCCCCACGTTGCCAGGCGCGATAAATCGCCGCGATCTGGCGGGTAATAGCGGGGAAACTGAAGCCATCGACCAGTAAATGATGATAACGCTGATACCAATACCAGCAGTCATCCGCCACGCGCAGCAGCTGGTGACAAACCAGCGGATTACCGCCATCCACGCGTAAATTCTGCCCGAGGTCGGCCTGCATTAACGCCAGCGCGGCGTCGTGCGGATCGCGCGCCTCGCGCAGATCGCAATAGTCAGGTTCGGCAAAAGCGCGGTGCTCATCGACCCATTGCCAGGCTTCGCCGTTATCTTCGCAAAAGCGCATGCTGAGCGTGTCGGCCTGCGCCAGACCAGTGACGATCGCCCGTCCCAGCAGCGCCGGGTCCAGATTGCCACGCAGTTCGACATAGTGGGCGACACTCCATGCGCCGGGCAGCGTAGAGAGCCGCTCCGCCATCCAGATCCCAGGCTGCGCCGCGACCAGCGGTAAACGAGTGCTCATGTCCGGCTCCTTGAGGTTGCATAGTGGGCAGGGGTAAGGGTTGACCAGTTCGCCGCCAGCCAGCCGTTGCACGCCTCTAAGGACTGCGGCGGGCATTCCACTACCCAGCCTTGCGGTAGCGCGCAGTGGTGCGGCCACAGGCTGTACTGCTGTTGTTCGTTGCGCAAAATGTAAAACTGCCCTTGCGGATTATCGAAGGGGTTGCTGAATTGCATACCAAACTCCTGTCTTTACTCGTCATCCTCCCGTCGGCTTTCGCCCTGGCTAGCGCCTCGGGGTATGCGGAAGGATGTTGAGTCTGAAGCGCACTTTGTTATTGCGCGCGGCTCAACGGCTGCCAGAGCTGGATGAGCCCAGCCGTCAGCCCACCACGCCAGCAAAGCGCATCGTGCCCGCCGTCAACCTGACGCCAGAAAATCGTCTGCTGTGTCTGCTGTAGTTGTGATAAAAGCGCCTGATTGGCGCGAAAAATAAGCGGCTCACGCTCTCCGGCTTCCAGCCAGATTCGCAGGCCGTGGGGGCGGAGCACGCCCTGGCTCAGGCGTTCGATCAGCAGGCCGGTTTGCGCGCCGCCGCGATGCGGCCACCAGTAGGAGCCAGACTGACTCAGCACGCAGCCAAAGCGCTGCGGCCAGTACAGCGCGGCAAACATCGCCGCCAGGCCGCCAAAGCTCTGACCGGCGACGACGGTGCGATCGGCGCGGTCGCTAAAAGGCGCGATTTGGTGTACCCGAGGCAGTAGCTCTTCCTGCACCGCCAGCCAGAAATCGGCGTGACAGGGCAGCTCCCGACTCCGGTGTTCGTTGTCGATAACATCAATCAGCAGATAGACCGCAGGCGGCAGTTTTGCCTCGCGCGTCAGCCCGGCCAGTGCGGACCAAACCGGCATACTCTCGGCCCAGAACTGGCCATCAAGCAGTACCGCCAGCGGACGCTCTGCGGCAACGGCCTCACCGGTGGTGTAAACCCATATCCGCCGCGTGTTACCCAGCCGGGCGCTGTGCCATTCAATGCACACTGGCGGTTGATAAGGTGTATTCCGCAGCGACCAGCCGGGTTGTTCCGGCGCCAGCGGCAGCTCCAGCGCCGAAACCGCATGGCCGCGTCCGCCTTTCCAGCTTTGCGGGTTTAACGGATCGGCTATCGCCCGCGGCAGCAGTCTGCGCCAGCCTTCCCGCAGCAGCGTACGGTCCGGGCTACCGCCGTTGAAAATCTCAGGGGCAAAATCGTCATCGCGCTCGGAGGGAATAAAGCAGTAGCTGCCGCGCCAGGCGGGCGACAGCGTGGTTTGCCATTGCCAGGCATCGGTACCGGGCACGCGCTTCAGGGTTTGCGGCACGGCATTTTGATGATGGTCGGTGACGCCGGTGATGTAAATCCACACCCGCTTCGTCAACGAGGTCTCTTCGCTGCCCGCCGGATCTCGCCACCAGAAGGTCACCCGATAGCCATCGCCAACGGCCTCAGCCTGCGGACCGGAGATCCCCTGCCACCAGTCATCACTTCCTGTCATTAACATTCCGTCATTAACCCTATGTTTACCGTGATTTTTCTCAATAAACGTAATTTTTATTGATAATATTATTGATAACTATTTGCATTTGCAATAGCGTATTACCGCGCTTTGGGAAGAGTCACTTCTAATTACACATGTCAGAAAGGGCCATTTGGTCAGCGATGGAATGCCTTCGCCCTCTACTGACCACATTTCTGCCGCCTCCCCTCCCGGTGGGAAGGGGTTTCAGGGGCATGCGGCAACGGAAAGCAGGACGTAAAATGAATAACAAGATCAAATCTTTGACCTTGCTGGTCAATCTGGGAATTTATGGGGTCGCCTTCCCGCTGTGTGCGGAAGAGACCCTCGACAGTAAAAAAACGGCTACCGAAGAGACGATGGTGGTTACTGCCGCCGAACAAAACCTGCAGGCGCCGGGCGTATCGACGATCACCGCCGAGGAAATTCGTAAACGTCCCCCCGCTCGCGATGTCTCCGAAATTATCCGCACCATGCCGGGCGTTAACCTGACCGGCAACTCCACCAGCGGCCAGCGCGGTAACAACCGCCAGATTGATATCCGCGGCATGGGCCCGGAAAATACCCTGATCCTGATTGATGGCAAACCGGTCACCAGCCGTAACTCCATCCGCCTGGGCTGGCGCGGCGAGCGCGATACCCGCGGCGATACCAACTGGGTCCCACCGGAGCTGATTGAGCGCATTGAAGTCATTCGTGGACCGGCGGCGGTACGCTACGGCAACGGCGCCGCGGGCGGCGTGGTCAATATCATCACCAAAAAAGGTGATAACGAGTGGCACGGTTCATGGAACACCTACATGAACGCCCCGGAGCACAAAGATGAAGGCTCCACCAAACGCACCAACTTCAGCCTGAACGGCCCGCTGGGCGGCGACTTCAGTTTCCGCCTGTTAGGCAACCTCGATAAAACCCAGGCCGATGCCTGGGATATCAACCAGGGCCATCAGTCAGAACGTACCGGTATTTACGCCGATACGCTACCGGCCGGCCGTGAAGGGGTGGAGAACAAAAATATCAACGGCGTCGTACGCTGGGATTTTGCACCGATGAACTCGCTGGAGTTTGAGGCGGGCTACAGCCGCCAGGGCAACCTGTACGCCGGGGATACGCAGAACACCAACACCAACGATCTGGTGAAAAAAAATTACGGCAAAGAGACCAACCGTCTCTATCGCCAGACCTACTCGGTGACCTGGAACGGCGGCTGGGATAACGGCATCACCACCAGCAACTGGGCGCAGTACGAGCACACCCGCAACTCGCGTAAAGGCGAAGGCCTGGCCGGGGGCACGGAAGGGATTTTCAGCAGCGATCAATTCTCTGATATCGACCTGTCCGACGTGATGCTGCACAGTGAAGTCAGCGTTCCGTTCGACCTGTGGGTCAATCAGAACCTGACGCTGGGTACCGAATGGAACCAGCAGCGGATGAAGGATCTGGCCTCCAACACCCAGACCTTTATGGGCGGCGACATTCCGGGTTTTACAAGCACCGGCCGCAGCCCGTATTCTCAGGCGGAGATCTTCTCGCTGTTTGCTGAAGACAACATCGAGCTGACCGACTCCACCATGCTGACCCCGGCGCTGCGCTTTGACCACCACAGCATTGTGGGGAACAACTGGAGCCCGTCGCTTAACCTGTCTCAGGGACTCGGGGATGACTTCACCCTGAAGATGGGCATCGGCCGCGCCTATAAAGCGCCGAGCCTGTACCAGACCAACCCGAACTACATTCTGTACAGTAAAGGCCAGGGCTGTTATGCCAGCGCAACCGGCACCGGTTGCTATATGATGGGTAACGAAGACCTGAAAGCGGAAACCAGCATCAACAAAGAGATCGGCCTTGAGTTTAAACGCGACGGCTGGCTGGCGGGCGTGACCTGGTTCCGTAACGACTACCGCAACAAGATTGAAGCTGGCTATGCACCGATCTCCCAGACCGGTACGAGTAAAGTGAAAACCGATATTTACCAGTGGGAAAACGTACCGAAAGCGGTAGTAGAAGGCCTGGAAGGAACATTGAACGTCCCGGTTAGCGAAACCGTTAACTGGACCAACAATATCACCTACATGCTGCAGAGTAAGAACAAAGAGACCGGCGACCGTCTGTCGATTATTCCGGAATATACGCTGAACTCAACGCTGAGCTGGCAGATATACCAGGATGTTTCGGTGCAGTCGACCTTCACCTGGTACGGCAAGCAGGAACCGAAGAAGTATAACTACAAAGGTCAGCCGGTCACCGGCAGCGAGAAGAACGAGGTGAGCCCGTACAGCATCCTCGGTCTGAGCGCGACCTGGGACGTCACCAAATACGTCAGTCTGACCGGCGGCGTGGATAACGTCTTCGACAAGCGCCACTGGCGCGCGGGTAATGCCCAGACCACCGGCGGCGATACCGGTTATATGTACGGCGCGGGCGCCGAAACCTATAACGAATCGGGCCGGACCTGGTACATGAGCGTCAACACGCAGTTCTGATTACGCGCCTGAAGACCAGGCCGTTCTCCCCCCGGAGGGCGGCCTGGCTTTTTGGCCTCCTGACGGGGCAACCGCCAGGCTATCCCCTCACCTGCATCCTGACGTAGGATGACACTATGCAAACGACACACTCCACTTTTCTTTTTGCCGGCCATCGGCTGCATCAGATTGATTTCGACCCGGCCACCTTTGCGCCTCACGATATCCTGTGGCTCTCCCACCACCCGCAGATCGAACATTGCGGCCGGAAACGGCAGATGGAACATCTTGCCGGGCGTATCGCGGCGGCCTGCGCCCTGAAAGCAGTGGGCGTGAAAGGCGTTCCCGGAACAGGTGACCAGCGGCAGCCGCTGTGGCCTGCCCCGTGGTCTGGCAGCATCAGCCACTGCGACACCCGCGCGCTGGCCGTCGTCGCCGCCCGACCGGTTGGTATCGACATCGAAAACGTGCTCACCCTCGCGCTGGCGGAGGAGCTGGAAAGCAGTATTATCAGCCCGGCGGAACGCGGGGTGCTGAAGGCGAGCGGACTGCCCTTCGAACTGGCTCTGACCCTGGCTTTTTCGGCCAAAGAGAGTGGGTTTAAGGCCCTGCCTCTCGCACAGCAGGCAGGAACAGGGTTTATGCACTTTCGGATAACTGACATTCAGGGCGAGGTCATCACTTTGTGGACTGCGCGGCAGGTGTTCCAGGTGCATTGGATGGTGGATGAGCCCTACGTCATCACGCTTTGCCAAACGCAACACCGGCAGTAAAGGAAGAACCCGCGCGGTCAGGGCCGCACGGGGGAAACGTCATACTGACTCAACACATCGTTTTGGCGAGAGCGATAATAGCCTGGGCATCAAAACCGTGGTGCTGACGCATCCAGCCACGATCCGCCGCCGCCGCATATTCACCATCAGGAATACCCAGCCGTTTCAGCGGAATACCGATACCTGCCTCCGCCATAACCTCTGCTACCAGGCTTCCCAGACCACCGTTCACATTATGCTCTTCAACCGTAATCACCGCGTTGCATCCCTTCAGCGCGGCCAGTAACGCTGAGGTGTCACAAGGGCGAATCGAAGGTACGCTAACCACCTGCGCCTGAATCCCTGACTCTGCCAGCGTTTGGGCGGCCTCGACAATTTCATGCACCGTCGAACCGGTAGCGACCAGCGCCAGATCGTGGCCTTCACGCAACGTGTTTACGGCGCCGGGAGCAAAACGATAGTTTTCAGCATACAGCTCCGGCAGCGCTTTACCGTCGAGACGGATGTAAACCGGCCCCTGATGATGAAGGGCGTAGTCGATTATCTGCCGACATTCCCGTGGCGATGATGGCGCGTAAATCTCAATGTTGCCGAATCCACGCATCACCGCAAGGTCATCAATAGCGTGGTGCGTACTCGCCAACGGGCCATAGCTGGCTCCCGCATTCAGACCAAATAATTTGACGTTGGTGTTGTTGTAACAGACATCGACTTTGATCTGTTCATTGGCGCGGGAAATCAAAAATGGCGCGGCATTGCAGGTCACCGCCACTTTCCCGCCCAGCGCCAGACCGGCCGCCATACCGACCATGCTTTGCTCGGCAATACCGACGTTAACCAGCCGGTCAGGGAAATGTTTAATAAATGGCGCGATTTTTGCGGTTGATGTTGAGTCGGCGACAACAGGCACCAGATCAACTCCATTTTCTACGGCATCGATAAACGCCTGAACCATCACGTTTGCCAGGTGTTCTGCATTACTCATCTTTCAGTTCCTCCAGTGCCAGCGCAATCTCCTCACCTTTCGGCACCCGGTGGTGCCATTCCGGACGCCCCTGGATAAAGGAGATGCCGGCGCCTTTCGTGGTATTCGCAATAACGACGTTGGGTTTCCCTTCCTGCTTTAATCCTTCAAGCGTCGCGACAACCGAGGCCATATTATTGCCCTGACATTCGGTCACGGTCATACCAAAGGCCTGCCATTTTTCGGCAAGCGGATCGGTATTCATAATTTCGCGGGTTGGTCCGGCCAGCTGCAGGTTGTTTTTGTCATTAATAATGATCAGATTATCAAGACCGTAATGTGCGGCGGCCAGCGCGGCCTCCCAGTTACTCCCCTCAGCCAGTTCACCATCACCGGTAATGAGGAAGACGCGGCGGGCGCTGTGGCTCTTTTTCGCTGCCAACGCCAATCCTACCGCCACGGGCAAACCGTGCCCTAAAGCCCCGGTATTCAGCTCGATGCCCGGCGTCTTCTGGCGAACCGGATGACCGGGAAGGTGGGAGTTGGCATGCTGATAGGTGCTCAGCCAGTCGACCGGGAAGAATCCCGCCTCGGCCAGCACGCAGTAGTAGCAGCCCACCGCATGACCTTTCGACTGGATATAGATGTCACGCCCTTCATCGGCAATGCGGTCCGCTGCAACGTTCAAAATACGAAAGTACAGCGCGGTTAAGAGCTCCACCTGCGACAGGTCGGCGCCGGTATGACCGCCGGCAGGGCTGTTGGCGTTCAATCTGATAATGTGGCGGCGTACCGCACGAGCCTGACGCTCAAGTGCCTGAACATCGTAGTTATAGGGATTCATTTAATACCTCTGAATTTAATTTCAACTTGGAATATTTATTCCGTAAGGGACTAAAAAAACCAGATATCCCCTGGCAGCGCATCACAGCGCTTTCGCCGCTGCACCAGACTCAGGAACATTCTGCCTCCTCACCATCAGGCATACCTGCGCCTGGATAATTTTTCAGTTGACCTGAAATCATCATGAATATATATTCACATATGATTCTTTATTCAATTATGCAACCGCTGTTCTGTTTTTGTCCATAGCTGTTTTAGAGGATTGATAAAAGTTAGAGTCTCATCACACTTAAATGTCTTTTTTTTTCGCGTATGATTACAGGCTCTAACATAATGGCTGCACGTTAATGATTTTCGGGGATATATATGGCTAAGCAGGATGAACAACGGCTATTAGTTAAGATTGCCACTCTTTACTACCTTGAAGGACGCAAGCAGTCCGACATTGCTCAACTTCTCTCGCTTTCTCAGTCATTTGTCTCCCGCGCCATCACCCGCTGCCAGAAAGAAGGGGTGGTCAAAATTAGCGTCGTGCAGCCCTCGAATATTTTCCTGAATCTCGAAAAAGGCATTGAGGATCGCTACGGCATAAAGCAGGCCATCGTGGTGGACACCGAAGAGGATGCCAGCGACCATACCCTTAAACGAGCCATCGGTTCGGCCGCGGCCCACTATCTTGAAACGCGGCTACGGCCAAAAGATCTGATTGGCGTCTCCTCCTGGAGCTCGACCATTCGGGCTATGGTTGACGAAGTTCACGCGCAGAACCTGAAAGCCAGCGGCGTGATTCAACTGCTGGGCGGAGTGGGTCCTAACGGCAATGTGCAGGCAACGATCCTCACTCAGACTCTGGCGCAACGGCTAAACTGTGAAGCCTGGCTGCTGCCTTCGCAAAGTATTGAAGGCTCGGTGGAAGAGAAAAACCGGCTGATTGCCAGCCAGGATGTAGCCGATGTGATTTCACGTTTTGATGAAGTCGATATCGCTATCGTCGGGATTGGTATTCTCGAACCTTCGCAGCTGCTCAAAACATCAGGCAACTATTACCACGAAGATATGCTGCAGGTGCTGGCGGAGCGCGGCGCCGTCGGGGATATTTGTCTGCACTATTACGATAAAAACGGGCAGGCGGTGTTACGTGATGATGAAGATCCTGTTATCGGCATGGCGCTGGAGAAAGTCAAAAAATGCCCCAATGTCGTCGCGCTGGCCGGCGGTAGCGATAAAGTCGCCGCCATCAAGGGCGCCCTCTCCGGCGGTTATATTGACGTTTTAATCACCGATTATCCGACCGCCAGGCTGCTCGTCACCGCCTGATCCGCCGCTAAAACATCTTTTCTCATGCCTTTGCGCCCTCCTGGAAGACGCAAAGGCACATCAAATAAATGCTTATATTTCAATTTAATAAATAGTTTAAGCGCGGTACCCACTCAGCATCCCCTGCACATTTCACGATCCAGATAAGTGTGATTGCCAGCACAATTGATAACTTTCCCTCTGGCCCCAGAGAAACTTTCTGGCTAAGGTATTAAATAAATAATCACTATCGAATATATATTCAGTGATTAAAAAAGTGATAACGAAATGTCACATCATGGCCTGCTAAGCAGCAATGCGATAACGAGGAATGCTCGCCCTTCCCTTCGCGCCAGGACGACGTGTGACTCAGGAGACTATCTAATGCTGGCAACACAGAAAGAGTTCATCATTGCGCTCGATGAAGGTACCACCAACGCCAAAGCGGTGGTACTTGACGGCCGTGGCAACGTTATTGTGAAGTTTTCTCAACCGTTAGCTATCCAGACACCGCGCGATGGCTGGGTAGAACAATCCGGAGAGGCGTTAGTCGAGGCCTCGCTGGCGGTAATAGCCAATGCTATCGACCACGTTGGCGCAGAAAACGTGGCGGCATTAGCCATCAGCAACCAACGTGAAACCGCCATCGGCTGGTACCGCCAGAGCGGCAAACCGATTAACGCCGCCATCACCTGGCAATGTACCCGCAGCGCGGGGTTCTGTGAAGCGCTGCGCCGCGATCGCAAAGAATCCCGGATTAAATCCACCACCGGACTGCCGATTGCCCCGCTGTTTTCCGCCTCAAAAATGCGCTGGCTGCTGGAGTCGCTGCCGGAAGGCCGGGAGATGGCTGAACGCGGTGAGATTTGCCTCGGTACCATCGATAGCTGGCTGCTGTGGAACCTGACGCAAGGCGCAGCATTCAGCTGCGACTACTCCAACGCCGCGCGGACACAGTTACTCAATTTACATACCGGTCAATGGGATGACGAAATGCTGGCGCTGTTCCAGATCCCTCGCGCCGCGCTGCCTGAGATTAAACCCTCCAGCGGGTTATTCGGTTATACCCGAGGGCTGGCCGCCATTCCTGACGGCATCCCGGTGATGGCGATGGTCGGCGATTCACATGCCGCGTTGTTTGGTCACGCGCTCGGTGAACTGGGCTGCGTTAAGGCCACTTATGGCACGGGATCGTCGGTCATGGCGCCGGTGAAGTCAGCTCAATGCGATATTGCCGCACTGGCCACCACCATCGCCTGGCACGATGGCGACAGCATCATTTATGGTCTGGAAGGCAATATCCCCCATACCGGCGATGCGGTGGCCTGGATGGCCGATAGCACGGGATTAAGCGAGCTCTCCGCGCACGAACTGGCCCACGAGCTCAATACCCTGCCGGCCTCCGTCGATTCCACGCTGGGCGTCTATTTTGTCCCCGCGCTAACCGGTCTTGGCGCCCCCTGGTGGGACGACAGCGCGCGCGGGGTTATCTGCGGACTCAGCCGCGGCGTCAAGCGCGCCCACCTGATTCGCGCCGCGCTGGAATCCATCACTTACCAGATTGCTGATGTGGTGCTTACCATGCGCCAGCATGACGACTTTCACCTGGCGGCGCTGATGGTCGATGGCGGGCCGACAAAAAATGACTGGCTGATGCAATACCAGGCCGATCTGCTGGGTTGCCCGGTGATGCGCAGCGATGTCCCCGAACTGTCGGCGATTGGCGCGGCCCTGCTGGCCCGCAAAGCGATTCATCCCGGTACGCTGACTGATTTAAGCGCGTTCTTAACCGAACACAGCGAATTTCGCCCCGATATGGCACGCCATCTGCGTTTACAGAAAAGATGGCAGGAGTGGCGCCATGCGGTGGACAGAACATTATGGAAACCGGCCCCGTCCGCCTGACGCCCCACCAGGGATCCTGCTGCGCGACGAACCTGAATCATCAACATAAGGAGAGCCCCGGACCATACAACTGATTTTCAGGCCTTGCGTTGTTTCACCGTACCCGACAATAACAACATAGAGAGAACATTGTCATGAAATTACGTTTAACGCTGTTAACTGCTGCAACCCTGACCGCTTTTTCATTTTCTGCTCAGGCGGTAGAAAAAGGCACCATTATGATTATGGTCAACTCGCTGGATAATCCGTATTACGCCTCGGAAGCCAAAGGCGCCAGTGAAAAAGCCAAACAGCTGGGATATAAAACGACGGTTCTGTCACATGGCGAAGATGTCAAAAAACAGAACGAACTTATTGATACCGCTATTGGTAAAAAAGTTCAGGGTATTATTCTCGATAACGCCGACTCAACCGCCAGCGTCGCCGCCATTGAAAAAGCCAAAAAAGCAGGCATTCCCGTGGTATTAATCAACAGGGAAATTCCTGTCGATGATGTGGCGCTTGAGCAAATCACGCACAATAACTTCCAGGCGGGTTCGGAAGTCGCCAACGTATTTGTTGAGAAAATGGCGGAGAAAGGAAAATACGCCGAGCTCACCTGCAACCTTGCCGATAATAACTGCGTGACCCGCTCCAAATCTTTCCATCAGGTTATCGACCAGTATCCTGACATGGTCAGCGTCGCCAGACAGGATGCCAAAGGAACGTTAATCGACGGCAAACGCATTATGGACAGCATCCTGCAGGCTCATCCGGACGTTAAAGGGGTGATTTGCGGTAACGGCCCCGTCGCTCTGGGCGCTATCGCCGCGCTAAAAGCCGCGAACCGTACGGACGTCGTGGTTGTCGGCATCGACGGCAGCAATGACGAGCGTGATGCGGTTAAAGCGGGAACCCTGCAGGCCACCGTGATGCTGCAGGCCCAGTCCATCGCCGCTCAAGGGGTCACCGACCTCGATAACTTCCTGCAAAAAGGGGTGAAACCGGCGAAACAGCGCGTCATGTTCCGCGGCATCCTGATCACTAAAGATAACGCAGACAAAGTTCAGGACTTCAATATCAAGTCCTGAGTTCGGGTTGTTGCGCCCCTTGCGGGGCGCACAGGAGAGTCTCATGTATAAAAAAACCTGGCTGGCATTGGCCATCGTAGCACTGGGAGGTTGCCGCATTGTCTCTCAGCAAGAGCTGGCCGATCTTAAATCCCCGCCCAATCCGCACATGGCGCATATCGATCGGACGTGGCAGGAGAAAATTGTACCGCAGGTAGTCGCACAGGCTCGCCCCGCGGAAGCGTTAATGACCGCGCTACATGCGGCCAAAGATTTCGACAGCGCTTGTAAAACATTGGGTTATCGCGCTCAGGAAGAAAATCCGTGCATTTTCTTCGTCAAGGTTGAAGGTAAGGTCATCAAGCTTGACGCCACGTCACGCAGCGGAAAAATGACCGTTCAGGATCAAAATGGCCGCGCTATCGTCGTGCAAACGGGGCCGACGCTGCGTGGGACCCAGCTGCGCGATGGCTATAACGGTGCCAGCTATGCCGACTTTAACGATCAGGTCCTGTTTGGCGAATATGGCCGGGCCATTAATGAACAGGCCGTAAAAATGATTAACGGCGCACAGCTAAAATCCGGCGAAACGGTTGATGTCTATGGCGTATTTTCCGCCTGGGATATACCGCAAACATTCCCTGATATTACACCAGCGAAAATTGTTCACCCCGGAGGACAATAAGATGTCAGCGCAAGAAATCGTCACTCCCCAACCAGTCGAAGCTGAAGTTATTATCGAAACCCGCGGATTATCTCGCGTTTACCCAGGCGTTATCGCCTTAGATAACGTCGACTACCGGGTTTATCGAAATAAAGTCAACGTTCTGATCGGAGAAAATGGTGCGGGCAAATCCACCATGATGAAAATGCTTGCCGGTGTCGAAACGCCTTCCTCCGGACAAATTATTCTCGAGGGTTCTCCCGTTTCATTAAATTCGACTCACCAGGCTGAAAAACAGGGTATCAGCATTATTTTCCAGGAGCTGAATTTATTCCCGAATATGAATGTCATGGATAATATTTTCATGGCTAATGAGTTTTTCCAGAAAGGAAGGATCAACGAAAAATACCAATACGAACTGGCTAAATCACTGCTGGAACGACTGGAGCTTGATGTTGATCCCTACACTCCGCTCGGGGAACTGGGTATTGGCCACCAGCAGCTGGTCGAAATTGCGCGCGCCCTGTCCAAAGATACGCGCGTATTGATTATGGATGAGCCCACCTCCGCCCTCAGCCAGTCTGAAGTCAAAGTCCTGTTCAATGTTATCGGGCAGCTTAAACGGCGCGGCGTCACCATCATCTATATCTCCCATCGTCTGGAAGAACTGATGGAAATTGGCGACCACATTACCATTTTCCGCGATAGCCGTTTTATCAGCGAACGGACCGTCAGCGATGCCAGCATCCCGTGGATCATTGAACAGATGGTCGGCGATAAGAAAAAGCATTTCGACTATCAACCGGCCCCCAAAGGCGAAGCGGTGCTGGCGGTGGACGGTCTGACCGCGCTGCACCATAGCGGCGGTTACAAACTTAATGATGTCACCTTTACCTTATGTAAAGGGGAAGTCATCGGCATTTACGGCCTGCTGGGCGCCGGGCGTACCGAGCTATTTAAAGGACTGGTCGGCCTGATGCCGTGCCAGAATGGCAGCATCCATCTCAACGGTGAAAACATCGGCAGGGCCCCTTTTCAGGCCAGACTCAAAAAAGGGCTGGCGCTGGTACCGGAAGACAGACAGGGCGAAGGCGTGGTGCAGATGATGTCCATTCAATCCAATATGACGCTCTCCGATTTCAGTCTTCAGGGGTTTCGCCGCGCCTGGCAATGGCTGAATCCGCATAAAGAGCATGCCAGCGTTAAAGAGATGATTCAGCAGCTTGCCATCAAAGTGAGCGATCCCGAGCTCCCCATCACCTCTCTGAGCGGCGGCAACCAACAAAAAGTGGTGCTGGGGAAAGCGTTAATGACGCAGCCGCAGGTCGTTTTTCTGGATGAACCCACGCGCGGCATCGACGTGGGCGCCAAAACGGACGTTTATCACCTGATTGGCAAAATGGCGCAACAGGGGCTGGCCGTGATGTTCTCCTCGTCAGAGCTGGATGAAGTGATGGCTCTGGCAGATCGTATTTTGGTGATGGCCGATGGCCGTATTACCGCTGATTTACCGCGTCATGCGGTCACCCGCGAAAAATTAATCGCGGCTTCAACACCTCAAGATTAATCAGGCTGGAACCCATCATGAACCAGAAATATATGATCTATATGTACCTGCTGAAGGCCAGAACGTTTATCGCTCTGCTGCTGGTTGTTGCGTTTTTCAGCGTGATGGTACCGAATTTCCTGACGACGTCGAATCTGCTGATCATGACCCAGCATGTGGCCATTACCGGCCTGCTGGCTATCGGGATGACGCTGGTCATTCTGACCGGGGGAATCGACCTTTCAGTCGGCGCCGTGGCCGGGATTTGCGGCATGGTGGCCGGCGCCCTGCTGACCAACGGGCTGCCGCTATGGAACGGTAGCGTCATCTTCTTCAACGTACCGGAAGTCATCTTGTGCGTGGCTATCTTTGGCGTGTTGGTGGGGCTGGTTAACGGCGCCGTGATCACCCGCTTTGGCGTGGCGCCCTTCATTTGTACCCTGGGAATGATGTACGTCGCCCGCGGTTCTGCCCTGCTGTTTAACGACGGTAGCACTTACCCCAATCTCAACGGCATGGAAGCGCTGGGCAATACCGGTTTCTCCACTCTCGGCTCCGGTACCGTCCTGGGAATTTATCTGCCGATCTGGTTGATGATCGCTTTTCTGCTGCTGGGCTACTGGCTGACCACAAAAACCCCGCTGGGCCGCTATATCTACGCCATTGGAGGCAATGAGTCCGCGGCCCGTCTGGCCGGCGTCCCGATTGTTAAGGCCAAAATCTTTGTTTATGCCTTCTCCGGACTCTGCGCCGCGTTCGTCGGGCTGATTGTCGCCTCACAGCTGCAAACCGCGCACCCGATGACCGGCAACATGTTCGAAATGGATGCGATCGGTGCCACCGTTCTCGGCGGGACCGCGCTGGCGGGCGGTCGCGGCCGGGTGACCGGGTCGATTATTGGCGCCTTCGTGATCGTCTTCCTCGCCGACGGAATGGTGATGATGGGGGTCAGTGATTTCTGGCAGATGGTGATTAAAGGCGTGGTCATCGTCACCGCCGTCGTCGTCGATCAGTTCCAGCAGAAGCTACAGAACAAGGTCATTCTCATGCGCCGCCACGAAGAAAAGCTGGCGACGGTTCACCCCAGCGGCGCGGCATCCAGTTAATTCACGCATAGCACCGATTCTTCCGCCGGGCGTAACCGCCCGGCTTCGCTAAAGGGAAAAAAGTATGCACAGAAATTTTCACAATAAAACCATCGTCATTACCGGAGCCTGCCGTGGTATTGGCGCCGGCATCGCCGAACGCTTTGCACGCGATGGCGCCAGGCTGGTGATGGTCTCTAATGCACCGCGCGTCCATGAAACCGCAGAAACCTTACGCCAACGTTATCAGGCCGATATTCTGTCGCTGGAGATTGATGTCACCGATGAAGCCCAGGTTCAGTCCCTGTACGAACAGGCCGCAGCCCGCTTCGGCACCATTGATGTCTCTATTCAAAACGCCGGAGTGATCACCATCGATTATTTCGATCGTATGCCAAAAGCCGATTTCGAAAAAGTGCTGGCCGTGAATACAACCGGCGTCTGGCTGTGCTGTCGCGAAGCGGCCAAATATATGGTCAAACAGAACTACGGCAGTTTAATCAATACCTCGTCCGGTCAGGGGCGCCAGGGCTTTATCTACACCCCGCATTACGCCGCCAGCAAAATGGGCGTTATCGGCATTACGCAAAGCCTGGCTCATGAGCTGGCACCGTGGAACATCACCGTCAACGCCTTCTGCCCCGGAATTATCGAAAGTGAAATGTGGGACTACAACGACCGGGTGTGGGGCGAAATTCTCAGCAATGAACAAAAGCGCTATGGCAAAGGCGAGCTGATGGCGGAATGGGTAGAAGGTATACCGATGAAACGGGCGGGGAAACCGGAGGATGTTGCCGGACTGGTGGCCTTTCTCGCCTCTGACGATGCGCGCTATCTCACCGGGCAGACGATTAACATCGACGGCGGCTTAATCATGTCTTAATACCCGCCAGGGTTTTGACCAGAAGAGTAATCACTATGATCGCAAAAGATTTTGCTCAACAGTTGTTTAACCTGCAGGACCGCGTTGCCTTTGTCACCGGTGCGGGCAGTGGTATTGGCCAGATGATTGCTTACGGGCTCGCCAGCGCGGGCGCGCGCGTCGTCGGTTTCGATTTGCGCGAAGACGGGGGACTTGCCGAAACCGTGCGTCATATTGAAGCGATAGGCGGCGAAGCCTGCTTTTATACCGGGGATGTGCGCCAGCTAAGCGATCTTCGCGCTGGCGTCGCGCTGGCCAAAAGTCGCTTCGGCCGTCTCGATATCGCCGTCAATGCCGCCGGTATCGCCAACGCCAACCCGGCGCTGGAGATGGAGACGGAACAGTGGCAGCGGGTTATTGATATCAATCTCACCGGCGTCTGGAACTCCTGTAAAGCGGAAGCGGAACTGATGCTGGAATCCGGCGGCGGCTCGATTATTAATATTGCCTCGATGTCGGGAATTATCGTTAACCGCGGGCTAGAACAGGCGCATTACAACAGCGCCAAAGCCGGCGTGATTCATCTCTCTAAAAGCCTTGCCATGGAGTGGGTCGGCAAAGGGATTCGCGTCAACTCAATGAGCCCGGGTTACACCGCGACGCCGATGAATACCCGTCCTGAAATGGTCCATCAGACCCGCGAATTTGAAAACCAGACGCCCATTCAGCGCATGGCAAAAGTTGAAGAGATGGCGGGGCCGGCTCTGTTTCTCGCCAGCGACGCCGCCTCATTTTGTACCGGCGTTGATTTGGTCGTTGATGGCGGATTTATCTGCTGGTAAGCCGCGCATATCGCGACATTCGCTCGAAAAAAGGCGCCCACAGGGCGCCTTTTTCCTCACTCCACCGTCCGCCGCCTACATCCCGGGAAACATCACGCTGTTCCCCGGCGCTTCCCGGTGCAGATGGATAAAGTTCAGGTGACGCTCGTACTGATCGAGAATATCGGTGATCACCTGCTCCTTGCTGTAGTCCATCAGGTCGTTGCCCTGGCTGCCCTCCAGCAGGAAAGTTTCCAGACGATAGTAGGTCGATTTACCGCTGCGCGCCCGGTAGGTGAAGCCCGGAATCGAATACTGCTGCGGCCAGATCTGATAGACAAAATTCTGTTCATCGCCCATATGCACCAGCAGGTCGAGATGGCCCAGATTATCCCCCTCCTCCGGCGGTAAACTTTTCAGATCCACATAGGCGCCGCGCAATTTAAGCTCCTGCGCCACCTCCTCCATCGCCGGGTAGCACACCGTCTCCATCATCTGACGCGTATAGCGGGTTCCCGGATAGTTCATCAACCGCGACAGGCGTTTCTTCCAGCTCAGTCGATCCTGCACGCCGAGCGGGCGCGGGGCGGTATCGCGACTGGCGCTCTCGCGGCGATAATCTTCGACCTTCAATGATTTATACAACCCCGCCATCACAAAGAAGATCACGAAACTAAACGGCAGCCCCATGATCACCGTGGTGTTCTGCAGCGCCGAAATCCCGTTGGTCATCAGCATTCCGATGGTCAGCAGACCGATAGCAACCGACCAGAAGATACGCAGCCAGTTCGGCGCATCGCTGTTGATATCTTTGAGTTTCGAGGTGAAGTTCCCCAGCACCAGCGCCCCTGAGTCAGCGGAAGTCACATAGAACAGCAGCCCGGTGATGGTGGCGACCGAGGCGCTGAAGGTAAAGGCCGGGTACTGGGCCAGCAGGTTATAGAAGCCGCGCTCCGGATGAGCCATCGCCTCTTCGGCAAAGGCGACATTGCCGTGAATAATTTCGTACAGCGCGCTGTTACCGAAGACCGACAGCCAGAGTAAGGTGAAGGTAAACGGAATAATCAGCGTCCCCAGCACAAACTGACGAATGGTGCGCCCGCGCGAGATACGCGCCAGGAACAGCCCCACAAACGGTGACCAGGCAACCCACCAGGCCCAGAAAAACAGCGTCCAGTTGTTCATCCACTCGACCGGGCGATCGAAAGCGAAGCTGTTGAGGGTCATGCCCATAAAGCGGTTCACGTAGTCGCCAACGTTCAGCACCAGCGCGTTCATCAGAAACTCGGTATCGCCCATAAACAAGATGAACAGAATCAGCCCCAGCGCCAGCACCACGTTCAGTTCGGAGAGAATACGAATCCCTTTATCGACCCCGGAGGTCACCGAAATCGTGGCGATTATCACCGACAGGACAATCAACGCCGCTTTCGCCCCCAGCGAATCCGGAATATCAAACAGCACGTTCAGACCATAATTAAGCTGTACGACCCCGATCCCCAGCGTCGTGGCAATCCCAAAAATGGTCCCGACCACCGCCGCAATATCCACGCTATGGCCGATGGGACCATCGATTTTTTTACCGAAAATGGGATAGAGGGCGGAGCGTATGGTGAGCGGTAAATTATAACGATAGCTAAAGTATCCTAGCGCCATACCCATCAGAGCATACATCGACCAGCCGGTCAGCCCGTAGTGGAACAAGGTCCAGACCATCGACTGACGCGCGGCCTCCATGGTCTGCCCGGCCCCTTCCGGCGGCTGCATATACTGGGTGACCGGTTCGGCGACCGAGAAGAACATCAGGTCGATACCGATACCGGCGGCAAACAGCATCGCCGCCCAGCTCAGCATGCTGAACTCCGGTTTGGAGTGCTCAGGCCCGAGCTTCACCGAACCGAAGCGCGAGCAGGCAATGCAGACCACAAACACGATATACAGCGTGGCCGCCAGCAAATAGTACCAGCCAAAAGTCGTTGAAACCCAGTTCAGGGTACGGCCAATCCAGGCCGCGGAAAAATCGCTGAAGAAGATAGTCATCAGGGAAAACAACAAAATCAGTCCGGCGGAAGTATAAAAAACCACCGGATTGATTTTGTCCTTTTCTCTGCTCGGCGAAAGGTCTGTCATCCAGTATCCTCACTGTTTTTGTAACTATTAAAATCCAAAGCCGCAACAATTAAGACACATTTTATATTGAACGTCCAATCAAAAACCGCTTTAATAGATAAACAAATCTGATGAATGGAACCAAGGAAATGCCCAAACTGGGGATGCAACCGATACGCCAGCGGCAGCTTATTGACGCCACCCTCGAGGCGATAAACGCGGTGGGAATGCACGATGCCACTATCGCGCAAATTGCCCGACGGGCGGGCGTATCGACCGGCATCATTAGTCACTATTTCAAGGATAAGAACGGTCTGCTGGAAGCAACGATGCGCGACATCACCGGCCAGCTCCGGCTGGCGGTACTGAGCCGTTTGCACGCGCTGCCGGGCGCCAGCGCCGAACGGCGGCTGCGGGCCATCGTGGCGGGTAATTTCGACGACAGCCAGATAAGCAGCGCGGCGATGAAAGCCTGGCTCGCCTTCTGGGCCAGCAGCATGCATCAACCGATGCTCTACCGTCTGCAGCAGGTCTGCAGCCGACGTCTGCTGTCGAACATCGTCTATGAATTTCAGCGCGAGCTGCCGCGCCAGCAGGCGCAGGAGGCCGGTTATGGTCTCGCCGCCTTAATCGACGGACTGTGGCTACGCGCGGCGCTGAGCGGTAAACCGCTCGATAAAGCCCGCGCCGAAACGCTCGCCGACCATTTCATCAGCCAGTATCTGCCACCGACGTCTCAATAATGGAGGAAACCATGCCCCGAATGGCCGAACAGCAGCTTTATATCCACGGTGGTTACGTCCCTGCCACCAGCGGGAAAACCTTCGAGACCCTCAACCCTGCCAACGGGGAAGTACTGGCGACAGTCCAGGCCGCGGGTCGCGACGATGTCGACCGGGCGGTAAAGAGCGCCCAACAAGGGCAAAAAATCTGGGCGGCGATGAGCGCCATGGCACGTTCGCGTATCCTGCGCAAAGCGGTGGATATTCTGCGCGAGCGTAACGACGAACTGGCGCGGCTGGAGACGCTGGATACCGGTAAACCGCTGAGCGAAGCCGCCCATGTCGATATCGTCACCGGCGCCGATGTGCTGGAGTATTACGCCGGACTGATCCCGGCGCTCGAAGGCAGTCAGATCCCGCTGCGCGACAGTTCATTCATCTATACCCGCCGCGAGCCGCTCGGTGTCGTGGCCGGGATCGGCGCCTGGAACTACCCGATTCAGATCGCGCTGTGGAAATCCGCTCCGGCGCTGGCCGCCGGTAACGCCATGATTTTTAAACCGAGTGAAGTCACCCCGCTCACCGCCCTGAAGCTGGCGGAAATCTACCGCGAAGCCGGCCTGCCGGACGGCGTATTTAACGTCCTGCCGGGCATCGGCGCCGAAACCGGGCAGTACCTGACCGAACATCCGGACATTGCCAAAATCTCCTTTACCGGCGGCGTCGCCAGCGGCAAAAAAGTGATGGCCAACTCCGCCGCCTCATCGCTGAAAGAGGTGACCATGGAGCTGGGCGGCAAGTCGCCGCTGATTGTCTGCGACGATGCCGATCTCGACCTCGCCGCCGATATCGCGATGATGGCCAACTTCTACAGCTCCGGCCAGGTCTGCACCAACGGTACCCGGGTGTTTGTTCCGACGCGGGCTAAAGCGGCGTTCGAGGAAAAAATTCTCGCCCGCGTGGCGCGGATTCGTCCCGGCGACCCGTTTGAGGAAACAACCAACTTCGGTCCGCTGGTGAGCTTCCCGCATCGCGAAAATGTCCTGCGCTATATCGCCAGCGGTAAGCAGGAAGGGGCGCGTCTGCTGTGCGGCGGCGGTGTGCTGCAAGGCGATGACTTCGCCAGCGGCGCGTGGGTCGCCCCCACGGTATTTAGCGACTGCCGCGATGATATGACCATCGTACGCGAAGAGATCTTTGGCCCGGTGATGTCGATTCTGACCTATGACGATGAGGCAGAAGTGATTCGCCGCGCCAACGCCACCGAATACGGCCTTGCCGCCGGCGTGGTGACGGCGAATTTAAACCGCGCCCACCGCATCATTCATCAGCTTGAGGCCGGGATCTGCTGGATCAACAGCTGGGGAGAGTCCCCGGCGGAGATGCCGGTCGGCGGCTATAAGCACTCCGGTATCGGCCGCGAAAACGGCGTGATGACGCTCCAGAGCTACACCCAGGTGAAATCCATCCAGGTTGAGATGGGTCAGTTTCAATCCATATTTTAACCAGGAGGTCATTTTTGCAATTTGACTACATCATTATTGGTGCCGGCTCTACCGGCAACGTACTGGCGACACGACTGACGGAAGATCCTCATACCACCGTCCTGCTGCTGGAAGCCGGCGGCCCGGATTATCGTTTTGATTTCCGCACCCAGATGCCCGCCGCGCTGGCTTTTCCGCTACAGGGCCGACGCTATAACTGGGCCTACGAGACCGAACCCGAACCGCATATGAATAACCGGCGCATGGAGTGCGGTCGCGGCAAGGGGCTCGGCGGCTCGTCGCTGATTAACGGCATGTGCTACATCCGCGGTAATGCAATGGACCTCGACAACTGGGCCACCGCGCCGGGGCTTGAGCAGTGGAGCTATCTTGACTGTCTGCCCTACTACCGCAAAGCGGAAACCCGCGATATCGGCGCCAACGACTACCACGGCGGCGATGGCCCGGTGAGCGTCACCACGCCGAAGCAGAATAATAATCCGCTGTTCCATGCCATGGTGGAAGCCGGTGTCCAGGCCGGCTATCCGCGCACCGACGATCTCAATGGCTACCAGCAGGAGGGATTCGGACCGATGGATCGCACCGTGACCCCGCAGGGACGCCGGGCCAGTACCGCCCGCGGCTATCTTGACCAGGCCCGCGCGCGCCCAAACCTGACGATTCGCACCCATGCGCTGACCGACCATATTATTTTTGCCGGTAAGCGCGCGGTAGGCGTGGAGTGGCTGGAGGGCGATAGCACCGCGCCGTCAAAAGCAACGGCCAGTAAAGAAGTGCTGCTCTGCGCGGGAGCCATCGCTTCGCCGCAGATTCTGCAACGTTCCGGCGTCGGCGATCCCGAACTGCTACGCCAGTTTGATATCCCGCTGGTGCACGCCCTGCCCGGCGTCGGTGAAAACCTGCAGGACCACCTGGAGATGTATTTGCAATACGAGTGCAAGGAGCCGGTGTCGCTCTATCCGGCGCTGCAATGGTGGAATCAGCCGAAAATTGGCGCTGAATGGCTGTTCGGCGGGACCGGCATCGGCGCCAGCAACCAGTTTGAAGCGGGCGGGTTTATTCGCAGCCGGGAGGCGTTTGCGTGGCCGAATATTCAGTATCACTTCCTGCCGGTGGCGATTAACTACAACGGTTCGAATGCGGTGAAAGAGCACGGCTTCCAGTGCCACGTCGGCTCCATGCGTTCGCCCAGCCGCGGCCATGTGCGCCTGAAATCACGCGACCCGCATGAGCATCCGGCAATTCTGTTCAACTATATGTCCAGCGAACAGGACTGGCAGGAGTTCCGCGACGCGATCCGCATCACCCGCGACATCATGAACCAGCCGGCGCTGGATAAATATCGCGGCCGGGAAATCAGCCCGGGTCTGGCGTGCCAGAGCGATGCCGAGCTGGATGAGTTCGTGCGTAATCACGCCGAGACCGCTTTCCATCCCTGCGGGACCTGTAAAATGGGCTATGACGAAATGGCGGTGGTCGATGGCGAGGGGCGGGTTCACGGTCTGGAAGGGCTGCGGGTAGTGGATGCATCGATTATGCCGCAGATCATCACCGGCAACCTCAATGCCACCACCATCATGATTGGCGAGAAGATAGCCGATGCCATTCGCGGCCGCGCGCCGCTGCCGCGCAGCACGGCGCGCTATTATGTGGCGAACGGCGCGCCGGTGCGTCGTCAGGCCGCTGTTAAGGGATAGCAAGCCTGCTCGGGCTCGTGTTCTGTCATCTCTGCCGGGCGGCGGCTGACGCCTTGCCCGGCAGAGATGACAGCGAGTCTGTTCCGTAGAATCAGTCTACCGCCCCTGTTTGTCGCGAAGCCCTTACCTGCCTACCGGCACTGCGCCGGTAGGCCCATGCAGGCGAAGCGCCGCCGTATTTGTGAATAAGAAAGATTGACTGACTGGAGGTAGGCCCGCGCAAGCGAAGCGCCGCCGGGCAATTCCCGATGCACACACATTGTCCGCTGGCTGCAATCAGCGAAAATCCTCCAGTCGCTTCAGCTATCTGCCTTCACCATCAAAATATGGGGTAGGCCCGCGCAAGCGAAGCGCCGCCGGGCAATTCCCGATGCACGCACTTTGTCCGCTGGCTGCAATCAGCGAAAATCCTCCAGCCGCTTCAGCTGTCTGCCTTCACCATCAAAATATGAGGTAGGCCCGCGCAAGCGAAGCGCCGCCGGGCAATTCCCGATGCACACACATTGTCCGCTGGCTGCAATCAGCGAAAATCCTCCAGCCGCTTCAGCTGTCTGCCTTCACCATCAAAATATGAGGTAGGCCCGCGCAAGCGAAGCGCCGCCGGGCAATTCCCGATGCACACACATTGTCCGCTGGCTGCAATCAGCGAAAATCCTCCAGTCGCTTCAGCTGTCTCCCTTCACCATCAAAATTCTCCGCCGCCAGCCATGCGCGCAGCGCCGCATCCCGCGCCGCCCACTCGCTATCAATAATCGACAGCTGGTCGCTATCGCGGGTGCGCCCTTTCCGCACCATTTTTTGCCTCAGACACCCTTCCCAGGTAAAACCCAGGCGCTCCGCCGCCCGTCGTGAGGCAATATTCATCGAATCACATTTCCACTCCAGCCGGCGATAGCCCTGCCCGAAGGCATTTTTCAGCAACAGCCATACCGCTTCCGTGCCCAGCGGCGTGTTCTTCATCTTCCGCGACCAGGTCACATGGCCGATTTCAACGGTCCCCATTGCCCGATCGATGGCCATATAGCTGACCAGCCCCACCGCCCGCTCGGTCTGCAGATCGATAACCGCAAACGGCACCAGCGCATCATCGTTGACTTTACCTGCCACCCAGTGGGTCGTCGCTTCCACGCTTGCCGGACAGGTGCTGGCCAGCCATGTCCAGTCGCTCTCATCTCCCAACGCGTAGGCGGCGAACAGATCGGCGGCATGGCGCTGCACCTCCAGCGGCTCAAGCCGGCAAAAGCGCCCGCTTAACGGCGTGCGTTTCAGGATCCTGGCCCCCTGCCAGTCTGCGACAACATCATTCACCACCTGACCATATTGATTGATTTCCGGCATGCCCGCACCCCGTTGAATTGTAATGAAATTGTTATATCAAGAAGCGCGGCGGACAAAAAGCGCGCCGCCGCTTTTTTTCATTAATAACCCGGCGCTATGAATTATTCTTTTTAAGCATAAGCTTATCCGTATTTTGACTTTACGACTGCGGGGAAGCGGCCTAACGTAGCGAAGCATAAATAATCAAAACAACATTTTTTCAGGGATTGCACATGACCAAAAAACTGCTGTCTTTACTGGTGCTGACCGCACTCTCCGCCGCCGTCCATGCCGCGACACCGCCCTCCACCCTGGTCGTTGCCCAGGGTCTTGACGACATCGTCAGCCTCGACCCGGCAGAAGCCAATGAGCTTTCCAGCATTCAGACGGTACCGAGTCTCTACCAGCGCCTGGTTCAGCCAGATCGCGACAACCCTGAAAAAATCACCCCGATTCTGGCCGCAAGCTGGCAGGCCGACCCGGCGGCGAAAACCTTGACCATCAAGCTGAAGCCCGATGCCAAATTTGCCTCGGGCAACCCGCTGCGTCCGGAAGACATTATCTTCTCCTATACCCGCGCGGTGACGCTGAATAAGTCCCCCGCGTTTATCCTCAACGTCCTCGGCTGGCAGCCGGACAACATCGCCAGCCAGCTGAAAAAGGTCGATGACCATACGCTGCAGCTGCACTGGACCGCTGACGTCAGTCCGGCGGTCGCGCTGAATATCCTCTCCACGCCGATCGCCTCCATCGTGGATGAAAAGCTGGTGGCGCCGAACGTCAAAGATAACGATTTCGGTAACAGCTGGCTGAAAATGCACTCGGCGGGCAGCGGCGCGTTCAAAATGCGCGTCTATCAGCCGCATCAGGCCATCGTGCTGGAGGCCAACAACAGCTCGCCTACCGGGGCGCCGAAGCTGAAAAGCATCATTATTAAAAACGTCCCCGATCCGGCCTCTCGCCGCCTGCTGATTCAACAGGGTGATGCCGATATCGCCCGCGATCTCGGCGCCGATCAGATAGCCGCCCTGCAGGGGAAACCCGGCGTTAACGTGCTGAGCATTCCCTCCGCCGAGCAGAATTACCTGGCATTCAACACCGGCAACAGCGCTAACCCGCTGCTGAAAAACCCGGCCCTGTGGGAAGCCGCGCGCTGGCTGGTGGACTACGACGGCATCACCAAAGATCTGCTTAAAGGCCAGTATTTTGTGCATCAGAGTTTCCTGCCGGTTGGTCTGCCGGGCGCGCTGGATAATAATCCGTTCAAATTTGACCCGGAGAAGGCCAAAGCGATTCTCGCCAAAGCGGGGATTAAGGACGCGCACTTCACTCTTGATGTCGAGAACAAACCGCCGTTCATTACTATCGCCCAGTCGATGCAGGCCAGCTTTGCCCAGGGCGGCGTGAAGATTGACCTGCTGCCGGCAGCGGGCAGCCAGGTGTATGCCCGCGTGCGCGCGAAGCAGCACCAGGCAGCTATTCGCCTGTGGATCCCGGACTATTTTGACGCCCACTCCAACGCCAGCGCCTTCGCGTGGAATGATGGTAAATCCAGCACCGTTGCCGGTCTCAACGGCTGGCAGATCCCGCAGCTAAATAAAGAAACCCAGGCGGCGGTCGCCGAAGCGGATCCGGCAAAACGCCTCGATCTGTACAAAAAAATGCAGGAAGAGCTGCAGCGCAGTTCGCCGTATGTATTTGTTGACCAAGGGAAAACGCAGATCGTGGTCCGCGATAACGTCAAAGGCTATCAGCAGGGCCTCAACGCCGATATGGTCTGGTACGATAACGTCACCAAGTAATTTCCCTTGTTGCCGGGTGGCGCTGCGCTTACCCGGCCCGGGTTCTCGTTTTTTGTAGGCCGGGTAAGGCGAAGCCGCCTCCCGGTATGAAGAGACTTCCCATGCCACATCTTTCCACGCGCGTGCTTCAGGGGCTGCTTACCCTGCTACTCACGCTCTTTGGGCTGTTGCTCGTCACGTTCGCGCTTTCCGCGTTTTCACCTGTCGATCGGGTGCTGCAAATCGTCGGCGATCATGCCAGCCAGTCGACCTATGATCAGGTTCGCCACCAGCTCGGGCTCGATCGCCCGCTGCCGGTGCAGTTCTGGCACTATCTGGTTAACCTTGCCCACGGCGACCTCGGCACGGCCAGCTCCACCGGCCAGCCGGTGCTGCACGACCTGCTCGCCACCTTTCCCGCCACCCTCGAACTGGCCACCCTGGCGCTGATCGTCGGGGCGCTGTTCGGGGTGATTGCCGGCGTGCTGTGCGCCCGCTACGCCGGTTCGCCGTGGGATCTGGCGGTACGCACCTTGACCTTGATCGGCAACTCGGTTCCCATTTTCTGGCTCGGGCTGCTGATGCTGGCGTTGTTCTACGCCAAATTGCAGTGGACGCCGGGCCCCGGGCGACTGGACGATATCTATCAATATACCGTCGAACCGCGAACCGGCTTCGTGCTGATTGATACCTGGCTCTCTGGCGATAAAGAGGCCTTCAAAAACGCCATTGGCCATCTGCTGCTGCCGGTGCTGCTGCTGGGATACTATTCGCTGGCCAGCATCACCCGTCTGACGCGTTCCGCCTGCCTCAGCGAGATGAATAAAGAGTACATCCTGCTGGCGCGCGCCAAAGGGGCCAGCGAAATGACGATTCTGCTGCGGCACGTACTCCCCAACATTCGCGGCACTCTGCTGACGGTCATCGCCCTGGCCTGGACCTCGATGCTGGAAGGCGCGGTGCTGACGGAAACCGTCTTCTCATGGCCGGGAATTGGCCGCTACCTGACTACCGCGCTGTTCGCCGGGGATACCACGGCGATCATGGGCGGTACGCTGCTGATTGGCGCCAGCTTTGTGTTCATCAACAATCTCACCGACCTGCTGGTGCGGTTGACCGACCCGAGGGTACGCTGATGCCGGCTTATCTGTTTTTGCGTCGTCTGCGTCGCTCCCCCGCCGCCTTTTTCGGGCTGATCGTCATCGCGCTGCTCCTGCTGGTGGCGCTGTTCGCGCCGTGGCTGGCGCCGCTCGATCCCAACTGGCAGGATGCCGCGGCACGCCTGCAAAGCCCCGATGCCCGGCACTGGCTCGGCACCGACAGCTATGGCCGCGACCTGCTCTCTCGCCTGATTTACGGCGCGCGCCCGGCGCTGGGGCTGGTGGCGTTAGTCACGCTGATTACGCTCCCCGCCGGTCTGCTGGTGGGGATTCTTTCCGGCTATTACGGCGGCTGGCTGGAGCGTATTCTGATGCGATTTACCGACGTGGTGATGTCAATGCCGCGGCTGATTCTCGCCTTTGCCTTTGTCGCCATGCTGGGGCCTGGGTTGGTTAACGGTGCGCTGGCACTGGCGCTCACCACCTGGCCCGCCTACGCTCGCCAGGCGCGGAGCGAAATTCAACGTCTGCGCCATAGCGATTATCTGGCCGCGGCGGAAATGATGGGCATTCGCGGCTGGCGGCTGCTGACTGGCCATATTTTACCGCTGTGCCTGCCTTCCGCCATCGTGCGCCTGGCGCTGGATCTCGCCGGCATTATTCTCGCCGCCGCCGGGCTCGGTTTCCTCGGTCTCGGCGCGCGTCCGCCGATGGCGGAATGGGGGGCGATGATCGCCGACGGAATGCAGGTTATTTTCGATCAGTGGTGGATTGCCGCCGCGCCCGGGGCGGTGATCCTGATAGCCAGCCTGGCTTTTAACCTGCTGGGCGACGGCCTGCGCGATGTTCTGGAGCCGCAACATGACTGATACCCGACTCACCGTTCAGGGGTTAAGCATCGACTACCCCTCTGCCCGGGTGGTGAATAACGTCAGCTTTACGCTCGGCAACGAGCGGCTGGCGCTGGTGGGCGAATCCGGTTCCGGCAAATCAATGACCGCCCGCGCGCTGATGGGACTGGTGCGTCGTCCGGGCGTGGTCAGCGCAGAAACGCTGAACGTGCTGGGACACGATCTTCTGACCCTCAACGATCGCCGCTGGCGCGCTCTGCGCGGCAACGATATCGCCATGGTGCTGCAGGATCCGCGCTATGCGCTGAATCCGGTACAGACCATTCAGGCACAGCTGGAAGAGGCATTAACGCTGCATCAGCGCCTGAGCCGCCGCGCGCGGCAGGAGGCGGTGAAAGCCGCCGTTGCCGCCGTCGGCCTCGATTTACCCGTACTCAGCCGCTACCCCGGCGAACTCTCTGGCGGAATGGGGCAACGGGTGATGATCGCCATTGCGCTGTTGAACAACCCGAAGGTGCTGATTGCCGACGAGCCGACCTCGGCGCTCGATTCCCGCCTGCGCAATCAGATCCTCGAACTGCTGGTGGAACAGTGCGAGCAGCGGCAAATGGCGATGCTGCTGATCAGCCACGATCTGCCGCTGGTGGCGCAACATTGTCACCGGGTACTGGTGATGTACCAGGGGGCGCAGGTCGATGAGATGCCCGCCCGCGAGCTGCCTCAGGCCACGCATCCCTACACCCGTACGCTGTGGACCTGTCGTCCCGATGCGAGCACCTACGGCCAGATGCTGCCCACTCTCGACAGAACACTGGACTTTACGGAGGCGGCGCATGGCAGTCGTTAATCTCGATGCATTGCAGGTCATTTTTGCGGAAAAAACGGCGGTGTCCGCCGCCAGCTTCAGCGTTGAGGCCGGGGAAACTTTCAGCCTGATCGGCGCCTCCGGCTGCGGAAAATCGACGATTCTGCGGGTTCTCGCCGGGCTACAGCGCGAGTGGCGCGGCGGCGTTCAGCTGTTTGGCAAAGCGATAGCCCCCGGCGTTCGTTTTCAGGGCGAGCTGCGCCGCAACGTGCAGATGGTGTTTCAGGATCCCTATGCCTCTCTGCACCCCAACCATACGCTGTGGCGTACCCTGGCCGAACCGCTGAAAATCCACGGTCTCGACGCCATCCGGCAGCGGGTCGATACCGCGCTGGAACAGGTGGGGCTCCCCGCCGACGCCGCGCGTCGTTATCCGCATCAGCTTTCCGGCGGCCAGCGCCAGCGCGTGGCCATTGCGCGCGCGCTGCTGCTGCGCCCGCAGATCCTGCTGTTAGATGAGCCCACCTCGGCGCTGGATATGTCGGTACAGGCGGAAATTCTCAATCTGTTGAACCGATTGAAGCAGGAGCACGGCATGACCTATCTGCTGGTCAGTCATGATGCCGATGTGATTGCACATATGTCGGATCGGGCGGCATTTATGGCCGAGGGAGTCATTCAGCGCTTCTTCGATCGCGAGGCGCTGGTGAAAGGTGAACACCGGATGGCGGGATAGCCCGCCATCCGGGGAAACTCCCCGGTGGCGCTGCGCTTACCGGGGCTACGGGGTCGTGCGGTCGGGTAGCCCGGATAAGGCGCTGGCGCCGCTATCCGGGAACAAGGTTGGCTTATTTCGCCAGCGTGGCGAAGCGGGCGAATACGCTGTCAAAAATCGCCAGCCCTTTCGCAATCTGCTCGGCGCTGATGGTACAGGGCGGCACCACGTGAATGCGGTTTTCCACCACAAAGGCCAGCAAACCGGCTTCGGTTAAGGCCCCTTTAATCGCCGCCATATCCGCCGCGGTTAGCGGTGTTTTAGCTTCGCGGTCGCTGACCAGCTCCAGCGCCTGGAACAGCCCGCGGCCGCGGACATGACCAATGATCGCATGTTTTTCCGCCAGTGCCTCCAGCCCCGGACGCAGGATGTGATTCCCCATCTGCGCCGCGTTTTCGACGATGTTTTCCTCTTTCATGGCATCGATCGTCGCCACAATCGCCGCCATCGCCAGCGGATGGCCGGAGTAGGTCAGGCCACCGGCAAAGAAATGGTCGTCAAAATAGCGGGCAATCGGGTCGCTAATCAGCACGCCGCCCGCAGGCACATACCCGGCGTTAACCCCTTTGGCAAAGGTCACCAGATCCGGCACCACGCCATCTTGCTCGAAGGCAAACCAGCTGCCGGTACGGCCAAACCCGGCCATCACCTCATCGAGGATCAGCACAATACCAAACTCGTCGGCCAGCGCCCGTACGCCCTGCATATAGCCATCAGGCGGCACCAGAATGCCAGCGGTTCCGGGAATTGACTCCAGCAAAATGGCGGCAATAGCGCCAGGGCCTTCGCACTCAATGATTCTGCGCAGATGCGCCAGCGCGCGCTGACACTCCTCCTCTTCCGTCACGGCATTAAATTCGCTGCGATAGAGGTAGGGGTTGAAAAAGTGAACGTGGCCGCGCGAGTACTCGTTCGGCACCCGGCGCCAGTCGCCGGTGGCGGCAATCGCGCTGCCGGTATTGCCGTGGTATGAACGATAGGCCGACAGCACTTTATCGCGTCCGGTATAGAGCCGCGCCATGCGGATAGCATTCTCGTTGGCGTCGGCTCCGGCATTGGTAAAGAACACTTTGCTGAAGCCTTCCGGCGCCAGCTCGACGATGCGTTTCGCCGCTTCGCCGCGGGCGAGGTTGGCGGTCGCCGGCGCAATTGTCACCAGCTCCTCCAGCTGCGCTTTCATCGCCGCCAGCACGCGCGGGTGCTGATAGCCGATATTGACGTTGACCAGCTGACTGCTGAAATCAAGGTAGGTTTTGCCTTCATAATCCCACAGTTCACAGCCTTTGGCCCCGGCAATCACCAGCGGGTTGATGTTGCCCTGTACCGACCACGAATGGAAAACATAAGCGCGATCCAGTTGGCGAACGTCATCGTTGCTTACCGTTACATCGTTCTGTATTGCCAGCTTCATACCCTGCCCTCTGATGTCATTGTTGTTGGCTCCATCATTGGTCGCCCGACGGAAAAAGGGATAGAGCCAGTCGCTCGAAAAGGTTGTGACACCGTGTCACAACGCCACCTGACAACTGGCCCTGTGTCGCCGCCCGCGGCGTTTTTATAGTGAGGGCAACAATGCGCACAGGAGAGTGAAATGACCACCAACAACATAGTGTTTATTACCGGGGCCACCTCCGGTTTTGGGGAGGCAGCGGCACAGGTGTTTGCCGAAGCGGGCTGGTCGCTGGTGCTGAGCGGCCGCCGCCTGGCGCGCCTGCAAAAACTGTATGACCGGCTGAGCCTGCTGGTGCCGGTACATATTATCGAGCTGGACGTGCGTGACAGCGAGGCCGTTGCCGCCGCGGTGGCAGAGCTGCCCGCCGCCTTTGCCGATATCAAAACGCTGATTAACAACGCCGGGCTGGCGCTGGCGCCGCAGCCGGCGCAGAAGGTCGACCTGCAGGACTGGAAAACGATGATCGATACCAACGTTACCGGCCTGGTTAACGTCACCCACGCGCTGCTGCCAACGCTCATTCAGCATGGCGCCGGCGCCAGTATCATCAATGTCGGCTCCATTGCCGGTCAGTGGCCCTATCCGGGCAGCCACGTCTACGGCGCCAGCAAAGCGTTTGTGAAGCAGTTCAGCTACAACCTGCGCTGCGATTTACTCGGTACCGGGGTGCGGGTGACCGATCTGGCGCCGGGCATTGCCGAGACCGAATTCACTCTCGTGCGCACTAAAGGCGACCAGGCGGCATCCGATAATCTGTATCGCGGCACCACCCCGCTGAGCGCGCAGGATATCGCCGGGCAGATGTTCTACATCGCCACCTTACCGGATCATATGAATATCAACCGCGTAGAAGTGATGCCGGTGCGCCAGGCCTGGCAGCCATTCGCCATTGACCGGGATTGATTGTAGACCCGCCCGATTGATCTCCCCCCTCCCCGGTGGCGCTGCGCTTACCGGGGCTACCTGTTTCCGGCCGCCTGCGGCCAGAGAAAAGCGCTGACAGCAGCTTAAGTCATTCTGCAACAACAAGACTTCCCGCGATGCTCCGGTATCCGCTGAAATCAGCGAACCGGAGCCCGGCAGGCAGGGGCTGGACGCCAGGGATGGGACGAGTAGCATCGCGTTGAGCGTCGGGAGGCGAGCGCAGCGCCGATTTCTTTGCCGTACCGTGGGGATGGTGAAGCGGGAGAGGGTTTCTCCCCCTTTATCCGTTCACGTGCCACGATGAAACAGTTCTGTGAATGGATGGTGAACGGAACCAAATACCTTGCTGCCGGAACACCTCCCCGGATAGCGGCGCGATGCGCCTTATTCAGACTTCCCGACCGCACGACCCCGTAGCCCCGGTAAGCGCAGCGCCACCGGGGGAGTTTCCCGGATAACGGCGCGATGCGCCTTATCCAGACTCCCTGACCGCACGACCCCGTTGCCCCGGTAAGCACAGCGCCACCGGGGGAGTTTCCCGGATGGCGGCGTGATGCGCCTTATCCAGACTCCCTGACCGCACAACCCCGTAGCCCCGGTAAGCGCAGCGCCACCGGGGGAGTTTCCCGGATAACGGCGCGATGCGCCTTATCCAGACTTCCCGACCGCACGACCCCGTAGCCCCGGTAAGCACAGCGCCACCGGGGGAGTTTCCCGGATGGCGGCGCGATGCGCCTTATCCAGACTTCCCGACCGCACAACCCCGTAGCCCCGGTAAGCGCAGCGCCACCGGGGGAGTTTCCCGGATGGCGGCGCGATGCGCCTTATCCAGACTTCCCGACCGCACAACCCCGTAGCCCCGGTAAGCGCAGCGCCACCGGGAGAGTTTCCCGGATAGCGGCACTATGCGCCTTATCCAGACTCCCCGACCGCACAACCCCGTAGCCCCGGTAAGCACAGCGCCACCGGGGAGAGCGGCCGCAGGCGATCGGGCCCCTCGTATTAGCGGCGGCTCTGCAAAAACTGGCGTACGCGTTCAGAATCCGGGTTGGTGAAAAATTTCTCCGGCGGCGCTTTCTCAATCAACAGCCCTTTTTCGAGAAACACCACTTCATCCGATACCTGGCGGGCAAAATCCATCTCATGAGTCACCACCACCATGGTGTAGCCCTCCGCCGCCAGCGCCTTCATCACTCCCAACACTTCGTTGACCAGTTCGGGATCCAGCGCCGATGTCGGCTCGTCAAACAGAATCACTTCCGGCGACATCGCCAGCGAACGGGCAATGGCCACCCGCTGCTTCTGCCCGCCGGAGAGGGTAATCGGCCAGGCGTCGGCCTTGTGCGCCATCCCGACCTTTTCCAGCTGCTGTATGGCGATTGCAGACGCTTCATCGCGCTTCATTCCTTTGACGTGGAGCAGCGCTTCGCTGACGTTCTGCTGCACGGTCAGGTGCGGCCACAGGTTAAAGCTCTGGAACACCATCCCCACCCGCTCACGAATCTTCGACAGCTGGCGATGGGACATGGCTTTGCCATTCTGTTCATCGATCCCCAGCCGCTGGCCGCCGATATGAATCTCCCCGCGGTCCGGCTGTTCCAGCCAGTTCATACAGCGCAGCAGCGTCGATTTACCGGAACCTGACGATCCCAGAATGCTGACCACCGATCCCTTTTCGACGGTCAGGTTGATATCGCGCAGCACTTCAATATTATCAAACTGCTTAGAGACGTTTTTAATGCTTACTGCAGTGGTATCAGGCATGACTCATTCCTCTTCTGGCTCCGAGGGCGCTCAGTCGCTTAATCAGCAACTCCAGCAAAATGCTGATCGCCCAGTAGAGTGCAATCGCGACGATAAAAGCGTTAAACGGGATGAACCAGGTCGCCTGCACGCTGTTGGCCGCGGCGGTAATTTCCTGAACGGTGATAATGCTGAGAAAAGCGGTATCCTTCAGGCAAATAATCAGCTGGTTGCCGAGCAGCGGCAGCGCCGATGAGACGATATTCGGCAAAATAATCCGCCGGTATATCTGGTAACGTGAAAAGCCCTGCGCCACCGCGGCCTCAATATATCCGGCGGAGAAGACCCGACGCTGGCTGCGCAGGATTTCAAAGAAATAGGCGCCGTGGTAGATCATCAGCGCCACCAGGCCGGCACTCCAGGCGTCCATACTGATCCCCACTTCCGGCAGGCCGTAATAGAGCAGATAGGCGAGGATTAAGAACGGAATCGCGCGCATCAGGCTGACAAAACCGATAATCACCCGGTTAAGCCAGCGCTTTTGATATTCGGTCAAATAGCACAGCACAATGCCAATGGCTAACCCCACAACGGCGGCCAGAATGAATAGCTCAAGAGTGGCGATCAGGCCGGCAATAAAACTATCGCGCGCTGACCAGATAATGGCCCACTGATTCATAGATCCTCCGGTTGTTATCGTGCCAGGCGTTTCGCTTTACGTTCCGCCAGTCCCTGCAGCTTCAGCAGCATGCCGATTATCACGACATAAAGCAGACCCGCCGCAAGAATCGGCGACAGGGGCTCATAGGTGACGGATGAGATGCGGTTGGTCACGCGGGTCAAATCGACCACGCCGATCACCGCAATCGCCGGGCTGCCTTTAATCAGGAAAGACATTTCGTTCACCAGCGCCGGCAGGCTTTCGATCCACATTTGCGGCAGCATGATGTAGCGAAAATAGGTCCAGCGGCGCATCCCCACGGATTCTGCCGCCTCACGCTGTTCACGCGGGAAGGTACGGAACGCATTGCGCCAGATTTCGGCGTTAAAAGCCGAGGTGTTGAGGGTCAGCGCCACGATTGCCGCCACGTTTTTATCCAGATTAATCCCCACCGTCGGCAGCGAGAGAAACAGAAACAGCACCAGCGTCACCAGCGGCGTGGCGCGCGCCAGGCTGATATAGACCACCAGCAGCTGGTCAATAATCGGCAGACGCAGCATCCGCACCAGCGCGATCAGCAGACCAATCACCACCCCAAAGGCGATAGCGATGGCCGAAATCCAGAGGGTCGTCCATGCGCCTTCAATCAATAACTGCCAGGAAATTACATCCATATGGCCCTCCTGTGGATTAAAAACGCGGCGGTGACCCGCCGCAAAATGTTACAAACCAGCCAGTTTATGGAACTGTTCCGGGCTGGTAATCGCTTCCGTCGGGAGGTTATCGTAGGTTTCGCCAAACCATTTTTTCTGCAGCTCTGCAAGCTTGCCGGTTTCGCGCATATGGTTGATAAATTTGGTCATGTAGGCCAAAAGCTGCGGTGAGTTTTTCGGAATCGGCCAGGCCATATAGCCCGGGCCGGACACCGCCAGTCCTTTGGCGAAGACCTTCGGTTTGGCTTTCGCCAGGTCGTTGACGGAAATCACCACGTTAATCACGTAATCGAGGCGCTTATTGGCAAGGTCGGCGTAGGCTTCCGGATAGGAGGGATACTCCACCACCGGCCCGAGCTTGCCGCCGGTTTTTTCCAGCATCGCTTTCAGTTCAGGCAGTCGCGCCAGCAGCGCGCTGCCCGCCTGCAGCCCCACTTTTTTGCCGCTCAAATCGGCGATGGTGTTGAGAGAGTTATCGCCAGCGCGCTTGACAAAATAGTGCTGCGCCGAGGCCCACGGCGGCGTGAAGTCAAAGACCTTAAGTCGATCGTCGGTAATCACCGCGCCGGTTAACGCCATATCGTACTGACCGGTGGAGACCGCCGCTAACAGGCCGGTCCACGGCAGGATGCTCTGGTCGACGTGGAATTTCGCATACTTGCGTAGCTCCTCCAGCATATCTTTGTTAAAGCCATCGGCCTGGCCGTTGCTCATAAAGTTAAACGGCGCGTAATCATCTTCGGTCGCGACTTTCAGGGTGCCGGATTTTTCAATTTCCGGGAGATCTGCTGCCGCTGCGTGATAAGAGAAAGCCAGTGCCATAACGGCGCCCAGACACATTGAACCCAACGATTTGTTCATCAATCCACCCCTAATTAATTCGCCAGACGTGTTCATTCCCGAACATGAAAAGGTTTTGCAAAACTTGTGCCGACGGAAGTTCCGTTCCGCGACTGATGAATGCGTTTTTACTGTAGGGAGCGTTTTTGTTTTCCGGATAGAGCCAGTTTCGTTGCGTCCGTGTGTCAGACTTTTTCAGGGTGGTATGGAATTTGCTGCAGGGTAGACAGAGTATTCACGTAAGGAGCCCCGCATGATCCGTCACCTTTTGCACGTCGAGTTCGACCAACGTCGCGGTTTACAGGAGCAGGTGCGGGAGACGTTGGTTAACGCCATTCTGAGCGGTATTTTTTCCGCCGACACGCCGCTGCCCTCCTGCCGTCAGCTGGCCAGCCAGCTGCGGGTATCGCGCAATACTACGGCGCTGGTTTTTGAGAGTCTGGTCAGCGAAGGGTATCTCATCAGCCGCCCGCGCAGCGGATACTATCTGCATCCCGACTATCAGCATTCCGCCGCGACGGTTGCCGTGCAGGATGCACCGGATGACGAGCGCGCTGCACCACGCTGGGGCGCGCGACTGCAAATCACTCCCAGCCAGCAGGAGTCGATTCTTAAACCCGCCGGCTGGATGAATTATCGCTATCCGTTTATCTATGGCCAGCCGGATACCCGCCAGTTTCCGCTGACCACCTGGCGTTCGGCGGCCAACTGGCTGCACGGCGGCGTGCGCGATCCGGCCTGGGTCGTCGATCACATCGACCAGGACGTCCCGATGCTGATTGAGCAGATCCGCACTCGGGTGCTGCCCAAGCGCGGCATCGTCGCCGCAGCGGATGAGATCCTGATTACGCTCGGCTCGCAGAACGCGCTCTACCTGCTCACCCGCCTGCTGATGTCGTCCACAACCCGGGTCGGCGTCGAGAATCCCTGCTTCCGCGAGGCGATTAATACCTTCCTGCTGGCGGACGCCGACATCGTGCCGCACCCGGTGGACGAAGAAGGGATCGTGCTCGACGATGCTCCCTGCGATTACTACTACGTCACCCCCGGCCACCAGGTGCCGACGGGGGTGGCGATGAGCCAGGCGCGGCGCGGCCAGCTGCTGGAACATGCGGCCCGCCACGATGCGGTGATCGTTGAAGATGATTACGACTCGGAAAGTAATTTTATGCTGAACCCGCTACCGGCACTGAAAGCCAGCGACCGTAGCGGGCGGGTGATTTACGTCAGCAGCCTGTCGAAGGCGCTGTCTCCCGGCCTGCGGCTGGGATTTATGGTGGCCGACCCGGACCTGATTGATGAAGCCCGCGCGCTGCGGCGGCTGATTTACCGCCACCCGCCCACCAATATTCAGTATCAGATGGCCCATTTTCTCGCCCAGGGGCACTATGAAACCCACCTGCGCCGCTACCACTTTGACTCCGCCCAGCGCTGGGAGCGGCTGAATAATGCGCTGCACCGCTACCTGCCGGAGTGCCGGATTATTCCCGGGAGCGAACATGCCAATGCCTTCTGGCTGGCGACACCGAAACAGATCAATACCCAGCAGCTGACCTGGCGAGCCGCCCATGCCGGGGTGCTGATTGAACCCGGCGCGCGCCATTTTCTCAACGCCAACCCGCCGGAAAATTTTTTCCGCATGGGCTTTCACGCTATCAATCCCGATGCGATTGCGCCCGGCGTCGAGGTACTGTGCCACCAGCTGGCGCAGCTGGGGTAAACGAAGTCTGTCGTCGCCCCCCGCGCATCCTGCATTCCGTAGCCCGGATAAGGTGCGCGCGCCGTCATCCGGAGAAATCCCCCGGTGGCGCTGCGCTTACCGGGGCTACAGGGACGTGCGGTCGGATTGCCCGGCTAAGCGTCGCGCCAGCCGGAGCAATCCCCCGGTGGCGCTGCGCTTACCGGGGCTACAGGGGCGTGCGGTCGGATTGCCCGGCTAAGCGTCGCGCCATCCGGAGAAATCCCCGGTGGCGCTGCGCTTACCGGGGCTACAGGGCATGCGGTCGGATTGCCCGGCTAAGCGTCGCGCCAGCCGGAGCAATCCCCCGGTGGCGCTGCGCTTACCGGGGCTACAGGGGCGTGCGGTCGGGTTGCCCGGCTAAGCGTCGCGCCAGCCGGGGAGATCCCGGGCGGCGGGTTACGCCACCTGCGCGTACTGCAGCATGACCTGCAGCAGCACGTTTGCGCCGGCGGTAACGTGCCCGGGAGAGGCGTACTCGATTTCGTTATGGCTAATCCCGTCTTTGCAGGGAATAAAGATCATCCCCGTCGGCGCCAGATAGCTCATATATACCGCATCATGCCCGGCACCGGAGACGATCTCCCTCGCCGGATAGCCAAGTCGCGCCGCCGCATCGGCAATGGCCTGCTGGCAATCCGGATGGAACGGCGCCGCCGGGTAATGGCTGACTTCCTGTAACGTCACCGCCAGGCCGCTCTCCTGCTGCACGCGGGTGATAAAAGCCCGCAGCTGGCGGTCCATCTCATCGACCGCCGCGTCGCTGATATTGCGCATATCGATGGAGAAGGTGACCTCGCCCGGCACCACGTTGCGGCTGTTGGGATAGACCTGCACCATCCCGACGGTACCGCGCCCCTCTTCGCTGCGCCCGGCAATCGCCACCACCTCCTGCATAATCCGGGTCGCTACCTGCAAGGCATCCTGACGTAGGCGCATCGGCGTTGGCCCGGCATGAGATGCCTGCCCCGTCACCACGCAATCGTACCAGCGGATCCCCAGCACCCCCTGCACCACGCCGATGATTTTCTCTTCATCTTCCAGGATCGGTCCCTGCTCGATATGGGCTTCAAAGTAGGCGCCGATCGGATGATCGCCGGGAGTCTGGCTGCCGACATAGCCGATACGCGCCAGCTCCTCGCCCACCGTTTTTCCCTGCGCATCCTGCGCGGCATAGATTGTTTCCAGCGGGAATACTCCGGCAAAGACCCCAGACCCCATCATGACCGGCACAAAACGCGAGCCTTCTTCATTGGTCCAGAACACCACTTCAATCGGCGCTTCGGTTTCAATATCGAGGTCGTTCAGCGTACGCACCACCTCCAGCGCCGCCAGCACCCCGTAGTTACCGTCAAATTTCCCGCCGGTAGGCTGAGTATCAATATGGCTTCCGGAGACAATCGGCGGCAGCAGCGGGTTGCGCCCTTCCCGGCGCATAAACACGTTACCGATTTTATCAACCGTGACGCTCATCCCCGCCTCTTGCGCCCAGCCGATGACTACATCCCGTCCCTGTCGGTCGAGATCGGTGAGCGTCAGGCGACAGCAGCCGCCCTTCGGCGTCGCGCCGATTTCCGCCAGCGCCATCAATGAATCCCATAAACGCTCCCCGTTAATGCGCCAACCCGTCGCCCCGGCAACCGGGGTAAAAAGAACCTCACTGCTCATCTTTGTCTCCTTGCGCAAATGCAACGGCCAGCTCCACCAGCAGACGATCGCTGCCGCGCGGCCCTAAAAAAGAGATGCCCAGCGGCAGACCGCCGGCCTGAGCCACCGGCAGCGTCACCTGCGGACGCCGGGTCATCACCGAAATCAACAATAAATCGTGGGAAAGACGCCGGGTGGTCTCAATCTCCTCAGCCTGCGCCGTCAGCAGCGGCGCACCGTCGGGCACGGTGGGCAGAACCAGTATCGCGTCGCCCAACAGCGCATCCCACCAACGGGTAAAGTGCTCCCGCCGCTGGCAGGCGGCCTCATACTGCGCCGGGGTCACCGCTTTTCCCCATAAGAAGCGTTCGCGTACATCCGGCCCCAGCTGCAGGCCATAGCGTTCTATCGTCTCCCCCTGCGCCTGCCAGGCCTCGAATCCCTGAATCTGCCGAAAGGCGAGGTAGATCTCATCGATGTCCGGCAGCGACGCATTCAGCGGCGTGAAGGTGCCAAAAACGCGCTCAAGCCGCTGCCGGACGGGCAACAATGCCTGCTGGCTACGCAGCGGCAGGCGGGAAAAAAGAGCGTCATGGCACGCCAGCGCCACGCCGGCAATCGCCGGAGGCTTCGCGTCCAGCAGGCAGTCAGCGACCGCCCGAAAGACCTCCGGCGTTTGGGCGAAGAAACCGCAGGTGTCCATCGTGGCGCACAGCGGCTGGCAGCCGTCGAGCGAAATGCGCCCGTGCGTGGGGCGCAGGCCAAACAAGCCGCAGTAGCTTGCCGGGGTACGCACCGACCCGCCGGTATCGGTGCCCAGCGCAAAATCGCACACGCCGTTCGACACCGCCGACGCCGACCCGGATGACGAACCGCCGGGAATATGGTTAGGCGCAGCGCCGTTGCGCGGCGTCCCGTAATGCACATTGTGGCCGCTCATCGAGTAGGCCAGCTCGCTGGTGTGGGTTTTACCGATAAAACGTGCGCCGTTATCCAGCAGGCGCTGCACCACCGGCGCCGTGCGGCGTTTAATGCCGGAGAGCGCCAGTAAATGTGGGTTACCGCCGCCGGTGGGATAGCCCGCAACATCAAACAGATCTTTGACGGCAAAGGTCATCCCGCTGAGCGGCCCACTCAGCGCGTGGGGTACCGGCTGCGGCGGGTAAGGCATAAATGCGTGATTATCATCCTGCATGCGTATCACCTCTTTTATTCGGTCGACCGTTCAGGCATACAGCGCCGGCTTTTCGATGCCCGACGTCAGTTCTCGCCAGCGATGGCAACTCACCACATGACGCTGTCCCGCCTGTTCGGTCACGGGTTGAGTTTGCCTACAAACGGGTCTCGCATGCGGGCAACGGTCGGCGAACGCGCAGCCCGGCGGCAGGCGGGAAAGATCCGGCGGCGAACCGGGAATGCAATGCAGCGCGTCGCCTTTTTTCAACCCGTCTTTGGGACGGCTACCCAGCAGCACCTGGGTATAGGGATGGCGAGGACGGGACAAAATATCCGTCATCGACGCCTCTTCAACGATCCGTCCGGCGTACATCACCGCCACCCGGTCGGCTATCTCCACCGCGGCGCCAATATCATGAGTCACAAAGATAATCGCCAGCTCGCGCTGCTTTTGCTGCTCGCGCAACAGGATCAGAATCTGGATCTGCACCGTGGCGTCCAGCGCGGTGGTCGGCTCATCCGCCAGCAGCAGCTGCGGATTGCACGACAGCGCCAGAGCAATCATCGCCCGCTGGCGCATACCGCCGGACATTTCGTGCGGGTAGGCATCCAGCCGTCGTTCCGGACTGGGGATCCGCACCTGACGCAGCGCCTCCAGAGCCCGCTCCCTCGCCGCCTGACGCGACAGCCCTTCATGGCGACGCAGCCCTTCAACGATCTGCTGACCGACGGTATACACCGGATCAAACGCCAGCAGCGGCTCCTGAAAAATCATCGCGCAGCGGGCGCCGCGATAGGCCCGCAGCCGGGAAGCGCTCATCTTCAGCACCTCCTCATCGCCGACGCGCAGCGTCCCCGAGAGCACGCTGCTTGTAGGCGGATGCAGGCGCATCAGCGCCCTCAACGTGACGCTTTTACCGGACCCCGACTCACCGATCAACGCCATCACTTCGCCTTTATGGACATCAAAAGAGACACCGTTAACCGCATTCACCGTCTGGCCATCGCGGCGAAATTCCACCCGCAGATCGCGAATATGGACAAAAGCCTCATGCGACATGACTCACCTCCTGAATGGCGATGTTCTGATGCCAGGGCGACGACGGCTGGGCCATCAGGCAGGCACTTTGATGCCCCTCGCCGACGCTTTCGAGCTTCGGTTTCACCTCGGCGCACACCGCTCTGGCGTGCGGGCAGCGGGTATGAAACCGACAGCCCGAAGGCGGTGATATCGGGCTCGGCGGATCGCCGTTCAGCGACGAGGTCAGGGTGCGGTTTTGCGGGTCCATCGACGGCATCGAGCTGAGCAATGCGCGGGTATAAGGATGAGCGGAGCGGGTAAACAGCTGTTCCGCCGGCCCAATTTCCACTACCTCGCCGAGATACATCACCAGAATGCGATCCGATAGCCAGCGCACCACGTGCAGATCGTGGCTGATAAACACATAGGTCAGCTCAAGGGTACGTTTTAGCTCCTGCAACAGCTGCAGAACCTGCGCCTCTACCGATTTATCCAGCGCCGACACCGCCTCATCGAGGATAACCAGCCGCGGCTTCATTGCCAGGGCGCGGGCGATGTTGACTCGCTGACGCTGGCCGCCGGAGAGCGCATGCGGATAGCGGTGGGCAAAACGTTCGGGTTCGAGGCCTACGTGGGCCAGCAGATAGCGGGCATATTCGCTGGCTTCTTTGGCGCTCACACCGTGTACGCGCTGGCCGAAGGCGATACTCTCCTCCATCGTCATACGCGGATTGAGCGAAGCATAGCTATCCTGAAACACCATCTGTACCTGACGACGATACTCTTTCATCGGCAGGCGCGAGGACCCCACCGTCAGGCCATCAAAGATCAGCTCGCCGCTGTCCTGATTAAGCAGCTGCATCAGCAGGCGTGCCGTCGTCGATTTGCCGCAGCCGGACTCCCCTACCACGCCCAGCGTTTCACCTTTCATCACCGTAAAGCTGACGTTATCCACCGCCTGCACCACTTCACGGCTTTTTGCGCCACCGGCACGAAAATACTTCAACAGCTGATTGACCTTCAGCAGCGGCTGAGCCGGGCCGCCAAGGTCGATATTGATAAAAGGTTGCATCGTTACTCCTTAATCGCCATCGCCGTGCGCAGGCGGTCGGCGAGGATGTTGAACGAAATGGAGGTGATAAAAATCATCAGTCCCGGCAGGGCCGCCACCCACGGCTGGGTGTAGATGGCCGTGCGCAGGGTATTGAGCATCAATCCCCATTCCGGCTCCGGCGGCCGCACGCCCAGGCCAAGAAAAGAGAGGCCGGAGGCGAGGATCATGCATACCGAAATCAGGCCGGTGGAGAAGACAAAAATCGGGCCCAGCACGTTGCCGAGGACCTGGACGCGAATAATGGTAAAGGCGCTGGCCCCGGTAGCGCGGGCGGCCTCGATATAGTCCATATGGCGGACCTGGGCGGTAACGCTTTCCGCAATCCGCGCCACCTGCGGCACGAACACCAGCGTCAACGACAGCAGCGCATTGCCAATGCCCGCCCCCAGCGCGCCGGAGAGCGCAATCGCCAGCAGCACCGAAGGGAAAGCGTAAAACACGTCGACGGTACGCATAATCAGGGTATTGGTTTTACCGCCCGCATAGCCGGCGATAATGCCGATGGCGCCGCCGATGAAAAAGGCGAACACCACCGGAACAATGCCCATAAACAGCGACAGCCGGGCGCCGAGAATCAGGCGCGACAGCATATCGCGTCCCAGTTCATCAGAACCCAGAACAAAACCGTCGCTGCCGATAGGTTTAAGGCGTAAAAACATCGAAGTCTGATAAGGGTCTTTCACTATCAGCCACGGGCCAAACAGCGCCAGCGCCAGCAGCAGCAAAATGAGGGTGCCGACGATCAGGCCGCCGGGATCGCGCAGCAGGCGGCGAAACACGCCGCGCCAGTAGCCCTGCCGGACAGCCACAACCGGAGAAGCCGGCGCCATTTTTGTCGTCGCGGTATCCACCATAGTCAGCTCCTCTTAATTCGCGGATCGAGGGTGGTTTGCAGGATATCCACCAGCAGATTGAGCAGCACAAAGAACAGCGCCAGCACCCAGATAGTTCCCTGCAGCAACGGCAGATCGCGCTGGAAAATCGCCGTATTCAGCAGCAGGCCGGTCCCCGGCCAGGAGAAGACCGTTTCAACGAGAATCGAACCGCCCATCAAATACCCCACCTGCAGCCCCATCACCGCCAGCGCGGTCGGCGCGGCGTTTTTCACTACGTGGAGGAAGATGCGCGATTCGTTCAGCCCGCGGGCGCGCAGGCCGACGATAAACTCCTGGCTAAGAATATCCGCCACCTGCGAACGCACGGTGCGGGCGATAATCCCGGTCGGGATCACCGACAGCGTAATCGCCGGCAGCAGCATGAACTGCAGATGCTCCCGGTCCCACTGCCAGCCAATCTCGCCAATCGGTCCGCCGCCGGTGGCCGGCAGCAGGGAAAACTTGACGCTAAAGACGATGACCAGCAGCATTCCCAGCCAGTAATGCGGCACGCTGACGCCGAAAACCGACAGCAGTGACGCCAGGCGGTCAACGATGCTGTTACGAAAGTAGCCGGCGACAAAACCAAACAGGCTACCCAGCACAAAGCCGATAATGGTTGCCAGCAGCGCCAGACGCAGCGAATAGCTGACCGCCGTCAGCACTTCGCCAAGTACCGGTCGGCCCGTCGCCACCGACATGCCTAAGTCGCCATGCAGCGCCCGCCATAGCCAGTGCACGAACTGCAGCGGCAGCGGTTTATCAAAGCCATAGGCCTGCATTAATGTCTGGCGCAGCGCCTCGGAGGCATCCGGCGGCATCACCGAAACCAGCGGGTCACCCGGGGCAATCTGCACCAGCATAAAACAGATCAGCGCCACGCCGAGCATCGTCGGGATGGCCAGCAGAATGCGGTATAGCAGCGTATTGATCATCTGTTCCCCCTGTGCGGTTACTCTTTCTTACTCACCAGGCTGAGATCGATAAACCAGCTTTGTGGCTGGACCACCCCGGTCACCGCAGGTGAAATCGCGCGCGGCCCAACGTCATGGGCGACAAACAGGAACGGCACCTGGTCGACCAGCGCCGCATGCAGTTCACCGGCCGCTTTGTCCATCTCCGCCGGGGTAAAGGCGTGTTTTACCGCCGTCGCCAGTCTTTCCGTCTCCGGCGTTGCGAAATAGCCCCAGTTGGTGGCGACCGGTGGGAAGGCTTTGGCGGTCGAGAAACGGATCAGGCCGAAGTAGGGATCGTTCACCGCCGCGCTGACATTGATCGCATCGATCCCCTTCGCCGACGGATCTTTCGCCCCCAGCCGCCAGTTGGTAAACAGGGTGTTCCATTCCGTCACTTTAATATCGACATTGAAGAAGCAGCTTTTCAGGCTCTGCTGGATGTATTCATTCATCGGCAGCGGCTGCATCTGCCCGGAGCCGGAAGCGGAAGTCGCCACCGTGACGTGCAGCGGTTTCGCGGCGCTAAATCCGGCCTCGGTCATCAGCTTGCGGGCGCTGTCCGGGTCGTATTTGATCTGGAAAGTGGGTTGGCCGTGCCACGGACTGTCGGCTTCATAGACGCCGGTCGCTTCGGTCATGTAGCCGCCGAGATAGCTTTTGAGTTCGGCGCGGTTAAGGCACAGGTTGGCGGCTTTGCGCACGCGAATATCTTTCCACGGCGAGCCTTCTGCAAAGGAGAACTGCCACGGCCACAGGTGCGGCTGAGTGTTGGCGTAGATTTTAAAACCCTGAGCTTTAATCTGATCGACCGAATCCGGCGCCGGGGCTTCAATCCAGTCCACCTGTTTTGACAGCAGCGCGGCGGTACGGGCATTGGCCTCCGGCAGCGGGATCAGCACCACTTTATCGACCCGTGGAATACGCTCTTTATTCCAGTAATCCGGGTTTTTATCGAGAATCAGCTGCTGGCGCGGAACCAGTTTTTCCATTTTAAAGGGGCCGCTGCCCACCGCCTGAGCGGCAAACGCCGTCCACGCCTGCTTGCTGCGGGCCGCCGCATCGCCGATGCTGGCCGCTACCGCGTCATACTGCTTCTGCCAGGCCGTCGGCGAGACAATAAACAGGTTGGTGATGTTGTACGGCAGCAGCGCATCTGGCTCGGAGGTGGTCAGCGCAACCGTATATCGATCGATTTTTTCCGCCCCGCTGAGCGTCGGCATACGGGACAGCGTATTGCCAATCTGCCCCGGCGCATATTGCGGCGCGGTTTTGTTCAACACCTTATCGACGTTCCAGACGATGGCGTCGGCATTCACCTCGCTGCCATCATGAAACTTCACCCCGGGACGCAGGGTAAAAATCCAGCGACGTTGATTCTGCGGGTCAACGTGCCACTCCGTCGCCAGGCCCGGAACCAGGCCGCTGGGCTTTTCGCCCTGTGAAAGATCCCACTCGACCAGCGCATCGTATAGCGGGATACCGGTGAAGCGGTTGCCTTCATATCCTTGATCGGGCTGCCCAAGCGTCAGGGGGATATCGGCGGCGGTCATGGCGATCCGCAGCGTGGAGGCACTGGACGGCAGGGAGGCAAAGAGCGCCAGCGCGCCGCTCACAGCAACGGCGAGATGACGTTTGCGCAAAAGTACGGTGTTATTTAGCATCACATTGTCCCTGTTAAATAAAAGTCGTTATTTAACAGGCAAGATGCATACCAGTTTATCCGGGCGAAAAATAAGTGTGAAAGCGCTTATAAAATAAGAGCAACCTATTATATCCGAATGATTTTAATTGAAAAAATAAACAACCCTTATCTTTACGCACCATCTGAGTGAAATAAGTTGCACAATTGCACCAGCCCGTTTATTGCCGCACGGGCAAAGCCGAATAATCACTTAACATCACTTTTATAAAATAAATTCATCATTTCCGCGCAGCGATCTGCCCGCGGCGAACCCATCTATACTTCGTTTATCGCGCTAATCAGGGAGTCACCATGCCGCTACCCGACTTTCACCGCTCCGCCCCCTTCACCCTCGGGATTGAACTGGAGCTTCAGGTAGTCAATCCGCCAGGATACGACCTGAGCCAGGACTCCTCGCGGCTCATCGACGACGTGAAAAGCGGCCTGAGCGTCGGGGAGGCTAAACATGACATCACCGAAAGCATGCTGGAAATCGCCACCGGGATTTGTCGCGATATCCACCAGGCCGCGACGCAGCTGGGCACCATCCAGCAGGCGGTTTTACGCGCTGCCGCCCGCCACCATCTGCAAATCTGCGGCGGCGGCACCCACCCTTTCCAGACCTGGCAGCGCCAGCAAATCAGCGATAATCCGCGCTATCTGAAAACCGTGGAGCACTTCGGCTATCTGGCGCAGCAGGCCACGATATTCGGCCAGCACGTCCATGTTGGCTGCCAGAACGGCGATGATGCGCTTTATCTTTTACATGGCCTGTCGCGCTTCGTTCCGCATTGTATTGCGCTGAATGCGGCCTCGCCGTGGCTCGACGGCGCCGACAGCGGTTTTGCCTGTTCGCGTCTGAATCTGTTCGCCGCCTATCCTGACAACGGGCCGATGCCGTGGGTCAACAGCTGGCAGGAGTTTACCCGCTTATTCCGGCGCCTCAGCTATACCAGCATGATCGACAGTATGAAGGATCTGCACTGGGATATTCGCCCCAGCCCCCGTTTTGGCACCGTCGAAGTACGGGTGATGGATACCCCGCTCACTCTCGCGCAGGCGATCAATGTCGCCGGATTCATCCAGACCCTCGCCTGTTGGCTGCTGACGGAGAGGCCGTTTAAACATCATCCCGATGACTACCTGCTGTATCCGTTTAACCGCTACCAGGCCTGTCGCTACGGTCTGGAGGGCATCACTACCGATGTTCACAGCGGCGAACAGCGCCAGCTTCGCGAGGAGATTTTACAGCTGATCCCTCGTCTCATGCCCTACGCCGAGCGCCTCAATGCCGCCAGCGCTCTTGCAGCGATCGGGCGCCAGCTGCAGCAGGAGACGAGCGAAGCCCGGCAGATGCGCGAGTTTGTCGCCGCCGGCGGCTCGCTGATCGGTCTGGTGCAAAAGCACTGCGAAATCTGGGCGGCATAGTCCGGCAAAAAGGTATACTGCGGCCAATATTGCTTTCGCCACCCCGCATCTTCCTGCGGCATACCTGGAACGTTCTCATGACTTTGCGCCTTCTGCCGCTGCTGCCAGCGCTGTTGCTTCCCCTCTCCGCGCTGGCCAGCGGGAAATGCACCCTCACCGACCCGTCGCTGACGCTACAAAGCTATACCGTCAATCCGCAGCGTGAGCGCATCGCGATGTACTGGAAAAAAGCGGATGGCGAGGCCTTCGGATCGCTGCGTGCGCTGCTGGCGGATATCAATCAGAGCGGACGCGTGCAGATGGCGATGAACGGCGGTATCTACGCGAAAAGCTACGCGCCGCTGGGGCTGTATATCGAAAAGGGCGTGCAGAAAGTTCCGCTGAATCGCGCTTCCGGCGGCGGCAACTTTTTTATCCGCCCCGGCGGCGTGTTTTATCTGCAAGGCGAACGGGCGAAAATCGTCAGTATCGACAAATTTAAGCCGACGCCGGGCATCGATTATGCCGTGCAGTCCGGCCCGATGCTGATTGAAAACGGCACAATAAACTGGCGTCTGAAGCCGTCTGCCGGCTCACGCAAGCTGCGCAATGGCGTCGGTATCACCCGGCAGGGCCAGGTGATTTTTATGCTCAGCGATCGCGAAACCAACTTCTACGATTTCGCCTGCTACGCGCAGTCAACGCTCAACGTGCGGCAGATGCTCTATCTCGACGGCACCATTTCAAAGATGTACCGGAAAGGCGGCAGCGTACCGTGGCAGTATCACCCGTTCGTCACCCTGATTACGGTGGAGAGCAAGCCGTCCCCGTAGCCGATTGGCTGTCCGTAGCACCACGCCAGCCGTGGCGGCGGCAACAGCAGCTCATCTCATTCAGAAACCACAAAACATGCGGCGATGCCCAGGTGTCCGCTGAAATCGGCGAACCGGAGGCCGGAGGACAAGGCTGGCCGACAGAAGCGCGCTTACATCCGCCGATGCCCCCATTCGCGCAGGCGCTGGAACAGCACGAACAGCGAGGGAATAAACACAATCCCGATCGCCGTCGCCACCAGCATGCCGCTGAACACCGTAGTGCCGATAATCCGCCGACTCTGCGCCCCGGCGCCGGTGGCGAGCATCATCGGCATAATACCGATGATAAAGGAGACGGCGGTCATCAGCACCGCCCGAAAACGCCGGGTGGCTCCCTCGCGGGCAGCATCCACCACCGACATCCCCTCTTCCCGTCTGGCCCGGGCAAACTCGACGATTAATATCGCGTTTTTCGCCGCCAGCGCGATTAACAACACCAGCCCTATCTGCACATACACATCGTTGGCATAGCCGGCTATCCACAGCCACAGCAGCGCTCCGCCGAGGGCAAACAGCACCGACAGCATCACGCTGGCCGGCAGCGTCCAGCTTTCATACTGGGCGACGAGGAACAACCACGCCATCGCCACCGCCGCCAGGACGATCCAGATGGCCTGGTTGCCGGTCTGCTGCTCCTGCCAGGAGATGCCGCTCCACGCGTAATCATACCCCTGCGGCAAATTCGACAGCAGAATTTGCTCCATCACCGCCATCGCCGTGCGGCTGCTGACGCCCTGTGCCGCAGAGCCGCTCACCGACACCGACGGGAACTGGTTGTACTGCTGAATGAACGGCGCGCCGACGGTGGGGGTGACGGTCACCAGATTGCTCAGCCGAATCCGCTCGCCGTGATGATTTCGTACGTACAGCTCGCCGATTTGCTCCGCCCGCTCGCGCCACTGCATCTCGTTTTGCACCACCACCGGATAGACACGATTGTTGATGCTGAAATCCCCGGCGCGCGTCCCGCCAAACGCCGTTTGCAGACTATTGAAGATTCGCGATACCGGCACATCCAGCCGCGCCGCCTGGTCGCGGTCGACGTTGAGCGTCAGCTGCGGCACGTTGCTACTCCAGGTGGTAAACACCTGGCTCAGCTGCGGATGCTGGTTCGCCATCCTTAGCACCTGCTGCGTTACCTGCTCCAGCTCTGCCGTCGATTGCCCGGCCTGTGCCAGAATGCGTAAATTGAACCCGGACGCATTGCCCAGGCCCGGCAACGTGGGCGGCGCAAAGGCCATAATGGTCGCCTCCGGCAGGCCCATCAGCTGTCCCTGCAATTTGCCCATCACCTCATTCAGCGGCGGCCGCTGATGCCACTCCTTCAGCATCACCGAGATAAAGCCGCCGTTGGAGGCGCTGGTTCCGTTGAGAATATTAAACCCGGACACCTGAATCACATCCTCAACCGCCGGATTGGCCAGCAGCAGCTCGCGCGCCTGGGCCATCACCGCTTCGGTACGCTCCAGCGACGCGGCTTCCGGCAGCTGTACGCTGGCGAAGAAATAGCCCTGATCCTCCTGCGGCAGAAAACCTTTCGGCATCTGGCTAAAGCTGAAGGCCACCAGAGCGGCGGCGGCGATCGTCGCCACCAGCGCCAGCCACAGACGACGGTTCATCCACCCGACCAGCGCCCCGTAGCCGTCACGCACCGTCGCCAGAGCGCGGTTAAAAGCCCGCCAGATGGCAGCAGGCTGCGCGGGACGCGGACGCAGCAACAGCGCGCACAGCGCCGGCGTCAGGGTGAGCGCGACGATGCTCGACACCGTCACCGCCGTCGACAGAGTGACGGCAAACTGGCGATACAGCTCACCGACAATCCCCGGCAGGAGCGCCACCGGAACAAACACCGCCAGCAGTACCAGCGTTGTGGCGATCACCGGCCCGGCGATTTGCCGTAGCGCCAGCGCGGTCGCCTCCGCACGCCCCACGCCTTCGGCGAGATGGGTTTCTACGCTCTCCACCACCACGATGGCATCATCGACCACCATGGTCAGGGCGAGAATAATGGCGAATAGGCTCAGCGTATTGGCGCTATAGCCCAGCAGATAAAGCACGGCAAAGCTGCCGATCAGCGACACCGGGATCGCCAGGGTGACAATCAGCGTGGCCCGCCAGCTTTGCAGAAACAGCGATACCACCAGCACCACCGCCAACAGGGTCAGCACCAGCGAGACGCCAATCTCTTTAATCGTCGCCGCGACAAAGCGCGTCGTATCGAACTTCACCTCCCAGGTCAGATCCGCCGGAAAGCGGCTGTGCAAGCGGGTCAGTTCGGCGCGCACCGCGTCGGCGACCTGCAGGGCGTTGGCGGTTGGCGTCGGATAGATACCGAGATAGGCGGAGTCTTTGCCGTTCAGCTGCGCGCCGGAACTGTAGCTGCGCGCCCCCAGTTCAATGGTGGCCACTTCAGCGAGGCGAACCAGCTGACCGTGTTCCCCGCTGCGGATCGCTATCTGGCTGAAGCTTTCCGCATCGCTCAGGCGGCCGATGCCGTTGATGGTCAGCGTCTGCTGCTGACCGTTGAACACCGGCGGCGTGCCTACCTGCCCCGCCGCCCCCTGCACATTCTGCTCCCGCAGCGCCTGGGCAATATCGTCGGTCGTCACATTCAGCGCGTTCATGCGATCGGGGCGCAGCCAGACGCGCATGCTGTAATCACGGGCGCCGAACATTTGCACTTCGCCGACGCCCGGTAGACGGGCCAGCGCCTCGCGCACCTGGGTGCTGGCGTAGTTGCTAACGAACAGCGGAGAGAGCGTCTCCAGCGGCGAGTACAGGCTGACGCCCATCAGCAGGTTGCTCGCCCGCTTGCGCACCTGCACGCCGTTCTGCTGCGCATCGACAGGGAGTTGCGCCACCGCCTGCGACACCCGGTTTTGCACGTCAATCGCCGCCAGATCGGCATCGGTTCCGGCCGCAAAGGTCAGGCTCAGGCTGTAGGTGCCGTCATCGGAACTGGTGGACTCCATATACAACATATGGTCAACGCCGTTGAGCTGGGTCTCCAGCGGCGCGGCGATTGCCTCGGCGACGTCCGCCGCGCTGGCGCCCGGCCAGCTGGCGCTGACGTTGACCACCGGTGGCGTAATCTGCGGATATTGTTCCACCGGAATCAGCTTCAGTGCTACCGCGCCGATAAAGGTCAGCAGCAGCGCAATCACCATCGCAAAACGCGGGCGACGAATAAAAAACGTCAGCATCCCTTCTCCTTTCCTTATTTCAGCAGCTGAACGGCGGCGCCGTCACGCAGACGCTGCGCGCCGTCCGTCACCACGCGCTCGCCCGCTTGCAGACCGTCCGCCACGACAAACTGCTGCCCCTGCTGGCCACCCGATGTCAAACGGCGCAGCGCAACGGTGTTATGGTCCGTCACCACCCAGCTATAAAACCCCTGCGCATCCTGCTGGACGGCGGCAACCGGGATCATCAGACTCTCCTGCGCCTGTCGCGGGCGAAGAATGACCGGCACGTTGCCGCCCGGCAGCAGGCGATGCTGCGGATTGGCGAATTCGGCGCGCAGCACGACGCTGGCGGTGCGGGTATCAATCCGGTTATCGACCGAGGTCAACACCCCATCTTCCCGCCTGCCGTCGGGTTCAATCTGCGCCAGCCACGCCTGCTTCAGCGCGCCGATATCGGCATGCTGCCCGGCTTTACTGTAAAAGGCGGCTTCATCTAAGGCGAAAGAGACGCGAATCGGGTCGAGCTGGACGATATCCACCAGCATACCGCTGGTCGGCCCCACCAGGCTGCCGACATGAAAACGACTGTGACCAATACGCCCGCTGACCGGCGAGTCGATGCGCGTATAATCCAGCGTAATTTGCTGCGTGGTGACGCGCGCCTTCGCCTGTTCCACGGCGGCGGCGGCGACATCGCGCTGCATCCGGGCGTTATCGACATCGTTGCGGCTGATGGAGTGATTGTTTTTCAGCTGTTGATAGCGGGTCAGCAGCTGCTGGGCCTGACGCAGCGAAGCCTGCGCGCTTTTCAGCTCGGCCCCGGCCAGCGCCAGCGCAGCCCGAGGTTGGGCATCATCGAGGGTGAACAGCCGATCGCCTTCCCTGACGTACTGCCCGTCCTGGAAGTGGCGCTGCACAATGGTCCCCTCCGTGCGTGCGCGGATCTCCACGTCATGAATCGCTTCAATGCGGCCGGGAAGCGGACGTTCAGCCACATGCGGCAGCAGTTGAACGACGGTCGCGCGAACCGGGATGGCGGGCGCGGCGGTGGCCGTCAGGGCGTAACCGGCCAGGCCAAGGGTCAGGCAGACCAGGCGCAAAATATTTCTCATCAGGATTCCTTGCTGGCGATGCGGCGTCCCTCCCCTGAGCGGAGAGGGGCGCCGGGCGGATCAGGCGGTTTTACGTAACGGGCGGGTCAGACGCTTCTCGACTTCCACCACCAGGAACATCACGATGGCAATCGCCAGGGTGATAAACCAGTAGCGCAGCGGCAGCGACTCGGTGCCAAACATCGTCTGCATAAACGGCAGGTAGATAATCGCCAGCTGCAGGAGCAGGAGCACGCCGCTGACCAGCCAGATGCCTTTGTTGCGCAGCAGGCCAGTATTTAATGAGAAGCCCTCGCTGCGACGGCAGTTAATCATGTACACCCACTGCGCGGTCACCAGCATCTGTAACAGCACGGTGCGGATAAACTCGGCGCTATGGCCGCGCGGCGCCAGCCAGGCCTCAAGAATAAAGGCGGCGACGGCAATCATGGTTCCGACGAAGGCGACGCGCCAGATGGCATAACCATCCATGACGTGCTGGCCGGTTTTCCGCGGTGGGCGGTTCATGACGTTGCGCTCCGCGGCTTCGAAAGCGAGACCGAAAGAGAGCGTGGCGGAGGTCGCCATGTTCATCCACAGAATCAACACCGGCGTCAGCGGAATAATGTTCCCCGCTAACAGGGCAATGATAATCAGCAGCCCCTGAGCCAGGTTGGTGGGCATAATAAACAGAATCGTTTTCTTCAGGTTGTCGTAGACGCGACGCCCCTCTTTCACCGAGCTGGCAATGGTGGCGAAGTTGTCGTCCGTCAGCACCATGTCGGCCGCCTCTTTGGTGACTTCAGTGCCTTTGATCCCCATCGCAATGCCGACGTCGGCCTGGCGGAGCGCCGGCGCATCGTTCACCCCGTCACCGGTCATGCCGACGACTTCACCGGTATCCTGCAGCGCTTTGACCAGGCGCAGCTTATGCTCCGGACTGGTGCGAGCAAAAATGTCGTACTCCACGGCGGCTTTCGCCAGTTCGCCATCGTCCATGTGCTCCAGCTGATAGCCGGTCATCGCCTGATGGCTGTTGGTGATCCCCAGCATCTGGCCGATGCTCATTGCCGTCTGCGGGTGATCGCCGGTGATCATTTTCACGCGGATCCCTGCGGTCTGGCAGGCGTGAATCGCCTCTATGGCCTCCGAACGTGGCGGATCCATCATTCCGGCGATGCCGAGGAACACCAGCCCCTCACGCAGATCGTCGTGGGTCAGCGTCGTGCTGCCGGCGCGCGCCGGTTTACAGGCGGCGGCAACCATGCGCAGCCCCTGGCTGGCGAAGCGAGAGATCTCATCCTCCCAGTACTGGCGCTCGAACGGAACCGTCCCCTGCTTTGTCATCTGCTCGCGGCACATCGCGAAAATCACATCCGGCGCGCCGGTGATCAACACACGCTCAGCGGTGTCGATTCTCTGCTGCGTCGCCATGTACTTATACTGTGAATCAAACGGAATTTTGGCAATCAGCTGCGTCTCAACCGGCGGCAGCTTTGCCTTCGCCGCCAGCACTTTTAACGCCCCTTCGGTCGGCCCGCCGGTGATGCCCCACAGGCCGCGCGCGTCCTGTACCAGCTGGCTGTCGTTGCACAGGTCAATGGTACGCAGATACGTTTCCAGTACGCTTCCGGCATGAATTTGTACCGGCTCATCGCTGCCTTCCAGATAGATGTTGCCCTGCGGCTCATAGCTGTCACCCTCAACCCGGTAGCAGCAGTCGGCGGTGATAATCGCTTTGACCGTCATTTCGTTCATGGTCAGCGTACCGGTTTTATCCGAACAGACGACGGTCATCGCCCCCAGCGTTTCTACCGTCGGGAGCTTGCGAATAATGGCGTGTTTGCGCGCCATCGCCTGCACGCCGAGGGAGAGGATGATCGAGATAATCGCCGGAAGTCCTTCCGGGACCGCCGCTACGGCCAGGCTAATCAGGGAGAGCAGCAGTTCCCCCATGGGGATATCACGCAGGGCCAGGCTGAAGACAAACAGCGCCGCCATCATGGCGAGGATAATGACGAAAATCGCTTTACCCAGCTTATCCATCTGCACCAGCAGCGGCGTGCGATGCTTCTCGATACCGGCCATCATCTGGTTGATATGCCCAAGCTCCGTATCCTGCCCGGTCGCCGTCACGACGCCGACGCCACCGCCGGCGCTGATGGTGGTACCGGAAAACACCATGTTGGTCCGGTCGCCCAGCGGCAGTTCGCCTTGCAGCGCATCGGTGATTTTATCCACCACCGTTGATTCGCCGGTCAGGATCGCCTCTTCCACACGCAGGTTGTGAGTTTCGATCAGGCGCATATCCGCCGGAACGCGGTCGCCCGCCCGCAGAATAACGATATCACCCGGCACCAGATCGCGGGTGGGCAAGGTTTCGTGTTTACCGTTGCGCTGCACCCGGGCATTGCTGGAGAGCATGTTGCGGATCCCCTGCAGGGATTTCTCGGCGTTGCTCTCCTGCACGTGACCGATCAGGGCGTTGATGACCGTGACGCCCAGGATCACCAGGGTATCCACCCAGTGTCCCATCACCGCCGTCAGCGCCGCCGCCGCCAGCAGGACGAAAATCAGCACGTCGTTAAAGTGGGCCAGGAAACGCAGCCAGGCCGGCTTGCTTTTCTTTTCCGGCAGCGCGTTAGGGCCAAAGGAGGCCAGGCGTTCTGCGGCCTCGGCGGAATGCAATCCCTCGGCGCGACTGTGGTTCTGCGCCAGTACCTGTTCAACGGTCTGCCGGTAGGCTGGCTGTGCCGCAGTATCTCCCGCAGGAGGCGAATTATGGGGGTGATGGATTCTGGTCAAATTAAATTTTCCTTATAAATTCCGTTATTCGGAAAGCCTGAAATCATTTCTGGCCAATGAATGAATATGATTTTATATAGCGAGATGAAAATTGATCCAGGACAATTAACGGCCCTCGCAAAATTTAAAATCTGTGATAAGTTAATTCCTCAAACAACTATTACAGAATATTAATAAACATATATTAAACGAGGTTCATTATGTCAGGAATCTACCGTGGACGCCGCCTGGTGCTGTACATCCTGCTGGCTATCAGTATTGCCACGCTGGTGGGATATAGTACCTATACTTTTGTAAAGCACACTCTTTAATAATGACGTTAATTGACATTAAGATGCTATTAATTTAATTACAAATAACGCCAACAATATTAACAGAAGGAATAAAAGTCCTGATATTAGCGCTACGTATAATGGCGTAAAATAATCACTCAGGAAAGGATATTGCGTTAAATGTCATTATACATGACAATATGTTTTTTAACTGATGATTAACAAGTAATGAAACATCCGCTCGAAACGCTGATCGCCGCCGCAGGCATTTTATTGTTGGCCCTGATCTCTTGTTTACTGCTGCCAGCGCCATCCCTTGGGTTAACGCTGGCGCAAAAACTGGTCGATACCTTCCATCTGATGGATCTCAACCAGTTTTATACCCTGCTCTTTTGTCTGTGGTTCTTAGCGCTGGGCACGGGAGAATATGTGGTGTTGCGTTGGGTCTGGCGCCGCTGGTTTTCCCTTGAGCGCTAACCCGGTAAAGTCACGCATTCCCGCCACCAGCGCCTCGCACCAGGCGGCATAATCATGGCCGCTTGATGAAGGATGGAAGCTGACGCGATAGCCTTTATCGCGTAGCGCCTGTTCAAAAGTAAGGGTATTGCTGTAGATCCCGCCATCGGCTCCCGAGGTCTCAAACCGGCCTGCCTGAAGCCAGAAACGTATCGGATAGCGCGGCGACTGCTGATACTGGCGCGTCAGCCAGCCGGCTTCCTCGCCTTTGGGCGCCCACCAGTAAGAGCCCGACAGACTGAGGACATTGGCAAACAGCCGCGGATAGCGCAGCGCGACCCACGATGCGGCCAGGCCGCCGTAGCTGGAGCCGGCGACAACGGTTTTTTGGCGAATGGCATCCAGCCCCTGTTGTCGCAGCCAGGGCAGCAGCTCATGGGCCATAAAATCGGCGAAGAAGGGGTTGGGCGGCAGCTCTTTCGCCCGGCGCGGGTGATCGAGGCTATCAATAAACACCACATTGATCGGCGGCAGCACATGGCTGGCGATCAGGCTGTCCAGCACGTTGGCGAAGCGGTATTCATCCTGATAGGTTTTGCCATCAAACAACATCAGCGTCCAGCGCGCGGGCTGCGGCAGGCGCGGACGGTAGATCATCACTTCCCGGGTATTATGCAAAAAATCGCTGCGCAGCTGATGGCGGGTCAAAGTGCCATAGCGCAACGGCTGCGCCCTACGCTGCGGCGTGCAGTAGCGCGCCGGATTGAGCGCCAGCAGCGAATAGCGGTTCCAGCGATCGCTGGCGCGGTTGACGCTGTTCGGATTCAGCGGATCGGCCTGAGCGCTGACCAGAATCGCCCGCCGCTGCTCGTGCCCGACGCCGTCGACCTGCGGGACATCCGGCGCCAGCTTATATTGCATCAGGGTATCTGCCGGTACCACGTAGCTGCGAAACCAAACATCGGAATGGCCAAGCCGAAACAGCGGATCGTGATCGCCCGCCGGGGATCCCAGCAGGAAGACGTTTTTTCTCGCCCCGCGCCACAGGAAGGTGACGCGCTTGTGTCCTGCATCCACCGGTTCCACCATCGGCGTCCCTTCCTGTTCGCGCTCCTGCCAGAAACGCGTCGTAGAGCCACCCGCCGCCAGCTCCTGCATCAGCTGCTGCAAACGGGGACTGACGGGATCCAGTGCCTGGGTTTTCGCCAGCGCGGTGGTCTCCTTCATCCGCCAGCGGAAATGCCAGCGGGTGCCTTCTTCGCCGTGGAGCACCAGCGCTGAAGCGCGGTTCACCGGCAGGGAGAACAGCAGCGTTTGCTCGCCATCCGGCGGCCCTCCCGCCAGCAGCGTACGCAGCCGACGGTTATTTTCATCCAGCAGGCGGGCATCCGTTACCCCGGAAATCGTCGCCGAAACGTAGTTTTCCCCTAACGTCGGCAGATCAAAACAGACTTCGCCGCTGGCATCGAATTTTCCCTGCAGCTCTCCCTGCCGCGAAGAAGATTCGCAGTTCATTGCCACCGCCGGTAGCGCACTCATGCCGATCAGCAGACCACCCCATGCCATTTTCATCGCCCGATTTATCCCTGTAAAAATTTGTTACTAACGCTAATGCAAATGGTAATGATTTGCAATAACATCAACTCCGCTCGTTCAGGCCATTAGATTTTTCTGATGGGGGAAAGGGATGATTATGGCAATTTCAACCAAGGACATAGCAAATAAAATGTTTAAATATAATAAGATAACTAAACTCTGGGTCACGGGTCTTGCCGTGGCGACACTCGCCGGGCAGGCGCTGGCGGAGGAGACCCTCGTGGTCACCGCGAGCAGTAATGAAGATCCCACCGCCCCGGTCAAAGGGATCGTGGCGACGAAAACGCTTTCCGCGACGAAAACCGCCGCCGGACTGGTGAAAACCCCGCAGTCGGTCTCGGTCATCACCCGCGATCAGATGGCGGCGCTGGACGTGACGTCGGTGTCACAGGCTCTGCGCTATAGCGCCGGGGTGTTCACCGAGTATCGCGGATCGTCCAACCGCAATGACGAAGTCTTCGTCCGCGGCTTCAGCTATGTACCGAAGTATCTCGACGGCCTGAGCTATGGCGCCACCGCGTCGTCGCAAACCGGCACAATGGATCCGTGGCTGCTGGAGCGCGTCGAGCTGGTACGCGGCCCGGCCTCGGTGCTGTTTGGCCAGGTCAACCCCGGCGGGCTTATCAGCATGACCAGCAAGCGTCCCACCAGCCAGCCGGTGCATCAAATCCAGTTCCGTACCGGCAACGACAATCTGGCGGAAGGCGCCTTTGATGTCGGCGGGCCGTTAAGCGACGACGGCCACCTGCTCTATCGCCTCAACGGTATCGCCCGCAGCCAGAACAGCCAGGTCGAGGATTATAAAGAGACGCGCATCGCCATTGCGCCGGCGCTGACGTGGTATCCCAACGATGCTACGCGCTTCACGTTGCTGACCAGCTATCAAAAAGATCCCGACGCCGGTTATCGCAACTTCCTGCCGCGCTACGGCACCGTCAACAGCGTCGATGGCAGCTATATTCCGCGCGACTTTAACGTCAGCGACCCCGGCTACAATCAATCCTGGCGCGAGCAGACTCTCATCGGTTATGAATTTGAGCATCAGCTCAACGACATGCTGACCCTACGGCAGAACGCGCGCTATGGGACGATAAAGCAGAAATATCGCTATCTGGTCTATTCCAACAGCGCAGCCAACAGCTCCGTGCTCTCACGTCGCGCCCAGCATGAGGAGCGGCAAACCGATGAGTTCGGTATCGATAACCAGCTTGAGGCGCAGTTCACGACCGGTCAGCTGGCGCACACCGTTCTCGGCGGCCTGGACTACAAAACCAGCAAGGATAAGCAGTACCTCGGTCGCGCCGGCGGTTCACAGTACGATCTCGACTGGCGTGCCCCGGTCTATGGTGTGAAGGTCGATGAAAGCACCTTCCGTACCGCCAGCGATGAACAGCAGAATCTCGATCAGGTTGGCCTCTACCTGCAGGATCAGCTGAGCCTGGAAAACTGGGAGCTGCTGCTTTCCGGCCGCTATGACTGGGCGGAAGTGCGTACCACCGACTTTACCGACAGCAGTCGCACCCAGAAAAACGACAGCAAGTTTACCTGGCGTACCGGTCTGCTGTACGCCTTTGACTTTGGCCTGTCGCCCTATATCAGCTACAGCACCTCCTTCGAACCCAACCTGCAAACCAATCGTGCGCCGGGCGTCGCTCCGTTCGACCCCAGCGAAGGGAAACAGGTGGAAGTGGGTGTGAAATATCAGCCTACGCCGACGGCGTTGATGACTCTGGCGATGTACGACCTGACCCAAAGCAACGTTGCGACCTGGAACAGCGCGGCGGGATGGTATGAGAACAGCGGTAAGGTCCGCTCGAAGGGGGTGGAAGCCGAAGCGCACGCCACCTTCTTTGACAACCTCAACCTGATTGCTTCATACACCTGGACCGACGCGGAAACCGTGAATACCACCGTCGCTGGCACCGAAGGGAAAACCCCGGCGCGCATTCCGACCCATATGGCCTCGGCGTTCACCAGCTACACCCTGCCCAATGGCGCGCTAAAAAGCCTGACCGCTGGGGTTGGCGTGCGTTATATCGGCACCAGCTACGGCGATGCGAAAAACACCTTCAAGGTACCGGCGGTGGATCTGTATGACGCGATGGTCAGCTATGAGTTAGGCGAATTGAGCTCAAGCCTGAAAGGGGCGAAAGCGCAGTTCAACATCAACAATATCGCCGACACTAAATATGTTGCCTCGTGCGCCGGCGATAGCGCCTGTTTCTATGGCGTGGGTCGTACGGTGACGATGACGGTAAACTACGCCTGGTAGAAGCCCAAAATGCGTCCGCCGGTCTTTCCGGCGGACGCGCCTCAGTGGGCGCGATTGTGATTCTCTTTGCGGTAGGCACCCGGCGGCTGATGAAAGGTGCGGGTGAAAATGCGGGTAAACGTCTGCTGTGAATCAAAGCCGTATTTCAGGCAGATATCATAAACCCGCTGATCGGTGTCGCGCAGGTCGCGCGCCGCCAGCCGCAGTTTACGTTCGCGGATATAGCGCCCCAGACTCTCCCCTTTGTACTGCAAAAAGAGTCGTTGCAGATGCCATTTCGAATAACCAGAGTGACGCGCAATATCATCAATACGCAGCGGCTGATGCAAATTGTCATCAATCCACCCGACGATAGTCTCAATCACCTGAGCGGAAATAGTCATAAGTCCTCTCCTCTTTAATCAAACCCGTATTTATCGCCACCAGGTAGTAAATGATTGCGTCTTATCGGCAACCCAAACCGGCTCGCCAAGCATCGGCGTTAACAACCGCCACGGTCTTTGCTGACTGACCGCAGCCAGCCGCTTATAAGGATCGTCCCAGCTGTGTTTCGCCAGCACAAAGCGCCCCGCATGCCCCGGGAGCACCGCGCGCGTGCGGAGATCGTCGGCGGCCTGAGCCGTCTCGTCAGGCATCATATGAATGTATTTCCAGTCCTGGTCGTACTGGCCGTTCTCCATAATCGCCAGATCCACGGCGCCAAACTGTTCGCCGATGGCTTTAAAGTGCGGGCCGTAACCGCTATCGCCGCTGTAGTAAATCTTCTGCTGCGGGGTGACGAACATAAAGCTGGCCCACAGCGTTTGATTACGCTTCAGCCCACGACCGGAGAAATGACGGGCCGGCAGCACATGCACGGTCAGCTCGTCGCTGACCTGCACCGCCTGATGCCAGTCCGCTTCGCTGATAATGGCGCTCTCCATGCCCCAGTAGCGCAGATGCGATCCCACGCCGAGCGGCGTCACCACGCGCTTGATTTTTGGCATCAGCGCTTTGATGGTGGCGTAATCCAGATGGTCGTAGTGATCGTGCGAAATAATCAGCAGGTCTATCTCCGGCATACGCTCCGCACGCCACGGATAGTCACCCGGGAAAGCTTTATTAATAAATGAGAACGGTGCGGCATAGTCGCTGAAGACCGGGTCAATCAGGATGCGTTTCCCCGCCAGCTGCACATACCAGGAGGAGTGGCCGAGCCACACCATCGTATCCTGCCCGATCGGCAGGCTGGCGAGATCGGTATTGACCAGCGGCAGCGGCTGCGCGGGACGGGCATTTTCGCGTTTAGTCACCAGAAACTCCCACCAGGCGGCCAGCATATTTTTCTGCCCGGTGAAGCCCGGCGTGGGGAGCTGATTATGAAACTGGCCATCGCGATAGTGTGGCGACTGTTCCACCAGACTGAGCTGCGCGCCCTGCGGCGCCCGGCCAAACCCGGCATTTAAGACAAACGGCAAAGCTGTTGCTGAGGCTAATAACATAATGGCGACCACGCTGAAAGTGACACGGTTCATAACCTGACCAGATGAAACTCCCTATTATGAGAGTTTAGTGATATAACTTGATTATGAGTGAGTAAGCACTCATTATTAAGACGAATATGAAAGTCGTCAAGACGATTTTCAATTTTTTAACATCCACCGTTGCAGTGCCATGACATGGCGTGGTTAGATCGGGGTTTGATTTCGCGTGAGGTAAAATGTAGTGGCTCGTCCTAAGAGTGAAGATAAAAAACAAGCGTTGCTGGAGGCCGCAACGGCCGCCTTTGCCCAGTCGGGTATCGCCGCCTCAACATCGGCCATTGCCCGTAGCGCCGGGGTTGCCGAGGGGACGCTGTTCCGCTATTTCGCCACCAAGGATGAGTTACTCAACGAACTGTACCTCTCGATCAAGTCGGGGTTAGTTAAAGCGATGGTCTCCGGACTGACGCCAAACGAAAAACGGCCGAAAGAGAACGCCCGCAATATCTGGGACAGCTATATCGACTGGAGTATTCGCCACCCGATGGAGCACAAGGCGATTCGCCGGATGGCGCTCAGCGAACGCATCACCGATGAAACCCGAACCCGCGTGAGAGAGATGTTCCCCGAGCTCAACGAAATGTGTCAGCTATCGGTCAAGCCGGTCTTTCTCAGCGACGCCTACAGCGCCTTTGGCGACGCCCTGTTTCTTTCGCTGGCGGAAACCACTATCGAATTTGCCAGCCACGATCCGCAGCGCGCCCGCGAGCTGATCGCCCTCGGTTTTGAGACCATGTGGCAAGCGCTTCACGAGAACGACGCCTGATGGACCGCGCTTCGCTGCACGCCAGCGCCCACCGGATTGCGCTCAGCTATCCGTTTACCGAACACTGTTGGCCGTTCGGCCCGGAGTATGACGTATTCAAAGTTGGCGGGCGCATTTTTATGCTCACCATGACCCTTCGCGGTCGGGCGCTGGTGAATCTGAAAGCCGATCCGCAAAAATCGCTGCTCAATCGGGAGATTTACCGCAGTATTGAGCCGGGATATCACATGAACAAAAAACACTGGATCACCGTCGTCCCCGGCGAGGATATCAGTGAGGATCTGCTGGCCGAACTTATCGATGATTCATGGAATCAGGTGGTGAATAAGCTGACAAAAAAAGAGCGGATTCGGCTCCGTCCGGAAGGATTTTCAGGCTAGCGCGATAAGTGTTATCGCATTTTTGTCTCTTATCATTTCCCCGCCTTCGCTGTACTCTTCTCCCACTAAACGCCCCGTAAGGGGCTGTAAACTCGAATTATCTTGAGCATAAACCGTGAGGAAGAGTTATGGATATCGTCTCCGTTGCCTTAAAGCGTCACTCCACAAAAGCCTTCGATGCCACAAAAAAACTGACGGCTGAAGAAGCGGAAAAGCTGAAAACACTGCTGCAATACAGCCCGTCGAGCACCAACTCCCAGCCGTGGCACTTTATCGTTGCCAGCACGGATGAAGGGAAAGCACGGGTGGCGAAAGCCGCCAGCGGCACCTATGTTTTCAACGAACGTAAAATTCTTGATGCTTCTCATGTCGTGGTTTTCTGTGCCAAAACCGCCATGGACGACGCCTGGCTGGAGCGCGTGGTGGACCAGGAAGAGGCCGACGGACGTTTCGCTACTCCGGAAGCCAAAGCCGCTAACCACAAAGGCCGCGTTTTCTTTGCCGATATGCACCGTAAAGATCTGCATGACGACAACCACTGGATGGCGAAGCAGGTTTACCTCAACGTCGGCAACTTCCTGCTCGGCGTCGCGGCAATGGGGCTGGACGCCGTGCCGGTTGAAGGGTTCGACGCCGCGATTCTTGACGCCGAATTTGACCTGACCGCACAGGGCTTTACCAGCGTGGTTATCGTTCCGGTCGGCCACCACAGCGTGGAAGATTTCAACGCCACGCTGCCGAAATCACGCCTGCCGCAGGCGACCACCATCACCGAGATTTAATCTCTCCGCGCACGCCGCTCGCCGGCGTGCCAGATTCGTTCTGCATAGCGGCCAATCACCGCCAGCGAAACGGCGAGGATCAGGAAGAACAGCACCTTGTGCATCCCGTCCCAGAAAAACTCGAAGAAACGCGTATAGAGATTGATAGCCAGGAAGGTCAGGCCAAAACCGCGTAGCATTCCGTCATCCGTTTTCAGACTGATATAAATACAGACGCCCGCCGCGACGCCGAATAACAGCGCCCACGGCAGCTGCTGCAGCGGTGAAATGCTGTACCAGGCGTCGGGATCCCGATAGCCAAAAATCGACAGAATCCATAGCGCGATAAACAGATACGTCAGGCCCATGGCCTTACTAACGGTAAACAGCCGGCGCTGAAGCAGCCACTTTTGCAGCATAAAACAGAGCGCCAGCAGCACGCCACCGAACAGCACAAAACGCAGCGGATAGTTCATGCCCAGCCAGTAGGCCCCCCATCCCGCCAGGTAGCCGGTTTCCGCTCCGAACCAGTTGCCCAGCGCCAGCAGGAAGAACAGCCACACCAGCCCGGAACGGGCCGCCAGGCCGATAGCACCATAAATAGCGCAGCCGACCAGAAACAGTGGCGCAATATGGCCGCTGCCGTCATCCAGCCGCACGCCGAGTTGCCACAGCGCCAGCGCGGTAAACACCACGCCGACAAACAAAATCGCTTCACTGCTATAGTGCCAGTACGAGGCCTGCCGCTGGCGACGGAATCCCCAGAGGTAGCAAACCAGCGCCACCGCCGCAGGCAGCGCAATCCGCGCCAGCGCCGAGTCGCTGAACAGGCTCACCAGCCGGGCAATCAGTTCACTATCGGCGAACAGGCTGCCCAGCGCGATCAGCAGGCAGGCCAGCGCCGTCCAGAAGGCATAGCGGCTCAGTCGCTGCCAGTCAAAGGTGCTCACGCGCAAAGTGCCCGCCAGCCGCTGGCTTTCCGCGTGGCTCAACTCCCCCGCGGCCTGCCATTCATCCAGCGCCTGCTGAATCACCCGCTGTTGTTTCCTGGTTACGTTCATCTGCGTTCCCTGTCGCTATAAGAGAGAATCCTGTTTATCCAGCCATGCCAGCGCCTGCTCGCCGGCGTCGTCCATCGGCAGGTATACCAGCAGCCGGGAGCCATTACGCGGGGCGGAATACCAGTACATCTGCTGCAGACTAAAGCGTCCGAGCTGGGGATGATTGAAATTCTTCACCTGATTTTCCACGCCGCGGACGTCATAACGCTGATGCCACAGCGTTTCAAATTCGGCGGAGGCGGCAAAAAAGCGCGCCAGCTTATTTTCCCACAGCGGGTCGCCCCGGTGTTCGGCCATGGCCGCGCGGAAATAGGAGACAAACGTCGGCAGCACATCGCGATTTTCAATACGGCTGCGCCAGGTCTCGTGGGTGAGATAGAGATAAATACAGTTACGGTTTTCTGCGGGAAGCGCGGCAAAATCGACGCCCATCAGCCGACAAAAACTGTCGTTCCACGCCACAATATCGAAATTGGGTTTCTGGATGCTGGCCGGCTGCGGCATCAGGCTATCGAGCATCCGCCGGGTCCCCGGAGCGATCCCCTCACATACGCTGACCTGCGTGGTTTCCGGCGGCGTCAGCCCGGCCAGCACGAACAGATGGCGCGTCTCCAGCGGACTGCACTGCAGCGCATTCGCGACGCCCACCAGTACCGATTCCGACGGATTAACCTCCCGCCCCTGTTCCAGCCAGGTATACCAGGTCACGCCGACATCGGCCAGCATCGCCACCTCTTCCCGGCGCAGCCCGGGCGTGCGCCGCCGCCCTACTCGCGGCAGGCCAAGACGCTGCGGATCAAGGCTTTCACGTCGGGAGCGCAGAAAGGCGCCCAGCTGCTTACGGCTATCGTCGGGCGCTATCGGCACCGTTTCACGTTGCGGCATTCCCGTCATATTGACTCCAGCATGGTAGTACCAATACCAGTATAGACAGGAACTGGTACCCGTTTAATTTATCGGTAATGCTACGGCCATCCGCTGAATGACGCAATGGAGAGATCCGATGAATTCGTCTGCTGTTTCACCCGGCCGCGCCGGTTTACTGCTTCTGTTGACCGGCCAGATGCTGCCGCTGATCGACACCTCAATTACCAACGTGGCGCTGGACTCCATTACCCATTCACTGGATGCCAGCGCCACCCAGCTGGAGCTGATCGTCGCGCTCTACGGCGTCTCTTTTGCGGTGTGCCTGGCGATGGGCAGCAAACTGGGCGATAACTACGGCCGCCGCCGTCTGTTTATGTGGGGGGTCGCGCTTTTTGGCCTCGCCTCTTTGCTGTGCGGCATGGCCAACTCCATCGGCGGGCTGCTGGCGGCCCGCACGCTGCAAGGCGCGGGCGCGGCGCTGATTGTGCCGCAAATCCTCACCACCCTGCATGTGACGTTGAAAGGCAGCGCCCATGCGCGCGCGATCAGTCTGTATGGCGGGATTGGTGGGATTGCTTTTATCGTCGGGCAGATGGGCGGCGGCTGGCTGGTCTCGGCGGATATCGCCGGCCTGGGCTGGCGCAACGCGTTCTTTATCAATGTCCCGATCTGCCTGCTGGTGCTGGCGTTTAGCCCCCGCTATGTCCCGGAAACCCGCCGCGAAGCCCATTCGGCTATCGACTGGCAGGGCACCTTCAGCCTGGCGCTGATCCTCTGCTGTCTGCTGTTTCCGATGGCGCTGGGGCCGGAACTTCACTGGCCGTGGACGCTCCAGCTTTTGCTGGTGGCCGTGCTGCCGCTGCTGATCTGGATGCGGGCCAGCGCGTTGCGTAAGCAGCAGCGCGGCGAACAGCCGCTGCTGCCGCCCCGTCTGCTGAAACTCACCAGCATTCGCTTTGGCATGGCTATCGCCCTGCTGTTCTTCAGCGCCTGGTCCGGCTTTATGTTCTGCATGGCGCTGACCATGCAGGCCGGTCTCGGCATGGCGCCATGGCAGTCAGGCAACAGCTTTATCGCCCTCGGCGTGGCCTATTTCCTCTCTGCGCTGTACGCGCCGAAGCTGATTGCCCGCTTCAGCATGGGACGTATTCTGCTGATTGGGCTGGTAGTGCAGATAGCCGGTCTGCTGCTGCTGATGGCGACCTTCGGTCACTTCGGCGCTCACACCTCGTCGCTGGCGATGGTGCCCTCTACCGCGCTTATCGGCTACGGCCAGGCGCTGATCGTTAACAGTTTTTATCGCATTGGCATGCGCGATATCAGCGCCAGCGATGCCGGTGCCGGGAGCGCCATTCTCAGCACCCTGCAGCAGGCGACGCTGGGATTAGGTCCGGCAATTCTCGGCTCGCTGTTTTTAACCCTCGCTCAACGCGGCGGCGGCACCTATCCGCAGGCGCTGATCGATTTCCTGGCCGTGGAGGTGGCATTGATGCTGCTCTTAGGCGCGATGGCCCTGCGGCTGCGCCATCATCTCAATATTCGTCCGGTGGCTACCGCCTCATAATCCATCATTGCATGACGCCTGATTTGCATAATATACATCCAGCGGTCATCATTACCGCTGGATGTACAGGAGACGTTATGCAGGAATTAATCTCACAAATTGCCGCCTTAGGCATCGAAATTACCCCCACCACTTCACTCATTATTATCTTCGGCATTATTTTACTGACCGCCATTGTCGTTCATTTTATTTTGCATAAAGGCGTGCTGCGCGCCTTCGAAAAGCGCGCGCAGGCCAGCAGCCATTTGTGGCTGCAAATCATCACCCAGAACAAACTGTTTCACCGGCTGGCCTTTACCCTGCAAGGGATTATCGTCAATGTGCAGGCGGTGCTGTGGCTGCAAAAAGGCAGTGAAGCCGCCAATATATTGACCACCTGCGCCCAGCTGTGGGTCATGATCTATGCCCTGCTGTCTTTCTTTTCACTGCTCGATGTGGTCTTCAATTTATCGCAGAAATTCGCCACCGCATCCCAGCTGCCGCTGAAGGGGATATTCCAGGGCATTAAGCTGGTCAGCGCGATTATTATCGGCATCCTGGTGATCTCATTACTGATTGGCCAGTCGCCGGCAATATTGATCAGCGGCCTCGGCGCCATGGCCGCGGTACTGATGCTGGTATTTAAAGACCCGATCCTGGGTCTGGTTGCCGGCATTCAGCTTTCCGCCAACGACATGCTGAAGCTCGGTGACTGGCTGGAAATGCCGAAATACGGCGCCGACGGCGCGGTCATTGATATTGGCCTCACCACGGTGAAAGTCCGTAACTGGGACAATACCATCACCACGATTCCTACCTGGTCGCTGGTCTCCGACTCCTTTAAAAACTGGAGCGGGATGTCCGCCTCCGGCGGGCGCCGCATTAAGCGCAGCCTGAATATTGATACCACCAGTATCCATTTTCTCGATGAGCGGGAGCAGCAGCGCTTAATTCAGGCCCGGCTGCTTAAGCCCTATATGGACTCGCGTCATCAGGAGATCAGCGAGTGGAACCAGCAAAACGCCGCCGACCATTCGGTGCTGAACTTGCGCAAGATGACCAATATCGGCACCTTCCGCGCCTATTTACAGGAGTATCTGCGCAACCACCCGCGGCTGCGCAAAGATATGACGATGATGGTGCGCCAGCTGGCGCCGGACGCCAACGGCCTGCCGATTGAGATCTACTGCTTCACCAGCACCGTGGTATGGGCAGAATATGAAAGTATCCAGGCGGATATTTTTGACCACATTTTCGCCGTGGTGGACGAATTCGGGCTGCGTATCCACCAGTCACCGACCGGTAACGATATACGTTCGCTGGCGGCGGCAAATCACGGGTAAGGGTAAGGCTCAGGCACTGGCGCGGGCAATGATGCGCCAGTCCATCATCACCCGTTCGGCGGTGGCCTCCGGGTTGTCGATTTTCTTCAGCAGCAGGGTCACCGCCGTACGGCCAATGTCGCGCGACGGCTGTTCCACGGTGGTCAGCTGCGGCGAGACCATCTCCGCCAGCTCCGTACCATCAAATCCCATGACCGCAATATCGTCCGGCACCCGCAGTCCGGCCTGGGCGATCGCCCGCAGGGCGCCCGCCGCCAGCGAGTCGGCGACGGCAAATACCGCATCCGGCCGCTCTCTGGAGGCCAGCAGCGTTTCCATTGCCGCTTTACCGGCGGCGGCGCTGAGGTCGCTGGCATAAGCCACCTGCTGCCAGGCCAGTTCACGCACATGCAGTACGTTTTTATAGCCGCGCTCGCGCAGGCGGGCATAGCGATAGCTCAGATCGTGGTTAATCAGGGCAATGCGCCGATGACCGCTCTCCGCCAGCCGCGATACCGCCCCCTGCGCCGCATCGATGTCGTTAATGCCGACGCAGGAGATACTGCCGGCATCGGCATACTCGGCGCACTGTACCCACGGCGCATCACCGATCATCATCGTCAGTTCCGGCAGACTGGAGAGCGCGTTCATCGTAATAATCCCGTCGACCACTTTCCCCGACAGCAGCCTCAGCCCGGAAGTCGAGCGCGCCAGATCGGACCCGGAATTACACAGTAAAATACGGTAGCCGTGCTTCTCCGCCTCCTCTTCAATGCCCTTCACCACTTCCGCACAAAACGGGTTCGCAATATTCGACACCATCACCAGAATCATATAGCTCCGTGCCGTCCGCAGCTGGCGGGCCAGCAGGTTAGGCTGATAGTTGCTCTCTTTAATCGCCTGCAGCACGCGTTCGCGGTTCTTCGGTTTAACGGTATCGCTGTTATTCAGCACCCGCGATACGGTTGCCACTGAGACACCCGCCAGACGGGCGATTTTCTGAATTGACATAAAGGCGGCACTTCCTGGGATAAGGGGAATAATGCGCAGGCTACCATAAACGGGCCGTCGGTGTGCAGCGGGGCGCGCGCCAGCCCACTGATGCCCCTACGCATCGTGATGGAAAACTATTAATTATCAGGGCTATTATCCTTGCGCGTTAAGCGCGATGATTTTTCAGGTAACATAAACACCGCGCTCGGGCGCCGATAATTATAAAAGCTTACTATCAATACGTTAGGGATGATGTCATCAATGAAAATTCAAGTCGCACTGCTTGTCCTCGGCGGTTCTCTCGCCGCCCTCACCGGCTGCACCGCCTCAAAATCATCGCCGGAGCGCCATGCGTACTATTTTGTCGCCCATCGTTCTGATTTTGTCGGCGGTAATTTTGCCGTTAACCGGCAGGAAAATTACCGCTTAAATCTGCCGACCTTCACCGAGATCTATAACCGCGGCAAACAGGACCGAACCGCCGGCGTCAGCGAAAGCGATGCCCGACGCAATGCCGATGCCATTAAGCAGCAGGTTATGAAGGGTACCCGGTCACAACACACCTTCACCGGCAATGCCAGCGATAGCTGGAATAATGACATGGAGAATAAAGACGCGGTGCTGTTCGGCAACGAACTTTCCGCCGCCTATCTGGACGGGTATCTCGGCGTAAAATAAGTCATTGCGCGCCACCGGAGTGGCGCACAACCTGCCGCCTATCGCCTATCGCCTATCGCCTGACGCTGACCCAGCGCTGCTGCCGATGGCTTTGCAAAATCGCATCAACGATATACATCACATCCGCCCCTTCATAAAATGAGGCGAAACGCCGTTCGTCGGCTGCCGGCATCGTCCCGGCGCGTACCGCCTGATAGAAGCTCAACATCATATTCTTGAAGGCGTCCGGCCACCCCTCATTATGCCCGCCGGGGAAGTGGGCGCTGGCGGCGATGTCCGCCTGCATCAGACTCGGGTCATCGCTGAGCAGCTGATTTGGCTGCGCGCGCTGGCCAATCCACAGCCGCTGCGGAAGCTCCTGATCCCACGCCAGCGAACAGCGGCTGCCGTTAATTTCAACCGCCAGGCGGTTCTTTCTTCCGGCGCTGACCTGAGAAACGGTAAAACAGCCTTTGCTGCCGTCATCAAAGCGAAACAGCACGGACCCCATATCTTCCGTATCTACCTCGCGCACCTCAAAACGCGGAGATTCCCCCGTCTGGCTGAAGGTGGACTCGCCGGAAACGGCCGCGTGGCGCGTCGGCCAGACGATAGAAAGATCCGCCATCACCTCGGTGATGCGCCTGCCGGTCATAAACTGCACCGTGTCGCACCAGTGGGAGCCGATATCCGCCACCGCCCGCGAAGCGCCGCCCAGCGCCGACTCCACCCGCCAGTTATAGTCACTTTGCTGCACCATCCAGTCCTGCAAATAGCTGCCGTGCGCCGAAAACAGCCGTCCGACCTGCCCGGCGCGCATCATGCTGGCGGCCTGCTGGACCATCGCGAACTGGCGATAGACGAAGCTTACGCCGTGCACCACCCCCGCCTTCTCCGCCAGCGTGACCAGTTCACGCGCCTCATCCGGAAGCATGCACAGCGGTTTTTCCGAGAACAGATGCAGCCCGGCGTGCAACGCCTGGCGGTTAATCTTCGCGTGCAGGTGGTTCGGCGTGCAGTTATGTACCACCTGTAAACCGGGATGTGCCAGGAGTTCCTCAACCTGACCATAAGCATGAGCCACATTCAGCTGCCGCGCTTTTTGCTGCGCCTGCGCCAGATTGCTGTCGCACAGCGCCACCACCTCGATGTCCCCGACCCGGCGCAGCGCTTCAATATGCGCCGGACCAATAAATCCAGTCCCAACAATGCCAACCTGAATCATGCTTGCCCCTCGCGACCGCTGGCGAAATCATCAAACGCCCGTTCGGAGACGGGAATAATATGGCGGCGGATAAATTCGCTGCCTTCGCGCGCGCCGGCCTCCGCCTCCTTCAGGCAGCACTCCCACTCCAGCACCGCCCAGCCGTCAAAGTCGTACTCGGTCAGCTTGCTGAAAATGCTCTTGAAATCAATTTGCCCATCCCCGGGCGAGCGAAAGCGCCCCGCCCGCTGCAGCCAGTTCTGATAGCCGCCGTACACGCCGCTGCGGCCGTCGCGACGAAACTCGGCATCTTTGACATGAAAGGCTTTGATCCGCGAATGGTAGATATCGATATACGCCAGGTAGTCCATCTGCTGGAGGTGCAAATGGCTGGGATCGTAGAGCATATTGCAGCGCGGATGGTTATCTACCCGCTGCAGGAAACGTTCAAAAGTCACGCCATCGTGCAGATCCTCACCCGGATGAATTTCATAGCAAAGATCGATCCCCTGCTCATCGTATAGATCGAGGAGCGGACGCCAGCGCCGCGCCAGTTCATCAAACGCCTCATCAATTCGTGACGGATTATGCGGCGGCCAGGGATAAAACAGAGGCCACGCCAGCGATCCGGAAAATGTCGCATGGGCCTGCAGGCCTAAGCGCGCCGAAGCCACCGCCGCCTGACGTACTTTTTCCACCGCCCACTGCTGGCGTGCCGGCGGATTTCCGCGTAGCGCGGCGGGGGCAAAGGCGTCGAACGCCGCGTCATAGGCCGGATGAACCGCCACCAGCTGCCCTTCCAGATGGGTTGAGAGCTCGCTGATGGTCAGACCATGTTCCGCCAGTCGCCCGCGAATCTCATCGCAGTAGGTCTGGCTCATCGCCGCGCGTTCAACATCAAAAATAGCCGGATGATTACACGGGATCTGTAGCGCCTGATAGCCCAGTCCGGCGGCCCAGGCGGCGATCCCGTCCAGGGTGTTAAACGGCGCCTGCGCGCCGATAAACTGCGCCAGAAAAATCCCCGGTCCCTTCATCGTTTTCATACCCCCTCCTGATAGTTAATGCTGCTCTTTCTCGCGATACTGGAAAGAGAAAAGGAAAATCAGCGCGATAACCGCCGCGGCCACCGCCGGGATCCACCAGAAGGTGACCCACGCCTGCGGTACGGTCTGCCCGGCCACCAGCTGGTTATACAGCGCGCCGGAAATTTGCGATCCCAGCAGCATCCCGATGCCGTAGGTAAACATGACGATCATGCTTTGCGCCTGGCCTTTGACCTTTTCCCCCGCCACGCGGTCGGTATAGATAAAGCCGACGACAAAAAAGAAGTCGTAGCACACGCCGTGCAGCAGGATGCCGAGATAGAGCAGGAAGCGCCCCTCTTCGCTCACTCCAAGGGCAAAGAAGGCATAGCGCACAAACCACGCCACCATCCCGACCAGCAGCATGTACTTGACCCCGAGACGGCGAAACAGCAGCGGGATCACCAGCATAAACGCGATTTCCGACATCTGCCCAAATGACATCGCGGTGCTGACATCCGCCACGCCGGCATCCGCCAGCCAGGAGGCGGTGTAGGCATAGTAGGTCCCCAGCGGAATCGAGATCAGCGTGGCGCAGAGTGAGAAAATAAAGAAATGGCGCGTCTTGAGCAGCGCAAACGCATCGGCGCAGAGCAGGTCGCGAAACTTCAGCGGAATGCCTTTCGCCGCTGCCGGCGTATGCGGCAAAGTCAGGCTGTAGAGGGCCAGTAAGACCGAACACAGCGCCGCCAGATTAAAGATAGCCGTGGTATCGGAAATTCCGCTCACGCCAATACAAATCCCGGCAATAATCCAGCCGATGGTGCCAAAGACGCGCACCACCGGGAAGGTTTTATCAACATTATTCAGGCTGTGGAAAGCGATATTGTTGGTCAGCGCCAGCGTCGGCATATAGCACAACGTATAGCCAAACAGCAGGCCGATAAGCAGCGCGCCATTGTGCGCGACCAGCGCCTGGGGGACGAACCACAGGATCGCGGCTCCCGCCAGGTGCATCACCGCCATCACTTTCTGCGAAGCAAAGAAGCGATCGACCAGCATCCCCAGCACAAACGGCGACAAAATCGAGGCAATAGGCCCGGCAGAGAACGCATCGCCAATCAGCAGCGCCATATCGTAGCGCGTCATCACCAGCCCCAGGGTCACCGACCAGCTTCCCCAGATAAAGAACTGCATAAACATCATTAACGCCAGGCGCGGCACCAGAAACCGGTGCTGCACGCCAACGCTTTCACGTCCTTCCGTCGTTGATACCATTTTGTCCGCCCTCAAAAAGTAATCGATTACAAAACGTCACGAAATAAAAAGTAATCGATTACAAAAAGAAGATCCTGCGCTAATTACGCTAAGCGCGAAGACGATCACAATAAAAGGCAGATCGCCCCGGCGAAGGCCGGGGCAAGGAGGCATTACGCCGGACGGCGCAGCAGCTTAAAGACGATAAACAGGAACAGGATCCATACCGGCAGCAGAATGGCCGACAGGCGCATCCCGTCGATGGTGCACATCAGCACCAGAATCAGCGCAAGGAAGGCAATACAGAGGTAGTTGCCGCCCGGTGCCAGCAGCGCTTTGAACTTCGGCTCCCGCCCTTTTCGACGCTGGGCCGCGCGGAACTTCAGGTGCGCCATGCAGATCATGATCCAGTTCAGCAGCAGCGTTGCCACAACCAGCGCCATCAGCAGACCCAGCGCTTTCTGCGGCAGCAGATAGTTCAGCAGCACCACCAGCGAGGTAATCACCCCGGAGAGGATCAGCGAATTGACCGGCACGCCGCGTTTGCTGACGCGGGCCAGAAACTTCGGCGCATTGCCCTGTACCGACAGACCGAACAGCATGCGGCTGTTGGAGTAAACGCCGCTGTTGTAGACCGACAGCGATGCCACCAGAATGACGAAGTTAAGTGCAGAAGCTACCACGTTACTGTCAAGATTATGAAAAATCATCACAAACGGGCTGCTGTCGGACTTGATTTCCACCCACGGATAGAGCGCCAGCAGCACCACCAGCGAACCGATATAAAACAGCAGAATACGGTACACCACCTGGTTTACCGCCTTCGGAATGCTCTTTTCCGGATTTTGCGCTTCGGCGGCGGTAATACCAATCAGCTCCAGGCCGCCGAAAGAGAACATAATCACCGCCAGAGACATCACCAGGCCATGCCAGCCGGTGGCGAAGAAACCGCCGTGGCGCCACAGGTTGTCAAATCCGGCTTTGCTGCCGCCGTGGCCGCCAAACAACATCCACAGGCCAAAGCCAATCATGCCGATAATCGCCAGCACTTTAATTAAGGCAAACCAGAATTCCGCTTCGCCATACAGGCGAACGTTAACGAGGTTAACGGCATTGATGATGACAAAGAAGGCCGCCGCCCAGACCCAGGTCGGCACATCCGGAAGCCAGTACTGCATATAGATGCCGGCGGCGGTGAGCTCAGCCATCCCCACCAGCACAAACATCACCCAGTAGTTCCAGCCGGAGAGAAAACCGGCAAACGGGCCCCAGTATTTATACGCGAAGTGGGCAAAGGAGCCGGATACGGGCTCTTCGACCACCATTTCGCCAAGCTGGCGCATGATCAGAAAAGCGACGATCCCGGCGACGGCATAGCCGATCAGGACGGCCGGCCCGGCCATCTGAATCGCCGGTCCGATACCGAGAAACAGGCCGGTACCGATAGCGCCGCCGAGGGCAATGAGCTGAATATGTCGGTTCTGTAAACCGCGATGAAGCGTCGGGCCGCTCTCCGCTGTGGCATCTGACTGCGTTGACGCGTCTTTCACGTCTTTCCCCTGTGAGTTTTTATGAAGGGGCACCTTTTAACACTTCTGCTCGCCCGACTTCAAGTTGCAGATGCGTTGATTGCGCGGCAAGGGATGGTGACGAACGGCGGAAAAGGGATACACAGAAGGGGCGAGCGGCGTTGTCCCGCCCCGAATTTTACGATCAGAAATCGTAGCTCATCGATACTTTAACGGTACGTGGCTGGCCCTGGAACAGATAGGTGCCGGTATCATCAATACCTGACCAGTAGTTCTCATTGGTCACATTATCCACCCCGGCACGCAGGACCATCTGGTTTTGATTCTGGTTCAGCGCCAGACGGTAGCGTACGCCCAAATCGAGGGTCGTATAGCTGTCGAGTTTTTTGCTGTTCGCCGCGTCGGCATACTGTGAACCGGTGTGGTTCACCCGTGCGGTGGCCGTCAGCCCGTCAACCGGCTTGATGTCATACTCCGCGCCTAACACCGCGTAGAAGCGAGAAACGCCGATGGCATCTTTACCATCGTTGATCCCCTTCGCCGTTTTGGTTTGCTCCGGATCCAGCCACTGAACGCTGCCGTTCAGGCGCAGGCCCAGCGTCGGTTCGCCGAAGATGTTCAGTTCGACGCCGCGGTTACGCTGCTCGCCATCCAGCCCGTAGTAGCCGTTAGCATCGGAGATAGCGTTAGGCTTTTTAATTTCAAACAGCGCCAGCGATCCCCCCAGGGTGCCATAATCAATTTTCACCCCAACCTCATCCTGTTTCGAATGAGCGATCCCGGTGCTCTGCCCGGCATTTGTCGCGGTATTTGGCGCCACGCTCCCCGGCTGCAGCGCCTCGGTGTGGTTGGCGTACAGCGACAGCGTCTCCCACGGCTTGTAGACCAGACCCACCGTCGGCGTCCAGCGGCTCTGGGTATAGCGGGAAGACGTATCTTCCAGACCGGTTTTGTTGCTGTAGTTACGCACCACCACTTTCTGATGACGCGCGGCGGCGGTGAGCAGCAGGCTGTTATCAAAGAAGCCTAGCGTGTCGCTCAGCAGCCAGCCCTGGGTACGGCTGCGTGACGTGGTGAGCGGGTCGAAGTAGTTGCCGCCAAAATAGGCGTTATCCGGCATCGCCACATCATGGTTGTCATAGATATTGGTGGTCGGGTTTTTCGCCGACATACGCCAGGCGGTGGCATCGGTTCTGACCTGGGCGGCATAGCCGACGTTGACCTGATGAGAGATAACCCCGGTGTTGAAATTACCCCGTACACCGCCCATTCCGCTGATCGAGTCGATGATGCGGTTGGTATCCAGACGCCCGACGGTAGCATCGCCGTTGTCGTTAACCAGCTTCGGCGCGCTATAGGTGCCGGTTTCATGCGAGTGCTGGCCGCCGAGGGCGCTGTACAACGTCCAGCTGTTGGTCAGGTCATACTCGGCTTTGGCCATACCGAATTCGCTTTCTATATCGCTATAGCCCCACTTCTGGCTGTAGTTTTTGCTGTTATCCGGCAGCGCAGGAACAAAATCGACGCCGCTGATATTGATCCCCATCGTTCCGCCATGGAACGTCTTTTTCTGATAGCCGAAATCAAGAGAGGAGCGCAAACGGTCGCCGCGATAATCCAGCCCCAGTGACCCCAGCGTCGTGCGGCGCCGGTCATTATCAACCGCGCCCTCACCTTCGCGGTGAACCAGGTTCACCCGGGCGCCAAACTGATTATCTTCGCCAAAGCGACGGCCAAGGTCGAGGCTGCCGCCGACCTGAGAATCAGCGGTATAGTCCACGCCAACGCGGTTGGTCGGCACATCATCCGCACGTTTCGGTTCGAGGTTGATCATCCCGCCGACGCCGCTGCTGGCGACGCCATTGAGCAGACCGTTAGCCCCTTTGAAGACTTCAACGCGCTCCAGCATCTGGGTATCCATCACCTGACGCGGCACCACGCCCGCCAGGCCGCCCATGGTCATATCATCGCCATCCAGCTTAAACCCGCGAATGCGATAGGTTTCGGCAAAGTTACCGTAGCCCTGCACCGCCTGTACGCCGGCGTCATTACCGATCACCTCGGCGATAGTTTGCGCCTGCTGGTCCTGAATCAGTTTCGAGGTATAGCCGATAACGCTAAACGGCACATCCATCGCCTTTTGTTCGCCAAGCATACCGATACGGCCGCCGTGGGCAATTTGTCCGTCAAGGAAGGCCGGTACCACCAGGTCGCCGCCGGCTTTAAAATCGCTGCCTTCGGTCGCCTGAACGAGCATAACCTCTTCGTTTTTGTTGCTATCCGCGGTGTTGTCTGCAGCTACAGCGCTCTGGGTAATGGCGCCAATGGTTAACGCCAGCAGCGTTTTGCGCAGCGGGAATGGGGAAGACGTGATGTGCATAATGAGTCCGTGATGAAGATAAATGGAACAAATGGCCCGCTGCCGGGCCAGAATTTTTATTGCGCGTTCAGGTCGATGCGGACAACGCTGTCCGGACCTTTGGTGGAGTGATCTTTGTTGAACGGTTGTTTAACGGTCACAAACAGCGTCTGCCCCTCGGCATCAAGCAACAGGCTGTTTGGATTCACGGGGATATCCCACTGTTTTTTCAGCGCATAGGTAGTGCCATCGAGGCTGATAACCTTGCCGGACTCGCGCTGGGAGATATAAATCTCATTGCGTTTCGGGTTGAACAGCACCGCCAGCGAGTCGCCCAGGTCGAGCTGCTTAATCACCTTGCCGCTGTGAATATCCAGCACCAGAGTGGTTTTCGCTTTTGAGTTATCGGTGACGAACAGGCGGCCGGTCTCGCTGTCTTCGGCGATATTCAGCAGCAGCGCCGGCTTGTCGCCCAGCGGCTTCCAGCGCTGTTCAATGCGGTTATTGCGCGGGTTGATTACGAGGATTTCCCCGCCGCCGTTGGCCGCATACAGACGTCCGGTTTGCGCGGAATAGTGCAGGCCGGTCATCCATTTGCCGGTATTTTTAATCCGCGCTTTCAGCTTCAGCGTATTGGCATCAACCACCCAGATTTGCGCCGGATCGGCAACGGCACCCACGTAGAGGGTATTATTCAGCAGCAGGATCTGGCGCGCGCCGTACGGCAGCCCCTTCTCGTTGCGCTCGCTAAACAGCAGGCGCTTTTTGACTTTGCCGGTGGCGGTGTCAATGGCGCTGATGCCGCCGTCAAGCGAGTTGGTGACGAACAGCGTTTTGCCATCCGGCGTTATCTGGACGGCAAAGTTTTTCAGGTCGGTGTAGCTCAGGCCGATGGTCTTCAGCGTTTTCGGGTCGAGCTTATAGACCGCCCCGCCCTGCACGTCTTTAAAACCTTCGGCGCTGGCCACGTACAGCGCATCGCCCCGTGGGCTGAGCGCCATTTCGTACAGCCCCTCGGCCAGTTGACGTTTGAGCGGCTGTATGACGGTCACGGCGTTTTTCTCGGCGACCGGCGGGGTTACCTTAGTGGAAGGGGGTGTGGCGCAGCCGCTTAAGACGGCAGAAATGACCAGAGCTAATACCGGAATGGTGTATTTCATCATTGAAATCCTTAACAAAATCAATAAACCGGTGGTAGCTCTTCGCCGATATTATGTTGTTCCGGCATAGCAAGACTGAACCCCACCCTACGCCTTCGCTGTTTCCTTGTGAGCGGCTCACTGGCGCAGGTTAGTCCATTCTTAGCCTGCAAACAAAAAGAAGAATGAGAACTATACTCATTATCTTATAGCGTGCAAGCCTAATCACAACCGACCCGCGCAAAAGCGATAATCTGCTGAAAACAAGGCGTTCTTATGGGGGGAGCGGCTCTCACGAGCGGGAGAAAACGACAGACCCCGCGCGCTGACCGTACGGGGTAAGGGAAAATACGGGCCACATCCGACAAATCGCACGGCCCGATATACGATCGCTTCAGCACTATAGCGGCCGATGGCGCCGGACTAATAGCGTACCATCACCGATTTGAGTTCGGTGTAATCATCGATAAAGGCGCTGCCGAACTCGCGGCCAATCCCCGACCCTTTCATGCCGCCAAACGGCACCGCCGGATCGAGAAAGGTGTGCATATTCACCCAGACAATTCCGGCGTTAATCGCGTCGGAATAGCGCAGCGCCTTGCGGATGTTCTCCGACCAGACGCTGGCGGCCAGGCCAAACGGCGAAGCGTTAATCCGGGACAGCGCCTCCTCTTCGCTTTGGTAGCCGATAAAACTGCACACCGGACCGAAAGTCTCTTCCTGCATCAGCGTGCTGTTTTCGCTCCGGACCTTCACCGCCGTCGGTAAGACAAAATAGCCGTCGCCGGGCAGCGCTTCGCCGCCGCAGACAATGGTGTCGCCCTCTTCCCGCGCTTTTTCAATCAGCTGCAGCACCTTCTCAAACTGCACCCGATTAGCCAGCGGCCCCATCAGCGTCTGTTCATCCAGCGGTGAGCCGGGACGCAGCGCAGACAGGCGCTGCTTCAGTATTTCCAGCACCGCATCCAGCTTGCCCTGCGGCAGATAAAACCGCTCGGCGGCAGCGCAGATTTGCCCCTGGTTCAGATAACCTGCTTCGATAATGCCGTCCGCCATCGCCTCGGGGGTGAGATCGTCGAGAAACAGCGCGGCGTTTTTGCCCCCCAGTTCGAGGGTGACGCGTTTTCCGGCGCCGATCGCCGCATGCTGAACTTTCTCGCCGGTCGCCACCGAACCGGTGAAGCTGACCTTGGCGCAGGCCGGGTGGGCGATCAAGCGCTGGGCGATTTCACCGCCCGCGCCGTTCACCACGTTAATCACCCCGTCCGGGATCCCCGCCTCTTTCGCCAGCTCCGCAACTCGCAGCAGCGTCAGCGGCGTATACTCGCTCGGCTTCATCACGATGGTGCAGCCGCACACCAGCGCCGCCGCCAGCTTCCAGATAGCGATCATTATCGAAAAGTTCCACGGCACGATCCCTACCACTACGCCAACCGGCTGACGACGAGTAAAGGCCGTGTACTGCTCTCCCGCCATGGACGGGAGCGAGACATCCAGCGTTTCGCCGGTGACCTTGCCTGCCCAGCCGGCAAAGTAGCGCAGGAACGCCACCGACTGATCCAGCTCAAGCATTCGCGCCAGGCCGATGGTTTTACCGGAGCACAGGCTCTCCAGCTGCGCCAGCTCCTCACGATGGCTGGCCAGCAGATCGGCCAGCCTGAGCAGCAGCGTGCCGCGCTGCAGGGTCGGCATCGCACGCCAGGAGTCAAAGGCCTGGCTGGCGCTGGCCATCGCCCGATCCGCCTGCCCGACATCCGCCGACGTTACCCCGGCAATCGCTTTGCCAGTGGCGGGGTTTATCACCGCCAGCGTCGGTCCGTTGCCGGGCAAAGCCTCTCCGGCAATAAACTGCCCGTGCGGTTGGCGTAAAAAAGCTGCTACTTCAGCAAGTAAGGTCACGTCGCTCATCGGTGGCATCCGTTTTTTCAGGAAATGTTCCTCATCACATCACGCCAGAAACAGACTGCCTATCGTTCTAAAGAACGTCATTCTTTCGGACGATATTCAGCGCCCCGCCGCCATGCTGTGATGGAGGTCTTAGCCAGGCGAGACAGACAGGGTAACGCTATGAATATCAAAATCGATGCGCTGAACTACTACGGCGCCACCAAAAAATATCAGCTGCATTTTCCGGCGCTGCAGGATGATATTGACGCCGACGTGGTGATCATCGGCGGCGGCTTTTCCGGTATCAACACTGCGCTGGAGCTGGCAGAACAGGGCATCACCAACGTGGTCGTACTCGAAGCCCGTCATTTAGGCTACGGCGGCACCGGCCGCAACGGCGGCCAGGTCATGGCCGGCATTGGTCACGACATCGAAGCGGTGAAAAAACATGTGGGTAAAGAGGGGCTGGAGACGCTGTTTAAAATCTCGAACCTTGGTGCAGGAATCATTCGCGAACGGATTAAGAAATACAATATCGATGCCGACTTTGTTCCGGGTTACGGCTATCTGGCCTATAACCAGCGTCAGCTGAAGACCCTGCGCCAGTGGGAAAAAGAGTTTAAGGCCGCCACTCCGGATGAGGATATCGCGCTCTATACCGGCAGCGATGTGCAGCAAATTGTGGGCTCCGACGTCTACTGCGGCGCGCTCAAGCATATGGGCGGCGGGCAGATCCACTCCCTGAATATGCTGCTGGGCTCGGCAAAAGCGGCGCATTCATTAGGGGTGAAAATTTTCGAATCCTCTCCGGTCGTAGAGGTGAATTACGGCAAAGAGGTGCGGGTTCGCACGGCGATGGGCAGCGTGAAGGCGGCTAAACTGCTGTGGGCCTGCGACAGCTTCCTCAATAATCTGGAGCCGGAAATCTATAACAAGACGCTGGTGACCTACTCTTATCAGGTCTCAACGGAGCCCCTTTCCGATGAACTGATCGAACGCATCAGCCCGCTGCGCGGCGCCTTCAGCGACATTCGCCCGGTCATCAACTACTACCGAATTACGCGGGAAAACCGCCTGCTGTTCGGCAGCGCCACGCGCTACCTTGAATATACGCCGAACGATTTTGCCGCCTGGAATCGTACGCTGCTGGCGGAAGTGTTCCCCTATCTTAAGGATGTCAAAATCGACTTCGCCTGGGGCGGCCCGATGGCCTGTAGCGCGAACCTGTTCCCGCAAATTGGCACCCTGCGCGAGCACAATAACGTTTTCTACGTTCAGGGTTATTCCGGGTTTGGCGTCACCCCCTCGCATATCGTGTGCAAAATTCTCGCCGAAGGAATTAACGGCGGCTCAGATCGTTACCGCCTGATGAGCAGTATTCCTCACGCCACAATCCACGGTCGTGACAGCCTGCGTCTGCTGCTGGTCACCGCCGGAAAACTCATGCATCAAACCGCCGGTTACTGGAAAGGCCGGAGTTAACCAGGAGAACATCATGCAAGCATTTAAACTCGATCAACCGGTTCCTGAACTGCAGCCTATCGGCAGCGTCAGCCTGCTGGGCGCAACGCCAACCGAAGGCGATCCGCAGGTGGCGGGCGCTATGGTTTACGGCGAACCACAGGACGCCTTTACCTGCGGTCTGTTTTCGTCCACTCAGGGGAGTTTCACCATGACCTATCCGTTTACCGAACACGCCACCGTGCTGGAAGGCGAAGTTGAGCTGACCGTCTCTGGCGGCAAGCCGCAGCGCTTCGCCCCGGGCGACAGCTGGTTCGTGAAGCAGGGCACCGAAGTGGAGTGGAAAATCCTCACCCCGCGCTTCGTCAAACACTACCTGGCGAACGTCGAAAGCCGCTAACCAACGCAGACAATCCCCGGTGCCCGGCGGCGGGGATTGTATTCATGCACTGGGTCACAGATTCAACCGCCGTTCTCCACCTTCAGGACGATATTCATTGAGCCGGATGCCAACCTAAATTATGACTATCCGGAATGGCTATTCACTTCCAGCCACTCCCTGCCCTTACCTATCTTGTGCAGAGGTTGACTATGTTCAGTAAAAGACTCGCCAGCCATCTCGAACGCGGCGTCGTCGGCTTTCCTACTACCCTCGCCAGCTCCGTCGGACTGATTATGGCCAGCCCGGTGATCCTGACCGTGACCAGCGGTTTTGGGATGGGCGGCGATACCTTCGCGCTGGCGGTACTGCTGGCGTTTATCATGATGCAGGCGCAGGTCACCACCTTTGCCGAAGCGGCGACGCTAATCCCCACGACCGGCTCGGTATATGACTATATCGCCTGCGGGATGGGGCGTTTTTTCGCCATTACCGGCGCGCTGTGCGCCTATCTGATCGTGCATATTTTTGCCGGCACCGCGGAAACCATTCTGGCCGGGGTGATGGCGCTGGTGAACTTTGAGTCCATCAGCAGCCAGATGGCCGCCCATCAGAATACCTGGATGGTCGGCGTCGGGATGGTGGTGGTGTTCGGCCTGCTGAACGCCATTGGCGTCGAGATCTTCGGAAAGGTCGAAGTCGTACTGACCTTCGGGATGTGGAGCACGCTGACCATTTTCGGCCTGTGCGGAATTTTTATGGCGCCGGTGACCCATCTCTCCGGCTGGTTCGGCACGCCGCTTGATGTCAGCGATCTCTCAGGTCTGTTCGGCTATATCGGCATGGCGATGTTTATGTTCGTCGGCTGTGAACTGGTGACCCCCATGGCCCCGGAAATTAAACACGCGCACCGCACCATTCCTCGCGCGATGGCGCTCGGCCTGCTGGGCGTCGCAAGCTGCATGTTTATCTATGGTGCGGCCATTAACCGTCAGGTCGAGAACGTGGTACTGGACGCGGCGAACAACGTCCACCTGCTGGATACGCCGATGGCTATTCCGGCCTTCGCCGAACGGGTGATGGGCCACGCGGGACAGTACTGGCTGGGCGTCGGCCTGCTGCTGGCGGGCTGCGCGACCATTAATACTCTGATGGCCGCCGTACCGCGGATTATCTACGGCATGGCGCTGGATGGCGCGCTCCCGCGCTTCCTGACCTGGCTGCATCCCCGCTTCAAGACGCCGGTTATCGCCATTGCCATTGGCGTGGCGATACCCTGCCTGCACGCCTGGTATCTGAACGGCAATATCGATCGTATCGTGCCGCTGATCCTCGCCGCCGTCTGCGCCTGGGGCGTCGCCTATCTGCTGGTGACCCTTTCGGTGGTACTGCTGCGTATTCGTCGTCCGGATCTGCCTCGCGCCTACCGCTCGCCGTGGTTCCCGCTGCCGCAAATTATCTCCAGCGTCGGGATTATTATCGCCATCATCAATATCACCCCGCCGGGGATGGACAGCCGCGAAGTGCTGGTGCCATTTGGCATCATGCTCGGCCTGACCGCCGCCTATGCCCTCTTCTGGACGGTGTGCGTCCAGCGGGTCAACCCGTTCCGTCCGGTACCGGTTGAAGAGGTGGTGGAACGCGCGATTGGCAACTATGAGAAACAGAACCAAGGGGAGATGACGCCAGATGCCCTCCGTCCCCTCGTTTAGTACCCCGCTGATGAATGCGGTGCAGCGCGACCTGGCCGGCTGGGACAGCGAAAAACTCAGCGAGCGCAGTGCGGTGCTGCTCCTGAACGCCACCACCGACGTCACCTTCAGCGTTCGCCAGAAAAGGCTGTTTATGGCCAGCATTCACAGCTGCGAATTTGTCGTCGAGGGGCCGGTCACCCGGCCCGCTCAGGGTAGTATTCGCGCCCATCAATCCGGCTGGCTTAAACGCCAGCCGGTGACCTTCCGGGCGGCAAAACCGGCCGCCGATCTCGCCCGTTACCTCAACCGTTTTCCGCGTTTACAGCAGACATTAAGCGAACTGGATTACCGCCGTTTCTCCTTAACCATTGATAATCAGCGCTGGCGCTGCTGCATTGAGCCGTGGGCCGCCAGCGAAGTGGTCTGCAAAATGCCGCCGCTGCGCCGCTATCTGCGTCTCGAAAAACATCAGCGGATGCTGCTGCTGAGCGTTATGAATATGCTGCATCAGGCGATCGGTCAGTGGATGGCGCAAACGGCGACAGAGAAGTGACATCAAAGAGAAGTGAAAAGTAGTCTCACACAGGAGAGCGCTTCTCCGCCTTCCTGGCGGAGAAGCGAAAGGAGATTACTTCAGCCCAAACCGGTGCGCCAGTTCGTCAATCGCCTGGCGCTGAAAGCGGGTAAAGGCCTCGCGCGGTTGCTGTTGCTGAATAAACGCCAGCAGCGGATCCTCAACCTCGGTTTTCACGCCGCTCAACGCCTCCATCACCGCCAGCCCGCAGAACGGTACATAGGATTCGGCATAGCCCCCTTCATGCACCATCACCAGCTTACCGCCGCACAGGCGATCGGCCGCCTCCTGCACCCGTTCGGTCATGGCGCGGAAACTATCGCTGTGGAGCAGCATTCGCGCCAGCGGATCCATAGCGTTGGCATCGTAACCGCAGGCGACGATAATCAGATCCGGTTCAAAACGCGCCAGCGCCGGCAGCACGATCGTTTCCAGCGCATAGCGCCAGCCGTCGTCCCCTGCGCCGGCCATCAGCGGAACGTTAATGTTGTAACCTTCGCCGGCACCGGTGCCGCGATCTTCCTCTCCGGCATAGCCCGGTGGGAAACAGCCGTCCTGGTGCAGCGAGATTGTCAGCACATCGTCACGATGCAGGTAGATATGTTGCGTACCGTTGCCGTGGTGCACATCCCAGTCGAGGATCGCCACTTTACCCAGCCCGAACCGCGCCTTCGCCCGCTCCACGGCAATGGGAATGTTGGCAAGAAAACAGAAGCCCATCGATTGATCCGGCAGGCAGTGGTGGCCCGGCGGCCGCGACAGAGAGTAGGCATTATCCAGCTCGCCGCTCAGCACCGCCTCAACCGCGGCACAGGCCAGCCCGGCAGAAAGGCAGGCAATTTCATAGCTGCCCGGCCCCAGCGGCGCCTCTTTGCCCAGCAGACCGCCGCCGCTATCGCTGATCGCCTTAAAGCGCTCCAGATAATGTGCCGGGTGAATGCGGCGCAGATCCTCCTCGCCGGCGGCCGCGCCGCCGCGTAGCTGAAGCTGCGCAGTCAGCCCCGCGACATCCATCAGGTTTTTCATCCGACGCTTGGTCTCCGGCGATTCCGCATGGCCGCCCCCTGCCGGAGGTTGTACCCAGCCGCCGACCGGTAGCGTCACCGCATGCAGGCCGGTACTGTGCCAGAAACAACGTTCATCAAAGAAGAAACCGGTTTTTCTTTTCACTCTATCCTCCCGTTGGCTCACTCTTCCCGGCGGACGATGCCGCCAGAATTAATCCTGCTGAGATCAGCGCGCAGCCGCCTGCCGCCGCAAGCAGCGCATCGGCGCTGGAAAAACGTTGTAGCAGCGCCCCGGCCAGCGCCGGACCGGCCGCCATTCCGCCGCCAATCACCAGATTGATGCTGTTCATCAGGCGACCGTTGTTATCCAGCCCGGCAACGCGCGCGAGAATAAAAGGCAGAACAAAGGTCCAGGTGAATTTGAACAGCAGCGCGGCCAGCGCGAAGCGCATCAGCAGCGGATGACTGACCAGCAGCACAATGCTGAGAATCAGCAGGCCGTAGCCCAGCCAGACCGGTATCCGGTCCGGGCGCCGCGTGCCGCGCAGAGCGGCGCCGCCCGCGCCGATAATGCCGCACACCGTCGCAGCCGCCAGCACCATGCCAATTTGCGCCGCGGTCAATCCCGCCGCGCTGCCGATGGTGCCGATAAAAGTCCACACCGCGCTGAGGCTGATATAAAACGTGAGGATCGCCAGCACCGCGCACAGCTTACGTCGCGGTGCGGCCGCGGGCGGCTGGCGGGAAGAGGCCGACATCGGCTGAAAGCGCTGAGGAAAGGCCGGGACCAGCGGCAGACAGCAGAGCATGATAGCGGCGAGGATCAGATACACCACCTTCAGGCCAAAGCTGGCAAACAGGGCGGGTAACACCAGCAGTCCCACCATTCCCAGCAGCAGTTGTCCCAGCACCCAGAAGGCATACACCCGGGAAGGATTGGCCGTCCCGGCCGCACAGCTGATACACAGGATCATCAGGGTGCCCCCCGCCAGCGAGGCGATGAAGCGGGCGATCAGCAGCGTTTCGTATTGACTGACCGCCGCCGAGACAAGATTGGCGACGAGAAACACCGCGCAGGCGCACAGGGCCACGCGGCGCCAGTTCAGACGACTCATCCACCACCATGCGGGCAGCGTCGCAAGGCTCATGGCGCCGAGTTCGGCGGAGAAAAGATAGCCAATCTCTGCCGGCGTCAGCTGCCATTCGCTGGCCAACTGCGCCGCGACCGCTGGCGCGGTCATCAGAATCCCCGGCGCAACGGCAGCGAAAATGACGATGGCCGCCAGCAGGCGGGCGGTGAAAACCAGCCCGGACGGCTGGGATAAAAGCTTTTCGGCAACAGGCGTACTCGACATCGTGGTGCGTGCTCCAGTCAAAAAAGTCTCCCCCCGGGCAGCAGTCCAGGGAGTGATACCGTCAGGCATCAGGAAAACGCCGCGGTCGGCGGCGCGCGCGGGATGCGATGAGTCAGATTACAGATGCAGCGTGCGCTGAGCGGATGGCATCCAGGTTCGGGAAACGAGCTCGGTACGATTGACCACTTCGGTCTTGGCAAAAATATTGCGTAGGTGGGTCTTCACCGTGGAGAGAGAAATATCCAGCTGACGGGCAATCAACTTATTACTGGCCCCTTCGCGGACCATGCCAACAATTTCACGCTCTTTCGCCGTCAGCATCGCCGGCAGGTCTTCCTCTTCCTGGAGACAATCGTGGATGGCCAGCTCCACCAGCGGCAGCACCGCCTGGGCGCGCAGACGCTCTTCGCTGGAGAAAGCGACGTCGCGCATTAAGGAGATACCGGCAATAATCCGTCGGTCGCGGCGAATAAACACTTCGGTCATGTCGCGAACATTATTCGGCAACATAAACTCATGATAGTAATGACGGTTACGGTCACAGAGGCCTGGCGTCATCGCCGCCATGGTAATTGCCTGATGGCTAAAGCGGGACGGCAGCAGCGGATCTAACGGCTGAAAACACTCCAGATATTGCTGGTGCGTATTCGCAGAAATATTATGCAAAATATAGTGTTCTGGTTTTAAACGATGATTGACCCGATAAAACACCGCCGACGACAGTGGAATTAACTGTGAAATAGTCTGTAAACAACGGGCAATTATCGCATCATTACGACTGGCTTTTAATAAAGCAGACATGATCCCCTCCCGTCGAGGTGAAAGTGCGTTAAACGCGGATGACCAACGATACAAGAAGCATACATTTCACATTTAAGTAACACAATCATTAACATATTAACAATGTGATATTGGTTGCAAAATTTTATTTAAGACACTGTTATTTAAAACATTATTATTGCGCATAGCGTTGTGTTATCGACCTAATATTAAAACATAAACAAAAGTTATTAACTTTATCCCCTGGCGCCGCGCGCTTCACATTCTCACGCTTTTCAGCGCCGAACTCGTCCTTTAGAACGATAGTCTTTTTCAACGACTCCTCTATACCTGATAAATAACACTCAGGTCATTTTCATCAGGCGCTTAACTCTGCAGGGAAGCGTAGGTTTTTCTGCTGCCCAAACAGGACCGCAGGCCGAAAAAATTAACCGGAGACGGAGTGCTGCCCCGCGCCAGAATGGCAAATAAAATAACTTAACCGGACAGGATCAAAACGATGCTGAATATCGCCGCACTACGCCAGCAGCAAATTCCGCTGGCTATGGAGCCTCGGGCAACGGTGCCCTTTCATCTTTTGATCAAACCCATTGGCCCGGCCTGCAACCTTGCCTGCCGTTACTGTTATTACCCACAGGGCGATACCCCGGTGCGGAAAATGGACGATGCGACGCTGGAGTCGTTTATCCGCCGCTATATTGCCGCCCAACCGGCCGGGGCCCGGGAGATTAATTTCGTCTGGCAAGGCGGCGAACCGCTGCTGGCCGGACTGCGGTTTTATCAGAAGGCGCTGGCGCTGCAGCAGCGCTATGCCCCCGCGGGCGTCACCATCAGCAACAGCCTGCAAACCAACGCCACGCTCATCAACGATGCGTGGTGCCGCCTGTTCCGGGAACATCACTTCACGGTCGGCGTCAGTCTGGAAGGCAGTGAAACACTGCAAAACCACCATCGTCCGGATAAACGCGGCCAGGCCAGCTACCCGGCGGCGCTGCGCGGCATCGCTCTGCTGCACCGGCATCAGGTGGAATTTAATTTACTGGTGGTGGTCCACGACGAGATGACCCGGCACGCGGCCTCCATTTACGACCATATTGTCAGTCTTGGCGCCCGCTACCTGCAGTTTCAGCCGCTGATGAGCGAAGGCGATGCCCTGGCGCAGGGCTACCGGCTCAGCGCCGATAACTGGGGGCGCTTTATGGTCGCTATCTGGCGCCAGTGGCGTAAGCGCGACGATATCGGGCGGGTTTTTGTGATGAATATTGAGCAGGCGTGGGGGCAATATTTTAGCCATACCAGCGCCACCTGCGTCCATGCCGCTCGCTGCGGCAGCAACCTGGTGATGGAGCCCGACGGCCGGCTCTACGCCTGCGATCACCTGATTAACGACCGGCATCATCTTGGCCAGCTCGACGACCGCCCGCTGGCTCAGGCGGTGGACAGCGCGACCCGCCTGCCCTTCGGCAGCGAAAAAAGCCGACGCCGGGAGTGTCAACAGTGCGCGGTAAAAATAGTCTGCCAGGGCGGCTGTCCGGCCCATCTTAACGACGCCGGCTACAACCGGCTGTGCGCCGGCTACTTCCATTTTTTTAGCGAAATTCTTGCTCCGCTGCGCCCCTACTCCCGCGATCTGAACGGCCTGCGCACCTGGCGCGCCCGCTTTATCGACAGTCGGGCGACGCGCTAACCGACATTTTTCCATGGTCGCGCCGCCTTCATCTTCGGGCGCGATGAATCCCCGATCCTGAACAGGAGACCCGGTAGTGAAGAAAAAAACAGTGGCCGCCGCGCTGAGCATGATCCTCTCCGGCGCAGCGCACAGCGCGCAAACCGAGCGCCCCAACATCATCGTGATTATCGCCGACGATATGGGGTATTCCGATATCAGCCCCTTCGGCGGTGAAATCCCGACGCCTAACCTGCAGGCGATGGCCGAACAGGGCGTGCGCATGAGCCAGTACTACACCTCGCCGATGTCAGCCCCTGCCCGTTCGATGCTGTTGACCGGGAATACTAACCAGCAGGCCGGCATGGGCGGAATGTGGTGGTATGACAGCACCCTTGGCAAAGAGGGGTATGAACTGCGCCTCACCGATCGCGTCACTACCATGGCCGAACGATTTAAAGATGCCGGCTATAACACGCTGATGACCGGGAAATGGCACCTCGGCTTTGTACCCGGCGCCACGCCAAACGATCGGGGCTTTCGCCACTCGTTCGCCTTTATGGGCGGCGGCACCAGCCATTTTGACGATGCGATACCGCTGGGTACCGTCGAAGCCTTCCACACCTACTACACCCGCGACGGCCAGCGGGTTTCGCTCCCCGCCGACTTTTACTCCAGCGAGGCCTATGCCGCCCAGATGAACCAGTGGATCAAAGAAACGCCGTCGGAACAGCCGGTTTTTGCCTGGCTGGCCTTTACCGCTCCCCACGACCCGCTGCAGGCGCCGGATGAATGGATTTCCCGTTTTAAAGGTCAGTACGAGCAGGGCTATGGCGAAGTTTATCGCCAGCGAATTGCCCGTCTGAAGGCGTCAGGTATTCTCCATGACGACACGCCGCTTCCTGGGCTGGATCTCGATAAAGAGTGGGCGGCACTGACGCCGGAGCAGCAAAAATACACCGCGAAAGTGATGCAGGTATACGCCGCGATGATTGCCAACATGGATGCGCAGATCGGTACGGTGATGGAAACGCTGAAGCAAACCGGGCGGGATAAAAATACGCTGCTGATCTTTTTAACTGATAACGGCGCTAACCCGGCAGAAGGCTTTTACTACGAATCAGAACCCGCGTTCTGGAAGCAGTTCGACAATCGCTACGAGAATATTGGCCGCAAAGGTTCGTTCGTCTCCTATGGCCCGCACTGGGCGAACGTCAGCAACGCCCCTTACGCGCGCTACCACAAAACCACCAGCGGCCAGGGCGGCATCAATACCGACTTTATGATTGCCGGGCCCGGGATTGTCCATAGCGGCAAAATCGACGCCACCACCATGGCGGTGTATGACGTCGCGCCCACCCTCTATGAGTTCGCCGGTATCGATGCCACGAAAGCGCTGGCGAAAAAACCGGTCCTGCCGATGGTCGGCGTCAGCTTTAAACGCTATCTGACCGGCGAAAGCTTACAGCCGCCGCGCTCCCGCTACGGCGTCGAGCTGCATAACCAGGCGGCCTGGATTGACGGTGACTGGAAGCTGCGGCGGCTGGTAAAAACCTTCCCACAGGCGGGCGACGCGCCGTGGGGGCTGTTCAATCTTAAGCAGGACCCGCTGGAAACCCATGATGTCGCCGCACAATATCCGCAGCGGGTGCAGACCATGAGTCAGGATTACGCGGCGTTTGCCGGTCGCACCATGGTGGTTCACGCCGACGGCAAAGCCATCGACTATGTCGGCATCGACGCGAAAACCGGTCGCTACCTCGCGGTGGATCCTCAGACCATGAAATCCGTTGCGGCGCCACAGGCGATACCGGCGCCGCAGCACGATTGATTCATCCGGCGATCGTTCTTTCGGGCGATAGCCGGGAGCATATCCCCTTTCTAAGGTACAAAGCAGGCGTGTTGGGAGAGAAACGATGAGTAGAGTGGTAGTGATTACCGGCGGTGGCACCGGGATTGGCGCCGCCTGTGCACGACTGATGGCGGCGGCGGGCGAGACGGTGTTCATTACCGGCCGCCGTCTTGCCCCTTTGCAGGCGCTGGCGGAAGAGACCGGCGCGGTGGCGCTGGCGGGCGATGCCGCCAGCGGCGATGAGTGGCAGGCTCATCTGCTGCCGACGATTCTCGAACGCGCGGGCCATATCGACGTTTTAATCTGTAGCGCGGGCGGCATGGGCAACGGCGCCGTCGTGGAGACCAGCGACCGGCAGTGGCGTGCGGCGCTGGAGAGCAATCTCAACAGCGCGTTTGCCAGCGTCCGCGCCTGCCTGCCATCGCTGATTGCCCGACGCGGCAACGTGCTGTTTGTCGCCTCGATCGCCTCCCTCGCCGCCGGACCGCAGGCCTGCGGCTACGTCACCGCCAAACATGCAGTGATGGGCCTGATGCGTTCAGTCGCGCGGGACTATGGCCCGCAAGGCGTACGCGCCAACGCCATTTGCCCCGGCTGGGTGACCACGCCGATGGCCGATGAGGAGATGCAGCCGCTGATGGACGCGCAGGGGATCAGCCTTGAGCAGGCCTATCAGCAGGTGTGTCGCGACGTCCCGCTGCGCCGCCCGGCCAGCGCGCAGGAGATTGCGCTCGCCTGCCAGTTCCTCTGTTCCCCGCAGGCGTCGATTATCAGCGGTGCGACGCTGGTTGCCGACGGCGGCGCCAGTGCGGTTGATGTCCCGACGCTGGCATTTGCTTAACGTTCTTATACAACAAGGATCTCACATGACTTCAGAAGCCGTATTTATTCAGGTCGGCGCGCTTGCGGACGGCTTTGCGCCTCACGGCAACGTGCTGCCGGTTGCCTCTTTGCCCGGCGGAAAGCCCCTGACCTTTTATTTGGCCGACGGCGCCCGTCATCAGCTGACGATGGCCGATGACCACGCCCTGCTCTGGGACGGGCAGCCCGTTTCCGGGCGCGTTACCGCCATTCGCCCCGATGTACTGTTTATCGATTTTCTCGATCCCGGCAAGGAGAACGCCAGCATCAGCGCGGTGTGCAACCTGACGCAAAATAACGCTACCCTGGTCTACGGTCAGCTGCCGACGGAGCAGGCCGCGCGCCTCGATGCGTTCAGCCGCGTCGAGCAGGGGCTGCCGCTGACGGCAGTCGAAGCCCGCTTCCATTTTGCCCGACTGAACCGCGAGCCGGGACCGCTACCGACCTTCACCCGCGCGCTGGTGGGAATGCGTAACCAGTACACCTACAGCCCGACCGAACGCTACGAGCATATTTATCTCAACGATAACTTCTATGCCTGGCAGTGTCTGGAGGGTGTGGAGAAAGGTCTGGCGGATGTCGATCGCTGTCACTATGTGCAGGTGGCGGACGATCTGACGCTGTTCGTCTGGCGCGAGAAAATCATTCCGACGCTGGGCGTGATCCTTATCGATCTGCAGCAGATGCGCACCGACGGCAAGATTCTCGGCTATCAGGGAAGTGATTTTGCCGCGCTGAGCAATTTCCCGGTCGGGGCCAGCGCGCAGATTCTGAATGTGACGAACCATTCTTCCTGAGCGTAGCGCCGGAGCCTGACGGCTCCGGCACGTCGTCGTCAGGCGCTGGCAATCTCCAGCCGCGCCAGCTGGGCGGCATTCAGCGTCAGCTGAGCGGCACGAGCAAAGCTCTCAACCTGAGCCACGCTGGTGGCGCTGGCAATCGGCGCGGTCACCCCTTCCCGGCCCATCAGCCAGGCCAGCGCCACTTCGCCAGGTTTGGCATGATGCTGGGCGGCAACCTCTTCCAGAGTATCGATAATCCGCATTCCGCGCGGATTAAGGTATTTCCCGATGCCGCTGCCGCGCTGGCTTTGCGCCAGATCGGCCTGTTGACGGTATTTACCGGTCAGGAAGCCGGAGGCGAGGCTGTAGTAGGTGACGACGCCTATTTCCCGGCTGATGCACAGGTCGCACAGCGCCCCCTCAAAAGCGGAGCGGTGATAGAGGTTGTATTCCGGTTGCAGCACCTGCCAGGCCGGCAGCCCCTCTTTCCGCGCCACTTCCAGCGCCGCGGAAAGCTGCTGGGCATCCAGGTTAGAAGCCCCCGTCGCGCGAATTTTCCCCGCCTGCTGCAGCGCGTGAAAAGCGCTCAGCGTCTCGGCAATGGGGGTTTCCGGATCCGGCCAGTGGGCAAAATAGAGATCGATATAATCGGTGTTCAGACGGCGCAGCGAGTTTTCCACGGCCTGCTGGATCCAGGCTTTCTTCAGCCCTTTTTGCCCGGGCAGCCCTAAATCAGAGCCCACTTTGGTGAAGATTTTTACCTTATCACGCATCCCCGGACGCGCCTGCAGCCAGCGGCCAATCAGGGTTTCCGACTCGCCACCCTGGTTGCCATCCGCCCAGCGGGAGTAGACATCAGCGGTATCAATGGCGTCAAAGCCGTGGTCGACAAAAGCATCAAGAATGGCAAAACTGGTTTTTTCATCGCAGGTCCAGCCAAACACGTTGCCGCCGAAGACCAGCGGCGCGATGGAAAATCCGGTTTTGCCCAATGGACGTGTATTCATGCCGTTCACTCCTTATCGCTTATATTCTGCATCCTTCGCCAGGCCGCAAGGGGCGGGAAAGAACTATGAGTGGAGAGTCAGAAAAGGAATCTTGCGGCGGGCCCATCCGTGCCCGCCGGACGCATCACAACATTATGTCCCGGAATAGACGTCAAAGCTAAAATATTTACCCGACAGTTTTTTATAGGTTCCGTCGGCAAGAATCTGCGCGATCGCGCGGTTAATTTCCTGACGCAGCGCGTCGTCCTCTTTACGCAGGCCAATCGCAGCGCCGGCGCCAAACAGCTTATCGTCCTGCAAATGACCGCCAACAAAGGCGAAATCTTTGCCCTGCGGCTGCTGCAGGAAGCTGTAGTCCGCCATCATTCCGGAGAGCACCGCGCCATCAATACGCCCGGACTCCAGATCCCGCACGACGCTGTCAGCGCCCTGATAGGCCACGATATTAATTCCCGCCGGACGCCAGTGCTGGTTGACGTAAGTCTCCTGCGCTGAGCCCTGCTCCACGCCGATCGTTTTGCCTTTGAGCTGCTCCGGCGTATTGCCGGTCAGCGTATTTTTACGCGCCACGAGGAACACCGGGCCGTTATATAGCTTGTCGCTAAAGCCAATCTGCTCTTTGCGTTTCTCGGTCATATACATGCCGGAGAGAATCGCGTCGAATTTACGCGCCTTCAGCGCCGGAATAATGCCGTCGAAGTTGCTTTCCACCCACACGCATTTCGCCTGCAGCTGCTGGCAGATGGCGTTGCCTAAATCAATATCGAAACCCGCCAGTTTGCCCTGCGGGTCTTTCCATTCAAACGGCGCAAAAGTGGGATCGACGCCAAAACGAATTTCTTTTTGTTCTGCGGCCAGCGTCGATGCGGATGCCATCAGCGCGACCCACAGCAGTAGTGATTTTTTCATTATTTACGAGCTCCAGAGATCAACGGCAGTGTGTTTCAACTAACCGGGCGAAAAACGACGCCCCGGTGGTAATAATGTCATCGTTAAAGTCATAGCCAGGGTTATGCACCATGCAGCCGCCTTTATCGCCCTTCTCGCCGTTACCCAGCAGGAAATAGCAGCCCGGACGCGCCTGCAGCATAAAGGCAAAATCTTCGCTGGCATTCATCGGTGAAATGGATTCCAGCACCTGTTCACTGCCAAAGAGTTCCGTCGCTAATGCTTTGGCGAACGCGGTCTCCTCCACGCTATTGGTCAGCACCGGGTAGGAGTCGTAGACCTCAATCTCGCTGGTCGCTCCGTAGCTTTTGGCGGTAAATTCGGTGATGTCGTGAATCCGTTTAATCAGCAGGTCGCGTACCTCCTGCTTCATCGCCCGCACGGTCAGTTCCATCACCGCGCTTTCCGGGATCACGTTGGAGGCGATGCCCGACTGGAAGGTGCCGACGGTGACAACGGCGGTTTCCCCCGGCGGCACGTTACGCGCGACGATACTTTGCAGGGCCATCACCAGCGCCGAGCCGGCGAGAATGGGATCGACCGCGCGCTCCGGATGGGCGCCGTGGCCGCCGTAGCCGTGAATGGTTATCTTGACGGTATCCGCCGACGCCATAAAGTTGCCGGCGTAGAAGCCCAGCTTGCCGACCGGCAGTCCCGGCATATTGTGCAGCGCAAACACGCAATCGCAGGGGAAGCGTTCAAACAACCCGTCTTTTATCATCAGGTCTGCGCCGCCAATCGCCTCTTCCGCTGGCTGGAAAATCACATGCACCGTGCCGTTAAACTGGCAGGCCGGCGAGGCAATATATTTTGCCGCCGCCAGCAGAATAGTGGTGTGACCGTCGTGGCCGCAGGCGTGCATTTTCCCTGGTACGGTGCTGGCCCAGGGTAATTCCGTGGTTTCAAAAATCGGCAGTGCGTCCATATCGGCGCGCAGCCCGATCGTGCGCGATGAATGCCCTTTCGTAAGCGACCCTACCAGCCCGGTTTTCCCCAGCTCGCGGGTCACCGCATAACCCCACTCCGCCAGTTTCTCCGCCACCAGCTCGCTGGTATTAAACTCTTCCAGACTTAATTCCGGATGGGCATGTAAATAATGACGGATCGCAATCATCTCTTCTTCAGCTGCTTTAATTTCTGGAATCACAAAATTGCTCATGCCGGTCTCCGGGAAATAAGAAATAGATATTCTGATTCATTCAGGCTTCAGGTAAACGGTTGTCGAAAAGTGGGATGCCAGAACCCCAAAACGTGAAGTATGAAGAATAATCTCAGACTCAATAACTTATCTGGATAAGCGTTTAATGCAAGCAAGATTTCTGATTTCCGGCGTGCGCTTCATCTCATTTACTAATGATTATTCAGCAAGTTACCGGCAATGCGGAAAAGATTAAGGCGTTCAACAGAATGTAAAAAAGGCCAGCAACACCATGCTAATAAACCTTATTTTAATAGTGATATAGTCCACAAATAAGGCAAAATTTAAATATAAACTTTTAATTATTGGATTGTTAACAAGTTTTTATTCTACGATCGCCACGCTTAAATCAGCGTATTAAATGCCTGCAGATTTCCTCAGGAGGCGCCATGTTGCGGGCAGCGAGCATGCCGATAGCGCAGGCAGCGAAATCACCACGACATACCTGAAGATGATTCACGACGCCTCCTCCGGAACCAACGGAAAAATAAACGCGCGCCATAAGATGGACGCAGAATAGCGTAGAACTCAAATATGAAATATCAGGCTCTTTTCCTGGCGTCAGCGCTGGCGCTGACAGGCTGTAGCGCCCAGGGTGATACCGCCAGCCAGCAGCGCGCCAGTATTCAAAAAATACGCAGCGAAACGCTGAGCAAACTCTATTCTCTCTACCCGGAAGCCCGTAGCGATATCCAGCACGCCGATGGCTATGCCGTATTTGCCAGCAACAGCAGCAAAATTCTGGTATTAGGATTTGGCAGCGGCTACGGCGTGGTTAAAGATCTCCGCACCGGCAAAGATACCTATATGAAAATGGCTCAGGGCGGCGCCGGGCTGGGGATGGGCGTGAAGCAGCAGCGCACCGTACTGGTGTTCCACGATAAAGCGGCACTCCACACCTTTATTACCCAGGGCTATATGGTCGGCGCAGACGCGAATGCCGCGGCGAAATATGATGATAAAGGTGTCGCGCCGGTCGCCGCGTCGGCAAGCGGCGTCGCAAAGGATACCTCTTCGCTGCCGTCGAAAGTGAACGTTTATGAAATTACCGAGAAAGGGCTGGCCGCTCAGGCGATGCTCAACGGCTATAAGTACTGGCCGGATGAGGCGTTGAATAAAAGATAGATTGCACGGGATAACAGGTCACCCGGCGGTAATCCCCTCTCCCTGAACGGGAGAGGGTTTGCCCGAGGGCGGATTCGCCCCTGCAGCATCGGTGCGAAATTAATGCGAAAGGACGCCGTTCACCAGAATAGACGTAATGATGCCGGTGGCCGCCGCAATCAGGACATAGTTGCCGTTAATATACGACCAGTGCTGCCCCTGCGGAGGCGGCGGCAGGCCGCGATCGTTCCAGTTGCTGACCCGATAATCATTCCCGCGATAACGCTCCGGCGCAGGTTGCCCCTTACGGAAGTCATGCCCGTTCCACGCAAAGTGGTCTTGTTCATGACGTTCCTGATGCGACTTCCCTTGTGCATGATTATTGCCGCGATTGTCGCCGGGGTTGTGACGATCCGAGCCGCGATTATCCGCGCCCTGACGATGGCTGTCGCCGTTGCCCTGAGGACCATTATTACCCGGTCCCTGCTGACGATTGCCGTCCGGACTACCGTGCCCAGAGCCGTTTTGCCACACCTGCTGTTGGCCTGGGTTACCGTTGCCGTTCGGGCCGTCGGCCCAGGCTAACGAGCTTAATGCGCAGGACAACATAACGGCCAGAGAAATCATTTTTTTCATTGTACACCTCCTGATATGCCTCCTTTTTACCGCCGGAATGTGGAGAAAGAGTGAGTATCAGGATATCCAGGACAATTCCTGGCATTATCGTTCGCTATCAACGCCGCGAGGGGCGTCGCCGCGACGTCATCACCGTCGCTGCCGATGAGGGGCAAAAAGAGGGGCAAAAAAAAGGCCGCTTTCGCGACCTTATTTTATGCAACGCTACCGGAATTATTCGGTGACTTTATTTTTCAGCTCTTCCGCACCCTGCTTGGTTTTATCCCAGCCTTTTTCGGTGGCGGCTTTAGTCTTATTCCAGCCTTTTTCCGTCCCTTCTTTGGTCTTATCCCAACCCTTCTCCGTCCCTTCTTTGGTCTTATCCCAACCCTTCTCCGTCCCTTCTTTGGTCTTATTCCAGGTTTTTTGAGCACCTTCGCTCACCTGGCTGCCGACGCTGTCGCTTTTACCTTGCGCCGCGTGTTCGGCTTTCAGCTTCTGCTCTTCGCCCTCGTTCTGGGCCTGGTGCAGTTTTTCTTTCGCCGTATTCGCCCCTTCATGGGCCGCCGCGACGGTATCATCAGTTGCGTGTGTTGTCGCAGCAAAAACAGGGGCTGCTACCAGAATCGCAGATAACGCAATCATTGCTTTTTTCATCATTTCCTCTCTAACGTGCTTAATGTTATGAGTCATCAACAGCATGGCATAACATTCCGGTCATGACTTTAGGGATAGTTCTTAAAACCAGCGCCGTCTATTTTTCCCATTTTTCAGTCTTACCACCACGCTATTCAGGATGCACCAGCAAATTCCAGTAAGTTGTTACATTTTATGAAAATGCTTTTTCATATACCTGCCGTTTATTTTTATACGCGAATAATTATCAAAATCATTATATTTATAAATATGCAAACGGAACTCAAATTATGGCAAGAAAATCAGTAAGTTCACTCATTCTTACTGCCTTAATCTCGATCCCCGCGCTTAGCTACGCGACGCAATATCCCCTCACGGTTACCGACCTCGATGGCCGTCAGATAACGCTCCAGCATGAACCCCAGCGCATCATCCTGCAGGATGGACGAGATCTCATGTCGCTGGCGCTGCTGGATCGGGACAACCCGTTTCAACGCGTTGTGGCCTGGAACAACCTGGCGAAAAAGCAGGACGTGGCGACCTGGAAAATGCTGCAGCAGAAGTGGCCGCAGTCAGCAGCCATTCTTGATATGGGCTTTAGCGACAAAGGCAACGTTGACCTGGAAAGCGTCCTCTCCCGCCAGCCCGATCTGATGATTGCACAGCTGCGCGCAAAGCCGGCGCTGACCGAAAGCGGGGTGATCGGCAAACTTACCGCACTGAAGATTCCGGTGTTATTTGTCGATTATGAAGTCAATCCTTCCCGCGATACCGCCCCCAGCATCGACCTGTTAGGTCAGGTGCTTAACCGTGAGAGCAACGCCAAAGCTTATACCGATTTCTACCGCCGGCACCTGCACGCTATCGAGCAGCAAACGGCCACAATCACCCCAAAAGCCACGGTTTTCGTCGAAGCGCTGGCCGGCAATAGCGACGCCTGCTGCTTTACCCACGGGCACAGCGGTTGGGGCGGATTAGTGGAAGCCGTCGGCGCCACTAATGTTGGCTCCCAGCTGCTTCCCGGCGCCTCCGGATTTGTATCGCTGGAAAAAATTATCAGCATGAAGCCCGATGCCTACATCATGACGGGTTCGAAGCGCGGCAACAGCCAGGTACTGCCGCTAGGCTACCAGGTCAGCCAGCAGGAGGTTAATGCCCAGGGTGAAGCGCTGCTGGCGAGAACCGGCGTCAGCGATATCCCGGCGGTAAAAGCGAAGCGGGCCTACGGGGTTTACCACCATTTCTATAACCATCCGTGGAATATCGTCGGCATGGAGTACCTGGCAAAAGATATCTACCCGCGGGCGTTCACTACCCTGAATCCCGATGAGACGTACCACGACATCGTGCGTCGCTTTACCTCCTTGCCAGACCTGCCGTTCGTTTTTTCCTGGAAACAAGGTGAGTAACCCGCATGAGTTCGACCACTGAACCCGGCATCCGCATACGGAATACCGGTACCGACGGCGTGATGGCCCACTATCGCCAAATTCTGCGTCGCCGCATCGCATTGATGCTGCTGTTGTTGCTGCTGATTGTCGCCTCGCTGCTACTCGATTTCGTGCTCGGGCCGTCAGGCATGTCGCTACATACCCTATGGCAAACCCTGACGAACCCCGGCAGCGCAGCGGCCGGAACGCGGGTCATTGTCTGGGATATTCGTATGCCCTACGCGCTGATGGCAGTAGTGGTGGGCCTTGCTCTGGGCCTGGCCGGCGCAGAGATGCAAACGATCCTCAACAATCCGCTCGCCAGCCCTTTTACACTCGGCGTCTCCTCCGCGGCGGCGTTCGGCGCAGCACTGGCCATCGTGCTGGGGATTGGCCTTCCCGGCATTCCCAACCAGTGGTTTACCTCCGCAAACGCGTTTCTGTTCGCCCTACTGGCCGCCCTGCTGCTGGACGGCATCACCCGCTGGACCCAGGTCGCCACTTCCGGGGTCATCTTATTTGGTATCGCGCTGGTATTTACCTTTAACGCCCTGGTATCGATGCTGCAGTTTGTTGCCAATGAGGACACGCTACAGGGCCTGGTGTTCTGGACCATGGGCAGTATCGATCGCGCCTCCTGGCAAAAAGTGGGGATTTTATTTGCCGTCCTGGCGGTCGTGATGCCACTTTCCATGCTGAATGCGTGGAAGCTAACCGCGCTGCGCCTCGGCGAAGATCGGGCGATGAGTTTTGGCATCAACGTCCGTCGTCTGCGTCTGACCACGCTTTTGCGCATTAGCATCTTATCGGCGCTGTCGGTGGCCTTCGTTGGCCCAATCGGCTTTATTGGCCTCGTCGCACCGCACATTGCGCGCCTGGTTTTTGGTGAGGATCACCGCTTTTATCTGCCCGCCAGCGCCTTTATTGGCGCGCTGGTGCTATCGCTCGCCTCGGTGGCGTCGAAGAATCTGCTGCCCGGCGCGATCATCCCGGTAGGGATAGTCACCTCGCTGGTCGGTGTTCCCTTCTTCCTGAGCATTATTTTACGCCATCGGGGAAACGTATGAGCCTGCACACCCCAGCGGAATCGGGACTGGCGCTCGGCCATTTCAACGCCGGTTATCCGAAACGTCAGGTCATTCACGATCTGACTGTCCCTCATCTACCGTGCGGTAAAATCACGGCGCTTCTGGGTCCCAACGGCAGCGGGAAATCGACGCTAATGCGGGCGATGGCGGGCCTCGGCCCGTCGACGGGGGAACTGTCACTGGCCGGAGAAAACCTGCTGACGCTACCGTTTGCCAGACGGGCAGAAAAAGTGGTCTATCTACCGCAAACGCTGCCTGCAGGCGTGCATCTACACGTGCTGGAGTCAATTATCGTCGCCCGGCACGCTGCCGGAGGCGTACGTTCTGATAGCGAGGCGGAAGTCATGTCCCTGCTGCGCCAGCTGGGTATTGCACATCTGGCGTTAAGCTACCTGGACCAGCTTTCCGGCGGGCAAAAACAGCTCGTCGGCCTGGCCCAGTCGCTTATCCGCCAGCCGTCATTACTCCTGCTGGATGAACCGCTCAGCGCGCTGGATTTGAACTACCAGTTTCACGTGATGGACCTGGTACGCCAGGAGACCCGCCGGCGCAATATCATCACCCTGGTGGTGGTACATGATATTAATATTGCGTTGCGCCATGCCGATCATGTGCTGATGCTGAAGGGAGGCCAGCTGCTGGCCGACGGCGCGCCGTCGCAGGTGATTACGCCGGAGATACTTGCGTCGGTCTATGGCGTGCGCGGCCGGATTGAACCCTGTTCTCAGGGGATAATGCAGGTGATTATCGACGGTCTGGCAGAGGGATGATAAGACGCTGGCCAGGCACGTGAGTTGCCCGACCAGCGCCCGCTTAACGGCGTACGCAAACGACAGGTTAATGATCGAGATAAAGGTAGTTTTCCCAGCTTTTCATGCGGATCAGGATCTTCCTGATTAGCGACAGGTGCTCTAAATGGCCGGAGTAAACCGCCGCTTCAACATCGGTTCCCTGCGGCAGATGGTAGTTTTGTAGCCGCGTATCCGTCACCCGGAAGACCACCAGCGCCCGACCGCGGGTATCCAGATCGCGAGTTGTCAGCAATGTCCCCTGTCCCTGAAACTGACTCTCGCCAATCGCCGGCAGCACCTCGGCCACCTCGGCGTGAAATACCGTCCCCGGTACCGCCGGGAACAGGAGCTCGGCCTGCTCGCCTTTTTCCAGACGCTGCAACGAATTCTGGCGGAAGGCCGCCACGAACTCACGTTTGTCCGCTTCTCCCGTCGGGACAAAGGTCATCACCGGCTTCAGACCGAGGGCTGTCGACATCGTCCCGGGGCGTAAACCGACGGTGCTGACGTAGCCATCTGACGGGGCGCGAACGACGGTATTTTCCAGTTTAAACTCCGCCGCGCGCAGCTGCGCCAGCAGCGAGGCGACTTTGGTGTTTTCGCCGTTGACCACCGAATTCAGGTTATTGTGCGCCTGAACTACGCTCGCCTGAGCAGCGGCGACCGCGGCTTCATCGGCCTTCCAGCTCTGACGGCGGGTATCCACCATCTGATCTGAAAATGCGCCTTTGTCGTGGCCCGTCTGGAAGCGAGCATATTCCCGCTGCGCCCGATCGCGCAACGCTATCGCTTTTTGGAGATCGGCCTGGGCACTGTTGAGAGCGGCGTTGAGCGACAGCGCATCCTGGCTGGCCGCTTTGACCTGCGCTGTCAAATCATCAACCTGCGCCTGAAAGGGCGTCGGGTCGAGGGTGAACAAGACGTCCCCCTTGTGCAGCATTTGATTCGGCTGCACCGGCACGCTCATCACCCGGCCGCGCGTTTGCGAGACAACAGGCACCGTGCGAAAGACCTGTTTACCTATATCGGTGTAGGGGAAGTTATAGTTCATTCCCAGAATTAATGCGCCAATCAGTACCACCCCACCTAATACGGCGGTAGGCACCGTCCATTTATTCAGCGGAATACGGAAAATTTTAAATATCGCAATAATTAATGCGGCATAACACAGGAGCAGCAACGTTTCCATTATTCAGCCCCTTTATTATTTATATTGACTGCGGCACGCTGTTTCACCACATTTAATTCCTGCTGAAGGGTGTCCAGACGAGTGCAGGCCTGTTCCAGGCGATGATGCAGGTCGCTCTGTTCTTGCGCCATTTTTTGCATCCCCCAGCCGCGGTCTTCACGCCACAGAGTGGCCCAAATCCACAGCAGCGGCCACAGGATATGCAGTGTAAACAGGCTCACCCATCCGGCGTAATGGATCGCATCCTGATGCGGATGATTTCTTTTTTTAGCAATTTCATAGGGGATATCGTGAATCACAATTACCCCGTAAAACAGGATCAGGACTACCGCAACGAGGATAGCCAATGCAACATAATCCAGGGTCATAGAATAACTCCAGAGAGATAATTAAATTAATCCGTAAGCGGAATGAAGGCGTCACGACGCCGGGGAAATAATTAAAAATAATTTTCCATGCGAGTATGAATCAGAATTTTTCAGGGATTTTCCGGTCAATGGAAATAAGCTGCCCTTTTTTCACCGTAATATATCCCCCCTCTTTCAGCGCCGCCAGCACCTGATAGACATAGCTTCTTGAAAGATTCGTTCGTTTGATAATAAAAGCGGACAAACTTTCGCGCTTGCCGGTATCAATTTCGCGGCGGTACAGATAGCGAAAGAGCATCGACTTGATGGTCTGGAACCCCGACAGATTGCCTCTTTCATTGCTGACATCCAGTACGAAGATGCCCATATAAACCAGAATTGTCGTCAGCTCTTTCATGTACTGCGGCGACGAATGATAAAAAATACGTTCAAAATCGCTGGCGGCAATTTTGCTAAAGCGACAATTTTCCTGGCAGCGGTAGAAGAATCTGGCCGACGGACAATAGTGCTCCAGCAGGCCCAGCGGCATATTTTCAATAACAATACCCAGCAGATTTTGCTCATCATCTACGGCAAGGGTCACCTGCCCTTGCCGCAAAAAGTAGATGAACCCTTCTGCGGGCTGGAAACGCTCGCCGCTGGCCAGCTCAAGATCTTCACCGCAGGCAATAACCTCTGGCAGATGGCTTGTCAGCTCCAGCGACTGGTAAAAAGCGTGAATATTGCCAAAACGACTCACCATCTTTAAATACGCTCTCCCTCGCTCGCCGGCAGTGGGCAAATCATTGCTTCACAAAATATAGCGAAGAACACCAGGCAGTAAAAGTCCACAGCTGGAGTTCTGCCTCCGGGAACGATGCTCCCCGCTTCCGTCACGCCGTTTTTTGTCCTGCTTCTCACTTTATCGATCGCAGCGTTTCGTTCATCGGCGGGCTATGCTTAAATAAGCTAAACCGGTTTAATTAAGTTTAGCATTGAGGTGAAAACAGTATGAATGCAAAAGTTTGGGTGCTTGGGGATGCGGTAGTGGACCTGCTGCCGGAAAGCGGCGGTCGCCTGTTGCAGTGTCCCGGCGGCGCACCGGCCAATGTGGCGGTAGGTATCGCCCGCCTGGGTGGCAACAGCGGGTTTATCGGCCGCGTCGGCGACGATCCTTTTGGCCGCTTTATGCAGCAAACTCTGCGCGAGGAGCAGGTGGATACCCGCTACATGCGCTGCGATCCGCAGCACCGGACCTCTACCGTGGTGGTCGATCTCGATGGCGAAGGGGAAAGAACCTTTACCTTTATGGTACGCCCCAGCGCGGATCTGTTTTTACAGCCGGAAGACCTTCCGCCCTTCGCCGCCAACGAATGGCTGCACGTCTGCTCCATCGCGCTCAGCGCCGAACCCAGCCGCAGCACAACCTTCGCGGCGATGGAGAGAATAAAATTAGCCGGCGGTCGGGTCAGCTTTGACCCCAATATCCGCGCGGATCTCTGGCAGGACCCGGAGCTGCTGCACGCCTGTCTCGATCGCGCGCTGCGTCTGGCAAACGTGGTAAAACTGTCCGAAGAAGAGCTGGCGTTAATCAGCGGCAGAGACGATTTAGTCGAAGGGATAACCGCCCTGACCCAACGCTACCAGCCTGAACTTCTGCTGGTCACTCAGGGTAAAGCCGGGGTGCTCACCGCTTTTCAGCAGCAGTTAACCCACTTCTCCGCGCAGCCGGTGGTCAGCGTCGATACGACCGGCGCAGGCGATGCGTTTGTCGCCGGGCTGCTTGCCAGTCTTGCCGCGAAGGGAATGCCAACGGATCCCGCGGCGCTGGAACCGGCAATCATGCAGGCGCAAACCTGCGGAGCGCTGGCCACTACCGCCAAAGGGGCGATGACCGCCCTTCCCTACCAGCACGATCTTAACCTCTCATTTTGATCCTTTCGGGCTGCTCTGGCGGCCCACTTTGTTGCATCCATCACATTTATTAAATCGGTTTAGCAATTTATATTCACAGATGTTAAATGTCATGTTTAACATAGCGCCTAAACCGGTTTAGCAAAAACACAATAATGTCAATTTTACGTTTGGGATGCGACCTACATGTATAAAAAAAGCACACTCGCGGTTGTTATTACTTTGCTCACCGGCGCGGCCTCAGCTCATGCACAAACGGACCTCAGCAGTATCGAAGCCCGTTTGATCGCCCTGGAAAAACGCCTGCAGGATGCCGAAAACCGGGCACAGACCGCGGAAAACCGCGCCGAGTCGGCGGAGAAGAAAGTCGAGCAGCTCACCACCCAGCAGCAAAAAACCCAGGACAACACCCAGCAGGTAGCCCAGCGCACCGCCCAGCTGGAGAAAAAAGCCGACGAGAAAAGCGGGTTTGAGTTCCACGGCTACGCCCGCTCCGGCGTAATCATGAACGACTCCGCCGCCAGTACCAAATCCGGCGCCTATATGACACCGGCGGGGGAAACCGGCGGGGCCATTGGCCGTCTGGGGAACCAGGCCGACACCTATGTCGAAATGAACCTCGAACATAAGCAGACCCTGGATAACGGGGCAACGACGCGCTTCAAGGTGATGGTGGCCGACGGCCAAACCACCTACAACGACTGGACGGCAAGCAGCAGCGATTTGAACGTGCGCCAGGCTTTCGTCGAGCTGGGTAATCTGCCCACCTTCGAGGGTCCCTTCAAAGGTTCAACCCTGTGGGCCGGGAAACGTTTCGACCGCGACAACTTTGATATTCACTGGGTCGACTCCGACGTGGTATTCCTCGCCGGGACCGGCGGCGGTATTTACGACGTGAAGTGGAACGACAGCCTGCGGAGTAACTTCTCTTTATACGGGCGCAACTTCGGTGATATTGATGATTCAAGCAATAGCGTGCAGAACTACATCCTCAGCATGAATAACTTCATCGGCCCGGTGCAGGTGATGGTCAGCGGGATGCGGGCGAAAGATAATGATGAGCGCAAAGATACCAACGGTAATCTGGTCAAAGGCGATGCGGCAAATACCGGGGTACATACGCTGCTCGGTCTGCACAACGACAGCTTTTACGGCCTGCGTGAAGGGACCAGCAAAACGGCCCTGCTCTATGGCCACGGGCTGGGTGCCGAAGTGAAAGGCGTCGGTTCCGACGGCGGGTTGCGCCCGGGAGCAAATACCTGGCGCTTCGCCAGCTACGGCACCACGCCGCTCAGCGAGAACTGGTTTATCGCCCCGGCGGTGCTGGCGCAGAGCAGTAAAGATCGCTATGTCGATGGCGACAGCTACCAGTGGGCGACGCTCAACCTGCGTCTGATTCAGGAGATCACTCAGAACTTCGCCCTTGCTTACGAAGGCACCTACCAGTACATGGATCTCAAACCCGAAGGCTACAACGACCGCCATGCGGTGAACGGAAGTTTCTATAAACTCACCTTCGCCCCCACCTTTAAGGTCGGTAGCATTGGCGATTTCTTCAGCCGTCCGGAGATCCGTCTCTACACCTCGTGGATGGACTGGAGCAAAAAACTGGATAATTACGCCAGCGATGATGCCTTAGGCAGCAGCGGTTTTAAATCAGGCGGTGAATGGTCGTTCGGTATGCAAATGGAAACCTGGTTCTGACGGTTAGCGCCTGATGCCAGAAACACCGGGGCGGCGGCGAGTCGGCCATCGCCCCGGACACAATAACGACGCAGAGACTGCGCCCCCGTAAACCCGGGACCACAACACGATAATTATTACGCATTCAGAGGGTACTATGGATTTTGAACAGATTTCCCGCTCGCTGCTTCCGCTTCTGGGAGGTAAGGAAAACATCGCCAGCGCCGCGCACTGCGCCACGCGCCTGCGTCTGGTGCTGATCGATGATGCGCTCGCCGACCAGCAGGCTATCGGCAAAATTGAAGGCGTAAAAGGATGTTTTCGCAACGCCGGACAGATGCAGATTATTTTTGGCACCGGGGTGGTGAACAAAGTTTACGCCGCGTTTATTCAGGCCGCCGGCATCGGCGAATCCAGCAAGTCGGAAGCCGCCGATATCGCGGCGAAAAAGCTTAATCCGTTCCAGCGTATCGCCCGTCTGCTGTCAAACATCTTTGTACCCATTATTCCGGCTATCGTGGCCTCCGGTCTGCTGATGGGCCTGCTCGGCATGGTGAAAACCTACGGCTGGGTCGACCCGAGCAACGCTATCTACATTATTCTGGATATGTGCAGCTCGGCGGCGTTTATTATTCTGCCGATCCTGATTGGCTTTACCGCCGCCCGCGAATTTGGCGGTAACCCCTACCTTGGCGCGACGCTCGGGGGCATTCTGACCCACCCGGCGCTCACCAACGCCTGGGGCGTGGCCGCCGGTTTCCATACCATGAACTTCTTCGGCCTTGAGATTGCGATGATCGGCTATCAGGGTACGGTGTTCCCGGTGCTGCTGGCGGTATGGTTTATGAGCATTGTTGAGAAGCAGCTGCGCCGCGTCATCCCCGATGCGCTGGACCTGATCCTGACGCCGTTCCTGACGGTGATTATTTCCGGTTTTATCGCCCTGCTGATTATCGGTCCGGCGGGCCGCGCGCTGGGAGACGGTATCTCATTCGTGCTCAGTACGCTGATTACCCACGCCGGTTGGCTGGCTGGGCTGCTGTTTGGCGGTCTCTATTCGGTTATCGTGATTACCGGTATTCACCACAGCTTCCACGCTATCGAAGCCGGACTGCTGGGCAACCCCGCCATCGGCGTCAACTTCCTGCTGCCGATTTGGGCGATGGCCAACGTTGCTCAGGGCGGCGCCTGCCTGGCGGTGTGGTTTAAAACCAAAGATGCCAAAATCAAAGCCATTACCCTGCCATCGGCGTTTTCTGCCATGCTGGGTATCACCGAGGCGGCGATTTTTGGTATCAACTTACGCTTTGTGAAGCCGTTTATTGCAGCGCTGATCGGCGGCGCAGCGGGCGGCGCATGGGTCGTCTCCATGCACGTCTATATGACCGCGGTCGGCCTGACGGCGATTCCAGGCATGGCTATCGTGCAGGCCAGTTCGCTGCTGAACTACATTATCGGGATGGTCATCGCCTTCGGCGTTGCCTTTGTCGTCTCCCTGCTGCTGAAATACAAAACGGACGCGGAATAATGTCACTTCCATCACGCCTGCCTGCGATTTTGCAGGCCGTTATGCAAGGCCAGCCGCGCGCGCTGGCCGACAGCCACTATCCCCGCTGGCACCACGCGCCGGTCACCGGGCTAATGAACGATCCCAACGGCTTTGTCGAATTTGCCGGGCGCTATCACCTGTTCTATCAGTGGAACCCACTCGCCTGCGATCACACCTTCAAATGCTGGGGGCACTGGAGTTCTGCCGATCTGCTGCACTGGCGGCATGAACCGATTGCGCTGATGCCGGACGAAGAGTATGACCGCAACGGCTGCTACTCAGGCAGCGCGGTGGATAACAACGGGACGTTGACCCTGTGCTACACCGGCAACGTCAAATTTGCAGACGGCAGCCGGACCGCCTGGCAGTGCCTGGCGACGGAAAATCCCGACGGCACCTTCAGCAAAACCGGCCCGGTCCTGCCGCTGCCAGAGGGCTATACCGGCCACGTGCGCGACCCGAAAGTCTGGCAGCATGAAGGCCGCTGGTACATGGTGCTGGGTGCGCAGGATCGGCAAAAGCGCGGTAAGGTGCTGCTGTTCAGCTCCGCAAATCTCCATGAGTGGACGAGCGAGGGCGAAATCGCCGGCGCCGGCATCAACGGACTGCACGATGCCGGTTATATGTGGGAGTGTCCGGACCTGTTCCCGCTTGGCGACCAGCATATTCTGATTTGCTGCCCGCAGGGGATTCCCGGCGAGGAAGCGCGCTACCTCAACACCTATCCGGCGGTGTGGATGGCCGGCGGCTTCGATTACGCCAGCGCCGCCTTCACGCACGGCGAGTTGCACGAGCTGGATGCCGGGTTTGAGTTCTATGCCCCGCAAACCATGCAGACAGCCGACGGCCGTCGGCTGCTGGTTGGCTGGATGGGCGTACCGGACGGCGAGGAGATGCGCCAGCCGACGCGGGCCAACGGCTGGATCCACCAGATGACCTGCCTGCGCGAACTGGAGTGGGTGGACGGCAAACTCTATCAGCGCCCGCTGCGCGAACTGAGCGCCCTGCGCGGCGAAGTCCGCAGCTGGCAGGGCAACGTTCTGCCGCTGGCCCCGCTGGAAATCGCCCTCGATACCGCCGCTGACGACGCGTTTAGCCTCGATTTCGGCGGCGCGTTGACTCTCGAGCGCGATAGCCACGGCCTTCGTCTGGCGCGGCGCAGCCTCGCCAGCGACGAAATGCTCTATCGCTATTGGCGCGGCACGGTTCGCTCGCTGCGGATCTTCATCGACCAGTCGAGCGTGGAGATTTTCATTAACGACGGCGAAGGGGTGATGAGCAGCCGCCTCTTCCCGGACTATCCCGCACAGCTGGTTTTCAGCGGCGCGACGCCGGTAACATTCTGCTACTGGTCGCTGGAGCCATGCATGGTAGAATAAGCGTTTTAAATTCAGGCGCATGTTGTCGTGATGAAAACCAAACGCGTTACCATTAAAGATATCGCCGAGCTGGCGGGTGTCTCGAAAGCCACCGCCAGCCTGGTGCTGAACGGTCGTGGCAAAGAACTCCGCGTGGCGCAGGATACCCGCGAGCGCGTGCTGGCCATCGCGCGCGAACAACATTATCAGCCCAGTATTCACGCCCGCTCGCTGCGCGATAACCGTAGCCACACCATCGGTCTGGTGGTGCCTGAAATCACCAACTACGGGTTTGCCGTCTTCTCTCATGAGCTGGAAATGCTCTGCCGCGAGGCGGGCGTTCAGCTGCTGATCTCCTGTACCGACGAAAACCCCGGCCAGGAAACCATGGTGGTCAATAATATGATTGCCCGCCAGGTTGACGGGCTGATCGTCGCCTCCTGTATGCACAACGACGCCGATTACCTCAAGCTCAGCGAACAGCTGCCGGTGGTACTGTTTGACCGCTGTCCCAGCGACAGCACGCTGCCGCTGGTGATGACCGACTCCATCAGCCCAACGGCGGATCTGATTTCCCGCATCGCGCCTCAGCATCACGACGAGTTCTGGTTTCTCGGCGGGCAGCCGCGTCTGTCGCCCTCCCGCGATCGTCTGGCAGGGTTTACTCAGGGGCTGGCAAACGCCGGTGTCGAACTGCGTCCCGAGTGGGTGATTAACGGCAACTATCATCCGAGCTCCGGCTACGAGATGTTCGCCGCTCTCTGCGCGCGTCTCGGGCGGCCGCCAAAGGCGCTGTTCACCGCCGCCTGCGGTCTGTTGGAAGGGGTGCTGCGCTATATGAGCCAGCACCATCTACTGGATTCCGATATTCATCTGGCGAGCTTTGACGATCACTATCTCTACGATTCGCTATCGCTGCGTATCGACACCGTCCAGCAGGATAACCGTCAGCTGGCCTGGCACTGCTACGATCTGATAAGCCAGCTGATCGACGGCAACACGCCTGAGCCGCTACGGCGCTACCTGCCCGCGACGCTGCAGTTCCGCCATCGTTGATTCGCCAGGCGTTTTTAATTGACCAACTTGAATGAGACCGTGCGCGCGTATCTCTGCCGGGTGGCGGCTAACGCCTGACCCGGCCGACGAAAACCAAACACCGACCCGGCAAGGCATTAGCGCCACCGGGTGATAGCAGAGATGGTCTCTTGAATGGAACATCCCTGGCCTTTACCTCCCGTTAATAGAACACGCTCACGCATCCAGCCCGCTAATCCGCACCAGATGCACGGTGAGCCACAGCAGCTCGTTGCCGCCGAGGGTGATATCGAGCTGGGCCTTGACGTAATCGCGGATCCGCAGCGCGCAGCGGTAGGCCTCCGGATACTCCTTAATCACCTGCACCAGCAGAAAACTGTCCCGCGCGTCGTCCAGTTCCCCCTCCTGTAAACGCTGGAGGAAGAACTGCATATGGACCAGAAAGCGCGAGTAGTTAATCGATTCGGTGTCTATCTGCTGCTTAAAGTGGTACTGCACGAGATTAAAAATATCCTTCAGCATCTTCACCGACTGCATGGTCTGCGCCACGTCGTCACCCTCGCTCTGGCCGTTAACCAGATGAAAAGCGATATTTCCGGCCTCCTCCTCCGGCAGTTCAATCCCGTACTGCTGGCGAATAATCGTCACCGCGTCGCTGGCGACGCGGAACTGCTGCGGATAAAAACGTCTCACTTCCGGCAGCAGACGGTTTTGAATGGCGATCCCTTTGCGGCTGCGTTCGATGGCGAAGGTCAGGTGGTCGGCGAGGGTAAAGAAAATCTGCTCGCGAACCTTGCTGGCAAGCTGCATATTGGCGCGGGAAATAATCATCGCGGCCATTTCGATGACCTCGTCCGGGATGGCGGAGAGCGCCTCGAGATAGCCGCTGCGCGCGCCAAGCGCCTGGGTCACGAATCGCTTCTCTATCTTCTCCGGATCAATCTCATCCCCGGGTCTGCTGTTGAAGCCAATGCCTTTCCCCATGACGATAACCTCCCGGTCATCGTCATCCATAGAGAGCACGAGGCTATTATTGAGCACCTTCTGAACAATCATCTCTGCGACTCATCGTGGTTGCCGTTTTGCGCGATGACATCCTTATACCACCAGAAGCTGCGTTTACGGATCCTTTGCAGACGCTTCAGGTCATCCTCACCGCGATCGACATAAATAAAACCGTAGCGCTTGGCATATCCCTGATGGGTGCTGACCACGTCAATTGCCGCCCACGGGCAGTAGCCCATCAGCTCGACGCCGTCGGCAATCGCCAGGCGCATTTGCTCAATATGCGCCTGTAAGAAGGCGATGCGGTAATCGTCATTCACCGTCCCGTCATGCTCGAGCTTATCCGGCGCGCCCATGCCGTTTTCGCTAATCAGAACTGGCAGACCGTAGCGCTCGCACACTTTGCGCAGCGTCAGGCGCAGCCCCACCGGGTCGACGACCCAGCCGTAGGGGGTTTTGCCGACCCACGGGTTTTCCGCCGGGCGATAAACCCCCTCTTCGCCCAGCATAATTTGCTGGTCGCCCGCGCGAGGCGCAACGTCTGCGCCGTCGCCCCGACTGGCGGCAATAGTGGCGGTGGAGTAGTAGTTAATGGCGATAAAGTCCGGCCGCCCCTGCTGCAAAATCAGCGCATCCTCTGGCTGCACTTGCGGCGCGAGGCTGCGATCCTGCATATAGGCCCACGCCAGGGCGTTGTAGCGGCCATGCACCGCCACATCCAGAAAGCTCCAGCAGCGCAGCGTCTCCCAGTTATGCGCGGCAATGGCATCCTCCGGTTTACAGCTTTCGGCGTACATCGAGGTGGTATTTATCGCCGGGCCGATACGCACTCCGGGAAACTCGCGGTGGCACAGGGCGAAGATCTGCGCCTGGGCCAGCATCATATGGTGATTTTGCTGGTACAGCGCCTTCTTGTCCGGCAGTGGGCGATCGGCGGGCACGCCAATCGCCCCGGGGTGGAGGATCATGGTGTTTTGTTCGTTAATCGTCAGCCAGAGCGGGACTTTAGCGGCAAACTCGCTGAACAGCAGCCGGGCATAGCGCACGAAGGCCTCCCCGGTGTTGCGGTTCAGCCAGCCGCCTTTGAGCTCCAGCGCCCACGGCAGGTCGAAGTGGTACAGCGTCACAATGGGGGTGATCCCGTGGCGCGTCAGGGCGTCGATCAGCCGATGATAAAAGGCCAGCCCGCCCGGATTCACCGGGCCGTCGCCGTCCGGGATCACCCGCGACCAGGCCACCGAAAAGCGGTAGGCCTTCAGCCCCATCTCCGCCATCAGCGCGACGTCTTCCTCCACGCGATGGTAGTGGTCGCTGGCGATGCGGAAGTCCGCCGTTCCCGGCGGATGGCTGAGCATATCGACCACCGACGGCCCCTTACCGTCTTCATTCCACGCGCCCTCAACCTGATAGGCCGAAGTGGACGCCCCCCACAGAAAACCATCCGGGAACCGGGCCTGCTGTTGATAAATCATGCCTGCGCCTCCTTAGCGGATTGCACCATCAGCGGTTCACCGTAATCCACCTGCGCGGCGGCGGTGAGGCGCAGAGAGTGCCGCTCATCGCCGTTGACCACAATCACCGGGGTAATCAGGTTGTACCCGGCCTGCTCGATGGCCGAAATATCGAAGCGGATCAGCGCCTGCCCGGCCTCCACGCTATCGCCCACCTTCAGCGCCGAGCTAAAGTGCTGGCCGTTAAGATTGACGGTGTCGATACCAATATGGATCAGCAGCTCAAGACCGCTGTCGCTCTGCAGGCCAACCGCGTGGCAGGAGGGCAGAAACATCATCACCTTGCCGCTAAACGGCGCGCGCAGCACCCCTTCCTGCGGACGAATCGCCACGCCCTCGCCCAGCAGACCGCCGGAAAAAACATCGTCGTTCACTTCGCTGAGCGCCACCACCTGGCCGCGCAGCGGACTTAATACTTCAAACTCGCCCTCGCTTTTCGCGCTGACCGCGGGCTGCGGCGCCTCGCTCACCTCCTCTTGCTCCTGCGGAACCTCTTTGAAGGCGATAAACCAGGTCAAGGTAAAGGTCACCACGATGGAAATCGCGCAGGTCACCAGCGCATGGACGATATTCATCGGGTTTTCGCCGATAAACGCCGGCAGCGCCGCCAGTCCCGGGGAGACAAAAGCGTAGCGTACCAGCCCGCTCACCCCGGCGTAGACCCCGGCACAGCCGCCGCCGATCATCGCGGCAATCAGCACCCGGCGGAACTTGAGCAGCACCCCGTACAGCGCCGGTTCGGTGATCCCCAGCAGCGCGGTAAAGCCCGACGAAGAGGCCAGCTGGCGCAGGTTGCTATTTTTGGTTTTCAGCGCCACGCACAGCGTCGCCGCGCCCATCGCCACGTTTGATGCCAGCATCCCCGGCCCGTTAATCATCTCGTAACCGCTTTTACTCAGCTGACCGGTGGCGATCGGCGTCATCGCCCATGCGGTACCGGTAATGATCAGGAAGGGCTGCAGGGTGCCCATCAGCATCGGGATCAACCAGCTGGCGTGGCGATCGATAGCCCCCGCCCCCGCGGCAACCAGGTCGTTAAGCAAAATGCCCGCCGGGCCGACAACCACCAGCGCCAGCGGCGCGGTAATCAGCAGAATCAGCATCGGCTTGACGAAAAACTTGATAATCGATGGCGACACTTTTTCGGCAAAACGCTCCACCCACGACATCAGCCACACGGTCAGAATGATCGGCAGCACCGACCCGGCGTAATCGGAAAGCAGGACGTTGATACCGACAAAATCGACCGCTTTACCGGCCGCCAGCATCTGGCCGATGCCGGGATGCAGCAGCACGCCCGCGAGAGTCATCGCCAGAATCGGGTTGCATTCAAACTTCAGCGACGCCCCGTAGGCCAGTAGCACCGGCAGGAAGAAGAAGGCGGCGTCGGCAATGATATTGAGCAGTTGCCAGGTCGAGCTGGTTTCGCTAATCACGCCGGTAAGCTTGAGAATGGCCAACAGCGCTTTAATCATCCCCGCGCCGGTGATCGCCGGGATCACCGGGGTAAACGTGGTCGAGATGACGCTGATAACCCGCGCAACGATGCCGGTCGGTTTGGCGTTTTTATCGCCGCCGGTCGGGCTTTTCTTCTCAGGCAGGGCCTTATTGAGCAGGCGATAAACCCGCTGCACCTCATTGCCGATAACAATCTGGAACTGGCCGCCCTTCTCCACGACGCTGATCACGCCGGGGATAGTGCCAATCTGCGCATCGTTAACCTTCGCGCGGTCGTTGAACTCCATGCGCAGCCGGGTCGCGCAATGGGTGAGCATGCGGATATTCTCCGCACCGCCCACCGCGTGGAGGATTTTGTCTGCTGTTTCGTTATAGTTCATAGTGTTCCCTGGTGTTGGGGCAAAAAAAAAGACCAAAACAGAGACGCTCCCCTTGGCGGGAGAGCATTTCTATTTTGGTCTTGCCTGCTTTCGCAGTAGCACGCCATCATAAAAATGGGTTATTTCGGCGGATTATCTAAGCGTCCCTGCGCAATGACAACGGCGACCGGACAAAAGTGTGAGCTGGATTAAGTAAATTCTTAAGTGAAGTTCATCCGAGGGCCTGCTGACGCAGCCAGCTCTGTAATAGCTTACCGTTGGGGGTCATATCGCTATCCTGACGCACGCAGAGATAGTAATCCCGGCCATCATCTATCGCCGTATCGAAGATTTTCACCAGCTCGCCGCTCTTCAGATAGGGGGCGATCAGCGGCTCGCGCATCAGCGCGCAGCCCAGCCCGGCCTGCACCCCCGCCAGGGTCAGCAGGCCATCTTCAAACAGCGGCCCCGTCGAGCGCGGCGGCCGTTTAACCCCCTGCTGCACAAACCACTGGTTCCATGTCGTGCGCTCCTCGTCGTGCAGCAGCGGCATCTGCAGCAGCTGCTCCGGGGTATCGATATGCCCGTGCAGACGCAAAAAGGCCTGACTGCATACCGGCACCATTTTACCGGAAATCAGCTTTTCGCTTTGATAGCCCACCCAGTGACCGTTGCCAAAGCGAATCGACATATCGGAAGCATCGCTAAGGTAGTTGCGGTGGTTCGCGTAAACCACGTTGATTTCGGTATGCGGATTGGCGTGCACGAACGACGGCAGACGGGGAATAAACCAGCCCATGCCAAACAGCGGGATCAGGCTGATCGTCACCTGCTGGGTTTGCACCTGATCGACCAGATGTTCGGTGGCCTGGCGCAGCACGTTAAACGCCGCGCGGATCGAGCGGTAATACTCCCGCCCCTGCTGGCTGAGGGTCAGCCGCCGCCCCTGGCGTTCGGTAAGCGGGATCTGCAGATAGCCTTCCAGCACCTTCAGCTGGTGGCTTACCGCCGAGGGTGAAATCGCCAGCTCCTGCGCCGCAAGGGTCACGCTGCCCAGGCGGGCGATCGCCTCGAAGGCGCGCACCGCCCGCAGCGGCGGATCGTTGGCTAACGTACTCTCAGACCAGCTAACCGGCCCTTCTGACTGTTCTGTTTTTTTCATATATTGATTTTCTTAGCGTATTTCACTACTCGATGCTTTATTTAATTATATTAAAAATCATAAAGATAGTTAACAACGCATTTATCATAAGAAAGAATATATGCGTATTTTACAATTTAATTCATTTGTTGGATGGTAGCTATTATTTGAGCATCTTGTCGGAAGAACCAGTTGGACACACTCATACAACAAATCATCAACGGGGTCATGCTCGGCAGCATCTACGCCCTGATCGCGCTCGGCTACACCATGGTGTACGGCATTCTGCGCATTATTAACTTTGCCCACGGCGATATTCTGATGGTCGGCGCGTTAACCACCCTTTCCGGGATGAACGCGCTGAATGCCCATTTCCCCACTCTGCCGCCGCTGGCGCAGCTGGGGCTGGCGCTGCTGCTGGCCATGGCGGTCTGCGCCCTGCTGGCGATGGCGGTCGAGCGCTTTGCCTACCGCCGCCTGCGTAACGCTCCGCGCCTGGCGCCGCTGATCTCCGGGATCGGCGTCTCGGTACTGCTGCAAACCGTAGCGATGATCGTCTGGTCGCGCAATCCGCTGATGTTCCCGCAGATCCTGCCGATGGATCCGATCGCCGTGACCCGCGGCAGCGAAGCGCATCCTCCGGCGCTCATTACCGTCACCGGTATCGTCACCGTCACGCTGGCCCTCGCGGTAATGCTCGGCCTGTGGCTGCTGGTGGAGTACACCCGCTTAGGTCGCGGTATGCGCGCGGTGGCGGAAAATCCGCGCATCGCCACGCTGATGGGGGTGAACCCCAACGCGATTATCATCCTCACTTTCGCCATCGGCGGCGTATTCGCCGCGCTGGCTGGCGTGATGATGGCCAGCAACTACGGCAGCGCCAGCTTCTCCATGGGCTTTCTGCCCGGCATTAAAGCTTTCACCGCCGCGGTGCTCGGCGGCATCGGCAATATTCGCGGCGCGATGGTCGGCGGCCTGCTACTGGGCCTGATCGAATCCCTGGGGGCCGGCTATCTCGGCGACCTGACCAACGGCGTCTTTGGCAGCAACTACCAGGATATCTTCGCCTTTATGGTGCTGATTCTGGTGCTGGTCTTCCGCCCTGCCGGTTTACTCGGCGAACGCGTCGCGCACCGGGCCTAGGAGAAATATTATGACAACGGCACAACTCGATACGCCCGTCGTCTCCCGCCGCTTCTGGTCCGGGATGACCCTGTTCGTCTGCGCGCTGCTGGTGGCGCCGATGGTCGCCAGCCAGCTCGGCGGCAACTACTGGGTGCGGGTCATCGACTTCGCCCTGCTCTACATCATGCTGGCGCTGGGGCTGAATATCGTGGTCGGCTACACCGGCCTGCTGGATATGGGCTTTATCGCCTTCTATGCCGTCGGCGCATACCTGGCCGCTCTGCTGGCCTCGCCGCATCTGCTGGAGGTGTTCCCGCTGTTAAATAACCGGTTCCCGGACGGCCTGCACACCTCGTGGCTGGTGATTATTCCGCTCGCCGCGCTGGTGGCGGCAGGCTGCGGGATCGTGCTGGGGGCGCCGACGCTGAAGCTGCGCGGCGACTACCTGGCCATTGTCACGCTCGGTTTTGGTGAGATTATCCGCATCCTGATGCGCAACCTCGACCGCCCGGTCAACATCACCAACGGCGCAAAAGGCATTTCCGGGGTCGACTCGCTGAACCTGTTCGGGCTGAAGTTTAGCGGCGTCTATCACTGGTTTGGTTTTAAAGTCCCGGCGCTGTGGCTGTGGTACTACCTGCTGATGCTGGTGATTGTGGCGATTATTTTCGTCTGCCTGCGGCTACAGCATTCGCGCATCGGCCGCGCCTGGCACGCCATCCGCGAGGATGAAGACGTCGCCCGCGCAATGGGCATCAATCTGCGTAACTACAAACTGCTGGCTTTCGCTATCGGCGCCTCGTTCGGCGGCGTGGCGGGGGCGCTGTTCGGCGCATTTCAGGGCTTCGTTTCGCCGGAATCCTTCACGCTACAGGAGTCAATTTCGGTACTGGCGATGGTGGTGCTGGGCGGGATGGGTCATATCCCCGGGGTGATCCTCGGCGCGGTGCTGCTGACCGCGCTGCCAGAGCTGCTGCGCAGCCAGGCGGCGCCGCTGCAGCAGGCGCTGTTTGGCGAAGTGCTGATTGACCCGGAAGTGCTGCGCCAGCTGTTCTACGGCCTGGCGCTGGTGCTGGTCATGCTCCTGCGCCCTCAGGGCATCTGGCCCGCGCGTCATCAGGGAGTCAAAGCATGAGTCTGTTAAGCGTACGCCACATGTCAAAACGCTTTGGTGGCCTGACGGCGGTCGATGACGTATCGCTGACCATTAATGAAGGTGAAATCTACGGCCTGATCGGCCCCAACGGCGCGGGGAAAACCACCTGCTTTAACCTGATTACCGGGCTGTACCCGGCGGACAGCGGCGAGTTCGCTATCGCCGGTGAGCCCTACTTCCCGAAGAATATCGAGAAAGTCACCGCCGCCGGCATCGCCCGCACCTTCCAGAACGTGCGGCTGTTTAACCAGATGTCGGTACTGGAGAACGTGATGGTCGGCCGCCACGTGCGCACCCGCAACGGTCTGTGGGCCGCGCTTACCCGCCATAAACGCGCCCGCGCCGAAGAGGCGCAGACCCGCGAGCTGGCATGGCACTGGCTGGACTACACCGGCATTGCGCAGTTCGCCCACTACCGCGCCTGCGACCTCGCTTACGGCCACCAGCGGCGGCTGGAGATTGCCCGTGCGCTGGCTACCGATCCGCGCCTGCTGGCGCTGGATGAACCGGCGGCCGGGATGAACGCCGCCGAGAAGATGGCGCTGGGCGAACTGCTGCTGCGCATTCGCGATGACGGCAGAACGCTGCTGATGATTGAGCATGACGTCAAGCTGGTGATGGGGATCTGCGATCGCCTGATGGTGCTGGATTACGGCAAAACATTAACCAGCGGCACGCCGGAGACCGTGCGCCGCGATCCGGTGGTGATTGCCGCCTGGCTGGGAGGCAATGTCCATGTCTGATCTGTTAACCGTAACCGGCCTCAGCGTGCACTACGGCGGCATCCAGGCGGTACGCGACGTCTCATTCAGCATTAAAGCGGGTGAGCAGACGACGTTGATCGGCGCCAACGGCGCGGGAAAAAGCTCCACCGTCCGCGCCATTACCGGGCTGGAACCCTTTAGCGGCGAGATTATTTTCAACGGTCAACCGGTTCGTCGACGCAAAGCGGAGTCGCTGCTGCGCGAAGGGCTGGTGATGGTACCGGAAGGCCGCGGCATCTTTACCCGCATGACGGTACTGGAAAACCTGCAGATGGGCGCCTGGCTGCGTCGCGATAGCGCGGCTGTCCGACAGGAGATGGACGAGATCTTCGCCAACTTCCCGCGCCTCGCCGAACGCCAGCACCAGCTGGCCGGGCTGCTCTCCGGTGGCGAACAGCAGCTGCTGGCGCTCAACCGCGCCCTGCTCAGCCAGCCGCGCCTGCTGATCCTCGACGAGCCGTCGATGGGGCTGGCGCCGCTGATGGTCGAGAACGTTTTCCGCGTGATCGCCACTCTCCGTCAACGCGGCGTGGCGCTGCTGCTGATTGAGCAGAACGCGCGTCTGGCGCTGGAGGCCACCGACAGCGCGTGGGTGATGGACAGCGGCAGCATTGTGGAACGTGGTGCCTCGCAGGCGCTGCTGGCCGACGACCGTATCGCACAGATTTATTTGGGCGAAGTGCCCGCATAACACTAACCAGCATCAGGGAAAAACAATGAAAACAGTCAAAATCAGTGCGCTCAGCGCCGCTATTCTGCTCAGTGGCTTTGCCTCATCCGCCGCATGGTCTGCGGCCGGCGAAACCGTGATTATCGGCCTGGCGGGCCCGCTGACCGGCCCTTCCGCGCGTATCGGCAAGGATCTCGAAAACGGCGCGCAGCTGGCGATTGACGATATCAACAAGCAACACCCGACCATCGGCGGCAAGGCGGTAACCTTTAAACTGCAATCTGAAGACGATCAGTCCGACCCGCGTACCGCCGTTGCCGTCGCTCAGCGTCTGGTGGATAGCGGCGTCGCCGGCGTCGTCGGCCACTGGAACACCGGCACCAGCATTCCCGCCGCACGGGTTTACCACGATGCCGGCATCGCCCAGGTCGCGCCGGTCGCTACCGGACACGCCTATACCAGACAGGGTTTCGACACCAGCTTCCGCGTGATGGGCCACGACGATGACGGCGGCCAGTTTGCCGGGCAGTACGCGGTACAAACCCTGAAGGCCAAACGCATCGCGGTGATCGATGACCGTACCGCTTTTGGTCAGGGGCTGGCGGACGAGTTTATTAAGTCGCTGGACGCGCAGGGGATCAAAATCGTCGATCGCCAGTATGTTGACGACAAAACGGTGGACTTCAGCGCCGTACTGACCGCCATCCGCAGTAAAAATGCCGATCTGATTTTCTTCGGCGGCGTCGATAGCCAGGCCGCTCCGCTGGCGCGTCGTATCAAACAGCTGGGCATGAACGCCACCCTGATGGGCGCCGGCGGTTTCGTCAGCCAGACCTTCCTGCAGCTGGCGCAAAAAGAGGGTGACGGCGTGGTGGCGCTGGAGCCGGGACTGCCGGTTGAACAGATGCCGGGCGGCAAAGCCTTTGAGCAGGCCTACCAGGCGCGCTATCACACCCATATCGAGCTGCACGCGCCGTTCGCCTATGACGCCACCCGCGTGCTGGTGGCGGCGATGGAAAAAGCTGACTCCGTCGACCCGGCCAACTATCTGCCCGCGCTACGCGCCATTAACTACTCCGGGGTCACCGGACACATCGCCTTTGATAAAGAGGGCAACCTGAAATCGCCCACCTTTACCGTCTACAAAGTCGTCGACGGCAAATGGCAGCCGCAAACCGTACTCGGCGGCGCAACAACGAAGTAACGCAGTGAGGCAATGTGATGAGTGATAATAATGAGCTGGGCATTCTCGCCCGCCGCAAAATTGAAGCCGAAATTATTAAGCCGATTTACGACATCCTGGTGCGCGAGATAGGTAAAGCTCGTGCCCAGGCGGTCATCGGCGAAGCCATTGAAAACGCCGCGATTGAGGCGGGAAAAACGTTTGCCCGCCAGGAGCCGAACGGCGCGAACATCCAGAGCTTTGTCGCCCTGCAATATCTGTGGGAAAAGGACAATGCCCTGGAGGTCAAGGTGCTGGACGCCGATGACCAGCAGTATAACTACAACGTCAACCGCTGCCGCTACGCCGAGATGTACCACGAGATGGGCCTCGGCGAGATTGGCCACCTGCTCTCCTGCGCCCGCGACGACAAGTTTATCGTCGGCTACGCGCCGGAGGTGGAGCTGACCCGCACCACCACCATCATGCAGGGCGGAAAGTGCTGCGACTTCCGCTATCGCGTGAAGAAGGACAAGCCATGATAGCCATCAACGCTGAACGTCTGTGGTCAACCCTCAACGAGATGGCGAGGATTGGGGCGACGCCGGCCGGCGGCGTCACCCGGCTGACGCTGAGCGACGAGGACCGCCAGGCGCGCGACCTGCTGCGCCAGTGGGCACAAGAAGCCGGTTTTCCCTGCGCAGTCGATAGCATGGGCAATATGTTTATCCGCCGCGCCGGAAAAAATCCGCAGCTGGCTCCGGTATTGACCGGTTCGCACGTCGATTCCCAGCCGCTCGGCGGCCGCTATGACGGGATTTACGGCGTGCTCGCCGGGCTGGAGGCGCTACGCACGCTGAACGAACGCGGCATTGAGACCGAACGCGATATCGTGCTGGTGAACTGGACCAATGAAGAAGGGGCGCGCTTTGCCCCGGCGATGCTGGCATCCGGCGTCTGGGCCGGGCAGTTCAGCGAAGCTTTCGCGCTGGCCCGCAAAGATCGCGACGGCATCAGCGTCGGCGCGGCACTGGAGGCAATCGGCTACCGCGGCGAGCGTCCGACCGCCGCGTTCCCGGTTCATGCCTGTTATGAGGTGCATATCGAACAGGGGCCGATTCTGGAAGAAGAAGACGTTGATATCGGCCTCGTCCACGCGGCAATGGGCCAGCGCTGGTTCAACGTCACACTGGAGGGCTTTTCCGCCCACGCCGGCACCACGCCGATGGGCAGCCGCCGCGATGCATTGACCGCTTTCGCCGAGCTGGCGCTGGCGGTGGAGCAAATCGGGATCGCCCACAACCCCGACGGACGGGCGACCATCGGCATGGCGCAGGTGATACCGGGATCGCGCAACGTGGTGCCGGGGCGCGTCGAATGCAGCGTGGAATTCCGCCATCCGCAAAGCAGCGCGCTGGAGGCAATGGAACAGGCGTTGCGTCACGCTGCCGACACGCTGGCCAGACGCGGGGTACAGGCGCAGATCGAGCGCATTTTTGACTACGCGCCAATCGCCTTCAACGCCCAGTGTCTGGCGCGCAGCGAGCAGGCGGTTCAGATGCTCGGCTACAGCGCCAGACGCATGGTCTCCGGCGCCGGCCACGATACCTGCTATATCAGCAAGGTCGCGCCCGCCAGCATGATTTTCATCCCCTGCGAGAAGGGAATTAGCCATAACGAGGCGGAGAATATTCTGCCCACGTGGGCAGAAAAAGGGGCCAACGTACTGCTGCATAGCGTACTGCTCGCCGCCGGGGAAAAGTAAGCGCCCTTCTGCTGGTCGTTCTGGCGCCGCGCGGTGCCAGAACGACAGCTCACCGCCGTGACGGTACGCCGGCTCCTTCCGGGAAGGAGATAACTGCAGGCATAACCAAATTAAAACAATATCTTAGATTGTTTACCCGCGCGGACAAAAAGCCATTTATTTGTGGATTATCTGCTAAAATCAGCCAATAGATCGCATAGAGCAGGCAGGTATGCGGACATAACGGCATGACATTCCGTTGTATTTCAGTTCAATTCAATGATTTTCGAATCGCTTCTTTTTTACTGCTGACGCCCGGGTACGTGTGAAAACGAAAAAGAGATCCTCAGCATCGTCCAATATTCTCCGCTATATCTGGGGATCCGCGCTGGCGACGATTTTTTTAACCACCATTCTCTCCTTCTGGCTGCTTTCCGGCTCATGGGGAACGTGGAAAAGCGCGCATAACAATGTTACCCAGTTCGATATTTTCTACCGGGTACTGCAGGTCTCTAATGACCTGGCCGGTGAGCGCGCCTTCGTTAACGAGCTGATATTAAGCTCGCCTGAGGAGAAAGAGTCACGCTGGCAGGCGCTGGTCGCCCATCGCGACATCACCGACCGCGACATGCAAAAGATCCCGAAAAACCTGCTCTCTCCGGCGCTGATGGGCGAAATGATGCAGCAGCTGGAGCGTTCCCGTCGTATTGCCGACCGCTTTCGCACCCAGGTGCTGAGCGACCCGCAGTCCGCAGATTTGGCCATTCACGATATGGTGGTGGCAACGGATTTCTATCATAAGGCGCTGTTCGAGCGCACCACCGAGTTTCTGCTGCTGGAGCCCAGCGCGCTGGGTCCGATTCTGCGCGCGCAGGCGCTGGGCGAGCTGCGCGATGCAACGGGTCGACTCGGTTCTCAGGTGCTGATTCCGCTGGCCACACACACCCCGATTCCGCGGGCCAACCGGGAAGGATTGATTCGCGGTATCGAACGGATCAATACCGCGTGGTGGCTGCTGCAAACGCAGGGCAATGAGGCCACCTATCTTCCCCACTTCCAGAAAACGCTGGAAAACACGCGCCGGGACTTTGAACATCAGGGCATTGCGTTAATCAATCAGTTAAGCGCTGAGAGCGACAGCGGTAAGCCCTATAGCGTGAGCGCCGAACAGTTTGCCGTCGACTATCACGCCAGCCTCAATTCGTTTGACGATCTCCTCAACACCTATATGAACGGAGTAAAGGAGCACTACACCGCCGCCGAACATCGGGCCTTAGAGAATTTCCTGCTACGGCTGGTGGTGCTTGGGCTGGTGTATACCCTGACCATTGCGATGATTTTCTATATTCGCTCTCGCGTTTTACGCCCCATTCTGCGCTTAAATGAGCTCGCCGCGGCGCTGATTGCCGGAAAACAACTCCACGTCCAAATCGATGACGATACGGCAGAAGAGGTGCAGAGCCTGTTTTCATCCCTCGGGACCCTCGGGAAAAAACTCCGTGAAGATGCCCGCATCAGCCGCCAGTACCAGCGCCAGTCGGAAGAGGATCCGCTGACCCATCTGTTTAATCGCCGGGCATTTAACGCCCGGGCTGATGCGCTATTAAGTCAGTCCAGCAAGGTGCTTCCGGCCTGGTTAGTGATGCTCGACGTTGACCGCTTTAAGTCGATAAACGATAACTGGGGACACCCGATGGGTGACGAGGTGCTGGTTGCCCTGGCCAAAACCCTGAGTAAGTTGAGCCGCCCGGAAGACGTGGTGGGGCGCCTCGGCGGAGAAGAGTTCGCGGTCCTGTTTCTGGCCGCTTCGTCAGACGAAGTCGCCAGCTATACCGCGCGGATTCAGCAGGAAATCCGCAAGCTGACCCTCCATACGACCGGCGATATCACCTTTAAGATCACCGCCAGTTTCGGGGTAGCTAAAGGCTGGCAGTGCCCGCTGCAAGAGCTGATGTCGCGGGCCGACAGGGAGCTGTATAACGCCAAGAACAGCGGGCGTGACCGGATTTGCGGCCTCTCCTGAGCGCACCGGCGCCTGCGTGCCTTGCCATTTTAATCGTCCCCCGGTTTAACAGCGCGAAGAGATACCCCTGATATCACCTCAGGGCTATCTCTACATTCGCTTAGTGCTTCTTACGGTTACGGCGCATGTCTATCGTCACCGCCGCAACAATAATAATCCCTTTGATAATATCCTGAACGTAAGCGTCGACGCCGACGAAGGTGAAGCCGCTTTTGATTAAGCCGAGAATCATCGCCCCAATCAGGGTGCCGGTGATGCGGCCGACGCCGCCCATCAGGCTGCTGCCGCCGATAACGGCCGCGGCGATAGCGTCCAGTTCGTAGGACATCCCCATACTGGACTGCCCGCTGCTGACGCGCGCCGCCAGCACAACCCCGGCCAGCCCCGACAGCGCGCCGGCGATGGTGTAGACGATAACCAGATACTTATTCACATTGATGCCGGATACTTTTGCCGAGGTCATGTTGCCGCCGATGGCGTAAACATATTTACCGTAGCGGGTGTGTTTCAGCGCGATGTGAAACAGAGCGGCAATCACGAAGAAAATAATCACCGGCATCGCCCCCTGACCAATCGACGTAAAGCTATCGGACAAGAAACTGATGGGATTTCCCTGGGTGTAATATTGCGCCAGACCGCGGGCAGAGACCATCATCCCGAGAGTGGCGATAAACGGCGGAATCCCGGTACGGGTGACCAAAAAGCCGTTGGTTAATCCACAGATCAGCCCGACGCCAATCCCGGCGCAAATGGGAATGACCGCCGGTAGGTTAACCAGTGACGGGAACATCGGCGACAGGCTATCCGAGGTTTGTGCCAGGCTTGCCGCCACCACGGCAGCAAGGGCAATGACCGAGCCGGAGGAGAGGTCAATCCCGGTAGTGATAATGACCTGCGTGACGCCGACGGCGATAATCCCGATAATGGCGACCTGCAGGACAATCAACACCAGGCGGTTGGTGTTCATCAGGAAAGACTGGTCGCGGACAAACCAGCCGGCAATTTCAAAGGTCAGGGCGATGACCACCATAACAATAAAGATACCGGTATCTTTCGGTAATTTATGCCGTAAATTACCAAGGAAAGAGGATCGCGCATTTGCAGCTGTTGCGGTCAGTTTCATATTGCTCATTCTCTACACCTCAGTGGGATGCCAACGACAAAATGGTTTCCTGATCGGCCTCGTCTTTGTCGAGGATGCCGGTAATACGTCCTTCGTGCATGACCATAACGCGATCGCTCATGCCCAGAATTTCCGGCAGTTCAGAAGAGACCATAATCACCGCAACGCCGCGATTCGCCAGTTCGCTAATCAGGTGATAAATTTCAGCTTTCGCCCCCACGTCAATCCCGCGGGTTGGCTCATCAAGAATTAATATTTTGGGCTGCGCTAAAAGCCAGCGGGCAATTAAGACCTTTTGCTGATTACCGCCGCTCAGGTTATTAATAATCTGATCCATGGTCGGGGTTTTAATATTCAGACGACGGATCTGTTCCATGCAGTCTTGCGCCATCTTCATATGTTTGACAAACCCGCTCTTGCCGATATATTCCGGCATATTGACGATACTCATGTTTTCCATCACCGAGAGCACGAGGAACAGTCCGGACTTTTTGCGGTCTTCGGTCAGCAGCGCCATCCCTTTTTCGATGGCCACGGAAGGCGAGTCGATGATCACCGGCTGGCCGTCAATCAACACTTCGCCACTGTCAAAGCGCTCCATCCCGAACAGGCTCTCCATCACTTCACTGCGCCCGGCGCCAACCAGACCCGCAACGCCGAGAATTTCGCCACGGCGGACGCTGAAATTCACCTCCTCAAAATAGCCTTTGCGCGACAGATTACGGACCGTCAGCACCTCTTCGCCAATGGTATTATTGAATTTCGGGAACAGCTGAGTTAATTCGCGGCCCACCATCTGGGTAATAAGCGACTGACGGGTAAATTCGCCCGTCTGCCGGCTGCCCACCCAGGTCCCGTCGCGAAAGACGCTAATTTCATCGGTAATCGCGAAAATCTCATCCATCTTGTGGCTGATATAAATAATGGCTTTACCCTGTTCGCGTAAATCGCGAATGATGGTGAACAGGTGGGCCACTTCACTTTCCGTCAGTGCCGAGGTGGGTTCATCCATAATGACAATATCCGCGTTCCACGATACCGCTTTGGCTATTTCCACCATTTGCTGGGCGGCAATGCTGAGCTCGCCCACCAGCCGGTCGGCGGATAAACGGATATTCAGTTTATTGAGCAGTGTCTGCGTCTGGCGGGCCAACTGTCGATGGTCGACAAAACCGTATTTCATCGGCTCGCGCCCCAGCCAGATATTTTCTGCCACCGTCATATGCGGCACCAGATTCAGCTCCTGGTGGATCATGGAGATCCCCGCGCGCAGCGCATCCATCGTATCCTGGAACTGCACCGGTTCGCCCTTCACCCGGATCGCGCCCTTATCGGGACGGTAAATCCCGATAAGGCACTTCATTAACGTCGACTTTCCCGCACCATTCTCCCCCATCAGGGCGTGCACCGTCCCCGGGCGCACGCGTAATGAGACATTATCGAGCGCCTTCACGCCAGGAAAGAACTTACTGATACCTTCGGCTTCAAGTGCAAAAGCGTTCATACCTCCCCCTCCGTACCGCTGAGCCAGAAATGATTATTTTTGATTACGGCTGACAAATTCAGACATATTCTCTTTGGTAATCAGCTGGTAAGGGACATCGATGACTTTTTCGACTTTTTCCCCGTTCGCCAGTTTGACGGCTGCATCCACCGCCCCTTCCCCCTGGCCTTTAGCATCCTGGAAAATGGTGGCGATCATCTTGCCGTTTTTCAGCATCTGCAGTGCGTCAGGAGTCCCATCGACGCCGGCGATCAGAATGTGCTTCGGATTGCTCCCCAGCGCCTGCAGCGCGCCAATCGCCATTTCATCGTTATTGGAGGCGATCGCCTGAATATCTTCCCCACTGGTCATCCAGTTACTCACCACATCTACGGCATCGTTACGCATGAATTTCGCCGTTTGCTTCTGAACGATCTTGATATCCGGGTATTTCGCAACCACCTCTTCTACGCCTTTGGTACGATCGCGAGTTGATTCGTTCGCCAGGTCGCCCAGCAGAATCGCCACGTTGCCTTTGCCGTTCATCGCCTTCGCCAGCGCTTCCATCTGCAGACGGCCGGCCAGCACCGAATCCGAACCGACGTAGGCCATTTTGTCGGTCAGCGTAATCTGCGGACGGCGGTTAACGAAGACCAGCGGAATGCCGGCTTTGGTCGCCTGATCGATAATCGGCTTCACGGCGTTGGTATCGACCGGGTTGACGATGATGGCATCGACGCCCTGACCAATAAAGTTCTGCACCTGCTGCAGCTGCTGCGCGACATCACCCTTGGCATCCTCTACCTGCGACTTCACCCCCTCTTTTTGCATCTCTTTTTGCATGGCGGTACGCAGGATAGTCAGGAAGTTATCGTCGAAAAGCGCCATGGAAACGCCGACGGAGAGATCTTTTGCCATCACCGCAGCGGGCAACATACAGACTAACAAAGAGGCAACAATCGTTTTCTTGATGTTCATAGTTGTTCCTTGGGGTTCAGTGATATGCCAGTTCATTGAGATGAAATGAAAGATTCATTTCGTAAATGCGTGTTGCTGATACCTGCCGGATCGCCAGCCAGAAGTTTCACTTCTGAGCGCGCTGTTTTTGCACATGTTTATCAGAACCACCTAATTCAGTGGTTTTTTAGTGAATTATTAAAACAGCAGTTCATAAAACATACGATTTATCACCCGGAAAATTTCAGACGTTTTATTTCATTAACAACACATATGAAACTTTTATAATTAAATAACTGAAATGAAAATTTTAAAACTGTCTGATAACAGAACTTTGACAGATATCTAACATTGCGGCATAAACGCGCAAAAAATGAGAGGCGCCCAGCAGTTTGCAGACAAGTCACAGGCCCGCCGCTGGCAATCCGCCAGAGAAGATTTTCCGCCTAAAGAAGAGGGGGATTTGAAACGTCAGCGATCCTTTCAGGAGGGCCGTTACAAATTGATCCGATTTTCACTCCCGTCATGATGAGAGGAAAAGAGCGCCCGCTTTGTCATCCGCTGCCGGTATCAGGCTAACGGTTTCAACATGTTAGCGTGATGACCACGCTCACCTGGCTCGCACACGCCGCCGTGTACCGCCCGGCAGGTCTATTCCCATGACCATCGCAGGGGCATAGACTGCTCACATCTTTCATTGTGCCCCGCAAGGCAACCCGATATGTCGCGTCTCTTTTCGCTGAAATTCGCCCTTCCGGCGCTCGCACTTTCCCTCTCTTCGCAGGTTGCGGCGGCGCCCGATATAGAGGTAGGTTTTTCCCCCGAAGGCTCTGCCCGCCAACTGGTATTAGAGACCATTAATCAGGCGCAAACCTCGCTCCAGATGATTGCCTACTCTTTTCAGGCGCCTGATATTGCGCGGGCGCTTGTCGCCGCCCATGACCGCGGCGTCAAGGTGCAAATCGTGGTCGATAAAAGACGCAACGCGGTGGAAGCCAGCCAAAAGATAATGAAGTATGTTGCGGAGCACGGGGTGGCATTACGTATTGATGGCCACTATCACATCCAACACGATAAGACGATTATTGCCGATGGGGCGACGGTTGAAACCGGGTCATTTAACTATGCTCCGTCCGCCGAAACAAAAAATAGTGAAAACGTCGTGGTGATACGTCATCAGAAAGCCGTGGCCTGCCAGTATATCGCCCACTGGCAGTCGAGATGGGAGCTGGGTGTCCCTTATGCGGGGTAAATACGCGTAAAAAACGCCGTCTTCACCCGGCCCGCGGCGCAGCGTGAAGACGGCGGTTGCATACTGGAAAAGTCAGTCCGTGACTTTCAAGGCCAGCTCATAGGCACTGGTTTTTCCTTCATCGCGCGCGCCGCCCATCTGATACACGCGGACGGTATATTTTCCGTTGGTTTCGAGACGCTGCTCAAAAGCACCTTCTGTCATCGAGCCATTAAAAATGGTTTCGTTCGCGGGGTTGATCACGTTGAAATAAGGATGGGGCCATTTGCTCTTCATGGTGACGTGCATTAGCTGACCAGCTTTCGCCACCAGCGTGTAATCTTTCACATCGGCGCCGCTCAGGGCATTTTTAATGGTGGTTCCGCTGGTACCTTTATCGAAATGAACCGGGATTGTATTTATCTTATAACCCGCCATGACAGATAATGGTGCGAATAAACAACCAGCGCAGATCAAGCTACCAACAATTAACTTTAAATTTTTCATTTAATTAACACCTTATGTTTTTATATCTGGTGTTATAACACATAAGGTATTCCAGAAAAATTTCAGGAAATAGATTGAAACGATTTCATCGTCGTCTCGCGGTGAAGTAAATCGCTATAGATAGCAGTTAATATCCCACCGGGGCGAAACTCTTTCTTTATCCACTGCGTCACCTGCCCACTGGCCGCATGCTGGGTCGCCAGCAGCATTCCTGAATCCTGGCGCGGGTTATGAATCCGGCGGGTAATCAGCCGGTTTTCCGCCATGGCCTCACGAACCATATAATCCGGCAGAAAACCAATGCCTTCACCGAGGATCTGGCACTGGCATTTGGTATTAAAGTCCGGCACCAGAATCGCCTCCTGCCCGTGCAGTAACCAACCCACTTTCTTATTAATTGTGCTGGCGGTGTCCTCCACCATAATATTGGGGTAAAGCCGTAGCTGGCTTTCCGCTATGGGTTCCGGCATAAACGCCAGCGGATGATCCGGGGCAATGGCGAAGACCCAACGAATGGCACCAATTTCAGTGTAGTCAATGCCGCCGCCGTCGAGCAGCGTATCCGGCGCGCCAATCGCGATATTAGCCTGCTGATTAATTATCGCATCCCAGACGCCGTTATACACCTCCGTGGTAACGGTAATCTGGCAGGTTGGAAACTGTTTTTTGAGCACCTGCAACAGACGCGCCGTGTGCCGCGGCGTATAAAGCAGCTGGTTGATGCAGATACGGACCCGGGCCTCAATCCCCTGGGCTATGGTATCTATGCTGCGCTTGATGGCATGAAAATCATTGAGCAAATCCGTGGCCTTACGGAAAAGATAGTAGCCGGACTCGGTCAGCTCGATGCTACGGGTATTACGGGTAAACAGCACCACGTCCAGCCCCGTCTCCATGCGCTTGATGGTGTAGCTGATGGCTGATGTCGTCAGCCCCAACTCGTCTGCGGCTTTGCTGAAACTGCCAAAGCGCGCCGCCGTGGTAAACGCCAGCAGATTTTCTTCAGTAAAAATTGAGTTCATTGGCCCGCTCCTGCTTTCGTCAACCGCTCATTAGCCCCACTCTGCAATCGACTCTATTTCCTGTCCCTGCCATCGGCAATCATTTTTGAATATCTTTTAACACCATGCGAATTGTCGGCCCGCGCGGGCCGCGAAATTCTCCGCGGCGTCATGGTTCAGCGCGAGCTTTTTGAGGTTGCCTCGCTCAGTTTACGACCGGTATATTCGGAAATCAGCCCCACGCCGTTGCCGGCCAAAAAACCCAGCAGCGTCACCGGCCAGTTCATCCCGGAGGCGAAAAACAGCGTCATGCCAAGAAAGCCGCCGGGAATAAACGCGGTGAGGGAAAAGCGCCCCTGCCAGACAATCACCGCGGAGAACGGCACCGTGGTGATAACGCTGGCCCAGAAGGATGACATCCCGGTGGAGGCAGTCAGCCCACCCGCGGCCATCGCCGCCAGAAATGCCCACGCGGCGCCGGTGTAGTTGACAAAAAGACTCTTCACAAACCCCTCTTTACCGCCGCCTGCCGCATAAAAACTGCAAAAGGCGACAAAGCCGATCGTGCCAAGCAATCCCCAGCGCGGATCAAGCCCAACCTGCGAGGAGATCAGCTGCCAGATCCCGGCACAAATGCCGACAGTAATCCCCGTTGCGGTGAGTCCGTTCATCTCTTCCCCCTCGTGATAGTGGTCGTGGAAATTGGTTTCGTTCGGGAACTATATAGAAATAATCCCCTCTTGAATTACGGGAAATCGCATGCAAGAAACAAACATTGCACTGCCGCACAGTCTGCATCCATTATTAATAAATGTTCAACAATGAGTGGGGTTATAGCGAATAAAATTTAAGCGGGTTCTTTTATCTATTTTTGGTTGCTATGCTCAGGTCATCAAAAAGTCTCAGCCGCCACCACAGGAGTAAGATGATGACCACGGAAAATATTATTGCTGAATATCTTTTGGCTGCGGAGCAAGGCAATGTCGAACAATTAAAAACCTGTTTAGCCCGTGGCGTCGATATTAATGCCAGCAATCGCCAGGGGCGAACCGCTATTACTCTGGCCAGCCTGAATAAACATTATGCCTGCGTGTCTGTGCTCATTGCCGCTGGTGTCGATATTGATAAGCAGGACCAGACCTGTTTTAACCCGTTTTTACTGAGCTGCCTGAATAATGACGTCGAGCTGCTGCATTTAATTCTGCCAGCGAAACCTGACCTTACGCGCTTAAGCCGTTTCGGCGGCGTCGGTCTGACGCCGGCCTGCGAAAAGGGTCATCTTGAGATCGTAAAAATTCTGCTGACCGAAACCGATATTAACGTCAACCACACTAACTTTGTCGGCTGGACGCCGCTGCTGGAAGCGATTGTTTTAAACGATGGCGGCGCAACGCAGCAGGAGATCGTTAAGCTGCTGCTGGACCACGGCGCCAATCCCCATATGACCGATAAATATGGCAAAACGCCGCTGGAACTGGCGTGGGATAAGGGCTTTGCTGAAATCGCCCACCTGCTGGTTGCCGCCGGCGCCTGAGGAAGGAGAACGGCCATCGACACCTCCTTACGGCGGTGTGTGCAAGCGCTAACTGCGGATGAGAGCTTTCTCACTCAACGCGGCGGCGGACGGGTCGAGCAGGTCTTCTCGCGTGCGGTCAACCTGCGGATTCCCGACAAGCCAGGGCTCCTGACGCTGCTGTGCGCCGCATATGACAATGCGCCCAACAGCTGTAGGTTAGCACTCACCTACTTTGACAACCTGTTCCGGCCAGGGGAAAGCGTCCGGTTCACCGATTCAGGAATGTATATTGGCAATGATAAATGGATAGACCTCCAGCGCTGTGAGCGTTGGCAAATGCCAACGGCCGTATTAAGCGCGGCAGCATTGACCCGGATAGCCTGGCGACGCTGGCAAAACATTATCATTGAGCAACTGCATGAGGACGATACCTTATTTCTTTATCGCGGCGACAACCCGTTTTATAAAGCGATGGGGCGCGAATTACAGCATCGCCGGGAAACATTATTTAACGCCCTTCGGCAAAATAAAAATATCAGTGCCGCCATCGCTAATATGCTCGGACTAGGTATTGGCCTGACGCCATCGGCGGATGATTACCTGGTAGGCCTTAGCGTTATTTTATTTATTAAAGGACATCCGGCTAATCAATACCGGGATGAATTTTTAGCGGCGCTGCAGTGTGCCAGACATAACACCACGCCGCTCAGCGCGATTACGCTGGAGGCAGCTATTAATCAGCGCTATCGCGCAAGTATCGCCGGGTTGATTAACCTCATGATTAATCAACCGACAATCTTTTCTATTGCGGCAATTGCCGATATTAAAAATATTGGCTCAAGTTCCGGCAGCGACATGCTATTGGGCATGGCGGATGCCTGCGCGCTGAGCCAAACGTATGGAGGGAATTATGTCAGTTAAAATAGTCGTGAAGAAGAATACCTATTTTGATTCCGTCTCATTAATGTCGATATCCACCCGCGCCAATAAGATCGACGGCGTAGAGCAGGCATTTGTAGCGATGGCGACCGAAATGAACAAAGGAGTCCTGAAGAATCTGGGACTGCTGACGCCGGAGCTGGAAGCAGCGAAAAACGGCGACCTGATGATCGTCATTAATGGCCAGGACGGCGCCGATAACGAGCAAATTCTCTCCGGGATCGAAGCGCTATTTAGCCAAAAAGCGCAAAGCGGCCAGCACGAAGCGCGCTATGCCACCCTCGCCAGCGCTAAAAAACATCTTCCGGACAGCAATATGGCGGTTATCTCAGTCAACGGACTGTTCGCCGCCCGCGAAGCACGACAGGCGTTACAAAACGGTCTCAACGTGATGTTGTTTTCCGATAACGTCTCTCTCGAGGACGAACGCGCGCTGAAACAACTGGCCCATGAGAAAGGTTTGCTGCTGATGGGGCCAGACTGCGGGACCGCCATCATTAACGGCACCGGTCTGTGCTTCGCAAATGCGGTACGCCGCGGCAACATCGGTATTATCGGCGCCTCTGGCACCGGTAGCCAGGAGCTGAGCGTGCGTATTCACGCGTTCGGCGGCGGCATATCACAACTTATCGGCACCGGCGGTCGCGACCTGAGTGAAAAAATCGGCGGCATGATGATGCTCGATGCCATTCAGATGCTGGAAGCGGATCCGCAAACGGAAATTATCGCCCTCGTCTCCAAGCCGCCCGCCCCGACCGTGGCGAAAAAAGTGCTGGAGCGCGCACGCGCCTGCCGTAAACCGGTTGTCGTGTGCTTCCTGGGCCGCGCCGAACCACCGGCCGATGAGCAAGGTCTGCAGTTTGCCCGCGGCACCAGAGAAGCGGCGCTGAAGGCGGTACTGCTGAGTGGCGTTAAGCAACAAAATCTCGATTTGCCCCCGCTGGACCCGGCATTGATTGCTGAAATTCGTGCACAGCTCACGCCGCAGCAGAAATACATTCGCGGCCTGTTCTGCGGCGGCACGCTGTGCGACGAAACCATGTTCGCCGTCCTGGAAAAACAGGCCGAAGTTTACAGTAACATTCAGCCGGATCCGGCTTATCGCCTGAGCGATATCAACCACAGCATCAAGCACACCTTCCTCGATTTCGGCGATGACGACTTCACCAATGGTAAACCGCACCCGATGATCGACCCAACCAACCGCATCAGCCGCCTGCTGCAGGAAGCGCGCGATCCAGAAGTTGCGGCGATCGTGCTGGACTTCGTGCTGGGCTTTGGGTCGCATGAAGATCCGGTCGGGTCGACGATCGAGGCGATCAAAGAGGCAAAAGCCATTGCCGCCGCCGATGGCCGTCGGCTGACGATCCTCGCTTACGTTTTAGGCACCGATATCGATACGCCATCGCGGGAACAACAGCGCCTGATGCTTAGCGAGGCGGGCGTCATTCTGGCCAACAGCAGTACCGAGACCGGCCTGCTGGCGCGTGAACTTATCTGCAAAGGGGAGAACGCCTGATGAATCAGTCACTATTCAGCCAGCCGCTGAACGTTATTAATGTCGGGATCGCGATGTTCAGCGATGATCTGAAAAAGCAGCATACGGCGGTGACCCAGCTCGACTGGACGCCGCCAGGCCAGGGCAATATGCGGGTGGTCAATGCCCTCGACGCGCTTGCCGACTCCGCGCTGGCGGATAAAATCGCCGCCGCCAACCAGCAGGCGCTGGAACGCGTTATCCAGTCGCATCCGGTGCTGACGGGCTTCGACCAGGCCATCAACGTGGTGCCTGGGATGACGGCAAAAACCATTCTCCACGCCGGGCCGCCGGTAACGTGGGAAAAGATGTGCGGAGCGATGAAAGGTGCGGTCACCGGCGCGCTGGTATTTGAAGGGCTGGCAAACGATCTGGCTGATGCCGCCGAACTGGCCGCTTCAGGTGAAATCACCTTCTCGCCATGTCACGAACATGACTGCGTCGGGTCTATGGCCGGCGTCACCTCCGCCTCCATGTTTATGCATATTGTCGAGAACAAAACCTACGGCAACATCGCTTATACCAACATGAGCGAGCAGATGGCGAAGATCCTGCGCATGGGGGCTAACGACCAGAGCGTTATCAACCGTCTGAACTGGATGCGTGACGTCCAGGGGCCGATGCTGCGCGACGCCATGAAGGTGATTGGCGAAATCGATCTGCGCCTGATGCTGGCGCAGGCCCTGCATATGGGCGATGAGTGCCACAACCGCAACAATGCCGGTACCACGCTACTGATCCAGGCGCTGACGCCGGGCATTATTCAGGCCGGCTATCCGGTCGAACAGCAGCGCGAAGTCTTTGAATTCGTCGCCAGCAGCGACTATTTCTCCGGCCCGACGTGGATGGCGATGTGTAAAGCCGCGATGGATGCCGCCCACGGCATTGAGTACAGCACCATCGTTACCACCATGGCGCGTAACGGCGTCGAGTTCGGCCTGCGAGTCAGCGGGTTGCCGGGAGAGTGGTTCACCGGCCCGGCGCAGCAGGTGATCGGCCCGATGTTTGCCGGTTATAAGCCGGAGGATTCCGGTCTCGATATCGGCGATAGCGCGATTACCGAAACCTACGGCATTGGCGGTTTCGCTATGGCAACGGCACCGGCCATCGTCGCACTGGTTGGCGGAACGGTGGACGAGGCCATCGATTTCTCCCGCCAGATGCGTGAAATCACCCTCGGTGAAAACCCCAACGTCACTATCCCGCTGCTCGGGTTTATGGGTGTGCCGACCGCTATCGATATTACCCGCGTCGGCAGCAGCGGTATTCTGCCGGTGATCAATACCGCCATCGCCCACAAAGATGCGGGCATCGGTATGATCGGCGCCGGCATCGTCCACCCGCCGTTTGCCTGTTTTGAAAAAGCCATTTTGCGCTGGGTCGAACGTTACGGCGCTTAAAAACATCCCCGGCCCGGGGCGAAAGCGCCCTGGCCGGGCTGACCGGGCGATAAATCTGATAACAACAACGCCATTACCTTCTGTACCGGGAACCTACACGATGAAAGAACTTGTGGTCGTTGCCATTGGCGGCAACAGTATCATCAAAGATAACGCCAGCCAGTCAATTGAACATCAGGCTGAAGCGGTCAAGGCCGTGGCGGATACGGTGCTGGCCATGCTGGCGTCGGACTACCATCTTGTCCTGACCCACGGCAACGGGCCGCAGGTCGGACTGGATTTACGCCGCGCTGAAATCGCTCATGAGTGCGAAGGTCTGCCGCTGACGCCGCTGGCCAACTGCGTTGCCGACACCCAGGGTGGAATCGGCTACCTGATTCAGCAGGCGCTCAATAATCGCCTGGCCCACCGCGGCGAACAAAAAGCGGTGACCGTCGTCACCCAGGTCGAAGTCGATAAAAATGACCCCGGCTTTACCCACCCGACGAAACCGATTGGCGCTTTTTTTAGCGAAGCCCAGCGCGATGATCTCCGGCAGACGCATCCGGACTGGCACTTCGTCGAAGATGCCGGGCGTGGCTATCGGCGGGTGGTCGCCTCGCCGGAACCCAAACGCATCGTGGAAGCCGAAGCCATTAAAGCGCTGACCCGACAAGGGTTCGTGGTGATCGGCGCCGGCGGCGGCGGCATCCCTGTAGTCCGCTGCGCGCAGGGAGATTATCAGAGCGTTGATGCGGTGATTGATAAGGATCTCTCAACCGCGCTACTGGCACGGGAGATTCACGCCGATATCCTGGCCATCACCACCGGCGTTGAAAAAGTGTGCATTCACTTTGGGCAGCCCCGGCAGCAGGCGCTGGGGACGGTCAATATCAGCGATATGACCCGCTATATGCAGGAAGGTCACTTTCCGGCCGGCAGCATGTTGCCCAAAATCGTCGCCAGCCTCGCGTTTTTAAAGCACGGCGGCAAGCGGGTGATTATCACCACGCCGGAGTGTTTACCCGCTGCGCTGCGCGGAGAGACCGGTACCCATCTTGTGCACGACTGAGCAAATGAAAAGAAAGAAAAAGGAAGATTCATGAATAAAGACAATAGCCGTCGCGAATTTCTCAGCCAGAGCGGAAAAATGGTCACCGCCGCCGCCCTGTTTGCCGCCGCCGCACCCGTCGTTTACGCCGATGAGCGCTCGATATCCGCGACGACCTGCGACAACCAAAAGGTTATCAGCCCCGACGACACCCACTACTATCTCGATAATGTCCTGCTGGAAAGCGGCTTTGAGTATGAAAATGACGTAGTGGTACACACTCGTACCGAACGGCAAACCCTCGAGATTGCCGACGGCAAAATTATCGCGCTCCACAACCATCGCAGCCACCCTGATGCCTCCCTGCCCCGCTATGATGCCGGCGGTAAGCTGATGCTCCCGGCGATGCGCGATATGCATATCCATCTGGATAAAACCTTTTACGGCGGCCCGTGGCGTTCACTCAATCGCCCGGCGGGCACCACGATTCAGGACATGATTAAGCTTGAGCAGAAGCTGTTGCCTGAGCTCCAGCCGTACACCCGCCAGCACGCGGAAAAACTGATCGACCTGCTCCAGTCAAAAGGGTCAACGATAGCCCGCAGCCACTGCAATATCGAACCCACCTCCGGGTTGAAAAACCTCGAAGATCTGCAGGCAGTCCTCGCGCACCGCCAGCCGGGTTTCGCCTGCGAGATTGTCGCTTTTCCGCAGCACGGACTCCTGCTGTCAAAATCAGAACCGCTGGTACGTGAAGCCATGCAGGCCGGCGCACACTACGTCGGTGGCCTCGATCCGACCAACGTTGATGGAGCGATGGAGAAATCCCTCGATACCATGTTCCAGATAGCGCTGGATTATAACAAAGGGGTCGATATCCATCTCCACGAAACCAGCCCGGCGGGCGTCGCGGCGATCAACTATATGGTAGAGACCGTAGAGAAAACCCCGGCGCTAAAAGGCAAGCTGACAATCAGCCACGCTTTTGCGCTGGCGACATTGAACGAACAGCAGGTTGAGGCCATTGCCAGCCGCATGGCGGCCCAGCACATCACCATCGCCTCCACCGTGCCGATCGGTACCCTGCACATGCCGCTGCAGCAGCTGCGGGATAAAGGGGTATTTGTAATGACCGGCACCGACAGCGTGATTGACCATTGGTCGCCATACGGCCTGGGCGACATGCTGGAAAAAGCCAATCTCTACGCCCAGCTCTATATTCGCCCCAACGAACAGACCCTTTCGCGTTCGCTGGCAATTGCCACCGGCAACGTACTGCCGCTCAACGATCAAGGCCAGCGCGTCTGGCCGAAAGAGCAGGATGAGGCCAGCTTTGTGCTGGTCGATGCCTCCTGCTCCGCCGAAGCGGTGGCACGCATTTCACCGCGTACCGCGACCTTCCACAAGGGCAAGATGGTTTGGGGCAGCGTCGGCGCCTGAACATGACCGCATAAAAAGCCCCGGCAAACCGGTGCTTTCGCCCGGCGGCGCTACGCTTACCCAGGCCTCGAGGCTGAATGCGGTCGACAGGCCGGGCAAGGCGCAGCCGCCACCCGGCCAATAAACGCAAAACCCCGGCACCGGGCCGGGGTTTTATTTTTCACATCTCGCGGTTATTTCTGCGGACGCATCGCCGGGAACAAGATCACGTCGCGGATGGTGTGGCTGTTGGTAAACAGCATCACCATCCGGTCAATCCCGATGCCCAGACCGGCGGTCGGCGGCAGACCATACTCCAGCGCGGTGACGTAGTCTTCGTCGTAGAACATCGCTTCATCATCCCCGGCGGCTTTCGCATTCACCTGGTCCTGGAAGCGCTGCGCCTGGTCTTCCGCGTCGTTGAGCTCGCTGAAGCCGTTACCGATTTCGCGGCCGCCGATAAAGAACTCAAAGCGGTCGGTAATTTCCGGATTCACGTCATTACGGCGCGCCAGCGGAGAGACTTCCGCCGGGTATTCGGTGATAAAGGTCGGCTGAATCAGGTGCGCTTCCGCCACTTCATCAAAGATTTCCGTGACGATACGACCCAGGCCCCAGCTCTTCTCAACGTGAATACCGATGGACTCCGCAAGGGCTTTCGCCGCGTCGAAGTTATCGAGATCCGCCATCTCGGTTTCCGGACGGTATTTCTTGATAGCCTCACGCATGGTCAGCTTTTCAAACGGTTTGCCGAAGTCGAAGATCTGGTCGCCGTATGGAACTTCTGTTTTACCCAGCACGGTCTGCGCCAGGGTGCGGAACAGGGATTCGGTCAGTTCGATCAGATCTTTGTAATCCGCGTACGCCATATAGAGTTCCATCATGGTGAACTCTGGGTTGTGACGCACGGAGATGCCTTCGTTACGGAAGTTACGGTTGATTTCGAATACGCGTTCGAAGCCGCCCACAACCAGACGCTTCAGATACAGTTCCGGCGCGATACGCAGGTACATGTCCATATCCAGCGCGTTGTGATGGGTGATGAACGGACGGGCAGACGCGCCGCCGGGGATCACCTGCATCATCGGGGTTTCAACTTCCATAAAACCGCGGCCTACCATGAACTGGCGCATCGTCGCGAGGATCTGCGAACGGACTTTAAACGTGCGGCGGGATTCGTCGTTGGCGATCAGATCCAGATAGCGCTGACGGTAACGGACTTCCTGATCCTGCAGGCCGTGAAATTTGTCCGGCAGCGGGCGCAGAGCTTTGGTCAGCAGACGCAGCTCAGTACAGTGGATAGACAGCTCGCCGGTTTGGGTTTTAAACAGCTTACCGCGGGCGGCAATAATGTCGCCAAGGTCCCACTTTTTGAACTGTTCGTTATAGACGCCTTCCGGCAGCTCGTCGCGCGCAACGTACAGCTGAATACGCCCGCCGACGTCCTGCAGAGTGACGAAAGAGGCTTTCCCCATGATGCGACGGGTCATCATACGACCAGCAACGGAGACTTCAACGTTCAAGGAGGTGAGTGCTTCGTTATCCTTGTCATCGAATTCAGTGTGCAACTGGTCAGAAGTATGGTCACGACGAAAATCATTCGGGAACGGGATACCCTGCTCACGAAGCTGAGCCAGCTTTTCACGACGGGTTTTCAGTTCATTATTAAGGTCAATTGCCTCATCGGCACTTTGTGCTTGTTGTTCAGACATGTTGGTTCCTCATAACCCTGCTTTCAAACTTGCTTCGATAAATTGCGCCAGGCCACTATCCAGCGCGGCCTGGTCAGTGCGGGTCTCTACACCAGTGCGCGGCCGATCGTTGACGTTATCGCCAAAGACCGAACGATAGAATCATAAATAACCTGGCCTTACTTAAGGCTGATATCACTCAGCAATAGCAAAACTAAAGTTTTTTTCATCGATGGATTGCCATCTATCCAGAACATCCTCCTCCTAACAGTCAAACGATGCAAGGCGCTGTTTTCGCACCTGCGTCGGCCATGTATTGATCCTTTCGCTCGGCGACATATCCCGGCGGCGCGCAGCGCCTGAGCGGGCGACGAGCCCGTAGCGCCTGGGTTTTGCCGCCCGGAAACCATGGCTACGCGCCCCCTCCGGGAAGTTCACCGGTCGCGGCGCGGCGCTTGCCGACGCTGCAGGCGGCAGCGAAGGCCAGGATGACAATCACCGTTACGCAGCCCAGCGTCCACTCCCCCATCTGGGAGAAGAAATGCTGATACGCGGCGATCGCCGTTTCGCTAATCTGTGATTCGGTGGTCTGCTGCGCGACGATACCCGCCAGCCAGTTGGCCACCGCGCCGGTTGCCAGCATATAAATTCCGGTCAGTACCCCGGTCACGCCCGGCATATTCAGGCGCGTGATCTGCGCCATCGCCACCGGGTCGATAAACAGCTCGGCGAAGCCCATCAGCGCCAGTCCGCCGACCATCAGCCCCATTGAGGCCTGGCCATCGACGGCGCCATGACGTGCGTTCAGGGCCAGCACAATAAAACCGCAGCCCATCAGCACCAGGCCAAAAGCAAATTTCAGCCACACGCGAAGCACCGATCGCGTGCTGCCTTCCGGGCGCATCAGCCAGGCCAGCGCCACGCCTGCCGCCATCACGGCAACGGCATTCACCGACTGGAAGAGAGCCGTCGGCACCTCAATGGTGAACAGTCGGCGATTAACAAAGCGATCGATAAACAGGCTGATAGAGCTACCGCCCTGCTGCGCCAGAACCCAGAACAGCGTGCCGGTCAGCATCAGCAGTACGATTTGCCACAGCGCGCGACGGTGTTGCGGAGAGTTCACCATAATGCGCGCCACCATTTGGGCGGCGAAGACGCAGACAATAGCCAGCAGATAGCCCGACCAGTTATTTTCCAGCAGCAGCGTGAAGAACACCGGCGCCACGCAGAGCATGACCACCAGCCAGCCCCAGGTCGGCAGCACAAATTTCACCGCGCACAGCGCCTGCCTGTCGACGCCGCGGGTGTGGCTGAAGTGACGATGGCCGCTGAGGAAAATCAGCAGGCCGATAAACATGCCGATCCCCGCCAGCGCAAAACCGATATGCCAGCCATACCACTGCGCCGCCAGCCCGCAGGCGATGGGTGCCGCGATGGAGCCGACGTTGCCGGCGGCGTACAGCAGCGAGAAACCGCCGTCGCGGCGATGGTCATCAACGGCGTAAAGCTCGCCCAGCAGGCAGCTGATGTTGGATTTGAACAGGCCGTAGCCGCAGATAATGATCGCCAGCGCGAGGTACAGACTCCAGGTTGCATCAGATTCAACGCCCAGCACGACGTGGCCGAGCGTCATCAACAGCGCGCCGGCAATGACCGCCGTGCGATTGCCGAGCAGGCGGTCGGCAAGCCAGCCGCCGAGAATGGGGGTAACGTAAACCAGGGAAGCGTAAGCGCTGAACAGACTGATGGCGTGGCTGTCATCAAAGCCAAGCTGATGGGTGAGGTAGAGGATAAGTAAGGCACGCATGCCGTAAAAGCTGAAATATTCCCAGATTTGGATCGCTACGATGTAATAGATCGCGCGCGGTTGTGAGGGTGTTTTCATGAGGTCTCCTGCAGCGTGAAAAAGGGAAGTGGCACGCCACTTCCCCTGGAGCTTCAATTACTTGTTGTTTTCTTCTTTCAGCACTTTAACGGTGTAGCGACCATCCGCCTGACGATATGCGCCGTGGATATCGGTTTCGAAGCCCGGGTAGTGGGCGCCGATTTCGCACAGCATCTGCAGGAACTCCAGCACCGGACGGCTCTCTTCGGTGATCATTTCACCCGGCATCACCAGCGGAACTCCCGGAGGATACGGCAGGATCATGTTGGCGTTGACACGGCCCACCATCTCTTCGAGATAGACCTCTTCCGTCTGACCGTGCAGCTCTTTCTGGAACGCAGCGTACGGCGTGATCATCATGGTCGGCAGCACTTCGAAAGCGCGGAACATCAGATCCGGCAGGTTGTGATGCGCAATCAGTTTGTGAATATTCTGCGCCAGTTCCTGAACTCGCATGTTTTCATAGAACTCCGGATCTTCACGATACAGAGACGGCAGCATGTTTTTCACGCGCAGGTTCAGGTCGAAGGCACGTTTAAAGTCGGTCAGCGCGCGCAGCAGGCTCAGCGCTTTGGTTTTGTCGATACCGATGCTGAACAGGAACAGCAGGTTGTACGGACCGGTTTTCTCTACCACGATGCCGTGTTCGTCGAGATATTTCGCCACGATGCTTGCCGGAATACCGAACTCATCCATGGTGCCGTCTTTCTTCATCCCCGGAGTCAGCAGCGTGACTTTGATCGGGTCGAGGTACATGTGTTCGTTATCGATGTTTTTGAAACCGTGCCATGCGCTATCAGAACGCAGCGGCCAGCATTCCGGGCCATCGATATGTTCCGGCTGCCAGACGTCGAAGAACCAGCCTTCGGATTCGCCTTTCAGACGTTTGATCTCTTTACGGAACTTGATAGAACGTTCGATAGAGCCATCGATCAGACGCTTACCGGCATTACCTTTCATCATCGCCGCGGCCGTTTCCGTCGAGGCAACCACGCCGTAGTGCGGAGAGGTGGTAGTGTGCATCATGTAGGCTTCGTTAAAGGTCTCTTCGTTAACATCGCCTTTAACGTGAATCATCGAAGCCTGAGAGAACGCCGCCAGCAGTTTGTGCGTGGACTGGGTTTCATAGATCACTTTCCCTTCCACACGGCCACCGCTCATCCCGCATTTACCGGCATAGATTGGCGAGAAGTTGGTGTAAGGCACCCACGCAGAGTCAAAGTGGATAGATTTCACATCCAGCGTTTTCTTGATGAAGTCGGTGTTATACAGCAGACCATCGTAGGTGGAGTTGGTGATAACCGCGTGCACCGGCCAGGTGGCGTTCGGCGTCTCTTTGACGCGTTTGGCGATAGTGGCGTGCTGGAATTCGCTCTGCGGAATACCGCCGAGGATGCCGTAGGCGTTACGGGTCGGACGGAAGTAAATCGGCGTAATATCGCTCATCATCATCAGGTGAGTCAGCGATTTGTGACAGTTACGGTCAATCAGCACGGTGCTGCCAGCAGGCGCAGAGTACATACCGACGATTTTGTTCGCCGTTGAGGTGCCGTTGGTCACCATGTAGCTGCGTTCGGCGTTAAAGACACGCGCAATATACTCTTCAGCTTCTTTATGCGGGCCACTGTGGTCCAGCAGGGAACCCAGTTCAGAAACCGAAATGGAGATATCGGATTTCATGGTATTTGAACCAAAGAAATCATAGAAGATGCTGCCTACCGGGCTTTTCTGGAAGGCGGTACCGCCCATATGGCCTGGAGTACAGAAGGTGTATTTACCTTCACGCACATATTTGAACAGCGCTTTGGTCAGCGGCGGCAGAATGGTATCGATGTATTCATCGGTATTCTGTTTGATTTTATCGGCAATGTCGTCGGCCGCACCCAGCGCATATTCGAAGAAGCGCACCTGCATACGCAGATCGTTCAGGCTAACGTCCAGCGTCGAGTAGGTGTTGGCGAAAGCGTACAGCGGCATATATTCGTTCAGCTTGCTGATCTCTTCGCACAGTTCAAGATTGTATTTATCCCAGTCGAAGATCACGCCGCACAGACGGGCATTGTTTTCGATCAGTTTCAGTAAATCTTCGCGGTCGTTCGGATAGACAATACGGAAGTCCAGGCGTTCAAGGGCGCGATGCAGTTCACGGATAGGCTCTTCTTTAAAGTAGACGCCCATGTGATTCATGATTGCGATAACGTTCATAGTCGAATCTCCAGATATGGAGAGCCCCTCCCGTCACGTGGTGACAGGTGCAGGAAGGAGCTCCAGGAAAAGGGGTTACGGATTAATGCGCGCTGGCGGCAGAGCTGTCAGTGGTGTCGTTTTCGTGCTGACGCTGATGCATTTTGCGACCGTAGAACATCAGGATAATCAGGCTGACGATAAAGGTACCGGCCAGTTCGAAGGAGCTTGCCCCCATCAGGGCGATGAAGCAGAACGCACAGCCCAGGACGGAACAAATCAGGCTGACAAGGTTGCGAATGTTAATGCCTTCGAAACGAATCAGGTCAACGCAGGAGTAGAAGTAAGGCAGCATGGTCAGCAGGACGGCGATACCGGTCAGTTCACCGAACAGGTCAGACGCTTTACCACCGCTGGAGTTCATCAGGGTAATCAGCACCATCAGCGCGGTCATTTTCACCGCCGCCAGCAGCAGGCCTTTTTTCGGAATACCGTTGTTATCCACTTCACCGTACACTTTCGGGAAGTTGCCATCGTTAGCGGCACGGACCCCGGCCTGACCAACCAGCATCATCCAGGAGCCCAGAGAAGTCAGGCAGGCAAATGCGGTGAAGGCAGAGACGACCGGCGCAGCCCAGCCGCCAAGAATTGTTGAGGCGCTGATAGCGAACGGCGCACCGGAGGCAGCCATCTGAGCCGCAGGGTACATCCCGGCGATAACCTGAGTCGCAGCGATATAGACCACGCCGGCCATCGCGGTTCCCAGCATGGTTGCCAGCGGAACGGTACGTTTCGGGTTTTTCACCATCCCGGTGCTGACGGCGGCAGACTCAACGCCGACGAATGCCCACAGGCAGAGCAGAATACTTTTGATTACCGCATGGCTGTCTGGCGTGCTGGAGGTGTTCCAGTTTGCCTGATAGGTCGCCGCATCAAACCAGTGCCAGCCGATAACCGCGGTCATCACTACCGGAATTAATACCAGCACCAGACCAATGGTGGTCAGACGGCTTACCCAGGTCCCGCCGAGCATATTAACGAAGGTGAATATCCAGACGATCGCAATACACGCGATACCGGCTGGAATGGGGTTATTCAGAATCGGGAAGAAAGTAGACAAATAAGAAACGGCGGTAATACCGATGGCCAGATTACCAATCCAGTTTGCATGATAATAAAGGACGCCGGTCTGGAAACCGAACGCGGGAGATATTTCCCCGGCATAGGCAATTGGACCACCCTGCTGTGGGTTCTTGGTCGCCAGTCGGGCATAAACATAAGCCAGAGACATCGCACCAATAATAGAAATAACCCATCCCCAGATAGCAATACCACCGATGCTGGCGAGGTTCGCAGGTAATAATGCAATACCGCTCCCCATCATATTACCAGCGACGACGCCGGTACAGGCAAATAGCCCTATCTTCTTGGCAGAACTCATGTTTGCTTTTCTCCTAAGTTTATTTGGGAGGTACAGATCATGATATAGAACCTTTAATTGACCCGACCAACTGTCAACAAGATTACTGATTCAAAGAAGATAAGTCCTAAAGATAAAGTGAAATAACAACAAACATCAGACAAATGATATTTTGACCTTTTTCAATTAACATATCAGGATGACATGTTGATATCATAAAAAGATAAACATCGTTGTTTTACAGTAGGTTATAACCGATTCCGAGTGTTGAATTTGTGTTGTATTTCGCCATTGTGGCGTTAAATATATATAACAATCAGGGTGCTCATGAGAAACATAAAATTAACCTCACCACACTCAATATCCTGAGTATGGTGAGGGTTTACTTATTCTGAAGAGAGGAAATTATCGAGGTACGGGACCACGCGGGTAACCGAGGTCTGGAATACTGCATTTTCAATCCAGTAAAAGGTGTTCTCGCCCGGGCGTAAATTAAAGGCCGTCAGATAAGCATCCGCTGCTTCCCGGTTCTCCCCTTTCATCTCGTAGACTTTACCCAGCAGCACGTAATTCATCCACGACATCTCAAGGTCGATCCCGGTATTAATCGCGTTATACGCTTCATCGACTTTACCCTGGCCCAGCAAATCCACTGTTTTAATTTGGTAAAATACCGCCGTATCTTTGATCCCCGGCATATCGCCAACCCGGGTGATTTCAGCGTACAGCGCGTTGAGCTGCTCTTTATTTAACGGCTGCTGCGAATGACGCAAAACATCCACCAGCGTTTTTTCCGCATAGGCGTAAGCAAACTCAGGCGAGTCTTTAATCACATCATCAAGCAGCGCGCTGGCCTTACCTAAGGAATCGACATCACCGTTCATTAATAACTGATGCGACTCGTAGAAATGGGTCAGCGCCGTGCTGTGCGACGGTTGATACTGTTTCAGCATCGCCTGCATGCGTTCCGACCACGGCTGCTTTAAGGCCTCCGATAAGCTGCTCAGCAGATCGTTTTGAATCGCCAGCTGGTTGTCGCTGGTAATGAAATAACGTTTGTCCATCATCGTTGAACCGTCGGCGTTATCCACCATCTGCACGGACATAAAGCACTGCTGCGCGCGATAGTGCCGCTGGTTGACGAACTCAATCGTCAGCGTTTTACCTGAACTGCTTGGCTCATTAATGTTGTAGTTGGTTTTGTCATGCACCATAAAGGTCGAGAAGGTGTTGAGCGACGTGGTCACCAGACTGCCCAGGCCCACCGCATACGAATGCTGCGATGCCCAGTTGGTGCAGGAGTTACCTTTCAGCAGATGGATATCGATATCGCGCGGGTTCAGCAGCAGGCGCGCTTTATTCACCGGTGGCCGCGACTCGATCGACGACAGCGCCACCAGGGCCACGCAGGAACCCAGCGCCAGCAGGAACAGGATCCATACCCAGAAGGTAGTAATACGTCGGCGCTTCTCCGGTTTTGCGGACGGCGTCTGGCCTTGCTCAATCTCGCCGGCAGCGCGCGTCGGGGTCGTCAGGTCAGGCGTCGCAGCGGGGACCGCAGGGGAGATCGCCATCGCGGGCTCTTCCCCCTCTTCCGTGCACCAGATGACCGGCACCGTGAGCTTATAGCCGCGCTTGGGTACCGTCGCAATATATTCGAGGCTACTATCATTGCCATCTTTCAACGACTTACGTAGCTCGGAAATACTCTGCGTGACGACGTGGCTGGTGACCACGTTACGTGTCCAGACATTATCAATAAGCTCGTCCCTGCTGAGCACTTCACCAGGGTGACGGGCAAAGAAGACCAAAAGATCGATTAAGCGCGGTTCCAGAGTAAGCTGGCGCCCCTTCCGGCTGATTTGGTTAACAGAGGGTGTAACCAGCCATTCTCCCACGCGAACAACAGGTTGTTGCATAAAAAAGAGCCCAAAACGAAAAGGGAAAGGCGCGATGATAACACATTTCCCCTCCCTATTTATGATAGGGGTCATTACCTTGAACGCGTTATATCATTCTGCACTTATTTCGCTTAGCCAGTTTTTATTTCTAAACAAAACCGGCAATGGTTTATTAACATCTGCGTCATTACTTCAGAAAAATGAAGGCCTGTTGTGCCTCTGACGTTTCGGGAAGCCCCCCGAGCGGCCAGACTATTCATGGAGACACATGCTGCTATTCCCCCCGGCTCTCTACCGACATTGCCCAGGAAAAAGCGGATGATGATGCCCAATGCTCCGCTCATGCGGCGGGACAAGCTACGTCGCCGCACAGACCGAGAAGTATTACGCCCAGCGCAGCGACTGATTTTCCGCAGGACGCGGGCTATTCCGGGAAACACCCGCGCGCGGGCGCATTAAAGTGGCGTGCTTCAGCGGCGGTAAAGCCGGTTATCTGGACTCCCCGCCGTCGCCACGCAACAGAGCCGCGGCCCCGGCAGGGACGAGCCCCGGCTTTCAGGCGGATTAAGCGCGATCCTGTCGATGCTGCGCCACCGCCTGCTCCAGCGCGCTAATATCCGGGCTGGAGAGCAGCGGCTGCAGGTTCAACAATGTCTCTTCCTCTAATTGATAGAGATCCAGCTTCAGCAGTCGCTCAATGTCCGGTTCGGGGAAACGATACTTAATAAAGGTAGCCGGATTTCCGCCGACGACGGCATATGGCGGAACGTCTTTGGTGACCACCGCTCCCGCCGCCACCACGGCGCCTTCGCCAATGGTGACGCCCGGCATAATCATCGCCCGCATGCCAATCCAGCAACCATCTCCGAGCACGGTATCACCGCGATGCTGATAGGCTTCGTTAACGCATGATACAAACGGATAGAGGCTGATCCAGTCCATCCGGTGCGTGCTGTTGCCGCCCATCAGGATCACCACTTCCGGCGCGATACAGACAAAATTACCAATAAAGAGCTTATCTACATGACCTAAGGGCTCCCACCCTTCGCTGACGGCATCGCCGTGCAGGTAGCGCACCACGCAACGTTCAAATCCGCGATCCCAGCAGTCGCTGTAGTAGCTGTGGCTGCCGCGAATGATCACATTCGGGTTGGTTACCGTCAGATGCAGGCGTTCGGTGATTGACCAGTGTTTATCGGCCATCGAGGCATTCCTTCTTGCGTTAATATATCCGCTTGCTGACCCGTTATCATAACCCGGAAAAACTCAATACCGGAGCAACCGCTGTAAGCGTTGCTGGCATCATGATGGCTGACTCAGGGAATATTTTGTTGAGAATAAACTGACAGGCATTATGTTTATTTTCTCGCGTCGCCATTATCCATAATTAAACAAAATAGCTCCACCCCGATCATATTCTTAATGATAAAAACGGGCACTTCCCCCACGCTGCCAGGTTTTTCTGTGTCCAGACTTCTTATTCTTACTTTAGTGTTACTGCTGACCGCCTGCGCGGGGTATTTTTCACCGCCGCCAAAAGAGACGGAAGGTGACAACGCCGGACAGTCCAGTTCGCTCCCTGACTGTCGTAGTCGTCACCACGTTATTATCTGCGACTGGGGGAAAGCGTAGCGAATAACCGCTCGCCTGCGGCCAGAGGCGAGCGGTTATCTTATGGCGCCCGATCGGCTTCGGGCGGATGAATCGTCGATAAGATGGGCCGGGAACGGCGGCTATAAAAATAGAGCCCGGTCAGCAGCAGCGTAAACGGAATGCCAAACCACAGCGTCATGCGGAAGAAATCGGTAAACGCTGTTGAAATCAGCAGCGCCAGCATCAGAGCAGCCCCCAGCAACGGGCTCCAGGGATAGCCCCACAAGCGAAATTTGAGCACCGTTTGCGTATGCTGGCGGCGGAAAAACAGGTGGGTGATAAAGATCATCAGCCAGGTGAAACAGGCTCCATAGACCGAAATAGACATCATCGCGGCAAACGCCTGCTGCGGGTAGAGCACGCTCAGGACAATAGAGACCATGATGCCGACGCAGGAGATGGCCAACGCATTCACCGGGATCCCGCGCGCGCTGATCCGACCGAACGCAGCCGGTGCTTGCCCGGCACGCGATAGCGAGAACATCATCCGCGTGGTGATATACAGCTGGCTGTTCATGGCCGAGAGCGCCGCGATCAGGACGATAAAGTTAAAAATACCGCCGGCATACGGCAAGTGAATCACGTTCATCGCCACCAGGAAGGGGCTTTCGCTGGTGCCGGACTGACGCCACGGCACAATCGCCAGCATGAGCGCAATCGACAGCATATAGAAAATAAACAGGCGCAGGATGGTCCCTTTAAACGCAGACTTCACCGCCACCACCGGGTTTTTCGCCTCGCCTGCCGCCACGGCGATCATTTCAATACTCAGATAGCTGAAGATAGAAACAATGGTCGCAAACCACATGCCGCTGATCCCAAACGGCATAAACCCACCGCCATCGGTAAAATTATGCAGGCCGTAGGTTGGGTTGGCGGAGAAGGCCAGGATCCCCAGGCCGATGACGATAAAAGCCACGATCGCCAGAACCTTGATCGTCGATAGCGCATACTCCACCTGTCCGAACCATTTCACGCCAATAACGTTGATCACCATCACCAGGGCGGAGAACAGCAGCACCCAGGGCCAGACCGGCGTATGCGGGAACCAGAACTGCATATACATTCCAATGGCCGTCACCTCGGTACCCACCGCCAGCACCACGCAGGACCAGTAGGAGTAGCGCACCAGGAATCCACACAGCGGACTGAGATAAAACTCGGCATAGTCACCGAATGAGCCGGGGGTCGGATGCTCTGAAGTCATCTCCGCCAGGCAGCCCATCAGCAGCAGCGCAATCACCCCCCCTATCAGATAGCTCAGCAGCACCGACGGTCCGGCCATCTGAATGGCGTAGGCGCTCCCCAGAAACAACCCGGTACCAATCGCGCCGCCGATCGCCAACATCGACATTTGCCCGGCGGTAAGCTGTTTCTTCAGCCCGCCCTGGCGCTGTGCAATCTCATCAAAACGCTTGCGATCTTTCATTCGTTCCTGCCTTAGCGAGCGACGGTGGTCACATCGAGAATAGCGGCGGTGACATAATCAATGTTGTCACCATTAAGACCGGGTAGACACATCCGTCCCGGTGCCACCAGATAAATGGCATAGCGCTGGCGCAGCTCGCTCACCTGCCGTTCGTCCAGACCGGTATAGCTGAACATCCCGCGCTGATCGCGGATGCGCCGGTAATCCAGCTGAGAACCGCCCTGCTCCAGGCCGGCGGACAAACGCAGGCGCATCTGCTGGATCCTCTGACGCATGGCCGCCAGCTCTTCCTGCCACAGCTGGCGGAGCTGCGCGTCGGCTAACACCATGTCGACGATCCGGCTGCCGTGGGTCGGCGGACAGGAATAGCTACGGCGAATTAAGGTCTTTAAGGCCCCCAGGACGTTGGCGGCGGTCTGCGCGTTGGCGCAGCGCACGGTTAATCCCCCGACCCGCTGGCCGTACAGGGCGATATTTTTCGAAAAAGAGTTGGCGACGATAAAATCCAGATCGCTTTCCAGCGCCAGCCTCAGCGCATAGCAGTCCTCTTCCAGCCCGGCGCCAAAACCCTGATAGGCGATATCGAAAAATGGCAGCAGTCCCTGCGCCTGAACCACGCCCAAAAGCGTCTGCCACTGGCTGTGGCTCAGATCGGTCCCGGTTGGGTTATGGCAGCATGGATGCAGCAGCACCGCCGTGCCGGCGGGTAGCGTCTGCAGGGTCGCCAGCATGTCGGCAAAGCGCAGTTCGCCGCGGAGATTGTCAAAGTAGGGATAGCTGTTCACCTGCAGCCCTGCGCCGGAAAAAATCGCCTGATGGTTGGCCCAGGTTGGATCAGAGACCCAAATCTCTTTACGCTGTAAAAAGTGAACGAGAAAATCGGCCGCCAGCTTCAACGCCCCAGAACCGCCAACGGTTTGCACCGTCGCCAGCGCATGCTCCGGGGCGGCAGGCCCCAGCAGCAAGGTCTGTATCTGGCTGGCAAAGCTTACGCTGCCTTCAATCGGCGGATAGCCGTGCGGCAGCTGCTGCGCCAGCAGGCGCTGTTCTGCCAGCTCGACGGCCCGCATCAGCGGTACCTCCCCTCGCTCGTCATAATATAAGCCGATGCCCAAATTCACTTTCCGCGGATTGCGGTCCTGCAAATAGGCTTCCATTAACGACATAATAGGGTCGGGAGTCGACGGTTTAATTTCTGCGAACATAGGTATCCTTAGCCATAATAAATATGACTGGCAGGTGAATATTTATTTTTATTTTCAGGCCGTAGCGCTGACGGTAATTTCTATTTTCATTCCCGGCACCACTAATTTATCAACGATCACCGTCGAACGATTAGGATAAGGGGCATTGAAATAGCGCTGGTAAATATCATCAAGGCGTGCAACATCATTGACGTCAGTCAGATAAATAATAACCTGGAGAACATTATCGCTATGGCTCCCGGCCGCCTGTAGCGCCAGGGTGAGATTATCGAAAGTCAGGGCGATCTGCTGTTCCGCCGGGCCGGTTTCAATGGTGCCATCAGCCCGAACCGGGCCATGCGCGGTAAAGAGCATCCCGCCGCCGCGTGTCGCCCAGGAGAACGGCTGACCGATATCCGGAAGGCCGGTGTGAATTACGTCTCGCATAAAGGATTCTCGTCGTGGTAAAGCTGGCTGAAAAGTGCGCCATCGGTGGCAAACAGCGCGTCAAGGATGGTGTAGTGGTTAGCTCCCGGCAGGGCTATTACGTCAACCGGCCTCCCCCGCTGGCGCAACCGCTGAGCATAGTTTTCACTCTGCGCGATAAGCTCGGTTCGCTCGGCGGTGCCGTAAAACAGCGTCAGAGGGGAGATCTTCTCCGCTAAATGACGCAGCGGACTGAGGTCGTTCACCTCCGCGGGCGTCAGCTGCAGTGACCGGTTGACCGCCGTACTCAGCAAAGGCTCAAGCTCATAAATCCCGCTGATTGCCAGGACCGCATCGGCGACCGGATGCGCCTGCCAGCAGGCTGCCAGATGGCCGCCTGCGGAGTGCCCACTCAGATAAACCGGGCTGCACAGACCCGGCTGGCGGCCAATGGCATCCAGCGCCGCGCCAATCTGCCGATGGATCTCTGTTAACGTCGTCTGCGGTGCTAACGTATATTCCACCAACATCACATCAAACCCGCGGGCCAGCGGCCCGGCAGTAATAAAAGCAAAATCCTCTTTATTACAGGATTGCCAGTACCCGCCATGAATAAATATTATCGTGCCCATTTTACTGGCGGCAGAAATAAACCAGTCAATACGTTCCCGTGGACTTTCACCATAACAAAAAGTCATGATATTTTCGCCGCTCTGATATGCCTGCTGACTTCGCTGCTGAAAGTCAGCCAGTATTTCTGCCTCATTATCTACGGTTGTGCTGTTGTCATAACTCCCGACGCTGAGTTTCATATATTAAACTTTGTTTATTATTTAAGATGTGGCTTAACTATTAGCAATGAGAAAATATGTTGTCAAGCTTGTACAAAGTGGAATGCGTGAGAGTTAATAGAAATTAAATCTCAGGGCTAATAAGTTTTACCAGTGAAACTTTTATCGGCAAATGCGCTCGCAAAAATGATGGCGGTCAAGGATCGGCGCTCACCTGTCCGCGCATTCGTCTGCTTCTCCCCCCTTCCTGCCCGGCGTACTGTGACCGAGCCAACGTCCTGAGAAACCACTGAAGGGACAAACTGTACAAACATCGTGAAAAGTTCATACTCAACGCTATAAGTGAGTCAATATTTTGCTATTAAAATGGTCGTCGTCGTGTCAGGTCTCAGAACTTATAAAAAGGAATACAGACCAATGAAATACAAATTAGTCAAGCAGGTTGTCCATGATGATGTGTTAAGAAACAGCTTCATTAATTTGGCAATTAAGACCTTTGACCTCTCTTTTAAAGAGTGGTACAAAAAAGGCTACTGGACCGAGTCCTATATTCCTTATGCGTTTGTTGATCATAATAAAGTGATTGCCAATGCGTCGGCTAACATTATCGATCTAATGTGGCAGGGGGAGCCCAGGCGCTATATCCAGATTGGGACCGTGATGACCGCCACCGATTATCGCGAAAAGGGTCTGGCCAGCCAGCTGATTAACCATATTCTGGCTGACTGGCAGGATCAGGCTGACGGTATTTTTCTCTTCGCTAACTCCACAACCGTTGATTTCTATCCTAAATTCGGCTTTGAACAGACCGATGAATACCAGTACGCCCTGCCGGTTACGCCCGTTGCCGGGGATTTTCGCAAGCTGGATATGGATAAAGAGAGCGATGTGAATATCCTCAAGTACTATTATCAGAAAGCCAACCCGTTCTCCCGCCTCTCGGCACACAATAACTTCGGTCTGCTGATGTTCTACTGCTCGGCGTTTATGAAGCACTTTGTCTATTACTCGGAGAAAAATAATGCCGTGGCGATCGCCATGCAAAACGATCATGCATTGCTCTGTTTTGATATTTTCTGTGACAGCACCAGTTCGATGACCAGGATCGTGAATGAACTTGCGGCGCAACATACCCGCCAGGTTATTTTAGGCTTTACGCCCAGGGAAGACCGGGCAGGTGAATACGAAAAAATTGAAATTGATGATTTTCTTTTCATCTATGCGGCAAAAGAAAATATCTTTAAGGAGCGTAAGCTGATGTTCCCGACGCTCTCGCATGCCTGATTCTCCTGGCCATATCGCCACTGGCGCAAGCTCGTAGCGACGCTGAAGCCCAGGCGGCAGCCGCCTCTCCCGCCATGCCCCACCGGGGCGTGACGGAAGAGGTGAAAGCATTATTTAGTGGCAATAAACAGGGACTTGCAGCGCGGACACATTAATGTCGCCCCTTTTTTAATTTTGTTCACCGGCTGCCGTGATTTATGCCCGCATTGCGGACAGGTTACCGTGGTATCAGAGGTGGAACTCAAGCGCTTCACTGCGTTGTCGAAGAATGACATAGACCTTTACCCGCTGAATGAATGTGGTCTATCATACCACTAACTGATTAAAAAACACACAAACTCAGGGCGCATCGGGAAATGACCATGATGAGGAATTTATCGGGTTTTAATCCGCTATTTACCTGATAGCATCGCGTCGCGCTGAAATCAGGATGCTTCATTCCTGATTTTCTTTTCATCTCTCGCGATGGTGATACTCCATCGTCAGATATTATTAACCGCATCCATATAACACCGGTTTTACTTATTTGTCGGAAGGTATCCCGCTGGTGGCAAACTCGGATTGAGGTATCATGATGCGCAAATTCAGGTGTTTTCACTAAAAACAGCACAATCACCCTATTAAATGCAGAAATCCCGATAAAAATAAGATAAATAGTATGAGTCTTAATTTAACGCTTATATGATGAATGAGATATGGTAATGTTTATTCATATCGAATGATTACAGACAAACAAGAGATAAGAAATGACTGAAAACTCAACAATTCACGCTCAAAATTGTCGTACCGATATCGGGATTGGGAAACAGGTCACGGCCAGCGTAAAAGGTTACGTCGATGGCCATCTCTATATGATTGACATCACCGTTCATCCTGTTGAGATCACATTTGATTTTGGTGAAGAAAAAATTATGCGCGGGTCTTATTTTAGTTCTAAGAATCAGGAGATGGTGTGGGCGGCGGAAAGAAAAGAGCTGACCATCTCCGATGAAAAAGGATCTTTTACAATAGCCTTTTAATGTTCAGGTTCAATGTCGATAAAACGTGCCGTCGCTATGCCCTGAGCCAATACGGCCCGCTTCAATTAAGATTTCATCGATAACATCTTCCAGGCACGCCGAACCATGATTCTCACAAATCATATGAACCTGTTTCAATATTTCTTCCTGGGACATCTCTCCGCGTAAAGCGGAGGTCAGCATCACCGATGCCCAGCGCCGAACTTCCGGGTGCGTAATCATACAACTTTACCTCGAATAGCAACACACGCCTTTAAATTATAGGCGCTCACCGGACATTCACCCATTAAATCATGCTGTCGCCCCTGTCGGCGCGGCATAGAAGTGGACTCATCCTGCCGCGGGCGACCGGCTATCGCCGCGCTATGACAACAGTTTTATCGCCGCGTTTTGAATCTCGGCTGAGGTTAAATCGCGATCGGAGGCAACATGCACAATGCGATGATCGCCCGTCAAGGAAGGAAATTCAGCAGACATGATCTGCAGCTGTTTTTGTTCACCGTTAGGATACTCACGTAATATTGTTGTTACCCCCGGCACTATTTTCGCGACAACTGCCGGTAATGCATTGAAAAAAACAATAACTTTCTTCATGAGTCTACCACCTGGCTGAAAGCATAATGATGGCGATGCCATCCATTGGGTGATGAAAAAGAAAAGGCCCCGTCCGGGGCCCTTTCGTTATTTCCGACACGCCATTGTCGCCGCGCCGTTGGAAATGTAAGGAGCAATATTATCAAATGTAATCATTGATGTTTTACAAAAGATACATTTTGCGCCAAAGGGATTTTTTTCCGTCACATCGTAATTCGATGTTCTGTATTGTGACCCATGACAACACGGGCATCTGAAATGAATGTATTCAGTCATAATGTTAACCTTTATGTGTGACAACATTCACTACCGCAGGGACTAGAGGTTATACTCTGGCGAAAACTCATCTGTGGTTTTCAAGGATAGTGCAGAAATCACCGTGCTGAACAGCAGGCCAAGAATACGCTTTCTTTTGCGACCGTTCTCTGCATGATTAATCTGAGGTTTTTCACCAACTTAATCATGACTTATTTTAGTGATTGTCTAAGATATGTTGTTCGTTTTTTTAATTTGCCCTTGGGCATATCTGGTCTGCAAAAAAACTTATCGAAGAGAAAAATACCCAAAAGGAGATATCAGAAGATAAATGCGATGAGAAAATTCCAGGAACTGTTGCAGATAATTTTTAAGACTCAAACCGTTGAAGCCATTAACGCACGTAAACCAGCCTTTGGCAAGCATTATTTTTCACAGCTTTTTAACAGTATTTTTTGCCAGTAAAACTATGCACAAACTGACTATAACTGACAACTTTATCAGGCGCTTATTCCTGCCGGCGCCCCATGTTACGCTTATTTTGTGGTATTCTGTCTCTCCCGGAGATTTTTGCTATGAAATCGGAAGACATCCTCGACTGGTACCCAGCCCAGCTCCCGCCCGTTAAAATCATTCTGGGTAATGCCGTGCTTGAAGTCGGAAAGCTTGGCCGCCCGATCAACGCCAGAACGCTACATGAGTATCTGCAGGTGCTTCAGCGCACGCAAAAAAGCCGCGATGATAAAATCGCCCTGCAAACCGCAATCGACGTTTTGTCGGATAATCAACGCGTAAACGGAAAATTATAATGGTCACGGCGGCTGCACCGCTGTAAGACTCACTATCCCCTTCAATAACTTAAGTTTTTTTTAAATGTTCTCTGAAGGGAATTAATTTGTATCTTTCGCCTGTAAAAAGGTGCATCGTCGTAGGTGGCCCACAATGATATGCAGAGTCATTTGCCTGAGCCAACGTAAGAGCCAGCAACTCGCGCCGAACGCGTCCTTCGAGGTTTCAACATGAAAGCGGCAAACACTTTTTTTTGCCTTCCATCCGAGCTACCGACGGTCAGAGCGATTATCGGGGACGCCGTGCTTGAAATTATCAGAAGCGGTGCGCCTGTGGGTGCTGCAGGACTGCTGACGCTGCTGAAAAGCCCGGGAGCCAGGAAGAACTGGTCCGATGAAGGCCCCCTCTTGCAGATTGCGATTGATGCTCTGGAAGAGAGCTTATCCATTGATTTCAAAAAAATATAACCCACACAGATTAACCACACCGAAGGTCACACTATGTTTATGACACTATTTATTTATCTCGGAATTATCGGTTCCGTCGCCGCGCTGGCTTTATTTTCCCTGTCCCTGCTATGGATTGCCGTTTCAAATAACCCGGATAACACGGATATATAAACTTCAGCGCAATTTACTCTTCCGATAAAGGCCAGCCCCTCGACGCTATCTCTTCCTCAGACATCCTGTTGCATCGCTACCGGCTGCGTTTCAGATAGCATAACGACGTATCTCCGGCCAACCGCTCCCTGTCTTGCCCCGCATGTGGAAAGTCCGGCAATGCCTTTCATCACCGGACCGGGCATGCGCTTATTTTATCCCGCGACGCGAAACGTAATCCCGCGCCGCTTGTCCGGTGTAAATCTGACGTGGACGGTAAATATTCAGCGGCGACTCGTGCATTTCATTCCAGTGCGCGACCCACCCCAGCGTACGTCCCACCGCGGTCATAACGACAAACATCGACGAAGGTAGCCCCATCGCTTTCAGGATCACGGCGGTATAGAAATCGACGCTCGGCGAAAGTCCATTCTCCACAAAGTAGGGATCGTTGAGCGCCACCTCTTCCAGAGCCATTGCCACCTGAAGCAGTCGGTCCGACATGCCCAGCTCTGCCAGCACCTTATGGCAGGTTTCGCGCAGAATGGCTGCCCGGGGATCGAGATATTTGTAGCGCGAGTTGCCAAAGCCCAGCCGGCGGAAAGCCAAAGGATCCCTTTTCACCTTACTGATAAACGCCGGGATCTGTTCGATGCTCTCAATATCCCCCAGCATTTGCATACTGGCCTCGTTGGCGCCACCGTGCATCGGCCCCCACATCGACGCCAGACCGGCCGCCACGCAGGCGAAGAGATTCGCCCCGGAGGAGCCGGCCGCACGCACCGTTGTGGTCGATGCGCACTGCCCGTGATCGGCATGGAGCACCATAATCTGGTTCAACGCCTGCTCAATAACCGGGTTCACCTGGTACTTTTCCGCTGGAACCGCAAACAGCATATGCAGGAAATTCCCGGCATAAGAGAGATCGTTTCTCGGGTAGACCGCAGGTTGCTCGATGGAAAACTTATAGCTCATCGCCGCAAGCGTAGGCATTTTGGAAAGCAAGCGGGTGGCGGCCAGCGCACGATGCTCGGGGTTTTCGACATCCAGCACATCGTGATAGAACGCGGCCAGTGCGCCCACCATGGCACACATCAGCGCCATCGGATGGGAGTCGCGCCGAAATCCGCTGCACATTTTCGACATCTGCTCATGCACCAGGGTATGGCGGGTAATTTTTTCCCGGAAGACCTGATAACGCTCCTCATCGGGCGCCTCGCCGTGCAGCATAATGTACGCCACCTCCAGGAACTCACACTGCCGGGCCAGCTGGTCAACCGGGTAGCCACGGTGCAGCAGGACGCTATTTTCCGTATCGATATAGGAAATCGCCGACTCACACCCGGCAGTATTGCTGAAGCCCGGATCAAAACTGCACATTCCTGAATTCGCGAGCGCGCGGAGATCAATACCGAGGTGACCCAGCGTCCCGGACACCGTATTCAGAGGGATGGCCTCTTGTCCATCCAAAGAAAGTATTAACGGTTTCGTTCCCATCCTGTAAATTCCCCTCAACAGCCAACGCATGATCACCCTGAAGACATTCTCCAGGCCGAATTTCCAACATAGCCAGGGTGATGCGGCTATTCTTTGATATAAACGGTTAAACACGCGATAAAAAGCGGGTTTTACCAGGGCTTCCTGTGCTCTAACCTGACTAAGGACTACCGTGTTAGCCAATACGCTTATTTTTGTCGTCGCCGCCATCCATATCTACATTCTGATTCTGGAGATGTTTTTGTGGGAGAGTAAAACCGGGCGCCGGGCATTCGGCCTTAGCGCCAGTTTTGCCCGTGAGACCCGGGTGATGGCAGCCAATCAGGGTCTGTATAACGGTTTTCTGGCCGCCGGTTTGCTGTGGGGACTGTGGAGTCCAGAGAGCGGGTTTGAGTTTAAAGCGTTCTTTCTGATCTGCGTGGTGATCGCCGGGCTGTTTGGCGCCGCAACCGCCAGTCGAAAAATACTGTATGTGCAGGCACTCCCGGCAACGGTGGCGCTGATAGCGCTGTACGTCAGTTAACCGAGAGCCCGGAAAAGACCGCCGCCAGCATTGACGGCGGCGGGACGTTAATCAATCCCCAGGCGGTAAGTGCCGGGATGCTTCCCAGGCCATTGGCGAAAGCACCCATATGCTCGCCACTTTATGGACCCGCGCATCGGACATCGCTGGCCCGATACTCAGCAGCGAAGCCATAAGTAACAGCAGATACACTCCTTTTCTCTTCATCTCGGTGATTCCTCATCGTTGCGCACGGAATGTAGTGCCGGCTTATGTCGTTCAATCATCGACAGGCAGCCTACCAGTACAACGATAATGGCCCCGAAGATCAGGCTGACGACGTTGGCGCCAAAGCCAAAACCGCCGTTTTCAACCGGCTGTGATAACAGGTCACCGCAGGCTGCGCCGAAGGGACGGGTCAGGATATATGCCGCCCAGAAGCAGAACACCGCATTGGCACGGAAAACAAAACGTGCCGTCGCAATGATTAGAAGCCAGCCGCCAAAGAAGGCCGCTGCGCTGTAATAGCCCATGTTCAGCCCTTCAGCGAGACCATCCCCCACGGCGGTTCCCAGCGCAAAGGTAAACAAAATAGCCAACCAGTAGAAGCGCTCTCTGACGCGGTTATCGATATGGTGAATAGACAGGGTCTTTTCTCGCGCGTACCACAGAACAAAAGTCACCAGCAGCGCCAGGGCGAAAAAGAGTGAGCTATAGGCTAGCGGTACATGTAAAGCATCGGTTAAGTTATCGGTCACCAGGGTCCCGAAAATGCTGATAAACACCACCGTCAGCCAATAGATCGCCGGCTGATAGCGAGTTTCCCGCAGTTGAAAAACCAGAGTGACCAGCAACAGTCCGCCGACCACCCACGAAGTATTCAGCAGACCAAATCCCAAATCCATATTGAGGTAATCGGCCCCGGTTTCCCCGACCGTGGTCGACATCATTTTAATTAGCCAGAAGACCAGTGTGACCTCAGGCACTTTATTCAGCCACGGCGGTGATGTCGTCGACGTATTCATATATACCCTCTTATTACATATCTTGTGCTGGTACAGACCAGCGTTAACGTAGCGTGCAGACATACACCAGTGCGGGCGGCAGATTGCGCATCACCACAATGCGCTGCCAGCGGAAATAGCGGGAAAGCAGCGTTTCAGACAACGGGCTGTACTGAAACTGGATAAACAGCCCGTCCGCCGACATCTGTTGGCGGATCTGATTCAGAATGCGCATACTGATGCGCAGCGGAAGCGAGAGCAGCGGCAGGCAGGAAAAGACGATATCGTAGGGATTGATCAGCCTTTCCGCCGATGCCGCCACCACGTTAAGGCGGCGATCGTCAATGGTCCGTAGCTGGCCGATGAATCCCGGATTAATTTCATAGGCATCGAGCATCGCATCGCGGCGCATCCGCGACAGGATCCCTTTTGTTAACACACCGTTAGCCGCACCCAGCTCGGCAATCGACAGGCTGACGCCCCAGTCAACCTGATTCATCATCGCGCGACAGAGCACGGCCGACGAAGGCAGCAGCGCCCCGGTCGTCCTCGGGTCGGCAATAAACTGGCGTAAGTAAGAACAACCACGCGTCAACGCGGCGCCGGCAGAATGAGAATGTGGGTTGTTATGCATGATGATCACCTGACAGTCAGCGGATAATCCATTATCCGCTACCGTGGATGACTCAGGCTCAACGCCCGGATTACAATTTTGTTCGGTTGAGGGCGCTTTCGTTACGCTCAGGCAGGATCAATGAAAAACAGCTTCCCCGGCGCGGTGTGCTCGTCACAACGATCCTGCCGCCGTGCAGCTCCGCAATGGTTTTGACCAGCGCTAACCCCAGACCGGTGTTCTCTGCGTTGCTACGGGCGTCATCCATTCGGTAGAAACGGTCGAAAATATGCGGTAAATGTTCGGGGCTGATACCTTCACCATTATCTTCAACGCTGAGCACAATCTGGCCATTTTCCCGCCCGGCGCGCAGCACAATTTTACCGCCGGAGGGCGTGTGGCGTAACGCATTGGACAGCAGATTCGACAGCGCACGCTGCAGATGAATAGGGTCAGCGTAAAAATCCACGTCCCCTTCGCTGACCAGGGTGATGTTCTTCTCCTCCGCCAGCACATCATAGAGGTTTATCTGACGAGCAAACTCCGTCGCGCTGGTGAGGTGTTCAAGATGCAGCGGCTCGCGACTATTATCCGCCCGCGCGAGGAACAGCATCGATGAAATCATTCGCGACAGGCGCTCTCCCTCTTCCACAATGGCCGCCAGCGTGTCCCGGTACTCCTCCGCGCTGCGCGCTTTGCTTTGCGTTACGCTGGCGGCGGAGATGAGATTGTTGATGGGGCCACGCAGCTCATGGGCAATATCCGATGAAAAGCGGGTCAGCTGCGTAAAAGAGGCTTCAAGACGGGTCATCATGCCGTCGAAGGATGCCGACAGCGCATTCAGTTCCGATGGCCAACGCTGGCTCGACAGGCGGGTGTGTAACTCCCCGGCGTGGATATGCTCAATCTCCCGGCTCATGGTGCGCAGCGGCAGCAATCCCCTGCGCGCCAGCCAGTAGCCAAGAGCAGAAAAGAGGACCAGCGCCAGCGCCGCGACGATCTGCATTCGTCGCCAGTAGTCTTCAATGATCTCATTGTTTTTTGACACATTCAGCGCCGCCTGAACTCGCCACGGCTGATTATCTTTGAGGATAAACTCCGTTGAGACGATGAGATACTTTTCACTGACGTCGTGGCGGTGATATTTCCACTCGCTGTAGTGGAACTCACTGGACGGGGCCGGAAAATCCTGCTGCGGTACGTGCATATTTTTCGACTGCGCCCAGACCTTACCGCCCGGGCTGATAATCCGCAGCGACAGCCGTTCCTGACGAGCGATGAACTCGAATAGCTCCTGCTGCCAGAGATCCTTCGGCCCCTGGCGCTCGCTGATGGTCGTAGCTATCTCCTGCTGAAAACGCAGCGTACTGCGCAGTTCGTCAACATCCTTCTGCCCGAGCTGGTTACGCATCGTCGAGTACAGCAGGCCGGTCACGCTATACAATACCAGCCCCATGGCGAGGGAGAAGTAGAGCGTCAGCCGCAGCGTTATCGGAAAATTACGCGGAATCAGCATCGTTCCTCTCTTCCAGCACGTATCCCGCGCCGCGGATGGTATGCAGCAGTTTCACCTCATACCCGTCGTCAATTTTGCTACGCAGGCGGCGGACGGCAACATCAATCACGTTGGTCTCCGGGTCAAAATTCATATCCCAGACCTGTTCGGCCAACACGGTACGCGACAGCACTTCGCCACGGCGGCGCATCAGCAGACTCAGCAACAAAAACTCCTTTTGTGTCAACTCAATACGTTTGCCATTACGCGATGCGCGGTGCTTGAGAAAATCGAGTTGCAGATCGCTTATCTGCAGCACAGCCTCCTCGCTGCTGGCAGCATGAGGCGCGCCACGGCGCATAATCACCCGTACTCTCGCCAACAGCTCGCTGAAAGAGAAAGGCTTAATCAGGTAGTCTTCAGCCCCCAGCTCCAGGCCACATACCCGGTCTTCAACGTCATCACGGGCGGTGAGAAACATCACCGGCGTCATCTTTCCCGCCTGGCGGGCCAGCTCCAGGATCTTCCAGCCATTCATGCCGGGCAGCATCACATCGAGGATCGCCAGATCGTAATCGTTAGTCAGCAGAAAGTGTAAACCGTCTACGCCATCGTGCGCGACATCGACCACAAAGTCGTTCTCCCGCAGCCCCTTCGCAATATAGTCCGCCGCCATGGTTTGATCTTCGACCAGCAGTAGTCTCATTGTGCCTCCGTCTGCGGCGCCAGGGCCGCACTTTTCCGCGTAGTTTTCTCAAAGAGAAGATACAGTACTGGGGTAATAAACAGGGTAATCAATTGCGAGAACACTAGCCCACCCACCACAGCAACGCCCATCGGTTGACGCAGCTCCGCCCCCGCCCCCCAGCCAAAAGCAATCGGCAAGGCCCCCATCATGGCGCACAGTGTAGTCATCATAATTGGCCGAAAGCGCTGCATGCAGGCCTGGATAATCGCATCATGGGCGGAAAGCCCGTGGCTTCTTCGCGCCATCAGCGCGAAATCAATCATCATGATGGCATTCTTTTTCACAATACCTATCAGCAGCAAAATACCGATCATCGCAATAAACGTGAGATCCATGTTCATCAGCCGCAGCGCCAGCAGCGCTCCGACGGCCGCAGATGGCAACCCGAGGAGAATCGTCAGCGGATGAATCCAGCTTTCATAGAGCACGCCGAGGATAACGTAGATAACCGCCAGCGCCATCACGATAAGCCATATCTGGCTGCTCTGCGACTGCTGATATAGCGCCGCCTGCCCGGCGTAACTGCCGATAACCGCATTCGGCAGCGCAATCTCTTGCTGGACCTCGGCTATCGTTCGAGTGGCGTCCGAGAGCGACTTGCCCGGCGCCAGGTCGAAGGAAATCGTGATCGCCGGTAGCTGCCCCTGATGGTTTACCGCTGTCACCCCCTGCCCACGGGTAATCCGGGTAAAAGTAGTGACCGGCAGCAAGGTGTTCGCGGAGGAACGCACGTAGATTTTCGCTAAATCACTCTCATTTTGACGGAACGCGCTATTCACCTCCATAATCACCTCGTAGCTATCTTCCGGAGCGTAGATCGTCGAAACCTGCTGGGTACCAAAAGCGGCATACAGATTATTGCGGATCTGATCGATGTCGACGCCCATCAGGGAGGCTTTAGCGCGATCAATTTGCAGCCGGGCCTGAAGTCCGTTGAGTTCGGCATCACTGTTAACGCCAACAAAGAGCCCACTCTGTTTCATCCCCGTCATCAGCTTATCGGCCCACGTATTAAGCGAAAGCCCACCGCTGCTGTTTACCGACTGCAGGGTATACTGGTAGCTGCTTTTCGACGATCGCCCGCCCACCTTGAGGTTTTGCACCGGGCTGTAAAACACGGTGATTCCAGGCAAATAGCGGGTTTCGGCGCGCATTTGCTGCACCACCTGCGCCATCGGCGGGCGCTGTGCGGCATCTTTCAGGGTCAGCATCAGTTGGGTCGTATCGTGATCAACCTTGGTGACAATATCGCTGACCGCCGGATCCGCCTGCAGCGTTTTTCCGATCCGCTGTGCCACCGCCAGCCGTCCGGCATAGGACATATCCTGCGGGGCATCGATGTTGGCGGCGATCTGACCAATATCTTCCTGGGGGAAAAAGCCTTTTGGCGCGTTCAGGTAAAGCACGACGCTGAGCACCACTGTCGCCACCGCAGTCAGCACCATAACCGCTTTGTGCGCTACCGCCCACTCCAGCGCACGGCCATATGCCTGGCGCAGCGTTTCAAAACCGTGATCAAAGTGACGACTCCAGGCCGGCGCACGGTAAGCGGTGTTATGCTGCCTGACCAGCAACGGCACCAGCAGAGGAATAATCGTTAGCGAGGCGGCCGCTGACACCAGAATCGCCAGCGAGACGACCCAGGCAAACTCGTGGAATAACAGTCCCAGAGTACCGGGCATCAGGAAAATCGGAATAAAGACCGCCACCAACGACAGCGATATTGAGACGACGGTAAATGCCACTTCGCGAACGCCCAGCAGCGCCGCCCGCCATGGAGACTCCCCCTCCTCCCGGTAACGCATGATATTCTCCAGCACCACGATGGCATCATCGACCACCAGCCCGACGGCAATGGTCAGCCCCATCAGCGAAATGTTGTCGAGACTCATACCGAGTAAATACATCAGCGCAAAGGCACCGAGCAGTGAAACCGGCACGCTCAACGCCGGGATCAGCGTGGCGCGCAGATTACGCAAAAACAACAGGATAACCAGGATAACCAGGATAACCAGCGCAATCGTCAGCAGCAGGGTGATGTTAACGTCATGAATCGCCTGGCGAATTGACAGGGAACGATCGTTGAGCAACTGCATTTTTACCGAAGGGGGCATCTGCGACTGCAGGCGCGGAAGCAGCTGTTTTATCGCGTCGATGGTCGAGACAATATTTGCTCCAGGTTGACGGTTAATGCTCAGTACAATCGCCGTATGACCATTGACCGCGCTATAGCTCAGGGCGTTCTCAATACTGTCTTCGACGCTGGCGACATCGGAAAGTCGCACCGGCTGGCCGTTGCGGGTCGCGATAATCACACTGGCAAAGTCTGCGGCATTTCTCAAATCCCCCTGAGTCTGTAGCATCATCATCTGCCGTCTGCCGTCCAGTTCACCAACCGGTGAATTCGCATTGGCCGATTTCAGGGCCGACTGTACATCGGTCAACGTCAGGTTCGTCGCCGCCAGGCGGTCGGGATCAATTTCAACCCGAACGGCATAGCGTTTTTGGCCAATGACGTTCACTTCCGCCACCCCTTTGATGGTCGATAGCGCCGGTGAGATAAGATCGTCGCTGTAGCGGTTCAGGTCAGAGAGCGTCATTGACGGTGAATCGATACCGATCGTCGCAATCGGCGCATCGGCCGGGTTGACCTTGCGAAACGACGGCGGCGTAGTCATCTGCGCAGGTAGATTCTTCATCGTCTGATACAGAGCCGACTGAACATCAACGGCCGCGGAGTCGATATTTACCGAGGGATCGAACGCCAGCACGATGGTCGTCGCGCCCTGCAGGCTGGTTGAGGTCAACAACGACAGGCCTTGAATCGTCGCGAGGTTCTTTTCCAGCGGTGTCGCTACCGATGAGGCCATCGTTTCAGGACTGGCGCCGGATAGCGAAGCGTTAACGCGAATCGTTGGCATATCAAACGACGGCAGCGCCGCGACCGGCAGTTTTGTCCAGCAGATAGCACCGGTGACAATCACCGCCAGCCATAGCAACATCACTGCAATCGGTCGAGACAGACAGACTTCAGCCAGCTTCATTGCACACGCTCCGCCTGCCCCGCCGCCTTCGCTACGGCGACGTGCACCCCAGGACGCAGGTTATTGCTTCCTTCAACCACTACCCGGGTCCCCTGACTCACGCCTTCGACCACCGCCATCTGCTGCTGAATACGCAGCAGATTCACCGGCTGCGTCGCCGCCTGACTGTGGCTATCAATAAGGTAGACGAAGTGTCCCTGTGGCCCGTTCTGGATCGCCTGCGGCGGCAGCACCACAACCTGCTGCGTTCCGGCCTCGACGTTGACATGCTGAAATGTCCCCGGCCACAGCAGACGATCCGCGTTGGCAAAACGCGCCTTCAGCGCAATGGTTCCGCTCTCGGTGCTGACAGTGTTGTCGATAAAATCGAGGGTGCCGGCAATTTTTACACCTTTCGCGTTATCGACCAGCACCCTGACAGGGCCCTGGGTCTGCGCCGCCAGTACGGCATTGAGATCATTTTCCGGGAGCGTAAACGCGACTCCCACCGGATCAAATTGATTCACGGTGACCAGCGGTTGACTGCTGCCCGGCTGCACCAGGCTACCGGGATGCACATTGAGCGCGCCGGTTTTGCCGCTCACCGGGGCATAAATCCGCGTATAGCCCAGCTGCGCTTCGGCACTAAGAATATCTTCCTGTGCCGCCTGCACCTGGGCCGCATATTGTTGCCGGGTACTGAGCAAAGTGTCCCAGTCGGAGGCAGAAATATAGTTCTGCGCCTTCAGCGCACGTCCGCGGGCCAGATCCCGCTGCGCTTTGTCCAGCTGCGATTGCGCCTGCATCCGGGACGCCTGGTCCCGATGCAAGGTTGCCTGTTGCGTGGAATCATCAAGAGTAAACAGCAGCTGTCCCTGCTGGACAAACGCCCCTTCCTGAAACGCCACGCGCTTAACCGTTCCAGTAATTTGCGATTGAATATCAACCTGATTAAGCGAGACCACATGTCCTTGCGTCGTCAGACTCAGCGGAAGCGAGGTAAGCTGCGCCGATGACAAACTCACCAGCGGCGGCGGCGCGTTTTTCGCAGAGGCCGACAGGGCATTCTGGCGGAAAAAAAGCAGATATAGCGCCAGGGCGCCAGCCAGCAAAAGGATGACCGGAAAGAGTCTGATGCGTAATACGTTCATGGCTATATGCCGTCAGAAAAACAGTCATACCAGTCTACTCATCGCCGCCCGACAAAAAGGCGCCAGCCGAATGACAATTTTGTCATCTGCGTGCAGCATCCCTGCTTTCCGAAATCGGCAAAAATGGATAACGCGAGCGGTTTTTATACCCGTTAGATAAATGCAATAGACGCATAAAAAAGATAATATTAATCCCCTACATCAGAACGGTCTTAGGCCGGATGTAATATTTAATCGCCGCAGAGCGAACCTGCAATAACCATCGCATTACCGTTTCAGGCAAGGTTTAACAAATGAAAAAAATCATAGTAATAATTCTGGTTGCCGCGTTTGGCGTCATGTCGGTTTCTGCAATCGCCTGTCCGAAAGGCACCCATCCGCATGGCGGAACAGGTTCACATCATGCTGGCGGTACCTGTTATTAATCATTATGGCGACCGTGGTCGCCATTTTTAATAACGACAATTCTGCGTTCGCTTACTGAAATCGACTAACAAGTTAATAAAATCATACATCTCCCCAAATGCATCTCCCTATATTTTTCCATGGTCTGACATTGACTATTTATCATGCAATGTTGATTCTTGAGGGTTCTCATAATGGACCAGTGCAAATAACTTTACCCGGATGGCATTTAATCAGGAAAAATTCATTACGGATTAAATCTGGGGTGAGCTCATTCAGATAATCAATTTCATGTACAGTGCTGAAGGTAAGGAATCTGAACACAGCCAGGCTCTGGATTGCTGGAGAACAAGGTTGATGCCAATCCGTCCGACCTCATCGACTGGCCTACTGATGAGGGGGGTATGATTCTACATATAACGTTCAAACTGCCACGCTGCGATGGCCACCAGCATGCACAAAACGATGAGGACAACGCCCAGCACCCTGCGTCTCAAACAGAGAGCCACCCCTGCAGAAAGACCAAGTAATGTCAGCGTGACGGGCCAGCCAGCAATTGCCGTCAGGTAGGCCACAATCAGGTAGTCCTTTATCAATTCACTTTCCTCTAACTAGATTGTCTGGTCGAACCGATGGCCGCCAGTTGGCTAATTCAGTCTGGCGTTCCGCTTTCTGTTCTACAGGCAGTGGGAACACGTAGAGATGATACGCAAAGATGCCACCTGACACCTCACCATTTCACGGAGCTGAGCGATAAATTGACGCCATTTTTGCAGAAGATGTCCCAAATATGTCCCACGAGGAAAAATCAGCGACTGGAGGAAGTTGATAACTGTTGATTTTGAATGGTACGCCCTACAGGGTTCGAACCTGTGACCTACGGCTTAGAAGGCCGTTGCTCTATCCAGCTGAGCTAAGGGCGCACTGAAATGCGGATGCTTCGACGAGTGAAACCGCCTGGAATTATACGGTCAACGCTCAGTGAGTCAATGCATTTTGCCATCAAACTGCGGCAGCATAACTAACTTGCCTACATATAAAACAAAGGTTGTGCAAAGATCGCCCGGCGCCGGTTTTCAGTACTGATACATCGGCGATAACAATAAAGAGTCCTAACGCCCCCAAAATGCCCCCAATAGCCCTTTAAACAGCGGTGTTTTTAGCCCTGAGTTTGCTCAAAGAGGGATAAAAACTCAAACGAGGACTGACAGCGAGGCTGGCTTCTGACAAAATATCCGCATCCCCCTTTCGATACGATACAGATGGAATCCTCTCTCTGATGGCAGCAAAAATTATTGACGGTAAAACGATTGCGCAGCAGGTACGCTCTGAGGTTGCGGAAAAAGTGAAGGCCCGCACTGCGGCCGGAAAACGCGCCCCAGGGTTAGCCGTTGTACTGGTCGGCAGTAACCCGGCGTCGCAGATTTATGTCGGCAGCAAGCGCAAAGCGTGTGAAGAGGTGGGATTTGTCTCCCGCTCATACGATCTCCCGGAAACCACCAGCGAGGCGGAATTACTGGAGCTTATTGATACGCTGAATGCCGATACCACTATCGACGGTATTCTGGTACAGCTGCCGCTGCCTGCCGGAATTGATAACGTGAAAGTACTGGAGCGTATCGCCCCGGACAAAGATGTTGACGGTTTCCACCCCTACAACGTCGGCCGCCTGTGCCAGCGCGCCCCGCGTCTGCGCCCGTGCACACCGCGCGGAATCGTCACTCTGCTTGAGCGTTACAATATCGACACCTATGGCCTGAACGCCGTGGTGATTGGCGCATCGAACATCGTCGGCCGTCCGATGAGCATGGAACTGCTGCTGGCGGGCTGCACGACTACCGTGACCCACCGCTTCACCCGGAATTTGCGTCAGCATGTTGAAAATGCTGACCTGCTGATTGTTGCGGTCGGTAAACCGGGCTTTATTCCGGGCGAGTGGATCAAAGAAGGCGCCATCGTTGTGGATGTCGGTATTAACCGTCTGGAAAGCGGCAAAGTGGTCGGAGACGTCGTCTTTGAAGATGCCACAGAACGCGCGTCATACATTACGCCAGTCCCGGGCGGCGTTGGCCCGATGACCGTTGCTACACTGATTCAAAACACGCTACAGGCGTGCGAAGAATATCACGACATTCAGGAGGCCTGAGATGGCGAATTTTTCTCTGGGCAAACACCCACACGTTGAACTGTGCGATCTGCTGAAGCTGGAAGGCTGGAGTGAGAGCGGCGCGCAGGCAAAAATAGCGATTGCCGATGGCCTGGTGAAGGTGGATGGCGCGGTAGAAACCCGTAAACGCTGCAAAATCGTCGCCGGTCAGACGGTGAGTTTTGAAGGCCAGAGCATCACCGTTACCGCCTGATCCTGCTTAATGAACGATCGCCACCTCCACAGGAGGTGGTTTAAGATTGATCATAAAAACGCCCGGCAAGCCGGGCGTTTTTTTATTGCTTACTTCCGGCGCCAGGTGGTTCCCTGCGGGCCGTCCTCCAGCACAATCCCCATCTCATTGAGACGGTCACGCGCCGCATCCGCAGCGGCCCAGTCTTTCGCTTTACGCGCATCCAGACGCTGCTGAATCAGCCGCTCGATTTCCGCAACTTCACCGTCGTCAGCCTGCGCACCGCTTTGCAGGAAGACATCCGGCTCCTGCTCAAGCAGCCCCAGCACGCCGGAGAGCTTGCGCATATGTGCGGCCATGGCGTTAGCCGCGGCGACATCTTCCGTCTTCAGGCGGTTGACTTCACGCGCCATATCGAACAGCACGGAATAGGCTTCCGGGGTGTTGAAATCGTCATCCATCGCTTCAATAAAGCGCGCTTCGAAGGCGTCGCCGCCGGCCGGCTCTACCGATTTGTCGGTACCGCGCAGCGCGGTATACAGACGCTCCAGCGCAGAACGAGCCTGCTTGAGGTTTTCTTCGCTGTAGTTCAGCTGGCTACGATAGTGGCCGGACATCAGGAAATAGCGAATGGTCTCCGCATCGTAGTACTTCAGCACGTCGCGTACGGTAAAGAAATTGCCCAGCGATTTTGACATTTTCTCGCGGTCAACCATCACCATCCCGGAGTGCATCCAGTAGTTAACGTATTCCCCGTCGTGAGCACAGGTGGACTGGGCTATTTCGTTTTCATGATGCGGGAACATCAGATCCGAACCGCCGCCATGGATATCAAAATGGTTGCCCAGCTGTTTGCAGTTCATCGCCGAACATTCAATGTGCCAGCCAGGACGACCGTTGCCCCACGGCGACGGCCAGCTTGGCTCGCCCTCTTTCGACATTTTCCACAGCACGAAGTCCATCGGGTTACGCTTGACGTCAACGACATCCACGCGGGCGCCGGCCTGCAGCTGGTCCAGATCCTGGCGCGACAGCTGCCCGTAATTCGGATCGGTCGGTACCGAGAACATCACATCCCCGTTGTCCGCCACGTACGCATGACCGCGGGCGATCAGTTGTTCAGTGATTTCAATGATCTCGGGAATATGATGGGTGGCGCGAGGCTCCATATCCGGACGCAGAATATTCAGCGCATCGAAATCATTGTGCATTTCGGCAATCATGCGATCGACCAGCGCGACAAAGCTTTCGCCGTTCTCATTAGCACGCTTAATGATTTTATCGTCGATATCGGTAATGTTGCGCACGTACTTCAGCTTATAGCCGAGAAAACGCAGGTAGCGGGCAACCACGTCAAAAGAGACGAAAGTACGGCCATGGCCGATGTGACAGAGATCGTAAACGGTAATTCCACACACGTACATGCCCACTTCCCCGGCATGGATAGGCTTAAACTCTTCTTTTTGGCGCGTCAGTGTATTAAAAATTTTTAACATCGAAGATTCCGTGTAGACGTGTGTGAATATCAGGTCGCGTATTCTAACCTTAATTCAACCCCGAAGCAGCACACAATGCAAGGTGATCGAACCCGGCGGTTATGCTATAACAGCCCCCTATGTCACGCCCAACTTTGGGTTTAAGCACCACAATCATCGGAACAGGATGCAAAAATGGTTACTTTCCACACTAATCATGGCGATATCGTCATCAAAACCTTTGACGACAAAGCGCCGGAAACAGTTAAAAACTTCCTGGATTACTGCCGCGAAGGTTTCTACAACAACACCATTTTCCACCGTGTTATCAACGGTTTCATGATCCAGGGCGGCGGCTTTGAGCCAGGCATGGAGCAGAAAACCACCAAATCCCCGATCCAGAACGAAGCCAACAACGGTCTGAAAAACACCCGCGGTACTCTGGCCATGGCCCGTACTCAGGCACCTCACTCCGCCACCGCGCAGTTCTTCATTAACGTTGTCGATAACGACTTCCTGAACTTCTCCGGTGAAAACCTGCAGGGTTGGGGCTACTGCGTATTTGCCGAAGTGGTTGAAGGTATGGACGTGGTCGACAAAATCAAAGCGGTGGCTACCGGCCGCAGCGGCATGCATCAGGATGTGCCGAAAGAAGATGTGGTGATCAAAAGCGTCACCGTCAGCGAGTAATTCGTGGCGACACTTTTTATTGCGGATTTGCATCTGCAAACAGAAGAACCGGCGATCACCGCCGGTTTTCTACGCTTTTTAGCCGGCGAAGCCCGCGAGGCGGACGCGCTGTATATCCTTGGCGATCTGTTTGAAGCCTGGATTGGCGATGACGATCCGAACCCGCTGCATCAGCAAATCGCCTCGGCAATCAACGCATTAACTCAATCCGGCGTGCCCTGCTATTTTGTTCACGGCAACCGCGACTTTCTCGTGGGCCAGCGCTTCGCACGCGCCTGCGGGATGCGGCTGCTGGCGGAAGAAAACGTGCTCGATCTGTATGGCCGTCGGGTCCTGATCATGCACGGCGATACGCTGTGCACCGACGATCCGGGCTATCTGGCTTTTCGTGCCAAAGTCCATACACCGTGGATTCAGCGTCTGTTCCTTGCCCTGCCGCTGTTTATTCGCCGCCGTATCGCCGCCAGAATGCGCGCCGACAGCAAAGCGGCCAACAGCAGCAAGTCGCTGGAAATCATGGATGTCAATCCGCAGGCCGTGGTCGACGCGCTGGAAAGACATCAGGTGCAGTGGCTGATTCACGGTCACACGCATCGCCCTGCCGTCCACCCGCTAGAGGCCAACGGCAAACCGGCATTTCGCGTCGTCCTCGGCGCCTGGCACAGCGAAGGGTCGATGGTCAAAGTCAGCAAAGACGACGTTGAGCTGATCGCATTCCCGTTTTAATTTCCAGCGCATTTTCACCCCATCACCGGTGACGCAACCGTTTTCCTTGCCGAAAGATCATGTTATTCTCTGTGGCCTCTAAAGCAGTGTGAAGCACACCCACAGGAGTTTTAAGACGCATGTCTTCCCGCAATAATTCGGCGCGTATCGCCATCGTGATGGGGTCCAAAAGCGACTGGGCTACCATGCAGTTTACCGCAGAAATCCTTGATGCCCTGAACGTTCCGTACCATGTTGAAGTGGTCTCCGCACACCGGACGCCCGATAAGCTGTTTAGCTTTGCCGAAGACGCGGAAAGCAACGGTTATCAGGTGATTATTGCCGGCGCGGGCGGCGCGGCGCATCTGCCGGGCATGATTGCGGCGAAAACTCTGGTGCCGGTATTAGGTGTGCCGGTGCAAAGCGCGGCGTTAAGCGGCGTAGACAGTCTCTACTCTATTGTTCAGATGCCGCGCGGAATTCCCGTCGGCACGCTGGCCATCGGCAAAGCCGGTGCCGCCAATGCGGCCCTGCTGGCGGCGCAGATTCTGGCGGTGCACGATGCCGAACTGCATCAGCGCCTGAGCGCCTGGCGCCAGGCCCAGACCGATGAGGTGCTGGAGAATCCGGATCCGCGGGGTGCGGCATGAAGCAGGTTTGCATCCTTGGCAACGGCCAGCTAGGCCGGATGCTGCGCCAGGCCGGTGAACCGCTGGGTATCGCCGTCTGGCCAGTCGGTCTGGAAGCCGATCCTGAAGCGGTGCCGTTTCAGCAAAGCGTGATCACTGCCGAAATCGAACGTTGGCCGGAAACGGCGCTCACGCGTGAACTGGCGCGCCACCCGGCGTTTGTTAACCGCGATGTGTTCCCGATCATTGCCGACCGTCTGACGCAAAAACAGCTGTTTGATAAGCTGGAGCTCGCCACCGCGCCGTGGCAGCTGCTGGCAGATAAAAGCGAGTGGCCGGCGGTATTCGCACGTCTGGGCGAACTGGCTATCGTTAAGCGTCGCGTGGGCGGTTACGATGGTCGCGGCCAATGGCGACTGCGCGAAAACGACATTGCGCAGCTGCCGGATGAAAACTATGGCGAATGTATTGTTGAGCAAGGCATCAACTTTTCCGCCGAAGTGTCGCTGGTTGGCGCCCGCGCGCAGGATGGCAGCACGGTGTTCTACCCGCTTACCCGCAACCTGCACCAGGAGGGCATTCTGCGTACCAGCGTCGCCTTCCCGCAGGCCAATGCCCGCCAGCAGGACCAGGCGGAAAGCATGCTTACCGCCATTATGAACGAGCTGAACTACGTGGGCGTGATGGCGATGGAGTGTTTTGTCACCGCTGACGGCCTGCTGATTAACGAGCTGGCGCCACGCGTGCACAACAGCGGTCACTGGACCCAGAACGGGGCCTCGATCAGCCAGTTCGAACTGCATCTGCGGGCGATTACCGGCCTGCCGCTGCCGCCGCCGGTAGTGAACAGCCCTTCGGTGATGATCAACCTGATCGGTAGCGATCTGAACTACGACTGGCTGAAGCTGCCGCTGGTGCATCTGCACTGGTACGACAAAGAAGTGCGTCCGGGGCGCAAAGTGGGGCACCTTAACCTGACCGACAGCGATACCGACCGCCTGAGCGCCACGCTGGAAGCCTTAAAACCTATTCTGCCGCCGGAGTACGCCAGCGGTATCTTCTGGGCGCAATCCCAGCTGGCTTAACCCTCCTGACACATTCTGGCGCCCGGCGCATCCGCCGCCTGTGCGCCCGAATGAAAACGGCTATTTGCCGGGGAATTGATCTTCGCCCTTCCCCGGCAGACATTCAGGCGCGTAGAATCCCCTCCTTGCTTTAAAGATTTTCTTATTTTAAAGACGCTTTCAGTTTGACTTCAGAAGGATGACCCATGAAAAATGGGACGGATTACCGCACCATTCTCACGGCGGACACGCCAATCATTGACGTCCGCGCCCCGATCGAATTCCGCCAAAGCGCACTTCCTGCGGCACTGAATCTGCCGCTGATGGACGACGCCGAACGCGCCGCCGTCGGCACCTGCTATAAACGACACGGCGCGGACGCGGCATTAGCGCTGGGCCATCAGTTAGTCAACGGCGAGGTGCGGGAAAAGCGTCTCGCCGCATGGCGTGATGCCTGTTTACGTTATCCGCAGGGCTATCTGTGCTGCGCCCGCGGTGGCCAGCGTTCGCACATCGTGCAACAGTGGCTACATGAGGCCGGCATCGAGTACCCGCTGATCGTCGGCGGCTATAAGGCGCTGCGCCAGGCCGCTATCCAGTTCACCGAAGAGCTGGTCCAACGCCCGATAGTGCTGATCGGCGGCTGTACCGGCAACGGCAAGACCCAGCTGGTCTGCTCCCGACCCGACGGTATCGATCTGGAGGGGCTCGCCCACCATCGCGGCTCATCGTTCGGCCGCACGTTGCGTGACCAGCACGCCCAGGCAACATTTGAAAACCATCTGGCGGTGGCGATGTTGAAAAAAGCCGGGCAGCATCGCCGCTGGGTGCTGGAAGATGAAGGACATATGATCGGCGCGAACCACCTGCCGGAATGCATGCGTGAGCGCATGGCGCAATCGCCGCTGGCGGTAGTGGAAGACCCGTTTGAGATCCGCCTGGAGCGCCTGCGGGAAGAGTATTTTGACCGTATGCACCGTGATTTTATTGATGCTTACGGTGAAGAGAAAGGCTGGCAGGAGTACAGCGAATACCTGCATCACGGTCTGTTTGCCATTCGCCGTCGCCTGGGACTACAGCGTTTTGCCCAGCTCACCGCCCTGCTTGACGAGGCGCTGGCTTCGCAGCAGCGAGATGCTACGACCGATGCCCATTTTGCCTGGCTGGTGCCGCTGTTGAAAGAGTACTACGACCCGATGTATCGCTATCAGCTGAGCAAAAAAGCGGAAAAAATTATCTTTCGCGGCAGCTGGAATGACGTCGCCTCCTGGTTGACGAAGTAATCAAATTCCCTACAGCCCCGGCTTGCGGCGTCGACGCCTTAGCCGGGGCTACGGGTGAGCCTGTAACCCCGGTAAGCGCAGCGCCACCGGGGAGTCGCAGCCGCTTAGAAGTCGTAGCGCAGACGCACCAGGTTCATATCGCCCAGGTTGTCGGTGCTGGACGTAAAGACGTGCTCATAATCAACGCGGAAACCGTAATCCAGCTGGAAGCTGATCCCCAGCCCGTTATCAATTCGCTGATAGTTACGGCCGTTGACGTACTCCAGGCGATCGCCCATAAAGTACGGCTGAATCGTTTTCACCGCGTACTGACCAATCGGGAAGGTATAACCGGCGAAGTACTCAATCCCCCAGGCATCCCCGGCGAAATAGTCGTAAACATCGGTTTTCTTCGTGGTCATAAAGTTCTGATACCAGCCGCCACCGAAGGAGAAGGTCCAGTTATCCGGTTTCCAGCTCAGCGCCGTACCGAGGATATTCTGATCATAGGTTTTGTTGTCTGCTGTTGACGGGTCGCGCATCTCGGCACGGGTGTAGTTCCACGCGGTCCCCCAGGTCAGGTCCTTAGTGATGTGATAATCCACGCCCACGGAACCGCCGCCTTTACGTTTATAGCGCAGGCCATTGCCCGGCAGATATTCATTATCTTCAAACAAATAAGAGGCATAGAGGTCAACGTCACCCGCCGTTTTCTTATATTTCAGCATATTACGGGAACGATACGAACCATCGTAGTCGCCGTTGATGCCGTTACCCGGCGCCTGGGCGATCATGTCGTAATCCCAGATATCGGTTTTCGCCCCAACCACATCATAGTAAATACTGTTTTGCTGACCGTAGGTTAGTGTCCCCCAGGTGTCGCTCTTCAGCCCGGTGTACAACATACGGCGGCTCGTATTATTGGCGCCTTCCGCATAGTGATTATCCCAGTCAAACAACGCCGGAATATTGACCCCCAGCTCGTAATAGCTGATCCAGCTAATATCATCAAACAGATAATAATCAGCGGCGAAGCGGAAACGGGTCCCGCCATCAAAACCATTACGTTTATAAGACCCTTTATCGCCGTCGCCGGACATCATGTTGAACTGCGGACGAATACTCCCGCCGACGGTAAAGTTGAGGCGGCTCAGCGGATCTCCGGCCTGCGGGTCCTGTTTCAGTAGCGTAATCTCAGCCTGGGATGCGAAAGAGGTTAACGCCAGTGCTGCGCCGATCGTCACCGCCAGCGCTTTTATTTTATGTGCCATGCTTTTTCCTTGAGTAATAAGCAACCTTATAGTTTCCAGCTGAATATTAACCGTGATTTGGCATGACGTGTTGTTGGGTTTTTAATGTTTAGTGCTGTTAAAAATCAGTGAGTTATCATTTTGTGCGTTTAAAAAGTCAGCGATTATCATTTCATCGTTCTGTCATTAAAATGAAGTACTGCCGCTCAAACATTATCCATGGAGGAAGCATGTCGAAAAAACTACTGCAGCTGCACTTTGCCTTTAACGGCCCCTTCGGCAGCGAGATGTCCCGCCAGCTCGTGGAGCTGGCCGAGTCCATCAATCAGGAGCCGGGGTTTATCTGGAAGGTCTGGACTGAAAGCGAAAAGAACCACGAAGCGGGCGGGATCTATCTTTTCGAGGATGAAGAGACCGCCCTCGCTTATCTCAATAAGCATACCGCGCGCCTGAAATCACTCGGCGTTGATGAGGTTATCGGCAAAGTTTTCGACGTCAATGAACCGCTCACCGCGCTGAACCACGGTCATCTGCAATAGCGTTTATTTCGCGATAGCGCGCGTATTTTGCCGGGCGGCGGCTGACGCCTGACCCGGCCTACGGTTCCAATATATCAACAGGCTCTATTTTCCCGTCGGTTCGGGCAAGCGCAGCATCGCCAGGCGCTTGCCCGATGAGGTCTCCCTCCAGTCACTGGCTGAACTGGCGAAACAAGGCTTTGCCTTTTAACAGACGCAACCCCAGCCAGCCGCCGCATAACGACAGCAGGAGCGCGCCGCACAGCGGTAACATCACCCACAGTCGCCAGTCCGGCGACCACGGAAAATCAAACACTTTGGTTTGTAGCATCGCCAAAGCCACCTCCGCGCCGATGGCCGCCACTATTCCGGAAACCACCCCCAGCAGCGCAAACTCCGCCCACAGCGTGGTACGCAACAGCGACTTTCCGGCCCCCAGCGTGCGCCAGACCACCAGCTCCTGATAGCGCTGGCGCATACCGACCTGAACCTGCGCCAGCAGCAGCAAAATGCCGCACGCGGTCACCAGCACCACCATCACCTCCAGCGCCCGACTGACCTGCGTCAACACCTGACCCACCTGACGGAGAATCGCGCCAATATCCAGCAGGCTGACGGTGGGGAATTCGCGGTTAAGCTGCGTCAACAGCGTATTGCCGTTATCCCAGCGGAAGCTGGTCAGCCAGCTCTGCGGCTGCTCGTCAAGCGCATTCGGCGGGAAGATAAAGAAGAAGTTTGGCCGCAGACTTTCCCAGTCAACTTTGCGTACGCTGGTGACCGTCGCGCTGAACTCCTGAGTATCGCCGGTAAAGGTCACGCTATCGCCGGTTTTGATCGCCAGCCGCTGCGCCAGTCCTTCCTCGATTGACACCTCTCCGGCTTTGGGCGGCCAGCTGCCGGCCACCAGCGGATTATGATCCGGCCGCTCGCTGCGCCAGGTCAAATTCAGCTCACGGTTCAACGCTTCGTCTTTATTGCTCTCCGCCGCCTGGCCGTTAATTTGCGTCAGGCGGGCGCGCACGATCGGGTAAAATTCGGTCGCCGTAACATGGTGTCCGGCGAGGAACGTTTTCACCGCAGCGACCTGCTCCGGCGCAATATTGATCAAGAAGTAATTGGGGCTTTCCGGCGGCAGCTGCTGCTGCCAGCGATCCAGCAGATCGCCGCGCAGCACCAGCAGCAGCGCCAGTAACATAAACGACAGCGAGAATGCCGCCAGCTGACTCAGGGTTGACCACGGCTGGCGCAGCAGACGGTTCACCGCCAGACGCAGCGGCAGCGCTTTCAGCGTCAACCGCTTCAGCATCCACAGCAGCCCCCAGCCCAACGCGCCGCACAGCAGCGCCAGCACCACGGCCCCGGCCAGTACCGCCCATAGCAGCGGGCTTCCGCCCATCAGCCAGGCCAGCAGAAGCACCACCACCGCACACACCAGCGGAATATAGAATTTCAGCGGCCAGACGTTGGCAACGATATCCTGACGCAGAACCCGCAGCGGCAGCGTTGCCAGCAGCAGGCGATAAGGTCGTAACCCCACCAGCAGCGAAATCACCACCATCGCGCCGATCGCCCACAGCCACGGCCAGCCGCTGGCCGGCGGTAAGGCTACCGGTAGCACCGGTTTTAGCATCAGCAGCAGAATCTGCTCTAGCCCCACCCCCATCGCGCCGCCGGCCACCGCCGCCAGCGCCAGTAGCATCAGCCACTGGCCGACAATAAGCTTACGCAGCTGCGCGCGTCCGGCGCCCAGGGTTTTCAGGATCGCCACCAGATCATAGCGGCTGCGGCAGTAATGGCTCATTGCCACTGCCACCGCGGCCACCGCCAGTAACAGAGTCAGCAGCGCGGACAGCAGCAAAAACTGCTGCGAGCGTTCCAGCGATTTGCCTAAGGCGCTGTCGTCCTGCTGCAGGCCGATCCAGCGATGTTCAGGCCCCAGCTTCGGCAGGAGCCACTTTTCATAGTCCGCCAATTGCTGCGGGGTTCCGGCGTACTTATAGCGCCAGGAGACGCGGCTGCCGGGCTGTACCGCGCCGGTTTTCGCCACATCGGCGGTGTTCATCATCAGCCGCGGCGCCATCTGGAAAGGGTTGAAGCCGGCATCCGGCTCTTGTATCACCTCGCCAGCAATGCGCAGCGTGGCATCGCCGACATCGAGTGTATCGCCGATTTTTAAGTTCAGCAGCGCCATCAGGCGCGGAGCCAGCAGCACGCTTCCGGCCTGGGGTTTCAGGCCCGGCGGCTGCGTCTCCAGCTGACCGTAGAGCGGATAGGTATCGTCGACCGCCTTCACGTCCGCCAGCTGCGGCGTATCGCCGGCAAAGGTCATGGTGGCGAAGCTCAGCTGCTCTCCGACGGTGAGCCCGAGCCTGCGCGCCTCGTCAATCCACTCCGCAGGCACCTCGCGCGAGCTGCGCAGCGTCCGGTCCCCGGCCATAAATTCGCGGCTCTGCTGGCTGAGCCCCTTTTCCATTCGGTCGCCGATCGACCCCAGCGCCAGTACGCAGGCCACCGCCAGGCTCAGCGCCAGCCAGACTATCAGCAGCGAGGGCGAGCGCCATTCGCGCCAGAACCAACGGGCAATCATGCTTCCTCCCGCAGCTGGCCGTCCACCAGACGCAGCCGCCGATCGCAGCGCGCCGCCAGCAGCGGATCGTGGGTCACCAGAATCAGCGTGGTACCATGCTCTCGATTAAGGGAGAACAGCAGATCGGCAATTTTGTCGCCGGTATGGCGGTCAAGATTGCCGGTAGGCTCATCGGCAAACAGCAGCTCAGGCCGGCCGTTAAATGCGCGGGCGAGCGCCACCCGCTGCTGTTCGCCGCCGGAAAGCTGCGCCGGCAGATGATGGAGACGTTTCCCCAGCCCCAGCTGCTCCAGCAAAGCCCGGGCGCTGCCACGGCTTTGGTTATCGGTCTCACCGCGAAGCAGCGCCGGAAGCTCGACATTTTCCAGAGCATTAAGGGTTGGAATCAGCATAAATGACTGAAAGACAAAGCCGACATGTTTAGCACGCAGCCGCGCCCTCGCCTCTTCATCCATCGTATGCAGCGGCTGGCCGAGTAAGGAGACCTCGCCGCTGCTGCCGTCATCCAGCCCGGCAAGGATCGCCAGCAGGGTCGATTTCCCCGAACCCGACTCACCAATCAGGGCGATGGTCTGCGCCGGTTTGACAACCAGCTCAACTCCGGTAAGGATGGAAAGCTGATGCTCTCCCTGACCGACGGACTTCTTAAGATGATGAACTTCAAGTATGTTTTCCGCTGGCATTTGCCTTTCCTGTTTCTGATTTTTTTTGCCTGCCGCGCCATGGCCGCAGACAAGCTATTGGTTCTTGGCGATAGCCTGAGCGCCGGTTATCGCATGGCCGCCAGCGCCGCCTGGCCTGCGCTACTCAACGATAAGTGGCAGACCACAACGCCGGTCATCAACGCCAGCATCAGCGGCGACACCTCGCAGCAAGGACTGGCAAGACTCCCGGCGCTGCTCAAACAGCATCAGCCGCGCTGGGTGCTGGTCGAGTTGGGGGGCAACGACGGGCTGCGCGGCTTCCCGCCCCAGCAAACCGAGCAGACTCTGCGGACGGTGATTCAGGATATCAAAGCCGCCAACGCTCAGCCGTTGTTGATGCAAATTCGCCTGCCCGCGAACTATGGCCGTCGTTATAATGAAGCCTTCAGCGCCCTGTACCCGGCCCTGGCCAAAGAGTTTGATATTCCTCTGCTGCCCTTTTTTATGGAAGAGGTCTATCTGAAACCCCAGTGGATGCAGGATGATGGCATCCATCCCAATCGCGATGCCCAGCCTTTTATTGCCGACTGGATGGCAACCCGGCTGGCACCCTTAGTTAATCATGACTCCTGATCTTCAGGCGTCGCTTGCAGGTAAAGTTATGCAAAAATCGGTTTTAGTTACAGGCTGTTCCAGCGGTATTGGTCTTGAAAGCGCCCTCGATTTAAAACGCCAGGGCTTTAACGTCCTGGCCGCCTGCCGTAAAGCGGATGACGTGGCGCGGATGCAGGAGCTCGGGCTGACCGGTATTTTGCTGGACCTCGACGACCCGCAAAGCGTTGAACGCGCCGCTGCGGAGGTCATCGCCTTGACCAATAATCGCCTGTACGGGCTGTTTAATAATGCCGGATACGGCGTCTATGGCCCGCTCGCCACCATTAGCCGTCAACAGATGGAGGCGCAGTTTTCCGCCAACTTTTTTGGCGCACACCAGCTGACGATGTTACTTCTGCCGGCAATGGAGCCGCACGGCGAAGGGCGTATCGTCATGACCTCCTCGGTCATGGGGATCATCTCCAGCCCCGGTCGCGGCGCCTACGCGGCCAGCAAATATGCGCTGGAAGCCTGGTCCGATGCGCTGCGTATGGAGCTGCGCTATAGCGGCATTAAGGTCAGCCTGATTGAGCCCGGTCCTATCACCACCCGTTTTACCACCAACGTCAACCAAACCCAGCGCGATAAGCCGGTGGAGAATCCGGGTATCGCCGCACGCTTTACCCTCGGCCCGGAAGCGGTGGTGGAAAAAGTGCGCCATGCTTTTACCAGCGACAAACCGCAATTGCGCTATCCGGTGACCCTTGTCACCCACGCCGTGGCGCTGCTCAAACGCCTGCTGCCGACGCGACTGATGGACAAAATTATCCAGGGCTGAGTTGAAGCTCCGGCTGTCGCCCCCATGTATACCCAAAATCGACTAAAGAGATGCGCTCATGTCAGTACAGAATGTTATCAATATTACCGAAGCTAACCTGCACCAGACGCTGGAGCAATCCGTTACTGCGCCGGTGCTGTTTTATTTCTGGTCAGCGCGCAGCCAGCACTGCGAGCAGCTGACGCCGGTTCTGGAAGGGCTGGCTGCGCAATACAACGGGCAGTTCACGCTGGCGAAAGTGGACTGCGACGCTGAGCAGATGCTTGCCTCACAGTTTGGCCTGCGCTCAATCCCGACGGTTTATCTGTTCCAGAACGGCCAGCCGGTAGACGGTTTCGAAGGCCCGCAGCCGGAATCAGCCATCCGCGCGCTGCTGGATAAAGTCCTGCCCCGCGAAGAGGAGCTGAAAGCTCAGCAGGCGCTGGCGCTGATGCAGGAAGAAAAATATCTTGAGGCTCTGCCGCTGCTGAAAGACGCGTGGCAGATGTCGAACCAGGACAGCCAGATTGGCCTGCTGCTGGCGGAAACGCTGATCGCGCTGCAGCGTTCCGACGAAGCCGAAGCGGTGCTGAAAACCGTTCCGCTGCAGGATCAGGATACCCGCTATCAGGGGCTGGTCGCGCAGATTGAGCTGCTGAAACAGGCGGCCGATACGCCGGAAATTCAACAGCTGCAGCAGCAGGTTGAACAGCATCCAGAAGACGCCGCGCTGGCCGCTCAGCTCGCGCTGCAGCTGCATCAGGTTGGCCGTAACGAAGAAGCGCTGGCGCTGCTGTTCAGCCATTTGCAGAAGGATTTAGGCGCCGGAGATGGCCAGGTCCGCAAGATGTTGCAGGAGATCCTTGCCGCACTGGGTACCGGCGATGCCTTAGCGGCGAAGTACCGTCGCCAGCTCTATTCGCTGCTGTACTAATCCCCTTATCCGTCTCAGTCCCCCCGGTCGCGCAGCGCTGACCGGGGCCGAGGGCGGTACTGTCGGGTAGCCCGGAGAAGGCGCACGCGCCGCCATCCGGGGAACTATCTCGTTTATACGTGCTTTTTCAACTGCGTCACCACCAGCTGATGGCGGGCGTTAAAGAACTTCCGGTAGGTCAGATAGCCGGCGATAATCGTCGACAGACTGGCGGTGGAGAGCAGCATAAACGTCACCATTATCTGATACTTAATGGCCTTCACCGGATCAATCCCGGCAAAAATCAGCCCTGACATCATGCCGGGCAAACTCACCAGCCCCACCGTTTTAGCCGAATCAATGGTCGGGATCAGCGACGCGCGAATACTGTCGCGAATTAGCCCGGCAGCCGCCATTTTCGGCGTGGCGCCCAGGCTGAGCTTCTCCTGAATTTGCTGCTGCTCGCTGTTAAAGCGCTGTCCCATATTGTTGTAGCACAGCCCGACCGCCACCATCGCGTTTCCGGCCACCATCCCGGCGATCGGAATCACCTGCATCGGCACAAAAGCAATGGAGCCGGAGAAGACCAGCACCGCCAGGGTCAGCCCTGCGCCGGTGGTAATGGCGATAAACGATGAGATGAAGGCCTTATCGATATATTTGCTGCGCTTTTGCGCGTTCCACGCCGCGTTAAAGCAAATAAACAGCACCATAAGCAGCGTCAGCAGCGCGTGGTTAACGTTGAAGATATATTTCAGGACGTAGCCGACAATAATCAGCTGCACCACCGCCCGGCAGATACTCCAGACGATATCTTTTTCCAGCGCCAGTTTTTCCCGGTAGCTTACAATAATCGCCACCAGTACCAGCACCATCGAAAGCGCCAGTGATTCGTTAGTAATATTATGCCCGTTCATGAGACACCTCCTGAGCGTTGCCGCCGGCGGGCTGCAACGTAATCACCTCATCAGCATGGGCAATTTCATTACGATCGTGGGTGACCCACAGCACCGCAATATTTTTTTCCGTCACATAACGATGAATAATATCGTTGACGTTGTGTTTATTACTTTCGTCCAGCGCGCTGGTAATTTCATCGAGCAACAATACCTGGGGCAAAAATTGCAAATTACGGATCAGCGAAACCCGCTGTTTTTCTCCCCCAGAAAGCTCATTGATTGATTTTTCCAGCGTATTTTCCGCAAGACCAAAGCGTTGTAAATCAGCAATCAGCGCTTTAGGATCCGGCTGCTGACGGCGAATCTGCCAGGGAAAAATCAGATTGTCATAGACCGAGTCACCAAACAGCGCCGGGGTCTGCGCGCAGTAGGAGACCTGCTGGCGGTAGGTTTCCGGCGACAGCGTCGTAATATCGCGTTCGGCAAAAAAAATCTGCCCGGAGGTGGGGCTCAGCAGCGAGGCGATAATTTTCAGCAAGGTGCTTTTTCCGCAGCCGGAAGGCCCGGTAATCAGCTTAAATTCTCCGGCCCGCAGCTGGAGGTTTATATTATTAAGTATGACCGTCTCGTCGACCTGAAAGCCAACATGCTCAAGACGCAAAATAGCGTTATTTTCCTTCATTATTGTTCCACTTTTTTCCCACAACCCAGCTAGTTTACTCCAGTTTCCTTTCGCCTGGATGAGGAGAAAGATATACTCAATTTAAACCTGCGTCATTTTTTCTGGCGCCTCATCAGGCAATAAAACAGGAGGTTTTTTGATGCTGATCTTTATCCCCGTACTCATTTTCGTCGCGCTGGTTGTCGTTATGGCGGGCGTTAAAATCGTCCCCCAGGGCTTCCAGTGGACCGTTGAGCGTTTCGGCCGCTACACCATGACGCTGCAGCCGGGTTTAAGCCTGGTGGTACCATTTATGGATCGCATTGGCCGTAAGATTAATATGATGGAGCAGGTGCTTGATATTCCCTCCCAGGAGGTTATTTCACGCGATAACGCCAACGTGACGATTGATGCAGTGTGCTTTATTCAGGTCATTGATGCGCCAAAAGCGGCTTATGAGGTCAGCAATTTACAGCAGGCGATCGTTAACCTGACGATGACCAACATTCGTACCGTTCTTGGCTCGATGGAACTTGACGAAATGCTCTCTCAGCGCGACAGCATTAACACCCGTCTGCTGCATATTGTCGACGAAGCAACGAACCCGTGGGGCGTCAAAATTACCCGCGTTGAAATTCGCGACGTGCGCCCGCCGGCTGAACTTATTGCCTCGATGAACGCCCAGATGAAAGCCGAACGAACCAAACGCGCCTATATTCTTGAAGCCGAAGGGATACGCCAGGCCGAAATTCTCAAAGCCGAAGGGGAAAAGCAGTCGCAGATCCTGAAAGCGGAAGGGGAACGCCAGTCGGCATTCTTACAGGCTGAGGCCCGCGAACGTTCTGCGGAAGCGGAAGCTCGCGCAACGCAGATGGTCTCGTCCGCTATCGCCTCCGGCGATATTCAGGCGATTAACTACTTTGTCGCCCAGAAATACACCGATGCGCTGCAGAAAATTGGTTCCGCTAATAACAGCAAAGTGGTGATGATGCCGCTCGATGCCAGCAGCCTGATGGGCTCCATCGCCGGTATCAGCGAGCTTATTAAAGAAGGTTCTGGCGAACGGAAAAAATCATGATCGCGCTCATTCTCGCCCATCCGCATATTTTCTGGCTGAGCCTCGGCGGGCTACTGCTGGCCGCTGAAATGCTGGGCGGCAACGGCTATCTGCTGTGGAGCGGCATCGCCGGCGTGGTCACCGGACTCCTCTCCTGGGCTCTGCCCTTCGGCTGGGAGTGGCAGGGTACGCTGTTCGCCGCGCTGACTTTGCTGGCCGCCTGGCTGTGGTCACACTGGCTGCGCAGACAGGTCGCGCGCCAGAAACCGGCCGACGCGCAGCTCAACCAGCGCGGCAAGCAGCTGGTCGGCCGCGTCTTCATGCTGGAAAGCCCGCTGATCAACGGCCATGGTCACGTGCGCGTCGGCGACAGCTCGTGGCCGGTGGTGGCCGATGAGGACCTTGCCGCAGGCAGCCACGTAGAGGTACTGGCCGTCGAAGGTATTACGCTGCGCGTGCGGGCCACCGCGCCACGCCGCTAAGCCTGCGTCTTGCGGTGACAGCAGCCGGAAAGGTTGTCGATAATTGGGCAATCGGCGCCGTCATCGCCGGGACAGGATTCCGCCAGCGCCAGCAGATGCCTGCGCATATTTTGCAATTCGCTGATATGGCGCTCAATATCCGCAACTTTATCCAGCGTTCTGCGCTTAACGTCCGCACTGTGCCGCGACGGATCGTTAAACAGAAAGATCAATTCGCGGCACTCCTCAAGATTAAAGCCGACCTGCCGCGCCTGGCGCAGTAAGGTCAGTTCATCCAGGTGTCGTTGACTGTAGCTGCGATAGCCGTTCTCACTACGCAGCGGCGGCGTGACCAGTCCCTTCTCTTCATAAAAGCGAATCGCTTTACTGGTTAAGCCGGTTTTTTTTGCCACATCGCTGATATTCACGAGTCCTCCGTCGATTGGCGCCTACAGAGCATCATTATAACCCACTTCCCTTCATCGCCTACCGGCGACGCCTCAGGAAACTCTCTTCCTTGCAGCGTAGCGCGTCCGGGGAATCATTTTCTGTAACAATTGCCTGTTATAAGTGATCGCTTTCGCAATCCTGACTCTTTCATCTTTTAATTCTACGCGGGTAGATCTATTAATTTACCGAAGAAATATAATATCTACGCGAGTAGAACATGAAGCGTTAAAACCTGCGGCTTTTGTCGACAGCTTACTTCAAGGAGTTCTTATGAACACGCATTCATCCTCTGTTCCCCTGACTGACGGCCAGCAGGCTGCCCAGGAGCGCATGGAAACCCCCGAAGGGCGCCGCGAATTCTGGCGAGCGACGTTTTCCTGCTGGTTAGGCACCACGATGGAATATGCCGATTTTGCCCTCTACGGGCTTGCCGCCGGCATTATCTTTGGCGATGTCTTTTTTCCGCAGGCTACCCCTGTCATGGCGCTTCTCTCCAGCTTTGCCGCCTATTCCGTTGGTTTTATTGCGCGCCCCATCGGCGCGCTGTTGTTTGGCTGGATAGGCGACCGGCACGGGCGGAAAATTGTCATGGTGATCACCATCGGCCTGATGGGATTCTCAACCATGCTAATCGGCTTAATTCCCAGCTACGCCCAGATTGGCGTATGGGCGCCGGTGTGCCTGGTTATTCTGCGATTCTCTCAAGGGCTGGGGGCCGGAGCAGAACTCTCAGGCGGCACCGTGATGCTCGGAGAATACGCCCCCGTGAAGCGCCGCGGGCTGGTCTCTTCCATTATCGCTCTCGGCTCCAACAGCGGCACTTTACTCGCCTCTCTGGTGTGGCTCGTCGTCTTACAAATGGACAAAGATGCGTTGCTCAGTTGGGGATGGCGCATCCCTTTCCTCAGCAGCATTCTCATCGCCGCGACGGCGCTGTTCATTCGCCGCCATATCCGTGAAACGCCGGTCTTTGAACGGCAAAAAGCGCTGCTCAAGGCCGAACGTGAAAAATCGCTGCGCCGCGGCCAGGTAATGAAACAACACGACACCCGTAGCTTCTGGCGACGCACCCGTGCGTTCTGGACGATGGTCGGCTTACGCATTGGCGAAAATGGCCCTTCCTACCTCGCCCAGGGCTTTATCATTGGCTATGTCGCCAAGGTTCTGATGGTTGATAAATCGGTCCCGACGGTGGCGGTGTTTATCGCCTCGATTCTGGGATTCGCCATTATTCCGCTGGCGGGCTGGCTTTCCGATCGCTTCGGTCGACGCATCATCTATCGTTGGTTCTGCCTGTTACTGATCCTGTACGCATTTCCGGCTTTTATGCTGCTCGACTCCCGTGAGCCGTGGATTGTTATCCCCACCATTATTACCGGCATGGGGCTCGCTTCGCTGGGTATTTTCGGTGTCCAGGCGGCCTGGGGCGTTGAGCTGTTTGGCGTGACTAACCGCTATACCAAAATGGCCTTCGCCAAAGAGCTGGGCTCGATTATGTCGGGCGGTACCGCGCCGCTGGTGGCCTCGGCGCTGCTCTCGTTCTACGGGCACTGGTGGCCTATCGCCGTCTATTTCTCGCTGATGGCCGCCATCGGTCTGGTGACCACCTTTTTCGCTCCGGAGACGCGCGGGCGCGATCTCAATTTACCTGAGGACGCGATTTGAGTACGGAGAACGGCGAGTGCGCGTGCGTTACCAAAGATTTTTGGCTGACAACACCTTATGCTGTGCGGAAAAGAGAATGCTCTGAACTCAACCAGGTAGGTGCCCCGTGACCCAATCACATTCACAGCGCGTAACACGTTCCGATGTCGCAAAGGAGGCGGGAACATCTGTCGCGGTCGTGAGTTACGTTATTAATAACGGTCCACGCCCCGTTGCTGAAGCGACCCGACAGCGCGTGCTGCAGGCGATTAAGAAAACCGGTTACCGGCCCAATGGTATCGCCCGCGCGCTGGCCTCGGGGAGCACGCAAACATACGGGCTTGTGGCCCCGGATATCTCAAACCCGTTTATTGCCTCCATGGCGCACGCCCTGCAGCGCGAAGCGTTTGCTGACGGTAAGGTGCTCCTGCTGGGGGATGCGGGAGATAACAGCGGACGAGAGCGTGAACTGATCAACAACATGCTCAATCGCCAGGTCGACGGCCTGATTTATACCAGCGTTGACCGGCATCCGTATATTGAGTTGATTGCAGAGAGCGGCACGCCCTGCGTGATGTTGGATCGCGTCGATGCCGGATTAAACGTCAGCGTTATTCAGGTGGATGAACAGCTGGCGGCCTGGCAGGTGACGAAACATCTTATCGATCACGGCTACCGCGATATCGGCATCATCTGTGGTCCGCGTGAAATGCTCAACACCCAGGATCGTATTCGGGGATGGCAGTTAGCGCTGGAAGAAGCGTCGCTTGCGGTCACCACTGGCTGGATTTTTTCGACCAATTACACGCGGGCAGGAGGCTATGAGGCGACAAAACGTATGCTGCAGGGTAAGCCGCCGCGCGCGCTGTTTGCCACCAATGAACAGCAGGCGCTGGGCTGCTTACGCGCATTGGCAGAGCACGGGCTGCGTGTGCCCCAGGATGTGGCGCTGGTCTGCTTTAACGCTACACAAGAATCGGCTTACAACGTCCCTTCCTTAACGGCCGTCCGCCAGCCCGTCGACAAAATGGCCCGGGCGGCGATCGACATGCTGAAAAACTGGGACGGCAAGGTTCGCCGCGTTGAATTTGAGTTTTATTTACGAGTGGGAGAGTCGTGTGGCTGCCAGGGACATGAAGTACAACCTGAGACAAGATGAAAATGAATCCATGCGCGTGATTATCGACTGCGACCCGGGGAACGGCGTTCCGGGCGCCAATATCGATGACGGCCTGGCGCTGGCGCTGGCGATTGCCGCCCCGCAAATCACCCTGGAAATGATCACCACCGTGGCAGGCAATACGCCGGTAGAAACCGGCTATGCCGTCGCCAAAGCCCTCGTCCGGCAGTTGGATATCCCCGTTCCGGTCTACCGCGGCGCCGCCCGCGCCCTCAGAGAAGACCCGCAGCCCTGGCGCGAAAAACTCGATCGTGGCGTCGATCGCGCTGGCTTACGTCAGCTATGGTCGGACGTCCCTGCGCCGCCAACGTGTCAGGCCGCGCAGCCTTTGGCACCGCAGGCCATCGGTGAGCTGATCTGCAACCATCCCGGCGAGATAACGCTGATTGCCACCGGGCCACTCACCAACGTGGCGATAGCGCTGCAACTCTATCCCGAAATCGTTCATACGGTTAAAAACATCGTGATCATGGGCGGGGTGTTCAACGTTGCCGGCTATATCAAAGACACCAATTTTGGTTTGGATCCTGAAGCGGCACACGCCGTACTCACCAGCGGCGCGCCTGTCACGCTGGTGCCGATGGATGTCACCACGAAAACGCAAATGCTTCATCGCGATCTGGATCGTCTGACTTCGGTAAAAAACGGGCTTAGCCGTTACCTGGCCCAGACTGTTCGCCCGTGGATCGCCTACTCGATGCAGACCCGCAACCTGCCCGGATGCTGGATCCATGATGTTGTAACCGTTGCCTGGTTGCTCGATCCGACGATGGCGACGACGACAGAAGATTACCTCGACGTCTCTCTGGAAGGCATCACTCGCGGTATGACCTGCCGCTACGGCCGCGACGGCCTGCGCCTGGACGTAGGGGTTCCCGAGCCGCAAGGCGCGACAGTACGCATCCTCGAAAGTATCGATAACACCCATCTTCTGGCGCTGCTCGAACACTATATTCACCGTTACCGCACCTAGCATTCCGGCACAGGCAAGAGGAATACCATGGCTTCGCGGGCAGGGTTTTGCGGAGGAAAAATGAATACGTTGGCGGTCATTTTATCTGGCGAGGGAGAATCTGTTTTCATTACGCTATGCAAAATTGGCGTGGCTTTCATTCTCGGCGGCATCATCGGTCTGGAGAGAGAATCAAAAAGTAAACCGGTTGGCTTTAAAACCTGCGTGATTATTTCCGTAGCCAGCTGCGTCCTGACGATTGTCTCGATCCAGTCAGCGGAGTATTACGCTGAGATCTCCGCCAATATCCGCAGCGATCCGATGCGCCTGGCGGCGCAGATCATCAGCGGCGTCGGGTTTCTCGGTGCGGGCGTGATCCTCCACCGCCATGACGATGCGATTTCCGGGCTGACGACAGCGGCAATCGTATGGGCTTCCGCAGGGGTAGGCATTACCAGCGGCGCCGGTTTTTATCTGCATGCTCTTCTCGCCACCGGATTATTTCTGCTGGCGATCAAGCTCAGCTATTGCGTCATTTTTTTACAAACTAAAAATCAGTCACCCGGTAAAGTAAAAATCCGCATTATTCTTGATGAAAAATCCGGCTTAGAAACGCTAATAGCGAGTATTACGCAGCAAAAAAATATTATCGAAACCATCACCATTCGTGATTTAAAAAAGGGAAAAATAGAGGTCAACCTCAAGATGGTGGTGAGAAAAAAAATGACCCTACCCGAACTGTACAGCAGCCTTTCCTCTCTGGAACATGTCTGCGCGATTGCGCTGGAACACTAAACACGCCGTCGCAAATAAACACCTTGACCTTCCCCTTGCTGGAAGGTTTAACCTTTATCACAGTCAGTCATCCCTGTCATAAAGGAGTGTGTTATGTCTCAAACCATCGACCTGGCCCTGGACGGTTTGTCCTGCGGTCACTGCGTCAAACGCGTAAAAGAAAGCCTCGAACAGCGCCCGGACGTTGAGCTGGCTGAAGTCACCGTCACCGAAGCACACGTGACCGGTAGCGCCAGTGCAGAAGCGCTTATCGAAACGATCAAGCAGGCCGGTTACGGCGCAGAGTTAAGCCACCCAAAGGCTAAACCGCTGGCGGAGTCATCAATCCCGTCGGAAGCGCTGACAGCGGTCTCTTCTGAGCTTCCGGCAGCGACGGCTGATGATGAAAGCCAACAGCTGCTGTTAAGCGGCATGAGCTGCGCCAGCTGTGTTTCCCGGGTACAAAACGCGCTGCAAAGCGTACCGGGCGTCACGCAGGCACGGGTAAATCTCGCGGAACGCACTGCGCTGGTTATGGGCAGCGCGTCCGCCGCAGAATTAGTTCAGGCGGTGGAGAAGGCAGGCTACGGTGCCGAAGCGATCGAAGATGATCTGCAACGCCGCGAACGCCAGCAGGAAACCGCTATCGCCACCATGAAACGCTTCCGCTGGCAGGCGATTGTTGCCCTGCTGGTGGGGGTGCCGGTCATGGTCTGGGGAATGATCGGTGACAATATGATGGTCAGCGATGATAACCGTTCCCTGTGGCTGGTTATCGGGCTTGTCACCCTCGCGGTGATGGTCTTCGCCGGCGGCCATTTCTATCGCAGCGCATGGAAAAGCCTGAAAAACGGTACCGCCACCATGGATACGCTGGTGGCGCTGGGAACCGGCGTAGCATGGCTCTATTCCATGAGCGTCAACCTGTGGCCGCAGTGGTTCCCGATGGAGGCTCGCCATCTCTACTATGAAGCCAGCGCAATGATTATCGGCTTAATTAACCTCGGCCATATGCTGGAAGCCCGCGCCCGTCAGCGCTCCTCAAAAGCGCTGGAAAAACTGCTCGATCTGACGCCGCCCTCGGCGCGAGTGGTCAGCGAAGAGGGGGAAAAAAGCGTGCCGCTGGCCGACGTTCAGCCGGGGATGACCCTGCGCCTGACTACCGGCGACCGGGTTCCGGTTGACGGCGTTATAAGCCAGGGCGAAGCCTGGCTGGATGAGGCGATGCTGACCGGCGAACCTATTCCCCAACAAAAAACGGATGGCGACACGCTGCATGCCGGCACCGTGGTCCAGGACGGCAGCGTTCTGTTTACCGCCAGCGCCGTCGGCAGCCAGACGACGCTTGCTCGTATCATCCGCATGGTGCGCCAGGCGCAAAGCAGCAAACCGGAAATCGGCCAGCTGGCGGATAAAATCTCCGCCGTATTCGTGCCGGCCGTGGTGGTTATCGCCCTGTTCAGTGCGGCAATCTGGTACTTCTTCGGGCCGGCGCCGCAAATTGTCTATACCCTGGTGATCGCCACCACGGTGCTGATTATCGCCTGTCCCTGTGCGCTGGGTCTGGCGACGCCGATGTCGATTATCTCCGGCGTGGGTCGCGCGGCGGAATATGGCGTGCTGGTTCGCGATGCGGATGCGCTGCAGCGCGCCAGCCAGCTCGATACCATCGTCTTTGATAAAACGGGCACCCTGACCGAAGGTAAACCGCAGGTTGTGGCGGTAAAAACCTTTGCCGATGTTGATGAGCCCACCGCGCTACGTCTTGCGGCGGCACTGGAGCAAGGCTCCAGTCACCCGCTGGCGCGGGCGATCATCGAGAAAGCCGCCGATAGCCAGCTGCCGGTAGTCAACAACTTCCGCACCCTGCGCGGACTCGGCGTCAGCGGCGAGGCCGAAGGCCATACTCTGCTGCTCGGTAACCAGGCGCTGCTCAATGAGCAAAAGATTGCCACCGCCGCCGTCGAAAACGAGATCGCCGCCCAGGCATCACAAGGGACAACGCCGGTGCTGCTGGCGATCGATGGCCAGGTCGCGGCACTGTTCGCTATTCGCGACCCGCTGCGTAGCGATAGCGTCGCGGCGCTGGCTCGCCTGCACCGCCAGGGTTATCGTCTGGTGATGCTGACCGGGGATAACCCCACGACCGCCAACGCGATTGCCAAAGAAGCAGGCATCGACGAAGTGATCGCCGGCGTGCTGCCGGACGGTAAAGCTGACGCTATCAAGCGCCTGCAAAGCCAGGGGCATCAGGTGGCGATGGTCGGTGACGGCATCAACGACGCGCCGGCGCTGGCCCAGGCCGACGTCGGGATTGCGATGGGCGGTGGGAGCGATGTAGCCATTGAGACGGCAGCCATCACCCTGATGCGTCATAGTCTGAACGGCGTGGCGGATGCGCTGGCAATTTCAAAAGCCACGCTGCGCAACATGAAACAGAACCTGCTGGGGGCCTTTGTGTACAACTCGCTGGGGATCCCTATCGCCGCCGGGATCTTATGGCCGCTGACCGGAACGTTGCTTAACCCGGTGGTAGCCGGGGCCGCTATGGCGCTCTCTTCCATTACCGTGGTCAGCAACGCAAACCGGCTGCTGCGCTTTAAACCGAAAGACTAGATGTTATGACCCATACGCGCTAGCATGAAGGCTTCACACTACGGAGCGCGTATGGGCCTGTTAAACCGAATAAAAATGCTGTGGCGTGCCGCCGTCGGCGCGTCTTATTCCTGGCCCGCACTGGATATTACCCTTCCCGGAGAGCGCTATTTGCATCTGGTCGGCAGTATTCATATGGGCACCCGCGACATGTCCCCTCCTCCCGCCAGGCTGCTGAAAAAAATTCGTCAGGCCGACGCCCTCATCGTTGAGGCGGATATCACCGGGAACGAAACGCCCTTTGCAGACCTCCCCCCCTGTCCGCCGCTGGCCGAGCGTTTAAACCCGCAGCAGCTCGTCGAGCTGGAGAGCCGGGCCGCGGAACTCGGGCTGTCGACGGCGTTGTTTGACAGTCAGCCGCTCTGGCAGGTCGCCATGGTGTTACAGGCGACGCAGGCCCAGAAGCTGGGTCTGCGTGCGGATTACGGTATTGACTACCAGCTGCTGATGGCGGCGCGCGAGAGCAACGTGCGGGTAATGGAGCTGGAAGGCACCGACAGCCAGATAGCGCTGCTGCGCAATCTGCCGGACGGCGGGCTGGCGCTGCTGGAGGATACGTTGACCCACTGGCGCACAAACGCCCGTCTTTTGCAGGTGATGATCGGCTGGTGGCTGGAGCAGCCGCCCGCCAAAGGCGTCACCACGCTGCCGACAACCTTTAGCCAGTCGCTGTACGATGTATTGATGCATCAGCGCAATCAGGCGTGGCGCGAGACGCTGCTGGCGCTGCCGCCGGGGCGCTATGTTGTCGCCGTCGGTGCGCTGCATTTATATGGTGAAGGGAATCTGCCCGATATGCTGACGTAAAAAAATGGCCAATATTTCTATTGGCCCGTCAAAGAGGAATTTCATCATTATTATTATCCCGGAATTTGCATTCCGGATCGTTCGATTGTCGCTCAAAGTGACCATCACTGCCAATACTATTGCGCAAGATGGTACTATTTTTTACACATTCAACAGGCGTATGCTGACAGCACATGAGATCGGTTGGTAAGAAGGATAAGTATGACTCCCGCCGTTAAGTTACTCGAAAAAAACAAAATTGCTTTTAAGATCCACAGCTACGATCACGACCCCAATGAAACCAACTTCGGCGACGAAGTGGTACGCAAACTGGGGCTGAACGCAGACCAGGTTTATAAGACGCTGCTGGTCGCGGTCAACGGCGATATGAAACATCTGGCCGTGGCGGTGACGCCGGTGGCCGGGCAGCTGGATTTGAAAAAAGTGGCCAAAGCCCTGGGCGCGAAGAAGGTGGACATGGCAGATCCCATGGTCGCCCAGCGTACGACGGGCTATCTGGTCGGCGGCATCAGCCCGCTCGGGCAGAAGAAACGGCTACCGACGCTGATTGATGCCCCGGCCCAGGCGTTTAACGCCATTTATATTTCTGGCGGCAAGCGCGGGCTGGATATCGAACTGGCGGCCAGCGATTTAGCGAAGATTCTCGACGCCAAATTCGCCGATATCGCTCGCCGCGATTAATTGCGCCTCGGCGCACAGGGACCTGTAAACCGGAACTATCCCGAAGGCGGCGCGTCGCGCCTGACCAGGCTACTCATCCACCAGATCGTGGCGAACCGGTAGCCCGGTCAGCGCAGCGCCACCGGGCTCATCCTCACGCGTTACTGCCAGCTCACCTCGCCTTTCGGCTCATAGGCGGCCGCGTCCAGCGGTGAGTTTTTCTGGATATACTCTTTCAGCACTTCGGCATCGATAAAACCGGTATTCACATAACCCGGCTTAGTGTCGATATGCGGATAGCCGTCACCGCCGGTCCCGTTAAAGCTCAACGTCGCCATCCGGTAGGTCTTCGTCGGATCGACCGGTTCGCCTTTGATTTTCAGATCGTTCAGCTTGCCGTCTTTCGCCACGAAGCTGACGTTGGCGAACTGCGGATAGGCGCCGGAGTCAGGTTTCATCTGCGCCACGGCGGTCAGATATTCCGTCACTTCCTTACCGCTCATATCGACATACACCAGCACGTTACCGAACGGCTGCACTTTCATGACATCTTTATAGGTAATATCCCCGGCTTCGATGGAGTCACGAATACCGCCGCCGCTCATCACGGCAAAATCGGCATTGCTACGCGCCATTTGTGCCGCCAGCAGCAGGCGTCCCATATTAGTCTGCACAAAACGTACCTTGCTGCGATCGCCTTCAAGATGCCCATTCACGCTGCCAATTTTGACCTGAAGCTGCGCTTTGCCTTTATTCTGGAATGGCGTCAGCAGCGACAGCATCTGCGGGTTTTCCGGGATTTGCGGCGTATAGAGCACGCGTTCGCTCTGACCGTTATCATAGGTCACCTTCTTCTTCAGATTGACCGGGATCAGCTGATAATGCACCAGCTTCATCTCGCCGTTGCGGAACTCAAAATCCGCGCGACCGACATATTTACCCCACTCGTGCGCCTGAACGATCCAGATCCCGTTCTGTCTGTCCGGCGCACACGGCGTGCCCGGTACATAATCGACCTGTTTTTTATTCTCCGAGGCCATACAGACCGGATCCTGCGAATGACCGCCGACGATCATCGCCAGCGATCCTGCCGGCAGGCTGCGCGCCATTTCGACATCGCCAGGGGCGTTAGAACCATGATTTCCGTTGTCATAATGGCCCATATGGGTGGTCGCCAGAATCACATCCGGTTTTTCATTCAGCTGCAGTTCCTGGATAACCAGTTTGGCCTCATCCGCCGGTTTGCGGAATTCAATGTCGGTGAAATATTCCGGGTTACCTATCTTCGCCGTGTCATCGGTAGTCAGGCCAATGACCGCGATTTTTAATCCCCCGCGTTTAAACAGCGCCCAGGGTTTAAACAGACGCTCGCCGGTGCTTTTTTGGTAGATATTGGCGGAGAGGAACGGAAACTTTGACCACTTTTCCTGCTGGCGTAGCACGCTGAGCGGATTATCAAACTCGTGGTTGCCCACTGCCATCGCATCATAGCCAATCAGGTTCATACCGCGAAAATCTGGCTCTGCATCCTGTAAATCCGACTCCGGCACACCGGTATTAATATCGCCGCCGGACAACAGCAGAACGCTGCCGCCCTCAGCGGCGACCTCTTTGCGGATCCCGTCGACCAACGTCTTTTGCGCCGCCAGACCATATTCACCGTAATCATTACGCCAGAAGTGACCGTGGTGATCGTTGGTATGCAGGATGGTGATTTTATAGGTTTTATCCTGCTCATATGCCTGTGCGGATAAGCTTCCCAGAGACAGCGCGGTAAATAGCCCCAGCGCCACCGCCCGTTTTAAAAAATGCATATTTCTCTCCCTGACTTAATAAACAAGTGCCGAAAGTATAGCGAGTTACGTCGACAGACAAATATGTTTTCCGAATTGAGACTTCCTTCAAACCTTAGTGGCAGGTATGTTAGTCAGATAATAATTCCACCTGCATCCACAATAACACGCTCAAAGTGAACCTATGGCGACGAATCAGACCGTTCAACCCTTATCCGGCCCCGCTGCTGCGCCGCAAAAAGCACGCACCTCGTTTGGTATTCTGGGCGCAATCAGCCTTTCCCATTTACTGAACGATATGATCCAGTCGCTGATTCTGGCGATTTACCCGCTGCTTCAGTCGGAGTTCTCCCTGACCTTCGTGCAAATCGGGATGATCACTCTGACCTTCCAGCTGGCCTCCTCGCTGCTTCAGCCGGTGGTCGGCTACTGGACCGATAAACACTCGATGCCATGGTCGCTGCCGATCGGCATGTGTTTTACGCTCTGCGGCCTGGTTTTACTGGCGCTGGCGGGGAGCTTTGGCACGGTCCTGCTTGCCGCCGCGCTGGTGGGTACCGGTTCTTCGGTATTCCATCCGGAATCGTCGCGCGTGGCGCGGATGGCCTCCGGCGGCCGTCACGGACTGGCGCAGTCGCTATTCCAGGTTGGCGGTAACTTTGGCAGTTCTCTGGGCCCGCTGCTGGCGGCGGTAATTATCGCGCCATATGGCAAAGGTAACGTCGCATGGTTCGTCCTGGCCGCGCTGTTGGCCATCGTCGTGCTGTCGCAAATCAGCCGCTGGTATGCCGCACAGCATCGAATGAATAAAGGTAAACCGAAGGCCGTCGTCGCCAGTCCGCTGCCGAAAAACAAAGTTATTCTTGCGGTCGGCATCCTGTTGATGCTGATTTTCTCGAAATATTTCTATATGGCGAGCATCAGCAGCTATTACACCTTTTATTTGATGCATAAATTCGGATTATCGATCCAGAATGCGCAGGTTCATCTGTTTATTTTCCTGTTTGCCGTTGCCGCAGGAACGGTGATTGGCGGGCCAGTTGGCGATAAAATTGGGCGTAAATATGTAATTTGGGGCTCGATCCTCGGCGTGGCTCCCTTTACCCTTGTTTTACCCTACGCGACGCTGGAGTGGACGGGAATTTTGACCATGATTATTGGATTTATCCTCGCATCGGCATTTTCGGCTATCCTGGTCTACGCCCAGGAGCTGTTACCGGGGCGTATCGGCATGGTTTCCGGTCTGTTTTTCGGCTTCGCATTTGGTATGGGTGGCCTCGGAGCCGCCGTTCTGGGGCTGTTAGCGGACCACACCAGTATCGAGCTGGTTTATAAAATCTGTGCTTTCCTGCCACTTCTCGGCATATTGACGATATTCCTTCCTGACAACCGCCAAAAACCCTGATTATCTGGCGGCTAAAGTGAAACTTTGGCCGCCGTAATCCCTTATGCTGACAGCACTCCCGCTCATTAGCTGCCGTAGTTTTCCGATCTGTGCCTTTTTGCGGGTTAATTCCATTTTTCTGCATAATTCAACAATTATTCATAAACAAAACAGCGAAAACTGTCATAAACTATTACTCGGTTTTTTAGGTTTAGACACAGCCTCCTCCGGGTTGCCGCAAAGTAGCGCGAGTGACTGCCTGGAGCAGGGATGATTCGGTGAATGCGCGAAGCTAACGCAGAAGCAGCCTGAAGGATGGCGTGTTTAATACTGAAAATGGATTGGCTCACCACATACAAGGAGACGGAATGCACCACGCAACACCGCTTATCACCACCATTGTCGGTGGGCTCGTACTCGCTTTTATCTTCGGCATGATTGCCAATAAGCTGCGCATTTCGCCACTGGTGGGCTATCTATTAGCAGGCGTGTTATCCGGCCCCTTTACCCCTGGCTTCGTTGCCGATACCAAACTGGCGCCGGAGCTGGCTGAGCTGGGCGTCATATTGCTGATGTTTGGCGTCGGGCTGCACTTCTCCTTAAAGGATTTGATGGCGGTAAAGTCGATCGCCATTCCCGGCGCGATTGCCCAGATAGCCGTGGCAACGCTGCTGGGTATGGCGCTTTCTGCCGTGTTGGGCTGGTCGCTGATGACCGGCATCGTATTTGGCCTGTGTCTCTCTACCGCCAGTACCGTGGTGCTGCTGCGCGCGTTGGAGGAACGGCAGCTTATTGATAGCCAGCGAGGGCAGATTGCCATCGGCTGGCTCATCGTCGAAGATTTAGTGATGGTTCTGACGCTGGTTCTGCTGCCGGCCGTCGCCGGTATGGCGGAGAAAGGCGATGTTGGCCTGGCGTCGCTGGCCGTCGATATGGGAATCACCATCGGCAAAGTGATCGCCTTTATCGCCATTATGATGCTGGTGGGTCGTCGTCTGGTACCGTGGATTATGTCCCGCAGCGCCGCAACCGGCTCCCGCGAACTGTTTACCCTGTCGGTTCTGGCCCTCGCTCTCGGGATCGCCTTCGGTGCGGTTGAGCTGTTTGACGTCTCCTTTGCGCTTGGCGCATTTTTCGCCGGAATGGTACTGAACGAATCCGAACTCAGCCACCGCGCCGCGCACGACACGCTGCCGCTGCGGGATGCGTTCGCGGTGCTGTTCTTTGTCTCCGTGGGAATGCTGTTTGATCCGATGATCCTGCTGGAGCAACCGCTGGCGGTGCTGGCTACGCTGGCGATCATTATCTTCGGCAAGTCGGTGGTCGCCTTTTTCCTCGTGCGGATGTTCGGCCACTCGCCGCGCACCGCGCTGACCATCGCCGCCAGCCTCGCGCAAATCGGTGAGTTCGCCTTTATTCTTGCCGGGCTTGGCATGGCGCTGAATCTGCTGCCGCAGGCCGGACAAAATCTGGTACTGGCCGGGGCGATTATCTCTATCATGCTTAACCCGGTGCTCTTCGCAGTGCTGGAAAAATACCTCGATAAAACCGAAACGCTGGATGAACAGACCTTCGAAGAAGTGCTCGAAGAAGAGAAGCAGATTCCGGTCGATATTTGCAACCACGCGCTGCTGGTGGGCTTTGGCCGCGTCGGCAGCCTGCTGGGCGAAAAGCTGATGGCCCAGGGTATTCCGCTGGTGGTTATTGAGACGTCGCGTACCCGCGTCGATGAGCTGCGCGCGCGCGGTATTCGCGCGGTGCTGGGCAATGCGGCGAATGAAGAGATCATGAATCTGGCGCATCTGGACTGCGCCCGCTGGCTGCTGCTGACCATTCCTAACGGCTATGAGGCTGGGGAAATCGTCGCTGCCGCCCGCGAGAAATGCCCGAATATCGAGATTATCGCCCGGGCGCATTATGACGATGAAGTGGATTACATTACCGAACGCGGCGCGAATCAGGTGGTGATGGGCGAGCGAGAAATCGCACGCGCTATGTTGCTCCTGCTGGAGACGCCGCCGGCGGGTGAAGTCGTTACCGGATAATCCCCTACCATGGCGCCTCCCGGACAGCGAGAGGCGCTCAGCCAGCCTTTGCTACTGTTGCGTTCTCCCCCCGCAGCGCAAGAGGAGAAACGGGCTTAACGCTCCCAGTATGCCTCTTCCAGACTATCTTCTCGCTCCGGCAGGCCGCGGGTTAAACGCGGGGAGTGCTGGTTCAATACCTGATAGCTGACGCGGTTGGCATATTTGCACACCTGCGCCAGTGACGAGTAGGTCAGCCACTTGCACTTGTGTTTGCTGGAGTTCGGAACGTTATTGCGGTGGTAGTTATTGGCGGTGATATCATGCAGCAGCGCCGCCAGCGCCCCGTCACCGGCACCGTTGGTATTCATGATTTTCTCAGGCCCACCCATGTACGGCGCAATATGCGAGTAAATCCGTAAGGGGTTCACGCAATCCTGATGACGCATTGCGCGGCTAAACTCATACTGGTTGAATTCGGCAATCGCCCCCGGCAGCAGCGGATGCTGAGTTTTACGTTTGGCTTCGTCTTCCGTAAAGCTGGCCATATACAGCCCCGCAGGTCCGGCGGTACACAGTACCAGGTCCACCCACTCCAGCGCCTTATCCGAAGCCAGCAGCGGATCGGATAGCCCGGTCAGCGCTTCGGCTTCTTCTTCATTCATCGCCAGAATAGAGACGTTCTCCTTGAGAAACTGCTGCCACCATTCCGGGTTATCGGCAATGACATACTTCGTTCCCAGCGTCAGCACCACCGGCACATCATGCTTTTTGGCATACTCGATGGCTTTCATCGTCGCATCCGGCATCGGCTCGCCGGGTTTGCAGCGCACCAGATACGAGGTCAGCACCAGCGCAGAGGCGCCGGCAATCACCTCTTCCGGAATGCTTTCCGGACGCAGCTTATTCATGTGGCCCGGACTGATGGCAAAGGTTCGTTCGCCCGCGTCGCTAATCAGGGTAAAGCAGCGACCGATGGCTCCGTCCACTCCTTGCAGATAGTTCAGGTCAGTCCGGCTGGAGGTGTTGCACAGATAGCGATAGGCGTAGCCGCCGATTTCGATATTGCTGCACATGACCCCCAGCAATACCGAGCGGTCATCTGCCAGCACCGAATAATTGTGCATGGTATTGCCGATCGTTCCGCCGGCAAACTGGTGGGTAATTAAATGATTCCGTACCAGCTCCTGGTAGAGCGTTTCGGCGACATCATCTTCGATGACCAGCGAATGGCCGGCGCTGAGGCCGTAGCGCACGATAAACGCCTCATCTACTTTGGCTTCGATATCAACCAGCGTCTGATCGATACCGACCACCCACGCGACGTTGGCTTCATTTTCCGGCTGCGTTTGCTGCAGCAGCGGATCGCGGGCATTAACGGGAAAGTAGTGTTTGGATTTGCGTTTACCGGGAAATTTCATAGTGGCGATTTAATGGCAGTGAACAAGCGGGGAATAATAGCATATTCCCCCTGCCACACGCGATTAGCGATACGGCGCCGTCAGGTTCACCATCATTTCGATATGCGCCCTGTCCGCATTAAGCGCCGGGATATATTCATATTTCTGCCCGCCGGCTTCGAGGAAGACTTCCCGGTTCTGCACCGCAATCTCCTCCAGCGTTTCCAGACAATCTGCCGCAAAGCCCGGGCAGATGACCTGAATATGCTTCACCCCCTTCTCGCCCAACATTTTCAATGTTTCGTCGGTGTAAGGCGTCAGCCACGGCTCGCGGCCAAAGCGCGACTGGAAGGTCATCATGGCGCGATCCGGCGAAAGTCCCAGCGCAGAGACCAGTTCGCGGGTGGTATCGCGGCAGCGCTGCGGGTAATCATCGCCTTCGTGGGCAAAGCGTTGCGGTATGCCGTGATAAGAAAGCAGCAGCACATCCGGTTCGCCGTGCACGGCAAACGATGCGCGAACGCTGGCGGCCAGCGCATCGATATAGCTGGCATCATCGGCATAATCACGAATAAAAGAGATCCCGGGGATGGCCCGTTTTTTAGCCAGGATTCGCGCCAGCTCATCCCATACTGCCGCCACGGTGGAACAGGAGTATTGCGGATACAGCGGCAACACCACGATATGGTCAACATCCTGAGCCAGCAGTTCATCCACCGCGCTTTCCAGCGCAGGTGAGCCGTAGCTCATGCCTAAGGCAACCGGGGTATCGGGGAGACGCGCGGCCAGAGCCTGCTGCTGTCGACGGCTGTAAACCATCAGCGGCGAGCCTTCCTCCATCCACACGGACTGATAAAGTTTCGCGACCCGCGGCGCGCGCAGGGGCAGTATCACGCCGCGCAGAAGCGGCCACCACAGCAGACGGGGCGTATCAACCACCCGCTTGTCGCTGAGAAATTGTCGCAGATAGCGCTTCACCGCATCGGGCGTGGGCGCATCGGGAGTGCCTAAGTTGGCTAACAAGATACCTGTTTTCGTCTGATGCATTACCGCCTCTTAACCATTTGAATCGCAGCCAATTGTAGCTGAAATGGCGCTAAACGGAACCAATCAGAGAAAAAGGTAGAATGAGAGATGTTCTCATCCCGCCGCGGCAGGATGAGAACCAACGGGATTAACCGAGGATTTTTTCCAGTTCAGCGCGGACGTCGGAAACGGCTTTCGTACCGTCAACCTTCGCGTAGCGGGTGTTGCCCGCTTCAGCTTCTTTCTGATAGTAACCGATCAGCGGCGCCGTCATCTGATGGTATTCCACCAGACGCTTACGTACGGTCTCTTCCTGGTCATCTTTACGGGTGGTCAGCTCTTCGCCGGTCACGTCATCTTTGCCTTCAACCTTCGGCGGGTTGAATTTGATGTGGTACACGCGACCGGAAGCGGCGTGTACGCGACGACCAATGATACGGTCAACGATCAGTTCGTCCGGTACATCAAATTCCAGAACGTAATCAACGGCGATGCCCGCTTCTTTCATGGCGTCAGCCTGCGGAATGGTGCGCGGGAAGCCGTCGAGCAGGAAACCGTTACGGCAATCTTCCTGGGTGATACGCTCTTTAACCAGCGCAATCACCAGTTCGTCGGTCACCAGCTTGCCGGCATCCATAATGTCTTTTGCCTGTTTGCCCAGCTCGGAGCCAGATTTCACCGCAGCGCGCAGCATGTCACCGGTAGAGATTTGCGGAATTCCGTATTTCTCCATGATGAACTGAGCCTGAGTTCCTTTACCCGCGCCCGGAGCGCCAAGCAGAATAATACGCATTACGAAAATCCCCTCAAAAGTCGATTCAATTTTTCAAAAACGCTAAACCATACCACCAGAACGCAGATGGCTCAAGGAAGGCGGAGCGGCTGAAACGGTTAATGGAAGGTTTATTTTGCTTGAAAGGCGGATTTTACGCCATCAGAGGGGGCGTCCACCCCGGCCCGCGCGTAAGGTGCGCAGGCCGGGGTGGACCAACAGCGAAGCGATCAGGAAGCCAGCAGCTGGTTCATGCGGCGAATAAACTGGTTAGGATCTTCCAGGGTACCGCGTTCAGCCAGCAGGGCCTGATCGAGCAGCAGCTCGACCCATTCGCTAAACCGGGCCTCATCCTGCGTGTCCGCCGTGCGTTTCACCAGCGGGTGAGCCGGGTTGAGTTCGAAAATGTACTTCACTTCCGGTGCAGACTGGCCCGCAGCGGCAAACAGTTTCGCCATCTGGGTGCTCATTTCGTCCGCGTCGGTGGTGACGATAGCCGGCGTATCGGTCAGGCGGTGCGTCAGACGAACCTCCTTCACCCGCTCGCCCAGCAGCGTTTTCACACGCTCAACGAACGGTTCCAGCGCCTTTTCGGCCTCTTTGGTGCTTTCGTCGACTTCATCCGCCAGCTTATCCAGCGATTCGTCGGCTTTCGCAACCGACTGGAACGCCTTGCCGTCGAACTCGGTCAGGTAGCTCATCATCCACTCGTCGATGCGGTCAGAGAGCAGCAGAACTTCGATACCTTTCTTACGCAGCAGCTCGAGGTGCGGACTGCTTTTCGCCGCGGCATAGCTGTCCGCAGTGATGTAGTAGATCTTCTCCTGCCCTTCTTTCATACGAGAGACATACTCTTCCAGCGACACGGTCTGCGCGGCGGAATCGGTATGGGTAGAGGCGAAACGCAGCAGCTTAGCAATCGTCTGCTGATTCGCGCTGTCCTCCGCCGGGCCTTCTTTCAGCACCAGGCCAAACTGCTGCCAGAAGGTCTGATATTTTTCCGCATCGTCTTTGGCCAGTTTTTCCAGCATCTGCAGCGCGCGTTTGCTCAGCGCGGTGCGCAGGTTGCGGGTAACGCTGCTGTCCTGCAGAATTTCACGCGACACGTTCAGCGGCAGATCGTTGGAGTCGACGAGGCCGCGGACAAAGCGCAGATAGTTCGGCATGAACTGCTCGGCGTCATCCATGATAAACACGCGCTGCACGTACAGCTTCAGGCCATGCTTGTGATCGCGGTTCCACATATCCCACGGCGCCTGCGACGGGATATACAGCAGGCTGGTGTACTCCTGCTTGCCTTCCACGCGGTTGTGGCTCCAGGTCAGCGGGTCGCTGTAGTCGTGGGCAATGTGTTTATAGAATTCGTTATATTCGTCGTCTTTGATTTCCGACTTATTACGGGTCCACAGCGCCTGGGCCTTGTTGATTTTCTCCCAGGAGATCACCGTTTCACCATCAACCTCTTCGCGCTTTTCAATCTCTACCGGCAGCGCGATATGATCGGAATATTTGCTGATAATAGAACGCACGCGCCAGTCGTTGAGGAAGTCATCTTCACCTTCGCGCAGGTGCAGGGTAATTTCAGTACCGCGATCGGCTTTGGTGATATCGGCAATGGTGTAGTCGCCTTCGCCGGCAGATTCCCAGAACACGCCGTTTTCCGCGCTATCGCCCGCCGCGCGGGTACGCACGGTGACTTTATCGGCCACGATAAACGCTGAGTAGAAGCCGACACCAAACTGACCAATCAGCTGGCTGTCTTTTGCCTGATCGGAACCCATTGATTCGAGGAAAGATTTTGTCCCGGATTTGGCAATCGTGCCGAGATGGTCGATCGCTTCCTCACGGTTCATCCCGATACCATTATCGGCGATGGTCAGCGTGCGGTTGTCTTTGTCAAAAGAGACGCGCACGCGCAGCTCGCCGTCGCCTTCATACAGGTCCGGCTGGGACAGCGCGCGGAAACGCAGCTTGTCGGCCGCATCGGAGGCGTTGGAAATCAGTTCACGCAGGAAAATTTCTTTATTGGAATAAAGAGAATGGATCATCAGGTGCAGAAGCTGTTTAACCTCTGACTGAAAACCACGAGTTTCTTGTCCTTTCATCTAAATCAACCTCAACAATGCCATTGTTAATGGTAAAAAAACCGTTGAAGGGGAGATGGGGACTGGAGGGGAAATTTTCAAGCGGAGGCGCCAAAAAGCGCCTCCGTTTGATTAAAAACGAATCTTGTGCCGGCCGGCAAGGGAGTGCGACAGCGTGGTGCCGTCAACCATCTCCAGCTCGCCGCCTACCGGTACGCCGTGGGCGATACGGCTGGCTTCTACGCCATACTGCGCGCAGAGTTCGGCAATGTAGTTGGCGGTCGCCTCGCCTTCCACCGTCGGGTTGGTGGCGAGGATCACTTCCTGCATTGATTCGTCGCGCAGACGCTGCTCCAGACGATCGAGCCCGATATCATCCGGCCCGATGCCATCAAGCGGCGACAGGTGGCCCATCAGGACAAAGTAGCGCCCGGAAAACTGCCCGGTTTGCTCAATGGCGTAGATGTCCGCGGGGCTTTCCACCACGCAAATCTGACCATTTTCACGACGGCGCGGATTGCTGCAAATATTGCACACCTCCTGCTCGGTGAAGGTGCGGCAATCGGCGCAGTGGCCGATTTCCGACATCGCGCGCGTCAATGACTGCGCCAGACGCATCCCGCCGCTACGATCGCGCTGAAGTAGCGTAAACGCCATGCGCTGCGCTGACTTCGGGCCAACGCCCGGCAGACAGCGCAATGCTTCCATAAGCTGAGTTAACAGCGGGCTGGTTTGCATCAGAACGGCATCTTAAAGCCAGGCGGCAGCTGCATGCCGGAAGAGACGGAAGCCATCTTCTCTTTCTGGGTCTCTTCAATACGGCGCGCCGCATCGTTGAACGCCGCAGCGACGAGATCTTCCAGCATATCTTTGTCGTCTTCCAGAAGGCTCGGATCAATCTCCACGCGACGGCAGTTATGCGCACCGTTAATGGTCACTTTAACCAGACCTGCGCCAGATTCGCCGGTCACTTCCAGCTGCGCGATCTCTTCCTGCATTTTCTGCATTTTGTCTTGCATCTGCTGGGCCTGCTTCATCAGGTTACCCAGGCCGCCTTTTCCACCAAACATAGGCTTCTCTCTCAGTAAGTCATCGTTAAGGATGCTGACCGCAAGTCAAACTTGCAATCAAATGGGGCGAATACTCTCTTCATCCAGATCCGCATCGAAGAACCGGCGCAGCGTCTGAATGTTGTTATCCGCAATAATCGCTTCGCGCGCTTGCGCGAGCTTCTCTTCATAAATTGCCTGCCGCCACTCCAGCGGCGTGCGCATCGCAGGATTATCGTCTTCCACGATGGTCAATTCAACCGGTGAACCGTACAACACGCCGAGCGCTTCGGCCAACTTTTGCTGCGCGCCGGCGGAATTAAGATGCCGCTGGCTCGGGCGCAGATGCAGACAGATACGGTTACCGTCCTGCTCTTTCCACGCATTCAGCGCCACCTGCTCTACCAGCTTCGGCACCGCCAGCTGATTAACCTCTGCCGCCCAGCCGTCGCGTTCGACCGCTTCCAGCGCCAGTTTTGCCGCCAGCTCCGGCGTTTTTTCATGCTCCAGCGCTTTCTTCAGCGCCTTCGGCGTCGCGACCTCTTCTTTCACCGTTTCGACCATCGTCGTCGCTTTCCAGCGATAGGCTTCTTTTTTGGCCGGAACCTTTTCCTGCACCGCAGCGACGGCCGGGCGAGCCTGCACGCGCTCGGTTATTGAACTCAGTCGCTCCAGCGCAGCGTTATTCACCGGCCGCGCGCGGGATGCGGCTGCCGGTTCACTCTTTTTTGGGGTGGGTGCTCCCTGGCTACGCTGCAGCTGGCTGCGTGCCGCCAGTACCTGACTGGTGGTTTGCGGCAGATTCTGCGGCGGCGGCACCGGCGAAGCGGATACCGGCGCCGCCTGTACAGGCGCGGCCAGCGTTGCCGGTTGCGGCTTCACCTCCGGTTCCGGCAGCGGCGCTTGCGGATGGAATGCCAGCGCACGCAGCAGCGTCATTTCCACACCCATGCGCCGATCCGGCGCATACGGCAGCTCTTTGCGGCCAATCAGGAGCGTCTGATAGTACAATTGTATATCGGTGGGCGGCACGGTGCGCGCAAGTTCACGCATACGCAGCTCTACCGCGGCCATATCGGCGCCCAGCGCCGAAGGAGAGAGCTGGACCATCGCAATCCGGTGCAGCAGACTCTGCATTTCAACCAGCAGCGCTTCCCACTCAACGCCGCGGGAGGCCGCTTCGTTAACGCCCGCCATGACGCGTTCGCCATCGGCTGCCACCAGCGCCTCAATCAATGACAGCGCCTGATCGTCGTCGAGCGTGCCGAGCATGGTACTGACCGACTCCGCCGTCAAACGACCATCGCCGCTGGCAATCGCCTGATCGGTCAGGCTTAAGGCATCGCGCAGACTGCCGTCCGCCGCGCGCGACAGCAGCTGCAGCGCGCGGGATTCAAAGGTAATCTGCTCTTCGCCGAGAATATGCTCAAGCTGATGGCGGATCTGTTCGACATCCAGCGCCTTGAGATGGAACTGCAGACAGCGCGACAGGATCGTCACCGGCAGCTTCTGCGGATCGGTGGTCGCCAGCAGGAATTTGACGTGCGCAGGCGGCTCCTCCAGCGTTTTTAACAACGCGTTGAAGCTATGGCGTGACAGCATGTGGACTTCATCGATCAGATAGACCTTAAAGCGGCCACGGGCCGGCGCGTACTGGACGTTGTCCAGCAGGTCGCGGGTGTCTTCGACTTTGGTACGGGAAGCGGCATCAATCTCAATCAGATCGACAAAGCGCCCCTGCTCTATTTCGCGGCAGTTATCACACACGCCGCACGGCGTGGCGGTAATACCGGTTTCACAGTTCAACCCTTTTGCGAGCAAACGTGCGATGGAGGTTTTCCCCACGCCGCGGGTGCCGGAAAAGAGATAAGCGTGATGAATGCGCCCTAACGATAAGCCGTTCGCCAGTGCGGTCAGCACATGTTCCTGGCCGACGACGTCAGCAAAGGTTTGTGGGCGCCATTTACGGGCTAAGACCTGATAACTCATGGGCTGGCTCTGAAACGCTGGAAGGTGAAATCACGAGGGGGTCATGCTATCACAGCCCCGCTCAATCAGCGAGGCTATGTGGAGGGATTTGCTTAGTGACCCGGGAAAGGGACCAGGCTAAAGCAGTTGATTCCCAGTTTTTCCAGACGCTGCTCGCCGCCCAGATCAAACAGATTGATCACAAAGGCGGCATCGTGCACTTCGCCGCCCAGACGGCGAATCAGCTTCACGGTTGCATCGATGGTGCCGCCGGTCGCCAGCAGATCGTCAACGACGAGAACTTTATCGCCTTCTTTGATCGCATCGACATGAATTTCCAGCTGATCGGTACCGTATTCCAGCTCGTAGCTCTCGGCAATGGTTTCACGCGGGAGCTTGCGCGGTTTACGTACCGGCACAAAACCCACGCCCAGCGCCAGCGCAACCGGTGCGCCAAACAGAAAACCACGCGCCTCGGTGCCCACCACTTTAGTGATGCCGGCGTTTTTATAACGCTCGGTCAGCAGCTCAATGCTCAACGCATAGGCTTTCGGGTCTTCGAGCATGCTGGTGACATCGCGGAAAAGAATACCCGGTTTCGGATAGTCCTGAATGCTTTGGATGCTGTTCTTTAGATATTCAAGCTGCTGTGCAGTTGCGGTCATAAGTTTATGCCTGATAAAAACGGTGTTACTCACGGGCAGGCCAAACGGGTCAAAGAAACATTTGATTAACCTTTGACCAGGCGTACCCGCGCTCGAAAACGCTCGAATTTACTGTCTGTAAGCGACAATTGCAACACTCATTATGGCGCATCAGTGCTTTTGTTGCGTCGCGTCAACAACCGGAATACGCCACATAAATATCAACAGACAGGCCAGAATCACCAGCAGCATGATGCGAACCCACGTAAGCTTAACCAGCCACAGCGACACGGCGAAGGTCAGCAGAATCATCACAATCGCCCGCGGCTTGGCGCCGGGCGGCATCGCACGATATTGCTGCCAGTGACGAAGATAGCCGCCGAACCAGGAACGATACAGCAGCCAGTGGTGAAAACGCGGTGAAGAACGGGCAAAACACCAGGCCGCCAGCAGAATAAACGGGGTGGTCGGCAATAAAGGCAAAAAGACGCCCAGCGTCCCCAGCGCTACCGCCAGCCAACCTATGATGATTAAAATGATACGTGGCATAATGCGAATCGTTATCAAGCAGATATGGCTACTGTAGCACAGTTGCCTATCAGACCAGGGAGGAGTTATTTGAAAACAACGCGGCTTTTACAAACGCTGGAAAATCAGTTGGCCCAGCTGGCCGCGCAGATTGCGCCGCTGGCGCATCATGCCACGCTCAGCGCCCGCTTCGATCGCCAGCTGTTCCGTACTCGTAGCACCCTGATGCAGGACTGTCTCGAGGAGGCGCAGCAGCACTTTACTGAACTGCGGCAGGCCGTTGAACAGCAGCAGCTTCCGCAGGTCGCCTGGCTGGCGGAGCGGCTGGTCGCGCAAATCGCCGCCCTCAGCCGGGAGGCGGCGACCTGGTCGCTGCGTAGTTGGGACAGCGCCTCCCCCGCAATAAACCGCTGGCAGCGGCGGCGACTTCAGCATCAGGAGTACGAACGACGACTGCTGGCGATGCGAAACGATCGCCAGCGCCAGCTGGCGCTGGCGACGACGCTTGAGGAACAGCAGCGGCTGGCGAAAGAGGTCGAGGCCTGCGCCGGACGTTTAGCACGCTGTCGCGATGCGCTGGAAAAAATAGAGGGCGTGCTGGCACGCTTAACGCGCTAACAGAAGGAGTCACTATGTCGCTGGAAAACGCCCCGGATGAGGTCAAACTGGCCGTTGATTTGATTATGCTGCTGGAAGAGAACCAGGTGTCAGCGCAAACCGTCCTCGGGGCGCTGGAGATCATTAAACGTGACTATGAAAACAAACTCAACCGCAGCGGGCAGACGTCAGATGAAGCGGATACACGCTAACCGACGGCCCGTCGGAAACGGGGCGGTGCACTGGCCGCCCCTGCTGAGTCTTATCCAATAGCCGGAGACGGATCGTCTCCTTTGACCTCACGTTTGAGCTCCGTCACTTCATCCCCTTTTTCGTTACGCAGATGGACTTCCAGCTGGTTGAAGGCGATGTTGATGTCGTTTTCACGGCACAGGCGATCGATCGCCCGGTTCAGTTCATCGACGGTATAGCTGCGATCGCGCAGTTCGCGCACATATAAACGCAGCTCATGATCCAGCGTGCTGGCGCCGAAGGTGGTGAAGAAGACCGACGGCGCAGGCTCCTGCATCACTTTCGGATGCTCATGTGCCGCCTGCAGCAGAACCTCCTTGACCTTATCCAGATCGGAACCGTACGCCACGCCGATGCGGATCACCACGCGGGTCACGGTGTCGGACAGCGACCAGTTGATCAAACGCTCGGTCACAAACGCTTTGTTCGGGATGATCACCTCTTTACGGTCAAAGTCGGTAATGGTGGTGGCACGAATGCGGATCTTGCTGACGGTACCGGAGAAGGTCCCGATCGTCACCGTATCGCCGATGCGCACCGGGCGTTCGAAGAGGATAATCAGGCCGGAAACGAAGTTCCCGAAAATCTCCTGCAGGCCAAAGCCCAGACCCACCGACAATGCGGCCGCCAGCCACTGCAGCTTGTCCCACGAGACGCCCAGCGCGCCAAATACCGTCATCGCACCAATCGCGATAATCGCGTAGTTGAGGATCGAGGTAATGGCGTAGGACGTCCCCTGGCGCATGTTGAGCCGAGAGAGGATCAGCACTTCCAGCAGCCCCGGTAGGTTGCGGATCAACGCCCAGGCGACCATGGAGGCGACAATCGCAAACAGCAGGCTTCCCATCGTCACGCTTCTTACTACGCTGGCTCCAGCTTCGGTGCCGTTGTAGTGCCACAAGGTGATACTGTCGAGATAGGCGAAGACGGTGATGAGATCGGACCAAATCGCCCAGAACACAACGCCAAACAAGGCGACCATCACCAGCATGGTAATGCGCAGCGTTTGTTGGTTGACCTGCTCCAGGGCGATGGTCGGCTCTTCCTGCGGTTCAGCCCCTTCAGCCCCCTCTTTGACCATATGCTGGCGACGGGCCAGCGCACGCCGCCAGGCGATACGCCGTGCGGCAACGCTCAGGCCGCGCAAAACGGTCTGGTACAGCAGATTCCACAGCATCACCAGGTAGACGGTTTCAATCCAGCGGCCGGCCAGACGCAGGGTGGTATAGAAGTAGCCGGTAGCCGTCAGCACCATCAGCGCGACAGGCACAATCGAGAGCACGGTGACGGTAAGAAGACGCAGGCTGTGCGACTCTTTATCACGCCAGCTCTCGCGACACATCGGCCACACCAGTACCGCGATCAGCAGCAGATTGAGGAAGATAACGAACTGCCCCAGCACATCATCCATCAAATTCAGCGGCGACAGTTCAGAGACCACCGACCAGAAATTCAGCGGCAGCAGCGCAAGACTGACGCGCACAATTTGCCGACGCCAGTGGCTGGTCAGCTGCGGTGGCATATTAAAGTGGCTTACCGCCACGCCGTCTTTTTCCAGCACCTTCCAGCACAGGCCAAACACCAGCCAGAACAGCGCCAGTTTTTTACTGTATGCCCACAGCAGTTCGCTGATGTTCAGCTGCATCGTCAGCAGAATCAAACCTACCGCCAGAATCAGCAGTACGACAGGCAGTGCGCGGATCAGGTCGATCAGAATCGCTTTGGGCGTATGGAGCTGCGTGTCGTTACGCAGCTGACCGACCTGCGAGGCCAGCCGGGCCTGGTAATTACGCAACCACTGCAGGCGCCAGCGGATCAGGCCAGCAATCAGCAGCAGCGGCAGACCGGCAAGGAAGGCAACAAACACCGCCGGCCACGCTTTCTCCCAGTTTACGGTGATTTTCATCGCCTTAAACTGCCCTTTCAACGCTTCCGGGAAGGATTTAATCCAGTCCCAGTCCATCGGTTTGTTGCTATTCACCCAGAAAATCTGCTGGGTCAGGATGGCTTTCAGATTGCTTGAGACGCTCATTAACTGCTGCTGGTTGATCTGCAGGTTAATGGCCATCATCAGCTGATTGCCGAGCTGCTTGTTAAACTGATCGAGCAGTTCGCGGCGCATATCCACGACGTCCAGCAGAGCATTATGTACGTCAGGGGTCACTTCATTGCTGTGCCCTTCTTCCAGTTTGGCGACGAACGCATCGCTCTGGAACAGCGCATCACGCTGCTGGTTGACCTCAAACTGTTCAAGACGCAGATCGGCAATACGGTTGGTCATATCTTCCAGCTCGTCCGCCGACGGGAGCGTCTGCTGCTGCTGGTAAAGGATGCGCGACAGTAACAGGCTCCCTTTGAGGACTGAAATCTGCTCTTTGATATCACGTTCAGATTGCAGCGCCCGATCGAGCCAGTTTTTCACTTTAATGTTGCGCTGCACCAGCTGGTTGCCGTTCTCAGTCGCCGCGATGAGCTTCTGACTCAGCTGATGGTTAATATCCAGCTCTTGTTTGACCAGCGGGTTGGACTGGATACGCGCCGTCTCATCCGGCGTGACCGCTTCCTGAGCGGTTTTTTCCGTTAGCGTCAGGCGTTTGCTGTTAACCGCTTCCTGCAGCAGCTGCAGCTGATGTTCGAGACGATTACTGTTGGCGCTGACGTAATCACGTTGCTTTTGCAGCGTATCCTGCAACACGGTGTTACCTTCGAGGCTCTTACGCTGCTGCTCAATTTGCGCGTTAAGCAGCGCCTGCTGCGCCAGCAGCAATCCCTGCTGGCTCGGGCGCAGGGCTTCGTCGCCCGTGGTGGTGGTGCCGTTCAGACGGTTGCGTATCTGCTGTAGCTGCTGGGAAGCCGCGTACATCGCATTTTGCACGCGTTCCGGCTGGGTTTGCAGGGAGACCAGCTGACTGTTGTAGGTCGCCAGATCGTTTTGCGCGGTTTGCAGATCGTCCAGCGTCTGGGAGAGACGAGATTCCAGCTGTCGCAAAGAGAGCGTGCTGAGCGTTTTCCGCGTCGCCTCATCATCAGGCACCTCGCTTAAGGCGTTGAGGCTATCGACCGCCTGACGCATCTTCGCTGGCGCCTGCTCAACCTGTTGCCGCAGCTGAGTCGTTTCCGACTTAATCCGCTCGATTTTATCGAGTGCTTCCAGGGTCTGCACCAGGTCTTGCTGAACCAGCTTATCCTGTGGCGTCAGTTCCTTTTGCTTATTTAGCGTATTGAGTTGATTCTGAATATCAGATCGGTCAGGGACATCGGCAGCCAGAGCCTGATTAATGCTAAGACAGCCGACAAATAACAACAGTACAATTACAAAAGCGGAAGTGGCATTTCGCCAACGGATAGTATGCAGCATAGTGTTAACATGAGTGGTTGCAATAGCCGGAGAATACCGGGGGTCGTCGCAGCCCGCAGAATAGCACTTCTGCAATCGCACGAATAGCCGCGACCATCAGCAAATACTCACCTTTTTTATTTTGCCAGTACGTTAATTCTTAGCTTCCGAGGGAGCCCGGAGCGTAGGGCAAAACTGATACATTTCAAGAAGAATGGCAACATAGTCGCGCGCTTCTTTTTCAAGATCGAAGGAATCGGGTGCAAAGAGCCAGTTTTCCATCAGCCCGGAGAGGTAGCTGCGCATTAAAACCGCCGCCCGGCGGGTTAACAAATTGGCCGGCAGCATGTTGGCCGCAATGCACTCCTTTAGCGTGTGTTCGATACGTTCATAGCTCTCAAGACATAAGCTGCGCTGGGCTTTCTGCACCACCGCCATCTCACCGACAAACTCACATTTATGGAAGATAATTTCCATCATCAGCCGCCGCCGCTCTTCTGTCACGGTGGCTTCAAGAACATGGACTAAGATCCCCCTGACAACTGACAGTGGATCGTTGGGGAATTTTGCCCGATACTCAACTTCAAGATCGCTAATACTTGCGTCCGACAACACCCATATTTCATTAAATAAATCTGATTTATTCTTGAAATGCCAGTAGATAGCCCCCCTCGTTACCCCGGCAGCTTTTGCAATTGCTGCCAACGAGGTAGATGATACGCCTTGCTGCGAAAACAAACGCAGAGCAACATCCAGAATGTGTTGCCGGGTTTCAAGTGCCTGTTGTTTGGTTTTTCGTGCCATAGGTCGATGAGTTTACAGAGGTTACGTTTACATACATTTATGAATGTATGTACCATAGCATGACCATAATAGAAACACAGTAGTGGGTTTGTGGTCGTTTGAGCCACTGAACAATTTGAAATTGGACACTCGAGGTTTACATATGAACAAAAACAGAGGGTTAACGCCTCTGGCGGTCGTTCTGATGCTCTCAGGCAGCTTAGCGCTAACAGGATGTGACGACAAACCGGCTCAGCAAGGAGCCCAGCATATGCCGGAAGTCGGTATTGTGACGCTCAAATCCGCACCTCTGCAAATCACCACCGAGCTACCGGGCCGCACCAGCGCCTACCGTATTGCAGAAGTCCGTCCTCAGGTAAGTGGCATTATTCTGAAACGTAACTTTACGGAAGGTAGTGACATCCAGGCTGGCGTGTCCCTTTATCAGATCGATCCGGCAACTTACCAGGCCAGCTACGAAAGCGCAAAAGGCGATTTAGCCAAAGCACAGGCCGCGGCCAATATCGCGCAGCTGACGGTTAAACGTTATCAGAAACTGCTCGGCACCAAATACATCAGTCAACAGGATTATGATACTGCCGTCGCCGACGCTCAGCAGAGCAACGCCGCCGTTGTAGCCGCGAAAGCCGCTGTGGAAACGGCGCGTATTAACCTGGCTTATACCAAAGTGACTTCGCCTATCAGCGGACGAATTGGTAAATCCGCCGTGACCGAAGGCGCACTGGTGCAGAATGGTCAGGCTACTGCGCTGGCCACCGTTCAGCAGCTGGACCCTATCTATGTTGATGTGACCCAGTCGAGCAACGATTTCCTGCGTCTGAAACAAGAGCTGGCAAACGGAACGCTGAAACAAGAAAACGGCAAAGCCAAAGTCGAACTGGTTACCAACGACGGGCTGAAGTATCCGCAGGGCGGTACGCTGGAGTTTTCTGATGTCACCGTTGATCAGACCACCGGTTCTATCACTTTACGCGCTATCTTCCCGAACCCGGATCACACCCTGTTACCAGGGATGTTCGTCCGCGCTCGTCTGCAGGAAGGGACCAACCCGGATGCACTGCTGGTTCCACAGCAGGGCGTAACCCGCACGCCGCGTGGTGATGCCAGCGTTATGGTTGTCGGCGAAGGTGATAAGGTCGAAGTTCGTCAGGTTACTGCAACGCAGGCGATTGGCGATAAATGGCTGGTCACCAGCGGAGTGAAATCCGGCGATCGCGTGATTGTTACCGGACTGCAAAAAGTCAAACCAGGCGTGCAGGTTAAAGCGCAGGAAGTAGCCTCTGACGATCAACAGCAAGTTGCCAGCAACGCTCAGTCAGAACAAACCAAGTCTTAACTTAAACAGGAGCCGTTAAGACATGCCTAATTTCTTTATCGATCGCCCCATATTCGCATGGGTGATCGCCATAATCATCATGCTTGCCGGGGGACTTGCGATCCTGAAGCTGCCTGTTGCGCAATATCCAACGATTGCGCCGCCGGCGGTCTCGATCACCGCAACCTACCCGGGTGCTGATGCGAAAACGGTGCAGGATACCGTGACGCAGGTTATCGAACAGAACATGAACGGTATCGATAACCTGATGTACATGTCCTCCAACAGTGACTCAACCGGTACGGTACAGATCACCCTGACCTTCCAGTCTGGTACGGATGCGGACATCGCGCAGGTACAGGTGCAGAACAAACTGCAGCTCGCCATGCCGCTGCTGCCGCAGGAAGTACAGCAACAGGGCGTGAGCGTGGAGAAATCCTCCAGCAGCTTCCTGATGGTTGTCGGCGTTATCAACACCAACGGCACCATGACGCAGGAGGATATCTCCGACTACGTTGGCGCCAACATGAAAGATGCGATCAGCCGTACGTCCGGCGTGGGTGACGTTCAGCTGTTTGGTTCCCAGTACGCGATGCGTATCTGGATGGATCCGAACAAACTGAACAACTTCCAGCTGACGCCGGTCGATGTCATTAGCGCGATTAAAGCCCAGAACGCCCAGGTAGCAGCCGGTCAGTTAGGCGGTACGCCGCCGGTGAAAGGCCAGCAGCTGAACGCCTCTATCATCGCGCAGACCCGTCTGAAATCCGCTGACGAATTCAGCAATATTCTGCTGAAAGTGAACCAGGACGGTTCGCAGGTTCGTCTGCGTGACGTAGCGAAAGTTGAGCTTGGTGGTGAAAACTATGACATCGTCGCGAAGTTTAATAACCAGCCGGCTTCCGGTCTGGGTATCAAACTGGCGACCGGCGCCAACGCCCTGGATACCGCCAACGCCATTCGCGCTGAACTGGCGAAAATGGAGCCCTACTTCCCGTCAGGCCTGAAGATTGTTTACCCGTATGACACCACGCCGTTCGTGAAAATCTCGATTCATGAAGTGGTTAAAACGCTGGTCGAAGCGATCATCCTGGTCTTCCTGGTTATGTATCTGTTCCTGCAGAACTTCCGCGCCACGTTGATTCCAACCATCGCGGTACCGGTCGTCTTGCTGGGTACTTTCGCCATCCTGGCCATTTTTGGCTTCTCGATAAACACCCTGACCATGTTTGGTATGGTGCTTGCGATAGGTCTGCTCGTCGATGACGCCATCGTGGTGGTGGAAAACGTCGAGCGTGTCATGGCGGAAGAAGGCCTGCCGCCGAAGGAAGCAACCCGTAAATCCATGGGCCAGATTCAGGGCGCACTGGTCGGTATCGCGATGGTGCTTTCTGCGGTATTTATCCCGATGGCCTTCTTCGGTGGTTCAACGGGTGCGATTTATCGTCAGTTCTCCATCACCATCGTTTCGGCGATGGCGCTGTCGGTGCTGGTTGCATTAATCCTGACCCCGGCGCTGTGCGCCACGATGCTGAAACCTATCGCTAAAGGCGGTCATGGCGAGCACAAAGGCTTCTTTGGCTGGTTTAACCGCATGTTCGATAAGAGCACGCACCATTACACCGATAGCGTAGGTAACATTCTGCGCAGTACCGGTCGTTACCTGGTGCTGTATCTGATTATCGTCGTCGGAATGGCCTGGCTGTTCGTCCGTCTGCCGAGCTCGTTCCTGCCAGATGAAGATCAGGGCGTATTCCTGAGCATGGCGCAGCTTCCTGCCGGCGCTACGCAGGAACGTACGCAGAAAGTGCTGGATGAGATGACGGACTACTACCTCACGAAAGAGAAAGCCAACGTCGAATCTGTGTTCGCCGTTAACGGCTTTGGCTTCGCGGGTCGTGGTCAGAACACCGGTATTGCGTTCGTTTCACTGAAAGACTGGAGCGAACGTCCGGGCAGCGAGAACAAGGTTGAAGCGATTACCGGTCGTGCGATGGCCCGTTTCTCGCAGATTAAAGACGCGATGGTCTTCGCCTTTAACCTGCCGGCTATCGTCGAACTGGGTACCGCAACCGGCTTTGACTTCCAGCTGATCGACCAGGGCGGCTTAGGTCACGAAAAACTGACTCAGGCACGTAACCAGCTGTTTGGTGAAGTGGCGAAGCACCCTGACCTGCTGGTCGGCGTTCGTCCTAACGGCCTGGAAGATACGCCGCAGTTCAAGGTGGATATTGACCAGGAGAAAGCGCAGGCGTTGGGCGTTTCTATCAGCGACATCAATACCACGCTGGGCGCAGCCTGGGGCGGTAGCTACGTCAATGACTTCATCGACCGCGGTCGCGTGAAGAAAGTGTACGTCATGTCCGAAGCGAAATACCGTATGCTGCCGGAAGATATTGGCAACTGGTACGTTCGCGGTAGCGATGGACAGATGGTGCCGTTCTCAGCCTTCTCCACCTCACACTGGGAGTATGGTTCACCGCGTCTGGAACGCTATAACGGTCTGCCGTCGATGGAAATCCTCGGTCAGGCGGCTCCGGGCAGAAGTACCGGTGAAGCGATGACGATGATGGAAGAGCTGGCCAAAAAACTGCCTTCGGGTATTGGTTATGACTGGACCGGTATGTCCTATCAGGAACGTCTGTCCGGTAACCAGGCGCCGGCGCTGTATGCCATCTCGCTGATCGTGGTATTCCTGTGTCTGGCGGCGCTGTATGAAAGCTGGTCGATACCGTTCTCCGTTATGCTGGTTGTCCCACTGGGGGTTATCGGTGCACTGCTGGCGGCAACGTTCCGTGGTCTGACGAACGACGTTTACTTCCAGGTAGGCCTGCTGACCACCATTGGTCTGTCGGCGAAGAACGCGATACTTATCGTAGAATTCGCCAAAGATCTGATGGATAAAGAAGGCAAGGGTCTGATTGAAGCGACCCTGGAAGCGGTACGTATGCGTCTGCGTCCAATCCTGATGACCTCACTGGCGTTTATCCTCGGGGTTATGCCGCTGGTCATTAGCTCCGGCGCAGGTTCCGGCGCACAGAACGCCGTAGGTACCGGCGTAATGGGCGGGATGGTGACGGCAACGGTTCTGGCTATCTTCTTTGTTCCGGTCTTCTTTGTGGTGGTTCGCCGCCGCTTCAGCAAGAAATCGGAAGACATTGAGCACAGCCATCCGACTGAGCATCATTAATCTCTCCACTGAGGGCCGCACCAGCGGCCCTTTTTTTCGCCTGCACCCCCGCTCGCTTCGGGATTCGTTGAGGAAATTTTTCGGATAGCGTATATTGAAACGCACGCATTGCTACGGTTTACTTTGTATCCTGATATACAATTTCCGGCGATAAGCTTTTACTTTGTTTTTATCAGATTATTCTTTTGCCGCTTTACCCTTATCTTAACTAAGAATATTCTTAACCCAGTGTTATCTGGGGGGTGAGAACTGGTGCCAAAGAAAAGTGCCTGCTAAATCAATGATCCATAAGCTTTGCTTTCGCAGAATCACCACATTGATTGCCGTGGCATAATAAGTTCAGATATTTTTAAGATAAATTAACGGCGATAATTGTAATTTTTCGTAATAGCACGGTGAAATCTTTTTAAGAGTGGATTATAGTTAAAACAACAGGATTACAATGTATGTGTCAGGTCTGTTAGTCGTGTTCATCCCACAACGGTGCTTGTTAGTCGTCGTTTAAACCACTAAAAAGGGGATGCGTTATGGACGAATACTCGCCAAAAAGACATGATATCGCGCAGCTTCGATTTCTTTGCGAAACCCTGTATCATGACTGCCTTGCAAACCTGGAAGAGAGTAACCACGGGTGGGTGAATGATCCAACGTCGGCTATCAATCTTCAACTTAATGAATTGATCGAACACATAGCCACGTTCGCGCTTAATTATAAAATTAAGTATGCTGAGGATAATAAACTGATCGCTCAGCTGGACGAATACCTGGATGACACTTTTATGTTGTTCAGCAGTTATGGCATTAACACGGCCGATCTACAGAAATGGCGCAAATCGGGAAATCGGTTATTCCGATGTTTTGTCAACGCCAGTCGGGAAAATCCGGCAAGTCTTTCTTGTTAGTATTATTACAATCAAAAGGTGAAGTTATGTCTGGTGAACCATTAACCAAAACAGACTATTTGATGCGCTTACGTCGCTGTCAGACAATTGATACGCTGGAACGCGTAATTGAAAAAAACAAATATGAACTTTCAGATAACGAACTGGCTGTATTTTACTCAGCGGCCGACCACCGTCTTGCTGAATTGACCATGAATAAGCTCTACGACAAAATCCCGACATCGGTGTGGAAGTTCATTCGCTAATTCATTTCACATCTCAGTCAGACGGTTAACCGGGTCCTCCCCTACTCTGGGTATAATTGTGATATTACTCGCATAAGTCACTAAAGCGCGCTCATGAAACCGGTTTCTTTTTTATACTGTGACGCCTACCTACCTTAATCAGGAAAGCATCATGAGTGAAGAGAAACGTAAAATGATCGCCGGTGAACTGTATCAGGCTGGTGATGCCACGCTACGGGCAGACCGCCTGCGCGCCAGGCAATTGCTGCATCGCTACAACCATTCGGCTCCGGACGAGCGGGAATGGCGGAAAATATGTCTGACTGAACTGTTTGGCCGGGCAAGCGATGCTTATATTGAACCCACTTTCCGCTGTGATTATGGTTACAATATTTTCCTCGGCACCAATTTCTACGCAAACTTTGATTGTGTGATGCTTGATGTCTGTCCGATTCACATCGGTGATAATTGTATGCTGGCGCCCGGCGTCCACATCTATACCGCCACGCATCCCTTAGATGCCGCCGAACGCAACAGCGGTAAAGAGTACGGTAAACCCGTTACTATCGGCCATAATGTGTGGATTGGCGGTCGGGCGGTCATTAATCCCGGGATTACTATCGGCGATAATGCCGTTATTGCATCCGGTGCCGTGGTCGTGAAAGATGTTCCGGCCAATGCCGTGGTCGGCGGCAACCCGGCGCAAATCATTAAGATGCTGACAGCGGAAAAAGCGTAACTGTTATGCTTTTCTGCAACTGATCTGTTACTTTCCCGAGAGATTCCCGCAACATAAAATAGCCTTCAGGCTGAGCCTTAGCAGAATTCGGGGACCAAGATGACAGAAATACAGCAACTGCTGACAAACACGATTGATGAGCTCAATGTGAAAGAGAAGCGCGACAACCGTCCGCGCTTTAGTATCAGTTTTATTCGCAATCATCCGTGGCTGTTCGTCGCAATGTACGCCGCGTTCCTCGCGACGTTCGTGGTCATGCTGACATCGGAAACGCTGGCCGATTCAGTTTGGCTACTGGTGGTTCTGTTCGCCCTGTTAAACGGCTTCTTCTTTTTTGACGTCTACCCGCGCTACCGCTACGAAGATATCGATGTCCTGGATTTTCGCGTTTGCTACAACGGGGAGTGGTACAACACGCGATATGTCCCTCAGCAGCTGATCGAACGCATTATGCAGTCACCCCGCGTGGCCGGCGAGCAGAAAACCCAGCTACAAAAAATGGTGGCGACGAAAGGTGAACTCTCGTTCTACGATATCTTCAGCCTCACCCGCGTCGATACCGCTCAATAAGACGATTCAACGTCCGCACCGCAGGGCCAAAATGCGAGGCGGACGTATTGCCATATCCCAGCACCAGCCCGCTTCGCGCGCGTTGTGTATCAAGGTAAAACCGGCTTAATGCCGCCGGTGCTTGTTGATACAGCCGCGCCTGTTCCACCACCGCTCCATCGTCTATCCCGTCAATGGCTACCGCCAGGTGCAGTCCGCCCTCGCCACCGAGAAGAGCAAAAGGTTGCGTCAGCTCCGCTGCCAGCACCTCACGGAGCTGCTGCTGTCGCCGGCGATACAAGCGCCGCATCGCCGCCAGATGACGCGCGTAATGCCCCTCTTCGATAAACAACGCCAGCGCTCGCTGTTCAGCCCGGTGACCACCGCGCAGCAGCGATCCCACGAATCCCTGAGCGGCTTGCGCCAGGGCGGGAGGCATCACCACGAAACCAATGCGCAGCGCCGGAAACAACGTCTTGCTGAAGGTGCCGATATAGACCACCGGCGCCTGTTTCATCATCCCTGACATGGCCGGAACAGGTTCCCCGCTATAGCGAAACTCGCTGTCGTAATCATCTTCAACAATCCATGCATCATGCTGGCGGGCATATTCCAGCAGCGCCAGACGCCTGCCTGCGCTCATCACCGCGCCACAGGGATATTGATGCGAAGGCGAGGTAAAAATCAGCCGCGGCGGCAGGTTCTCGTCCATGTCCGGACACATCCCTTCACTGTCTACCGGCATCCCTTTTACCTGTAACCCGGCCTTCATAAATACGCTCTTCGCGCCGGGATATCCCGGCTCTTCAACCCATGCGGTGTCACCCGCTTCGCTCAGCAGATGGGTACAGAGGTTGACGCCTTCGAGCGCGCCTTCGGTAATCACGATTTGCCGGGCGTCGCAGCGGATCCCGCGAGATAGCGCCAGATGACGGACAATCGCTTCCCGCAGCGCGGGTTCCCCTGCCGCCTCTCCGTAACCCAGCAGCGCGCGGCCCTCATCACGCAGCACCTTGTCGAGCAGCCGCCGCCAGAGCGGTAAAGGAAAATAGTTAATCGCCGGCGTGCCGGGAGTAAATATCAGCGTCGGCGAATCGCGACGGGTGCCGGGAGGTAGCGCGATCAGCCGCTCCGGCAACGCAATGGTCAGCGGTAGCCCTTCCCGCTCACCGGAGGCGGTCAGCGTCGCCACATACGTCCCCTGGCGGCTGCGCTGCAGGTAGCCTTCCATGGTCAGCTGCTCCAGCGCCCCGTTAATCGTATTACGCGACAAATTGAGCCGCGTCGCGATAGCACGTGAACCCGGCAGCCGACTACCGCCTGCCAGCGCTCCCTGTAAAATCGCCTCGCGCAGCGCACGATACAGCGTGCGCTGAAGGGTTTCATGACCTCGCCGGGACAAGGTGTGTTCCAGTAGGGTGAAGAAGGCATCATCAGGAATATTCATCGCGGCTCCTCGTGGCACCATAAAAACATACTCTGATGGATCTTTTTATGGAACCAGTAAAACTTTAGTCTCACGCTATTCCCCCGCAGATAAGGAGCCCCCATGCAGCAACATAATTCGTTCGGACAACCCGTTGGCCAGGCCCTGCCCGACTGGCAGCCGCGCCCGTTTCCGCAACGTCAAATTCTACAGGGACGTTATTGCCGCCTGGAGCCGCTGACTGCCGCTCACGCCAGCGCGCTCTTTGCCGCACATCAGCTGGCCCCGGATACCCGAAGCTGGACGTGGTTATTGCGCGAACCGGACAACTGCGTAGAGACGTTCAGCGCCTGGATAACCAGCGTGGAAAAGCTCAGCGATCCTCTCCATTTCGCCGTCGTGGATGAACGCACCCGACAGCCCGTCGGCTCCCTGGCGCTGATGCGTATTGATGCCCAAAATGGCGTGATCGAAGTCGGACACGTGCACTTCTCGCCGCTGCTCAGTCGGACCGCAATGGCGACGGAAGCCCAGTGGCTTCTGATGCGCTACGTCTTCGATACGCTCGGCTATCGCCGCTATGAGTGGAAATGTAATAGCCTGAACGAACCCTCGCGCCGGGCGGCGCAACGATTGGGGTTTCACTTTGAGGGACGTTTTCGCCAGGCGTTAGTGATAAAGGGCCACAACCGCGACACCGACTGGTTTTCGATAATCGACAGCGAGTGGCCACTGATAGATAAAGCGATGCAGCGATGGCTGGCCAGCGGAAACTTTAGCCCCGATGGTCAGCAGCGCGCCACGCTGGAGAGCTTCCGTACATCAGGAGATTAGCGTCTCTTCTTACGTCCCTGCACGGCTTTAAAACGAGGATTGCTTTTGCAGATAACGTACAGCCGCCCTTTGCGTTTCACAATCTGACAATCGGGGTGGCGCTGTTTCGCACTGCGCAACGAGTTGAGTACCTGCATCCTTAGTTCCTTTTAGCATCAATAAAGCCGCCGAAACGCTGGCGGAAACGTGCAGTGCTGCCTTCGCTGTTGAGAGCTTTCTGCTTACCGGTGTAATACGGGTGCGATTTGGACGACACATCGAGGGTGACATAAGGATAGGTCTCCCCATCCAGTTCAATTACGCGCTCGGTCTTGATTGTCGATCCCACTTTAAAATATTCATTCACGCTGGTGTCATGGAACACAACGGTACGGTAATGCGGATGGATATTGTCTTTCATGATAACCTCAACAGATATGTTATAACATAACAATAAGGTTACGCCGCAAAAAGACAAAGATCAACCATGAGAAGCTCAGGGATGTAAAATCGAGCGGCGCGAACCGCCCGTGAGAGATTAAGGATTCAGTTGATGTGCAAGCGCACGCAGCTGTTCTGCAATAGCCTGTAGGTCTTTACCCTGCTCCGTTTTTGGCCCGGTAGAATGACGCACGACCAGCCGGGCAGGCAGGATTGAAGAGGTATGCGACGTTTCGCCATCGCCGCTAGCAAGAATACGGCGTACGGCCTCTTTACCCTGCAAATCCAGATCCAGCGACACGGTGGTCAGCGCCGGATAGAAGAATGAGCTTTCATACGTATCATCATAGCCAATCACCGACTTCTCACCGGGAATCGGTACCTGATGCTGATGAAATGCGCTCAGTACCCCCAGCGCCATCTGGTCATTCCCCACCAGCACCGCCGTAAATTTCGGCGTCTCACGCAACATCTGCAGCGCGCCCGCATAGCCGCTCTGCGCGTCCCAGTTCCCGCGAATCACCGTCACCGGCTGTAGCCCATAGCCAGCCAGCGTCTCTATCCAGCTCTTCAGACGCAATTTTGCCGAGACGGAGCTTTCCGGCCCGGCCAGCAGCGCAATATCCCGATGACCCATTTCATACAGATATTTGACGCTCGCGCGGGTGCCGTCAGCCGGGTTAAACGAAACGTTAAACACGGAGCTATAGGGATCGACGTCGAGGAAGAGACAAACGATATCATCATTATCAGCCGCGATTTTCTGGGCTTGTTCGGTCTCCAGAGGCACGTTGATGATCACCTTATCAACCAGCTGGGACTTCAGCTCATTGATGGATTCCTGAATACTTTGATTGACGCTCTCATCAATCATAGAAATGAGCACCTGATAACCTTCCACATTCGCATAGCGTTTTACCGCTGCGGCAACCTGAGAAGGCGCGTGCAACGACAGTGAAATTGTCACCAGACCGACGGTCCGACTTTGCTTGCCCACCAGCTGTTGAGCCAGGCGGTTAGGGACATACCGCAATAGCTCAATGGATTTCTCCACCTTACGACGCGTGGCCTCGGATACATTAGCAGATTTATTGAGCACCCTGGACACGGTCTGATAGGAGACGCCTGCATGACGCGCGACATCTTCTAAGGTTGCGCTTTTCGACTTCATGGTCCGGTTCCTTATGTTGTTATCCCTGGATTGTAACAGGGGCCATTTAAAAAAACGCGCCCTGCAACGTTCCCATGCTAAAAAATGACAATAAAAGTATTACGCTCACAATACATCAAATTGTGAATGGACTCACTGACCGTAACAAATTACGCCATTTTATTTGCACTTAATCACACTATCACGATCATTAAATTGCCTGAAGTTACGTTTAGGCATTTCATGACACCGTTAATGTGAACGTAATACAAAACAATAAGAGGATAGACATGAACACTACGCTGCGCACAGTCTCTGTTGCGTTGGCCGCCGCGCTGATTTCACCATCCGTGCTCGCGGCTTCCGCCTCTGTTCCTGGAATTGATTTTCATGGTTATATGCGTGCCGGGGTTGGGGTCTCCGGGGATGGCAGTCTGGCCGAATGGCAAAAAAACAAAATTGGTCGTCTGGGTAACGAATCTGATACCTATGGCGAGCTGGAGTTGGGTTCTGAGGTGTATAAGAAGGATGACGTCAGCTTCTATCTCGATAGCATGGTCAGCATGGTCTCTGACGGTTCTAACGATAACGAAACCACCCTCAATGACGATGCGCAGTTTGGCCTGCGTCAGCTGAACCTGCAAATTAAAGGCCTGATCCCCGGCGATCCTAACGCGGTCATTTGGGGCGGCAAGCGCTACTATCAGCGCCACGATCTGCACATCATCGATACCAAATACTGGAACATCTCCGGTTCCGGTGCCGGGATCGAAAACTATACCTTAGGCCCAGGCGCCGTTTCACTTGCCTGGATCCGCGGTGATGCAAACGACGTCGATTACCGCGTCGACGGCGACAGCAACGTCAATATCAACTATGTCGATCTGCGCTATGCGGGCTGGAAACCGTGGTCCGGCGCCTGGACCGAATTTGGTATCGACTACGCGATGCCCAACACCACCAAAAAACAGGATAGCTACGGCGGGCTGTACGATGCCGATAACGGCGTGATGCTGACCGGCGAAATCAGCCAGGATATGCTGGGCGGCTACAACAAGCTGGTTCTGCAGTATGCAAATAAAGGGCTGGCGCAGAACATGGTCTCCCAGGGCGGCGGTTGGTACGACATGTGGAACTATGTCAACGATGCCACCGGCTATCGCGTGATCAACACCGGTCTGATTCCGATTACCGACAAATTCTCGATTAACCATGTGCTGACCTGGGGCTCCGCCGACGACATCACCGATTACACCAATAAAACGCGTTTACTCTCTCTGGTCGCACGCGGACAGTATCAGTTCACCGAGTATGTCCGTCTGATTGGCGAAGTCGGCGGTTTCTACCAGAAAGACAGCTATAAGAACAATACCGACTACAAACAAGCCGGCGAGAAATACACCATTGCGCTGGGTCTGGCCGATGGCCCGGACTTTATGTCACGCCCTGAATTACGTTTTTTTGCCTCCTATCTCAATGATTCCGAGAATGGTAAACCGTTTGAAGATCAAACCGCCAGCAATACGTGGAACTTCGGCGTCCAGGTCGAAGCCTGGTGGTAAACGTATTTTTGTTATCTCAAGCTTTTTATCTCCAGCTGTAAGGTCGTAATTACCCTCCGGTAATGATTATTGCCATTGTTTTCTTTGTCTTGTTTTGGGGATAACTCTATATTGAGTTATCCCTTTTTATTTATGAATTTTATTTACGGCTGGTAAAATGCTCATCTAATAGTTGACGTAAGGTGTCAGACTGCTTGCCAAAAATAGCGTGCACCTGTTGCCCGAGAATAATTACACCCAGCGCCCCTTGCTGCTGTAGCGCCTGAGAATCGACGATAGCCAGATTATTCACCGTGACCCGTAAACGCGTAATACAGGCGTCGACATTAACAATATTTGCCTCCCCACCAAACGCCTGAATTAAATCCTGTAGCTGTTGCTTTTCAACATCACTTAACGGCACCGGTTGGCGAGGCTGGGCGAAATAATGCAGAAAGGATTTTAAACTTACCATCATGCACTCCTGATAATATCAAGGTAAAAAAAAGCCTGCTCGCAGGAGCAGGCTCGGATAACGCAGTGATTACGCTTTACGACTGAGAATACGGCAGTCCCATGCGGTTAAGGTCAACGGCGCGCTAATGGCCGCACCGGAGAGACTGTCCTGATAGCCCTGCGGCAGGCTTACGCTGTGCTGCTGAGCGCTGTAGTTCTGCAAGAAAACATAGGTCGTTTCACCATCGGTGCGGGCCGTGGCGACCACGCCCGGCGGAAGCTCACTCTCGATCGCCCGCGGTAAGGCCAGCTCCCGGCTGATAACCGCGAAGAAATCGCGCTGGAAAGCCAGGTCGTTGCGTGAGGCGACATGCCAGGCCTTCCCCTTGCCGAAATGATTCACGGTCACCGCCGGGCGGCCGGCGTAGAAATCATCACGATAGGTTGCCAGCGGCCGGGCGCTTTCGGCATGAATCAGCTCGCACAGATGGCGCACCTGATACGGCCCCTGTAACCCGCCTTCGTTGCCTGCCAGCCCCTGAACCAGGTTGCGCTCGCCGTCATTCAGGCAATCAATCTCCTCCGCCCAAATCCCCAGCAGGTTGCGCAGCGGTCCCGGGAAACCACCAAGGTGGCAAAGATCGGATTCATTAACGATCCCCGTCCAGTAAGTGGTCACCAGATGGCCTCCGTCGGCGACAAACGCTTCGGCGCGCGCGGCAAACCCATCGCGAACCATATACAGCATCGGGGCGATAACCAGCTGGTAGGCGCTCAGGTCGCCATCGGCATTGATGATATCGACCGCAATACCCTGCTCCCAGAATGGCCGGTAGTGTTCATTAACGGTATTTTCATACTCCATCCCGAGATTACGCGGGCCCTGCGCATCATCCAGCGCCCAGCGGTTTTGCTGGTCAAAGATAATCGCCACTTTCGCATCGGTGCGACAGCCCACCACGCCAGGCAGACGACTGAGCATATCACCCAGCCGGCTGACTTCGCGGCCGACGCGGGTATCCAGATGACCAACGTGGTCAATGACCGCGCCGTGGAATTTCTCCACCGAGCCACGGCTCTTACGCCACTGGAAATACTGAACTGAGTCTGCCCCGTGGGCGACAGCCTGCATGGAGGAGAGAATATGCATCCCCGGTTTTTTCAACTTACTGGTCGGCTGCCAGTTGGTGGCGCTCGGCGTTGATTCCATCAGCACGAACGGCTTGCCGCCCTTCAGACTGCGCATCATGTCATGGTACATCGCGGTATAGCAGGCCAGCGTGGTTTCATCTTTGTCGCGATGCCACATCGGATAGCTATCCCAGGAGATGAAATCCAGCGCCTGCGCCAGCTGCCAGTAGTCGTAATCGTAGAAGTACTCCATGAAGTTGGTGGTCACCGGCAGGTCGGCATTCGCCGCCTTCAGCGGGGCAATCTCATGGCGGCAGAAGTCCGTGACCTGCGCCGTGTTAAAGCGACGCCAGTCAAGGTTCAGCCCGTGAATGGACACTTCCCCCTGCGGTGCCGGCGACTCAATCTGCGACCAGTCGCTGTAGGTATGGCTCCAGAAAGTGCTCCACCAGGCGTGATTGAGATTATCCAGCGTTTGATAACGCGCTTTCAGCCAGTCGCGGAACCGCGCCTGACAGCGTTCACAATGGCAATCTCCGCCATATTCATTGGAAATATGCCAGCCGAGAACCGCCGGATGCTGTGCGTAGCGTTCCGCGAGCAGGCTGTTGATTTTAAAAATCTTCTCCCGATAAACCGGTGACGTCATACAGTGGTTATGCCGTCCGCCGTGCAGCGCCGGTACCCGGTCGCGCCCCACTCGCAGCACCTGCGGATAGGCCTGCGACATCCAGGCCGGGCGCGCGCCGCTTGGCGTAGCCAGAAATACGTGAATACCGGCGGCGTACAGCTTATCCAGAATGCTGTCCAGCCAACCAAATTCAAATACGCCTTCCTGAGGTTCAAGTTTGGCCCAGCTGAAAATCCCCACCGACATGACATTGCATTTAGCCTGCTGCATCATGGCAATATCTTGATCGATAATACCGGGATAATTTTCCCACTGTTCCGGGTTATAGTCAGCGCCATGCAATAGCGCATTGACCTTCGGACTCAAAGGCGCAAATTTATTCATAATAAACATCCTGAAGTGTAAAACTTAACGATTAATTAAAGACTTTTGCTGAAGGTAATACTTTCCCCTGGCAATCAAACAGCGCCTGATTTTCCCGGGCATTACCCTGCTTCCATTCATCGTGGATATATTTCATTCCCGCCGGTGTAGCCCAGGTATTTCCCGGCACGGCGATCCAGGTCGGTTCCCAATAAAAAATACCTTTCCCGCGCTGGTCGGGAACATCGGCAACGGCCTGCATTAAATCGTGGATATAATTATATTGTCCCTGTACCGTGGCCGGATAACCGCCCTCTTTTTCTTCTTTGGCCTGGAAACTGTTTTCCGCGTTATCGCAATTTTCCAGGGTATAGGCATAGGCGGCTTCCACGACGATCACATCTTTGTTATAGCGCCTGCTGATATCATCCATATTCGCTTTCAGCGCACTAATCGGGCCGTTCCAGTAGGTGTACATCGACAGACCGATGATGTCGTACGGTACGTTGCGCTTACTGATTTCATCAAACCACCAGCGGAAGGTATCGTTCTTAGTGCCTTCAGCCAGATGAAGCATGATTTTCACCTGCTCGCCATTCTGCAGATTCTCTTTCAGGCCGTCGATTGCCGCATTCAGCAGGCCAGCCAGACGGTCAAATTCACCGCCGCCCTGCCCCCAGCTTTTGCCTTCCGGCCACAGCATGCCGCCATTTATCTCATTGCCAATCTGCACCATATCCGGCAGAACGCCTTCCTGTTTAAAGCGGGCGATGGTGTCACGGGTGTAGTCGTGAATGGTCGTTTTCAGCTGCGGATAATCCATTTTTTCCCAGGCTTTCGGTTTGAATTGTTTACCCGGGTCGGTCCAGAAATCGCTGTAGTGGAAATCCAGCAGCAGCTTCATACCCTGCGCTTTTGCCCGCTTCGCCAGCACCAGCGTCGCCGCCAGATCGTTATCACCGCCGCCGTAGCCCTGACCCTGCGCATCTTTCGGGTCTACCCACAGGCGCAGGCGGACATAGTTCACGCCATCGGCCTTCAAAATGGCGATCGGATCCTGCTGCTGGTTGTTGTGGTTATAAAACTTTGCCCCGTGCTTTTCCGCATCCAGCAGCGTAGAGATATCAGCGCCTTTAATAAAATCCGCAGGCAGCGCGCGAAATGCGCGCGTTTGCAGCGCCTCGGCGGCCAGTGCAGCGGGGGAAAAACTGCATGCCAGACAAACAGCAAGCAACGCGGGTGTTAATCTTTTCATGGGGTTATCCTTTTGTACTGCCAGAGGTCAGGCCGGAAACAAAGTATTTTTGTAATGCCAGGTAGAGAATCGCGACCGGAACGGCAATCAGCACCGCTCCTGCTGCGTAAGTGGTGTAGCTGGCGCCCATTTTTTGCGCCACCAGGTTGTACAGGCCAATCGGCAGCGTGTATTTGTCCGGCGTACGCAGGATGGTGCTCGACAAAATAAAATCGCCCAGCGGACCGGTGAATGAAAACAGCGCCACCACCGCGAGAATCGGTTTTGACAGCGGCATAATGATCTCAAAGAAAATACGGAAGCTGCTGGCACCGTCCATTCTTGCCGACTCATCCAGATCTTTCGGGATCGCGTCGAGATAGCCCTTCATCAGCCAGGTATTCATCGGGATCATGCCGCCAACGTAGATCAGCACCAGCGCCAGATGGCTGTTGATCAGTCCCAGCAACTGCGAGAGCACGAAGATCGCAATCAGCGCAGAAAACTGCGGGATCATCTGCAGCAGCAGGAACAACATCAGTCCATTCTGCCGCCCTTTAAAACGAAAGCGGGAAAAGGCGTAGGCGGTAAAACTGACGCTGATTAAGGTCAGCACCATGGTCATGAAGCTGATTTTCATCGAATTCCAGTACCAGGTGAGGTAGTTCACATTGCCGTTGAACAGGTCGGCATAGTGCTGGAATGACAGGTTCTCCGGAATAATCGAGGTGCTGAGCAGGCTGTTTCCGGCATTCAGCGACGCGCCGACGGTCCAGACCAGCGGATAGATAATCACCACCGAGACCAGGATAACAATCAGCCAGGTGAGTGACAGGCGAATCCACTTTTCGCGTTTAATACTGGGTGATTTAGCCATGTTGCTTCCCTTACGCCATGTCATCGTTTTTGAAGGATTTTGTGGCGCGGAACTGCCACAGTGCCAGGCCGACGACAAATATCGACAGCAGGATAGTAATGGTCGCCGCAATGGCATATTGCGAAGACGACATCGTCAGTTTGTAGATCCACGACACCAGAATGTCCGTCCCGCCGGCGTTCGAACCGGCGACCGCTGGACCGCCGTTGTTGAACAGGTAAATGATGTTGAAGTTGTTAAAGTTGAAGGTGTACTGGGTGATAATGATCGGCGCGATCGAGTACAGCACCAGCGGTAACGTAATGGTCCGCAGGCGGGTAAAGGCGCTGGCGCCGTCCATGGTCGCAGCTTCATAAAGATCGTCAGGAATCGCCTGCAGCACGCCGGTGGTCATGGCAAAGACAAACGGAAAACCCAGCCAGGTTTGCATCATGATCAGCGCGGTCTTCGTCCAGAACGGATCGGTCAGCCACGCCTTCGGGCCAATGCCAAAGAACGACAGAATCGCGTTGTTGATCACCCCAAACGAGTCGTTAAACATCCCCGCAAACACCAGGATCGTGACAAACCCCGGAACCGCCCACGGCAGGATAAAAATAGTGCGAATCATCGGTTTAAAGCGCAGATCTTTCTGGTTCACGAGGATTGCCAGCAGCACACCGACGGTGCATTGCAGAGTCGTTGCCAGCAGCGTCCACACCACCGTCCACTGCAGCACGTCAAAGAAGGTCGAGCGCCAGATAGAGAGCGTGAAAATATTGATAAAGTTTTTAAAACCCACCCAATCCACCAGCTTCGCCGGCGGCGTGTGGTAGAGGTTGTAGTTAGTGAACGCGATGGCAAAGCCAAAAAGAATCGGGAAGATGACAACGAACACCAGCAAAATAAAGCCGGGGCTGATCATCAGATAGGGAAACCCCTGGTTCAACAGCATCTGATACTGTTTGCGCACGCTGTTCAGCGCCACGCCTTCATCGCGCTTTCTGCCGTTAACCCAGGCGTCGCGCAACGAAAGAGAGTAAATGAGCAGGCCAAAAGCGACGATCAGCACGCTGATGATCCCTTCCGCTAACAGGAAAATGGAGTTATCCCTCGGGACTTCCTCGCCCAGGGTGTAGAGCCCCCACAGGCCTTCCTGCAGGAAGTCATAAAAAACCCCCATGAAACTGCTCAGCAGGACCAGGAAGACAAGCCCCTTCAGCCACTGGCGATGATAAAACTGGCCAAAACCCGGCACGACAGCCAACAGCAGGCCGCACCACGCATGACGTCCTGCGCCGCGCGACTCGGCAATATTTTCGCTGGGATTGATAATCACACACCACTCCTTCTGAAAACGGGAGGTCCTCCTCCCGCTTCTTTACATCTATGCCCTGATAATCCGGGTAACAGGTCAGCGGCCAACGCGCCTGTCACCTTAAAATGACGGACATCACGATTACTGGTTGCTGGCCTGCATAGCCTCGATCTGCATCTTGATCTGTTTCTCGGCATTATCGAGCGCCGCCTGCGGCGGCTGTTTGCCGGTCAGGCTGAGCTCCAGCGCCGCGTTCGCCGGCCCCCACACTTCGCCCATTTCCGGGATACCCGGCATCGCCGTGGCGCGAGCAGATTGCACCGCCACCGCGCTGGCTTTCTCGTCATTCTTGATAAGCGGATCGTCAATCATTGCTTTCAGCGCCGGGATCTCGCCGGTTGCCACATAGCGCGCCTTCACGTACTGAGGCTGGTTGATAAACTCAATAAACTGCTGCGCCAGCGCTTTGTCTTTGCTCCAGGTCGACACCACGTACCCTTTTACGCCAAGGAACGAGCTCATCGGTTTGCCGTCTGGCAGCATCGGCAGCGGCGCAACGCCGTAGTTAATCCCCGCCGCTTCGTACGGCTGGAACGCCCATGGACCGTTGATCACCGCCGCCGCTTTCTTCTCCGTGAATAACGAGTCGATAGCATTCAGCCCGTTATCTCCGAGGATCCCCGCCGGGAAGACCTTGTCGCTATAGAATTTTTTCAGGAAGGTAACGGCTTCGACCGCGCCGGGTTTATTCAAACCGACGTCCTGCGGATTAAAACCGCCCTTCTCGTTTTTGCCGAAGATATAGCCGCCCATCGGGCCAATCGCCCCCCAGCTGTAATAGATCTGATCGAACTTGGCCAGCAGGCCATATTTGTTCTGCGCCCGCTGCGCTTTCGAATAGTCAAACCACGCCTGCAGGCTATCCAGCGGTTTGTCGATCAGCTCTTTGTTGTAAATCAGCACCAGGGTTTCCACCGCTTTCGGCACGCCATACAGCACGTTATCCAGCCGGAAGGCATTAATTGACGCCGGGGTGAATACCTCCTGCTTCGCCTGATCCAGCGTCAGCGGCGACAGCAGCCCCTGCACAACCGCCCCCCCGAGCTGGTCATTCGGGATCACCAGCACATCCGGGCCAATCCCGGCCGGACCATCAAGGCGCAGCTTTTCCAGCTGCTGTGCATAAGGCATCTCCTGCACGTTGACCTTAACGTCGTACTGTTTTTCAAAATCGCCGATCGCGGCTTTAATCCCGTCGGATTTCTTGATGTCTTCCCAGACGTTCAGCTGACCGGCGGCGTGCGCCTGCAGGCTGACAAGCTGCCCGGCAGCCAGAGTCGTGAGGATAAGTGCAGCAAGGATGTTCTTTTTCATTATCAACCTCATGTGAAGGTATAACAATTTATTGGTTTTTATTTGATGAATTCATTTATCGCTGTGTTTGAATCAACTGATAAATGGCGACTTACAACGCTAAATCCAGATTTTCCTGATTTGTTATACGCTACGCTTTGAAGGCGTATAAAACTACACCAGACTACCAGTTGTGTGATCGTGATTGCAGAAATGAAACATCGATGTAGGGCTCAAAAATACTGGAAGTTATAGTCATCCCATGATTTCAGCGCTGTTGAGCATTGTTCAGCCTGGTTGTTACACGTAATACAAAAAACCACTGCAACCCTAATCCCAACGGCAAATAACGATTACTAACCCCGGGGAAAGTTGATGTCCAATATACGACTGAGGAATGTCACCAAACGGTTTGGTACTACCGTGACGCTGCACCAGGTCAATCTTGATATCGAAGACGGTGAATTTGCGGTCTTTGTCGGGCCATCCGGCTGCGGGAAATCGACCCTGCTGCGGATGATCGCCGGACTTGAGGAGGTCAGCGATGGCGAGGTGCTGATCGGTGATGAGGTGATGAATGATGTGGTGCCCGCCCACCGCGGGGTGGCCATGGTTTTCCAGTCCTATGCGCTCTATCCGCACATGACGGTGGCGGAAAATATGGGCTATGGCCTGAAAGTCAATAAAGTGCCAAAGGACGAGATTCGTCGTCAGGTCGAAATGGTGGCTAAAACGCTACAGCTGACCCATCTGCTGGACCGCAAACCGAAACAGCTCTCCGGCGGCCAGCGCCAGCGTGTGGCAATCGGCCGCGCCATCGTACGTAACCCGCGGGTGTTTATGTTTGATGAACCGCTCTCGAACCTGGATGCGGAGCTGCGCGTCGAGATGCGTCTGCACATCGCCAAACTGCACCATGAGCTAAAAACCACGATGGTGTATGTCACCCACGATCAGGTGGAAGCGATGACCCTGGCCGATAAAATCGTGGTGATGAACTACGGGAAAGTCGAGCAGATGGGGTCGCCGATGGCGCTGTACTACAACCCGGTCAACCGGTTCGTCGCCGGTTTTATCGGCTCACCGAAAATGAACTTCCTGCCCGCCACGGTCAGCGCCTGGCAGCCGGGGCAGCTCACCGTACAGATGGCGCAGCATCATAGCCTGACGCTGAATATCACCACCTCGCCGCTGCAACCCGGTGATGCGGTGACGCTGGGGATTCGCCCGGAACACCTGTCGACCGACGTTCGCAGCGGCACGGTCGTGGAGTTTCAATGTGAAGTGGTTGAACGCCTGGGGAACAACACCTACCTGTTCGGCCAGTGCTATGGACATGACAACGTAAAAATTCTGCTGCCCGGTGATGTTCACTTCCGCCCGTGGCAGAAAATCGACGTCGCCTTCGACGACCGCTTCTGTATGGTTTTCGATGAAAACGATCTGCGGATCAGCGCCGATATTACTGCGCCGGATGCTCATTAAAAAACATCTGGCTGTCATGATTACGCGGTAAACTGAACCCGGATACTGATAACGCAAGCTATCGGCATCCAGCTCCAGCCCTCGTTTTAATTCGCACCGCTCATTGCCTCGACCGCTGCGGATCATCCACTGTTAGCCCGATATCCGCGCCATGTCGTGATTCGGGCATTTTTTAAATCCAATAATAATTGTCGCTCGTCTGCGACCTTTCTCCGCTATCGGATATACTCATCAAAACCCCAATAACATAAGGACATGCGCATGACGACCAGGAATCTGGTGAGTCTGGTGACCGGGGTATTGATACTCGCCGTTATTGTACCGATTGCCTTAAGCATCTGGCTGGCGACCAGCCAGGCAACAATACTGTTTTATTCCGAACTGGATAACTACTCTTCCCGCGTGCTGATGCGCATTCAGCAGGTGGCGAGCCAGGCAAGAGAAGCGCTGCAGGAAGCCGATGCCCACAGCGCTGCCGCCTGCAGCCCACAGCATCTGCTCGCGATGCGCCGAATCGCCTATACCCATCGCTATGTGCAGGAGGTACTTTGGCTCAAAGGTTCGGTACCGCAATGTTCTTCTCTTGAAGATCGCAGTACCCCGGTCTCCTTTCCAGCCCCCGACCACCTCACCACCGACGGCTATCGGGCCTGGCTCACTACGGTCAACGATCTCGGTCTGAAGCACAAAATGACGGCGTTAGGCAGTCAGAATCATGTCGTGATGATCGATCCCGCCTCATTTATCGATATCATCTCGCCCGGCCATGAAAATATTCACGCCATTCTGTTTGGCATGAAAGAAAAGCAGGTCATTACCAGCAGCGAACCTCTCGACCCGGTGGTCTGGGAGCAAATCAAGCACCTGGATGGCCAGACGCTCACCGTCGATAACACGGTTTATCGCCTCCATCGTATTCCTGAACTGGGGCTGGCTATCGCCACCTGGTCATCCACGCTACCGCTGCAGGAAAAATTCCGCCATCAGCTGGTGCTGTGGCTTCCCCTCGGACTGTTTATCAGTCTGCTGACCTCATTTTTGCTACTGCGACTGCGCCGCACCTTACGCTCGCCGCGCTATGGGATGCTGGATGCGCTGCACTCCGACGCGATTCGGGTCCATTACCAGCCCATCGTCTCGCTGAAAGATGGCAAAATCGTCGGCGCCGAGGCCCTGGCGCGCTGGCAGCAGCCCGACGGCAGCTTTTTATCGCCGGATATTTTTATTCCGCTTGCCGAAGAGACCGGGCTCATTACCCATTTAACCGAAGATATTGTGCGGAAAATTTTCGCCGAACTCGGCCGGTGGCTGCACATGCATCCGGAACTCCACATTTCGATTAATCTGTCGGTCGACGATCTGCGCTCGCCTACCCTGCCAGCCCTTCTGGCCGATCTGTTGCGGCAGTGGGAGATCGCGCCGGCGCAAATTACGCTTGAGCTGACGGAGCGCGGTTTCGTCGATCCCGAGACCACTCTGCCGGTGATCGTCCGCTATCGTCAGGTGGGGCACCGTATTTCAATCGATGATTTCGGGACCGGCTATTCCAGCCTCAGCTACCTGCAAAAACTGGATGTCGATATCCTGAAAATTGACAAATCCTTCGTCGATACCCTCGAATATAAGCCGCTGACGCCGCATATCATCAAAATGGCAAAAGCGCTCCATCTGGCCACCATTGCCGAAGGCGTCGAAACAGCAGAACAGCGCGACTGGCTGTGTCAGCACGATGTGCTCTACGCCCAGGGCTGGCTATACAGCCCGGCCTTGCCGAAAGAGCAGTTTATTCTGTGGGCGGAAAATAACCTTAAAGCGCATTGCGCTACGCTTAAGGTAAATCCATGAAGGGAGACGTCCCAGATGCAAAAATATCCCTGGCCTTTACACGATGTGCGCCACTGGCTGGAACCCGGCGCCGTCGTCTTAATCAGCAGCCGCTGGCAGGATCGAAATAATATCATGACCCTTGGCTGGTATACGGTGCTGGAGTTTTCCCCCTCGCTGGTAGGTTGCATGATTTCCGCCGGCAATATCAGTTTCGACATGATTCGCCGCAGCGGGGAGTGCGTTATCAACCTGCCAGATGCCGCAATGGCGGAGACGGTCGCCAGAATCGGGAACTGTGACGGTGACGCGGTGGACAAGTTTGCCGCCTTCCGGCTCACCGCGGAAGCCAGTGAACAGGTCTCCGCGCCGTCCATTGCCGAATGCCACGCCAGCTTTGAATGCCGGCTCTTCGACGATGCGCTGGTGGACAGCTATAACTTCTTTATTTTTGAAGTGGTGGCGGCACGCGTAAAACCGCAGCCCAGGTGGCCGCAGACACTGCACTATAGCGGCGGCGGTCTGTTTCGTACCGACGGCGAGGTGCGCGATTATCGCCATCTGTTTACCAAAGTATCCTGACCCCGCCCCTGCCGTCCCCTTGCACAGGAAAGGGACGGCGGGACAGATTATTCATCCAGTAATGGCAGGAAGCCGCCGAAAATCATTCGTTTACCATCAAACGGCATGCTATCGCCGAACGCTTTCATCCTTGGGTCGGCCATCATGGTGGCATTCGCCGCGTCGCGCACCTCTTTTGACGGATATTCTATCCAGCTGAACACAACCTCTTCGTCGCTCTCGGCTTTCACCGCCATGCGAAAATCGGTGAGCTTACCGTCCGGCACATCGTCCGCCCAGCACTCCACCACCCGTAGCGCACCAAACTCTTTAAACAGCGGCGCGGCCTTTGCTGCCAGCTCGCGATAGGCCTCCTTATTTTTCGCGGGCACGGCAACGACAAAACCATCAACGTACTTCATGAGTATGATCTCCGAAGTGAACAGCGCGACCGGCGAACCCGGCCGCATCTGTAATGCTAAGTTTAGCCCTCATCCCTGGTCACGGGATAAAATCAGGAGACGACCTCACCGGTAGCGTTGACCGCTTTGCGCACCGTCGGCTGGCGAAACCAGGGTAAACACAGCTGGATGAGCGGCCCAATCGTCAGCGCATAAAGCACGGTGCCGACGCCAACGGTACCGCCCAGCGCCCAGCCGATCGCCAGGACCGATAGCTCAATGACGGTGCGGATCCCCCGCAAAGACCATCCGGTACGGGCATGCAAACCGGTCATCAGCCCGTCACGCGGTCCGGGGCCAAAACCGGCGCCAATATACATCCCCGTGGCCAGAGCATTCAGCACGATAGCGCCGATCAGCATCAGACCGCGCAACACCAGCGACTCCATCGGCGGCAGAACGGCCAGCGTGGCGTTTGCCGCCAGCCCCAGCACGATCACATTGCTGACCGTTCCCAGACCCGGCATTTGACGCAGCGGGATCCACAACAGCAGTACCGCAGCCCCGGTCAGAATAATCACCGTGCCAAAATCGAGGCCAAACTGCTTACCCACGCCAAGATGAAAAACATCCCACGGATCGGCACCCAGATTGGCATGAACAAACAACGCGGTCGACACGCCGTACAGAACAAGACCGATATAGAGCTGCACTAATCGACGTAACATTTTTTATTTTACCTCTGGATGATTGCGGACCTCGCCATCATCAGCAAAAATGGATTGATAATTAATGGCCAGTTTTTTAAAAGTGGATCGCTATGGTTTCTCGTCGCTTCGGTACGCAATCGCTGGTACGCCTGCTGGGCCACTGGCAAGAGTCTTCGACCCGAACGCCGCTCTGGCGCCAGCTGGCGGACGCCCTGCGTCTGCTGATTCTCGATGGTCGCCTGACGCTGGAGACGCGCCTCCCGGGCGAACGGGAGCTGGCCGCGGCCCTGAACGTCAGCCGCACCACCATCGCCAGCGCGCTCGGCCAGCTGCGTGAAGAGGGATATCTTTACAGTCGTCAGGGAAGCGGTTCGCGTATCGCGCTGCCGGAACGAGCGGACACGGTGACAAAAGTGGACTTCCGTCCCTCATCAGTCAATCTGGCCACCGCCGCTCTGAGCGCCGGACCTGAGATTCACCAGGCCTATCATCAGGCCCTGACAATGCTGCCGCAGCATCTGTCCAATACCGGTTACGATCAGCACGGTCTGCCGGTATTGCGGGAGGCGATAGCCCGCCGCTACTGCGAACGAGGTCTTCCAACCCGCAGCGAGGAGGTGATGATTGTGAACGGCGCACTGAGCGCATTTTCGCTGGTGCTTCGCCTGCTAACCGGGCCAGGCGACCGGGTAGTGATTGATGCGCCATCCTATCCCATGGCGATCAGCGCCATTCAGGGCGCCTCCTGCCGGCCGGTCGGCGTCGCCCTGCCGCAGCACGGCTGGGACTGCGACGGACTGGCGGCAACCATTGCGCAAACCGCGCCGCGGCTGGCATGGCTGATGCCTGATTTTCATAACCCGACCGGTCGCTGTATGGATAGCGCCACCCGTCAGCGGGTGGCCGATATGGCGGCACAAACGCGTACGACGCTGGTGGTCGATGAGACAATGGTGGACTTATGGTACAACGCTCCGCCACCGCCGCCGCTGGCGACCTTCAATCCCGAGGCGCCGGTGATCACGATTGGCTCGGCCGGAAAAAGTTTCTGGGGGGGATTGCGTATCGGCTGGATCCGCGCCTCCTCACGTACCATTGCCTCGTTAGTTCAGGCCCGGGATTCACTCGACCTGGGCACCCCGCTGCTTGAACAGCTGGCCTGCAGCTGGCTGCTCGAAAACGATCGCAACTGGCTCCCGGCGCGTCGAGCAATGTTGGCCGCGCGCCGCGATATGTGTGGCGCGCTCATGACGGAATACTTTCCCCGCTGGCGCTTCACATCGCCTGAAGGCGGACTGTCGTTTTGGGTAGAATTACCGGGCATGCTGGCGACGATCTTCTCAGCAAGAGCGGAGAGTCTTGGGATTCATATTGGTACCGGGACACGCTTCGGTCTGGCTGGCGCCTTTGACCGCTACTTGCGTTTACCTTTCACCCTCGACGATGAGGAGTTGCGCAATGCGTTTACAACCCTGCAGCCAGTGTGGGCGGGTCTGACGCAACAGAGTGAAAATACGCGAATGCGTAAAATAATATAATAAAATATCGACGGGCTGGGTTCAGCCCGTCAAAAGTCATCATCCATGACGCATATGAGATGTTTTTTATAAATTGCACTTTATGATGTCATTGCTATATGTCAGCCCGATGACATCAATGAATAAATTTCATTAATGCTGGCGTGGGATAGGAAAGCTTTTTAACGAGATAATAAAACCATCTTCATCTTTTTTTATTTTCGCCCCGGTATCACACCAGTCGGAGGCAATGCGAAAGAACTCATCACTACCGATATTCCAGTTGAGGCGAACATGCTTAACATACCCTGAACGTAACAAGTCGCAGGCTTCGCTATAGTTGCTGGCTGTAGAGAGTTGTTGTTTCATTTTTTCTTCTTCAGAATTTTTCTTAATGCTTTGATTTCTTTAGGGGTTAATGGAGAAGCTTCCTCTTCGGTATGCTGGCTATCGATATCCTCTTCCGAAACCCCCGCCTCACCTGCTGAATCTGCTATTTGGAATGCCAGCAGCAGCAGTTTCTCCGTTGCAGTACCCAGATTCTCGTTATTTACTTCCGCATAATGACGCAGCTTTTCTTTTAACTCCGCATCAATTTTTACGTTCAAAACTACTGTAGTCATCGTCATGCTTCCCGTGCAATAAATTTATCATAATTAATACACGAAGTTAACAAACTGATCCAGACATATATTTTCAGCTGCCGATCGGGCAATAAATTCCCAGAGATAATCTGCCAGTTATTTGTGACATGAAAATGACATTAATATTTCATTATTATTTCAAATTTATGACATATATTTTTAAAGCATAAACCGAGGGGGTTTTTAGAGGCGGTACTGGCAGGCACGATGATCCGCAAACTTTCCGCTACTTCTCGTGCTGGCACGATTCGGGAGCACAATAATCAGGGAAAAACAGTCCAACATGCAGAGTGCGAAAGCGGGTCTTTTTGCTGTACGCTGGAGCATGGGAAAAACAAGGAAAGAGACAGGGATCCCCAGAATTGGGTGGGGGCCCTGCCAGCTACATCCCGGCACACACGTCGTCTGCTCTGGCTGCTTCCTTCCGGATCTGACCTGGTAAACAGAGTAGCGTTGCGGGAGAACCAACAGAGCCCCCATTGAGAGCGTCGTTATCCAACGCGCAGCCGCATTATCCCTACTGGACCAACGAATTGCAAGCTCACCCCAACCGGATGCTGGTTTATTGTGCAGCGACGGGCGAAAAGCTTGTCTAACCCTGGCGAGACCGGCAACGCGACGTCGCCCCGGCTGCGGTGCTCTATTCCACGGTCAGCGTCCTGCGGCGTAGTGATTTGCGCAGACGGCCCTTCGAAGCCCGCGGCCGCCTCGTCTGCCCGATTCTCTGCGGGCCACGCTGATTATCAATCCTCGTTCCCGGTACCTGAAATTTTTCGAAAGCTTGATAGCCATCGGTTCGCACGGCAACGTGCACGGGATGTCGATGTCTGGCCTCGCGCTCGATGTCACTATCGTCAACCCCATACAGCCCCACGCTGTACAGCCACTCAGTCAGCGCTTATTCTGAGCCTTTCCCGGTTTACAGGACGCACGATGGATTCTCACGACACTTTTTCCCGGCGGGTCTGGCAAATTGTGGCCTCAATTCCGGAAGGTTACGTCGCCACCTATGGCGATATAGCACGGCTGGCGGGTTCACCCCGTGCGGCGCGCCAGGTTGGCGGGGTCCTCAAGCGCCTGCCTGAAGGCTCCACGCTTCCCTGGCACCGGGTGGTCAACCGCCACGGCGACATTTCCCTTACTGGCCCGGATCTGCAGCGCCAGCGCCAGGCGCTGCTGGCTGAAGGTGTCCAGGTGTCCGGCAGCGGCCATATCGATCTGCAGCACTATCGCTGGATTTACTGAAGGTAAAAAAATGCCCCTCGGCAGGGGCATAGATGGCTTACTGCGCGGCAGGAGCATCGCTGCTGGCGACCGGTACGGCCGTCTGCTGTACCGGCACCAGAATCAGGTCGGCCCGGTTCCCTCCCCCATTCACCACCGTCTGCACGGTATCGGTGATAAACATCATCTGACCGTTAACCGTAATGGCCGAGCTCAGCAAAATGCGGGCATTCGGTTTAATATCCGCCGGGTTGTAAGGCAGGACAAAGTTATACGGCGGCTGCTGACCTTCGGTACGAACCGTTTTCTGCGCCAGGACATGCGCCGGCGCATCGGCCAGTGACGCATCCGATAAGGTGACAGTCAGTACCGCATCCGGCGGTAGGGCGACTCTCTGCCGGATCGAGATAGTCCCTGATACATTAGGCTGCTGCTGCGAAGAAGTCAGTGACGCAATGCCATATGGATCGGGGGCAGCCGCGTTATTGGCCGTCGTGGCGCCGTGATTATTCGCGCAGGCGGTCAACGCGGTTGCAACGGCTAAAGCACTTAACATATAGGCAAATTTCATTATGTTCTCCTTTTCATCCCTTTACTTGCAGGAGTATGTCCTGCCGACTGGCGAGCAGTAACATTGGCATCGTGGATAAGTGTGGCACAGATCTCAGTTCTCTTCCTGCAAATGGCCCTTTATTCAGATTATTACACCCATCGGACCACTTGCGATTCCAGGTTATACTTGGCCTCAATACGCGCTGCGCAAGGCAGTTATCATTGATTGAGGGTAAATATGAGTCAGGCACTAACCAATCTGCTGGCATTATTGAATCTGGAAAAAATTGAAGAAGGGTTATTCCGCGGGCAGAGTGAAGATCTGGGTTTACGTCAGGTTTTTGGCGGCCAGGTCGTCGGTCAGGCGCTGTACGCGGCGAAAGAAACCGTGCCTGCCGAGCGTCTGATCCATTCATTCCACAGCTATTTCCTGCGCCCTGGCGATAGCCAGAAACCGATTATTTATGACGTCGAAGTGCTGCGCGATGGTAACAGCTTCAGCGCCCGTCGGGTCGCGGCCATTCAAAACGGGAAACCCATTTTTTATATGACCGCCTCTTTCCAGGCGCCAGAACCCGGCTATGAGCACCAGAAATCGATGCCGGCCGCCCCTGCGCCGGATGGTCTGCCTTCCGAAACCGACATCGCGCGCAAGCTGGCACACCTGCTGCCGCCGCAGGCCAGAGATAAGTTCCTCAGCGACAAACCGCTGGAAATCCGCCCGGTTGAGTTTCACAACCCGCTGAAGGGCCACGTTGCGGAGCCAACCCGTCAGGTGTGGATCCGCGCTAACGGCGCGGTGCCGGAGGATATTCGTATCCATCAATATCTGCTGGGCTACGCTTCCGATTTCAATTTCCTGCCGGTGGCGCTCCAGCCGCACGGCGTCGGGTTCCTGGAGCCGGGGATGCAGGTAGCGACGATCGACCACTCGATGTGGTTCCATCGCCCGTTCAACATTAACGACTGGCTGCTGTACAGCGTTGAGAGCACTTCTGCGTCCAGCGCCCGGGGCTTCGTTCGCGGTGAGTTTTATACTCAGGATGGCACGCTTGTGGCATCAACGGTGCAGGAAGGGGTCATGCGTAACCGTAACGCGTAAGATGTCATGGGCGAGGGATAACGCCTGATGCTATCCCTCATAACGAAAAAAAGCCTCCCGACGGGAGGCTTTGCTGCTACTGGAGATGACTCAATTTATCAGGCGTTGTAGGCGTTTTCGCCGTGGCTGTTGACATCCAGACCTTCGCGTTCCTGCTCTTCCGGAACACGCAGACCTACGGTCATATCCGCCACTTTATAACCGATGAAGGCCACAATGCCGGACCAGACGATAGTGATGCCGATACTTTCCAGCTGTACCAGCAGCTGATGGCCCATGGTAACGCCTTCCGCATAGCCGACGCCGCCCAGAGAGGTTGCGGCAAAGATACCGGTCAGGATACAGCCCACGATACCGCAGACACCGTGTACGCCGAACACATCGCACGGATCATCAACACGCAACCAGCGTTTCAGAACCGTTACCCCCCACAGACCCGCCAGGCCGGAGGCGAGACCCACAATCAGTGAGCCGCCTACACCGATGTAACCACATGCCGGGGTAACGCCAACCAGACCAGCAATCGCCCCGGAACAGGCACCTAACAGAGAAGGTTTACCGCGGGTCGCCCATTCGCCGAAGGTCCAGGCCAGAATAGCCGCAGCGGTCGCCACAACGGTGTTGACGAAAGCCAGCGCGGCAATTTCGTTCGCCGCACTCGCGGAACCGGCGTTAAAGCCAAACCAGCCAACATACAGGATTGCCGTCCCGGTGAAGACCATCGGCAGGTTATGCGGTTTGAACGCTTCTTTGCCAAAGCCAACGCGTTTGCCCATCATATAGGCGCCCACCAGACCGGCAACGGCGGCGTTGATATGCACTACGGTACCACCGGCGAAATCCAGCGCGCCGTGCGTCGCCAGCAGACCACCGCCCCATACCATGTGTGCAATCGGCACATAGGAGAGCGTCATCCAGACGACGACGAAAATCAGCACCGCGGAGAAGCGAATACGTTCAGCCAGCGCGCCCACGATCAGGCCAACGGTGATGCAGGCGAAGGAGCCCTGGAAAGCGACGTGGATGTACTGATAGAAGGTCCCCATCAGCGCTTTCAGCTCTATGTTTTTCAATAATACCCAGTCGAAGCTGCCGAAGAAGCTGCCGCCGGTACCAAACGCCAGGGTGTAGCCATAAACCACCCACAGCACACATACCAGCCCAAAGGTGACGATGACCTGGGTCAGCATAGAGAGCACGTTTTTACCGCGAATCAGGCCACCATAGAACAGCGCAATGCCCGGAATGGTCATAAACAGCACCAGCGCGGTGCAAATCATCATAAAGGCGTTGTCGGCTTTATCTGCCACCGCCGGTGCGGCCATCGCCAGCCCCGGAAGCAGTGCCAGCGAACCCAGACCCGTTTTCATTGTTGCTATTTTCATTTTCTCGATCCCCATCACTGTGTGGTCTGGACGTTACAGTGCCGCTTCGTCGGCTTCGCCGGTACGGATGCGAATAACGCGTTGCAACTCGGCGACGAAAATTTTGCCATCGCCAATTTTTCCGGTGTAGGCCGCTTTACTAATCACATCAACGACCTCATCAAGCTGATCGTCGGCAATCGCGACATCAATCTTCACCTTTGGCAGAAAATTGACGCTGTATTCGGCACCACGGTACAGCTCGGCGTGGCCTTTCTGACGGCCAAACCCTTTTACCTCAGTGACCGTCAGGCCCTGAATGCCGATGGAAGATAACGCTTCACGCACATCTTCCAGTTTGAATGGTTTGATTACCACGGTAACCAGCTTCATAAGTCCCCTCCGCTCTGAATTCGTAATGGCAGCAGCTAACACACAGGGAATAAAGCAAGGGCTATGCCAGAAATGAAAAAGGGCCGCATAGCGGCCCTTTTAACGAAGAAAACAGCACAACAGTGGCAGAAGGTAGCGGAAAAACGCCGACCACAGCCAAAAACGCACCATTTCAGTGCATCAGGCGTTGCATTTTTGCACCATGCTAAACCGCGCCAGCACGGGTGCTTGCTTATAGTGCATCAGGCGATCAACGACTCTTCCTGCGCGCTGGCAGCCAGCTCTTCGCCGGCCAGCTGCAGCTGATACATTTGCCAGTAGCGCCCTTTTGCTGCCAGCAACTGCTGATGATTGCCACGCTCAACCGCCTGCCCACGGTGGAGCACCAGAATGGTGTCGGCATCAACAATCGTCGACAGACGATGTGCAATCACCACCAGCGTGGTGTGCTGACGAACTTTAGCCAACGCTTGCTGAATCGCCTGTTCGGTGCCGGAATCGATATTCGCCGTCGCTTCATCGAGAATCAAAATCTGCGGGGTATCCACCAGCACCCGCGCCAGCGCCAGCAGCTGCTTCTGTCCCACCGACAGATTATTCCCCTGCTCGCCCAGCTGCGTATAAATCCCCTCGCTCATTCCGCGCGCCAGTTCTGCCAGCTGCACCGACTCCAGCGCCTCCCAGACCTGCGCCTCGCTGATATCGCGACCGAGCGTGACGTTGGCATAAAAGGTATCCGCCAGCACTACCGGATCCTGCTGCACCATGGCAACGCCCTGGCGCAACGCGCTGTGGCTCAGTGAAGCGAGCGGGCGACCGTCGATACGAATTTCCCCTTTGCTCAGCGGGTAGTAGCCCATCATCAGACTGGCCAGGGTGCTTTTACCGCTGCCGGTGTGCCCCACCAGCGCCACAAAACCACGGGACGGAATATCCAGGTTAATGTCCTGCAGCACCAGACGATCGCCACGATAAGCAAAAGAGAGATTCTCAATTGACACGGTGCCGCTGCGCAGCGGCGCACTGTCCTGGCCCCACGCCTGACGCGGGCGATCCATCAGTTCGAAGACGCGCTCGCCGGCGACGACCGCCTGCTGAAGCATCGACTGCTGGGTTGTTAGCTCGATCAGCGGCTCATTCAGGCGCCCCAGGTAGCTGATAAAGGCGTACAGCACCCCGACTTCAATTGTGCCGGCCGAGCTGAATCCAAACAGCATCAGCAGCCCGCAGAGCACCAGCGTTGAGAACAGGCTCAGCAGCGGACGCAGCAGGAAACCATCGAGGCGCAGCGTTTGCATCCGCGCCAGATAGTGCGCATAGCTGGCTTCGCGCATCCGCTCGCCAAAACGCGCCTGCTGGCGGAACTGCTGGATCACACCCATCCCGTTGATGACTTCATTAAAGCCGTCGTTGATATCGGCCAGCCAGGCCCGTACCCGACGCACGATCGGCGTGCTGTAGCGTTGATAAATCATCATCACGATCAACACCGCCGGGAAAATAGTCAGCGCCACCAGCGCCATGCGCCAGTCAAGGCTGAACATCGCCACCAGCATTGCGCCTATCAGCGCCGCGCTACGCAGCACCGTCGCCACCACCGTGACGTACAGATCGCGGATCACTTCCGTGTCGTTGGTGACGCGGGAGATCAGTTGCCCGACCGGCTGGGTATCAAATTCGCTCAGCGGCTGGCGCAGCGCGGCATCCATCACATCACTGCGCAGCTGCTGCACCACGCCAACAGCGGCGCGGTTAAACAGCAGCGACTGGTTATAGTGCAGGGTCGCCGCAAGGATCTGCAGGCCGAGGTAGGCCGCGGCAAGACCGCAGACCAGCTTCAGCGGCACCGAGTTCTTCGCCACCATATTATCGATAAAGTAGCTGATCAGCAGCGGACCACTGACCTCGGCGGCCGCGGCAATCCACATCATCACCACCGCGATAATCAGCGGTTTACGCCACGGGGAACCGTAGGCCAGCAGGCGTTTTAACGTCGGCCAGAGCTCGGAAAAACTACGCATCAGCGGCCTCCTCGTGATCCTGCGGCGCATCGTCCAGCGCCGCTTCCAGCTGTTGATAGCGATACATATCGCGATACCAGCCGGGCTGCGCCACCAGTCCATCGTGACGACCGCGCTGGACAATATGCCCGTGTTGCATCACCAGAATCTCGCTGGCCTCAGTCAGTGCCGACAGGCGATGGGCGCTGATAATAACCGTTCGCCCCTCTCCCCACTGCCGCAGATTATGCAATATCTGATGCTCGGTCCGGCCATCCACCGCCGACAGCGCATCGTCAAGAATCAGAATCTCGGCTTCCAGCAACAGCGCGCGGGCGATGGAAATGCGCTGTTTTTGCCCGCCGGACAGCATCACGCCACGTTCGCCGACTTCCGTTTCATATCCCTGCGGCAGGCGCAGAATATCGTCGTGCACGCTGGCCAGCCGCGCAACATGCTCAATTTGCTCCGGCGTTGCATCGGGCCTGCCGAGCGCGATGTTGTTGGCGACGGTGTCGGAAAACAGAAACGGCGTCTGGTTCACTACCGCCAGCCGGGCGCGCCAGCTATCGAGCTGCAGCCGCGTCAGCGGAATATCATGGAAGCGAATATCCCCTTGCGTGACGTCAAAGTGGCGCTGAATCAGCGCCAGAATCGTGCTTTTCCCTGCGCCGGTTGGCCCGCAAATGCCCAGCATTTGCCCAGGCTGGAGCACGAAGTTGACCTTCTCCAGCGAGGCCTTATTCGCCTGCGGATAGATAAATTCGCGTACGGCGACGCTCAGCGCACCGCGCCCTTCCGGGGCCAGCTCATGACCATCGTTGACGGTCGGCGCCTCCTCGAGCATCGTGCGGATCCGACTGTAGGCCGCGCTGCCGCGTTCCACGATGTTAAACATCCATGCCAGCGCCAGCATCGGCCAAATCATCAAACCGAGATACATCACAAAGCTGGTTAGCTGGCCGAGGGTCATACTGCCCTGCAGCACCATCCAGCTCCCGCCGCCGATCGCCAGCAGGTTAGCCGTGCCAATCGCGATATAGATAGTCGGATCAAAGCGCGCATCAATCCGCGCCACGCGCATGTTTTTCCTGCCGGTATCCGCCGCATCGGCAGCAAACTGCGCCGATTGCCGGTCCTCCAGGCCAAAGGCCTTAATCATGCGGATGCTGGTCAGGCTCTCCTGAGTACGATCGTTGAGGCTGGAGAATGCCGCCTGCGCGACGCGGAAGCGTTCATGGAGCGCATCACCGTTACGCTTGATAACCAGGGCCATCACCGGCATCGGCAGCAGCGCCAGCAGGGTGAGCTGCCAGCTGATTTGCGTCGACATCACGATCAATACCGCACAGCCCATTACCATCGAGTCCACCAGCGTCAGCACCCCTTCCCCCGCAGCAAAAACCACCCGATCAACATCGTTGGTGGCGCGCGCGATCAGGTCGCCGGTGCGGTGGCGCAGGTAAAAAGCCGGATGCTGACGGCTGAGCTGACGGTAAAAGTCCTCCCGTAGCTCCACGGCCAGCTGATAAGAGGCACCAAAAAGCAGCACGCGCCAGACGTAGCGCAGCAGATAGACCATCACCGCGATCAGGACCAACGCGCCGATCCACATCCACACCTTCTCCGCGGTGTAATGTTGTCTGGTGACGCCGTCAACCACGATTCCCACCACCTTTGGCGGAATCAGCTGTAAAACGGCGATAATGGCCAGCAGGGCAATAGCACCGAAATAACGGCGCCACTCCCGGCGGAAGTACCAGCTAAGTTGAGCAAATAATCGCAAGCAGTTAAATCCTGAGTGTATAAATCGTCGCGGCAAACGCCGTTAATCAATAGGTAAGGCAGTGGTGTATTTTATCTGTTCCATCGCGAAACTCGAAGTGACATCAGACAGCCCGGGGACGCTGTTCACCAACCGTTTATAAAAATCATCGTAGCGTTTCATATCCGCCACCTGCACCCGCAGCAGGTAATCATACTCTCCCGCCATACGCCAGAAACCGAGGACTTCCGCCATCTGCGTGACTTCGCTGACGAAGCGGCAGTACCAGTCGCTGCTGTGATGCTGGGTCTTAATCAGTACAAATGCCGTCAGACCGAGCCCCAGCTTTTCGGCATCCAGCAGCGCCACGCGCCCGAGCAGGATCCCCTCATCTTCCAGCCGCTTCAGCCGTTTCCAGCAGGGCGTGGTGGTCAGATTAACGGCATCAGCCAGCGCCTGCAAAGAGAGGGTGCAGTCAGTTTGCAGTAAAGAAAGCAGCTTACGGTCAATTTTATCTAGCATGAGGCACCTCCGGAGAAAAATTTTCTCCCTTCATTGTAATTGAAAGGCTAAATAGCAACAATTTTTCCTCACACTTCCGTTAAGCTGGGCACAAAATGACAAACAGGAAATGACGATGAATAGCGCCTGGGTAAAACACGCAATCAGTGAAATCAACGCCGATTATCAGCGTTCCGCCGACACGCACCTTATTCGCCTCGCGCTGCCCGGGTTCCCGGGTATTCAGATCTACCTGAAAGATGAGAGCACCCATCCTACCGGCAGCCTGAAACACCGCCTGGCGCGCTCTCTGTTCCTTTACGGCCTGTGTAACGGCTGGATTAAGGAAGGGACGACGATTATCGAAGCCTCTTCCGGCTCGACGGCGGTTTCTGAAGCCTACTTTGCGCGCCTGCTCGGTCTGCCGTTTATCGCCGTTATGCCTTCCTGTACGGCAAAACGCAAAATTGAGCAGATTGAGTTTTATGGCGGACGCTGTCACTTTGTCGAGAGCGCGTGTGAAATCTATGCCGCCTCCGAAAGACTGGCTCGCGAACTGAACGGCCATTATATGGATCAGTTTACCTTCGCTGAACGGGCGACGGACTGGCGCGGCAATAACAATATTGCCGACAGCATCTTCCGGCAGATGACCCATGAACCGCATCCGCAGCCCTCATACATCGTGATGAGTGCGGGGACCGGCGGGACTTCGGCCACTATTGGCCGCTATATCCGCTGTCAGGGCTATGATACGCAGCTGCTGGTGGTTGATCCGCAAAACTCGGTGTTCCTCGACTACTGGCAGAGCCGCGATGCCGGCCTGCGCAGCCCGGTCGGAAGCAAAATCGAAGGTATCGGTCGTCCGCGCGTCGAGCCATCATTTATTCCTGATGTCGTCGATGAGATGCTGCGGGTCCCGGACGCGGCCAGCGTCGCCACCGCCCTGTGGCTGGAAACGCTGCTTGGTCGCAAAGTCGGCGCCTCCACCGGCACCAATATGTGGGGCGTGCTTGAGCTTGCCGTGCGTATGCGCGCTGAGGGCCGTACCGGTTCTATCGTCACTCTGCTGTGCGACAGCGGCGAACGCTATCTGGAAAGCTATTACAACCCGCAGTGGGTCGCGAGCCAGATCGGCGATATCACTCCGTGGCAGGCAAAAATCGCGGAGATGGTGAACACCCAATAAAAAAAGCCAGACACCAAGGGTGCCTGGCTTGCTGGAAGGGTCTGTTTATTCGGGGGAATAAGGAAGATCGGGATTATCCAGCCAATGAGTTAAAAAATGGGAGACCGCTTCATGGCGACAGTCTCCAATAACCGGTAAATGCGGCAGTTCAGCTTTGAGCTGCGGCATTGCGTTACCCATAATGACCCCGCGCCCCACGCTATCGAGCATTTCGCGGTCGTTCATGGCGTCGCCAAACGCCATACAATCCTGCATCGACAGGCCCAGATGCTGGCTGAGTACCGCCAGCGCAGCGCCTTTATTACAACCATTCGGCAGCACTTCCAGGCAGTCGAACGCTGAAAAACAAATATGCGCGCGATCCCCGAGTGCTTCAGCCAGCTGAACGTTGAGCCGCTGGAGATCGTCGTGATCGCCGCAGAAGCAGACTTTGGTGACGTTATCCGTCGGCATCCGCCTGGGATCGTATATCTGATAGCGGAAGCCGCTGAAAATATGCGCTTTGAGCAACTCGGGCATCGCTTGCCCGGTAAACCAGCCACCGTCGTTAAAGACGTGCATACTGGCCGCCGTATCCCAGCGACGGTGGAGCACCGCTTCCGCGACGCCAGGATCAAGATCGCTACGGTGCAGTTCTTCACCATCCAGCGCGTGAATCCGCGTACCGTTGCCGGTAATTAAGTAAGCATCCAGCGAGAACTCACCGATGACGTGGCGCATTTCCAGCGCATGGCGTCCCGTGGCAAAGGTCAGGGTAATGTCACGATCGCGCAGGCGCTTCAGCGTTGAGAGCGTTGACGTTCCCAGACGATGGTCCGGCAGCAGCAGCGTGCCGTCCATATCAAAAGCAGCGAGTCTTGCCATGTGAGCTCCCAAAAGCACGGTGAGTTTTACTTGAGTTCCAGTATCACCTGAGATATACGGAAGTAATAGTGAATAGATAAATTTTATTGTTCCGGTTTTACAAACCGTGCTCGCGCAGGCTCCGAAGGGGCGAGGCCGAAGGACAGCCTGGGTAACAAGTGTGAATAAGCGCAAGCAGCGCAGAGGCAGTCTTGTCAGGTGAGATGAATATACACAGAATCATCCGGCCTGCATCAAGGCGGCAAGTACGCGAATCCCCGGGAGCTTACTCCAGTAAGTGACCGGGGTGAGCAAGCGCAAGCAGCGCAGAGGCAGTCTTGTCAGGTGAGATGAATATACACAAAATCATTCGGCCTGCATCAAGGCGGCAAGTACGCGAATCCCCGGGAGCTTACTCCAGTAAGTGACCGGGGTGAGCAAGCGTAGCCAACGCAGAGGCAGGTTGAAGGATGAAGTGTATATGAGATTACTGAACCGGCTGAACCAGTACCAGCGCCTGTGGCTCCCCTCCTCCGGCGCGCCACAGCAGGTGACCGTAAGTGAGCTGGCAGAACGCTGTTTTTGCAGCGAGCGCCATATTCGAACGCTGATTCGTCAGGCGCAGGAGGCCGGCTGGTTGAGCTGGCAGGCGACTCCCGGGCGCGGAAAACGCGGCACGCTGATTTTTCATACCGCACCAGATGCCTTACGTAATGAGATGATGGAGCTGGCGCTGAATAACGGCCAGCAGAAAAATGCGCTGGAGCTGGCTCAGCTGGCGACGGAAGAGCTGAAGGCGCTGCTGTCACCTTTTCTTGGCGGTCAGTGGCAAAACAATACGCCGACTTTGCGCATTCCCTACTATCGCCCGCTTGACGCTCTGCAGCCGGGGTTTTTACCCGGTCGCGCCGAACAACATCTTGCCGGGCAAATTTTTTCTGGCCTGACGCGCTTCGGAGCACAAAATAGCGCTCCGGCCGGTGATTTAGCCCACCACTGGCAGGTATCGCCGGACGGCCTGCGCTGGCAGTTTTATATCCGCTCAACGCTGTTCTGGCATAATGGCGATCCGATAGAAACGCTGCAGCTTCGGCGGCGGCTGCTGATGTTGCTGGAGCTGCCCGCCCTGCGTACCCTGTTTGCCAGCATTAACCGAATCGATGTCACGCATGCGCAGTGTCTGACGATTACGCTGCATCGCCCGGATTACTGGCTACCGTTCCGCCTCGCCAGCGACGGCAGCTTACTGGCGCATCCCGATGAACCATCGGTCGGTAGCGGGCCGTTCCGTCTGAAACTGTTCAGCCCGGAGCTGGTGCGGCTGGAGAATCATCCGCGCTATCATCTGAACCACCCGCTGATCCAGGCGGTGGAGTACTGGATCACTCCCCAGCTGTTTGAGCAGAATCTGGGCACCAGCTGCCGCCACCCGGTGCAGATTACCATTGGCGATCCGGACAAGCTGGCAAATCTTCGTCAGGTCAGCAATAGCATCAGCCTCGGGTTTTGCTACCTGGCGCTGCGTCAGAGCCCTCGCCTCAGCAAAGCTCAGGCGCAACGTCTGGTATCGCTGATTCACCGCTCTTCACTGCTGAAGACGCTTCCGCTCGACGAAGATTTGATTACCCCCAGCAACGAGGTGTTGCCCGGATGGACCATTCCCCAGGGGCCAGAGAATCAGGATATTCCTCTGCCCGAACAGCTTACGTTGCTGTATCACCTGCCGGTCGAACTGCACACGATGGCAGAACAGCTCCGCCTACGGCTTGCCGCCCTCGGTTGTGAACTGAAGCTCATTTTTCACGACGCCAAAAACTGGCACGGTTGCCAGGAACTGGCGCAGGCGGATTTGGTCATGGGCGATCGGCTGATCGGCGAAGCGCCGGAATACACGCTGGAACAGTGGCTGCGTTGCGATACGATGTGGCCTCATTTATTGACCGGGGCACAGTATGCTCATCTGCAGGCCACCCTCGATGCCGTCCAGGCGCAGCCTGAAGAACGCAGCCGCAACGAAGCGTTGCGCAATGTCTTCAATATCCTGATGGACGATGCCATCATGACGCCGCTATTTAATTACAATTATCGCATCAGTGCCCCACCGGGCGTAAACGGCCTGCAGCTTAACGCCCGGGGCTGGTTTGATTTCACCAGCGCCTGGCTACCGGCATCGCCGCCGTGATGAAGCTGGTCGCCGCGCCCATCAGGCGCTACCATATCGCTTTCACTTTGATTGTCAGGAATTGCCATGAAACGCGCCGTAGTTGTCTTCAGCGGAGGACAAGATTCAACGACCTGCCTGGTGCAGGCTCTGCAACAGTACGATGAAGTGCACTGCGTCACTTTTGATTATGGCCAACGCCACCGCGCGGAAATTGACGTCGCTCGCTCTCTGGCGTTAAAGCTGGGCGCCGTTGCCCATAAGGTGCTCGACGTGACGTTGCTTAACGAGCTTGCCGTCAGCAGCCTGACCCGCGATAACATCCCGGTGCCGGACTATGAGCCGGAAGCCAGCGGTATCCCGAATACCTTCGTGCCCGGGCGTAATATCCTGTTTTTAACCCTGACGGCGATTTACGCCTACCAGGTTAAGGCAGAGGCGATCATTACCGGCGTGTGCGAAACCGATTTTTCCGGCTACCCGGACTGCCGCGACGAGTTCGTGAAAGCGCTGCACCATGCCGTCAGCCTCGGAATGGCGAAAGATATTCGCTTCGAGACGCCGCTGATGTGGCTTAACAAAGCCGAGACATGGGCCTTAGCCGATTACTGGGGCCAGTTAGCACTGGTGCGCCATGAAACCCTGACCTGCTATAACGGCATTAAAGGCGACGGCTGCGGACAGTGCGCGGCCTGTAACCTGCGCGCCAACGGGCTAAGCCAGTACGAGGCCGATCGGCCGGGTATTATGGCAGTGATGAAACAGAAAACCGGGCTACAGTAACCGGTCATTTCCCGGTAGCGGCTGACGCCATACCGGGCCTGTAAGATCCGCGCATGACATCAAGCCCGTAGCCGGTCAGCACAATTCCAGTACCAAATCCGCAACGCACCGTCGGCCGGGTAAGGCATCAGCCACCGCCCGGCATTTTCTCTATGGCCGTTAGCTGAGACGGATGCGCGATAGCGCATCCGGGACACATGCCTCCGACTGGCCTGTCAGCAAGGCTCCAGCTGAATCAGTTTCTCGCGCAGTTCCCCCTCCAGCGGCAGCGCCTTCTGCGTTTTAAGATCGATGCAGACAAAGGTGATTAGCGCATCGGCTACCCCTTCGCCGTTAGGATTGAGGGTTACCACCTGGCTTAATGTTCCGCTTTTCCCGTTCAGCTGTTCCAGTTTGCTGGTGACGGTAAGCACATCGCCTAACACCGCCGGGCGGCGATAATTGATATTGATATTCACCACCACGAAGGCGATGTTGCGTGCGGTCATCCAGTGAAAAGCCGGGCTGCTTTCCAGGCCGTCCCAACGCGCCTCTTCGAGAAATTCCAGATAACGCGCATTATTGACGTGCTGATAGACGTCGAGATGATAGCCGCGAACTTTGATTTGTGTCTGCATAGCGCACATGCCTTATCTTTCATTGTTGTTTTGAGGTCAGAGGTCACACCACTTATGTGACCTCTTCATTCTGGCAAATAATGACGACTGTGCAAACTTGTGCTGAAAATTTATAACTTCAGATGTGACAGATTTCTCTCCACCAGCGAGTGCCCCATCCCCGGGACCTGCTTAAGATCGTCAACGGTTTTAAATGGTCCGTACTCTTCGCGATAGCTCACGATTGCCTGCGCTTTCTTCAGACCGACGCCATTCAAAGCCTTTGCCAGCTCCTCTGCGCTGGCACTATTGATACTCACCCTGATTCCATCACTCTCAGTCGCGTTTAACGTCTCAGGCACCTTCGCCTGCGGCGTCTGCACGCTCTCCTTTGCCGTCGCCGACGTTTTCCCGCTGGAAGGGGCGGCAAGTACACCCTGATGTCCTGCCGCGCAAACCAGTACGGCGGCGGCAATAAGCGTTTTCAATCCACGTTTCATGCTGTTATCTCCTTGTTTGTAGACAGCGGGATCACAATAGCGAGGGTGGAAATGGAGTACAAAAGACAAACCGCAGAAATGGAAAAGGCCGCGAAAGCGGCCTTTGAGGATTACATCACGTTACTGATTTTTGCGAAGCGTCACGAAATTATTGCTGTTGGTCGATAGCATCGCCGAGTTTAATTTTCGCGGACTTACGCAGGTTGCTCATCAGCGCTTCGAAAGCAATCTGAGCATTGTTCTGCGTGATGCCTTGCACCATGGCTTTTTTCTGCGCTTCCGGCATGTCGCCGGCTTTGACCTCATCCAGCGCCAGCAGCACCACGTTGCCTTTGATGTCGCTACCCATACCGTAGACAGGTTTACCCTGCTGCGGCAGCGGCAGAGCAAACGCCGCCTGGCTCAAGGGATCCTGACCGGTACGTGCCAGCGTCTGCGCCGGGCCGAAGCTTAAACCTGCGGCTTTCATCGCCTCGTCACCTTTACCATCTTTGAGCGCGGCCAGCAGCTTGTCTGCATCCAGCTTCGCCTGCTGTTCAGCTTTGGTATGTTTGACGATATCGATAACCTGCGCTTTCACATCTGCCAGTGGCTTCACGGCTTCCGCTTTGTGCTCGCTGATACGCAGAACAAAGGCGCGATCGCCATCGACGGTGATGATATCGGAGTTGCTGCCCGGCGTACCGTTCTCGCCCACCAGACCGCCGTTGAAGATAGCATCGGCAACCGGTTTAAAGTTCAGCTCTTCTGGCAAATTGTCACGCCCAAACCAGCCGGTTTCGGTCACTTTCACATTCGCAGCCTGTGCGGCGCTGGCCAGCGATTCGTTATCATTGCTGGCGGCATCGCTCACTTTCTGCTGCAGCGCGTAGTAAGCATCCAGCGCTTTTTCCTGCTTCACTTTCGCCGCGATATCATCGCGAACTTCGGCCAGCGGTTTAACCTTCGCCGGCTGAACATCATCAAGACGGACAACCAGGAAACCAACGGAAGATTTAATCACGCCAGAAAGCTGGCCTTTTTCTTTCAGACCGGCATTTTTCAGCTCTGGTACCGTCGCAGCATCGTCCATCCAGCCCATATCGCCACCGTTGCGGGCAGAGATAATGTCGGTAGATTTTTCTTTCGCCAGGGTGGCGAAATCGGCCCCTTTCTTCAGCTCATCCAGAACCGTCTGGGCATCGGCTTCGGTCTTGGTCTGAATCACGCTGTAGCGGTTACGCTGCGGCTGCGTGAACTGATCCTGATGCTGATCATACCAGGACTGGATTTCCTCGTCAGAGGCGTTCTCCTGCATGCCAGCCGCATCCATTTTGATGTAGCTCACGCGGAACTGCTCCGGCGCCATGAAACGGGCCTGGTTTTGCTGGTAGTAAGCGTTGACTTCCTCATCGGTCACCGTCTGCTTCGCCGCCAGTGCATTGACATCGATGGTGGCTTCACGCACTACGCGTTGCTGGGATACCAGCGCAGCCAGCTGATCGGATTCACCGGGCAGCATAAAGTCAGTACCGGCAATGGCATTAATCAGCTGCTGAGTTGTCAGCTGGTTGCGCAGCGCCTGCGCGTACTGATCGGTGGTCATGCCCATTTGATTCACGATACCGCTAAAACGTTCGTTATCAAATTTGCCGTCAGTCTGGAAAGCCTGAGTCTGGAAGATAGCCTGTTTGACTTGAGCATCGCTGACGCTCAGTCCGAGTTCGCGGGCGTACTGGTCAAGCAGCGACTCGTCAATCAGACGGTTCAGCACCTGCTGACGCATGGTTTTCATGTAGTTTTCGTTGGCCGCCAGTTCAGAGAACTGATCGCCAAGCTGCTGCTGCATACGGTTACGTTCGCTGGCAACGGCATTTTCAAACTGTGAGCGACCAATTTCCTGGTCGTTAACTTTCGCGGCATAATTGTTACTGCCGCCAATCAGGTAACCACTCACCCCGGTCAAAATGAACGAGATAATGATGATACCGAAAATAATCTTGAGCACGACGCTATTGGCGGCCGTGCGTAGGTTGTCCATCATGGTGTAACAACGCTCCGCTGTAGATGACTTTAGCTCGCGCAGCATAGCACGTGATGGCTGCCGCGCGTGAGGACCTATTTTGACAAGAAAATGGGGTGATTGTCAGCCCACAAGTGCGTACAAACACACATAAAGTCGGGTTCCGGGCAAATAAAAAAGGCACATCTCGCGATGCGCCCTTGTACTTCGTCACATTCCCTGATGGGAAGCCGATCAGTTTACCGCGTCTTTCAGCGCTTTACCGGCACGGAAACCCGGCACTTTGGCAGCAGCGATGGTAATTTCTTTACCTGTTTGCGGGTTGCGACCAGTACGGGCAGCGCGCTCTTTCACAGCAAAGGTACCAAACCCGACCAGCGCAACGTCATCTCCAGCCTGCAGAGATTCAGTAACAGAAGCAATTAAAGCATCTAACGCACGTCCGGCTGCAGCTTTAGAAATGTCCGCACCCGCAGCAATTTTGTCAATCAGTTGAGATTTATTCACTGTTCTCTTCCTCTCTTTATAATTTATATCGCACCAGAATCCTTCGTGGTGCGACCGCGCAGCAGTTATATCAGGACTGTCATGCCCTTACAACAGAGTTGTAGATGACCCCCTGCCAGCGATCTAAGTTAGCTACACAAAAAAAGGCTGGCAAGTACGAATTTACTTCCCAGCCCCACTTTTCTTAGCGCTATTTGCGCGAAATCACTATTTTGCCGTGACGACCTGCATGCCGAATGGTTCGTTCTGCAACGCAAGTGTCAGAACTTCTTCGATTCGTTTCACCGGATGGATATCTAAATCGGCAATAACGTTATCTGGAATTTCTTCAAGGTCACGTTTATTTTCATCAGGAATCAGAACAGTCTTAATGCCGCCGCGATGTGCCGCCAGCAGTTTTTCCTTCAGACCGCCGATTGGCAGCACCTGACCACGCAGGGTAATTTCCCCCGTCATCGCGACGTCAGCGCGTACCGGATTCCCCGTCAGACAGGAGACCAGCGCGGTACACATCGCAATACCGGCGCTCGGACCGTCTTTCGGCGTCGCCCCTTCCGGAACGTGAACGTGAATATCACGTTTTTCGTAGAAATCCGAATTAATTCCCAGCTTATCCGCACGCGAACGGACCACGGTCAGCGCAGCCTGAATAGACTCCTGCATCACTTCGCCCAGCGAACCGGTATAGGTCAGCTTGCCTTTCCCCGGCACACAGGCGGTTTCGATGGTCAGCAGATCGCCGCCCACTTCCGTCCATGCCAGACCGGTGACCTGGCCGACGCGGTTTTCGCTATCCGCACGACCGTAGTCATAGCGCTGCACGCCAAGGAAATCATGCAGGTTATCGCCATTAATCGTAATGTGCTTCAGTGACTTATCCAGCAGCAGCTGTTTAACCGCCTTACGGCACAGCTTGGAAATTTCACGCTCCAGCCCACGCACGCCCGCTTCACGGGTGTAATAGCGAATAATCCCGACGATCGCGCTGTCCTCTACGGTCAGCTCGCCTTTCTTCAGCGCATTACGCTCAATCTGCTTAGACAGCAGGTGACGTTTGGCGATGTTCAGTTTTTCGTCTTCGGTATAACCGGACAGACGAATCACTTCCATACGATCCAGCAGCGGCGCCGGAATGTTCATGGAGTTAGAGGTCGCCACAAACATCACATCGCTCAGATCGTAGTCCACTTCCAGATAGTGGTCGTTAAACGCCACGTTCTGTTCCGGATCTAACACTTCCAGCAGCGCTGAGGCCGGATCGCCGCGCATGTCGGAGGACATTTTGTCGATCTCATCCAGCAGGAACAGCGGGTTTTTCACCCCCACTTTCGCCATTTTCTGGATCAGTTTGCCCGGCATTGAGCCGATGTAGGTCCGGCGGTGACCGCGGATTTCCGCTTCATCACGCACGCCGCCCAGCGCCATACGCACGTACTTACGGCCGGTGGCTTTAGCGATGGACTGGCCCAGCGAGGTTTTACCCACCCCCGGCGGTCCAACCAGGCACAGAATCGGCCCTTTCAGCTTGTTGACGCGGCTCTGTACTGCGAGATACTCAAGGATACGATCCTTCACGCGCTCCAGGCCGTAATGGTCGGTATCGAGGATCTCCTGAGCCTGACGCAGATCTTTTTTGACCTTGCTGCGCGCGCTCCACGGCACCTGCACCATCCAGTCGATGTAGCCGCGTACGACGGTGGCTTCCGCCGACATCGGCGACATCATCTTCAGCTTTTGCAGTTCCGCTTCGGTTTTTTCTTTCGCCTCTTTCGGCATTTTTGCCGCGTCGATCTTGCGCTTCAGCGCTTCGTTCTCGTCCGGGGCATCGTCCATCTCGCCAAGCTCTTTCTGGATGGCCTTCATCTGCTCATTCAGATAGTACTCACGCTGAGACTTTTCCATCTGCTTTTTCACGCGGTTGCGAATACGCTTCTCAACCTGCAGCAGATCGATTTCCGATTCCATCATCGCCATCAGATATTCCAGACGTTCGTTAATGTCGGACATCTCGAGGACGGACTGCTTATCTGCCAGCTTAAGCGGCATGTGCGCAGCAATGGTATCAGCCAGACGCGCAGGATCGTCGATGCTGTTGAGCGACGTCAGCACTTCCGGCGGGATTTTCTTGTTCAGCTTGATGTAGCCTTCAAACTGACCGATCGCGGTGCGCACCAGGACTTCCTGCTCGCGTTCGTCGATCGCCGGCGATTCCAGGTACTCTGCTTTCGCTGAAAAATGCTCGCCGTTATCAGACAGTGCAGAAATACGCGCGCGCTGCAGGCCTTCAACCAGCACTTTGACGGTGCCATCAGGCAGCTTCAGCATCTGTAAAATTGACGCCACGGTCCCGACGGTGAAAAGATCATTTACACCCGGCTCATCCGTCGAAGCTTCTTTCTGCGCAACCAGCATGATTTTTTTATCATGGTCCATAGCCGCTTCAAGACAACGGATAGATTTTTCCCGCCCTACAAACAGGGGTATGACCATGTGCGGATAAACCACCACATCGCGCAACGGCAATACGGGGATTTCAATGCGTTCAGAACGCTCAGGATTCATAGAGCTCTCTCTTAGTTTAAAGTCCGCCAGGTAGCCAGCGGCACGACTCGTCATCGCGACGCCGTTAATATGTAATCCAGTATATGGGGATGTATTCCACACATTCAACGGCGGGAATGCAGGAAAAATAAAAGGGGAGATAAAATCCCCCCTTTTTGTTAACTGCTTGAGCAAGTTGGCTAATTATTCACCAGACGCCTGCTGCGCTTCCGGTTTGCCATAGATCAGCAACGGCTTGCTTTGTCCGTCGATAACGGAAGCATCGATGACCACTTTTTCCACGTCTTCCATTGACGGAAGATCGTACATGGTATCGAGCAGCGCGGCTTCAACGATGGAACGCAGACCACGAGCACCGGTTTTACGCGCCATCGCTTTTTTGGCGATCGCGTCCAGCGCTTCATCGCGGAACTCCAGCTCAGCGCCTTCCAGGTTAAACAATGCCTGATACTGTTTGGTCAGGGCATTTTTCGGCTCTTTCAGGATCTGAATCAGCGCTTCTTCGCTCAGCTCATTCAGCGTTGCAACGACCGGCAGACGACCGATGAACTCTGGAATCAGACCAAATTTGATCAGATCTTCCGGCTCAACCTGAGACAGCAGCTCACCTTCGCTCGCTTTGTCAGATTTGGCTTTTACCGTCGCGCCGAAACCAATACCTGAACCGGTTTCGACACGATGGGAAATAACCTTATCCAGACCGGCAAACGCGCCGCCGCAGATAAACAGAATCTTGGAGGTATCAACCTGCAAGAACTCCTGCTGCGGATGCTTACGCCCGCCCTGCGGTGGTACCGCGGCAACGGTTCCTTCGATAAGCTTTAGCAGCGCCTGCTGCACGCCTTCGCCGGAGACATCGCGGGTAATCGACGGGTTATCCGATTTACGGGAAATTTTGTCGATCTCATCGATGTACACGATACCGCGCTGCGCTTTCTGTACGTCGTAGTCACATTTCTGCAGCAGCTTCTGAATGATGTTTTCGACGTCTTCACCGACATAACCGGCTTCGGTCAGGGTGGTGGCGTCCGCCATGGTGAACGGTACATCCAGCAGACGCGCCAGCGTTTCCGCCAGCAGCGTTTTACCGGAACCTGTCGGCCCGATCAGCAGAATGTTACTTTTACCCAGCTCAACACCGTTGCTGGTATCACCATTGCGCAGGCGTTTGTAGTGGTTGTATACCGCAACGGCCAGCACTTTTTTCGCCGGCTCCTGGCCGATAACGTAATCGTCCAGGTGGTGGCGGATTTCGTGCGGAGTCGGCAGCGCACTGCGTTCACGATGCGGCGCGACTTCTTTAATCTCTTCGCGAATGATGTCGTTACATAAATCAACGCATTCGTCGCAGATATACACGGATGGCCCGGCGATCAGCTTACGCACTTCATGCTGGCTTTTGCCGCAAAAAGAGCAATACAACAGTTTGCCCGAACCATCTTTGCGTTTATCTGTCATGAGTCCAAACCTCTTATTAAGTTCTTTGTGCCGCACACGACGACGCAAATGCCATTCTCAGGCGCAAGCCGCTGATAAGCGTTGTGCCGCCCTACTCCAGACAAGTATAGCGGCCCCCTTGCGCCAGGGGCATCAATTACGATGGGTCAAAATGGAATCGACCAGGCCGTATTCCACCGCTTCGGAGGCTGACAAGAAACGGTCACGCTCGGTGTCGTTCTCAATCTGCGCAAGGGATTGACCCGTATGGTGTGCCATCAGTTCATTCATCCGCCCTTTCACTTTCAGGATCTCGCGGGCGTGAATTTCGATATCCGTCGCCTGACCCTGATAGCCGCCCAGCGGCTGGTGGATCATCACGCGGGAATTCGGCAGGCAGAAACGCTTGCCTTTTGCCCCTGCGGTCAGCAGGAACGCGCCCATCGATGCCGCCTGGCCCATACAAATGGTGCTCACGTCAGGCTTGATGAACTGCATGGTGTCGTAAATCGACATCCCGGCGGTGATCACCCCGCCCGGAGAGTTAATGTACAGATAAATGTCTTTTTCCGGGTTCTCTGCTTCCAGAAAAAGCATCTGCGCCACGATCAGATTCGCCATGTGGTCTTCCACCTGGCCGGTCAGAAAGATGACGCGTTCCTTGAGCAGACGGGAGTAGATATCAAAAGAACGTTCACCGCGCGAGGTCTGTTCAATGACCATCGGCACCAGGGCCATATGGGGTGCAAAGTTATCTCGTTCGCCACTGTATGACATTTCCGTCTCCTGGATTAATTTTGAATAAACCTGCCGCACTGATTGTAACCTTATGGACGGATTATCAGCCAGAGTCTTCTGTCCGTCATCGTTCAAATTACCTGGATATCGGCCTTATGCCCGTAACCTGAACAAATCCCGACAGACACGCTTCGTCATTATGCATGATTTCACGCGTGCAGTTTCGTCTCCTCGTTGTGGGGACGATGCAATCATAATTCAAGCATAACAAGCTTTTGTCGTAACGCTATCATTGATATCGCGTTTTCGCACTCATCCTGAAGCTATTGCTGCGATAAAAAAAAAACCCGCCGCCTCTCGGCAACGGGTTTTACCTGAACGTTAAACCGTGGGCGAAATTACGCCTGCTGGTTCATCAGTTCATTGAAGGTCGTGGCTTTTTCAGACACTTTCGCTTTTGCCAGAACGGCTTCAACAGCCTGCTCTTCCAGCGCGACGTTACGCATGTTGTCCATCAGTTCGTTGTTTTTGCTGTAGAACTCAACAACTTCTTTCGGATCTTCGTAAGCGGAAGCCATCTCTTCGATCAGGCCTTTAACACGCTCTTCGTCAGCTTTCAGCTCGTTGGTTCGAATCACTTCGCCCAGCAGCAGACCGACAACTACGCGGCGTTTAGCCTGCTCTTCGAACAGTTCGCGCGGCAGTTCCAGAGCCTGCTTCTCATTGCCACCGAAACGCTGAGCAGCCTGACGACGCAGAACGTCGATTTCGCTGTCGATCAGGGCAGCCGGCACGTCGATGTCGTTCGCTTTAACCAGACCTTCGATAGCCTGAGACTTCACGCGGTTACGCACGGCGCCTTTCAGCTCGCGATCCATGTTTTTACGCACTTCAGCGCGCAGACCTTCTACGGAACCATCTTCAACGCCGAAACGTTTGATGAATTCAGCAGTCAGTTCCGGCAGCTCGCGCTCTTCAACTTTCTTCAGGTTGATAACGAACTTAGCCGCTTTACCTTTCAGGTTTTCTGCGTGGTATTCTTCCGGGAAGGTCACATCGATAGTGAACTCTTCGCCCGCTTTGTGGCCTTTAATACCGTCTTCAAAGCCTGGGATCATACGACCCTGGCCCATCGCCAGTACGAAGTCAGTCGCTTTGCCGCCTTCGAACTCTTCGCCGTCAACAGAACCGGTGAAGTCGATGGTTACGCGGTCTTCTGCATCAACAGCGCCATCTTTGTCTTTCCAGTTAGCCTGCTGCTTACGCAGCGTGTCCAGCATGGTGTCGACATCAGCTTCGGTCACTTCAACAACCGGTTTTTCAACTTCGATAGTTTCCAGACCCTGCAGCGCAACTTCCGGATAAACTTCGAACTCTACCGCGTAGGTGAAGTCTTCACCCAGCTTGTATTCGCCCGGAACGTAGTTCGGTGCGCCGGCTGGATTGATTTTCTCTTTGATGATCGCGTCAACGAAGTGACGGCTCATCAGGTCGCCCAGCACGTCCTGGCGAACGGATGCGCCATAACGCTGAGCAACAACATTCATCGGCACTTTCCCTTTACGGAAGCCGTCAATGCGAACTTTTTTCGCCACGTTGACCAGCTCGCTTTTGACAGCATTCTCGATGCTGTCAGCGGCGATAGTAATCGTTACACGGCGCCCAAGGCCCTGAGTGGTTTCAACTGAAACTTGCATCTTGTTACCTCAAAAAAATCACAGTGCTCGGTCAACTCTGGAAGCGCGTGTACGTTGCTTCGCAGAACCGGGATGCCCTCTTCAATCAGAAACACATTCCCTGTCGCCAGAATCATCCCGAAGACATTCATATAAGACGCGGCATTATAGCGGCATCACTTTTGTGAGTCGAGAACGGTTGTCGCCCACGGCTGCGGCATTTTTCACAATTCCCGCGCAAATTTGTCTTTAAAAGCGCCCACTGCACACATTTTCAGACAAAACAAAACGGCCCGCAGGCCGTTTTTTGATAAATCTTCACGCAACATACTGGAAAAGTTCCCGCGGTTGCAAATACGATTTCTAGGCGATACTTCCCGCACCGCGACAAGGAGGAGATGCAAATACCGTGTCCTGAAGCCCTTCCCACTCTTTAATCGTATAGGTATGCAGCGCCAGCGCATGCACAGTGCTCGACAGCTCCTCAGTCAGCGTACCGTAGATCATACGGTGACGGTTCAGAAAACGCTCGCCGGTGAAACGATCGCTCACCAACACCACTTTAAAATGACTTTCAGAGCCAGCCGGGACATTGTGGCGATAACTTTCATCCACGACTTCGAGATACACGGGGTCGAACGCTGCCCTAAGTTTTGCTTCGATCTGTTCACGTATCATCATGAATTTTCTCCTCCGACAACGCTGAGATGCCGCCATTCCTTTTAAATGTTAGCCGCTTTTACCGCTTCCATTAGGGGAAAACAACAAAAAATTAGCATTCTTCTGATATTTTCATTCAAAAGTATCAAGTTTACTCACTCTCTCCCCCAGAACGTCCGCCTGGATCGCGATAAAAATGGGAGGCGGCGATAAAATGTACAACGCGATGAATTTACATGCGTTGCCACTTCCCCTCGCCGTTGGCGATGTTATGATGGCGGTAATTTTCCTCAATGACCCGAAATAGATTTGAGCGACGGAAAGGCTACAAACGGGAGAGTCCTCAGGCGCTTGCTGAAGCGAGTGACGAGGGCGAACAAGAGCCGCTAACGCAACCGTTGCCTGAAGTATGACGGGTATAACAACACCATGCGCTGAGACCCTGAACATGTTTAAGAAAATTCTTTTCCCGCTGGTCGCGATGTTTATGCTGGCAGGATGCGCGACGCCTCCGACTACCATTGATGTATCGCCGAAAATGAGCCTGCCGCAGCAGGACCCAAGCCTGATGGGCGTCACCGTCAGCATTAACGGTGCGGACCAGCGTCCGGATCAGGCGCTGGCGAAGGTCACCCGCGATAACCAACAGGTTACGCTGACCGCCTCCCGCGACCTGCGCTTCCTGCTGCAGGAAGTGCTGGAAAAACAAATGACCGCGCGCGGTTATATGATTGGGCCGAACGGCGCAGTCGATCTGCAGATTATCGTGAATAAACTGTATGCCGACGTTTCCCAGGGCAACGTGCGCTACAACATCGCCACGAAGGCAGATATCGCGATTATCGCCACCGCCGCGAACGGCACCAAAATGACCAAAAACTATCGCGCAAGCTACTCTGTTGAAGGCGCCTTCCAGGCCTCCAACCAGAATATCGCCAATGCGGTGAACAGCGTCCTGACCGATACCATCGCCGATATGGCGCAGGACACCAGCATTCATGATTTCATCAAGCAAAACGCGCGTTGATCGTTCGCCAACCCGGCCTCGCGCCGGGTTGGCGCCATAAACCATGTCCAACCACTACTTACGCATTTTCCAGCAGCCTAAATCAGCTATTTTGCTGATCCTTGGGTTTGCTTCCGGCTTGCCTCTGGCGCTGACCTCCGGCACGCTCCAGGCGTGGATGACCGTTGAAAATATCGATCTGAAAACGATCGGCTTCTTCTCGCTGGTTGGCCAGGCTTACGTCTTTAAGTTTCTCTGGTCGCCGTTAATGGACCGCTACACGCCGCCGTTTCTTGGCCGGCGCCGCGGCTGGCTGCTGACCACGCAGTTTCTGCTGCTTATCGCCATTGCCGCCATGGGATTCCTTGAACCTTCGACCCAGCTCCGCTGGATGGCCGCATTAGCGGTTGTTATCGCCTTCTGCTCCGCATCGCAGGATATCGTCTTCGATGCGTGGAAAACCGATGTGCTGACGGCAGAGGAGCGCGGCGCTGGCGCGGCCATCAGCGTGCTGGGCTATCGCCTGGGGATGCTGGTCTCCGGTGGCCTGGCGCTGTGGCTGGCTGACCGTTGGCTCGGCTGGCAGGGAATGTACTGGCTGATGGCCGTGCTGCTGATTCCCTGCATTATCGCCACCCTGCTGGCGCCAGAACCGAGCGATGTGATTCCGGTACCAAAAAGCCTCGAACAGGCGGTCGCCGAACCGCTGCGCGACTTCTTCGGACGTAACAACGCCTGGCTGATCCTGCTGTTAATCGTCCTTTATAAGCTCGGCGATGCCTTTGCGATGAGTCTGACCACCACGTTTTTGATTCGCGGAGTCGGTTTTGATGCCGGCGAGGTGGGAATGGTCAATAAAACGCTGGGACTTTTCGCGACGATTGTTGGCGCACTTTACGGCGGCGTACTCATGCAGCGCCTCACTCTGTTTCGCGCCCTGCTGATTTTCGGCGTGCTACAGGGCGTATCCAATGCCGGCTACTGGCTGCTGTCGATTACCGATAAACATCTTTACTCCATGGCGACGGCGGTCTTTTTCGAAAACCTGTGCGGCGGTATGGGCACGGCGGCATTTGTCGCCCTGTTAATGACCCTGTGTAATAAATCGTTTTCCGCCACCCAGTTTGCTTTGCTGTCCGCGCTATCGGCAGTCGGTCGCGTGTACGTCGGGCCCATTGCCGGCTGGTTCGTCGAAGCTCACGGTTGGCCGACATTTTATCTGTTCTCTGTCTTTGCCGCCGTCCCGGGAATTGTGCTCCTGCTGCTCTGCCGGCAAACCCTGGAGTACACGCAACGCACCGGAAGCTTTATTCCGCGCACGGACTATCCACAGACCTATACGCTGGCGCTGCTGATTCTGGCCGTGGGTTCGCTGATGCTGGGCATATGGCTGCTGTTGCTGATACTCAATGCCCTCGACTTCACCTCTTTTTCCTTCCTGCCCACGCTACTGGAAATTGCGGCCCTCACCGCCATCGCCGGCGTTGTGCTCGGAAGTCTGCTGGATTATCTGGCGTTACGGAAGAGTGCGCTGATTTAACGCATCATTGCGCTGTTATTAGCCGTTGTAATCACTGATCGTAATTATAACGGCTTATTAACGATTTTATATTGTTCATTTTTCATTTGTTGTTTTGTGCGCTTTACATTTTTGGAAGTTATTGACAACTTTTATTCAAAACATTAAATAATTTAACCGATTCAGCAAAAGCGATTTAATATCGCCGCCGCGCAATGTCTTTTATTTGATAATTAATTGTTAATTAGTTGTGTTATTTTTCGGATGTTTATACTCATTACCCCATAAGCCCATCCATTCTTATCTCTTTCGTTATAGATCCTGCATATAACGTGCTTTGCAAGTATCAGCGTCACACTCGGTTACATATGTGACAAAGCGAGCAGAACCCGCTAACACAGAACTGACACAGCCCCAATCATGTTTACAGTAATGCAACCTTCCCGTAAAATGCCCGTACACTTTAAGCGCCACCAGATTCCGTGGAATTGAGGTCGTTCAATGAGACTTAGGAAATACAATAAAAGTTTGGGATGGATGTCATTAATCGCAGGTACTGTATTACTCAGTGGTTGTGATTCTGCGCTCCTTGACCCAAAAGGACAGATTGGACTGGAGCAACGTTCTCTGATACTGACGGCCTTTGGCCTGATGATGATTGTCGTTATTCCCGCCGTCTTAATGGCAGTAGGATTTGCCTGGAAGTATCGTGCGAGTAATAAAGATGCGAAGTATAGCCCGAACTGGTCACACTCCAACAAAGTTGAAGCTGTGGTCTGGACGGTTCCTATTCTGATCATCCTGTTCCTGGCCGTTCTGACCTGGAAAACCACTCACGCACTTGAGCCAAGCAAACCGCTTGCTCACGAAGAGAAACCGATCGTCATCGAAGTTGTTTCGATGGACTGGAAATGGTTCTTCATCTATCCGGAACAGGGTATTGCTACCGTCAACGAAATCGCCTTCCCGGCGAACGTACCGGTACACTTCAAAGTGACCTCTAACTCCGTGATGAACTCGTTCTTTATCCCACGTTTAGGCAGCCAGATTTACGCAATGGCCGGGATGCAGACTCAGCTGCACCTCATCGCGAATGAAACTGGCACTTATGACGGTATCTCCGCAAGCTATAGCGGCCCGGGCTTCTCTGGTATGAAGTTCAAAGCTATCGCCACGCCGGATCGTGCAACCTTCGATCAGTGGGTAGCGAAAGCGAAACAGTCGTCGAACACCATGGACTCCATGGCGGCCTTCGACAAACTGGCTGCGCCTAGCGAATACAACAAAGTGGAATACTTCTCTGACGTGAAACCGGATTTGTTTAAAGATGTTGTGAACAAATTTATGTCTCATGGCAAGAGCATGGATATGTCCCAACCTGAAGGCGAGCACGCAGCGCACGAAGGGATGGAAGGCATGGACATGAGCCACGCGGAAACCGCTCACTAAGGGGCCGAGGAAGAAAACGATGTTCGGAAAACTTACACTGGATGCAGTGCCCTACCACGAACCCATTATTGTGGTTACGGTGGCTGCGATTATCATCGGGGGACTGGCGCTTCTGGCGGCAATCACTTACTTCGGTAAGTGGTCCTACCTTTGGAATGAGTGGCTGACTTCGGTCGACCACAAACGACTCGGTATCATGTATGTCATCGTAGCAATCGTGATGTTGCTGCGTGGCTTCGCTGACGCCGTTATGATGCGTAGCCAGCAGGTGCTGGCCTCGGCCGGGGAAGCAGGGTTCCTGCCGCCTCACCACTACGATCAGATCTTTACCGCCCACGGCGTTATCATGATCTTCTTCGTAGCGATGCCGTTTGTTATCGGTCTGATGAACCTCGTGGTTCCGCTGCAGATCGGTGCGCGCGACGTTGCCTTCCCGTTCCTCAACAACCTGAGCTTCTGGTTCACCGTTGTGGGCGTGATTCTGGTTAACTTGTCTCTGGGCGTCGGTGAATTCGCTCAGACCGGTTGGCTGGCCTATCCGCCGCTGTCGGGAATCGAGTACAGTCCGGGCGTTGGGGTCGATTACTGGATCTGGGCTCTCCAGCTATCCGGTATTGGTACGACGTTAACCGGTATTAACTTCTTCGTGACCATTATCAAGATGCGTGCCCCTGGCATGACGATGTTCAAGATGCCAGTATTTAGCTGGGCATCTCTGTGCGCCAACATCCTGATTATCGCCTCCTTCCCAATCCTGACCGTCACCGTCGCGCTGCTGACCCTGGACCGCTACCTGGGCACCCATTTCTTTACCAACGATATGGGTGGCAACATGATGATGTACATCAACCTGATTTGGGCCTGGGGCCACCCGGAAGTGTATATCCTGGTTCTGCCGGTCTTCGGGGTGTTCTCCGAAATCGCTGCAACCTTCTCGCGTAAGCGTCTGTTTGGCTACACCTCGCTGGTATGGGCAACAGTGTGTATTACCGTTCTGTCGTTCATCGTTTGGCTGCACCACTTCTTCACCATGGGTGCCGGCGCGAACGTCAACGCCTTCTTCGGTATTACCACCATGATTATCGCCATCCCGACCGGGGTTAAGATCTTCAACTGGCTGTTCACCATGTACCAGGGCCGCATCGTCTTCAACTCAGCCATGCTGTGGACTATCGGCTTCATCGTGACCTTCTCTGTTGGTGGTATGACCGGCGTTCTGCTGGCGGTACCGGGCGCGGACTTCGTGCTGCACAACAGTCTGTTCCTGATTGCCCACTTCCATAACGTCATTATCGGTGGTGTGGTATTCGGTTGCTTTGCTGGTCTGACCTACTGGTGGCCGAAAGCCTTTGGCTTCACGCTGAACGAAACCTGGGGCAAACGCGCTTTCTGGTTCTGGATCATCGGCTTCTTCGTTGCATTTATGCCGCTGTACGTGCTGGGCTTCATGGGGATGACCCGTCGCCTGAGCCAGCAGATTGACCCGCAGTTCCACCCGATGCTGGTTGTTGCGGCATGCGGTGCGGCGCTGATTGCCTGCGGTATCCTCTGCCAGCTGATTCAGTTCTACGTGTCTATCCGCGATCGCGAACAGAACCGCGACCTGACCGGTGACCCGTGGGGCGGCCGTACTCTGGAGTGGGCAACCTCTTCTCCGCCTCCGTTCTACAACTTCGCTATCGTTCCTGTCGTTCACGAACGTGACGCGTTCTGGGAAATGAAAGAAAAAGGCGAAGCGTATAAGAAACCGGCTGGCTATGAAGAGATTCATATGCCGAAAAACAGCGGCGCGGGCATCGTTATTGCTGCTTTCGCAACGGTGTTTGGTTTCGCGATGATCTGGCACATCTGGTGGATGGCGATTGCAAGCTTCGTCGGTATCCTGGTGACCTGGATTATTAAGAGCTTTGACGAGGACGTGGATTACTACGTGCCGGTTGCAGTAGTCGAAAAACTGGAAAATCAGCATTTCGATGAGATTAACAAAGCAGGGCTGAAAAATGGCAACTGATACTCTTGCGCATAACGCCCACGCGCATGAACACGGGCACCACGATACAGGGCCGATGAAGGTATTCGGCTTCTGGATCTACCTGATGAGCGACTGCATTATCTTCGCCACCCTGTTTGCTACCTATGCCGTTCTGGTGAACGGCACGGCTGGCGGACCGACCGGTAAAGATATTTTTGAACTGCCGTTCGTTCTGGTTGAAACCGCGCTGCTGCTGTTCAGCTCCATCACCTACGGCATGGCGGCTATCGCCATGTACAAAAACAACAAGAGCCAGGTTGTCTCCTGGCTGGCGCTGACCTTCCTCTTCGGGGCAGGGTTCATCGCGATGGAACTCTATGAATTCCATCACCTGATTGTTGAAGGTATGGGCCCGGATCGCAGCGGCTTCCTGTCAGCGTTCTTCGCGCTGGTCGGAACCCACGGTCTGCACGTCACCTCCGGTCTGATCTGGATGGCGGTGCTGATGGTTCAGGTTTCACGTCGTGGCCTGACCAACACTAACCGCACCCGTATCATGTGCCTGAGCCTGTTCTGGCACTTCCTGGACGTTGTGTGGATCTGCGTGTTCTCGGTTGTTTATCTGATGGGGGCAATGTAATGAGTCATTCTAGCGATCATAACGGCGCTTCTCACGGCAGCGTAAAGAGCTACATGACAGGGTTCGTCCTGTCGATCATTCTGACGGTTATTCCGTTTGCTATGGTTATGAGTGGCTCCGCATCGCATGCGGCTATTCTGGGAACTATCCTGGTCACTGCTGTTGTGCAGATTCTGGTACACCTGGTGTACTTCCTGCACATGAACAGCAAGTCTGACGAAGGTTGGAACCTGACCGCGTTTATCTTCACCGTAATCATCATTGCTATCGTTGTTGTTGGCTCCATCTGGATTATGTGGAACCTGAACTACAACATGATGATGCACTAAGAGCGGCAAGTATGTTTAAGCAATACCTGCAAGTAACGAAACCTGGCATCATTTTTGGCAACCTGATCTCCGTGATCGGCGGTTTCCTGTTGGCCTCCAAGGGCCACATCGACTATCCGCTGTTTGCATGGACGCTCCTTGGGGTGTCCCTGGTGGTCGCCTCGGGTTGTGTATTCAACAACTACATCGACCGTGACATCGATCGTAAGATGGAACGGACGAAAAACCGGGTGCTGGTCAAAGGGCTGATCTCGCCACAAGTTTCGCTGGTATACGCCACCTTGCTGGGTATTGCTGGCTTCATGCTCCTGTGGTTTGGCGCTAACCCTCTGGCCTGCTGGCTGGGGGTGATGGGGTTCGTGGTTTATGTCGGCGTCTACAGCCTGTACATGAAACGCCACTCCGTCTACGGCACGCTGATTGGTTCTCTCTCCGGCGCTGCGCCGCCGGTGATTGGCTACTGTGCGGTGACCGGTAATTTCGATAGCGGCGCGGCGATTCTGCTGGCTATCTTCAGCCTGTGGCAAATGCCTCACTCCTACGCCATCGCGATTTTCCGCTTCAAGGATTATCAGGCGGCGAACATTCCGGTTCTGCCGGTCGTGAAAGGTATTTCCGTGGCGAAAAACCACATTACGCTGTACATCGTGGCTTTTGCTGTCGCTACGCTGATGCTGTCGCTGGGTGGCTACGCCGGGTATAAATACCTGGTCGTTGCGGCCGCGGTGAGCGTCTGGTGGCTGGGGATGGCGCTGCGCGGTTACAAAGTGGCGGATGATAAAGTCTGGGCGCGTAAGCTGTTCGTCTTTTCTATCGTCGCCATTACCGCGCTGTCGGTCATGATGTCCGTCGACTTTATGGTGCCGGATTCACACAATCTGCTGGCCTACGTCAGATAAGATTGTCGCTCTGACAAACCCCGCTCCGGCGGGGTTTTTTATTGCCCGGAGTTATCCCACCAGCATCGCCTGCGCGCTATACAGCAGATCCAGATGGTCGCGACACAACGCATCCAGCGAAGTCCGCGACTGATGAGAGGTCAGGCTCAGCGCCCCCCAGTACATCCCTTCCCTGTCGGATAGAGGCACCGCCAGAACCAGCATCCCAATTTCAAACTCCTGCTCGATAGTGGCAAACCCCTGGCGCCGCACCAGCGCAATTTTGTCCATCAGCATCGCCACGTCCGTCACCGTATACGGCGTGCGCTGTTCGCGTTTGATTCGCCGCAAAATCATCTCGCACTCGTCTTCCGGCAGCGAGGCCAGCCAGAGTCGCCCGCCGGCGGTGCAGAATATTGGCACCCGCTCCCCTAACCGCACCGAGGTCGAGTTAAACGGCGTATGTTTGCTGCGCGCGATATACACCAGTTCATCTTCATCAATCACCCCTACCGACGCATGCTCTTCCGTGCGGCTGGCAATGTACTCAACGATGGGGCGGACCATGCGCGGGAACTGGGCCGAATCAACATAGGCCTGCCCCAGGCGCAGCGCTTTTGGCGTCAGCCAGTAGTAGCGCCCGTCGGTCTGTACATAGCGTTCGTGCAGCAACGTCAGCAGAAAACGTCGCGCGGCGCTCTGCGTCAGGCCACTCATTTTCGCCGCCTGAGGCACGCTGAGCCGGGGAAAATCTTTGGAAAAAAGCTGGATCAAGGCCAGTCCTTTTTGCAGACCGACTATCAAATCGCGCGGATGTATTGTGTTTTGCATATCAGCTCACATTTCTGCAACATTGCCATCGATTCACTGCGATTATCGCAGTGGTGGTGCGATTAACAACCAATACGTCCGAATTCTGCGTTGTCGCTCTCAGGTTCCGCTGAAATACTTTCACAACATTCATTTAACAAATGAGGTTTGAAATGGTCAGTGGATTCACGCAGGTCGTTGCCGTTATCGGCCATCCGATTACTCAGGTTAAATCACCGGAAAACTTCAACCGCTACTTCGCCGACCAGCAGATGGACAGCGTGATGATCCCGGTCGATATCGCCCCGGAAGCGGTGGCGGATTATTTGCTGGCGTTACGCGGATGGCTGAACATGAGCGGTGTACTGGTCACCGTGCCGCATAAACAGCGCGCCGCCACGCTGGTGGATGAGTTAACGCCGCGTGCCCGCCATCTCAACGCGGTGAATGTCATTCGCAAACTGGCGGATGGTCGTCTGCAGGGCGATATGCTGGATGGCGTCGGTTTCTCTCTGGCCGCGGCGGCCCACGGTTTTCAGGCTGAAGGGAAGAGCGCGCTGCTCTCCGGCTGCGGCGGCGTCGGCAGCGCCATCGCCTGGGGGCTGTGTGAAGCCGGTATCCGCCAGCTGGCGCTACACGACCAGAATCCGACCACGTTGCAGCTGCTGCATAACCGCCTCGCCACCCATTTCCCCCAGGTCCAACTCACCGCGCTGCCTGACACCCTGAACGGTCTCGATCTGCTGGTAAACGGCTCTCCGGCCGGGATGGCAAACTTCGATCCGCTGCCGCTGCCGCAGGCTTTACTGGAAACCCTCACCCCGACAACCCATGTCGCGGACGTCGTTACCGCACCGGCAATCACGCCACTGCTGACTTTCGCCCAGGCGCGCGGCTGCGTGGTACAAACCGGCCCCGAAATGGCGCTGGCGCAGATGAAACTCATGGGGCAGTTCATCGGAGCCATCCCGCAGGAACAGGGGGCCGCGGCATGAAAAGCTGGGATGTGATTGTCATCGGTAGCGGCGCCGGCGGATTTGCCGCCGCGGTCACGGCCTGTTGCAAAGGGCTGTCGGTGCTGATGCTGGAAAAAGCGCCGCAGTTTGGCGGTACCTCGGCAATCTCCGGCGGAGCGGTATGGATCAACGATACCGATCAGGCGCGTGCGCAGGGGAAAAGCGGCGCGGCGGACACGATCAAAACCTACCTGAAAACGATCGTCGGCGAACAGAACTATCGTCCGGACATCGTCGATGCGTTTGTCGCTTCCGGGCGCGAGGCGCTGGCGTTCCTCGAAAAAGAGGGCGCGGTGAAGTACAGTCTGCGCCCCCTCTCACCGGACTATTATCCTGATGAGCCGGGCGCCGTTGATTGCGGACGCGCGCTGGAGGTTGTGGAGTACGACGGGCGCCAGCTCGGCGATCGCTTTCGCGATCTGCGCGCTCCCCCACCGGGAATGTTGTTATTTGGCGGCATGATGGTCAACCGCGTGGATATCCAGCATTTTCTGGACATGCGCCGCTCGCTGCGCTCGTTATCGCACTGCGCGAAGCTGCTGCTACGCTATGCGCGCGACCGCATCAGCCACCCGCGCGGTACCCGGCTGGCGATGGGTAACGCCCTGATTGCCCGCATGGCCACCGTGGCGCTGCGCAAAGGCATGACGCTCCGGCTGAACGTCAACGTCCTTTCTCTGATTGAGCACCAGGGCGCGGTCACCGGCGTCAATATTGAATGCGACGGCCGGCAAGAGACCTTACAGGCGCGCTGCGGCGTGGTGCTGGCCGCCGGCGGCTTTGCCGCAGGAGAGCTGGCGGCACGCTACCGGCCGCATACCCGCGAGCATTACTCCATGTCGCCAGCCGGCAATGATGGTGCCGCCTTCCGTCTCGCCAGCGCACTCAACGCCTGCGAAGGCGCCGACCTGCCGTCCAATTTTTTCTGGGCGCCGGTCTCGGTACTGCGCCACGCCGACGGGCGCGAAGAACGCTTCCCGCACCTGGTCACCGACCGGGCCAAGCCGGGAGTTATCGCCGTCAACCAAAAGGCGGAACGTTTCGTCAACGAATCAAACTCCTACCACCACTTCGCCAGCGCCATGCAAAGCCAACCCGAAAACGCCCCCTGTTTTCTGATCTGCGATGCCCTGGCGATGAAACGCTACGGCCTCGGTCTTGCGCGGCCCGCGCCGGTTAACAACGATGCGCTGATCGAGGCCGGCTACCTGCACAAAGCGGACTCCCTCGCCCGGCTTGCTCAACAGTTGGGACTTGGCGCACAAGCGCTCGCCGGGACGGTGGCCCGCTACAACCGCGATGCCGCGCAGGGAGAAGATCCGCAGTTCGCCAAAGGCGGCAACAGCTATAACCGCGCGATGGGCGATCCGGGCCATCAACCGAACGCCTGCAATGCCCCGCTGCTGAAGGCTCCGTTTTATGCCATCACCCTCTACACCGGAGATTTAGGCACGTCGCGAGGCCTGGTCACCAGCGAGAATGCCCAGGTCCTTAATCAACAACGTCAGCCAATCCAAGGCCTTTATGCCGTTGGTAACGATATGGATTCCATGATGGCGGGCACCTACCCCGGTCCCGGCATTACGCTCGGCCCGGCGCTGACCTTCGGCTATCTCTGTGCCCGTCATATGACACACCAACTAACCCCATCAACAGGAGAAACATCATGATCTATGAAAAACGCACCTACACCCTCAATCCGCTGAAAATGGCCGACTGGCTGGCGCTGTACAAAAGCGATGCTTACGCGGTCCAGACCGAGCACCTCGGTAAGCTGATCGGTTTTTTCTTCACCGAAATCGGCGTCGTGAATCAGGTGGTGCATATCTGGGCTTACGAGAGCCTCGACGATCGCCTGGTACGCCGGGCGCGCATGGCGCAGGACGAACGCTGGCTGACCTTCTCGCGTAAAAACCGCGAACTGGCGGCCGTTGAGCGGCTGGAGTCGGTCCTGCTGCGTCCTGTTGATTTTTCACCACTGCAATAAGGGGCCGGAGATGAGCGGGCATAAAAAGGTGGATGTGCTGGTCGTCGGTTCCGGCGCGGCGGGGCTTTCCGCCGCGGTGACCGCCGCCCTCAAGGGCGCCAGCGTCCTGCTGGCCGAAAAAGAGTCGGTCATCGGCGGCACCAGCGCCTGGTCAGGCGGCTGGCTGTGGATACCGCGCAACCCGCTCGCCCGCGAAGAGGGCATTCAGGAGCAAGAGGACGCGCCGCTAACCTATCTGCAGCATGAAATGGGTGGTCAGCCCGCCGATGCCCGCCTGCTCACCTTCCTGCAGCAGGGCCCGGAGATGATCGATTTCTTCTGCCGCCATACGGCGGTGCAGTTTCTCTCCGGCAGTAAGATGCCGGATTTTCACATGTCACCGGGCTACGCCCAGGGGGGGCGTTCGGTGACGGCACAACCGTTTGACGGACGCTTGCTTGGCGACTGGCTGCATCGTCTGCGCCCGCCGCTGGAAACCATCAGCCTCGCCGGCATGGGCATCGCCGGCGGTAGCGACATGGCGCACTTTTTTAATGCAACCCGCTCCCCGCGATCGGCGCTGTATGCCGCCCGGCGTCTGCTGCGCCACGGCTGGCAGCGACTGCGAACTGGCCGCGGGCAGTATCTGGTTAATGGTAACGCGTTGATGGGCCGCCTGCTGCGTTCGGCGCTCGACGCTGGCGTCAGTATTCAATTGAATGCCCCCGTCGCTCGCCTGCTGACATCATCGACCGGGGTCAGCGGCGCGGTACTGCGTAGCGATGATGGCGATATTGAGGTTCACGCCGGCGCCGTGATCCTCGCCTGCGGCGGCTTTCCACACGATCGCCAACGCCTGGCGCAGCAGGTTCCCCACGCAGCGGACGGCTATGGCCACTTCTCCGCCGCGCCGCCGGGTAATCAGGGGGACGGTATCCGGCTCGGGGAGTCGGTCGGCGGTCAGTTCGACGCCTCGCTCAAACACGCCATGGCCTGGGCACCGGTCTCCCGCGTCACCCTCGCAAGCGGCCTGCAGCTGGTCTTCCCGCACCTGGTTGAACGCGCGAAGCCGGGGTTTATCGCCGTATTGCCCAATGGAAAGCGTTTTACTAATGAAGCCGACTCCTACCACGACTTTATTGCCGCGCTGCTGGCCGCAACGCCTGCGGGAGAGCAGCCGACAGCGTGGCTGCTGGCCGATAGCCGGACGCTGCGCCGCTATGGTCTGGGCCACGCCCGCCCCTTTCCATTTTCGCCGGCAGCATGGCTGCGCACGGGCTATCTCCACTCGGCCCCCACGCTAGCGGCGCTGGCGGAACATTGCGCCATCGATGGCGGGCAGTTGGCAGAGACGGTGGCGCGTTTTAACGACTACGCCGCGCGAGGAGAGGACCCGGAATTTCAGCGCGGCGTCTCGGCCTATAACCGGGCCCAGGGGGATGCCAGGCATCCTCATCATCCAACGCTGGGTCCGCTGCGCCATGCGCCCTTTTATGCGGTGCGTATTTTACCGGGTTCGCTGGGCTCTTTTAGCGGGCTGAAAACCGATGAACAGGCGCGAGTGCTGGATGCGCATCAACAGCCGATCGCTGGCCTCTACGCCATTGGCAATGATATGTCGAGCGTGATGCAGGGGTACTACCCCAGCGGCGGTATTACGCTCGGTCCGGCCATGACCTTTGGCTATCTGGTGGGGAAAACACTGGCCGCCAATATAACAAAAACAGCATCGTAACCGACATCTTACCAGGGACGGCAGTACACATAACAACAATCACCTGCAACTGTACCGGAGTCTTTTATGAACATGCGAACCCTGTCCCTCGCCGCGCTCACCGTGCTCGACGTTCCGCCACCGGAACAGGTGCGGATCGCGGCACAAAGCGGCTTTACTCATGTCGGCCTGCGTCTGCTCCCTGCCACGCCGACCGATCCTGACTACGATATGCTCGGCGATACCGCGACCGTTCGCGCAACGCTCTCTGCGCTGATGGAGACCGGTATTCGCGTATCAGATGTCGAAATCGTGCGTCTGACGAGCGACTTTTCGCTTAATGCCCGCCTGGAAAGCTTCCTTGAAACCGCCGCGCGCCTGGGCGCTCGTCAGGTGCTGGTGGCCGGCAACGATAACCACCTGACCCGCAGCGCTGAAAATCTTGCCGCGCTCGCCGAAGCCGGCCGGGGGTATGGCTTAACCATGAATCTGGAGCCCATGCCGTGGACCCAGCTGCGTACTATCGCTGACGCCAGGCGGCTGATTTCGGCCAGCGGGCGAGCGGATATTGGGATTCTGATTGACGCCATCCACTTCTGGCGCGCGGGAGAGTCGCTCTCCAGCCTCGCCGACCTGCCGCCAGAGTGCCTCAACTATATGCAGCTGTGTGACGCTCCGGCGCAGATTCCCGATAACGAACAGGAACTGATCCACCAGGCCCGCGCCGCGCGGAAGGTGCCGGGCGAAGGCGGGCTGGATCTGCATGGGCTGATGTCCGCGCTGCCGACGACGCTACCGGTATCGCTGGAAGTCCCGTTAAGCGGCGCCCAGGGCGCTCTGCCCGCCCTCAACCGCGCGCGGTTGCTGTTCAATGCCGCGCAGTCTTACCTGCACACCTGCGCATAAGGAAAACCCTATGACTCAGACCCAACGCCTGGATGTCAGAGAGTTAATCAACGGTAATCCGCTCAGTCGTTTCCAGAAACTGGTGGTTTTCTTAGGCTTTTGCGTGATTGCGCTCGACGGTTTTGATATTGCGATTATGGGGTTTATCGCCCCGACGCTGAAGCATGAATGGGGGGTAACCAACTACGAGCTCGGCTTCGTCATCAGCGCGGCGCTGATTGGCCTGGCTCTGGGGGCGCTCCTCTCCGGGCCGCTCGCCGACTGGTTGGGGCGAAAGAAAATCATCGTCAACAGCGTCTTTTTCTTTGGCTTCTGGACGATCGTCACCGCCTTCTCGCAGAACATCGAACAGATGATTTTCTTCCGTTTTATGACCGGACTGGGACTCGGTGCGGCGATGCCCAATATCGGCACGCTGGTATCGGAGTATGCCCCCGAGCGCCAGCGCTCATTTCTGATTACGGTGATTTTTTGCGGCTTTACCTTTGGCGCGGCGGCGGGCGGCTTTTCCGCCTCGTGGCTGATCCCGCGCTTCGGCTGGCATTCGCTGATGGCGCTCGGCGGGATTCTTCCGCTGCTGTTCGCGCCGTTGCTTATCTGGCTGCTGCCGGAGTCGGTGCGCTTTCTGGTGGTTAAACGCGCGCCGGCGGCACGGATCCGGGCGATATTACAACGGCTCTATCCGGGGCAAATTGCGGATAACGCTGAATTCACGCTCCCGGCGCAGCCCGCCAATACCAACGCCATGCGCCTGGTCCTCTCGCGCCACTACCGCCTCGGCTCACTGATGCTATGGCTGGTCTATTTTATGGGCCTGTTTCTGGTTTATATCCTCGGCAGCTGGCTGCCGACGCTGGTCAAAGAGGTGGGACTGACCGTCAGCCAGGCGGCGGTGATGACGGCGATTTATCAGGCCGGCGGCACCGTAGGCTCTCTGTTTGCCGGCTGGCTAATGGATCGCATCAATCCCCATCGCGCGCTGGGGCTGATTTATGCCATCGGCGGCCTGTTTACGATGGCCATGGGCTACGCTGCCGCCAGTTTTGCGCTGCTGTGCCTGCTGGCCTTCGTCAGCGGCGCTTGCCTGAACGGCGCGAATACCGGCATGAATGCGCTCTCCGCCCGCTATTATCCGACCCAGGCGCGCGCTACCGGCTCCAGCTGGATGCACGGCGTCGGCCGAATGGGCGCCATCCTCAGCGCCTTTGCCGGCGCGGAAATGATGGCGCTCAATCTCAGCTTCGAAAACGTCTTTTTAATCCTTGGGATCCCGGCGGCATTAACCGTCGTCGGTCTGGTGGTGAAGGGGCTATTTGCCAGCGATGCTGAATCTACCTCCCCTGCCCCGTCCCCCACGCTGAGGAGTCTGTCGTGAGCAAAATTCGTCTTGCCGTCATTGGCGCGGGCGCCATCGGACGCAAACATATTGCGGTGATCCGCGCTAACCCACGGGCTGAGCTGGTCGCTCTGGCCGATCCTTCACCTCAGGCGCAGGCGCTGGCGCAATCGCTGGGTATCGCAGGGTATGACAACGTTGAAACCATGCTGGACGCGGTCCAGCCGCAGGGGGTGATTAACGCCACGCCCAATATTCTGCACCTGCCCTGCGCTCTGGCCTGCATCGAACGCGGGATCCCGGTGCTGGTCGAAAAACCTGTCGCCGACTCGCCGCAACGCGCCCGGGAACTGGTCGACGCCGCTGCTCGCCATCAGGTTCCGGTGCTGGTGGGGCACCACCGGCGGCACAACGCGCTGATCGCCGCGGCAAGGACATTGATCGACAGCGGCGAACTCGGGCAAATCGTCACCGTCTCCGCGCACTGGGTACTGCAAAAGCCGGATGATTATTTTGACGTTGCCTGGCGCCGTGAACCCGGCGCGGGACCGCTGCTGGTCAATCTGGTCCATGATATTGACCTGATGCGCTACCTGTTTGGTGAAATCGACCAGGTGCAGGCCTTTACCTCCCATGCCGTACGCCGTTTCGCCAACGAAGACAGCGCGGTGGTAAACCTTCGTTTCGCCAGCGGAGCATTAGGTAGCGCGGTACTCACCGATTGCGGCGTCGGCCCCTGGAGCTGGGAGATGAACTCGGGAGAAAATGCGATCTACGCCCACGCGCCGGAAAACTGCTATCTGATTTCCGGTACCCGCGGCGCGCTGGCGATCCCGCAGATGCAGTGGTGGCGCTATGGCGAAGCGCGCGGCTGGCTCCACCCGCTGCTGAGTGACAGGCTTCACGTCGAAGCTATCGATCCCTTCATGCTGCAGCTTGACCACTTTTTGCAGGTCATCACCGGCGAGGAGAAACCGCTGATCGATGCTGCCGATGCGCTGCGTTCCCTGGAGATCGTTGCCGCCATTCAGCGGGCGGCAGGCCAGGCGGGCCAATCCACATAAACAGATGTCGGCGTAATCCCCCGTTGCGCCGACTTTTCCGCTGTCTTTATTGCGGAGAAAAAGAAAAATAAATTTCATTTAAATACTAAATGAAATCATATTGCTCATTATCTCAGCACATCCCCTCGCGCGCTCACACATCCCTGTCCAGAAACATCAATAAAACCAGGGTTAATCATCTAATTTGATACGCTTTTAGCCAAATCGTCGCTTTTCAGCGCCCCACTGGACGGTGAGGATAATCTTGATAATTTTTCGATCCCTCTCTCATAAATAAAAATTAAATTTCATATAATACTAAAAATGAAATAAATATTTTTAATCTACCTTGCCATTCCTCAGGCGACAGTTTCGTCGCCAGGAGTGGCGCCAGGGTCCTGTCCCGCTTCCTGGAGCAGGGAGCGAATCTCATCAGACATCCGTACTTTGTATCAAGGAGAACACCATGTTAAACGGCATGAAACCCCTGTCCCGCTCCCTGCGCTGGGGAATGGTCGGCGGCGGAGCCACCAGCCAGATCGGCTACAGCCACCGCTCGGCCGCGCTGCGTGACAATGTCTTTACCTTGCTGGCCGGCGCTTTTGATATTGATGCCGAACGCGGACGTCAGTTTGGTGAACAGCTCGGGATCGCGCCGGGGCGCTGCTATGCCGATTATCAAACGCTGTTCCGCGAAGAGGCCCTGCGCCCTGACGGTATTGAAGTGGTATCGGTAACCACGCCGAACAATACCCACTTCGCCATTACCAAAGCGGCGCTGGAAGCCGGACTGCACGTCATCTGCGAAAAACCGCTCTGCTTTACCGCCGCGGAAGCCCAGGAGCTGCGGGAGCTGAGCATCAAGCATAACAAAATCGTCGGCGTCACTTACGGCTATGCCGGGTATCAGATGATTCAGCAGGCGCGCCAGATGATTGCCGACGGGCTGCTCGGGCAGATTCGAATTATCAATATGCAGTTTGCCCACGGTTTTCATAATGAAGCCGTTGAGCTGCAGGCGGAGTCAACCCGCTGGCGCGTTACGCCGAAGTATGCCGGACCAAGCTACGTGCTGGGCGACCTGGCAACGCATCCGCTCTTTGTGGCCGAAACGATGGCACCGCACCTCAACATTCGCCGTCTGATGTGTTCCCGCCAGAGCTTCGTTGCATCGCGCGCGCCGCTGGAAGATAACGCCTTTGTGCTGATGGAATACGATAACGGCGCCGTCGGCTCAATGTGGACCAGCGCGGTCAATAGCGGCGCGATGCACTCGCAGAAGGTGCGGATCGTCGGTGAGAAAGCCAGCATCGAGTGGTGGGATGAGCATCCTAACCAGCTCAGCTACGAGGTACAAGGTGAGCCGGCGCGGGTACTAGAACGCGGCATGCCGTATCTCAGCGCCGCGGCCCTGGCAGACGATCGTATCGGTGGCGGCCACCCGGAGGGGCTGTTTGAAGCGTGGGCAAACCTCTACCGGCGCTATGCGATAGCCATCGATGCGATGGATCGGGGCGATCGCGCGTTTCTGGAGAGCTTCTGGTACCCGGACGTTGAAGCAGGTCTGCACGGCGTCTACTGGGTGGAGCAATGCGTGAAATCCGCCGATGCCGGCAGCCAATGGGTTGACTTTAATTTACAATAAATGCCATTAACCAGTGGAGTCTTCTCCACTGGTTTCTTTGTTTTCCCCGCGTTTACCTCATCATGCAACACAGCGGTAATATCTGTTAAACAAACATTTATTTACGCTTCTGGCTACCACCACTACACTAGTCGCAGTTTTTAGATTGAGGTGGTAATGAACGACAATAAAATGACGCCAGGTGAACTGCGCGCGACCTGGGGTCTGGGGACCGTATTCTCGCTGCGTATGCTCGGCATGTTTATGGTTCTGCCGGTTTTGACCACCTATGGCATGGCGTTACAGGGCGCCAGCGAAGCGCTGATTGGCCTGGCCATTGGTATCTATGGCCTGGCTCAGGCCGTATTCCAGATTCCGTTCGGCCTGCTCTCCGACCGTATTGGTCGTAAACCGCTGATTGTCGGCGGCCTGTTAATCTTCGTTATCGGTAGCGTAATCGCCGCGCTAAGCGACTCCATCTGGGGCATTATTCTTGGACGCGCGCTGCAGGGTTCCGGCGCTATTGCCGCAGCGGTCATGGCGCTACTCTCCGATTTAACCCGCGAACAGAACCGCACGAAGGCGATGGCCTTTATCGGCGTCAGTTTTGGCGTCACCTTTGCCATCGCCATGGTGCTGGGACCGATTATTACTCACCAGCTGGGCCTGCATGCGCTGTTCTGGATGATCGCCGTCCTGGCGACGATCGGCATCCTGCTGACGCTGTGGGTGGTGCCAGACAGTCACAACCACGTCCTGAACCGCGAATCGGGTATGGTAAAGGGCTGTTTCAGCAAAGTACTTGCCGAGCCGAAACTACTGAAGCTCAACTTCGGCATTATGTGCCTGCATATCATGCTGATGTCCACCTTTGTGGCCCTGCCAGGGCAGCTGGAAGCCGCCGGTTTCCCCGCCGCCGAACACTGGAAAATTTACCTGGTCACCATGCTGATTTCGTTTGTCTCGGTGGTGCCGTTTATCATCTATGCCGAAGTGAAGCGCAAGATGAAACACGTGTTCCTGTTCTGCGTCGCGCTGCTGCTGGTGGCCGAAATTGTCCTGTGGGGGGCAGGCGGCTATTTCTGGGAGCTGGTCGCCGGCGTTCAGCTGTTCTTCCTCGCCTTCAACCTGCTGGAAGCCCTGCTTCCCTCTTTAATCAGTAAAGAGTCGCCGGCGGGCTATAAAGGTACCGCGATGGGCATCTATTCGACCAGCCAGTTCCTTGGCGTGGCGATTGGCGGCGCGCTGGGCGGCTGGGTAGACGGCTTCTTTGATTCACAAACCGTATTCCTGCTTGGCGCGCTGCTGGCGATGCTGTGGCTGCTGGTTGCCGGGACGATGAGCGAACCGCCGTACGTCAGCAGCCTGCGGGTCGAAATTCCCGATGAGGTGGTGGCCGATGGCGCGCTGCAAGAGCGTCTGCAGCGCACAGATGGGGTCAAACAGGTTCTGGTGGTGCCCGACGAACGTTCGGTGTATATCAAAATCGACAGCAAGGTGACCAACCGCTTCGAAATTGAGCAGGCCATCAAAGGGGTATAAAAAAAGCGGGGAATGCCCCGCTTTTTTATTGGCTGACGTTTACAGATGATACGCCAGCGCACACCCGACTTAGTCGCGGAAGTTTTTGAACTGGAACGGCTGTCCCAGGTCGCCGCCGCGCACCAGCGCCATAACCGCCTGCAGATCGTCGCGCGCTTTACCGGTGACGCGAATCTCTTCGCCCTGAATTTGCGCCTGCACCTTCAGCTTGCTGTCTTTGATCAGCTTGACGATTTTTTTCTGCGTCGCGCTCTCAATCCCCTGCTTCAGCTTCGCATCGACAAACCAGGTTTTCCCGCTGTGTACGAACTCATCCGGCACTTCGATAGAACTGCCTTCAATGCCGCGTTTTAACAGCTTCGCGCGCAGAATATCCAGCAGCTGGTTAATCTGGAAATCAGATTCGCTGAGGACCTTGATGGTCTCGTTTTTTTCGTTCAGTTCGAAGCTCGCTTCAACGTTACGAAAATCAAAACGCGACTCCACTTCACGGGTCGCATTCTCTACGGCGTTTCGAACTTCCTGAAGATCGACTTCAGAGACAATATCGAAAGATGGCATCTTTTCCTCTCCTTCTGTTTCTTTTGCGTTGCATAATACCCGCAACGCGACATAACTCAACTGGTTATCCCGCAAGCATAGCCGATGTTCAGATGCGCAATGCCCGCCAGGCCACCGCGGTGTGGGCTGCAGCCGGTAGCGCAACGAGTATATACTTTAGCTATAAATGCCTGGGGTAGTCGCAGGTGAGGAGGAACAATGAAAGTAACCGTACTCGGATGCGGTGCGCTGGGGCAGCTGTGGCTAACCGCGTTATGCAAACACGGACACGATGTCCAGGGCTGGTTACGCGTCCCACAACCCTTTTGTAGCGTCAATCTGATCGAGACTGACGGGACGATTTTTAATGAGTCGTTAACCGCCAACGATCCTGACTTTCTCGCCAGCAGCGACCTGCTGCTGGTGACGCTAAAAGCCTGGCAGGTCTCCACCGCGGTAAAAAATCTGGCGCACACTCTACCCGCCGCGTCTCCGATCCTGCTTATCCATAACGGGATGGGGACCATTGATGAACTGAAAGGCGTGCAGCAGCCGCTGCTGCAGGGCTCGACAACCCAGGCCGCACGCCGCGACGGCAACGTCATTGTGCACGTCGCCAACGGCACGACGCATATCGGCCCGGCGAAAGACTATCCGCAGGATTACAGCGACCTGGCTGATACCCTGCAAAGCGTCCTGCCGGACGTCGCCTGGCATAATAATATCCGCCCGGCAACGTGGAGAAAGCTGGCGGTCAACTGCGTGATTAACCCGCTGACGGCGCTGAAAGAGTGCCGCAACGGCGATTTGCGCGACTACCCGCAGGAAGTTGAGGTCATCTGCCGGGAGGTCGCTGCGGTCATGGAGCGCGAAGGTATTCATACTTCACCGGAAAACCTGTTATTTTATGTCCATCAGGTAATTGAAAGTACGGCAGAAAATATCTCTTCGATGTTGCAGGATATCCGCGCGCAGCGTCGTACGGAAATCGACTATATCACCGGTTTTCTACTGAAGCGCGCCCGCGCTCACGGCCTTGCCGTACCGGAAAACGCCCGCTTGTTTGAACTGGTAAAGCGTAAGGAGAATGAATATGAGCGCGTCGGCACTGATTTGCCTCGCCCCTGGTAGCGAAGAGACCGAAGCGGTCACCACAATGGATTTACTGGTCCGCGGCGGCGTGCAGGTCACCACGGCCAGCGTCGCCAGCGATGGCAGCCTGACCATCGTCTGCTCGCGAGGCGTCAAGCTGCTGGCGGATGCGCCGCTGGTAGCGGTCGCCGACGGCGATTATGACATTATCGTTCTTCCCGGCGGGATAAAAGGCGCGGAATATTTCCGTGACAGCCCGCTGCTGGTAGAAACGGTCCGCCAGTTTCATCTTTCCGGACGCATTGTCGCCGCCATCTGCGCGGCGGCGGCGACCGTACTGGTGCCGCATAACCTTTTCCCGATCGGCAACATGACCGGTTTTCCGGCCCTCAAGGATCGCATCCCTGAAGAGCAGTGGCAGGACAAGCGCGTGGTCTGGGATCCGCGGGTCAACCTGCTCACCAGCCAGGGGCCTGGAACATCCATCGATTTTGCACTCAAAATGATCGACCTGCTGGTCGGGCGTGAAAAAGCCCATGAGGTTGCGTCACAGCTGGTCATGGCGGCGGGAATTTATAACTACTACGAAGCCTGATTTGCCGAGGCGGTCGCCCGGACAAGGCAGAGAGCCTTATCCGGGATGACCGTGATTGTTCGCGGTTTACGGGCGGTAAACCTTCACGTTCTCAAAGCCCTGCTCACGCAGGTACAGCGCCTGCAGACGGCTCATCACGCCGCGTTCGCACCACAGCAACCAGGTTTTGCTCTGGTCGAGATTGCCGAACTGGGTGCTCAGCTTGTAGAACGGCAATGACACAACGTCAACGCCTTCAACCTTCAGCGGCTTCTCATCCTGTTCGTCTACGGAACGAATATCCAGAATGACGTCGTTCGGGCTAAAGCCGGTCACGGTTTCAACTTCCACCACGTCCTGCTGAGTCTGCTGGGCGATATCGCGAATATCCACGTTATTCGCTTCCGCCACCACTTTATCGAGGATGCTAAAGTCGAAGTTCTCTTCTTCTGCTTCAATCTTCGCCTTCACCGCTTTCACGGTCGGGCTCTTCGAAATCACACCGCAATATTCCGGCATGGTGCGGGCAAAATCTTCGGTGCCGATTTCACGGGCCAGGTCGATGATGTGCTCTTTATCGTGCGAAATCAGCGGACGCAGAATCAGGGTGTCGGAGACATTATCAATCAGACGCAGGTTGGTCAGGGTCTGGCTGGACACCTGGCCCAGCGCTTCGCCGGTCACCAGCGCCTGCACGCCATAGCGCTCGGCGACTTTCGACGCCGCGCGGATCATCATGCGCTTCAGCACCACGCCCATCTGACCATCGTCGACTTTTTCGAGGATCTCCCCCACGACCGGTTCGAAGTTAATCGCCACGAAACGAACGCGGTGCGAACTGCCGAAGCGGTTCCACAGGTAGTGCGCCACCTGACGAACGCCAATTTCATGCGCGGCGCCGCCAAGGTTAAAGAAACAGTAGTGCACGCGACAGCCGCGACGCATCAGCATGTAGCTGGAAACGCCGGAGTCGAAGCCGCCGGAAATCAGCGACAGCACATCTTCCTGCGTGCCGATCGGGAAACCACCGATGCCTTCGTAGCGCCCTTTTACCAGCAGCAGACGATCGTTTTCAATTTCCAGATTGACCGTAATGTCCGGGTCAGTCAGCTTCACGCGCGCCGTTTCGATATGCTGGTTCAGGCCACCGCCGACGTAGCGTTCCACTTCGATAGAGGTAAACTCATGCTTGCCGCGACGTTTTACGCGCACGCAGAAAGTCTTGCCTTCCAGCGCTTCGCGCCACAGCGGCAGCGTTTTCTCAAAAATATCGTGCAGTGAGGTAAACGGGACGTCTTCGACTTCCAGAATATGGTGGATACCCGGGATTCGGGTCAGCGCATCGCGAATAACCGGACGCTGATTTTCGTCTTTCGCGCGAACTTCGATATGATCCCAATGACGAACGACGGCAAGCGTCTCATCATAGTTTTTGAGAACGTTACGAATGTTCCCGGTTAAGATCTTAATGAAGCGCAATCTCACGGATTGGCTTTTGATGGTGATTTCCGGGAACAATTTAATGATAAACTTCATGGCGACAATAGTTCGTTGGCAAGCCCGACGGGGCTTTAAGCAAAAGTTGTACTGCAGTGCACCGCGGTGCCTGCATCCAGGGAGCGCAGTATATCACCATTGAGTACATTGCGCCTCGCATTGCGCGTTTTACATAAAATCATTCAGGATGCCCGCGCGCGACGGGGGCATAACCCACTTGTCAGCCACCCGTTTGCGCGCTTTCGGCAACGATTCCGCGAAAGGATGAGGTGTATATTTGCTTAACCACGTGACTTCGTTACCATATTGGTGTCGCGACATTACAAGAGTCTATATTCACTATGCCAAAGAAAAATGAGGCCCCGGCCAGCTTTGAAACCGCCCTGGGCGAGCTGGAGCAGATTGTTAATCGTCTGGAAAGCGGCGCGCTGCCGTTAGAAGAGGCGCTCAGCGAATTTGAGCGCGGCGTACAGCTGGCGCGTCAGGGGCAGGCCCGATTGCAGCAGGCCGAACAGCGCGTCCAGATTCTGCTGGCCGACAGCGAGGATAGCCCGCTGACGCCGTTTACACCGGATGCTGAATAAATGGACTTCTCGCAACAATTACACGCTTGCGTTGAGCAGGCCAACGACGCGCTACGCCGTTTCCTCGCTCCGCTGCCTTTTCAGAACACTCCACTGGTTGAAGCCATGCAGTACGGCGCACTATTAGGCGGTAAACGCCTGCGTCCGTTCCTCGTCTATGCTACCGGCGAAATGTTCGGCGTCAGCCGGACAACGCTGGACGCACCGGCCGCCGCCGTTGAATGCATCCATGCTTACTCTCTGATGCATGACGATCTGCCCGCCATGGACGATGACGATCTGCGCCGCGGTCTGCCGACCTGCCACATTAAATTTGGCGAAGCGAACGCAATTCTTGCCGGAGACGCCCTACAAACGCTGGCATTTTCTATACTGAGTGATGCGCCGATGCCTGAAGTGCCGGACAGCGATCGTCTGGCGATGGTTTCGACGCTGGCTCACGCCAGCGGCGTCGCCGGAATGTGCGGCGGACAGGCGCTGGATCTGGAAGCCGAAGGCCACCAGGTTGACCTGCAGGCGCTGGAGCGTATTCATCGCCACAAAACCGGCGCGCTGATATGCGCCGCGGTGCGCATGGGCGCGCTGAGCGCAGGTGAACGCGGTCGTGCGGCCCTGCCGGCGCTCGATCGCTATGCGCAAAATATCGGTCTCGCCTTCCAGGTCCAGGATGACATTCTTGACGTGGTAGGGGATACTGCGACCCTTGGCAAACGTCAGGGAGCTGACCAGCAGCTAGGCAAAAGTACTTATCCTGCGCTTCTGGGACTTGAACAAGCGCGTAAAAAAGCGCACGACCTGATTGAAGATGCCCGTCAGTCGCTGAGTGAGCTGGCCGCGCAATCTCTGGATACTACGGCACTGGAAGCGCTCGCGAATTACATAATTCAGCGCGATAAATAAACAATAAGAGTCTCTGATGAGTTTTGATATTGCCAAATACCCAACCCTGGCACTGGTGGATTCCACCCAGGAGTTGCGTCTGTTGCCGAAAGACAGCCTGCCGAAACTGTGCGACGAACTCCGGCGCTACCTGCTGGACAGCGTCAGCCGTTCCAGCGGGCATTTTGCCTCCGGCCTCGGCACGGTCGAACTGACCGTGGCGCTTCACTACGTCTATAACACGCCTTTTGACCGTTTGATCTGGGACGTGGGCCACCAGGCCTACCCGCATAAAATTCTGACCGGGCGCCGCGATAAAATCGGCACCATTCGGCAGAAAGGCGGGCTGCATCCGTTCCCGTGGCGCGGCGAAAGTGAATATGACGTGCTGAGCGTCGGCCACTCATCGACCTCCATTTCTGCGGGTATCGGGGTGGCGATTGCCGCGGCGAAAGAAGACAAACAGCGACGTGCGGTCTGCGTCATTGGCGACGGCGCCATTACCGCAGGTATGGCGTTTGAGGCCATGAACCATGCGGGCGATATCAAACCCGATCTGCTGGTGGTGCTGAACGACAACGAAATGTCGATCTCCGAAAATGTCGGCGCGCTGAATAACCATCTGGCGCAGCTGCTCTCCGGAAAACTGTACTCCACGCTGCGCGAAGGCGGCAAAAAGGTCTTCTCTGGCGTGCCGCCGATTAAAGAGCTGCTCAAACGCACCGAAGAACATCTCAAAGGGATGGTCGTTCCCGGAACCCTGTTTGAAGAGCTGGGCTTTAATTACATCGGCCCGGTTGACGGTCACGATGTCCTCGGTCTGGTCAATACGCTGAAAAATATGCGCGACCTGAAAGGACCGCAGTTCCTGCATATTATGACCAAAAAAGGTCGCGGCTATGAGCCGGCGGAAAAAGACCCGATTACCTTCCACGCGGTGCCGAAATTTGACCATACCAGCGGGGTCCTGCCGAAAAGCAGCGGCGGCCTGCCCTCCTACTCGAAAATTTTTGGCGACTGGCTGTGCGAAACCGCGGCGAAAGACAGCAAGCTGATGGCCGTTACGCCGGCTATGCGCGAAGGCTCGGGGATGGTCGAGTTTTCCAGAAAATACCCTGACCAGTATTTCGATGTGGCGATTGCGGAACAGCACGCGGTGACGTTCGCCGCCGGCCTGGCGATCGGCGACTACAAGCCGGTGGTGGCCATTTACTCCACCTTCCTGCAGCGCGCCTACGATCAGGTGATCCACGATGTCGCTATCCAGAAGCTGCCGGTTCTGTTTGCCATCGACCGCGCGGGAATCGTCGGCGCCGACGGACAAACGCATCAGGGAGCATTCGATCTCTCCTTCCTGCGCTGTGTTCCGGATATGGTGATCATGACGCCGAGCGACGAAAACGAGTGCCGTCAGATGCTCTACACCGGCTATCACTACAATCAAGGGCCGAGCGCGGTTCGCTACCCGCGCGGGACCGGCACCGGCGCCACGCTGGAGCCGCTGGCTTCATTGCCGATCGGCAAAGGCGTGGTGAAACGCACGGGCGAAAAAGTGGCGATACTCAACTTCGGCACTCTGCTGCCGGAAGCGGCGCAGGTGGCGGACAAGCTCAACGCCACGCTGGTCGATATGCGTTTTGTCAAACCGCTCGATGATACGCTTATTTTGCAGCTTGCCGCCGATCACGATGTGCTGGTGACGGTGGAAGAGAATGCCATTATGGGCGGTGCGGGCAGCGGCGTGAATGAGCTGCTGATGGCTCATCGTCGTGTGGTTCCGGTGCTGAATATCGGCCTGCCGGACTTCTTTATTCCCCAGGGAACCCAGGAAGAAGTGCGCGCCGACCTCGGCCTTGATGCCGCCGGTATCGAAGCCAAAATCACCGCCTGGCTGGCCTGAACCCTCTCCGCTAACGGCGCCTGCTATGCTTAAAGGATACCCTTTATGTTGATAGCAGGAGCCGTTCATGCACTACATCACACCTGAAGCAACCCACCTGCGGGTCTCCCGACTTTGCCTCGGCTGTATGACCTTTGGCGAGCCGGATCGGGGCAAGCACGCCTGGACCCTACCTGAAGAGAGCAGCCGTCCGCTCATTCAACGTGCGCTGGAAGGCGGCATCAACTTTTTTGATACCGCAAACAGCTACTCTGACGGCAGCAGTGAAGAGATTGTCGGCCGTGCGCTGCGCGATTTCGCCCGCCGTGACGAAGTAGTGGTGGCCACAAAGGTGTATCACCAGGTCGGGGATCTGCCGGAGGGCCTCTCGCGTGCGCAGATCCTGCGCTCTATCGATGACAGCCTGCGCCGCTTAGGTATGGAATATGTCGACCTGCTGCAGATCCATCGTTGGGACTACAGCACGCCGATTGAAGAGACCCTGGAAGCGCTAAATGAGGTTGTTAAGGCCGGGAAAGCACGCTATATCGGCGCCTCATCGATGCACGCCCGCCAGTTTGCGCAGGCGCTGCAGCTTCAGGAGAGCAACGGCTGGGCGCGCTTTGTCACCATGCAGGATCATTACAACCTGATCTATCGTGAAGAAGAGAACGAGATGCTGCCGCTGTGCCATCGTGCTGGCGTATCGGTCATCCCCTGGAGTCCGCTGGCGCGGGGTCGCCTCACCCGTCCGTGGGGCGAAACCACTGCCCGCCTGGTCTCTGATGAGTTTGGCAAATCGCTCTACAGCGCAACCGATGAAAACGATGCGCAGATTGCGCAGAATCTTGCTGAAGTGGCGGAAGAACTCGGCGCCAATCGCGCCCAGGTGGCGCTGGCCTGGCTGCTGAGTAAACCCGGCGTCGCGGCGCCAATCGTCGGAGCCTCCAGACAGGAGCAGCTCGACGACCTGCTGGGCGCGGTGGATTTAACGCTGACGCCTGAACAGGTAGAAAAGCTGGAAGCGCCGTACCAGCCGCATCCGATTGTGGGTTTTAAATAAGCGGGCCGCCCGGGCCACTGGCCCGGGCAAACTCACCCGAGGAGTGAGCTCAGAAAAGACCAATCGGCCAGTGATGGCCTATGACATACAGCACGCCCGCCGAAATCACGCCGGCGACGATATCATCGACCATGATCCCCATCCCGCCGTGGATATTGCGGTCAAACCAGCGAATCGGCCACGGTTTCCACATATCAAAAATGCGGAAGATCACAAACCCGGCGGCGACCCATTGCCAGTCAAGCGTCGGTAGCGCCATCAAGGTGATCCACATCCCGACAAACTCGTCCCAGACGATGCTCCCGTGATCGTGGGTACCCATATCTTTCGCCGTGCGATGGCAGATATAAACCCCGATACAGATGCCCATCATCACCACCAGCGAATAGAGCTGCCAGGGAAGAAAGGTCATCAGATACCAGAACGGAATCGCCGCCAGCGAGCCCATTGTGCCTGGCACCACGGGGCTTAACCCGCTGCCAAAACCGGTCGCCAGCAAATGCCAGGGATTCAGCATATTGAGGCGGCTTTTTGCGATATCTTTACTACGCACCAAAGTGATCGTACCCCTGTAAATCCAGCTGGACCGGTTTACCGGATTGCATCAACTGCAAACCGTCCGCCTCGGCGCTAATCTGTCCAATGCAGGTAAAGCGCGCCCCAAGCTGGCCGATAGCCACATCAAGCGCGCCGCGGTTAAGTTCAGGCACGGTAAAGCACAGTTCGTAGTCTTCACCGCCAGAGAGCGCCCAGCGCAGCGCCTGCTCCCTCTCTGCATGGCGCAGCAGCGCATCGGATAACGGCATTGCGTCAAGATCGATCCGCGCGCCGCAGCCGCTGGCCTTCAGAATATGCCCCAGATCGGAAATCAGACCGTCGGACAGATCAATGGCCGAGCTGGCCAGATCGCGCAGCGCCTGTCCTTGCAATACGCGCGGCATCGGGCGCAGATGGCGCGCCAGCAGGTAGTCGGCATCAGCGGCTGACGCCACCACCAGACGATCCTGCAAAATGGCCAATCCTGCGGCGCTGTCGCCGGGGGTGCCGGTGACGTATATCCAGTCGCCAGGTTTCGCCCCGGAACGCTTCAAAGCGCGCCCAGGCGGGACAAAACCGTGAATACCCAGGGTCATCGACAGCGGACCGCGAGTGGTATCACCGCCGATCAGCTGCATATCGTAATAGTTGAGTTGCATGAACAGGCTGTCACTGAACGCTGCCAGCCACGCTTCATCCGCTTCCGGTAACGTTAACGCCAGCGTCAACCACGCCGGTTCGGCGCCCATCGCCGCGAGGTCGCTCAGATTGACCGCCAGCGCCTTGTAAGCCAGATCGGCAGGATCGATATCAGGTAAAAAATGGTTGCCCGCCACCAGGGTGTCGGTGCTGATTGCCAGCGTTTTTTTCTCGGGAATGTTCAGGAGAGCGCAGTCGTCGCCGATGCCGGTTTCCACATCGAGACGCATGCTTTTTACGCGATCAAAATAACGGGCAATCAGGGAAAATTCGCCGCATGCCATACGTTATGCCTCAGCAAAAGAAAAGAATAAGGCCGGACCTTGCGTGGATGACATCCCGCGAGACCCGGCCTGGAGTTTACTTTTTGTTGGGACGAATTGCCGGGGCTGCTTTGTCCAGCACGCCGTTAACAAACTTATGACTGTCTTCGGCGCCAAAGGTTTTCGCCAGTTCGATAGCTTCGTTAATCGCAACTTTGTACGGAACATCGTCACGTTTAGACAGCTCGAACAGGGCGATACGCAGTACCGCTTTCTCCACCTGACCCAGCTCTTCAAGCAGGCGGGACAGGTACGGCTTCATCAGGCCGTCGAGGTATGCGCTGTTAGTCGCCACTCCGGACAGCAGTTCGCGGAAATACAGAACGTCGACATCTTTGACATCCTGTTCCGCAAGGAACTGGTATTCAACATCAGCGATGTCGTTCTGGGACAACTGCCAGGAGTAAAGCGCCTGGACGGCACACTCACGGGCGCGGCGACGAGCAGCAGGTTTCACGGAATTCCCCTTACAAAAAAATTCAGGCCTTGATGGCTTTCAATACGTTAATCATTTCCAGCGCGGTCAGCGCAGCTTCTGCGCCTTTGTTACCGGCTTTGGTACCAGCGCGTTCGATGGCTTGTTCAATGCTTTCTGTCGTCAGAACACCAAAGGCTACCGGGATTTCGCTGTCCTGCGCGACATGTGCGAGGCCATTGCTTGCTCCGCCAGCCACATATTCAAAGTGCGCGGTACCACCACGAATCACCGTACCCAGAGCAATCACTGCGTCATATTTACCGGTTTTAGCCAGCACGCCAGCCGCCAGCGGCAGCTCATACGCGCCTGGAACCCAAACAACGGTAATATTTTCATCTTTTACCTGACCGATGCGCTTGAGTGCGTCAATAGCACCTTCCAGCAGGCTGTCATTGATAAAGTTGTTGAAACGCGCAATGGTGATGGCGACGCGAGCGTCCGGGGTAGCAACGTTAGCTTCAATAATGTTCATACTCTTCCTTCGGGTTCATATAGCCCCGCAAGGGGGGCGGATTCTATCATAATAATTTATACACTTCATCCTTCAAACTGCCTCCGCGTTGGCTGCGCCTGTCGATCCCGGTCGCTTACCGCTGTAAGCAAGCGGGGGTTCTCGGGTTGGCTGCCTCGACGCATCTTGAATGATTTCGCGTAGCGATGCTGTTTTCCCTTGCCAGGGGGAGATCATGCGCCCACTAAATGCAGGCAAAGATCGGGGCCTACCTGGCGTATCTCGTTGAATTTGAAATGGGGGGCATCGACCAGTTTCTCAAGCCCCGGCAGCACGCATAGCCCGCGTGCGTCGCTGCCTAACAGTTTAGGCGCAATATAGACGATAAGCTCGTCCACCAGTCCGGCCTGCAACAGCGCGCCGGCGAGCGTCGGGCCCGCTTCCACCCAAATGCTGTTAACCTGCTGTTTGCCAAGCTGCATCATCAGTAACACCAGATCGAGATGGCCGTTATGTTCCGGCACCATCAGCGTTCGCACGCTTTCCGGCCAGCTGCGGTCATCGGCCTGAGTGCGGGCAAACAGCGTCTCTCCCGCCTGCTGCACGATGCGGTGCTCAGGAGTAACGCGATTATGGCTATCGATCACAATACGCAGCGGCTGACGCAGATTTTCCTGCGGGTAGCGGGCGCGAATATCGGCATCGAGCTCTTCCCAGCGTACGGTTAATGCCGGATCGTCTGCCAGGACGGTCGCGCTGCTGGTCAGGATCGCATGGCTTTGCGCACGCAGGCGCTGCACGTCGCGTCGCGCCTGCGGCGAGGTAATCCACTGGCTTTCGCCGCTGGCCATCGCGGTGCGACCATCCAGCGAAGCGCCCATTTTTAGCTGTATGTAAGGGAAACCGGTGCGCATCCGCTTAAGAAAGCCTTTGTTCAGCGCTTCGGCTTCGCCCATCATCAGACCGTGGCTGACGTCAATTCCTTCCTGCTGCAGGCGATACAGGCCGCGCCCGGCCACCTGCGGGTTAGGGTCCTGCATGGCGGCCACGACGCGGGTAACGCCCGCGGCAATCAGCGCGTCGCAGCACGGCGGCGTTCGGCCGTGATGACTGCAGGGTTCCAGCGTCACATAGGCAGTGGCGCCCCGGGCTTTTTCGCCGGCCATGCGCAGCGCATGAACTTCCGCATGCGGCTCGCCGGCACGATAGTGAAAACCTTCGCCGACAATCTCGCCGTCCTTGACGATCACACAGCCGACATTCGGATTGGGATGGGTCGTAAAGCGCCCGCGCTGCGCCAGCTTAAGCGCTCGCGCCATGTACATTTCATCATGCATGGCTTAGTCCTGTAAGCGGGCGATCTCTTCGCCGAACTCTTTGATATCTTCAAAACTGCGATAGACGGAAGCAAAGCGGATATAGGCAACTTTATCGAGCTTTTTCAGCTGCTCCATCACCAGGTTGCCGATCATTTTGCTCGGGACCTCGCGCTCGCCGGTACCGCGTAAATGGGTTTTGATATGATTGAGCGCCATTTCCACATCATCGGCGCTGACCGGCCGTTTTTCCAACGCTTTCAGCATTCCGCTGCGCAGCTTATCTTCATTGAAGGGCTCCCGCACATCGTTGCTCTTGACCACACGCGGCATCACCAGCTCTGCCACCTCGAAGGTGGTGAAACGTTCGTTACAAACCAGGCACTGCCGACGACGACGCACAGAAGAGCCCTCACCCACCAGACGAGAGTCGATCACTTTGGTATCTACGGCGAAACAGAAAGGGCAATGCATAGCGCGTCCTGACAGGAAGTTAAACTGACGGGTAGTTTACCGCGAAGTGCCCCGACAACAAAGAAAAGAGCTTTTGAGACAAAGGATCTATGGCTCGTGGACGGAGACGATCTACCATAAAGTATCCCCTGAAAACGGAATCCATGACCATGACAAGACGTTATTTGAAGCTGGCGATGCTGACCACGCTGTTCACACTCAGCGCCTGCGCGCAGCAAAGCGAAGTCCGTCAAATGCATGAAAGCGTAAGCACCTTGAGCAAAGAGATGACTCAGCTTAATCAGCAGACGGTGAAAATTAGCCAGCAAAACGCTCTGAATGCGAAATCCACCAGCGGCGTTTATCTTTTGCCCGGCGCCAGGACTCCGGCGCGCCTCGAAAGCCAAATCGGCACATTGCGTATGTCGCTGCGTGATATTGCCGCCGACGCCGACGGTACCCGCCTGACGCTGCGTATTCAGGGGGAATCAAACGACCCGCTACCGGCGTTTAGCGCCACCGTTGCCTGGGGGCAAATCAGCGGCACCACGCAGAATTATCAGGAAGTTAACGTGCACGATCGGTTGATTAGCGCCCCCGCCAGCATCCTGGCGCCGAGCGACGTTGATATTCCGCTACGTCTGAACGGCATCACGCCGGAGCAGCTCGGCTTCCTGCGCATTCACGATATCCAGCCCGCCACCGCACAATAATCCCCTTCACCGGGTGTCGCCGACACCCGGGCCCCCCGTCCAGAAATCCATTTACAATTTTTCTAAACAGTTCAGTAAAAATTGACTGTATGGATGAATTTCAGTGGCATTCTGTCAGGAAATGCATAGAATCGTGAACGCAATCGATTACGTATGTTTACGTTATGTGAAACAACACGTATTTTTGTGAGCAATGATTTCTATAATAGACCCCCACAGAAAGACGAAATATTTAGAAACGCTTCGGCAACGTTCTTAACGCCTTTTGGCTTAATTTAAACAGTGGCATCATTATGAAAAAAACATTACTGGCAGCAGGCGCCGTACTGGCGCTGTCCACATCGTTCACTGCTGGCGCGGCAGAAAACGAAAAACCGCAGTACCTGTCTGATTGGTGGCACCAGAGTGTAAACGTGGTGGGTAGCTACCACACCCGTTTTGGACCGCAAATCCGTAACGATACCTATCTGGAATACGAAGCGTTTGCTAAAAAAGACTGGTTTGATTTCTATGGCTATATCGATGCGCCGGTGTTCTTTGGCGGCAACAGCACGGCAAAAGGTATCTGGAACAACGGTTCTCCGCTGTTTATGGAAATCGAACCGCGTTTCTCTATCGATAAGCTGACCAACACCGATCTCAGCTTCGGCCCGTTCAAAGAGTGGTATTTCGCGAACAACTATATCTACGATATGGGTCGTAACGATTCTCAGGAGCAGAGCACCTGGTATATGGGTCTGGGTACCGATATCGATACCGGTCTGCCGATGAGCCTGTCTCTGAACGTCTATGCGAAATATCAGTGGCAGAACTATGGCGCATCCAACGAAAACGAATGGGACGGCTACCGTTTCAAAGTGAAATACTTTGTCCCGCTGACCGACCTGTGGGGCGGCTCGCTGAGCTACATCGGCTTCACCAACTTTGACTGGGGTTCCGATCTGGGCGATGACAACTTCTATGACATGAACGGCAAGCACGCGCGCACCAGCAACTCCATCGCCTCCAGCCACATCCTGGCGCTGAACTACGCGCACTGGCACTACTCCGTTGTGGCCCGTTACTGGCATAACGGCGGTCAGTGGGCCGATGATGCGAAGCTCAACTTCGGCGATGGCGACTTCAACGTACGCTCTACCGGCTGGGGTGGTTACTTCGTGGTGGGTTACAACTTCTAATCCTGCCTGATGGTCCCCGGCCTCTGCGCCGGGGATATCGATTGACGCGCATTATGGCTCACGCTCCTCGCACCTCACCTTACGCAGAAAATCACTCAATGAACGGTCGACCCGCTCGCTGAAAAGGCGCCCGGTAGCAGCCACGTCCAGGCAGCGATCGAGACGAAAGCAGCGGTAATCGTCGCGGAGCTCGCACCAGCTCACCAGCAGCCAGCGTTCGCCCCAGAAAAAGAGCCCCAGCGGCAGCACTTCACGCTGCGACACCTTTCCCGCTTCGTCGCGGTAGTGCAGCGCCAGCACCCGCTGACCGGAAACCGCCCGATGCACCAGATCAAACTGTGCCTTACTGTAGCCCTGGGCGCCAAAATCCGGCGCAAATAGCCGCGATTGTTCGGCCTTACGCCGACTCTCCTCAGGTAAAATCGCGAGCATCTTTTCCCGAGCCGACTCCAGCGCCTGGGACAGCGATTCGCCCCCCCAGGTTTGCAGCAGCCGAATCGCGGCCACCAGCGCTTCCGACTCCTGGGTTGTCAGCATCAGAGGCGGTAAGCTGTAGCCTGCCAGCAGGCGATATCCGCTTCCGGCCTCACCCTCCACCGGCACGCCGGAGAGCGACAGGTCGCGGATATCCCGGTAGATGGTGCGCTCCGATACGCCGAGCCGCTCCGCCAGCAGTCCGGCGGTGGTTAATCTTCTCCCCCGCAGGATCTGCACGATTTGAAAAAGGCGGTCGGCGCGTCGGCTCATTTTTAGCTTATCTCATGGTCAGGCCCGTCCCGCAGGCGTCAAACGCATTAATGGGACAGGTGTTTAGGTTGATGGAGGCCAATCCGGTTACCTTCGCTATCCATAAACAGCGCGATGGTGCCAATATCGTTCGACAGCTCAAGCGGGCCAAAGACGCAGCTCCCGCCAGCGGAATTCACGCGGTCGAGCGTGGCGGCCAGATTGTCAGTATGCAGATAGATAATACATCCCTGATCGGCAGGTTTAACCCCGTCAAACTTCGCCAGCGCGCCGCCGGGAGCCGGATCCTGATACGGAAAAACGGCCATTTCGGCACAATCCATATTTTCCCGACGCAGCGTCACCTGCAGCACCGGCTCGTAAAACGCCACGGCACGATCCATGTCAGCGACCGGAATTTCAAACCAGTTAATTACGTTGTTCATACATCCTCCTGTCCATTGTTTGGGTTCAGGAGGAGTGTATGGCAGGGCTCCTGACAGCGTACTGTCAGGAGCGATCGCCGTCTGCGATTAACCCGCCGAGCAAACCAGGGCCCGCTGCTTATCCAGCAGCCAGGGACGGAGATAGCCCACGGTGTTGGAAAACGGCAGCACCTCCTCCGGCAGGACAATCCCCAGCTGCTGGCGAATATAGGCCCGCCGGGTAACGATGCGCTGCCAGAGAGCCGGCCAGTTCTCCGCCAGCTCCTCACGTAGCGCCTCATCCGCAACCGCTACGGTATCTTCAATACTGGCCCCGGCATAGCCCGCCCGTGAGGGGATAATATCGATTTGCAGCAGCATGCCGCTGCGGATACTGGCCTGAGAGTCCGGCCCTACAGGAGAACACAGCCACTCTTCGTCGGCGACCAGATGGCCGGGGTTCAAATGCCAGTGATACTCTGCTTTCGGTAACACCCGCTCGATAAGATCATACATCTCACCGCCGCGCATACCGATACGCAGGTTCTCCAGCCAGCTGACTACCGCCCGGAAATAGGGCTTCGCCACCACATCGAGGTAGTCCGCCACCTCCGGCGCCAGCTCCGTTTCATCGCCGACTACATAGGCTGCCCGGCTGCTTAAGCCGCCTTTAAACCCGGTAGTGAGCGAAAACTTATCGCCGCGACGGATAACCTTATCGCCAGGATAGAGACGGGCATCGGCGAAACGATCGCCGGTAGCGGCAATCATCACCACGCTGTTGGGCTGGCCTTCTGCTGCCAGCAGCGCGCCGATCTGTTTTTCCGTTTTCCCCGGCTCGATGGCATTCAAAGCCGTGAGGATCGCCGTCGACGCCAGGTTGGCGCCATATTCATAATGCGCCAGCTCATTGGCTGAATTTACCGTTCTCACTCCGCCATCTGGCGCGATAAATATTGCCGTGGCATTGACCACAACCGCCTGCGGCCCTGCAGCCTGCCGAATGGCGTCAACGATAAAAGCAGGCAGATCGAACATCTGTGAACGGTCGTCAGCGCTGCCGGTGAATAGCTTCCAGCCTACCAGGCCCAGCGTTTTCCCGCTGCTAATACCGGCATCCTGCAGCAGCTGAGGCAGACTCTTTTCATTGCTCATGGGTTGATTCGGCAACGAGAACCACGGCGCATGGATCACCCGGTTTTCCAGCCGGGCAAAGGCCGCCAGCTTGAGGTTTTCATTGCCCAGCACCAGCACCGCCTCCCCTTCGCGATGCAGTACCAGCAATGCTTCTTCAAAACGAGGGATAAAGCCGGTGAGATATTCGAAGTTTCCGCCGTGCTCTTTATCGGCATACACGATCAGCGTGTCGTAGCCATGCCGGCGCATTTGCGCAAGTACCCTGGCTTTACGCTGGCGTAGCGTTTGATCGCTGAGCGTAACGGAAGGCACATCGTGCCAGACGGTGGGTTCGGCGACGGCAGAAAGGACTATGGCGGACATGGGGGATCTCCATCTCATTAAGCTAATGAGTGGAGAGTAGCGAAATTTGGCCGGGCTGTAATAAAAAAATCCCGGCCTTGCGACCGGGATTGCTTTATCTGAACGCGCCGGATTTACGGCAGAATTGACGGCTGATCCGCCCCTTCTTTTTCTACCTTCTGCTGCAGCATATGCTCACGCTTCATGCCCAGCTTCAGCGCCAGTGCGGACGCCACGTAGATAGACGAGGCCGTACCGATGGAGACACCGATCAGCATGGTCAGCGAGAAGCCTTCCAGAACCGGGCCACCAAAGAGATACAGCATCAGGATCACCACCAACGTGGTTCCGGAGGTGATCAAGGTACGATGCAGCGTCTGGGTCAACGACACGTTGAAGATCTCATACGGCGTACCGCGGCGGATCTTACGGAAGTTTTCACGGATACGGTCAGATACCACGATGCTGTCGTTCAGCGAGTAGCCGATAACCGACATCAGCGAGGCGACGATAGTCAGGTCAATCTCGATATGGAACAGCGAGAGGATGCCCATCGTAATGACCACGTCGTGCGCCAGAGCGATAACGACCCCGGCGGCAAGACGCCACTCGAAACGGAAACCAACGTACACCAGGATACAGATTAATGCCGCCAGCAGCGCCAGCGCGCCGCTTTGCGCCAGGTCAGCCCCGACGCTCGGCCCCACGAACTCGATTCGCTTAACCGTCGCGGACTGGCTGGTCGATTCGTTAATCACGTTAACGACCTTGCTGCCCAGCTCCTGACTGATGTTGGCATCATGTACCGGCGGCATACGTACCATAATGTCGCGGCTGCTGCCGAAGTTCTGCACCTGCGGCTCTTCAAAGCCCGCCTTCTGCAGCGCCTGGCGCATCTGGTCCAGTTCGGCCGGTTTTTCGAGGGTAATTTCGATCACCGTACCGCCGGTGAAATCCAGACCCCAGTTAAAACCGCGCACGCCCATCACGACAATGGCGGCAATCAGCAGAAAACCTGAAATGCCGAAAGCCCAGTAGTCCCAGCGCATAAAGTCATAGACTTTACGGCCGTGGTTCAATTGTTCAACAGTATATTCCTGTGCCACAACGCACTCCTCAGATAGACAGCTTTTTAACGCGCTTGCCGCCGTACAGCAGGTTCACGATGGCACGGGTGCCGACGATAGCGGTAAACATCGAGGTTGCCACACCGATACCGGTAGTAATCGCAAACCCTTTAATTGCACCGGTACCGACCGCGTACAGGATGATAACTTTGATCAACGTCGTAATGTTCGCATCGAAGATCGAGCTGAATGCGCCCCGGTAACCTTCATCAATCGCCTGCTGAACGGAACGTCCGTTGCTCAACTCTTCTTTAATACGTTCGTTGATCAGTACGTTAGCATCGACCGCTACCGCAAGGGTTAACACGATGCCCGCAATCCCCGGCATACTCAGCGTGGCCCCAGGAAGCAGGGACATGATACCGACGATCAGCACCAGGTTAGCCACCAGCGCAGAGGTCGCGATCAGACCGAATTTCTTATAGAAGAAAATCATGAACAGGATAGACACCACCAGACCGGCCAGACACGCTTCCAGACCCTGCTTGATGTTCTGCATACCCAGAGTCGGGCCGATGGTACGTTCTTCAACGATCTGAATCGGCGCAATCAGCGCACCCGCACGCAGCAGCAGAGAGAGCTGACGCGCTTCATTTGGGTTGCTGATACCGGTAATACGGAAGCTGTTACCCAGGCGAGACTGGATGTTGGCGATGTTAATCACCTCTTCCTCTTTCACCAGAATGGCACGACCGTTGGCATCTTTCTTACCGCTGTCTTTGTACTCCACGAACAGGGTCGCCATCGGTTTGCCGATGTTGTCCTTGGTGAAGTTAGACATGATGTTGCCGCCGGCGCTGTCCAGCGAGATGTTAACCTGCGGCTGGTTGAACTCGTCCATGCTGGAAGTGGAGTCGGTGATATGGTCACCGGTCAGAATCACGCGCTTGTACAGCACAACCGGCCGACCTTCACGGGTATCTTTCACTTCAGAGTCGCCAGGGACACGGCCGGAAGCGGCTGCGGCGCTGTCAACGTTGCTGTTAACCAGACGGAATTCCAGCGTCGCCGTAGCGCCAAGAATTTCTTTCGCCCGAGCGGTATCCTGAATACCCGGCAGTTCAACCACGATACGGTCGGCGCCCTGACGCTGTACCAGCGGCTCGGCAACACCCAGTTGGTTAACACGGTTACGCAGAATGTTGATGTTCTGCTGCACGGCGTATTCGCGGGCTTCTTTCAGGCGCTCATCGGTCATCACCGCTTTCAGGCCAGTAGCGCCCTGCGTGGAGATAACCAGATCGCGGTGACGCGGGCTCAGCCAGGAGATGGCCTGATCGCGTGCGGCGCTATCGCGAAAAGCGATGCTCAGACCATAATTGTCTTCCTTACGCACGGTGGAGTAAGGGATGCCTTTTTCACGCAGCTCGCTGCGCAGGCTATCGATATTTTGTTCCTGCAGTTTTCCCAGCGCGGTGTCCATATCCACTTCCATCAGGAAGTGTACGCCGCCGCGCAGGTCAAGACCCAGCTTCATCGGCTCGGCATGGATAGCCGCTAACCAGCGAGGAGTCGCCGGAGCTAAGTTCAGCGCCACGACGTATTTATCACCTAACACGTCCACCAGCACTTCACGTGCGCGCAGCTGGACATCGGTGGTGTCGAAGCGCGCAAGGATTGCGCCCTCTTCCAGTGCCACAGACTTAGCGGTAATTTTTTCTTCTTGTAACGTTTTCTGGACCTGGATCAGCGTTTGCTCACTGGCGGCGACACCGCGCGCGCCAGTGATTTGAACGGCCGGATCCTCACCATACAGGTTGGGGAGCGCATACATCAGGCCGACGATAATAACGACGACCAGCATGATGTACTTCCACAAAGGATAACGGTTTAACACGGCAGTTCCCTTAGGGAAAAGTGGATTACAGTGCCTTCATGGTGCCTTTCGGCAGAACGGCAGCGACGAAGTCACGTTTGATAACCACTTCAGTGGTATCGTTCAGCGCGATAGCAATGTATCCGCTTTCAGCCACTTTCGTGACGCGACCTACCAGGCCGCCATTCGTCAGCACTTCATCGCCTTTGGCGATAGAGTTCATCAGATTTTTATGTTCTTTGGTGCGCTTCTGCTGTGGGCGCAGGATCATGAAGTAGAAAATCAGACCGAACACCACCAGCATCAGAATCAGAGACATCGGGCTACCCTGCGCCGCGCCACCGGTTGCTGCTACCGCATCAGAAATAAAAAAGCTCATTCAAATTCCCTCATTATTAAAATTAATCAACGTCCAAAGGAGGAACAGGTCGCCCCTGACGTTGGTAAAAATCGGCCACGAAGCCCTCTAATTTACCCTCTTCGATAGCCTTACGTAAACCAGCCATTAAACGCTGATAGTAGCGAAGGTTATGAATGGTATTGAGGCGCGCGCCCAATATTTCGTTGCAACGATCGAGATGATGCAAGTAAGCGCGTGAATAATTGCGACATGTATAGCAATCACACTCGGCATCCAGCGGCGCGGTGTCGCTTTTATGCTTCGCATTACGAATCTTCACCACGCCATCGGTGACGAACAGGTGGCCGTTACGCGCGTTGCGCGTTGGCATGACGCAGTCGAACATGTCGATACCGCGACGCACCCCTTCAACCAGATCTTCTGGCTTGCCGACGCCCATCAGATAGCGCGGTTTGTCGGCCGGGATCTGCGGGCAAACGTGCTCCAGGATACGGTGCATGTCTTCCTTCGGCTCACCGACAGCCAAACCGCCGACAGCGTAGCCATCAAAGCCGATATCTACCAGACCTTTAACGGAGATATCACGTAAATCTTCGTAAACGCTGCCCTGGATAATGCCGAACAGCGCATTTTTATTGCCAAGAGAGTCAAAACGGTCGCGGCTGCGCTGCGCCCAGCGCAGCGACATTTCCATCGAGCGCTTAGCGTAATCCCAGTCCGCCGGGTACGGCGTACATTCGTCGAAGATCATCACGATATCGGAACCGAGATCGTACTGAATCTCCATCGATTTTTCCGGATCGAGGAAAATGGGGTCGCCGTTAATCGGGTTGCGGAAGTGGACGCCCTGCTCGGTAATTTTGCGGATATCGCCGAGGCTGAACACCTGGAAGCCGCCGGAATCGGTCAGGATAGGCCCTTTCCACTGCATAAAATCATGCAGGTCGCCGTGCAGCTTCATGATTTCCTGGCCCGGACGTAACCACAGGTGGAACGTATTGCCGAGGATAATTTGCGCGCCGGTGGCTTCAACTTCTTCCGGCGTCATCCCTTTTACGGTGCCGTAGGTACCAACGGGCATAAAGGCTGGCGTTTCAACCACGCCGCGATCAAACACCAGGCGGCCGCGGCGGGCGCGTCCGTCGGTGGTATCCAGTTCAAATTTCATTTTAACTCCTGCGTCAGAAAAACAGTCTGACGTTAAACACTCATGTCGCGGAGTTATTCCCCGACACGCTCAAAAATAGCCTGCGGATTGTACGTGATAAACATCGCGTCCCCGTAGCTAAAAAAGCGATATTTTTGTTCTACCGCAGCCTTGTAGGCATTCATGGTGTGCTGATAGCCAGCAAAGGCGGAAACCAGCATAATCAGAGTTGATTCAGGGAGATGGAAGTTGGTCACCAGCGCATCAACCGCTTTGTACTGATACCCCTGATAGATAAAAATCTGCGTGTCGCCGAAAAACGGCTCAATCAGGTCATTTTTCGCCGCCTGCGCCGCGCTCTCCAGCGAACGGACGGAGGTGGTGCCTACCGCGATGACCCGGTTGCCGCGCGCTTTCGCCGCCAGCACCGCATCAACGACCTCCTGCGGCACTTCGGCGTACTCGGAGTGCATGATGTGATCTTCAATGGTCTCCACGCGCACCGGCTGGAATGTCCCCGCGCCAACGTGCAGCGTCACAAACGCCATTTCAATCCCTTTCTCGCGCAGCTTCTCCAGCATCATATCGTCAAAGTGCAGGCCTGCGGTCGGCGCGGCTACGGCCCCCGGCCTGGTGCTGTAGACGGTTTGATACAGTTCGCGGTCGGCGTCTTCGTCCGGACGATCGATATACGGCGGCAGCGGCATATGGCCGATGCTGTTGAGGATATCCAGTACCGGACGTTCATCGTTAAATTCGACTTCAAACAGCGCGTCGTGACGTGCCACCATCGTGGCGTTGATGCTTTCATCATCGCCCAGCAGCAGCTCGGCGCCCGGCTTCGGCGCTTTAGATGCGCGAATGTGCGCCAGAATACGTTTGTCATCCAGCATGCGCTCGACCAGCACTTCAATCTTGCCGCCGCTGGCTTTTCGGCCGAACAGGCGCGCCGGGATCACCCGGGTATTGTTAAAGACCAGCAGATCGCCCGGGTTAAGTTTGTCGAGTAAATCGGTGAAAGTCCCATGCGTCAGCGCTCCCGTCGGACCGTCTAACGACAGCAGGCGACAGCGACTGCGCTCCGGCTGCGGGTAGTGGGCAATCAGGGATTCGGGTAGTTCAAAGGAAAAATCGGTAACGCGCATGACGGTGGCTCAGACTAAATAAAGAGGCGGGTAGTCTAGTGCCGGGGCGTCCTCCCTGCAACCTTTACCCCTCTGGACGAATAACATAATCTATACACAAAACCATTCAAGATGCATCGACGCGGCAGCTGAATGACAAATTCGTCAGGAACAGATTTGAACGCCGCGGAGTGGCGGTCCGAGAGGACGAGGCTCAAAGATGAGCCGGGAAGCTGAAGCCAATAAAGAGGCAGTTTGAAGGATAAAAGGTATATGAATTTTCTTGCACACCTGCACTTAGCCCATCTCGCCGACAGCTCCCTGCCCGGCAATCTTCTGGCAGATTTCGTTCGCGGCAATCCCCAGGCGGACTACCCGGCCGACATTGTCGACGGTATTTTTATGCACCGGCGCATCGATGTCATGACCGATAATCTGCCGGAAGTCAAAGCAGCCCGCGACTGGTTTCGCCCGCAGACCCGCCGCGTGGCGCCCATTACGCTGGATGTGATGTGGGATCACTTCCTGTCGCATCACTGGGCGCGTATTTCACCTGATATGCCGCTCAACGAGTTTGTCCGCTATGCCCAGGCACAGGTCACGCCGGTATTACCCGATTCGCCGCCGCGCTTCGTGAATCTCAATGCCTATTTGTGGTCGGAGCGCTGGCTTGAACGCTATGAAGATATGGACTTTATTCAGCGCGTCCTCAACGGCATGGCCAGCCGTCGTCCGCGCCTTGATGCCCTGCGCGACTCCTGGCAGGATCTGGATACGCACTACGATAAACTCGAGCAGCAGTTCTGGCATTTTTATCCGCGAATGATGGCGCAGGCCACCAGGCGCGAACTATAAAGATTGCGCTTTCTCACAGAAAGGCTATTCTGAACACCGTTTTCCGATATAAATTGATAGGCAAAACCTATCTCATTGATTGTCAACGTCACGTTGAGTTCGCATGAACCTGTCCCTATACTTGCCCGCGTTGCGTTCCAATTAACCTTATTATTAACAGGAGAATCATATGGTTCTGGTCACTCGTCAGGCTCCGGATTTTACCGCAGCAGCTGTTTTAGGTAACGGCGAAATCGTTGAGAAATTCAACTTCAAACAACACACCAACGGTAAAGCAACCGTCCTGTTCTTCTGGCCGATGGACTTCACCTTCGTTTGCCCGTCTGAGCTGATCGCTTTTGACAAACGTTATGAAGAATTCCAGAAGCGCGGCGTAGAAGTCGTTGGCGTCTCCTTCGACTCTGAATTCGTTCACAACGCATGGCGTAACACCCCGGTAGACCAGGGCGGTATCGGTCCGGTTAAATACGCGATGGTTGCTGATATCAAACGTGAAATCCAGAAAGCTTACGGTATCGAACACCCGGACGAAGGCGTGGCGCTGCGCGGCTCGTTCCTGATCGACGCTAACGGCGTAGTTCGCCACCAGGTGGTTAACGACCTGCCGCTGGGTCGTAACATCGACGAAATGCTGCGTATGGTTGACGCGCTGCAGTTCCACGAAGAACACGGTGAAGTTTGCCCGGCACAGTGGGAAAAAGGAAAAGAAGGTATGGCCGCTTCTCCGGAAGGCGTAGCTAAATACCTGACCGAGAACGTGTCCAGCCTGTAATCGGCCCATGTTCAGAAAAAGGCTCGCGCATGCGGGCCTTTTTTATCTCCTGCCGCAGCACATTTTGCGCTCTATCGCGCAGTCGCCGCTCCCTCATGCTTTTCAGATGGCTTTTTTTGTTAGCAAACTCAAACTTTGATAAAAAACTGTCATGATATTTGTGATACGCAAAACACTTCTAAAAAATAAATCGCTCTTATTTTTAATCTTTCCCACCTGATATTATTTCAATAATTGACTACAAAATTATAACCAATTGATAATTAACATAATAATAAATGTTATTTTCCCTAAAAAAATAACGCAAAAATCATTTCGCTGTGATCAACTTCAAGGTTTAAAAATTCAAATGTGATCTGAACCATGATTTCCTGTGTTCTATTTCGTCATGATTTAACTCAGAAAATAAATGCGTTAAGGATTGGATTATGGAAATCATTTTTGATCGCCGGTTAATCGCACTTGATCAGAACATTACCAGCGCCAGTCAGGCTATCGAATTATCCGGGACGCTACTGGCCCGCCAGCAAATTTGTCGCCCCGAATACATCACCGCGATGCTCGACGTCTATAAGGATTTTGGTCCCGCCATTGTTATTGATAGCGGCCTGGCGATGCCCCACGCGCGCCCCGAAAAGGGGGCCATCCGCACCGGCTTTTCTTTAATCACCATCCGCCAGCCGCTTCACTTTGGTCACGAAGAGTTTGACCCGGTGAGCGTCATTATCGGTATCGCCGGCGCCGACGCCGATAACCATATAAAAATGATCCAGATAATCGCCACACTGATTGAATCAGATATTGTGTCGTTCCTTCGCGAAGAGCATGACATCAATGCCGTATTCAATTTCATCCACAATAAAATGGAGTCGTCATTATGTTAGTTATCAGAACAGTTTGTGGTAACGGGATTGGCAGTTCATTAATGGCCGCAAGCAATGTCAAAAAAATATGTGATGAATTAGGGATCAAAGCTGACGTCGCCTCTGTTGATTTTGCTAATGCCGTCGGAGAGAAAGCCGATCTCTATATCACCATCAAAGAATTAGCCAATCAGTTCCCTGCGCATTGTCAGGTCGCCATTATTCGCAGCTATGTACATAAAGCAAAAATTGCTGAAGATATTACCGACGCTCTGACAAAAATTGCTGCAACTCATTCTTAATCATTATTAAGAGCCTACCCCAGCAGGCGTACATTGTTGCAGCCAGTTTGGACACGGACAGCGCGGAAAAACCGGAGCGTACACGCAGTACGTGAGGATTTTGAGCACTGCCCAGGGCCAAAATGGCAAATAAAATAGCCTAATGGGATAGGCTCTAAGGATACGATCATGCAGGCTATACTTACATTCTTATCAGAAATATTCAGCCAACCCGCATTTCTGATGGGGATTATCGCATTTGTCGGTTTAGTGGCACTGCGTTCCCCCGGAAATAAACTTCTCACCGGTACCTTAAAGCCCATCCTCGGTTATTTAATGCTCAGCGCCGGTGCAGGGGTTATCGTTGCCAACCTCAATCCGCTCGGCGGAATTATCGAAGCCGGATTTAATATTCGTGGCGTTATTCCTAACAACGAGGCTATTGTTTCCGTCGCCCAGAAGGTACTGGGTGTTGAAACCATGAGTATATTGCTGTTAGGTTTTATTTTTAACCTGCTTATTGCTCGCTGCACTAAGTATAAATATATCTTCCTTACCGGTCACCACTCATTCTTCCTCGCCTGTCTGTTCTCTGCGGTACTGCAGGCGGCAGAATTCCGCGGCTGGATGCTGGTACTGATTGGCGGGTTCTTACTCGGCTCCTGGTCGGCGATCTCCCCGGCAATCGGTCAGCGCTATACCAAGCAGGTCACCGAAGATGGCGGCATTGCGATGGGGCATTTTGGCTCTCTGGGGTATTACATCTCCGCGTGGATCGCCAGCAAAACCGGCAACCCGGCGAACTCTTTCGCCGATACCGAAATCTCTGAAAAATGGGGCTTTCTGCGCGATACCACGGTCACTACCGGGATCGTGATGTTCGTTATCTACTTTGTCTGTAGCGCCGTGGCCGGCACCGAATACCTGCGGACAATCACGGATCAGAACATGCTGATCTTCTCTATCCTGACCGGGCTGCAGTTTGCCGTCGGCGTCGCCATCGTCTACAACGGCGTGCGTCTGATCCTTGGCGATCTGGTACCGGCATTCCAGGGGATTAGCCAGAAGCTGATTCCCGATTCGATTCCGGCCGTAGACTGCGCGGTGTTCTTTACGTTTAGTCCAACGGCGGTGGTCGTCGGTTTTATCAGCTCCTTTATCGGTGGTCTGGTGGGAATGCTGCTGCTGGGCGCCTTCGGCATGGCGCTAATCATTCCCGGCATGGTGCCGCATTTCTTCTGCGGCGGGACCTCCGGCGTCTTCGCCGACAAGCTGGGCGGCAAGCGCGGCTGCGTCATTGCCTCGTTCATTGGCGGCATCTTCCTCGCCTTCCTGCCGGCGATGTTGCTCCCGGCTTTAGGCAACCTGGGCTTTGAGAACAGCACCTTTGCCGATTTCGATTTCGCGGTATGGGGCATCATTATCGGTAATGCGTTTACCCAGTTTGGCCAGATAACCATCTATTTGATTTGCCTCGCCCTGCTCATCGCTCTGCTGGTGCCTTTCTGCTTCCGCTCAGTGCGCGTGGTAGGAGATACGCTCAGCTACGAAGCGCTCACGGCGAATAAGAAAAATGAATAGGGTTTCATTTTTCCCTGCGGGAAGCATTCTTCCCGCAGCTGACGACATTATCAGGAGTAGTTATGGCTATATTGTCCATAGGATTTTCATGTTTTGATCAGTTCTTCTTTCTGAATGAGTGGCCGCAGGAAAACACCAAAAACTTCTGCCACGACTTTATTGAAAGCGGCGGCGGTCCGGCGGCAAATGCCGCATGGCTGCTGGGATTATGGGGCGAGGATGTCTATTACATCGGTCATCTCAATGCGGATATTTACGGTCAGCGTATCGTCGATGAATTTGCTCAGGCCGGAGTCGATACCAGCCACATCGTCTTTTCCGATGAGATGATCACCCCGCTGGCATCGGTGCTGGTTAACCGTTTAACGGGCTCGCGAACCATTATTACCCGTAAAATGCAAACGCCACCTTCGTTGACCTACGATCAAAAACTGAAACTTGACGATCTCGCACAGCGCCTTATTGCTTCAGAAGAACCGGTGACCCTGTTAATTGATGGTCATGAAGCGGAAATCAGCGAGTATTTAATTAAAAAACTCCCCGCGGCCCGCGTGGTCATGGATGGCGGCTCCTTACGTGCCAGTAATATCAAACTGGCGGCCTGGACAGATTATTTCGTCGTCAGCGAACATTTCGCCAGAGACTATATGAGCTACCGCGCGCTGAGCACTGAGAAAGAGCTAAAAACAGCCCTTCTCGAACTGAATAAAATCTGCCGGGGTGAGGCTTTTATTACTCTTGGAGAAAAAGGATGTGCCTTTTTAAAGAGCGGGATGCTGCACATTGTTCCCGCCTGGCAATGTCAGGCCGTCGATACGACCGGCGCCGGCGATGTTTTTCATGGTGCTTTCACTTACGGCGTTCATTATTCATGGCATATCGATAATATTATTCTTTTTGCCAGCCTGACCGCCGCAATCTCTATTGAGAAAAAAGGTGTTCGTGAATCCATGCCGGATCTTGCCGTTGTTCATAATGCATTAAACAGCTACGAAAGAAACTTAACGCAGTATTTTGATGAATAATTGATTCCGAGGTGATTATGTTAGTTTCTATGAAGGACATGCTTCAGCATGCCCTACGGGACGGTTATGCCGTAGGGCAGTTCAATATTAATAATCTGGAATGGGTTGGCGCCGTATTAAGCACCGGGCAACAGCTCCGCTCACCCATTATTTTGGGGGTCTCCGGCGGTACGGTAAAACATATGCTGGGCCTGAAATGCATTCATGACATCGTGGTCAATGCGATGGACTATCTACAGATTGATATTCCTGTCGCATTGCATCTCGATCACGGGACCACGCGCGAGGCCTGCGAAGCGGCCATTGAAGCCGGCTTTAGCTCGATTATGTTTGATGGCTCCCATTTGCCGTTTGCGGAAAACCTGGCGATCACCCGCCATCTGGTCGACCTGGCGCACAGCAGAGGCATCTCCGTTGAAGCCGAGCTGGGAACCATTGCCGGCAGTGAAGATGGCATCGTGAATTCTGAGGTTATCTATGCCGATCCGCAGGAGTGCTTTACCCTGGTCAGCGAAACGCAGGTAGACTGCCTCGCGGCAGCGCTCGGTTCTACGCACGGGCTTTATAAAGGGAAGGCTAAACTCGGCTTTGCCGAAATGAAAGCCATATCAGAGCTTGTTAAAGTACCGCTGGTACTTCACGGCGGGACCGGTATTGCTGACGACGATATGCGCAAAGCAATTGCCTGCGGTACGGCAAAAATTAACGTCAACACCGAGAATATGTACGCCTGGTGCGAAGCCGTGAAAGCGCTGTTCGCCGCCGATAACGGTCACGATATTAACGATCCGCGCAAAGTTATCCGCCAAGGCTTGCTGCCCGTGCGCGAGATGGTCGCCCGCCGGATCCAGCTATTTGGCTCTCAGAACCGGGGCTAAGCCCGGCATATCGTTGATGCGTCATCAGGTGATCGCGCTCCGCGCTCCCCCGGCGGCCTCGCCGGGGGAGCGCGTTAACCTGTCAGAGGCTAAAACGCAAAGCAGGAACAGCCCATCACGCCCCAGAACGCCTGCTCGTCCGATACCGGCACCGACGACTGACGGGCAATATCATGCTGATGACCGTGCACGCCGCAGCTGCCGCAGCACTGGTGCATCTGGACTATCGCCCCGATTTTCGCCGCCGCAGGCGGAGCGGAACGATAGTGGCCCGGCACCTTGACCACCGGAGACCACTCCGGCAGAACAGGAATCGGCGGCGGCGCCAGCGGCGAAAAATGCCCTGCGGCATAAACCACTTTGCCATCGACCACCGTCAGCACCGACTCAATGCCTTTGATCTCCTCTTCCGGCACGCTGAAATAGTCTTTGGACAGCACCACCAGATCGGCCAGCTGATCTTTCTCAATACGCCCTTTTTTACCTTGTTCACTGGAGAACCAGGCGCTGCCCGCGGTCCACAGCTCCAGCGCCACCTCGCGCGGCAGACGGTTGCTGTCGTCATACATCGCCATGCCGCCCACGGTACGCCCGGAGACCAACCAGTAGAGCGCGGTCCACGGGTTGTAGCTCGCGACACGCGTCGCATCGGTCCCCAGTCCCACCGGCACATCCAGCGCCAGCATTTTCGCCACCGGCGGCGTATGCTTAACCGCCTCTTTGCCATAGCGATCGACAAAATATTCGCCCTGGAAAGCCATTCGGTGCTGTACCGCGATACCGCCGCCGAGCGCCTTCACGCGTTCAATATTCCGCTCGGTAATGGTCTCCGCATGGTCAAAGAACCAGTGCAGGCCGTTAAACGGAATATCGCGGTTCACCTTCTCAAAAACATCCAGCATCCGGCTGATGGATTCATCATAGGTGGCATGCAGGCGGAACGGCCAGCGGTGCTCCACCAGATGGCGTACCACCCGCTCCAGCTCGTCTTCCATCCCTTCCGGCAGGTCCGGACGCGGCTGCAGGAAATCTTCAAAATCCGCCGCCGAGAAGACCAGCATTTCGCCGGCGCCGTTGGCACGGAAAAAGTCGGTCCCCTGTCCCGGTTTCAGCATATCGGTCCAGCGTTCGAAATCATCCAGCTCCTGTTTTGGCCGCTGGGTAAACAGGTTATAGGCAATACGCACGGTCATCTGCTCTTGCGCATGCAGCTGTTCAATAATTTCATAATCTTCCGGGTAGTTCTGGAAACCGCCCCCGGCATCAATCGCACTGGTGAGGCCAAGCCGGTTCAGCTCACGCATAAACTGGCGCGTCGAATTGACCTGCAGCTCCAGCGGCAGCTTCGGCCCTTTCGCCAGGGTCGCATAGAGAATCATCGCGTTAGGTTTGGCGATCAGCATCCCGGTGGGGTTACCGCGGCTATCGCGCACGATTTCACCGCCGGCCGGATCCGGCGTCTCTTTGGTGTAACCCACCGCCTTCAGCGCCGCACGGTTCAGCAGCGCGCGATCGTAGAGATGGAGGACAAATACCGGCGTATCCGGCGCCGCCGCGTTCAACTCCTCGAGGGTGGGCATGCGCCGTTCGGCGAACTGAAATTCACTCCAGCCGCCGACAACGCGCACCCATTGCGGAGACGGCGTGCGATCGGCCTGATCTTTCAGCATGCGCAGCGCGTCCGCCAGCGACGGAACCCCCTCCCAGCGCAGCTCGAGATTATAATTCAGCCCGCCGCGGATCAGGTGCAGGTGGGAATCGTTCAGGCCGGGGATCACCGTATGGCCTTGTAGATCAACGATCTGCGTCCCTTGCGCAGCAAAACTCATGATCCGATCGCGGCTGCCGGTGGCGAGGATCTTGCCGTTGGCGATCGAGATCGCCTCGGTCAGCGGGTTCGTGCGGTCGAGGGTATGAATTCGGCCGTTGGTCAGGATCAGTGTGGCAGTTTGCGACATAACGCTCTCCTTCAGGAGGCTGACTCAGTTTTTCTTTAACCAGCCAGCAAACAGACGGGTCACGATGGGCATCCAGAACCAGACCACCAGCGCGACCACACAGGCATCATTTATCAAATGCAGCAGCAGGCTTCCCCGCAACGAGGGAAGGAACATCCCGGTCAGCCAGGGCACCAGGTTAGTACTGGGAAAGATCACCAGCAGCGTCATCAGAAACTGCTTCCAGCGTAGCGGCTGGCGTACATTCGCTGCCGGTGGAGTGAACCAGAATGCGGGTTCGGTCCGCACTTCCGTGCGATCGCCTTCATTGAGCAGCGGCGCAATTTCCGCAACCAGTTCGCGACGCGTTTCTGACTGCGTCCAGGCATAGAGGTGTTCAATGGTGTCAAAACGAATAATGACGCTCCACAAATTCTGCCCGGCGGTCGGGCGAATCACGTTAGCGCCCAGATGGCCGGGAAACTCTGCCGCGACAGGCATAATTTTGCCTAACCACTGCTCATAGCGTTCCCCGTGCTCGGGATCGAGCGTATGGCTTATTACCAGGGTCACCGATTTCTGTTGCGTCATGACCGGGCTCCTTGCTGCGGAGAATGGCGGAAATTGCCGTTATTCTCCATCAATGACAATACACAAAATCATTCATGCTGCCTCGAGGCGGCAAGCTTGTACGTCCCCGGGAACTGACATAAGTCAGTGACCGGGCGGGCCAACGAAGCCAACAAAGAGGCTGCCTGAAGGATGAAGTGTATTCAGGCTTTACGTTCCGGCGCACCGTGCACCATGGTGTAGGCGTAATCCACGCCCATCCCGTAAGCGCCGCTGTGTTCGCGAACCAGATCCATGACCGCGTCATACGTCTCTTTGCGTGACCAGTCGCGCTGGTATTCCAGCAGGACCTGCTGCCAGGTGACCGGAACTGCACCGGCCTGCACCATGCGGTCAATTGACCGTTCATGGGCGTCAACGGAGGTGCCGCCGGAGGTGTCGGTAACCACGTAGACTTCAAACCCCTCTTCCAAAGCCATCAGCGCCGGGAAGGTCAGGCACACTTCGGTCCACAGCGCAGAAATAATCAATTTTTTGCGTCCGGTGGCTTTGACCGCCTCAACAAAAGCGGCATCTTCCCAGGAGTTCATCGACGTACGTTCAATCGGTTTAACCTGCGGATGGACCGCCAGTAATTCTGGCCAGATATAGCCGCTAAAACTTTTGGTCTCAACGGAAGTATAAATAACCGGAACATTAAAAATTTTGCCGGCTTTAGCCAGGGCAACGGTGTTGTTTTTCAGCGTCTGGCGGTCAATATTGGCAACGCCAAACGACATCTGCGGCTGATGGTCAATAAAAATCAGGGTCGAGTTGGTTGGATCGATCAGTTCCCGAATAGACATGACATACCTTCTTAATCAATGAGTTAAAGAGATATAAAACAAGTTACTGTGGGTCTGAATCGTGACGGATAAAGCCTGCTGAGTATAGTCAGTTATTTCTAACGAGTTATTAAAGAAATTCTCCGTGCTATTGCTAAATACATAAGCTACGGGCGATAAATTTCAGAGGTATGAAGGCGGAAAGAGAGCAAGACCATCGGGTCAAAATATAAAAAGTTGGCTGTCTGGTTAGCAATACTAATCAAAAATTTACGCGAAAGGGTTCTAAATTATTCACTGGCATTGACCATCCGGCTTCGGTAAAACTGAGTCACCCTTGTTAACCGGTAAGTAATGGATGCGCTTAAACCTTGATGTTCTGCTGATTCTGGACGCGTTAGATACCCACGGATCTTTCGCCACCGCCGCAGAGTCGTTGTATAAGACCCCTGCCGCCCTGAGCTATATGATCCAGAAGCTGGAAAGCGATCTGGATATCACCCTGCTGGATCGCAGCGGTCATCGGGCGAAGTTTACCGATACCGGCAGAATGGTGCTCGAGAAGGGGCGTTTGCTGATTAACGCCGCAAAAGATCTGGAAAAACAGGCCGTACAGCTGGAAGCCGGCTGGGAGCGGGATCTGGCTATCGCGCTCGATGCCTCTTTCCCTTTTGAACGTCTGCTGCCGCTGATCGACGCTTTTTACGCGCAAAATCCGCAAACCCGGCTCAACTTTACCCACCATACGCTGGCCGGATCCTGGGAAGAGCTGACCCGCAACGGCGCAGATATTATGCTCGGCGCCATCAACGAACCGCCCACCTCCGCCGAATGGTCGTGGAAAATGGTCGGTGCGCTGGATAATGTCTTCGTTGTCGCTCCCGCTCACCCGCTCGCCGAGGCGACGCAGCCGCTCAATAACAAGCAGCTGAGCCTGCATCGCGCGGTGGTGATTAGCGACAGCGCCCGCTATTGCCATCCGCTCAACAGCAATCTCCTCGCCGAACAGCCGCAAATTCGCGTCGACGATTTTGCCAGTAAGGTGGCGCTGCTGCGCGCCGGGCTGGGCTGCGGTTTTTTACCTCGCCATATCGCGCAGCCGTGGCTGGAGAACGGAGAGCTGATAGAAAAGCCGGTCCTCTCCTGCCGCGAGAAAGATCTCACCTATATCGCCTGGCGCAGCGACAACGACGGCCTCGCCCAGCGCTGGTGGCGGGAGGCGATTCTCCGCGACCCGTTCCTGAACCAGCTCTACTCCTGACGGCTGAACCAGACGCTGGCGGAAATAGCAGGCAGGCTCAGCACACCATCATGCAACGTGCCGGCACCCTCTTTCACCTGCCATTCGCCAACGTCCAGCAGCGGCGAATCCTCGACAACGACTTCGCAGGCTTCGCCGCGGTTGATGGCCACCAGCACGCGCAGCTGCTTATACACGCGAGCAAATACCACCACGTTCTCTTCGGCATAAATCACCTGGCAGCCGCCGTATCGCAGTGCCTTATTGGCTTTGCGCAGCTTCGCCATCCGCTTATACAGTCCCAGCAGCACGGTATCCTGCAGGGCGGGATCCCACGGGAAGGGTTTACGACAGAAGGGATCGTTGTTGCCATCGACGCCCACTTCATCGCCGTAGTAGATGCAGGGGACGCCCGGCCAGCAAAACAGCCATACGACCGCCAGCGGCAGGCGTGCGACATCTTTGCCCAGCAGCGACTTAAAGCGCGCGGTATCGTGACTGTCCAGCTGGTTAAACATCCGCAGCTGCTGTTGATGCGACAGCCCGGCGCGATAGTTATCCATCCAGGCGACGCAGGTCTGCGCGTCAATCTTCTGCGGATCGTAAGAGATATCGGTATTGGCGAGGAATCCCCACAGCGGGAAGGTAAAACCGCGGTAGTTCATGGCGGCATCTTCAGCGTCCGCCTGGAGCCACTGGCGGGCGTCGCCAAAGTGCTCGCCGAAGACAAAGGATTCGGGCTGCGTCTGCTTCGCCGCCGCGGTAATACCGGCAATATGGCGCAGGTTGTTGCGCGCCCCGCCGCCTTCACCCAGCATATGCACCACGTCCAGCCGCCAGCCGTCCATGCTCCACGGCGCTTTCAGCCAGTGGCGGACAATGCTGTCTTCTCCGGCGTAGATTTCATTCACCAGGCTTGCGGACTGATAATCCAGCTTGGGCAGGCTGGCGTAGCCCAGCCAGCTATGTGCTTCCCCTTCTGGAGAGATGGTAAACCAGTCGCGCCACGGCGAATCGGCATGGTGACACGCCCCGCTGCTGCCGCGCTGGTGGCGGTCAAACCAGGCGTGCGAATCGCCGGTATGGTTAAACACACCGTCAAGAATCAGACGCATCCCTTCTCGCTGCGTGTTGTGGCGCAGACGCAGCAGCGCGCCGTCGCCACCGAATTGCGGATCGACGCGGCGATAATCTTCGGTATCGTATTTATGCACGCTGGGGGCGACGAATACCGGGTTCAGATAGAGCGCGGTTACGCCAAGCTGCTTGAGATACGGCAGTTTCTCGCTGATCCCATCGAGGTCGCCGCCAAAAAACGTCGACCCGCCCGCTTCGCCGGTTAACGGCTCATCCCACGATTTCCGGACAATATCGCGCCCGGCGGCGTGATGATGATAGACCCGATCCTGTTCCGCTTCTCGTGTCTCGCTGCGCGCAAAACGGTCAGGGAAAATTTGATAAAAGACCTGATCGGCCACCCACTGCGGGCCGCTATCCGGCAGATCGACGGCGAACTGTTCCAGTCGCGCCGGCGGAAAACGGTTAAAGCCCTGCGGCGTGAACCAGCGCTGACGATCCGCCCACAGCAGCTTAAAACTGTAGCGCCGACGCGGCTGGCCGCTGGCAAGATTGATTTCGCCCCGCCACGCCACGACGCCCGGATGCGGCTCCTGGCGCAGTCGGTGCATCGGCAGCGAGAGCTCTTCATTATCTTCTTCCGCACGCAACGTCACCCGCTGCGGCAGATCGTCGCCGCTGAGCCATAAAGTGATAAAGAGTCGTTCCTGCTGCTCCTTGATAAACGGAGCCACAGGCAGGTGCCATGCCTTCAACATCGTCATTCCTCTCTCTTTAGAATGGGCACACCTTGCCACAGCCCACCGGCGTATGACTCATCATCACAGGAATTATTGGGGGAGGATAATGGGGGTGGAGAACGCGCCTGCCAAATCCGGCAGGCGCGGGGGAGCGTTACTGCGCCTGCGCCAGCTGGCGGTCGCGGCGAGTTTTCAACTTCCAGCCAGCCAATAGCAGCACAATCCAGGCGAAACCGACGTACAGCGAGATACGGGTATCCGGATGGTAGCCAATCAGCGCAATAATAAAGACGAGGAACACCAGACCCACGGCCGTCGTGGCGACGCCACCCGGCACCTTAAACTTCAGCGCTTTCGCCTCTTCCGGCGACAGGCGACGGCGGAAGGCAATCTGCGACAGCAGGATCATGATCCACACCCAGACGGTGGCGAAAGTGGCCAGTGACGCAATCACCAGGAAGACGTTTTCCGGCATGATGTAGTTAAGATAGACCGCAAACAGCAGCGCAACGGTCATCACCATCACCGTCACCCACGGGATCCCGCGACGCGAGGTTTTGGCGAAAATCTTCGGCGCGCTGCCCTGCTCGGCCATGCCGTGCAGCATACGTCCGACGCCGAAGACGTCGCTGTTAATCGCCGACAGCGAGGCGGTCAGCACCACAAAATTAAGGATACTGGCGGCAAACGCAATGCCCATATGCTGGAAGGTCAGCACGAACGGGCTGCCGTCAGTGCCCACCTGATTCCACGGATAAATGGACATAATCACGAACAGCGTGCCCACATAGAACACCAGAATGCGCATTGGGACCGAGTTAATCGCGCGCGGAATGGATTTCTCCGGGTCTTTCGCTTCACCGGCGGTGATACCGATGATCTCTATCCCGCCGTAGGCGAACATCACCATCTGCAGCGACATCACCATTCCCAGCCAGCCGTTGCTGAAGAAGCCGCCGTGACTCCACAGATTATGGATACCGGTGGGCTGTCCGCCGTTGCCGATACCCCAGATAATGATGCCGAAACCGGCAATAATCATGATGATGATGGTGGCAACTTTAAAGAACGAGAACCAAAACTCCAGCTCGCCGAAGACCTTAACACTCATCAGATTGACGGCGCAGATAATCAGCACCACGCTGAGCACCCAGATCCAGTGCGGTACCGTCGGAAACCAGACGCCCATATAAATTCCGAAAGCCGTCACGTCGGCAATCGCGACAATCAGAATTTCAAAGCAGTAGGTCCAGCCGGTGATATAGCCCGCCAGCGGGCCGAGATAATCCTGCGCATAGCGGGAAAATGAGCTGGCGGCAGGGTTATGTACCGACATTTCGCCCAGCGCGCGCATAATAATATACGCGGCCGCGCCGCCGATAATATAGGCCAGCAGGACGCTCGGGCCCGCCATTTTAATGGCGTCAGCTGAACCATAGAACAGGCCGGTACCAATTGCGGATCCCAGCGCCATAAAGCGGATATGCCGGGTACTTAGCCCGCGCTTAAGTTTGTTACTACTTTCCATCGTATTCCATGCCGTTTTTCTCTTCAGGCCTTCGCCGGAGCAGGCGCAAAAGAGGATTACCTGAAAAACAAAAAACCACGGGACCCAAAGTCCCGTGGCTTAACACTGATTAAAACCGTCGGTTAATGCGCGCTGGAGGTCACCTGACGTCCTGCCGCACGGTCCCAGATCACCGCCAGAACCACCATCACGGCGGTAGGCATCAGCCAGGCAAGCCCCTGTTCAGCCAGCGGCAGACGCGAGGTCCAGGCCGGTAACATGTCCGCGAATGCCGACGATTTAATGCCGTCAATGATACCAAACATCAGGCTGATAAACATGGCCGGCGCAATGACGCGGGACGAATTATGCCACCAGTTGCGGGTAAAGCTTAAGACCACCAGGGCGATACATGGCGGATAGATAGCCGTCAGTACCGGAATCGAAATCTGAATCAGATGGCTCAGCCCCAGGTTGGAGACCGCCATCGAGAAAATACCGAGGATAAACACCAGCGAGCGATAGGATAACGGCAGATACTGCGCGAAGAATTCAGCGCAGGCGCAGGTCAGGCCCACCGCAGTGACCAGACAAGCGATGAAAATCAGCGCCGCCAGCATAAAGCTCCCCGCGCCACCGAAGGTGTGCTGGACATAGGCATGCAGAATCGCCGCGCCGTTAGCGGATTGATCCACCAGTGTCGCGCTATCAGACCCGAGGCGGAACAGCGCCAGATACAGCAGCGTCAGCCCCACGCCGGCCATCAGTCCGGCCCAGACGGTGTAGCGAGTCAGCAGGCGCGCTTCACTTACGCCGCGGGAGCGTGCGGCGTTAACAATGACGATACCGAATACCATGGCACCCAGCGTATCCATGGTCAGATAGCCGTTGACGAAGCCGTTAGAGAACGGCGCGGTGCGGTAAGCTTCCAGCGCATTGCTGATCGGGCCAGCCGGCCAGATAACTGCCGCAACGGACAAAATGATCAGCGCAATAATTTTCAACGGGGCGAGGAAATTGCCTACCGTATCCAGCAGTTTACCCGGATAGAGCGAAACCAGGATCACCAGCGCGAAATAGATCACGCTGTAAATCATCAGCGGCATCGCGCCGTCGCCGGTCAGCGGGGCAATCCCGACTTCAAAAGAGACCGTTGCGGTACGCGGCGTCGCAAACAGCGGGCCAACGGCCAGGTAGCAGACCACGGCCAGCAGGATGCCGGCCACTTTGCCGATCGGCGTACTCAGGCTTTCCACGCCGCCGCCGACTTTCGCCAGCGCCACGACCGTCAGCACCGGTAAACCCACGGCGGTAATCAGAAAGCCAATAGCGGCGGTCCAGACGTGTTCACCAGCCTGTAAACCCACCATCGGAGGGAAGATAATGTTGCCTGCGCCAACGAACAACGCGAAGGTCATAAAGCCCAACGCGATAATGTCGCGAGATTTTAACTGATGGGTCATAAATTCATTACTGCCTGTGGATGTGGTGTTGTTAACAAACGGAAAATACCGTGTCTTCCCCTGAGGGAGGATACAGCGGTGGTTGCCGGAAAAATCAGCGGGATATGCTCCCGAACACGCGTGGGAAAGAATTGTTTTTTGAATTACCACGCAAAAACAGTCTGTCTGCGACTGCATGGGGGGCAATTTAAACGCTTATAACGTTTTAATGCAAGGCGGGATCGCAAAAGCAGATGATTATGCTAAGTCTATTTTTATGAGCGGGATTATTAACCATATCTAAGGAAAACCTCCGGCTAATCATGCGAACAAAAAAGCAGCAGGCGTTCATTAATTACACGGCTAAAAAGTGACTGCAAACGAAAATGACCAGCCGAAGCTGGTCATTGGCAAGTCATGTTGACAAGGGTGCGTTCAGGCGCTTTTTTTGGCAATTAAACGTTCCGGGAGTAAGAAACTAAAACGCGTCCCTTGGCCTACCGTACTCTCAATTTCCAGACGACTGTCGTGATGATTCACCGCATGTTTGACGATCGCCAGCCCAAGACCGCTGCCGCCTGTTTGCCGCGAACGCGCCTTATCCACGCGATAGAATCGCTCGGTCAGACGCGGAATGTGCTCGGGCGCAATCCCCGGACCGTTATCCTCGACGCTGAACAACGCGCCATGCGGCGCCCGTTGCCAGCTGACGGTAATCTCTGTCCCCGCTGGCGTATGGTTGATTGCGTTATACACCAGATTGGAGATCGCGCTGCGCAGCTGCTCTTCGTTGCCCAGTACCACCAGCGTCTCATCGACGTGGAAGTGGAGCGTCTGCTTCTGCTGGCTGAGCGTCTGGGCTTCCCGCTCCACCACCCGCAGCATCATCGGCACGTCGATTTTGTCATTCATGGCCAGCGTCGGCGCCGCTTCAATCCGCGACAGCGTCAGCAGCTGCTTGACTAACCCCTCCATGCGCTGGGTTTGCTCGCGCATCGTATGCAGCGCTTTTTCGCGCGTCATCCCTTCCAGCACCTGCTCCTGCATCATCTCCAGATAGCCCTGCAGTACCGTTAACGGCGTGCGAAGCTCATGGCTGACGTTGGCAAAAAAGTTGCGCCGCGCGCCTTCCAGCTGGTGCATCTGCGTGACATCGCGCGCCACCATCAGCCACTGTTTGTCGCTGTAGGGCATGACGCGGATCTCCAGATGACGAGCAGTATTGAGGACCAGATTGAGCGGCTTTGAGAAATCCCTGTTTTTGAGGTAATGGGCAAATTCAGGGTAGCGCAGGAGGTTGAGAATATTTTGTCCGCTGTCGTCCGGCCAACGCAAATTGAGGATCTGCTGGGCCAGGCCATTACACCAGAAGATGGCCCCCTCCTCCGTCGTCAGCACCACCGCATCGGGCAAAGACTCAGCCCCGCTACGAAAGCGTTTGATCAGACTACCCAGTTCGCGTCGGCGCTTTTTATTGCGCATCTGCATCTGGTGAAGGCCGTAGAGCAGCGGTTCCCAGCTGCCTCTTCCCGGCGGTGGCGTCATGCTACGGTCGACCCATAGCCACCATGAAAGACGTAATAAATTCCAGAAATGCCAGATGAGAAGTCCGGTTACTGCCGCCAGTAAAAACCACGGCAGATAACCCACCACCGCCCCAAGAATCAGGGCCGGGATACAACATAAGAAAAGCTCAAGCGCCAGCCTTTTCCATGACAGCCGTTCCAGCACGGTTCACACTCCTGTCGAGATTCAGAAACGGGCGGAGAAACGATATCCCGTGCCGCGGACCGTTTGTACCATCCGGTCATGGCCGCTATGTTCCAGCGCTTTACGCAGACGGCGAATATGCACATCCACCGTTCTGTCTTCTACATACACATTGGTCCCCCAGACGTGATTCAGCAGCTGTTCGCGGCTGTAGACGCGTTCCGGGTGAGTCATAAAGAAGTGTAGCAATTTAAACTCCGTCGGCCCCATGTCCAGCGGACTTTCACCGGTCATCACGCGGTGGGAGGAAGGGTCAAGGCTAAGCCCTTGCATTTCAATCACTTCTTCCACCGCCATCGGCGAAATACGGCGCATCACCGCTTTGATTCGCGCCACCAGCTCTTTCGGTGAAAAAGGCTTAGTGATGTAATCATCGGCACCGGTTTCCAGACCACGTACGCGATCCTCTTCTTCACCGCGAGCGGTGAGCATGACGACCGGAATATCGCGGGTCATCGCCTCACGCTTGAGCAGCTTGATAAACTGGAGACCCGATCCGCCCGGCAGCATCCAGTCGAGGAGAATCAAATCAGGCCAGGGTTCATTGAGTTGATTCACCGCACTGTCATAATCTTCCGCCTCGACGGGCTGAAAGCCGTTTTGCTCAAGAACAAAGCAGACCATTTCGCGGATCGGAGCTTCATCTTCAACGACCAGAATTCTTCTCGCCATTATTTACCCTGTATTTTTTAGCCATCAGTATAGAGTGCGGCGCCATTATGCGTCAGTTTTGTGACAGATTTATGAAGAAAATGACCGTCATATGATAGCGGATTTTTAATAATGACAAGGAGTAACAATCGATCCTGCTGGCGTTAAAGGGGCAACCTGCGGGATGACAGGTATATAATGCGCCTATGCTTTTTCGCCAGGGAATACTTATGCGCATCATCCACACCTCTGACTGGCACCTTGGCCAGAATTTTTACAGCAAGAGCCGCGCCGCCGAACACTCGGCCTTTCTCGACTGGCTGCTGACCAGCGCGCAGGCGCACGAGGTCGATGCCATTATTGTCGCCGGCGACATCTTTGATACCGGCTCACCGCCAAGCTACGCCCGCGAGCTGTATAACCGATTCGTGGTTCAGCTTCAGCAAACCGGCTGCCAGCTGGTGGTGCTGGCGGGCAACCACGATTCGGTGGCGACGCTAAATGAATCCCGCGATATTCTGGCCTTTCTGAAAACCACGGTGGTGGCCAGCGCCGGCCATGCTCCCTTTATTCTGCCGCAGCGCGACGGCACGCCCGGCGCCATATTTTGCCCGGTCCCCTTCCTTCGCCCGCGCGAGCTGGTCACCAGCCAGGCCGGACACTCCGGCGGCGAAAAACAGCAGCTGCTGTTGAACGCTATCAGCGACTATTATCAGCAGCAGTACGAAGCCGCCTGCGCCCTGCGCGGCGATCGTCCGCTGCCGATCGTCGCCAGCGGCCACCTGACCACCGTTGGCGCCAGCAAGAGCGATGCGGTGCGCGATATCTACATCGGCACGCTGGAGGCGTTCCCCGCCAGCCATTTTCCCCCCGTTGATTATGTTGCCCTCGGCCATATTCACCGGGCGCAGAAGATCGGCGGCAGCGAACATATTCGCTACAGCGGCTCGCCCATCGCCCTCAGCTTTGATGAGACGGGCAAAAGCAAAAGCGTCAATCTGGTGACCTTCAGCGACGGGCACCTGGCGGAGGTGCTTCCTCTGACGGTGCCGGTGACGCAGCCGCTGGCAGTGCTGAAAGGCGATTTCTCCAGCATCAGCGAACAGCTTACCCAGTGGCGGGACGCCCCTCAGGAGCCGGTCGTCTGGCTGGATATTGAAATTACCAGTGACGAATATCTCCATGATATTCAGCGAAAAATTCAGGCCCAGACCGAAGATCTGCCGGTGGAAGTGCTGCTGGTTCGCCGCAGCCGCGCCCAACGTGAACGCATCCTGGCGGGAGAGCGGCGGGAGACGCTGAGCGAACTGCAGGTCGAGGAGGTGTTTGAACGCCGGCTGGCGCAGGAAACGCTGGAAGAGGCGCAGCGGCTACGCCTGACGCAGCTGTTCAACGAAACGCTGCATAGTCTGAATGGTGAGGAGCACCTGTGAAAATTCTGAGTTTGCGCCTGAAAAATATCAACTCGTTAAAAGGCGAATGGAAAATCGACTTCACCGCAGAACCGTTCGCCAGCAACGGGCTGTTTGCCATCACCGGCCCCACCGGCGCCGGGAAAACCACTCTGCTGGACGCGATCTGCCTCGCGCTGTATCACGAAACGCCCCGTCTGAGCAGCGTGTCGCAATCGCAAAACGATCTGATGACCCGCGATACCGCCGAGTGTCTGGCGGAAGTGGAATTCGAGGTCAAAGGGACGGCCTATCGCGCCTTCTGGAGCCAGAACCGCGCCCGCAATCAGCCGGAGGGCAACCTGCAGGCCCCGCGCGTTGAGCTGGCCCGCTGCGACGATGGGCAGATCCTTGCCGATAAAGTCAAAGATAAGCTCGAACTGACCGCTTCGCTCACCGGACTGGATTACGGTCGCTTTACCCGCTCAATGCTGCTGTCGCAAGGCCAGTTCGCCGCGTTCCTCAACGCCAAACCAAAAGAACGCGCTGAGCTGCTGGAAGAGCTGACCGGCACCGAAATCTATGGCCAAATTTCAGCACAGGTGTTTGAAAAGCATAAGCTTGCCCGCAACGAACTGGAGAAACTTCAGGCCCAGGCCTCCGGCGTTCTGCTGCTGAGTGATGAGCAGCAGCAGGCGCTACAGCAAAGTTTGCAAGCACTTACTGATGAAGAGCGTCTACAGCTTTCGGAGCAATCCCGCCTGCAGGCGGCGCAGCAGTGGCTGCTGCGCCAGCAGGAGCTCAGCGCGGAAGCCTCGCAGGCTCAGGTCCGGCTGCAGGACGCGCAGCAGGCGCTGGATCAGGCCCAGCCGCAGCTTGCAGCGCTGCTCAACGCGCAGCCGGCAGAGCAGCTTCGTCCGCTGTGGACCCGACAGCAGGAACAAAGCGCCGCGCTGGCGCAAACCCACCGCCAGGTGGAGGAAGTGAATACTCGCTTACAGGACAGGCTGCGGCTGCGCGCCGGGATCCGCCTTGCCGCCAGCCGGCAGATGACCCGCTTGCAGGATGCCCATCACGCCCTCAACCTGTGGCTTAACGAACACGATCGCTATCGCCAGTGGGGAAACTCACTGGCGGGCTGGCGGGCCGTCTTCCAGCAGCAGGCGAGCGATGCCCGGCAACAGAACGTCGTGCAACAGAGCCTGGCGGAAATCGCCCGCAAGCTGGCAGAGCTGCCGCCTGCGACGCTGACGCTGGATGCCGACCAGGTCACCGCCAGCCTGGCGCAGCACGCCGCCGCCCGCCCGTTACGCCAGCAGCTTTCGACGCTGCATAGCCGCCTGTTGCCGCTTCGCCAGCGTCAGCAGCAGCTGCAAACCACGGAGCAGGCCCGTCGTGAGGAACAGGAAAAGCTGGAAACAACCCTGGCCCAGCGCCGCCTGGCCTACAAAGAAAAACATCAGCAATTCAGCGATGTGAAGGCTATTTGTGAGCTGGAAGCGCGCATTGTCGGGCTGGAGGAAGAGCGCGCTCGCCTGCAGCCCGGAGCCCCTTGTCCGCTCTGTGGTTCCAGCGAACACCCGGCCGTCGCACAATACCGGGCGCTGGAGCCCGGCGTGAATCAGGCCCGCCGGGATAGTCTGGAGCGTGAAGTCAAACAGCTGGCGGAAGAAGGCGCCCAGCTGCGCGGCCAGCTTGAGGCACTGCTTAAACAACAGGTTAAAGAGAAAGAAGAGCTGGACTCTCTCCTTCAGCAGGAGCAAGCGCTCACCTCACAATGGCAGACAACCGTCAGCGGACTCCATTGCGACCTGCAGCCGCAGGATGATATTCCCGGCTGGCTGGCGGCCCAGCAAGAGAGCGAACAGCAGCTGTATCAGCACCAGCAGCGACTGGCCTGGCAGGCCCGGCAGCAGGCGGGCGAGCAACAGCTCAGGCAGCTCCAGCAGGAGCAGGAACAACGGCGCGCGCAGCTGGAGACAGAACTCTCGCCCTTCGCGCTCAGCGTTCCGCAGGCCGATCGGACGGCGGAGTGGCTGGCGCAGCGGGAAGCCGAGAGCCGCCTGTGGCAGGAACAACAGAACCAATCCGTCGCGCTTCAGGAGCAGCTTCAACAGCTGACGCCGCTGCTGGAAACACTTCCACCGACAGAGCCGGAGCCCCTTCCGTCAACGGACGAGATAGCCGATCCGGCGCCGCTGACGGGCTGGCGTCAGGTGCATGACGACTGTCTGGCATTGCAAAGCCAGTGGCGGACGCTGAGCCAGCAGGAGAGCCAGCAGCAGGAAACGCTGCGGGAGACGCAAACCCGCTTCGCTGCCGCCCTCTCCAGCAGCCCGTTTGCCGACCAGCAGGCCTTTCTCGCCGCTCTGCTCGACGAAGAGACGCGCCAGCGGCTGGAGCGGCTTAAACAGGCGCTGGAAAATGCCGTACAGCAAAATAACGCTCTGGCGCTGCGCGCTCGCGACGCGCTCGCCCGACATCAGCAGCAACCGCCGACAGACGTCGACCTCACCCTACCGCTGGAACAGGTCCAGGTCCGTCTGCTCCAGCTGGCGCCGCAGCTGCGGGAAAACAGCGCCCGCCAGGGAGAGATCCGCCAACAGCTGAAACAGAATGCCGGAAACCAGCAACGCCAGCAGGCATTGCATCAGGAGATCGCGCTTGCCGGGCAGCAGCTCGAGGACTGGGCATGGCTTAATGCGCTAATCGGTTCTAAAGAGGGCGATAAGTTCCGCAAATTCGCCCAGGGGCTAACGCTGGATAACCTGGTCTGGCTGGCGAACCATCAGCTCAATCGCCTGCACGGGCGCTACCAGCTCCAGCGCAAGGCCAGCGAAGCACTGGAGCTGGAGGTGGTTGATACCTGGCAGGCGGATGCGGTACGCGATACGCGGACCCTCTCCGGCGGTGAAAGTTTCCTTGTCAGCCTGGCGCTGGCGCTGGCGCTGTCCGATCTGGTGAGTCACAAAACGCGCATCGATTCGCTGTTCCTTGATGAAGGGTTCGGCACGCTCGATAGCGAAACGCTCGATACCGCGCTGGATGCGCTCGACGCCCTGAATGCCAGCGGTAAGGTGATCGGCGTAATAAGCCACGTTGAAGCAATGAAAGAGCGCATTCCGGTGCAGATCAAAGTTAAGAAAATCAACGGTCTTGGCTACAGCCGGCTGGATAAAATGTTTTCCATCGAGTAACCCCCGAGCCTTTCCCCTGCGCAGACCTTTCCTTTCGCGGAAAGGTCGCACTTCTCCGGTGCATTATCCTTGCCGCAATTTCACGAATCATCTTGATCATGCATGAATGTGCGTGATAGTTTCGTTTTATTTTCTAAAGAGAGAATAAACAGGCATCAACATGACGTTTAAACCACTAAAAGCGGAAAAAATCTATTATCACCGCCATTCGTGCACAAACGTGCAGAAGCAATGTCCCCGACAGATACGCGCCAGGTAAAAACGCCTTTGCGGATATCCATCGGGTTTCCCGTCTTCCCGCTCACATATTAAGAAGGTCTGAGAGATGAAAAGTTGTCTTATCCTGGTTGCGGGTCCCGTCCGCAGCGGCACCAATGATCGCCCGGAACTGATTGCTGCCAACCTGAACGCCATGGCACAGGTTGCGCTGAATATTTATCGTAAAGGGCATATTCCCGTGATTGGCGAGTGGCTCGCTTTACCTCTGGCCAAAGCCGCTGGTTCAAAGGAAACAGGCGATCCGATCAGCGAAGAGTTTTTATATCCCGTCGCCCATCGTTTGATTAGCCGCTGCGACGCGATTTTGCGTATACCGGGGGAGTCCCGGGGCGCCGATCTTGATGTCGAGGAAGGGAAAAAAAGAGGGCTGACGATTTACTCTCACCTGGATGAGATCCCCGCTCTGTGATTAACTCCCCGTTGCCCCTGCTGACCAGGGCAACGGGGTCACGCTGATTTACAGCGGCCACAGCCAGGCCGCGCCGCGCACGCCGCTGGAGTCGCCGTGTACGGCTTTTCGAATCGGCGTCTCGCACTCCCCGCCGAATACCCATAATTTCACCAGTTCAGGAACCGTCTGGTAGAGGCGTTCAACGTTGCTCATCCCACCGCCGAGGACAATCACATCCGGATCGAGGATATTGACCACGTGGGCCAGCGACTTCGCCAGACGCATCTCGTAACGCTTCAGCGCCTGCTCGGCCAGCGGATCCTGCTCGCTAACCCGCTGCATAATCGCGTTGCCCGTGAGCGACTGGCCGCTCAAACGCTGGTAGTCCGTGGCAAAACCGGTCCCGGAGATAAAGGTTTCAATACATCCCTGCTTACCGCAATAGCACGGCACTTCGGCGCGATAGCGTAGTTCATCATCATCCATCCACGGTAGCGGGTTGTGACCCCACTCCCCGGCGGTGCCGTTACCGCCAATATGGGAACGGCCCTGTATCGCCACGCCGGCCCCGCATCCGGTACCGATGATCACCGCAAACACGGTCTGCGCCCCGGCGGCGGCGCCGTCTACCGCTTCGGAAACCGCCAGGCAGTTGGCATCATTCGCCAGGCGTACTTCGCGGTTTAAGCGCTGGCTCAGATCGTTATCAAACGGCTGACCGTTGAGCCAGGTGGAGTTGGCATTCTTCACTACCCCGGTATAGGGCGAAATCGACCCCGGGATCCCGACGCCAACGCTGCCGCGCTGCCCGGTCGCGTCCTCCGCCATCCCGACCAGCGTCGCGATATTCTCTATTGTTTGCCGATAATCCTCGCGTGGAGTCGGCAAACGGTGGCGGAATAACTGCTCTCCCTGGTCACTCAGAGCAATGACTTCTGTTTTTGTGCCGCCCAGATCAATACCAATACGCACTGTAAGCTCCTCTCCCCGATTAACAATGCAAGCATAGCGACAATTCGCTATCATGCCCGCTGGATTTAACGACAACGCCGTGGAAATTATCATGCTGTGGTTCAAAAATTTAATGGTTTACCGTCTCAGCCGCGAGATTTCATTGCGTGCCGAGGAGATGGAAAAACAGCTGGCCGGGCTGACATTTACCCCTTGTGGTAGCCAGGATATGGCGAAGACCGGTTGGGTATCGCCGATGGGTTCGCACAGCGATGCGCTGACGCATACCGCAAATGGTCAGATCGTGATCTGCGCACGTAAAGAAGAGAAGATCCTGCCGTCACCGGTGATCAAACAGGCGCTGGAAGCAAAGATCCTCAAGCTGGAAGCCGATCAGGGCCGTAAGCTGAAAAAAACCGAGAAAGATTCGCTGAAAGACGAAGTGCTGCACTCGCTGCTGCCGCGCGCCTTCAGCCGTTTCAGCCAGACAATGATGTGGATCGATACCGTCAACGGGCTGATCATGGTCGACTGCGCCAGCGCCAAGAAAGCGGAAGATACGCTGGCGCTGCTGCGTAAAACCTTAGGTTCTCTGCCGGTCGTTCCGCTGGCGCTGGAAAATCCGATCGAGCTGACCTTGACCGAATGGGTCCGCTCCGGGAGCGTCGCTCAGGGTTTCCAGCTGCTGGATGAAGCCGAACTGAAAGCCATGCTGGAAGACGGCGGCGTCATTCGGGCGAAGAAACAGGATCTGGTCAGCGATGAAATCGCCGTGCATATTGAAGCCGGGAAAGTCGTGACCAAACTGGCGCTCGACTGGCAGCAGCGTATTCAGTTCCTGATGTGCGATGATGGTTCAATCAAACGTCTGAAGTTCTGCGACGAACTGCGTGACCAGAATGAAGATATTGACCGGGAAGATTTCGCTCAGCGTTTTGACGCCGACTTTATTCTGATGACCGGCGAACTGGCGGCATTGATTCAGAATCTGGTGGAAGCTCTCGGCGGAGAAGCACAGCGCTAATCAGCGCCGGATGCGCTCGACAAAGCGGGCAACATGCCTTCCTGCCGCGGCAGGAAGGCGAGGAATCACAGATAGCGGCACAGATAAGAGGTTGGCTCAGCCACCTGCAGATGAAACTCGCTGTTGCCTGGTACATTGAACACTTCACCGGCGGCATACACTTTCCACTCGGTTTCCCCCGGCAGCAGCACATTCAGCGCACCGCTCACCACCGTCATCTCTTCCGGCTGCGCGGTACCAAAGGTATATTCCCCTTCTGCCATCACCCCGACGCTCGCGCGGCCGGTGCTGCTGCTGGTGAAGCCAATCGATTTCACTTTTCCGTCGAAGTATTCATTGCTTTGAAGCATAAACAAGCCCTTATGATCTTTTGTTGAAGCCTCAATATAGGGGGCGCTCCTTGCCCCTGTCACGTAAAATTAATCTATCGGACCATGTTAAACTAATAGTTCTGCAGCCAGCCGGGAAACCAGCACATTTGACAGCAGAACCGGCACATCCAGCGCTTTTTGCAATACGTCGCGATGATGCTGGTGGTAACCCAGGCAGTCCAGCACCAGCACGTCGGCGCCCTGCTCCAGCAGCGCCCGTCCGGCGCTCAATAAATCACTATCGCTGCCGCTGATCGGGTTGGCCAACGCGTAGTAAGGCGCGTTTTCTAACGAAAGCCACTTTTGCTGCTGCATGGGCAGCACCTCCTCAACGGGAACGATAACCCCGACCTGATGCCCGTCAACAATCGATGCCACCAGCGGCGGAATAATCCGCTGCGGCTCCAGTAAAATAGCATTGCGCGCCGTGAGGCCGCTGAGCATTTCGGAACTCAAAAACAGAATGACATCATATTCTTGCCTGTCGAGCATCGCGATAATATGCTTTAAATCACGCTCGACCTTCTGGCGCGAAACCTCGGCCGGCTGGTTATCATTCAATAACGTCAGCAGGCGTTCATCGCCGGAATCAAGGGCATAATCTTCCATAACATCTTCACGCGTCATTTTGCCTAACAGGCTAATATGAGTGATCTGCTCTTCCCTGATATGTTCGGTTAAAAGCGGCAAAACTTCAGCCACCGGTACCACGCCAACGGTTAAAATAGCCATCGTTGTACTCATATCACGTACCTTTTCACTACCACTGCTTCAGCACAGGCTTACTGCACACCACTTCGCCCCCCCGTTGACTAAAAATCAACCGTCCAGAAGCGTAGCAGCTTACCGCCGCCGTTGAATGTAAAGATTGATGTGGCCTCAGGCGCATGCCTGAAAAATCCGTACCTTAGGGAATCATCAGCAACGCTGATGAATTAAAAATGTGATGGAGGCCCGGAATTGCTCTGAGCAAAGAGAATACCGGGCGGGCGAGATTATGATTTATCCGGGTCTTCGTAGCGCTGTTTCGCGTCCAGCGCTTCCTGTTCCGTGGGGTGTTCGCTGATCAGTGAATCGGGAGTCGGGAAATCGGCACGCAGCTGATACCAGGTCTCCCCCTGGCCTGCGGGACCTTTCGCAACGGCAACAATACGCGCTTCTCTCGGATATGGAGGTTGGGTTGGCATAGCTCTTCCTTCTTCGGCCATCAGAGCTATTAAGTATAGGGGCCCCTGCGTCGTTTACCGTCAGTAAAGTCTTAACTCACAGCGCGGCCGGCGTCCCGTTACTCTCTTGCGGCCTCGACGCATTGAGCCTCTTGCGGCGCGAAGACATTCTGTAAGGTCGCCAGAATGTGTCCGACGACGTCATCCGGCGTCGCGGTGGCATCAATAATATGATGCGCGGTTGCGCGATACAGCGCTTCCCGCTGCGCCAGCACTTCGCCGACTTCATCGCGCACCGGTTTACCGGTCAGCGTCGGGCGCTGCTCGGTTTTCGGATAGGCTTCAAGGCGTTCGATCAGCGCCGAAACCGGCACCTGCAGGTAAATCACCACGCCGTTTTCGCGCATGAACTGGCGGTTAGCTTCAGCCAGAATAATGCCGCCGCCGGTCGCCACCACCGTCTCCGGTCGCGCGGCCGCTTTCAGCGCCTCTGACTCCAGCTCACGAAAACGCGCCCAGCCCTCCTGCTCAACAATAGTCGCGACCGTACGCTGCTCGCGCTCCTGCAGCGCATGATCGGTATCGGTGAACTGGTAATGACGCGCCCGCGCCAGCGCATGGCCGATTGTCGTTTTACCACAGCCGCGTGGCCCGATGAGAAAGATTGGCAATGTCATTACCGAAGACCCCCTGGTTCCGCATATCGCGGGAAAATGAATACGAATAGTCAGCAATGGTACCGGCAAAATCGCCGGCAATAAGCGTAAAACAAACGTTACATTGCTCTAGCAAAACCTGCTCATCACAGGCAACAAAAGGATTTATCGCGTAAACCTATCATTGCATTAAGTGTGATTCCAGATTTACTTATTCAAAAAGATTATTTTTCAGCCGCTGGCTGGCGTAAACGGTAACACATTTATGCATAGCTTTACGCATCAACATATTTACAACATGGCATGTTCGGTCGCACTCTGACGCTAAACGACCAGTATGACAGAGGAAAGTACCATGCAATCTGAAGAACAACGCCTTATTGATGGACTGTTTTCCCGCCTGAAAGAGGCCGGAACGCAGAGCGCTTCGCGCGATGCCAGCGCCGAGGAGCGGATTGCGCAACACATCAAAGAGCAGCCCGCCGCGCCCTATTACATGGCGCAAACGATACTGATCCAGGAAGCCGCCATCAAGCAGCTCAACGATCGTATCCAGGCGCTGGAAAGCCAGGTGACGCAGCTACAGGCGGCAAAACCGAGCAGCGGCGGGTTCCTCTCCGGGCTGTTTGGCGGCGGTCAGAGCCGCGGCTCCGACCCCATTCCCGGGGCAGAACAATATGGTCGCCCTCAGGCCAGCGCACAACCGCAGTATGCGCCGCAAATGCCGCAGCAAAACTATGCGCCGCAGGCGGCGCGCAGCGGCGGCGGCTTTATGGCCGGTGCGCTGCAAACGGCGGCAGGTGTGGCAGGCGGCGTGGTGCTGGGCAATATGTTGACCAATATGTTCAGCGGCTCGCATCCGCAGGAGATCGTCAATATTATTGAAGAAAAACCGCAGCCCGACCTCAACCAGACGCAGGAACTGTCCGGCGCGGAGGATCCGTTCCGTCAGGACGATAATCAGTTCCTCGCGGATAACAACACCTGGAACTCTGACTTCGACGCCGGGATGGGTAACGACGACGATTTCGGCGGCGATGACGACAGCTGGGTTTAACCCTGCGGGCGTTTTGTCTCTGACAGCCACTTCTCCAGCGCGGCGGCGAATTGTTGCCGATCGCGCTGCGACAAACTATCCGGGCCGCCGGTTTGTACGCCGCTGGCCCGCATCGTTTCCATAAAATCACGCATCGTCAGACGTTCGCGAATAGTCGCATCGCTGTAGCGCTCACCGCGCGGATTTAAGGCTGCGCCGCCCTTGGCCAGCACTTCCGCCGCCAGCGGTATATCGGCGGTAATCACCAGGTCGCCCGGTTCACACAGGCGGACGATTTCGTTGTCGGCCACATCAAATCCCTGCGGCACGCGCAGCGTGCGGATCACCCGCGACGGCGGCACCCGCAGCGGCTGGTTGGCAACCAGCGTCAGCGAGGTCTGTGTACGCTCGGCGGCGCGGAATAAAATCTCTTTAATGACGTTCGGACACGCGTCCGCATCAACCCAAATAGCCATTCCGGCTCCTGTCGACGAAAAAGGGAGGCATCATTGTCACCTGCTTTTGTCCCCCGGGGAAGCGCTGGAGTGATAAGCTAGAGAACTCACGACAAAATAAGCAAAGGGGAACGGTGATGGAGAAGAAAATTGGCTTTATCGGCTGCGGCAATATGGGTAAGGCCATTCTGGGCGGTCTGATCGCCAGCGGACAGGTGCAGCCTGGGCAAATTTGGGTCTACACCCCGTCGCCGGACAAAGTGGCGGCCCTGCACGACCAGTACGGCATCAATGCCGCGCAGAGCGCACAGGAAGTCGCTCAGGTCGCCGATATCATCTTCGGCGCGGTCAAGCCGGGGATCATGATTAAAGTGCTCAGTGAAGTCGCCTCCAGCCTGAATAAAGACTCGCTGGTTATCTCAATTGCCGCTGGCGTCACGCTCGATCAGCTGGCACGGGCGCTGGGCCACGATCGCAAGATCATACGCGCGATGCCGAACACCCCATCGCTGGTTAACGCCGGGATGACCTCAGTGACACCTAACGCGCTGGTGACCAGCGAAGAGGTCGCCGAAGCGCTGACGATTTTCCGCTGCTTCGGTCAGGCTGAAATTATCGCTGAGCCGATGATCCACCCGGTGGTGGGCGTGAGCGGTTCCGCGCCGGCCTATGTCTTCATGTTTATTGAAGCGATGGCAGATGCTGCCGTTCTCGGCGGTATGCCGCGCGCTCAGGCCTACAAATTTGCCGCTCAGGCGGTCATGGGCTCGGCCAAAATGGTGCTCGAAAGCGGAGAACATCCGGGGACGCTGAAAGATATGGTCTGCTCGCCAGGCGGGACTACCATCGAAGCTGTGCGGGTACTGGAAGAGAAAGGATTCCGCTCTGCGGTCATCGAGGCCATGGTCAAATGCATGGAAAAATCAGAGAAGCTTAGCCGCTCCTGATCCCCGCCTCGTGTCGATATCGGGTGAGGAGTCTCCTCACCCGTTTTTACCCCATCAGCTTCGACCCGCGCCCGCTTATCCCTGTTTCTTCAGGCAGGCACTCATAAACTTATTACGATCGTCCCCTTTCAGAGACTGCTGGGTCGCCTGACCGTTGCACTCGCGCATTTTTTGCTGCTGAGGCGTCAGCCCCTTACTTTCCGGCGCCGGCGCATCTTTCTTGAGGCACTGACTCATAAACGCTTTACGCTCATCCCCTTTCAGCGATTTCGACGAGGCCTCTTTGTTGCAGGTCGTCATTTTTTGCTGCTGGGGCGTGGGCGTTTTTTCCGCGGCATTCACCGCCGTCACAAAGATAAGACCAAAAAGCAGAGTTACCAACAATGTTATTTTCATCACACCATCCTTTTGTCAGTCAATCTCTGTAAGTCTGGTCGCTGATGGGAAAAAAACCAGCCGATGGCCACAATTCACCATCGGCAGCGGCTTATTTCAGGCCCAGCGCGGCTTTCATGGTGTAGAACAGATCGGTCTGATCGGTTAAGCCCACCACGTTTGCGGCATGCGGACCGTAGGCGGCAATGCGCAGCTGCGTGCCGGTATGTTCCATCGACTCCTCTTCCGAGTTGCCGTAGCTAATGACCATCACCGAGCCGTCTTTGGTCGTCAGCGCCTGAGTCAGGCCCGGAGCTTTGGAATCGGCCGGAATAATCTGGCTGGCGTGCGCATGGTCAGCGGTGACAACGACCAGCGTGTTACCCTCTTTTTTGGCAAACTCCAGCGCTTTTTGTACCGCTTCATCAAGGTCGACGGTTTCGCCAATCTGACCGCACGGGTTCGCCGCATGATCCTGTTTATCAATGGAGGCGCCCTCAACCTGCAGGAAGAATCCTTTCTCGTTGCTGCTCAGAAGACCGATCGCTTTCTCGGTCATCTGCGCCAGCGTCGGAACGGAAGCGTCACGTTTGCCGTTCGGGGTGCAGGTTATCGCCGGCTTATCAATATTTCCGTGGTAAGAGGCTTTCGGCCCTTCCCAGCGCACCGGCATGTTGCCGTCGGCGAAAAGACCCAGCAGCGGTTTGCCCTGGTTGGCTTCGTTGACCGCGGCCAGCGAGCTGGCATCGGTGACAATCTGGTAGCCGCGGGCAATGGCCTGCTCATGCAGCGTTTTGCCCTGCCATTCACCGGCCGTCGCGGTTTCGGCGAAAGTTTTGGCCCCGCCGCCTAAGGTCACGTCCGCACGGGCATTCAGCAGCTGCTCGGTAATTGAGCCTTTACCGCCCTTTTCCAGCGCGTTGCCGGGACATTTTTCGCTGGTGACGCTCGGGCCATAGCATTTACGCGAAGTCACGTGTGCGACCAGCGCCGCTGGCGTGGCATCCTGCAGCTCTGCCGTGGAGACATTGCCGGTGGCAAACCCTGCGGCTTTCGCCAGTTCGAGGATGGTCTGATGATCTTTTTCATGGATATCAACCCCCAGCGCGCCGTTATAGCTTTTTACGCCGGTGGTCCAGGCGGTCGCGGACGCGGCGGAATCGGTGACGTAATCCGGTTTGCCGGTTTTCTTATCCAGAGAATAATGTGTGTACTGACCGGTCAGCGGCAGCGCATCAATGCCCTTAAAGAAACCGCCGGCGCCTTCGGCATAATTGCGCGCCGCCGTAATTTCAGAGTCGCCCATCCCGTCGCCAATCAGCAAAATAATATTTTTTGCGGGTTTGTTGATTAACGAAGCCTGCAGCGCGGCAGTTTGATCGCCGCTTAAGCGGCGCGCGCCGCCGGGCGTGGTGATATCGCCCTGAGCGGCACGATTTTCCAGAACCGGGGCAGCCGTGGTTTCTGCATGAATAACCGGGGAGCCCAGCAGAGGTAACAGGGCAATAAAGAGGGCGTTTAATTTCACTTTTGTCGTCTCCATGTAAAAATACTTAAAAAACAAAACGAGGGAGACTTTATAAAAGCGAGATGACAGTAAAATGACAGCATCCATGTCCTGTCAAAAGAACTAACTACGCGGATGCCGTAACAGCTTTTTTATATATTGCTGCAGCAGCTGAGCATCGCGATCGTCCACCAGCGGACCGGGGCTCGCCTGCTCAATAGCGTGCTCAATATCGTTAATTAGTGCCTGCTGCGCATCCTGCGCCATATGGCGAAGCAGCGCCGTCACGACAACTTCCAGCGCCTCAACCTGCACCGTCAGTTCCTTCGCTTCTTCCTCCTTTTGCGCCAGGTTTACCAGTAGTTCAGCAATCAGATTCTTCACAGCACTGTATCCTTATGCGGGTTCCATTATTTGCTAGTTATGTCATACATTCGCCATCGGATACCAGTATTATTTTTTAAAAATGGTTGTTTATCTCTCAATATAATAAGCGAAACGTTTTGCTCATTCGACGATCGCCACCAGGAATAAACTCAAGGCAAGAACAATACCTTTCATAACTAAATTCAATAGATAATAATAAAAAAGAATATTGCTATTCCGGTAATAATTATAACGTATCGCCATAATATATCTGATAGGCCAAATTCACGCTATCTGGCGCGTCTTTCCCCGCCAGACGGGCAATCAGGATTTCACTCGCCGTTTTACCGATGTCATAACGAGGAGTAATGACGCTGGCGATTTTTTGCAGCCGCGCGCGACCAATTTCCAGCCCGTGGAAGCCGGCAATCGCTATCTCCTGCGGCACCGCAATCCCCTGCGCCTGACACTCCAGCAGCACGCCGACCGCCAGATCGTCATTGGTACAAAAAATCGCGTCGATATCCGGGTGCGACTGCTGCATTTGCAGGAACATCTGCCGGCCCAGCGCCACCGAGGAGATGGTACGCGGCGTGATGTGATACGCCTGCAGGCCACAGGCCGCCACCGCCTGTTCAGTCCCGCGGAAACGACTCACATCGCGGGGATCGTCCATCGAACCAAAAAAGGCGATTTTTCGTTTGCCGCTTTCGAGAAACGCATGAGCCATATCCCAGCCGGCTTTCTCGTTATCAAATCCCACCTGGATATCGAGCGGCTGCCCGCCGATGTCCATCAGCTCCGCGACCGGGATACCGCTGGCGCGGACATACTGGATCATGCGGTCAGTGTGCTGCTTGCCGGTGAGAATCAGCCCATCGATATTGTAGGAGAGTAAATTGAGCACTTCGCGCTCTTCACGCTGCGGATCGTAGCCGTAATTGGCAATCAGGGTCTGATACTGGTGGGCAGAAGTGACGGATTCAATACCGGCGAGCACATCGGCGAATATCTGGTTACGAAAGGAGGGAATCAGCACGCCGATGGTTTTACTGCGGGCATTGAGCAGAATTTCCGGCGCCCGGTTAGGAATATAGTTGTTCTCTTCCATGACCTTAGCGATCAATTCACGGCTACGCTGCGATACCTGGCCCGGGTCTCGTAAATAACGGCTGACCGTCATTTTATTAAGCCCGGCCAGGTTCGCGATATCCTGTAATGTCATCCGGTTGTTTTTCATCGGGTTCTCTGCGACAAACGACTCATATGCTCGCAGAGAACCTTACCACAGCAGCTTCGATTCTGTTAACCCGCAAGCTTTTTTGTCGTCATCAGCGCAGCCGTTCGATCGTCGTTGGCCCGCACGTTGTACATCAGCACCACCGATGCCAGCAGCGCAATGGCCATAAAGGTGTACGACGCGCCAGGCCCGCCCATGATGCCATTCAGATATCCCACCAGCCAGGCGCCAAGGAACGCACCGAGCGCGCCGAAGCTATTAATTAATCCCATCGACACCCCCGACACGTTGCGCGGCAGCAGCTCCGGGATCAGCGCGAAAAAGGGACCATACGGCGCATACATACAGGCGGCGGCGATAACCAGCAGCCCGTAGGAGAACCAGAAAGACTGATTGCCGATCATCCAGGAGCCGAAAAACGCCACGGCGGCAATCAGCAACAGCGGCCAGATGAACAGTTTACGATTCTGGAATTTATCCGACAGCCAGGAGACCGTCAGCATCAGACAAATCGCCGCCAGATAGGGAACCGCCGCCAGCCAACCGACGGCAACGATATCCATCTGCGCGGCATTTTTCAGAATTGACGGCATCCACATCATGAAGCCATAAACCCCGATACTCCACAGCGCATGGACGGCGCACAGCATGATTACGTTTCGTGAACGCAGCGCCTCGCCATAGTTGCGCACCGGTTTGATATGGCTCTGTTCGCTATCCATCGCCTGTTGCAGAACCTGCTTCTCCTGCGCATTCAGCCAGGAGACTTCCGACGGTTTATCCCGCACCAGAATCCACCAGCAGACAGCCCATAGCACCGCCGGAATGCCTTCGATAATAAACATTTCCCGCCAGCCCCAGGACTGAATCAGGTAGCCGGAGACAATCGACATCCACAATACCGTCACCGGGTTGCCAAGAATCAGGAAGGTATTGGCGCGTGAACGCTCGGTTTTGGTAAACCAGTTGCTGATATAAATCAGCATCGCCGGCATCACCGCCGCCTCGACGATCCCGAGCGTAAAGCGAATAACCATTAACATCGGAATATTGCTGACAAACCCGGTGGCCGCCGCGCAAAAGCCCCATAATACCAGGCTGAAGAAAATCATTTTTCGTACGCTGCGTTTTACGGCGTACATCGCACCGGGAACCTGGAAAAAGAAATAGCCCAGGAAGAACAAAGCGCCAATCAGTGATGCCGTTCCTTTGGTAATACCTAAATCACTTTCAATACCGGCAGCGGCGGCAAAACCATAATTCGCACGATCGAGATACGCCAGACTATAGGTAATAAAAATTACCGGCATTAAATACCACCAGCGACGCGCTGGTAATTTCGCGAGCATTTGCATATGCCATCCTCAGATAAAGTGCATAATCAAACGGGGGGTCATTATTTTATATATTCATCAGCTTTTTGGCGGCCGACGTGCGGCCGCTAAAAGGCGATGCAGGACTCAAACGGCGGCGAGCATCCCGCCATCAACAAACAACAGATGTCCATTCACAAAATTAGCCGCCGGGGAGGCCAGATAGACCGCGGCGCCAATTAATTCTTCCGGTTTTCCCCAGCGCGCAGCCGGGGTTCTTTGATACAGCCAGGCAGAAAAATCCCGATCGTTAACTAATGCTGCGGTCATTTCTGTGGCAAAATAACCCGGAGCAATACCATTAACCTGAATATTATATTCGGCCAGCTCCACACACATTCCACGCGTCAGCATTTTGACCGCCCCTTTCGATGCGGCATACGGTGTAATAGTCTTACGACCTAATTCACTCTGCATTGAACAAATATTAATTATTTTCCCTGAGCGGCGCATCATCATATATTTAGCCACCTGCTGAGAAACAAGGAAAACCCCTTTCTGGTTAACCTCAATCACCTGGTCCCATTCATCCTCAGGAAATTCGGTGAAGGGATAACGACGCTGGATCCCGGCGTTGTTAATCAAAATATCAATCGCCCCGATCTGCGCCTCAATCCGCGCAATGGCCTGTTCAACCTCGACGCTGCGGGTAACATCGAAAGCCACGCCCGTCGCAAGATAGCCCTGCTCACGCAGCGCCTGCGCCGCGGCGTCTGCTTTCTGCTGCGTGCGGTCATTGATAATAATCTCGGCCCCATACTCCGCCAGACCTTCCGCCAGCAGATAGCCAATACCTCTGGCGGAGCCGGTGATCAGCGCGCGCTTGCCGGATAAATCGAATAAATTTCTCATAAAAACTCTTTTCCATGAACTGTTATGCGTAACTGTATACGCGTAACAGTTATATTTTAAAGAGGGAAAAGAAGAGAAATGATCAATTTGTGATCAGTGCGACATTTACAGAAGACAGGCAGAAGATGGACATCTGAACGCGGCATTTACGCCCGGGCGTAAATGCCGCGAGAAAGGCGCTAGGCGGCGGTACGGCGACTGCGTTGCAGCATCACGGCCAGCTGCCAAAGGTTAATCAGCACGATAACTGCGGTTGCGATAAAGACCCAGCGAAAACCGGCCATTGCCGATACCGTAGCGCCAATCAGCGGCCCGACCACATTTCCCAGGTACATAAACGACTGGTTATAACCGAAAATACGCCCGGTCACCTTATCACTGCTGTATTTGAGCAGCAGAGTCTGCACCGCCGGCAACATTGCGCCATCGGCAAAGCCCAGCAGGAAACGCAAGACGCCCAGCTGCAGCGGGGTGGTGACGAACGACATGGCGAAAAACATCACCACCGCGCAGCACAAAGTGGCCAGCAGGATGCGCGAGGTTCCGATGCGATCGCCAAGTTTGCCTAAACGCGGCGCGGAGATCAGCGCGGAAACTCCGGGTACCGCGGCAATCATCCCGGCGAGAAAGGCGATATTGTTGCTGTCCGGCGCCATTGACTTGATAAACAACGCCAGTATGGGGCCGATAGAGCCATTACACAGTTGAATGACCAGGGTTGTGAAAAACAGGCTAATCACCAGCCCAGGATAAGGTAGCGACGCCAGCACTTCCCTGCCGCTTAAGCGATCGGCCTTGCTGGTCTGCGGCCGGACGCCCTCTTTAATCAGAAATAGCGTGACGAGAAAACTGACCGTCAGCAGAATCGCGGTGATAAAAAAGACCGCCCGCAGCCCAACATGGTCGGCCAGGAAACCGCCCAGTAGCGGCCCGCCGATAACGCCGCTGATTTGCGCCGTCGATAGCGTACTGAGCGCCCAGCCGCTGCGTTCCCGCGGTACCTGAGAGGCCACCAGCGCCATCGCGTTCGGAATATAGCCTGAGGTCAACCCCATTACCGCACGCAGGATAAACAGCTGCCAGACGTTGGTGGCGAAGGCCTGAAGCAGAATGGCAATCGCCATACCCAGCGAGGCGCGCAGCAGCATCAGCTTACGCCCTTTACGATCGGCCAGACTGCCCCACATGGGTGAGACAATAGCCGATACAAGGAAGGTGACGCTGAACGTCAGCCCCGACCACATCGATAACGCCTCGTGAGACGTCACGCCGAGCTGAGAAACATAAAGCGGCAAAAAAGGCAGAATTTGACTGATCGCCAGGCCGGTGAAAAAGCAACCAAACCAGACGGAGATGAGATTGACCTTCCAGGATTCCATAACTACACGTATTCATTAATTTTTTGTGAATTATTATCTAGCTTAGCAATTTCCACTCATCGACGTATTACCAGAGATGCGCTGAGCCTGAGTTTAGTGTTTTATCGCTCGATTAAATTTTTTGTCGAACATTATCAGGACCAACCGCCGCCCCTTCAGCGCGTTCTGCTGACCTGCAGGGTGCGCTGGACGGCAATCGAACAGCTTTTAGCCTGCCGCTTTCCAGGAGCAACATTCTGGCAGCCATGCGCGCATTGCACATGCTATGTTATGTGCTTTGTTGTCATCAGGATGGAAGTTGAAATGGCTAAGATGAGGGTTGGGATCGTTTTTGGCGGTAAGTCGGCAGAACATGAAGTGTCGCTGCAATCGGCGAAAAATATCGTTGAAGCAATTGATAAAACACGCTTTGATGTCGTTCTGCTCGGCATTGATAAACAGGGACTCTGGCATATCAACGATGCCGGTAACTATCTGTTAAACCCGCAGGATCCTGCCCGTATCGCCCTGCGTCCTTCCGACGTCACCCTGGCGCAAATTCCTGGCCGTGACGCGCAGCAGCTGATCAACGCCGACAGCGGCCAACCGCTGGCCGCCATCGATGTGATTTTCCCGATTGTTCACGGTACCCTCGGGGAAGACGGATCGCTGCAGGGCATGCTGCGCATGGCTAACCTGCCCTTCGTCGGTTCCGACGTCCTCGGGTCCGCCGCCTGTATGGACAAAGACGTCACCAAGCGCCTGCTGCGTGATGCCGGACTGGCGATTGCCCCGTTCATCACCCTGACCCGCGCCAATCGCCAGCAGTTCAGCTTTACGCAGGTGCAAGACAAACTCGGCCTGCCGCTGTTCGTCAAACCGGCCAACCAGGGTTCTTCGGTAGGCGTCAGCAAAGTCAACAGCGAAGAGCAGTACCAGCAGGCGGTCGCGTTGGCCTTTGAATTCGATCATAAAGTGGTGGTGGAACAAGGAATTAAAGGACGGGAAATTGAGTGTGCGGTGCTGGGGAACGATCATCCTCAGGCCAGTACCTGCGGCGAAATCGTCCTCAACAGCGAGTTCTACGCCTACGATACCAAGTACATCGACGATCAGGGGGCGAAAGTGGTGGTTCCTGCGGCCATTGCCAGCGATATCAACGATAAAATTCGCGATATTGCCATTCAGGCCTACCAGACGCTGGGCTGCAGCGGCATGGCCCGCGTTGATGTTTTCCTGACGGAAGAGAACGAAGTTATCATCAACGAAATCAATACGCTGCCAGGTTTTACCAACATCAGTATGTATCCGAAGCTGTGGCAGGCCAGCGGCCTGGACTACACCAGCCTGATCAGCCGCCTGATTGAACTGGCGCTGGAGCGCCATGCGGCAGACCGCGCGCTGAAGACATCCATGAACTGATTGTCTTTTCCCGGGTGACGGCGCGTGGCGCCTTACCCGGGCTATCTGAGACGCAGCGCCGCAATCCCGGCCACCTTCCCGCTACGGAGAACGCGTCCGGCCTAGGCTTCTTCCACCCCGGTCTGGCGGCGGATAATCTTTCCTGCGATCCAGAAGCTAATCACCCAGGTCACCAGCCCGACGGCATAGGATTGCCAGCCTTGCGTTTCAAAGCCCAGCAGCCCCACCACGCCGTTCAGAATAAAAATTAATCCCAGCGCAAACGCGTAGTAATGCCAGTCACGGCGAATTTTTTCAGTGAGTTTCATGGCCCCTCCGACAACAAAAAAAGCATCTTCGCACAGCCGGAATCCGCGGTCTGTAGCCCCGGGGAGAATTATCACACATTGGGATATCGCTCTAAGTTCCGCAAAATGATCCGCCCACCCGCTCCCGGGTAGAAAACAGGAATATTCCTGGTCGTAAATTACCAGCAATCTGATACTGAGAACCCCTTCCCGCTGCCAGAATAATCGCTATGCCGCGATGCACACCAGCAGGTCAGTCAAGTTCGGAGGGTAAGATGGCTGAGTTCGCCTTTTCAAAATCACTTATTGCCGCTAAAAAAAGAAGTGCCATCACCCGCAGCAATATTGCCTATGCCCTGTTTGTGCTGTTCTGTTTCTGGGCCGGCGCGCAGATGTTAAGTATGCTGGTACATGCCCCCGGCGTTTTCGAGCACCTGATGCAAATCCAGGACAACAGCTCGCCCCGAATTAAGATTGGGCTGGCGGTGGGGACCCTGTTTGGTCTGATCCCCTTCCTGTTCGGCGGCCTGTTGATCGGCGTACTGGGGCTTATCCTGCGCTGGAGCGATAATCGCTAGCGACGCGCCATACAGCTGGCCCGCCTCTCATCAACGCGTTTCGCAAACCAGGCCGTGGTCAGATTGCGCGTAATTTTAGGGCTCTCAAGCTGAATCCCCGGCAGTATCTCCCGCGGCAGCGCTTTGCCTGCTTTCTTATCCGCCAGACGGAAAACCTGTTGGTACAGTTCGGTTTTTTCAAACGCCAGGCTGTCGCCTTTTTTCAACTGCCGGTGGATGTCATCATCGCTCATCGCCAGCTGCCCGGCTAAACGGCGTACCGCCAGCTCCGTCGTCCCTGCATCATCGCTATCATAACGAATTAAATCACCGTCCAGCGCCAGCTTCACGCCGCTCGCTTTACTGACGGCATTCTGAAACGCAGCATTGCGGCTGGCGTACCAGCCCGCGTTAAAATCTGCAAAACGGTACAGCGGCACGCTGTAGTTCGCCGGATAGTTGAGCAGGTGCCGGGTACCAAACCACAGGCCGCCGCGCAGGCTGAACACTTCCTGGCGCACGGTGCCGTTGATTTTCCACGGGTAGCCATCGGTATGCTGTTCGGCAAACGCAATGCTCACCTGCATTGGTCCACCGGTATGCACCGGGTTAAGTGAACCGAATAACTTCTGCCCCATAGGCACCATGCCGATAAAATCGTCAAACACAGCGCTAAGATGCTTTTCCGTTTTCACGTTATCCAGCCGCTCGCTGTAGCTTTTGCCGTTGGGTGACGGAATTTTCAGCGCCGTGTGCACAAGGAAAACCGGGATATGCATCTTCTCGGCCCGGCGGTCTATCTCTTGCCAGGCGATTTTGCTCAGCCCCGGCACCACCGGATCGGATTGATAGTTGGACTCCTGCTGCGCGACGGCCAGCACCGAACAGACGTTCTCTTCCGTCGGTGCCAGCTTCTGACTTTCGAAGGTTTTGGCAATCGCCTGCGCCCATTCATCCCTGTCCTTCACGCTGGCGGGCATTTTTTGCCGCACCACCGCGGCAACGTCAACGGGCTTTTCGCCCTCTTTCAGTACCGGCGCCGTGTTGCTGGTACAGGCGCTCAGAACAACCCCAGCCAACAGCGTCAGGGCGCAGGAAACTCGACGTGGTACCGCGGCTGCCCTGCACTTTCCTTGTCTTTGCATCATCCTTCAATCTGCCTCTGCTATGGGTGGGGATCGGTAATCAGTTTAGCGTCTGGGTAACAGGCTGCAGCTCTTTACCATCCAGTTCGCGTTCAAAACTACGCAGACGTTTGTAGATGGACATCAGTTCCACCAGCGTCGTCCACGAGCTAATCAGGTACTGGAACGAGCCGCGTACCTGGCCGAACACGTTGGTAATCTGCGTCATCAGGCCCAACGTAATCGTACCGGCAACGATCGACGGAAACAGCAGGAACAAACCGAAAACGTTATCCACCTGCAGATAAAGAATGCGGGCGATGTTGAAATACATGTAGTGGAAATAGAGGCGGAAATAGTTGCGACGAACGGCGCTAAACAGCTCGCGCACCGTCGGCGGCGTGGCGCGGGATTCATCATCTTCGCCATACACCAGCTCTTTACGATACGCCGCTTCCACGCGCTGGTTTTTAAATTCCAGCCCCGGCAGTTTGATCCCCACGACCGCCAGCAGGCCGGTCCCCATCAGTGACCACACCACCGCTGCAATCACCAGGCCATACGGCAGGTGACCTACAATCGGCAGATCCGGCACGTGTTCAGACAGCGTGACCAGCACCGGCAGGAAGGCAATCAGCGTCATCACGGCGTTGATAAAGCTCACGCCCATATCCTCAAGGGTAGAGGCAAAGCGCATGGTATCTTCCTGCACACGCTGAGCGGCACCTTCGATGTGGCGCAGGTGATGCCAGTGGGCCATATAGTGTTCGTTCATCGCCGTACGCCAGCGGAAAACGTAGTGGCTGACGAAAAAGTTGTTCATCACGCCAATTATCACCGCGATCACCGCAATGCCGAGGAACACGCCAATTTCCTGATAGAACTGGTTAATACTGACTTTATGCGGCGTGGCCAGCGCGGTCTGGATCAGATCGTAGAACGGCGCATACCAGGCGTTGATCGCGACCCCAACTTCCACCAGAAACCAGGTTACAAAGATGATCAAAGAGGTGCCGAGAATCGACCAGTATTGCCAGCGGTGTGGGCTGTAGGTAAACCAAAACAGCGCAAAAATGCCCACGCAGAAAACGTAGTAGGCATAAAATACCAGATAGTTCAGCGACCAGAATCGCGCAGCGCTGATGGCAACATTTTGTGATGCCCCGGTCAAACGCAGCAGCCAGTCGCCACCGCCCGCCTGCCAAAAGATCACTGCAAGCAGCGACCAGACAAAGGCAGAAAGAAAAAACGGCCCCGGTTTGGGGAAAAAAGATTTAAACATCATCTACTCCTGCTAACTTCTTTATCGTTCTGGCTATGCTGTGTACCACGAAAACGCCCGCCGCATCACTGTAGCAGCCTGGGGAGGGCGGTCGGATGATGAGACCAAATATCAGCAGCTTAGTTCGTCTGCCATTCGGCCAGAATTGTTTCTACGGATTTCACGCGTACGGGATTGCCGGGTACGGTTAGCGTACGCCAGACGTCGTTGTAGTGGTCAATCAGCGTTACGGCCTGCGCAGCCGGACGGTTCGCCGTGGTGTGCGCATCCTCAGCCACGGTGATGGCATAGCCGCGGCTGGCGCCGTTTTTGATGGTGGTATCGACACAGTAATCGGTCGCGCAGCCGCAAATCACGAACTGGTGGATTTGATGCTCGCTCAGTACCTGCTCAAGACGCGTTTTATAGAACGCATCGCAGGCGGTTTTGGTGACATAGAGGGCGTCTGCGGGGGGGGCCAGATCCGCCAGCAGCGCAAAGCCTGCACTCCCCTCTTCCAGACCGCCGTCCTCGGCATGCTGAATAAAAATCACGCGATCCGCGGCGCGAATCAGACGGTTAATATGCGCGACGCAGCGTTCGCGCTCAATACGCGGCGTCGCAAAGACGCCATTTTGCATATCTACTACCATCACCACTCGTTGAGCCGCCATGTTTCTCTCTCGTCACCCGATACATCAAACGCTCATCATACGCGCCCACCGGAGAAAGCGGATATCCGAAAGCATAAAAAAGTCCTTTTTACGCACGGTTACGTTTTTCTGCTAAATATTGTCGTTATTCCACTTCGTTCAGCCGCGCTTCGTAGTATAAATATGCCCTATATCTCTTCTTATCATTATGGATACCCCAGTTGAAACGTAGTCTGCTTATTTTTGCTGCGCTGTGTGCGGCGTCATGGACATCGGTCCAGGCAGCTCAACCGATCGTTGACCCGGAATTTGCCGCCAATGTGGTCGATCGTTACGCCAACCATATCTATTACGGTAGCGGTGCCACCGGCATGGCGCTGGTTGTTATTGATGGCAACCAGCGCGTGTTTCGTAGCTTTGGCGAAACGCGTCCGGGCAACAATGAGCATCCGCAGCTGGATTCGGTTATCCGCATTGCTTCGCTGAGTAAACTGATGACCAGCGAGATGCTGGTAAAAATGCTCGATCAGGGCGTCGTCAAGCTCAACGACCCGCTCAGTAAATACGCGCCGCCGGGTGCCCGGGTACCGACGTATCAGGGCACGCCGATTACGTTGGTCAACCTGGCGACCCACACCAGCGCGCTGCCGCGCGAACAGCCCGGTGGTGCGGCGCATCGTCCGGTCTTCGTCTGGCCAACGCGCCAGGATCGCTGGTCGTGGCTGTCGACAGCATCGCTGAAAGCGGCCCCGGGATCGCAGGCCGCTTACTCTAACCTCGCGTTCGATCTGCTGGCAGACGCCCTTTCTACGGCAGCGGGAAAACCCTATCCGCAGCTATTTGAAGAGCAAATCACCCGGCCGCTGGGTATGAAAGACACCACCTTTACCCCTTCACCGGATCAGTGCCGCCGCCTGATGGTCGCCGAGAAAGGCGCCAGCCCGTGCAACAATACGCTGGCGGCAATCGGCAGCGGCGGCGTCTACTCGACGCCGGGCGATATGATGCGCTGGATGCAGCAGTTCCTTTCCTCCGATTTCTATACCCGCGGGCAGCAGGCTGACCGTATGCAGACGTTGATTTATCAACGTAGCCAGCTAACACGGGTTATCGGTATGGATGTGCCGGGCAAAGCGGACGCTCTGGGTCTTGGCTGGGTCTATATGAAACCGAAAGATGGCCATCCGGGGATTATTCAAAAAACCGGCGGTGGCGGTGGATTCATTACCTATATGGCCATGAACCCGCAGGCAAATATCGGTGCCTTTGTGGTGGTCACCCGCTCATCGCTGACCCGCTTTAGCAATATGAGCAACGGTATTAACGATCTGGTCAGCGAACTCAGCGGCGGACAGCCGGCGCCGATCCCGGAGTCCTGATTTTTTTCGCGACCGTATTAATAGTCAGAAGGCAAATGGTTGATGCTTACCAGTTTGCCTTTATTCATCTCGATATATCCGCCCTTTCGCAGGGCGGCAAGAACTTCGGCAACCACAGAACGTGAAATACGCGTTTTTTGATGAATATAATTCATCACTCCAATACGAAAACGCAATTGTTCATCCCAGTCAATCATCGACAGTAGCGTCGCCCGAATTTGTTCATAAGAGTTATGACCAATCAATTGTAAATCGCGTTGTTCCATAATACGACTATGCCATACCAACCAGCAGAATGCGTTACGCCACAAATTATTCTGTTCAACTATTTTAAGCGCTTGTGAAGAAGGAAGATGGTAACCCTTACATTTTCCCTCAGTTACTAATTGATATCGTGACTCATTTTTCATCATGCCATCAGCCAACCCTATAATAAAAGGGGCCTGGGCAATACCAATGAGTATATTTTCATTTCTACGCAGAGAAATTACACCTTCCAGAATGACAATCGTTTCGCCGCAATGTATATCATTAACAAATACAGGCTTTTTTTCACGACAAAACTCGAAGTGAGTGCCATATTTGGACAAGTACTGATCTAGCTGACCAAATGCAGCAAGCGGTTTACTCAGCGATAACATTGATACGTTCCTGACAATAATGCCCGTCAAATCCTTGACGGGCATAGCCTTTGATTAAATATCTACAATGTTTTTTTCACTGCAAATCATCTTACCAGGTGTATTTAACGCCTACGTTAGCGGCCCAGTCTTGATCAACATCGCCGCCGCCGAGGTAATTCACACCCGTGTAGGCGCTGAAATTACGGGTAAAGCTAAACTGCGTACCCAGCCCAGCACGTACCGCAGAACCTTCGGTACCGTTGTTGATAGAATCACCGTTGACTCTGGTGTGGTTATCCGCGTCGTCATAAACGTAGGCCAGCTTGAAGTAAGGTGTCAGCGCCTGGTCATCGCTGTAAGCGAAGGTATAACCGACATCAATACCCAGTTCGTAACGCAGGCTATCGTAAGACTGGTCGCCAACTTTCATGCCATTGCTCAGGCGATAGTCGTCACCAGACTGGAACAGACCCGATATGCTGCCGTACGGCGTCACATACCCGGCATCACCCAGTTTCGCATCGTACCCCAGCTTCAGACCGAAGCCCCAGGCATCAGAAGAGGTGCTACCATCAACATACTGACCGTTGCTCATACTGGCAGACAGGTCATTGTTGAAATGAGAGTAGTTCAGAGAACCATCAATAAAGACGTTGTTTGCAAAGCGAGCAGAAGTGTAGAGGTAAGCCGTCTGGCTGTCCTGCTCGACCTTACCGGTACGATCGTTGAGCTCGCCTTTCGCAAAGCCTGCGGCCGCCCCGACGATCCACTGGGCATAGTTACCATCAATTTTGCTATCCAGACCGACCATGACGCCGTTAACGTTCTGATCGTAGCCGATGGTGCTGTTGTCGCCGTTGAAACTACCACCGAAGTAGCTTCCCCAGGCCCCACCGTTATCGGCCAGACCATGACGCGATTGGGTCAGACGAGTCGCCACGGTATCCTGCTGCAGGTTCCAGATATTGCTGTTGGCAGACGGGATGCTCAGTGCCATATTCGCATAGTCGGTCAGCCTGCTCTGCTCCAGAACAACGGTGTTGCCTTCCTGCTTAGCCTGGTAAGTGTAAGCACCGAGATCGGCTTTGTTAGCCGCAGAAAAGGTAGCCGTGCTGTGCTTATCGTTAACATAAACCAGCTCTTTGCCTTTGTAAGCAGCAACTGACCCCTTACCATCCGCATTATCAATACGAACTTTGTAGTTGCCGGACGTAGCCGCCACGGCGTCGCCTGCGTTATCCACTTCGGACTGGTCGAAAGAGGTGTCGGCGTCACCATTGCCATTCACCGTCAGATGACCATCAGAGTTCATCGCGATTGTGCCGTAACCGTAATTAGACTTCGTGGTGTCATGAGTACGATCGTTCGCAAGATCGGCGTTTAGCACAAAGTTATTGCTGTGAACATTCAACACACCAGAATGCACATTGCCGTGTGAATCGGTCACGCTGGTCAGATTCAGCCTGTCAGCCTGCAGCGCATACGTCGTACTGTTGCCCACATCCAACATACCATTGTTAGTGATATTGATGGTGTTGGCATACAGTGCGGCATCATCCACGCCCCAGCCAGCGGAGACATCATCGGCAATCGTTACGTTACTGTTATCAATAGTCAGCGCGTGGGTCGCCACATGACCATCTTCATTGATATTCAGAGCAGAACCGCCGGTCAGGGAGATAGTGTCAGAAACCAGGGTGGAATCCGCGACGCTCACGACTGAACCACTGTTGATGCTCAAGGTATCAATCAGAGAGGTTTTGCTTGTATCCCAGCGCGAGCCGCCGTTCAGCGTCACATTGAACAGACCGCTCTGGTAGACTTCGTTGCCGATAACATGACCGTTTTCATCATAGGCCGTGTCGCCGTTATTGATACCATAAGTCGACCAAGGCCAGAGGCTATTTGCGGCAATATCAAGCAGCGTAGCCGTTGCTTCAGTGCCCACGGCAAAGTCGTCGTAAACGCCATCGCCATCAGAATCCACCTGATGCATGGACATCGCTGCTCCAACCCACTTACTGCCGTTATTCAACGTGACATCCATACGGTCGGTACCATCCCAGCCATTAGTGTCTACCGCGGAATTGGTATCACGATAGCTGTCTGCGCCATTCGGGAAGAAATTGTTGTCAAAATTGCTGGAAAACAGGATATCGCCCATGAGGGTAGAATTAGTGAGGTTAACGGTCGTCTGCATCGCGTTATCCGCATTCGGATTCGCGATAGCGGAGATCGCAACATCATCACTATTAACGCCAGTACCGGTATAATCGCTGGCATTATTGTTGCTGCCGAACCAACCGGAGGTGCCTTCATCTGACCATGACCCTGACGTCACGGTAGAGTCCGTAACATTGATTGTGTTATGAAACACTTCGCTGCTGTCGACGCCAGTGCTGACAGTATTATCGTCAATATCTCTCCACTCATAACCCTGAGTCAGGGCGATACCCGCGACATGGGAGTTATTTTTGATAACCAGATCCACCTCTTGATCCAGCGTAATCGCCGTCCCGAGATCGTAAATGTCAACAATATGGCTATCTACGGTGCCATCAGCATGCGTACCGTTATAGGTATAATGTTCATAGTTATCATCAATGGTTGAGCTATCAACGGTCAGAGCCAGACGGTCATAAACATAACCTGTAGCATCGCGATCTACACAATCGGTAGTCATGCACTCAGAGGTGATCATCCCATGAATTGTGCTGTTTTTAATGGTCAGACTATTACTGTTGGCGTTGGTCGAAATCCCATCATCAAGATAGTAAGTAGAGATCACGCCATTGACGACAGCTTTATTAATTACCGGATAAATATCACCGTTATAAATACTATCAGTCGCGTAATTATTCCAACCGACATAACCATTATAGTAAACATCGTCAGCATAGGCTGAGTCATTATAATGATTAAATGTTGTGTAGGTGGTTCCAGAAATATCAGTAGAAGCACTTGCCTGAGAGGTGACTGCCAAAGTGCAGGCTAATGCTAATTGTGAAACTACAAATTTCTTTTTCCAAGGGTGCATTTGTCATCCCTCCTCGGGGACGTAATATCGTTGATCCATCAATTATTAATGCATAGAAGAATATTATTATGCTTCGCGACAACGATTATGCGGTATCACCCGAGAAAGGTTCAATTATTTTTCATCCAAAGTCCGAAACCGGACAATGATTTTATAACTCAAGCCGGAAGTTTAAAAACAAAGTAAACAATTTCATCTAATTACCTAAAGAAAACACACACCATACAGCAAATAAATATTTATACCTGAAAACAAAAAACCAATGAATAAATAAAAAATCAGATTAAATCCATTTCAGGAGCCAATAAAACCATCAATATTTAACATGTACAAAAATAAAAATATTATCTGCAAATATGTTTAACTCATCACACCGATGAGATTTACACTCTCATTATCGCCATTCCCTGCATGGGCCGTTTTGAGCCACTTTCGTAAAACACCCGTACACAAACTCAGGTATACTGTGCTCTTTCATTTCACAAAATCAGGCAAACCATGACAGATTTAATCACTCGCCCCCGCCGTTTGCGTCAATCCGCTGCGCTGCGCGCCATGTTTGAAGAGACAACACTGAGTTTGAATGACCTGGTGTTGCCGATCTTTGTTGAAGAAGAAATCGACGATTACAAAGCCATCGAAGCCATGCCTGGCGTGATGCGTATTCCGGAAAAATACCTGGCGCGGGAAATCGAGCGTATCGCCAACGCCGGTATCCGCTCGGTGATGACCTTCGGTATTTCGCACCATACCGACGCGACCGGCAGCGATGCCTGGAATGAGAACGGCCTGGTGGCGCGTATGTCACGCATCAGTAAGGACGCAGTACCGGAGATGATTGTTATGTCCGATACCTGCTTCTGTGAATACACTTCACACGGCCACTGCGGCGTATTGTGCGACCACGGCGTCGACAACGACGCTACCCTGGTGAACCTTGGCAAACAGGCGGTGGTTGCCGCTGCGGCAGGCGCCGATTTTATCGCGCCCTCCGCGGCAATGGATGGTCAGGTGCAGGCGATTCGCCAGGCGCTGGACGCCGCCGGTTTTACCCGTACGGCCATCATGTCCTACTCCACCAAGTTTGCCTCTTCATTCTATGGCCCGTTCCGCGAAGCGGCCGGTACCGCGCTGAAAGGCGATCGTAAAACCTACCAGATGAGCCCGATGAACCGCCGTGAAGCTATTCGCGAATCCCTGCTGGATGAAGCCCAGGGCGCAGATTGCCTGATGGTCAAACCGGCCGGCGCCTATCTTGATATTCTGCGCGATATCCGCGAACGCAGCGATCTGCCCCTCGGCGCCTATCAGGTGAGCGGCGAATACGCGATGATCAAATTTGCCGCTCAGGCCGGCGCTATCGACGAAGAAAAAGTGGTGCTGGAAAGCCTCGGTGCCATTAAGCGCGCCGGTGCCGATCTGATCTTCAGCTACTTCGCCCTCGATCTGGCTGAAAAGAAAATCCTGCGTTAATTTCCCGTCATTCCCCCGGTAGCCCTACGCATACCGGGGCTACGGCCTGCTCCGGTAGCCCCGTTCAGGCGCCAGCCGCAACCCGGGGGAATGAACTCGCGCCAGTCCCAAATCTTCACTCAACTGTAATCTGAGCGACATCTGCACCTTCTACTGTCTGGGCAGGACGGAGGAGGAAGCGCTATGTTTAGTCTCGACAATGTACTCGACGACCTGTGGCCTCAGGCGAGGCCTGCCCCCTGGCAAAAAAAACTACTCAGAAAATTACTCCATGAGGAAGAGTTTCAACAATTTGCCGCTCGCCATCGCCACCTGAAAGGGCTTGATACGGTCGAACAGGTGCTCGAACATCTCAATATCCGCTGCGCCATCCCGGCACACGATCTGGAACAAATCCCTGAACACGGTCCGCTGGTGATCGTCGCTAACCACCCCACCGGCACGCTTGACGGCCTGGCGTTACTCTATGCCGTTTCCCGCGTGCGCCGCGATGTCAAAGTCGTGACTAACCGCCTGTTAACCCATCTTGAACCGCTGAGCTCGCTGTTTATTCCCGTTGACAATATCAACGGCCGTACCGCCAAAACTGCGCTGCAACAGATGGATAACCAGCTGCAGAACGGCGGCGTGCTGATCTTTTTCCCTGCGGGAGAAGTCTCACGCCCGACGCGCCGGGGGATCCGCGATAAAAAATGGCACTCTGGCTTTATCAAACTGGCGACCAGGTACCGCGCCCCGCTGCTGCCGGTATGGATCCGGGCGCACAACAGCGCGCTGTTTTACGCCAGCACTCTGCTCTCCGACAATCTGCCGCTGCTGCTACTGATGCAGCAAATGTTCCGCCGGCGTAACAGCAGCCTGCCGATCGCTATCGGTCAACAGATTACCTGGTCCTCGTGGTACAGCGCACAAACGCCTCCGCGCGAACTGGCGGATCGCTTCTATCGCCACGTTGAGCGGCTGGGCAAAGGGATGCCGGGGGTATTTAAAACAGAAAGCGCCATTGCCCGTCCCGAGGATCGCGCCCTGCTTAAGCGCGAGCTCAGCCAGGCGGAGTGCCTCGGGCGCACGGCAGATGGAAAAATCATCTATCTGTGGCAGCGCGACGGTAAGGAAGATGCGCCGCTGCTGCGCGAGCTGGGCCGCCTGCGCGAGATTGCCTTTCGCGCGGTGGGCGAAGGCAGCGGCAAACGCCGCGACGTTGACGGCTATGATGACGATTACCTGCACCTGATTCTGTGGGACGAAGAGGACCTGGAAATCGTCGGCGCCTATCGCTTTATGCCTACCGCCATGCAGCTGGAAAAACGCGGCCTGGAAGGGATCTATAGCTACAGCCTGTTTCACTACGACGCGCGGATGGAGGATATCCTCACCCACGGGATTGAACTGGGTCGGAGCTTTATTCAGCCGCGCTATTGGGGGCGTCGCGGGCTGGATTATCTGTGGTGCGGCATCGGAGCCTGGCTGGCGCGCTACCCGCACTATCGCTATCTGTTCGGCCCGGTCTCCATTTCCGGCGGCCTGCCGCCCGCGGCTCGCGATCTGCTGGTGGCATTCTACCGTCTGTGGTTCCCGGCGACGCATCCGCTGGCGGAATCCCGTCGCCCTTATCCTGCCTCCCTACCGGATGTGCTGGCGCAGTTTGGCGGGGAAGATTACAACGACGACCTGGCGCGGTTAAAATCCCTGCTCGGCAACCTCGGCTGCGCGATCCCGCCGCTGTATAAGCAGTATTCGGAAGTCTGCGAGCCTGGCGGCGTGCAGTTTATCGATTTCGGCAGCGACCCGGATTTCAACAACTGCGTGGATGGTCTGGTGCTGGTAGATTTGACCTATCTGAAGGCCAACCGCTATCAGCGCTATATTGGGGTGCATTTAGACGGGCAAAAATCGGCATAAAGACCTCTTCCCGGAGGCGCGCTATCAGCACTAAATCGGCGCGCATTTATCGCGCGTTATCTCCCGGCCTGCGGCGCGTTGCGCCTTAGCCGGGTGACAGAAATTACCCCGCCCGGTAATAGGGCTTATCCCCGAGAATCGTCGCCCGGTGCATAATGCGCCGCTGCGGCAGGTAATCGGCGTTGGCGTAGTGCTGGGTGACGCGGTTATCCCAAATCGCCACGTCGTTCGGCTGCCAGCGCCAGCGTACCTGAAACTCCGGCTTTGTGACGTGGGCGAACAGGAAGCCGAGCAGCGCCTCGCTCTCTCTTTCCGTCACGTCGACAATGCGGGTGGTGAACCCCTCATTGACAAACAGCGCCTGTTTGCCGGTCACCGGGTGGGTGCGCACCACCGGGTGCAGCAGCGGCGGGTTTTTCGCAACCGCCTCCAGCCAGCGCCGATGCTCCTCTTCGGTTTTGCGGTATTTATACTCCTGGAACGATTTACGAAAATCATGCTCCGCCCGCAGGCCGCTTAGCAGCTGGCGCACAGGCTCAGAGAGCGCCTCATACGCCGCAACGCCGCTGGTCCACAGAGTATCGCCGCCGGTTGAAGGCAGCTCTTTTGCCGCCAGGATCGCCCCGGCGGGCGGCGTCGCAATAAAGGTGACATCGGTGTGCCAGTTATCGTTATCCGGCGGATTATCGTCGTGGGTATCGAGAACGATAATCTCATCAACGCCCGGCGCATGGGGATAAACCGGATGAATATGCAGGTCGCCAAAGCGCAGGGCGAGATCCCGCTGCTGCTCGGGCGTAATGTTCTGCTCGCGAAGGAACACGACCTGATGGCGCAATACCGCGTGATACAGCTGCTCAAACTGGTTGTCGCTCAGCGGGCGGGTAATGTCGACGCCGGAAACCTGCGCGCCAATATATGGCCCCAGCGGGGTAATGCTTAAACGTTCGCTCATTGTACTTCTCCATGCCAGGGCGTCAGGCGACGCTGCAACGCGCGCAGCCCCAGTTCCAGTAAAAAGGCGATGATCGCAATCACCGCGATCCCGGCCAGCACCACATCGGTGGCGAGAAACTCACCGGCGGACTGCACCATAAAACCTAATCCGCGGGTGGCGGCAATCAGTTCGGCGGCCACCAGCGTTGACCAGCCCACCCCGAGCCCGATACGCAGGCCGGTGAGAATTTCCGGTAATGCGCCGGGCAAAATCACCAGCCACAGCACCTGCGCCCGGCTGGCGCCTAAAGATTGCGCGGCGCGAATCCGTACCTGCTGGGCGCTTTTCACCCCCGCCAACGTCGACATCACCACTGGCGCAAAAATCGCGAGATAAATCAGTAATATTTTTGGCGTTTCGCCAATGCCGAACCAAATGATCACCAGCGGCAGCCAGGCCAGCGGCGGCACCGGTCGATACAGTTCGATCAGCGGATCGAGAATCCCGCGGATCGTCGGGCTCAGGCCCATGGCGATCCCGACCGGCACGCCAAGGATCGTCGCCGCAACCAGGGCGACCGCGATCCGTGTCAGGCTCGCCGCCAGATGTTGCCAGAGCGTGGCATCCATAAAGCCCTGCGGGCCGGCAATGACGATCAGTTTCTGTAATACCTGCTGCGGCGGCGGAAGAAACAGCGGGCTAATCAGCTGCAGGGCGGTCACGCCCCACCAGATCGCCAGCAGCACCGCCAGCGTGGCGAAACTCAGCGTCAGCTGGCGGGAGAGCGGCCAGCGCCACTTCAGCGTCCGCGGCTGGGGTTTGTCATTAATCACCACGCTCATGAGAAGGCCTCCCGTTGTTCAAATACCCGGCTCAGGACATATTCACGCTGTGCGATAAACTGCGGGTCAGATTTAATGCTGCGGCAGGATTCGCCGGCGATAAAGCGGCGACCAAAATTCAGCGGCAGCCGCTCCAGCACCCGGCCCGGCCCCGGCGACAGCAGCACCAGTTCGGTGGCCATAAATACAGCCTCTTCAATGTCATGCGTAATCAGCAGTACCTGTTTGCCGGTCTCGTGCCACAGGCTAAGCAGCAGGGTTTGCATCTGCTCGCGGGTGAAGGCATCCAGCGCGCCAAACGGCTCATCCAGCAACAGCAGCTGCGGGTTTGCCGCCAGCGCTCTGGCAATGCCGACCCGCTGGCGCTGGCCGCCGGAGAGCTGCCAGATAAAGCGCTTTTCCGCTCCTTCGAGGCCCACTTTCTTCAGCATCCGCACCGCGGTTTCCCGGCGAGCAGCTTTGTCCACGCCCGCCAGCTGGAGTCCCAGCGCGACGTTATCCTGTACGTTGCGCCAGGGCAGCAACCCTTCATGCTGAAACACCACGCCGCGCTCGGCGCCCGGCCCTTCTACCCGCTGGCCTTCGAGGGTGATGCTGCCGTGCTGATAAGGCACGAATCCGGCAATCAGGTTCAGCAGCGTGGTTTTACCGCAGCCGGAGGGTCCGAGGACCACCAGCAATTCGCCGCTGTCCAGCGTCAGGTTGATATCCGCCAGCGCCGGTTTACCGCCGTAGTCGGCGGAAAGATGCGAGATTTGCAGCATCGTGGCCTCCTTTACTTCACAAAACGGTCGGTGACGTACTGGCTGTAGTCGGTGCCGGCCGTCGGGACTTTGCCCTGCTCTTTGAGGAACTTCGCGGTGTCGACGATCGCTTGATTCACCGGACCATTCAGCTCCTGGGCCTGCTGCGCGGCGGTGAGATAGGTATTGCCTTTTACCAGCCCCGGCACATCGGCATCCGGCACGCCGCTCAGGCGCGACAGCTTGCTGATATTATCCGGCTGCTTCAGCCACGCATCCGGATTGGCAATGTACGGTTGCTGGGCATCGATCGCGCTTTTCGCAAAAGCTTTCACAATCTCAGGGTGTTTCTCGGCAAAATCTTTGCGTACCACCCAGACATCCAGCGTCGGCGCGCCCCACTCTCCCACCTGGGATGAATCGGTCAGCACTTTGCCCTCTTTTTCCAGTTCGTTCACCGCCGGGGCCCAGACATAGGCGCCGTCAATGTCTCCGCGCTGCCAGGCGGCAATAATCGCCGGCGGCTGCAGGTTGATAATCTGCACCTGGCCCGGCTTAATGCCCCAGTGTTTGAGCGCCGACAGCAGGCTGTAATGGGTTGTGGAGATAAACGGTACCGCAATGCGTTTACCGATCAGGTCTTGCGGTTTGCTGATGCTCTTTTTCACCACCAGCGCTTCAGAGTTTCCGAGCTTTGACGCCAGCAGGAACACTTCAATCGGCACCTGTTGCGTGGCGGCGACCGCCAGCGGGCTGGAACCGAGGTTGCCGATTTGCACATCGCCGGATGCCAGCGCCCGCACGATGCTCGAGCCACTATCGAATTTGCGCCAGTCAACGGTTGCGCCGCTCGCTTTGGCAAAGGTGTTATCCGCCTGGGCGACTTTCGCCGGCTCAGCGGAAGTCTGATACGCGACGGTGACGTTGACCGCCTGCGCCTGGAATGCGGCCAGTGCCAGTGCGGCAATGAGTGTAATACGCGATGATAGTGCCATAGTGTCTGCTTCCCATAGTTGTTATGGGTGCAGTATTTCCGCCGCGATGCATTTGATGAAGTAATTAAAAATTCTTGCTAAGAACAAAGTGTTTTTAGAAAAAAAGCGGCAATGCTTATACACAAAACCATTCAAGATGCGTCGAGGCGGCAAGGGAACGACAAATCCGTCGGGAACGAATTTGTACAGCCGCAGGCTGCCCCCGAAGAGAAGCTGGGATGCCTCTCATACAATCCCTGGAGCATAGATAACGATGTGACCGGGGTTTCTGACAAATCTGCGGGAGCGGATTTGAACGCTGCTCGCAGCGGCCTCGTAAGGGGCGGGCCGAGTAATCTACAGCCCACAAAGCGGCAGCTTGAAGGATGACGTGTATTAAGATTTCGTTACATTCGTTACATATCCGCACCCCGGAGATTGCCAGCGCAGCGGCGGCAGGCATCATACAACCATGATTCGCTATGAGAGTATGAATATGATTCGTGTTGTGCTGGTCGATGACCATGTGGTGGTGCGCTCCGGTTTTGCGCAGCTACTCAGTCTCGAAGAGGATCTCGACATCGTTGGCCAGTTCAGCAGCGCGGCGGAAGCCTGGCCGGCGTTATTACGCGACGACGTCAACGTGGCGGTCATGGATATCGCCATGCCGGATGAAAACGGTCTGAGTCTGCTCAAGCGCCTGCGCGCGCAAAAACCGCAGTTTCGCGCCATTATTCTCAGCATTTATGACACCCCGACTTTTGTACAGAGCGCACTCGATGCGGGCGCCAGCGGCTATCTGACCAAGCGTTGCGGCCCGGAAGAGTTAGTGCAGGCGGTCCGTTCTGTCGGCATGGGCGGACACTACCTGTGCGCCGATGCGCTGCGGGCGCTGCGCGGCGGTGAACAACCGGCGAGGGTGCTGGAGGGACTCACCCCGCGTGAACGTGAAGTGTTTGATTTACTGGTCAAAGGCGATAGCGTAAAAGAAATTGCCTTCAAGCTCGATCTCAGCCACAAAACGGTGCATGTCCATCGCGCCAACGTGCTGGGCAAATTGCACTGCCAAAGCACCATCGAACTGGTGCACTTCGCGCTCGACCACCAGCTGCTGGCAGGGCATTAATGTCGCGCAGCCTTCGCCACGGGGTCATTTCGCTGTTCATTGTGCTGGCCTGGGGAACCGGCTGGCTGATGCTGTGGACGCTCGGGTTTTATCTGACCCATAACGGCCAGCAGGCGGCGCTGTTCCTGCCGCACGGCGTCTATCTGGCGCTGCTGATCCTGCTTTCGCGCCGCTACTGGCCCGCGCTAGTGATCCCCCCTCTGCTGATGCTGCTCTGGCTGCGCAGCGAACAGCTGCTGAACGGTTATATTCTGCTGGCCGCGCCGTTGATTAGCCTGCTCCCTGCCGCTCTCGCTCAACAGTTCTGGCATCGTTTTCCTCTCTACTGGCAGCGGCTGACGCTGCTGCTGGCCACGGTGACCGCCAGCGCATTACTCAACACCGCCCTGCTCTCGTCGTTTGTCAAAAGCCCGGCGATGATGCTCGGTCTGGCCTCGTTTACCGGCGGCGTGCTGCTGACGCCGTTTGTCTATCTGATTTTTGAATTCCTGCGCCAGCAACACCGCTACCACCTGCTGGGGCTGGATACCAACAACCCGCCGTTGCGCACTTCGTTAATCATCTGGTGCAGTCTGTTCTTTATCATCGGCATCGGCACCCAGATGGTGCTGTCGCCGGAAATCGAGCGCCTGCTGTTAATTGTGGTGTTTTTGCCAAACGTGGTGATGGCGTGGAAGTTCGGCTGGCAGGGCGGCGTCCTCTCTGGCCTGCTGGGCAGCATGATGATCACTATCGCCCGCCAGGTTGGCGTCGGATTCAGTAATCTGGTGGAGCTGGAAATTTTTCTGGCGACTCAGGCGCTGCTCGGCATCGGGCTGGGCATTGCCATCAGCCGTCAGCAGCATCTGGCGCAAAACCTGCACCACTACCGCCAGCGGCTGGAAACGGAGCTGGCGGCGCGACGGGCGCTGACCGAAAAGCTGATCCACACCGAAGAGGACACCCGCAAAAGCCTGGCGCGCGAACTGCATGACGAAATAGGCCAGAACATCACCGCCATTCAGATCCAGTCGCAGCTGGTAAAACGGGCGCGCGATCCGGCGCAGAGCCAGGCCGCCGCCAGCCAGATTAACGAGCTCGCCCGGCGTATTCACCACTCCACCCGCCAGCTGCTGCGCCAGCTGCGTCCCCCGGCGCTCGACGAACTGTCGTTTAAAGAGGCGCTGCACCATCTGCTCAATGAGTTTGCCTTTGCCGAGCGCGGTATCCGCTGCCATTTTGACTACCAGCTTACCGCCACCCCGGAGAGCGAAACTGTGCGTTTCACCCTCTATCGGTTGCTGCAGGAGTTGCTCAATAACGTCTGTAAACACGCCGACGCCAGCGAGGTCGCCATTGCCCTGTTTCAGCAGGGGACGCGGCTGCGCCTCGAAGTGAAGGATAACGGCGTCGGTATCAGCCCAGACAAAATTGCCGGATTCGGTATCCAGGGCATGCGCGAGCGGGTCAGCGCCCTGGGCGGCGAGCTGACGCTGGAATCGCAGCGCGGGACGCGGGTAATTGTTAACCTGCCCACAAATTTGCAACAAACAGCCTGCTAACCAGGAAAAAGTCTTAGCCACTGCGGACTTTCTCTCATCCCCTTTCGAATTCACTTTCTTATAGTCAGCAAAACGGAGACGGCTATGCACGCACGCTCAGCAACCGACATCAATCAACATTACCGGACGCTGCGTCCACAGCTGCTGATGTACATGGTGATCGGCTATGCCGCGTTTTACCTGACGCGTAAAAGCGTCAACTACGTACTGCCGGCGCTGCAAACGGATCTGGGGCTGGATAAAGGCGATATCGGCCTGCTGGGGTCGCTGTTTTATCTGGCCTACGGCGTGTCGAAGTTTACCGCCGGGCTGTGGCACGACAGCCACGGGCAGCGCTGGTTTATGGGCGTTGGCCTGTTCGCTACCGGCCTGCTGAACGTGGTGTTCGCCTTTGGCGAGTCGCTGATGCTGCTGCTGGCGGTCTGGTCGCTGAACGGATTTTTCCAGGGCTGGGGATGGCCCCCCTGCGCCCGCCTGCTAACCCACTGGTATTCGCGCAACGAACGCGGTTTCTGGTGGGGGTGCTGGAATATGTCGATCAATATCGGTGGGGCGATTATCCCCCTGATTAGCGCCTTTGCCGCCCACTGGTGGGGCTGGCAGGCGGCGATGCTGACACCGGGGATTATCAGCATGGCATTGGGGATCGGGTTAACGCTGCAGCTAAAAGGGACGCCTCAGGAAGAGGGACTGCCGTCAGTGGGCGCCTGGCGCCAGGATCCGCTGGAACTGCGGCAGGAGCAGCAAAGCCCGCCGATGGGGCTATGGCAGATGTTGCGGACCACGATGCTGAAGAACTCCATGATCTGGCTGCTGGGCGTCTCTTACGTGCTGGTCTACCTGATCCGCATTGCGCTCAACGACTGGGGCAACATCTGGCTGACGGAGAGCCACGGCGTCAATTTGCTCAGCGCCAATGCCACGGTCATGTTGTTTGAAGCGGGCGGGCTGCTTGGCGCACTGTTCGCCGGTTGGGGCTCGGATCTGCTGTTCAGCGGCCAGCGGGCGCCGATGATTTTGCTTTTCACGCTGGGGCTGATGGTCTCCGTCGCCGCCCTCTGGCTGGCCCCGGTGCATCACTACGCGCTGCTGGCGGTCTGTTTCTTTACGGTGGGCTTTTTCGTCTTTGGCCCGCAAATGTTGATTGGCCTCGCGGCGGTGGAGTGCGGACACAAAGCGGCGGCGGGTTCGATTACGGGTTTTCTCGGCCTGTTCGCCTATCTGGGGGCAGCGCTGGCGGGCTGGCCTCTGTCGCTGGTCATTGAACGCTACGGCTGGCCGGGCATGTTCAGTTTGCTCTCGGTCGCCGCGGTACTGATGGGTTTATTGCTGATGCCGCTGCTGATGGCGAGCATTACTACCTCTGCTGCTCAAAGGATAAAATAATGAAAAAAACGCTGGTCCCTACCCTGATTGCTTCCGGCATTGCGCTGGCGACGCTAAGCGGCGCGGCGCACGCCAAAGGTCGACTGGTGGTCTACTGCAGCGCCACCAACGAAATGTGTGAAGCCGAAACTAAAGCCTTCGGCGACAAATATGATGTGAAAACCTCGTTTATCCGCAACGGTTCCGGTAGCACGCTGGCGAAGGTCGATGCCGAGAAGAAAAACCCGCAGGCCGATGTCTGGTACGGCGGCACCCTCGATCCGCAGTCCCAGGCCGGTGAAATGGGTCTGCTGCAACCCTATCAGTCGCCGAATCTTACGCAGGTGATGGAGCAGTTCCGCGATCCGGCGAAGCTGAAAGGCAACTACTCTTCGGCGGTGTACGTCGGCATCCTCGGCTTCGGCGTGAATACCCAGCGCCTGAAAGAGAAAAATCTGCCGGTGCCAAAATGCTGGAAGGATCTGACCAAAGCGGAATACAAAGGCGAAATCCAGATCGCCGACCCGCAAAGCTCCGGCACCGCCTATACCGCGCTGGCGACCTTCGCCCAGCTGTGGGGAGAAGATCAGGCCTTTGATTACCTGAAACAGCTCAACGCCAACGTCTCTCAGTACACCAAATCCGGTATCGCCCCGGCGCGTAACGCCGCCCGTGGTGAAACGGCCATCGGCATCGGCTTCCTGCACGACTACTCGCTGGAAAAAGAACAGGGCGCACCGCTGGAGCTGATCTCTCCCTGCGAAGGCACCGGCTATGAAATTGGCGGCGTCAGTATTCTGAAGGGCGCGCGCAACCTCGACAACGCCAGGCTGTTTGTCGACTGGGTGTTGTCGAAAGATGCCCAGGAGCTGGCGTGGAAAAAAGGCAAGTCTTATCAGATCCTGACCAACACCACCGCCGAAACCTCGCCGAACTCGCTGAAGCTCGACGACCTGAAGCTTATCAACTACGACATGGATAAATACGGCTCAACCGACGTGCGTAAAGCGCTGATCAATAAATGGGTCAGCGAAGTGAAGATGGGTAAATAAGCCCACTCTTGCGGTTAATGCCGGGCAGCGGCTTCGCCCTGCCCGGCCAATACCTTCCTCAACACCGGAACCGCTATGTCACACACACTTGCACTCCATCCCGTGAAAAAACGGGATGCGATATTCCTTTGGGTTTTGTTTGGCTGGCTGGCGTTCGCCCTGCTGCCAAGCTGGAGCCTGGATTACGGTCTGCTGGAGTCCACGCGCGATGAAATCGTCGCGGCCTACGGCTGGTCACAGTTCAATATCAGCTGGCTGTGGTATCTGTTGCCGAGCCTGCTGCTGATTCGTCCATGGCAGGAAGCGGCGCGGGAGCAGCGCGGCCGCCACTACCTCGACGCGGGCTGGGCGCTGTTATGTATGGCGTTTATCGTCATCAGCGCCACCGTTGAAGGTCGTGGGTTAGGCTACGCCACCATCGTGCTGTTTGTCGCGCTGGGCGCTATCATGACACTGGCGCTCACCCGCCTTGAATGGCTGGGCGGCGACCGCTTTGTGATTGGTTCGCTGGTCACCATCGTCGCGTTAATTGGCGTCTTTATCGTCTGGCCGAGCATCGCCATTTTTATCCCGATGTTCACCAACGACGCCGGCGAGTTCGCGCCGCTGGCGTTTATGGCCGTGCTGTCGCAGGCGCATATTGTCCAGGTGATCCTCAACTCCATCGCCCTGTCGATTGCGGTAGGCATCGGCTGCACCTTCTTCGGGCTGGTACTGGCGATTTACACCACCCGCATCGCCAGACGCAGCGCCGTTATTGGCCGCATCTTCTCGATTCTGCCCATCGTCACCCCGCCGTTCGTCGTCGGCCTCGGCGTAACCCTGATGATGGGCCGTTCCGGCTATGTCACCGAGTTTATGGTGGAGTGGTTCGGCTTAACCAACACCAACTGGCTGTACGGGTTTACCGGTATCTGGTTAGCGCAGGTGCTGGCCTTCACCCCAATGGCGTTTATGATCCTCGACGGCGCGATTAAGACTATCCATCCGTCGCTGGAGGAGGCGTCGTACACCCTGCGCGCCAGCCGCTGGCAGACCTTTAACGGCGTCTTCGTCCCGCTGCTGAAACCGGCGCTGGCGAATGCGTTTTTGATCGTCATCGTCCAGTCGCTGGCCGACTTCAGCAACCCGCTGGTGCTCGGCGGCAACTTCGACGTGCTGGCAACGCAGATCTACTTCTACATCACCGGTTCACAGCTCGATTATCAGGCGGCGAGCACGCTGGGCGCGTTCCTGCTGCTGTTCTCCCTGCTGGTGTTCTGTATTCAGTATATGTGGATCGGCAAGCGCTCCTACGTCACGGTCTCCGGTAAGTCCTATCGCGGCGACGTGCAGCCGCTGCCGGTGACCCTGGTGTGGAGCGTGATCGCCATTCTGGCGGTGTGGGTAGCCTTCAACGCCCTGCTCTACGGCAGCATTTTCTACGGCAGCTTCACCGTCAACTGGGGCGTGGACTACACCCTGACGCTGGATAATTTTATCAAGTTGTTCGGTCAGGGCATGAGCGACGGGGCATGGCCTTCGCTACTCGACACCCTGCTCTACGCCGGGATCGCCGCGCCGATCACCGCCGCCTTCGGCCTGTTGATCGCCTGGGTCGTGGTGCGCCAGCAGTTTAAGGGCAAAAAGACCATCGAGTTCACCACCATGCTGTGCTTCGCGGTACCGGGCACCGTGGCGGGCGTCTCCTATATTCTCGCCTTTAACAGCGCGCCGGTGTACCTCACCGGAACGGCGGCGATTGTGATTATCTCAATGGTGATGCGTAACGTGCCGGTGGGCATTCGGGCGGGCATTGCCGGCTTAGGCCAGATCGATAAATCGCTGGATGAAGCCTCGCTCAGCCTGCGCGCCGGAAGCCTGCGCACCATTACGCACATTCTGCTGCCGCTGCTGCGCCCGGCTATTTTGTCGGCGCTGATCTACAGCTTTGTGCGCGCCATTACTACCGTCAGCGCCATTGTGTTCCTCGTGACGCCGGATACCCGCGTGGCGACGGCCTACATTCTGAACCGCGTGGAAGACGGCGAATACGGCGTGGCGATCGCCTACGGTTCGATTCTGATCGTGGTGATGCTGGCGATTATTTTCATCTTTGACTGGCTGATCGGGGAAGCGCGTATCTCCCGTTCAAAAGCCAAAAACCAGGCGTAATGGAGCGCACTATGAGTCAGAAAAATTTTGTTGAGCTGCGCAACGTCACCAAGCGATTCGGCAGCAACATGGTTATCGACACTATCAATCTCACCATTCCGCAGGGGCAAATGGTGACGCTGCTCGGCCCTTCCGGCTGCGGTAAGACGACTATTCTGCGCCTGGTGGCCGGGCTGGAAAAACCGAGCGAAGGACAGATTTTCATTGATGGTGAGGACGTTACCCATCGCTCGATTCAGCAACGCGACATCTGCATGGTGTTTCAGTCTTATGCCTTGTTCCCGCACATGTCGCTGGGGGATAACGTCGGCTACGGTCTGAAGATGCTTGGCGTGTCGCGCAGCGACGTGAAAGCGCGGGTGAAAGAGGCGCTGGCGATGGTGGATCTGGAAGGATTCGAAGACCGCTATGTCGATCAGATCTCCGGCGGTCAGCAGCAGCGCGTGGCGCTGGCGCGCGCCCTGATCCTCAAGCCGAAGGTGCTGCTATTTGATGAGCCGTTGAGTAACCTCGACGCCAACCTCAGGCGCAGCATGCGCGATAAGATCCGCGAACTGCAAAAACAGTTTGATATCACCTCGCTGTACGTAACCCACGATCAGAGCGAAGCCTTTGCGGTTTCCGATACCGTGCTGGTGATGAATAAAGGTCATATCATGCAGATCGGCTCGCCGCAGGATCTTTACCGCCAGCCCGCGTCGCGCTTTATGGCGAGCTTTATGGGCGACGCCAACCTGTTCCCGGCCGCCTTCAGCGAGGATTTTGTCGATATTTATGGCTATCGGCTGCCGAGACCGCTGCATTTTGCCGCCCAGGGCGAAGGCAGCGTCGGCGTACGTCCGGAGGCGATTACCCTGAGCGATCGCGGCGAGGAGAGCCAGCGCTGCACCATCCGCCACGTGGCCTATATGGGACCGCAGTATGAGGTGACGGTGGAGTGGCACGGGCAGGAAATTTTGCTGCAGGTGAACGCGACGCGGCTGCAGCCGGATGTCGGGGAGCAGTATTACCTCGAAATCCACCCGTACGGGATGTTTGTGCTGGCCGATGCGGCGTAACGGATGCCGGGTGGCGGCTTACGCCTTACCCGGCCTACGGTTCGGATACCTTGCCAGTCGGGTAAGCGCAGCGCCGCCTGCGCATGGGGTTCTGCAACCGGATGACCTCGAAATCCACCCGGACCGGATGTTTGTGCTGGCCGATGCGGCGTGACGGATGCCGGGTGGCGGCTTACGCCTTACCCGGCCTACGGTTCGGATACCTTGCCGGTCGGGTAAGCAAAGCGCCGCCTGCGCATGGGGTCCTGCAACCGGATGACCCCGGAATCCACCCGGACCGGATGTTTGTGCTGGCCGATGCGGCGTGACGGATGCCGGGTGGCGGCTTACGCCTTACCCGGCCTACGGTTCGGATACCTTGCCGGTCGGGTAAGCAAAGCGCC